>Ga0209015_10006_pt1 | contig 429361 bp, 402 predicted proteins | sample EPASupsiteSAE300_FD_187264 | JGI IMG/M metagenome (GOLD analysis project Ga0209015, IMG submission 187264) | Bioremediated contaminated groundwater from EPA Superfund site, New Mexico - Sample SAE3-00 (SPAdes) (version 2) | ecosystem: Environmental > Aquatic > Deep subsurface > Groundwater >...
GGGGAGCCGATAGAACGGCTCGAACACGGCTTCCAGCGACTCAGCCGGAATACCCGGCCCGCGATCGAGTATCGACACCGTCACCTCCCCTTCCGGCGAAGCGGCGACCCTGATCTCCGCTGACCCGCCGAACTTCAGCGCGTTGTCGACGAGGTTGCCCACGATCCGGCGCAATGCCTGCGGACGCGTCACCAATGACGTATCGATTCGCCCGTGCAGCGAAACGTCCTTGCCGGCATCGACATAGTCGAACACGAGGCTGTCGAACAACGCGTCCGGATCGATACGAAGCGGCGCCTCGCTGGCGCCATGCATGGTGCGCGCGTAGGTGACGCCTTCCTTGACCATCGTTTCCATTTCCTGCAGGTCCTGTTGCAGCCTGGCCCCTTGCGCGCTGTCGTCCATGACGTCGACGCGCAACCGCATGCGGGTAATCGGTGTTTGCAGGTCGTGCGAAATCGCCGCAAGAATCTGCAGGCGCTCGGTCATGTACAGCCTGATGCGGTCCTGCATGGCGTTAAACGCCCGAGCGGCGCGCGCCACTTCGTCCGGCCCGTCTTCGGGCAGGCGCTCCGCTTTCAGGTCGGGGCCCAGCGTATCGGCCGCTCGCGCCAACTGGCTCAACGGACGCGTCGCCAGCCGTACCGCCAGCCAGCAACAGGCGGCCAGCACGACCAGTTGCAATACCAGCACCCACGACAACCAGGGCGACAGCGGCGCGCCTGGCATCGGGTGGTAGTCGATCGTCAGCGGCGTGCCGTCGCTCAACTGCAAATGAACCTGCAGGCGCTCCGGGTCGCCCGGGACGGCATTGGCCGTGAGCGGATAGCGCTTGCCGATGCCGTCCGCGATAGATTGAGCCACCCTCGCCGAGAGCGTTGCATCCGGCGGCGCGCCGGCAACCCCCGGCCCGAGATTGAAGGTATAGGTGCGCCGCGCCAGCCTCGGCAGCCATTCGGCGCGCTCGTTAGCAGGCAGATGATCGAGCAGCGCGACGGAACTGGTGACCTCGCGCTCGATGTAGCCAATCATCACGTTCGCCATGGTCTGGTCGCGTTCCGTCATCGTGAGCCAGACCGAAAGCGTTTGTACCAGCGCAAGACTGACAAACAGAATCAGCGCAAGCCGCATGAACAAGGTACGCGGCCAATGCAGCAAGGTGCTCGGCTTCATGGACTGCCTTCGCTCATGGTCACGGCTGCTGAAAAGACATAACCCTCGCTGCGCAGCGTCTTGATGTAACGGGGTTCGCGCGCGGTGTCCTGCAGGCGTTGCCGCAAACGGCTGACCAGCAGATCGATCGAACGGTCGAATGGATCGGCCTGGCGGCCCTGGGTCAGATTGAGCAATTGATCCCGCGTCAGCACCCGCTGGGGATGATCGAGAAATACCCGCAGCAAGCGATATTCCGCGCCGCTCAGGGCGACCATCGTGCCCTCGGCGTCGAGCAGATGACGCGCGGTGGTATCGAGCCGCCAGTCGCCGAAGCCGATCATCGGCGCGGTTTCTGTCACCTGCATGCCGGGCGGCAGCATCCGCGCGCGGCGCAGCACGGAGCGGATGCGTGCCAGCAGTTCACGCACCGCAAACGGCTTGGACAGGTAATCGTCGGCGCCCATTTCCAGTCCGACAATACGATCCGCTTCTTCGCTTCGGGCGGTCAGCATCAGTACCGGCACCGTGCGGAACTTGCCGGCACGCAGCTCACGGCACAACACGAGACCGTCTTCTCCCGGCAGCATCAGGTCCAGCACGATCAGATCCGGCGCCCCCTGTTCGAGCACCGCGCGCATCTGCCGGCCGTTGGCGGCCAGCGAAACGCGCATACCGTTTTTCTCCAGATAGGTCGCAAGTAATTCGCGGATGCCGCGATCGTCGTCGACGATCAGGACATGGTCGATGTTTTCCATCAATGGATCAATCCTTTCGACGATTGACGCGCACCCGGTTCACGTCGATCAGCGAACAGTGCACGGGGTGTGCGAGTTCCGCCGCCAATCCGCCCGCCACGAAGGCAAGCATCGCCATCAGCCGTCTCATGCGTCCTCCACGACGGACAGGCTGGCGCCATTGGCCACGCTGGCCTCCAGCGTATACGGATCGATGCCCTCGAGGCAACCGATGTTGACCCGCCACAGTTGCGGATCCCTACGTGTCTGGTGAAACGGATAAATGCCGCAGTGTTTGCAGAAGTAGTGCCTGGCAGTGCGCGTATTGAACTGATAGAGCGTCAGCGCTTCCTCACCCTGCAGGATCTTCAGTTCGCCGGCGGCGAACGGTGGTGTCATCAGCGCGCCCCTGCGCCGGCACAGGCTGCAATTGCAACGCCCAGCCGGAACCACATCGGTACGCACTTCAAATTTCACGGTCCCGCAATGACAGGACCCTTTCAGCAATTCAGTGTTCATGGAGCACTCCGTAGCGGGTATGGCTGCTTTATAGCCCAGCCCGCGCGAGCTTTTGTATCCCAATGTATCTGGGTGCTCCCGTGACACAAAACATTGCAGCCGAACCGCTCCGGCAACACAAGCCGGAAACTAACCGGCGTCCCAACGTAGCCATGCTCATCACTGATAGCGACGTCGACATGCGCCCCCGACTCAAAACCTCCGCCGCCGCGCTGTTCGCTGCAATCGTGGCCCTGGGCGTCGCGTCTAGACACCTGCCAACGCGGGCAGATCGATCTCGTACGTTGCGCGCTCGTGCCGGCTGTCAATGCGCCGCTGACGTACCGTCTGGACTGGATCCACCGCGCCTCCGGCACGCTTTGGCAGGCTGACGGGATAGCGGGCGTTTTTCCTCTCGAGAATGGCCCGGCTTAAAAACCCCGGGCTGTACGCCGTCAGCAAATGCGGGTGGTGCGCTTCGATGTACGCAACGATCCGCGCTTCCTCGCCTTCGATCAGCGCCAGCGACGCGAGCATGTTCGCATCCCAACGGAACCGCAGGCCGAGTTCGTCGAATGCGCTGTTGTACGCACACAGTTGCGCTTCGACTTCCCCATCTTGCGTGCTTTCGCACATGTCGAACTGGGTCGGGGTCATCATCGTCTCCCTCAGGAAATTGACATGACCAACAATAGGATGATCAACCAATAAACAATAGTTAAAGTTTTTTCGAAAAACGATAGTGTTTTATGTATACATGGATTTCCCTATGGCGGCGAAACCCACCCCGGCATGCTGGATGGCCGTATCGCGCGCCCGGCGCCGCTCGGGCGGCAGTGGCGAGCCCATCTATTAGCTATGCCGAATGCAAACCATAAAATGTTTTAATTTTTACTTATCGCTGTTCTCGCGCAGCATCCCCTCAGACGCCCCTCCACGCCAAACAGCTGTTACCCCGTTGTCGTGCGATCGACGGCTAAAGCTTTTCGTTAGGGCAGTTCCCCTGGCCGACCACTGGCGCTTTCTTGCCCGCAGACAAATCGGCGCGGAAGCGATTCGATCACGTCAGTCCAACGCGCCAATCGAGCGTGACGGAGCTATAGGAGACGAATGACATGGGACATTCCAACGTATCCCAGAGCGGCAGTACGGCGTTCAGGCATCACCGCTGGGTGCAACTGGCGATCGGCATCGTGTGCATGGGACTGGTCGCGAATCTGCAATATGCGTGGACACTGTTCGTTGTACCGATGGACAACGCCCACCACTGGGGCCAGGCAGCCATCCAGACAGCTTTCACCGTTTTCATCGTCACCGAAACGTGGCTCGTGCCGGTCGAAGGCTGGCTCGTCGACAAGTTCGGACCGCGTCCGGTTGTGATAGGCGGCTCGCTATGCGCGGCGCTCGGCTGGATCATCGACGCGCACGCGAGCAGTCTCGTTGAACTGTACGTCGCGGCAGTGATCGCCGGTATCGGCGCGGGCTGCGTGTACGGCACCTGTGTGGGCACGGCGCTCAAATGGTTTCCGGACAAACGCGGTCTCGCCGCCGGTCTGACCGCGGCAGGTTTCGGCGCCGGCGCGGCCGTGACGGTGATTCCGATCGCCAACATGATCCAGCGCTCGGGCTACCAGCACACCTTCATGTTCTTCGGCATCTTCCAGGGCGTCTGCATTTTTCTGCTCGCCACCATGCTGATACGCCCCAAACCGCCGGCAACCGTTGTCGCGGCGAAGCGCGTGGTGGCAAGCAAGGTCGACTACACGCCCGGCGAGATGATCCGTTCGCCGCTCTTCTGGGTGCTGTACCTGATGTTCGTGTTCGTCGCGGCCGGCGGCATCATTGCGACCGCGCAGCTTGGGCCGATCGCGAAGGAATACGGCTTTGCGAAGCTGCCGGTGAGTCTGCTTGGCGTCACGCTGCCGCTGCTCACCATGACGCTGTCGATCGACAATCTGTGCAACGGCTTCACGCGTCCGTTGTGCGGTTTTCTGTCGGACCGTATCGGCCGTGAGAACACGATGTTCATGATCTTTCTCGGCGAAGGCGTCGCGTTGCTCGGGCTCATGCAGTTCGGCCATAACCCCTACGCATTCATGTTCTTCGCCGCCGCCGTATTCCTGTGCTGGGGCGAAATTTTCTCGATCTTCCCGGCAACCTGCGCGGACACCTTCGGCAGCAAGTACGCCGCCGCCAACGCGGGAACGCTCTACACCGCGAAGGGCACCGCGTCGATGCTGGTGCCGCTCGCCTCGGTGCTGTCGGCGAACGGCGGGTGGAGCACCGTATTCATCTGCGCGGCGGTGATCTCGATCGCTGCGGCCGTGTCCGCAAAGTTCATCCTCGCGCCGATGAGAAAGCGCTGGATCGAGAACTCGGGCACGCCGGCCGGCGCGGTCATCGCCGAAGCGCGGCTTCAGCCGTCGCCTGGCGGTTCGCCTGAATAAACGACCCCGTGAGCGCGCCACTCACGACGAATCCCACACAGCCCCGTGACCAAGGAGACATATCATGGCAGAAGCCGATAGGCCCGCAACAGAAGCGACCCAGAATCAGCAGGCAGCCGAGACGACCGATGGATTCCATCTCGTCATCGACGCGCTGAAACTGAACGAGATCAACACCATCTTCGGTCTTGTCGGTATTCCGATCACCGATCTCGCGCGGCTGGCTCAAGCGGAAGGGATGCGTTTCATCGGCTTTCGTCACGAACAGCACGCGGGCAACGCAGCGGCCATCAGCGGGTTCATGACGCAGAAGCCAGGGATCTGCCTGACCGTGTCGGCGCCGGGTTTTCTCAACGGCCTGACCGCGCTCGCCAACGCGACCACCAACTGCTTCCCGATGATCCTGATCAGCGGCTCGAGCGAGCGCGAGATCGTCGATTTGCAGCAGGGCGATTACGAGGAAATGGATCAGCTGAATGCGGCCAGGCCGTATGCGAAGGCCGCATATCGCGTGCTGCATGCGGAAGACATCGGCATCGGCGTGGCGCGCGCGATCCGTGCCGCGGTGTCGGGCCGGCCGGGCGGTGTGTATCTGGACTTGCCGGCCAAGCTGCTCGCGCAAACGATGGACGCCGTGAAGGCGCAGCAGTCGCTGGTCAAGGTCGTCGATGCCGCGCCGCGTCAGTTGCCGGCGCCGGAATCGGTGAAGCGCGCGATCGACGTACTGAAGAGCGCGAAGCGTCCGCTGATCCTGCTAGGCAAGGGCGCCGCCTACGCGCAGGCCGACGCGGAGATCCGCGCGTTCGTCGAGCAAAGCGGCATTCCGTATCTGCCGATGTCGATGGCCAAGGGGCTCTTGCCCGATACCCACGAGCAATCGGCGTCGGCAGCGCGCTCGTTTGTCCTGCAGGAAGCCGACGTCGTCGTGCTGATCGGCGCGCGTCTGAACTGGCTGCTCTCGCACGGCAAGGGCAAAACCTGGGGCGCGGCGCCGAAGCGATTCGTTCAGGTCGATATCTCGCCGACCGAGATCGACAGCAACGTGGCGATTGCCGCGCCGGTGATCGGCGATATCGGCTCGTGCGTGGCGGCCTTGCGCGCCGGCCTCGATGCGGGCTTCCCGAAACCGGCCGCGGAGTGGACAGGCGCGATCGCCGAGCGCAAGAGCAAGAATCTCGCGAAGATGGCGGCCACGCTCGACCAGAATCCGTCGCCGATGAACTTCCACAGTGCGTTGCGAGCGATCCGCGATGTACTGAAGACACGGCCGGACATCAACGTCGTCAACGAAGGCGCCAACACGCTCGACTACGCGCGCAGCATCATCGATATGTACGAGCCGCGCAAGCGCTTCGATTCCGGCACGTGGGGAATCATGGGCATCGGCATGGGTTTCGCGATCGGCGCGGCGGTGACGAGCGGCAAGCCGGTTGTCGCGATCGAAGGTGACAGTGCCTTCGGTTTCAGCGGCATGGAACTCGAAACCATCTGCCGCTACGACTTGCCGGTGTGCACCATCGTGTTCAACAACAACGGCGTGTATCGCGGCACCGACGTGAACCCCACCGGCGGCAAGGACGTCGCGCCGACCGTGTTCGTGAAGGGCGCGCGCTACGACAGGATGATCGAGGCATTCGGCGGTATCGGGTACCACGCCACCACCCCGGAAGAACTGACCAACGCATTGCTCGAAGCGATCGCGTCGGGCAAACCCAGCCTGATCAACGCCGTGATCGACGAAGCGGCCGGCACCGAAAGTGGCCGCCTGACCAATCTGAATCCGCAAAGCGCGGCGATGAAAAAGTAATCCAGCATAAACACGGAGATAGCAAAGTGACCAAACCTCTCGAAGGCATCAAGATCATCGACTTCACCCACGTTCAGGCCGGTCCTGCGTGCACCCAGTTGCTCGCCTGGTTCGGCGCCGACGTGATCAAGGTCGAAAGGCCGGGCTCCGGCGACGTGACGCGCAATCAGCTACGCGACATTCCCGACGCCGACGCGCTCTACTTCACCATGCTCAACAGCAACAAGAAGTCGCTGACGTTGGACACGAAGAAGCCCGAAGGCAAGGAAATCCTCGAAAAGCTGGTTCGCGAATCCGATGTGCTGGTCGAGAATTTCGGACCAGGCGCTTTGGACCGGATGGGTTTTTCATGGGAACGCCTGAACGAACTCAACCCGAAGATGATCGTCGCTTCGGTGAAGGGTTTCAGCGACGGCCACCACTATGACGACCTGAAGGTCTACGAAAACGTCGCGCAATGCGCAGGCGGCGCGGCGTCCACTACCGGCTTCTGGGACGGTCCGCCGACCATCAGCGCGGCGGCGCTCGGCGACAGCAATACCGGCATGCATCTGGCGATCGGCATTCTGACTGCACTGATTGGACGCGACAAAACCGGCAAGGGCCAGAAGGTCGCCGTATCGATGCAGGACAGCGTGTTGAACCTGTGCCGCGTGAAACTGCGTGACCAGCAGCGGCTGGAGCGCGTGGGCTATCTCGAGGAGTATCCGCAGTATCCGCACGGCGAATTCAGCGACGTGGTGCCGCGCGGCGGCAACGCGGGCGGCGGCGGTCAGCCAGGCTGGGTGCTCAAGTGCAAGGGCTGGGAAACGGATCCGAATGCGTACATCTACTTCACGATCCAGGGCCATGCGTGGGAGCCGATCTGCAAGGCGCTCGGCAAACCTGAGTGGATCGACGACCCGGCCTACAAGACCGCTGAAGCACGTCAGCCGCATATCTTCGAGATCTTCGGCACCATCGAGGCATGGCTCGCCGACAAGACCAAATTCGAAGCGGTCGACATCCTGCGCAAGTTCGATATTCCGTGTGCACCGGTACTGACGATGAAGGAACTGGCCAACGATCCGTCATTGCGCGCAAGCGGTACCATCGTCGAAGTGCCGCACAAGAAACGCGGCGCCTATCTGACGGTTGGCAGTCCGATCAAGTTCTCGGACATGAAGCCGGAGGTCACCGCGTCGCCGCTGCTCGGTGAACATACGGACGAGGTGCTGGCAAGTCTCGGCTACAGCCAGCAGGATATTTTCAATCTGCGCGAAATCAAAGCGGTTTGAGCGTGCCACCCCGCGTGCCCGTGTGTATGCTCGGGCGTGCGGATACGGCGTCCTTCGCGGGCGCCGTATCCCATCCAGCGATCTGCGTTTTACATTCGGGGGAGGATCATGCAAACAGGCATCGACTTCGAGCAACTCGTCAAAGTGATCGGCGACGCGGTCATCATTTCAGATGCCGGCGGCAGCATCACCTTGTGGAACCCCGCGGCAGAACGCATGTTCGGCTTTACGCAAAGCGAGGCGCTCGGACATTCGCTGGATCTGATCATTCCGGAACGTCTACGCGGCCGCCATTGGGACGGTTATCACAAGACCATGGCAACGGGCGAAACCCGTTACGGCAACGACGTGCTGCGCGTGCCTGCCATTCATAAAGACGGCCGGTCGCTCTCGATTGCCTTTACGGTTGCGTTGCTGCATTCGCCGCAAAACGAACTCACCGGCATTGTTGCGGTGATCCGCGACGAAACCAGCCGCTTCCAGGAGGACCGCCTGCTGCGTAAGCGTCTCGCGGAACTGGAAACGTCCGTGCGCGCGTAGGCCCGCATCGCGGCAACTCATCACGGCAGTTAATCCCACGCGGGCCCGACCGCTTGCCCATCAGACCCGGCAGATATTGCGCGGCCTGTCTGAGCAGCACGACATCGGGCCTAGCGGGCGCGTGGCATCCGGCCACTTCGGCGTCAGACGCTGGATCGGTCTGAACTCCCTTATCAATGCGATTCTGTCGGACGCTGCCGATCCGGCACGCGATTTTATATCATATTGAGATATAATTACTCGGCCTATTCGTTCGTCTCGTAGGAATTTGGCTTTAAGGCGTGCTGCCGTCCTACGTGATACCCACCCACGTCCCTACTCGTCGCCCCTTGTCCCGTTACGCTCTTGTTCGCTGGTTTTCCAGCTTTGCCCCTCACCCTGTTGCCGTCCGGTGGCCGGAGCGCTTCAGATCGTGTCTCGGCGCATTGCTTGGCATCGCGTTCACCGGCGGCAGCATGCACGTCCTTCTCGGGTCGGCAGCCAACATTCCGCTCCTGGTAGCGCCCATGGGAGCGTCGGCCGTACTGCTATTCGCAGTGCCGGCCAGTCCGCTGGCGCAACCATGGTCCATCATCGGCGGCAATCTCGTTTCAGCGACGGTAGGGGTCGCCTGTGCAAGCTGGATCGCCGATCCAGTGGGCGCCGGCGCGCTGGCCGTCGCGCTGGCGATCTGCGCGATGTTCGCGTTGCGCTGCGTGCACCCGCCGTCGGGCGCGGTTGCCCTCACCGCGGTTCTGGGCGGCCCGGTCGTCCATGCTCTGGGCTATCGCTTCGTGCTCGAGCCGATCGCAATCCAGTCGGTCGCCCTGCTGGGCGCGGCCATCGCCTACCACGCAGCCACCGGGCATCGATACCCGCACGTCGCCCAGCGTTCGGTCAAAGGCGCGGCGGCCTCGACGGCAGCGGCGAGCGAAGGTTTCACACGTGCGGACCTGGAGTCCGTGCTGAGCAAGCGTGGAGAACTGCTCGACATCGACACCGACGATCTGGAATCCCTGTTGCGCGACGTTCAGTTGCAGGCCTATGCCCGCACGTTCAATGAGCTGAGTTGCGCCGACATCATGTCGCGGTCGCTGGTCGCGGTGTCGGCAAACACGAGGGCGTCGGCAGCATGGAGCCTGCTGAAACAACGCAACATCAAGGCACTCCCGGTTACCGACGAGAAGCAGCACGTGATCGGCATCGTGACCCGCGCCGACCTTGTGGACAAACGCGCATTCAGCAAGGCGGCCGGTCTGTCGTCTCCGCTGCAACGCTGGTTCCGGCGCAGCATCACCCCGCCGCCGCTGGTCGGCGCCCTGATGAACGTCGACGTTCATACGGTCGACGCGACGACGCCGATCGTCGAACTCGTGCCCGTGTTCGCGAACTACGGGCACCACCATATCCCGGTTCTGGATGTGAATCGGCGGCTTGCCGGAATGATCACGCAGGCCGACCTTATTGCGGGTTTGTACCGGCAGGCTTACGTCCAGCGACGACACGCGGCGGCGTAGCACGATCACGCACGGACAGCTGCGCCGAAACGCCGGCATAAATGTCACGTGACGACATAATCTGCGCTTTACCCATTTCCTCGCAAAGGCCGATGAAAACACTCACTCGCAACTTGACCAAGGCGGACTTCGAGCAGTTGTCGGAGTTTCGCTACCAGATGCGGCGCTTCGAGCGTTTTTCCGAGCAGGCCGCTCAAGGCGAAGGCATCACGCCGTTGCAGTACCTGCTGCTCCTGCATATCAAGGGGTATCCGGAACGCGACTGGGCGACCATCGGCGAGCTTGCGGAACGACTCCAGGCACAGCACCACGGCGTGGTCGCACTTGTGTCCCGCTGTGAGGCGCTCGATCTGGTCCGCAGAAAAATCAGTGAGACGGATCGGCGCCAGGTCGAGGTTCATTTGTTGAAAGCAGGCGAACTTGTGCTTGCCCGTCTTGCCGCGATGCACCGCGCCGAACTCAAGTCGCTCGAAGGCGCATTTAGCGTCCCCCGTATCGATTCATGAGTCAACATGAGTCTCGATAGCTGTAAGCGCGATTTCTGTTCTTCTTCCAGCAGTTCTCGTTTGCGGACCGCTCGCCGGCGGCAATACGCAGGGTATCTTCCGGATGGTGTTCATTGCTGTGATCGGCGAACGCATCGGTGAGGACAGGTACGCGCATTTCCGTGCCCTTGCCAGATTGCGCGCGACGCAGTGTCGGTTCTATTTCCCACGCGCCACCGAGACCAGCTTTTTTACACGTCGCGCCATACTCACGAACAGGCTGTCGGATTTGCCCGCAGACGCCCGTCTGTGCGGCATGCGCTGGAGATCTTCCCAGTCCTCCTGCAACGCGCGCGCGTGATCGGCGGCGTCGAATGGCCATTCGACCACCACCGCTCTCAACACCGCCGCGCGCGGACCCGTTTCGGCGCTGTCTATGTACGCATTAATCGCCAACGCCTCCTGCTCGGCCGTTCGCTGGGAGTCGGCGACAATGAAGTCGTTAAGTCCTTCGATATGAACGCACCACAACCGTTCGCTCACTTCCTGTCTCCGTATTCAAGCCACCGCTCCTAGCCGCTCCCACTTCAAATCTGCAAAGCACGGGCCTTGGGTAGCTTCACTGAACTTCACATCGTTGTGTTCACCGTTCCATTCCATCACCTGAACGTTCTCGTCCGCATCGACGGTCACATCCCACCCTATGCATCGAGCAAAGGGAATTTTCCGATGCAGATCGAGGACCATCGCCACGCATTGCGCAAATGCCGGGATCGTCACACCGGAGAAACGAACGCCGGAATCGGGATGTTCTGCAATCGCACCCCAATCGTTCATGTAACCCACGCGACCCAGCTCACCAGTAACCAGATCGACCGGCACGCAGATATCGTGATCGCCCTGAACGTGTGTGTCGTCCGCTCTTCCGAGCCGGAAAAAGCAGGCTCGAATAGAGATGCCTCCGGCATCGTCTACAACTGTCGTGAAGCGCAGCGTGGCAACCGGCTTTGACGCAAAAGCATTGAACACGCGATGCTGAGTGATGAACTTCTGAATCACACCATTGCCAAGCGATTTGATCACTTCGCGGTTGAAGTTCTCTCTGTCGAAGAGGTACACGCCCTTACCCTGGCCGGACCCGTCCAGCTTGAATACGATCCTGTCGCACTGCTCGAATACCATGCTCTCGAGAGCATGCTCCGGAATCACAACACTTCTGTCCGTGAAGAACAGGCCATTAGCGAAGTAAGCGATATCCGGAAACGCATCGCTGTCGAAGATCAACCGCGATAACGGCTTCAACGCGGACAGCTTGCCGTACGAGCCTTTCATGCTGGGCACGACCACGCTGCCGTAATAGTTATCCGGAATCCACCCTTCCTTGAACGTTCCGTTGAACGCCGTGTAAACGCGCAGCCACGGCGCGTAGACCGCACTTCCAAATACATCGCGCGCGTAGGTGTCGGCGAGCTTCAGATGCGCCGGATCGGCCTTTCCGTACGTCCTCTCCAGAAACTCCAGCACGCGCCCTGCCTGGGCGCCATGATTCCGGTGGAATCTGAATTGCCCCGCCCTCTTTAACGATCGCCTGACCACGCGTTCCACGTCGAATGAGACCATCCCTACTCCCTGTACCGTATTACTGGGGCCTCGATCTAAGCTCAGTAAGCGTTAGGATGATGAAGCCCCTTGAATACAGTCGCGAAAATGATCTTTACATCAAGTCTGAACGACCAGTTCCTGAGGTAATACAAATCGTGCGCGACGCGGCCTTCCATTTTTTCGATGCGATCGGTTTCGCCGCGAAAGCCGTTAATCTGCGCCCATCCGGTAATGCCCGGTTTGATGCGGTAACGATGAATGTAGCCGGACACAATGTTCTGGTAGAGGTCGTCGTGCTCCAGCGCGTGAGGACGAGGCCCCACCACCGACATATCGCCGCGCAGCACATTGAAGAACTGCGGCAATTCATCGAGGCTCGTACGCCTAAGGAATCCACCCACTTTGGTAATGCGTGGGTCGCCACGAGTCGCCTGTTCGAGCACACCACGCTTCTGTTCATGCAGACGCATGGTGCGAAACTTGAAGATGGTGAAGACGCGGCCATCAGCCCCTTTACGACATTGCTTGAAAAATACCGGTCCGGGCGAACTCAACTTAACCGCAATCGCACAGGCAAGCAGAATAGGCGATACCGCGATCAACGCGCCCAGCGCAAAGAGACGGTCGAACAACTCCTTCTGCACCAATGCATTGGGCGGCAACGGCGACGCGGCGAGATTGATGGTCGGCACGCCCAGCAGGTCCGTGACACTGCCTTCAAACAACGCTAACGTGCGCACGTCGGGCATGAACCGTATATTGATCAGATCGTTGCGAAACTCATTGACCAGCTTGAGGATCGTGCGTTCCTCGGTCAATGGCAACGCCAGCCAGACTTCGCCGATCTGCCGTTCCCGAACGTATCGGGCAAAGCTTGCATGCTCTTTAAAGACCCGCACCGCCGTCGTGGCCGTCGCGTTGGTATCGGCGCGCACGTTATACAGCGCGTTGGGCCGAAACCCCGCAGCCGGATTCATCTCCATCTTGCGGATGATCTCGTCGCAATGATCGCCGCACGCCGCCACGGCCACCTGCTGCAAGTTCAGACCCGCATTGCGCGCCCGGCCAAGCAGCATGTGCGTCATCATGCGGCCGGCAATCATCAGGCCGCCGGATATGCCGGTCCAGTAGGCAAACCAGAGACGCGAGACAAAGTCGATTCGATGCAACGAGAACATCAGTGCCATTGCGCAGGCCTGCACGACCAGCCAGCCGAGCGCGACTTGCCCCACCAGCGCTCTTTTGGAGCGTCCCCGCCACGACTCGTACACACCGAGCGCCGGAAACACAGCTAGTGAAAATGCGGCGGCGAAAGCCACGAACGCAAAATAGAAACCTCGTTGAGACGCATCGTCGAAGCGGATCCTGGAGGCAACCAGTGCGCCGGTCAGAATCATCGCCACGTCGAATAGTCTTGCCAGTAAACCGGTAATCAATCGCATCACAGCCCCTTAGTACACGTACCCCGTTACCAGAGCTGATTCAACCGCACCGCCCGTACTTGTCGTCGAATCTGACGATGTCGTCTTCGCCGAGATATGTTCCGGACTGAACCTCGATGATCTGAAGCGGAACGCAGCCGGGATTTTCCAGACGATGGCGTATGCCGAGTGGAATGTAGGTCGACTCGTTTTCGCCGAGAAGGAACTGCTCCTCGCCGCGCGTGACAAGCGCGGTGCCGCTCACGACAACCCAGTGCTCCGCGCGGTGGTGATGCATCTGCAACGACAGGCGCGCACCGGGCATGACGACAATGCGCTTCACCTGGAAACGGTCGCCATGATCGATCGAATCGTAGAAACCCCACGGCCGGCGCACCTTTCTGTGCGCGTCGGCTTCCGGTGACTTCTCGCGCTTGATGCGCGACACCAGCCCCTTGATGTCCTGCACATGCGACCGATCCGCCACCAGCACCGCGTCGTCGGTATCGACCACGATCATGTTGTTCGTGCCGACACACGCAACGAGTCGCCCTCCCTGCGAACGCGCATAAGTAGCGGTTGCGCCTTCGAACAGCACGCGCCCGTTGGACGCGTTGCCGCACTCGTCCTTTTCCATCGCCTGCCAGACCGCATCCCACGAGCCGAGATCCGACCAGCCCGCGTCGAGCGGCACCACGATCGCGCTGAAGGGCGAATCAGGTTTGGCGACGTGCTCCATCACCGCGTAATCGATCGAATCGGATGGCGAACGCAGGAACCCGGTAGCATCGGGAATGATGCATTCGTCCGTTTTTTTGGCGCCCTGATACGCCTCGACACACGCAGCGTGGATCTCCGGCTGGAACCGCTCGATGACAGCCAGCCAGACAGACGAACGAACCACGAACATGCCGCTATTCCACCAGTAATTGCCAGATTCAATGTACTGCGTGGCAAGTTCCGCGGCCGGCTTCTCGACAAAACGTTCGATGCGATGCGCGCCATCCGGCAATACCTCGCCAAGGCGGATATAACCGAATCCCGTATCGGCCCGATCGGGTGGGATGCCCAGTGTAGCGATCTCGCCCTTCAGCGCATGACGTGCTGCGATGTCGATCGACTGGTGGAGCGCACCCAGATTGGCAATGGCATGGTCCGCGGGCATGGCGACCAGGATGGCATCCTGCCCATCGGCACACGCCGCCAGTGCGGCAAGCGTAAGGGCCGGCGCCGTATCCCGGCGAGCCGGCTCGACGATAATGCGCGCGTTCACGCCAATTTCCCGGGCCTGTTCGTAAGTCGCGAAGTAGTGCTCCGCCCCGCACACGACGAGCGGATCCGCAGCGATCTCCCAGCTCGTACTGAAACCCGCCATTCGCCCCATCGTGGCCTGTAGCAAAGTCTGGTTACCGATCACGTCGATCAACTGCTTCGGAAACTGCTCGCGCGACACCGGCCACAGGCGAGTACCCGATCCACCCGCGAGAATCACTTGCACGAGCGGTGGATAGTCCACCACAACCTGATCGATCGCTTCGCTGTCCAACTCGCCGGCAACTACCGTAACCTTGCTCATTTAAAGCTCCTTTACATTGAAACCAGCCGGCGGACGAAATCCTCACGTCCGCGCACAACGCGTTGCACCGTCAATCGCGCCGTTGGTTTCTTGTGTGATCAATGACAGGACGACTGTGTCAGACGGACAAAACCAATGGTTCAGTTAGCGGCGGTAAAGATGCCCGCGCTGAACGTAAATCTGGCCCGACCGGAAAGCGTGGATAGACTTGCGGTTCGATCGCAACTGCGTGTCGTTCAAGCATCACGACACGCCCCGACTCCTACCGGCAAGCTAGCGCCACAGAGCAGTACTTGATGAGCTTCATCATAGTCAGACTACGCTGCACCACAGCATTTCTGGCGCGAACCGTTGAGGTTTTGGCCCAGGTCGTTGGACCTGTTTTTGCCAGCACGCTAACGAGTAGCTGATTTGCGTGTCTGATGAGACAAGCAGGTTGGAAATCAACTTATCGCCGTGATACCTTTGACGCGAACGAGTTGATGTTCTGGTACGCCATCCGCTATACGCCATCCATTTATCTGGAGCCGCAATGGCTTACATATCGTTACTCGCACTATTCCTGACAGTCACCAATCTGGTCCCCGTGAGTGCGGTCGGGTTGGTGCCACTCGCTTTTTGTCCATGGCGTTTTTTTGGACGCAGCTACCCCGCGTTCATGACGCCGCTTACCGCTTTCACGCTTCTGGTCATCGTCTCTACACTGCTCTACGATCCGCGTTCATTTCTGGAATTTGATTTCTATCGGCGCGACGGTAATTTCTTCATTTCGTATGCGCCCATTTTTGCCGGTTGCCTGTACACGCACCGTTGGGATCTGAATAAAGTTCTTCGCACATTCTTCGTGTTCGCCGTGGTGATCAATCTGCCGCCCTACGCTTACTACATCGTTCACAATGGCTTACTCAGCATCCTTGCAAATCCCGACAACAGCTTTGGCAGCTACTTCATTGCGCGAAATGCGGCAGGAGGCTTCTTCGCCATGCTGTTGTGCCTCGGCATCGCATGCTATCTGCACAGGCGCAGCAAGCTGCTGCTGGCCCTGCTAGCCGCCAATGCACTGATGCTGTTCTCCACCTATAGCCGAGGTTCGTTGCTGGGCGTTCTTGTCGTTCTTCCCTACCTCTATCTCGGCCGCAAGCGCTGGATGCTGGCAACGCTGATCGCCGGCCTTATCGCGGGCTCCATCGGGATGGCGATCTACCATACGGACCCGCGGGTCGACTATATGGGCTACACCTTCACAATCGAGAATCAGGATGCCAAGGTCGCCAATCTGGATATCCGCTATGAATGGCTATGGCCGCGGGCGCTGACGTACTTCGAGCAGAGTCCGATCGTAGGGTTGGGTTTCGGTTCGTTCGACGACCATATCGGCAACGTGACGAATTATTTTCATCTGGTGGGTATCGCGTCAGACAAGATCATCGAGCATAGCGACTCGCACGCTCACAACTCCTACCTGAACATTCTTGCGGAGCTCGGCGTAGTGGGACTTGCCCTGATGCTGGGCTTCTACTGGAGACTGATTGAGTGGTGCAAACACGGCGCGGCCGCCGCTGCACTATTTGGTGGCGGACAGAACTTCGCCGCCTTCAGGTTCGTTGAGATTTCATCCGTTTGCCTGCTTGTCATGGCAGCGACCGAACATCGTCTGGTCTCGCCATCGAATGTGCTGATCCTTGCGCTAGTCATTTCCCTGTTGCTGGCCGCGCGATCAGTCAACAATGCCGCGATCGATCATCTTCAGCAGAAGTCAAAAGAGCACGCGCTGCTCTGATTGCTGGCGGGCGTCGGCGAACTCCGTCCTAGATCAGATTCGCCGGCGCACACATTCGTACTCACGACACCACATCAGCATGCTGGCGCTGATTGACAGGCAGTTGCTGGCTCGCCACCGGATACGGCAGGAAGTGTTCGAGTCCTCCGTATGGGAGTCGTGAGTCGATAAAGCTGGTTAGCGCCGTCTTGAAGTTCTCCGACGAAAAGCGCTCTGCGTTTCTACGGCACGCCCGCGGATCGAACAGGCCGGCGTTGCGCTCAAACCGGCCTACCGCGGCCAGCAATGACTCTGGCGTCTGTTCCCCGAAGAACACGCCCGTGGGCCGTTCAAGTGGCAGGCCGATAACGGATTCGAGCGCACCGCCTCTGCCGAATGCGATCACCGGCGTTCCGCATGCCTGCGCCTCCACCACCGAGATACCGAAGTCTTCTTCTGCAGCAAACACGAACGCACGCGCGCGCCTTAAATGATCGACCAGCGTATCGAACGGTTGATGACCCAGGATCGTGACGTTCTCGCCGGCCGCTGCCCTGATCTTCTTCATCTCAGGGCCGTCGCCAATCACGACAAGACGGCGCTCAGGTGTCTGTGAAAAGGCCCGCACGATCAGATCGATGCGCTTATACGGCACCATGCGCGAGGCCGTCACGTAGAAATCGTCCTTCTGCGTGCATATCGTCATGTTCGCCAGATCGACCGGCGGGTAAATGACGGTGGCTTCACGCTGGTAAGTTTTCTTGATCCGCCGGGCGATGAAATGCGAATTCGCCAACAGATGATCCACGCCATTGGCCGAGCGCGAATCCCATCCACGGATGTAGTGAAGCAGCACGCGCGCCATGATGGATTTGATACCAGTGTTCAGATGAGACTCGTTGAGGTACTGGTGTTGCAGGTCCCACGCGTAACGAATCGGCGAATGTACGTAACTGACGTGAATCTGGTTCGGTCCGGTCAGCACCCCTTTCGCCACCGCGTGCGAGCTGGAAATGACGAGATCGTAGCCAGACAGGTCGATCTGTTCGATCGCGATCGGCATCAACGGCAGGTACGCACGGTAGCGTTTGCGCGCCAAAGGCATCCTCTGGATAAAGGAGGTTGTGACGGATTTCCCCTTCACGCAGTCGCGGTCCTCCAGAAAATCGACAACCGAAAAGATATCCGCTTTCGGGAAGCATTCGATGATGTTCTTCAGCACCTTTTCCGCGCCGCCCGAAACCACCAACCAATCGTGAACAATAGCGACTTTCACTTCAACCTCCCGTGAGAATGCGACTGACCTCTGTGCTTTTTCCACCACCGGCTTTACTCGTCCTTCGCTGCACGCGTCTGCGGTCGAAAACCGCATGCAACCCGAACCATGCCCAACGCCCGCTCGCCTCCCGGTACGAGCCCAACCAGCTCGAGGCGAATCACCACCACCATCAACATGACCGATAGCATCGCCTCGCCGATCACGCGGGCAAGCGCGATACCCGTGGCACCGTATCGGGGCGCAAGAATGAGCGCCGCAGCCAGATTGATCAAACCCGACGCAATGCCTACGCCGGCAAGCAGACGATCCTTCCTGCGCGGCACGAACACATAGCCCGCCACGAACTCGTTAAAGGCAGCGAATGGGAACATCCACGCAAAGATCTGCAGGACGTGTGCACTAGGTTCAAAGGACGCGCCAAGAATCAAAGGCAGCACAAAGGGCGACAACGCTAGCGCGCCGCAGAAGATCAGCAGTCCGTATCCCATCAGCAAGGTCGCGCCGCGCCGGGTCGTTTCGTGCGCGCCTTGCATGTCGCCCTGTGCGAGCTGCCGCGTGATGGTGGGAATGAACACCTGCGCGGCCGGCCCCATCAGCGCGAGCGCGATCGTCGCGAAGCGTTCAGCCGCGCCGAAATAGCCGACCTGGTCGGGCGTGGACAACAGCGTCAACAGGTAAGTGGACGACGCCGTGAATACGACCGACCCGGACGAGTAAAGAAACAGCATCGTCGAGTTGCGCACGAGGGGAACGATGCCTGCCAGCCTGAGACGCGGCCAACCCAGCTGGTAGATCGTCAAACCGTAGGAGACGATCGTGGACACCACACCTGCAATCAGAAGGCTTGCCAGCACCCATACCGCATCATCGGGTCCTCTTACGAGGCTCAAGACCAGTACAAGGCTCAGGAGAAAGCCGAACACTTCGATAATGATCGGCGTTCGAAACTGATGACGCCCCTGAAACAGCCAACCGAGATTCATCCCCGACACGATTCCGAGCAGCGTAGCCAATACGCCGATCAGAGGACGCTCGGACAGGATCGGTGAACACATCGTCGCAATCAGGCCGATGGTCCCTCCCACCACACCATGCACAATGCGCGCGCTCACATGCAACGAGAAGATTTCGTTGCATTCTTCATTCGATTGCGCTTTCGACACGTCACGCATGCCGACCGGGCTAAAACCGTAATTGACGAGCATCCATATCACGTTCATCAACGACATCGACGCCAGTACCCGGCCGTAGCCGGCCACGCCCAGCATCCTCCCGTAAAACGGCACCACGATGATGAGGTACACGTACCTCATCAGATAGCCGCCGTAGACAAACCCGATAATTCGAACGCTTTTTCGTCTATCCATGCCGTTCTCCGTGCTGGCGCTTCCGGACTTCAACGCCCCACCGCGCGACGGCGGGCAAGCGGGTTGGCGATATACCGCACCACGAAGTCAGAAAGCGGCGAGTAAGGGACCAGACACAGGCTTGACAGAACAAGCGTGCCGAGTTTCTTCTTGAGACTCCAGAAGGGATTCGCGACGATGGTGTGCAAATAGTGCCCCGAATCGCGCAACATCCAACGCCACCGCGTTGGCAGCGTCGCCCGGTAAACGCTTGAGCAGAACCGGGTCTTTTCGAGTGCGAAGTCGTAAAATGTCGGTGCAAGCTCCACCTGGAGCCGGGCCCTTGCGATATCACGCAATATTGCCCATCTCAGGTTGACGGCTTCCGGCGCTTTGTTGAGCTGCTCCGAGTTGGCGAACGACACCGTCTCGCCGCCCGCGTTGTGCACGCGATATCCCCCCAAAGACTTTCGCACCGCGGCGACACGACCCACCAGCGCCACACCGTAAATCGCGTAGAAGTCCGCACCGTAGCGATTGATGCCCGCCTCCGGAACCGGAAAAATGCGTCTGAGCGCGCTCACGCTGTATGCATTGCCGGATGCGGGCGGCGACGGATATAGCCAGCCGCCCAGCAGCAACTTCCCGCAATCGGCGGGCGGATCGACGTGCGGCACATAGGCGCCAGTCGAAGCGCCCGTGCCGTCCATGACGTCCAGACGAAACTGCACCTTGACCCAATCGCCGGTCGCAAAGATCCGCATCACTTCAGAAACCGCGCCTGGATACAGCACGTCGTCGGAGTCGAGGAAAATCACATAGTCCGTTTCGAGCACCTGAATCGCATGGTTGTAAGCGGACACCTGGCCGCCGTTTTCCTTGAGTATCGAAGAGATCCGCGTCCCGAACGTCTCGATGATCGCGCGCGACCCGTCGGTCGAACCATCGTCGATCACCAGCACGCGCGTCGCCGGATAGTCCTGCCCGAGAGCCGACTCGATCGCCGTGGCGAGATAGTTCTCGTAGTTGTAGTTGCAGATCACGACAGTGACATGGTTCATGATGTGTCGACGCCACCCAAAGGTTCGATCAGCCGAAATTCGACGACCGTGAAACGACCGATGCATGCTGCAAGTATTCGGATTCGCACGAGTTGAACATCGCCTGTATTGATCCGGTTCAGTTAAGCGACCCCGCGAACAACGATATAGGCAAGATGCCTGGGCGGTTTGTTGTCAGCCCCGTTGACTCGATCGGGCACCTTGAAGCGGATCTTCAGGGCCTGCTCGTCCCACGCCAGCGCAACATTGTCCTGAGCACTCGCCGTGCCGCTCAGCGCGTCGATGAACTCCACCCGTGCATTGCCTGAAGCAAGCGGTTTGAGTTCTGCCACCGCGACGCTTTGCCAGCCCGGTGCCGCACTGACCTGCATCACGACATCATGGCCGGAGAGCAATGCACTTCCAGAGGCCCCCGGATCGAATTGCAACGGCCTGGTAAAGCTTGCCAGCGATCCGTTCGCTGTTTGATTCAGGACTACGAGGCTTCGCCCGGATACGTTGTACGTCCGTCTAGGCGGTCCGCGATGCGTCAGACGGAACGGCTCGTAACCATCCCAGTGATAAATCATCGACAGATACTTGTTCGGGTCGTCCCAGTTTCTATCGAGTGCCCAAACGGCGAAGTCGAAGAAATAGCGCGGTAAATAGTGCGGGTCCTTCATGTACTCGTCACCGATCTCCGTTTGCCAGATGCCGCGCGCGGGACCGTTCCTGACGTATTGCTGATACAGCGAATCCAGATCGGCAACAGGGAGATAATGCGTATCGATGTAATCGACCCAATCCAGCATCCGCTCCTTCAACACCGGGCTCCTGTACTCGAGCCATGTTCTGAAGTTGTCGAGACCGCCCTGGTCCGGCCAGCCGCCGTAAACCACGTACGCGTGATACTTGCGGATGATGCGGGCCGCCGGGATATGGATGCGCTCGACGTAATCCTGCATGGCCCGCGCATACGGCTTCGAACTCTTTACGTTGCCGTCGGCATCCGGGCCATGCCAGAAAGTCGCTTGTGCCAGTCCGCCCGACAATCTGCCCGCGGCCTCATTCCAGACCTGAAAATAGCGCAGGTTATAAGGTGGCGCGGAATAAGTGCGAACTACGGCTTCGACGTACCGTTCCCACACGTCCACATCCACCGGCGCCGAGTTGCCGTCGCCCGGCACGGTCGCGTTCCATCCCGGCGTATAGCCGAGCAGCAGGAGCGAGCCGATCCCGTTGCGGTCGTTGGCGATCAACGCCGGCGGGAGTTCGGCGTCGAACGCCGAACTGGTCTTGTCGATGCGCATGACGTCTTCCGGCCCATCCGCCTGCCCAGGACCTACCGAACCTCGCCCCCAACTGATGCCCATTGCGCGCCACATCTGCACGTCGCTGGGCGCACCTGCCCAGCCATTGGAACCGATCAACTCCGACATTCTCCGGCCATGCAGACCTTGCGATCGCGACCCGGGCGAGAACGGCGGCGCGGTCTTGCCACGCGCGAGCGGCGTTCCCGTTGCGGCGAGCGCGGCGAGTATGCGCAACGCCCTTCGTCTGCCGGCGATGCTGGTGACCCGGGTGATTCGTCTGGCTACAACCATGGGCTAGCTCGCCGATGCGCTGGGCGCCAGTTCCGGCAACGGTGCGCCGGCGTGACCGTAAAGAATTTGCAGCACCTGTCGCGCCGAGTGTTCCCAGCGGAACTCGCGTGCATGAGCCATGCCTCTGTTCCGGTAGTGCTGCCGCAAATCCGCATCGGCCATCATCTGCGAGATCTTCGCCGCGATATCGTCCGCCGATGTCGCATCGCAGTACATGGCGGCGTCGCCGCATGCTTCCGGAATCGAGGTCCGCGAAGAAGCAATCACCGGGCAGCCGCAGTACATCGCTTCGAGCGGCGGCAGTCCGAATCCTTCATACAGGGAGGGAAAAACGAGGCAGGCGGCATTCTCATACAACGACTTCAACTCGCCATCCGACACGAAGCCCGCCCACACAATCTGGCTGGAATCGGTCCGCAGCGCCCTTTCCTCGCTGCTGAAGATACGTTTATTGCGGCCGCCCACGATGACGAACTTAACGTCTTTCAGATGCCCGAGCTTATCGATCGCTTCCAGAACACGTTGCAGATTCTTTCGTGGATCGAGGCTGCCGACGATAACGCAGTACGCGTCTTTCGCAAGTTCCAGACGCGCCATGACCGCAGGATCCGATACGACCCGATCCAGATGATCCGCGCCCGGGGTAATAACCGTGACACGTGATTCATCGACCTTCAGGTGATGGCAGATCCGCATCTTCGAATAGGCCGAGACTGTCAGAAGCACGGGCTCCATGCGCCGCAGCATGCCGAAACAAACGCGATACCAAAGCCGGAATTTGCGGGAGAAGCCTTGTGGCACGTCGTAGATCGCCATGTCGTGAACCATGACGATTTGCCCGCGCTTGAGAAGCGGATTGGTATTGCACAGATTGAGAAGCGTCCTGCCCCGCGCCGCGACAGGCAGCGTGATCTGCTCCCAAAGCGTGCCGCGCAGCCATGGAAAGCAGCGTTTCCGCTTGAGCTGCGTGCCCGGCTCGACAACGTTCCGAGGCACAAAAACTTCCAGTTCGTTTCCAGGCGTTGCGCTCATCTGCATGGCCCGCGTGAGTTCATACGCCACACGCTGAACACCGGTGACTGCCTGCGAAGTGAACTTTCCGTTAATTGCAAAGGCCATCGGCTTCTCCGTTTGACGGTGCCACAAACCATCTGACCGCAGGCTTCCCGCGGCCGGTACCGCATCAATGCGTTGCTTCGAGATCGCCGAAATCGCTGCCATAGTTCGTCACGTAGTCGTAATTCCGTGTGCTTCGCAGAAGCGGAATGCCGTTGAAAACGGCACCGGCAATACGCCCTTCGGCGCGCGCCATCTTCTTGACCGTGTCCGCAATTTCCTGCTCGCTCTGCATTCCCGAGCGCAATACCAGCAGCGCCGAGCCTGCTTCACTCGCGATGATGGAAGCATCGGTGACGGCAAGAAACGGTGGCGTATCGATAATCACCATGTCGTACTGACTGGCGAGTCGCGACAGCAGCTCCTTGAACTGGGGTTTCATCAGCAACGCGGCGGGGTTCTCCGGCCGCGCGCCGCAGGACAGAAACGTCAAACCGTCGATACCGGTTGCCCGCAGCGCGTTACGCAAACCGAGCTGCCCCGACAGCACTTCTGAAAGACCGCCACGGTTGGTTCCGTCGAACAGCGAGGCGAGATGACCTCGGCGCATATCGGCGTCTATCAGGAGAACGCGCGAGCCGACCTCCGCGTGCAGGATTGCCAGGTTCGCCGCAACGAAGCTCTTTCCCGCGGAAGGCGTCGGCCCGATAACCATCAAAAGGTTGTTGCGCGCGTGCGCAAGGTCGCGCGCCACTGACGTACGCACAGCGCGAAGCGCTTCGACCGACATGTCGTTCGGAAACCGTGCGGCAAGCACTCTGGCGTTGTCATCGCTCCGGGATGCGGCACCCCCCATGCCGGCTGCGCCGCCAACAAACTGCATGTCCGCGGCACTTCGCGCAAGCGGCTGACTGGACCTTCCGCTCGCAGCAGGCAGTGCCTTGCGGTCCATCCCGCGACGGTCGAGCAGCAGTTGCTGCTGACTGAACAGAATCTCGCCGAAGACAGGCACACTCATGCGGCTTTCAACGTACCTCGGATCGGTTACGCCGGTCATCACGTGACGGCGCATGAAGACCAGCACGACGCCGGACAGGAGCCCGAGTATCACGCCACCCGCGAGCACGATTTCCGGCTGCGGCTTGACCGGACGGTGAGGTCTGATTGCGGGGTCGACAATATGCGCGCCACCTGTCGTGCTCGCGCGCCGAACCTGCAATTGCTCGGCTTTCTGCACCATCCCGAGGTAGATTGTTTCCGCTACCTTCTGCGCGCGAATCAGATCGACACTCTGACGCTCGGACGACGGCATGCCATTGAAATGACTGTCGAATTGCGCCTTCGCATCCTGCAACTGCGCAATCTGCCGGTCGGCCGTCTGCACCCAGCGGCTATCCGGGGTGTAGCGATCCAGGAGTTGCGTACGCTGTATTTGCAGGCTGGCAATCTGCTTGTCGATGTCGAGGCCGCCCTGGAGATACGCTTGCGCTTCGCTCGTCGGCTGCATGGACTGCGACGCCCCGCGGAAATGCTTCAGCGCGTCTTCGGCCTTTCTGAGGTCCGCCAGCAATCTGGGCAACTCCCCATTAATGAACTTCAGCGTGCTCGTGTCGTTGGCTTGCCGGGCGGCGATCGCATAAGCGAGGTACTGGTCTGCCAATGCGTTGGCGACTTCAGTGGCCTTATCCCGGCTCTTGTCCGTGTACTCGATCTGAATGAGGCCGGAGTCCTTCACCTTGTCGCCGACCTTTACCAGAGTTCCAAACCGTTTGATTGCGTCGATCTCGTTCCAGCGAATAACTTCAAACTTCGTGCCTGGCCGCGCATCCAGTTGCTTCACGAGCATGGACACGCCGTTGCTCTTGACCGGCACGCCCACTAGCCCTTTCACAAGAGGCTGGTCCGACGGGCCACGCAACTCGTACGCACCGTTTCCGAGAGCAACCAGCGTGAGTTTCTCTTCTTCGAGATCCTGCGGTACGTCCAGCGCGCCGATCTCGACGCGCTCGCCGCCCCACGCGAACGACTTCAAGCCGAACCAGGGCGCCGCCGGTTCTCCCGGCGTGGCGAATTTTTCGGCGATATCCCCCAGCAAAGGAATCTTGTGCGGTGTCACCGATACGTCGAAGCGGAATTTCTGAATGACCGGGTCGAGCACGGCGCGGCTGCGTATCACGGCCATTTCGGTCACCGGCGCGGGCGCGGGCGGCGGAAGACTCTCCTGGTTCTGCAAGGCGAGCCCGAGCGCATTAGGTTCCGGCGGATCGACACGCAACAGAACATCCGCTGAGTAAATCGGCGTTGCGATGAGCAGATAAGCCACGGCCAGACCCAGCACGACGACAGCCGTGCCCACGATCTCCCAGATGTGATCGCGCATCAACGTGAGCATCGCGCCTGCGCTGAGCTGACCACGCTCCGTGCTGGGAGCGGGAGAGAACGAATTTGCAGGGTAGTAATCCACCGGTTTGATCCTTCCATGTTCGATGGGCAGAGTAATGATCCGATACCGCTCTGCTGCACCACCAGTTCGTGATCTGGAACCGCCGCCGAACGCGAATGAGACACGGTCGGCAACACCTCGAAGTTACGTGCTGGGTCAGGTTGGGTGGAAGAGCCGAAGCCCTCATGTATTCGTACTACTACGCGTATTGTTAAACCGTTCACGAGCCGCTTTTACTGCATATTGCGAACAGGCATGAACAAGTGAAAACAATCGGCCGCGCCCGTCTTCACAACAGGCGGACACGGCCATATTGAGTCACTGATATCGACGACGCCGGCATCCGGCAGCACGGACATCTCGTGAGAAAGCCTCGCAACGGACGGGCCCGCCTGCTGCCCGTCCCGACTTGCAAGGTCAATCTTTTGTATGTGCGCGTGGCGTCCCAGGCACCCGCTGACGCGGACGCCGAGCGCGAGACCACGAGCGCGATGCCGCTGGAACCTTATGCGTACAGCTTCGCGCGATCGCACACCTGCTTCGTCACTTCGCACATGCTGACCATACAAGGCCTTCGGCGGTCCCGGTAAAGCGGTAATTGATATGTCTGCCCTTGTCACAGCGGCTGGACGGCGTCTTCAAGCAAATTACTCAACGAACAGATTAAAAATTCTGCACAAACTTCATGCGGATTTATCTATTCATGTTGCGGTGAAGCATAGCCCGGAATGAATGGACCGTATCGCCAAAGGCATAAATTCGGGTGTTAATGGCCGATTAAGTTGAATGCATTACAGATGCAACAAATTCAGACAGCGTTGTTGCTATCTGTAACTGCTGTAACAGAATGCACAATTCGAGGGCGACCCTGTAACTAAAGTGTAGTGACAGTTCACGGGCGAAAAACGCACGTTTGAAATGGGGGGACGGGCTGAATCCCTTTCCACGTATGCCAGCGCGGCCTTCAACCGACGACAGCCATGATGCAAACCTCGTCGCCACGCACGGAAAAAGTTTCTGACCGGGAATACTATTAAAGCGCCTTTTGCGAAAATTTCAAGGTAATAATTTCCCCGATCATGACAATTACGCCAAAACACCTGGAACATCGGCCAAGTTCGTTCTGAAAAATTCGATGCGCTAATCTCTTTACGTATCGTGATTGCATGTTCGGAGAAATTAGCGTGATGACTTCCAGGAGTTTTCTTACGTCGTGCATCAATGAGTGTCAGAATGGAATGAAAGCGGTGAAACACATTGGCCTCCTGATTTTCCAGGACTGCTCCATGTTGACCACCGGCGCGGTCGGCGACGCTTTCCGGCTTGCCAACGAGTTCGAGAAAGCGAGCGGCGACGAGCCTCCGTATCGGCTCTCCGTGCTGTCTGACGAGGGCGGCCTCGTGACAAGCTCGTCGAGCATTCTAATCTGGACGCAAAGCCTCGAACGATACAGCCTGGCCGATTTCCATGCCTTCTTTGTCGCCTGCCGCGACACCACCGGAACTGCGGAGTCCAACGGTCGCTTTCTCTCATGGATCTCGCGCCACGGATCGATCGCATCCCGCGGCGTTCAGCAAGGCGCGAGTCTCGCCGTGGTATGCAGAAATCCACTGCAGTCAACCGTGCCCGTCTTTTTCTTTGACGATGGCGGCGGTGGCGGCAGCGTCGCGCCCGCCGACCTGGCACTCGCGCAGATCGAGCGCGACCTGGATCCGGAGACCGCGCGCAAGATCGCTCGTGCGCTACAACCGAATTACATTGAAAGAAACACGCCTGACCTCGACGACGCAAGCATCGTCACCACAACCGAGAAGATTCGCGAATCGGCCCGCTGGATCAAGGAAAACTACAGCAAGGCCATCTCTGTAGCCAAAGCAGCCGAGTTCGCTGCAATGAGCAAGCGCAATTTCCAGCGCCGCTTCAAATGCGAGTTCGGCATGACCCCTCTCGAATATCTGTTGCGCACGCGCTTTGACGTGGTACGCGCAATGTTGCGCAATACCGATCTGCCCGTCGACAAAATCGCGCGACGATGCGGCATGGGCGACGGCAATCGACTCGGGCGGCTGTTCAAGGAACGCTACGGCGTGTCGCCCACGCAATTCCGTGCGCAACAGCACGTCGACGCCGAGGAACCATGGCTGACGCCAGAGGAAGCCTGGAATACCGCGACTGAGATCGCGCGATAAGCGCGTCGATTTTCGGACTGCAGCCTTGCGACGCCATCAGCCATGAATCGAAACATGACGACCACCAAGTCCGCACAGTTCGACCAGAAAGCCGCCACGTCCACGCCATCACACAAGGAAGCGCCGCCTTCTGAAACCATCTTGGCCAAACACGCGAACCTCGTACAGGACGATCCGTATCGGTCAACGCCGCAGTCACTTTCCACAGTCAGACGGCTCAAGGAGGCGGCAAAGTGCATGCTCCCTGATTCCCTATTCCTGAGTATGCTGCATCACAAGCGCATTGGCCGTTATCCGAATCTTCTCCGCCCGGCTACCTTCAACGAAAAGATCCTGCAACGAAACCTCAGACCGGATCCTCGCTACATTAGCCTGACCGACAAACTGTCAGTGCGGGAGTACATAGCGGCCAAGATAGGAGAGAAGCACCTCATACCGCTGATTTCGGCGCCGGAGGTGTTCACGCGCGAGGTCTTCGACGCGCTGCCCGGTTCTTTCGTCATGAAGGCGAACCACGGCAGCACCTTCGTCGAGATCGTCAGAGACAAGTCCGAGACTTCGTTCGAGAAACTGCAACTTCTTGCCCGGCAGTGGCTCTCCACCGAGTTCTACTACGTAGCGCGCGAGAGGCATTACCGCACGATCAAGCCGCGAATCTTCTTTGAACAGCTCCTTCTGGACCAGGCGGGCCAGATACCCGCCGATTACAAGTTGCATTGTTTTGGCGGCCGGCCGGGGCGCCCCATCATCTACATCCTGGTGATATCCGACCGGTTCGGGAAAGCGACGCACGGCGACGTGTACGACGTCGACTGGAACCATCTCGATGTAGCCATTGGCTACTACAAACGGAGCGCCAAGCCTGCTCCGCGCCCAAAGAATCTGGCATCCGTGCTGGACATTGCGGCCACGCTGTGTGAAGACTTCGACTATGTCCGTGTCGACTTATATGCGCCGGACAATCAGGTCTTCTTCGGCGAGCTGACCTTCACACCGGGCGCGGGCGTGCTGCCCTTCACGCCCGACAGTATCGACTACGAGTGGGGAAAATTGCTGGGCTGAGCGGGTATTTTCCAACCTGCATACCTGCTTCACCCGATGTCTCTGCCCCCTCACCCCCGACCGGAGCAGTACCGATGACACAAGCTAGCGAGGAAGTGCCCCGCACGGCCGACGCCAGGACGGCGGACAAACCACGGCCCACGGTGATGATGTGCCCCTTCACCAACCCCACGAATCGCTATATACAGATTCAGAAAGACCTCTACCGCTCGATCGGTTATGACGTCGTGCCGCTGTCCATCAAGGGGCTTCTCAACGGCGGATTCTTCCAACTGTTCAAACCTGAGAACATTCTTGCTTTTCATTGGCTCGAGTACCGGCCGTTTAAGCGGGATAAGGGCACCGCCCGGTTGAATCTGACGGGCTCCCTGCTGTTCGCGTTCTACTGTTCGCTCATGCTGATCGGGCGGGCAAAGGCTGTTTACTTCATCCACGATCACGCGGTCCACGATACGATAGGGTTCAACAGGCGTTTGTCGGTGCGAATCATCGCGCTCGTGCGCCGCCTGGCGGATTTCCGCGTGGTCCACGCGCCAGACTTTCAGGCGCAGTACAACGCGCAGTACCTGCCGCATCCACTCTATTGGGACGCCCCTGGACAGGCACCCATCACACCGAGGAAGTACGGCGCGACGCCACAGTATTCGTTGCTCGGCGTGATCCGGCCATACAAGCAGATTGACGCGTTACTCGACGTCTGGCCCGACGAGTGCAAGCTGCGTATTGCCGGCCACGGCACCGAGGCCTACCTCGCGACACTGAATGCAATCATCGATAGACGATCGCTGCGGAACGTCGTGCAGCTCGACGCGAGATTCCTGACCGACGCAGAGTTTGCGCAGAGCATTACCGATAGCGATGTGCTGATCCTGCCGCACGCGGCCGACTCGATGCTGGTGAGTGGCGCGTTCTTCGAAGCCATTGGACGCGTGCCGTTGCTGATCTCGCGCGCAACACCGTTCATGGTGTGGGCGGCGAGGAAGTTCGACAATGTCATTCTGTTCAATGACATCTCCGAACTCCCTGCCATTGTTCAATCGGTTAACGCATCGTGGCCGGCGATTGCTCGCAACGCAGGCAATCTCGCTATCGACGAATTCGGCTGGAACGCTTGTCGCCGGCGCTACGAGCAGTTCTTCGAGGCCGTTGAAGGCCACCGCAACGCGGTTGAAAAGCCAGTTGTCTAGCGAAGGAAGTTAAGCGGGACGTCGCTCAACGAATCCGATGTCGAGGCAGCGTCGAAGCGTTCGATTTCAGACTCAGCTAAAAGCCATGCGCGGGAGAACAACCTGAATGCTCACTTCACAACTGGTTCCGGGACGGCTCAGGACTATTCTGTATCGATACGTCACCGAGCGTCCTCGGGAAGAACGACTATTCCATGCTCTGCGTCCGACGTTCGTTTCAGTAAGGATTCCGGGCGAATACCGCCCGTGCAATCCGACACTGTGCTTTAACGGAAACGGCTACACCGTCGTTGTTCGTTCGGTTAACTACGAACTGATGGAAAGTGGTGGCGTGAAGTTACATGGTCAAGACTACGACACCGTCAACTACATCGGCGAGCTATCCGCCGATCTGAATGTTGTACGCATGCATGCTCTGGAAGACACGGCGTTCAGGAATGTACCGGGTAAATCACGCGACGGCTTCGAAGATCTGCGAACCTTCTTCTGGAAGAAATCCTTATGGTGTCTGGGTAGCGCGCGCAGCAACGCGGGTGACACTAACACGATGGCGCTTCAGAAAATCTCCGGTGAGCGTGTTGTGGAGAGCTACCTGATCGAGTCGCCATTTGGCTTCAGTCGCGAAAAGAACTGGATGCCTTTCGTGTCCGAAGGCAAGCTCTACGCGGTACATACGATGAACCCGTTGACCATTGTCGAGATCAGCGAATATGGCGCAACCGTATCGCTCACGAAACCATTGAAGGTGCCGAAGGGCCTGCTGGGATCATCCCAGCTAGTCGAATGGAAGGAAGGTTGGCTGTGCGTCGTACACGAGCGCAGTCGAGGGAAAAAGCATCTCTACAAGCACCGGTTTGTTTATTTTGACCGGAACTGGAATGCCGTGCTTTCCGAGCCGTTCTACTGGAAACAATACGGCGTGGAATTCTGCTGCGGGCTGGCGGTTCACAATGGAACCGTAGCGGTCGGGCTTGGTGTCAATGATTCGGAAGCGATCATCGCTCAATTCAATGAGACTGATATCGATCGGCTTTTGTGATCTCTACCGCGCACCAGCTGGAGTAACGGGAAAACCAAAGATACCCGGTCTCCCCGACTCATTCCGGAGGAGACCGGATTCACTGCGCAACCCGACGCTTGCGGCCTAGTTGTCGGCGTTGGCCGAGGTGAAGCTCGTAAATGCACTGTACGACGGGTTGATTGGCGAGCCGTTCATCATAATGCCGAACGTCTCGTTGCCGCTATCGAGCACGTAGTACATCACAGACTGAATGTTGTGAGTCTTTCTCGCCGGATAGAACTGGCCCAGTTGCGTGGTGATGTAGTTTGCCCGATAAGCCTCCGTTTGCTCCGGGCCCGTATTCCACTCGGAGATGATGAAAGGCACGCCGTAGCGGGCTTTGCAATACGTCGGGAGATCGAAGCCAGGACCTGCGCCGTCTGTGCCGATGTTGAAGATATTGCCGTAGACTTCGTAGTTGTGCCACGTCGTGATATCCCAGCGCACCGCCGGATAACCGCTGCTTCCGTCCGGTTGAGTACCCTCCCACAATGCGTCGGACGCGCCAACGTCGTTCACACAGAAGTTGATGCCGCACTTCGCGGAAGACTGAACCGACTTCACCCCGTCGATCATGCCGCGCATCACGCCGCGCAAGACCGGCCAGTTCGCATTATTGAAGTCGACCGCCTTCGTTCCTGCGTTGGTGGAGTCCAGAATGATCGCGCCATCGCGCGTCAGTTCGTTACCGCACTCGTACATGGTCACGCCGTACCCCATCAGCGCACGGGCAACCGCCGAGCCCGCTGAGTAGCCTGCGCTGTAAGCGGTCGACTCGCCGCTGAAGAGCTTGCCGGTACTGTCGTAAAGCCCCTGGTTAATCAATACCAGTAGCTTGATCCCAGCCGACTGGAAAGCTTGTGCCAGTTTGGCCACTGCGTTGATCTGGGTCGGGTCGGACGTGCAGCCAACACGATAGCTGGTGCAACCCATTGCCTTGAGCGTCGTGACCAGTTGCGCCGGTGTGTAGGTGTAGTCGTAGTGCCCGTTGATACCAAAGAAACTACCCGCGGCCGGCGCGACGGCGATACGAGGATCGGTACAGGCCAGCCATTGAGAGGAAACCTCCGCGTTCGCGTAAAAGTGCCCACTCGTGTTGCAATGATAGATCTTGCCGCCGTACCAGAGTACGAGCGACACGTTGTAGTTGACGCCTACCACCGTGCCATTTTTATAGACGACGCCGTTCACCAGGGTCCATTTCGCACCCGACTTGTCGAGGATGTATGGCGCGGAGGGCAGCGTGGTACCGTCGGCCGAGACGGTGCCCAGACGCGGATCGATGCAACTTCCCCACGCCGAGCCGTTCCATTGATAGAACTGGCCGCTCGCGTTTTCGTGGTAGATGCTACCGTTGATCCACAGCGCGAGCACAACGTTGTAGTTAACCCCTGCTACCGCGCCGTTCTGATATAGCACGCCGCCCGACAGTGTCCATACCGCGCCGCTGCTGTCGGTGATCGAAGCTGCCGGCGGGATTGTCGTGCCGCTCGCGGATGCAGCACTTGCGTGTGCCGTTGCCTTGCTGGCAGCGGATACGGCCGTGCCGTTGCTACCGTCTTCCGAACCGCCGCCGCAGGCGCTCAAAAGATAACTTCCACCCAGGGCCGCTAGCCCGCTCATAAATTGACGTCGTTTTACCATGGCCGAATATTTTCCACTGTCGATAAAAATATAAATAGTGATTTTTAGAGTTTTCGAATCAGAGAATGCTTATAGATAACGCGGTTTACTTCGCGATCCTAATTATGAAAAAAGATCTTCTTGCGTATTCCGGGCGCAGTTCAAAGCCTGATTAAACGGTCCGAGGCAAGACTCGATTAGATGCGGCTATCCAGCGGACGAGCGTCACCGATCGCGGTGGCGATCCGGCGTACGCGGCGTCCTACTGCGTTAGAAACCGATGGGAGACAACCTGACAACGCTACTTCGCTGCTACTCAAAACTCTGCCACCACACAACGCGCAAACGTTTGATCAGACGAATAGACTTTCTTCCGCTACCCGCAATTTCTTCCACTCACTCGTCGCGACTGGGGTAAATCGTACCCGGAATGATTGTCCGGTCCCACAAAAAATAGTAATTTTCGGACAAATAGTAAGATTATTTCTATTAGCTTGGCGCATCGCAAAGATCCCTGCTTTCTCATGATGATCATAGGATTGGATGGTCATCATCTTTCCGACTTCGACCCCAAGAAAAGCTTCGCATTTTGCGCGATGCATTCGGAGGTGGCATCAGGTCGGCGGGCGATGCACCGTTTGAGCGCGCGTGGTCGCTTACGCTTCGGTAACAACGCGCTCGAGCGAGCGCATGCGAATCTCATCTGAACGTGAGAACGCGTGGCGGTGAGATTCGCGCGACACTTCCGGCTTCCTGAGAAGTGTCATCATGGCGTCACTTCCGTGGGCACTCGACGAAATCGACAATTAATTCGTCGCAATGACTGAGAAATTCAAATTGCAATTCGAGTGTCGCGATATACATTTCAGCCTTTATGATGAGTGAGATCGCGGCAGCCCAAGAAAGACATCTTTCTCCCCACGCACTTTTGCGCCGCCAATCAACATCAATAAAAACTGGAGACCCGCGTGAAATTCGATACGACCACTGTCCGGCTGATCCTCGCCATCGCTGAAGAAGGCAGCATCTCCCGCGCTGCCGACAAACTCAGCCTCGCAGTCGCGGCGGCGTCACGGCGTGTATCGGACCTCGAAGCGCAACTCGGCGCCAAACTGTTCCAGCGCGTGCCACACGGCGTGGCGATCACCGAATCGGGTGCCAAGCTGCTGGAATACGTCCGGCAGATCGACAATCTGATCGATCGCCTCGAAGGCGATGCGCAAGCGCTCAACCAGGGGCTCGAAGGCCGCATTATCATCGGCGCGCCAAAGGCCGTCGTGATCCAGTTCCTCGCGCGCGAGATTGCAGAAATTCAACGCAAGTATCCGGGGATCTCGCTGAAGATCGTGGAGGAGAACAGCAAGATCGTGCAGCAACTGCTGCGCGACAAAGTGATCGACGTGGGCATTTACGAAAAGAAAAGCGGCTTCCTCGATCTTGCCAAATCACCCTATAGAGAGGACGAACTGGTGCTGGTGTACAGCCGCCCGCATTTCCAGTTCCCCGACGCCCCCATCGGGATCGACGACATTCTCGATCTGCCTATCGTGAGTCTCGGCAAAGGTTCCGCGGTGTTGTCCGCCGTCCAGCGCGCGTACCGCAGTCGCGGCCGGCAATTCGCCAATAACTTCACCGTCAGCGGCTTCGACACCATGCTGGCGATGGTGCGCCATGGCCTCGGCGTAGGCCTGATGCCACCCGAGGTTCTGCGCAGCTTTCATCCCGAAGCGACGCTGGCGTCAGCCGCACTTACGGGCGACTGGCACCAGCGCAGCTACGTTCTGTCCTGCGTCGAGGGGCACGCACAGGCGCAAACCCTGCAAAACGTGGTGGCCGAGCTTCTCGGCGCACCGGCTTAGCTTCCGGTCGGCACGCACGGCCCGGTTTCGCAATGCGCGAAACCAGACATGCTCCAGGCATTCTTGCGGCAGCCTGGTCTGTAGCGGACAGTGATGACAGAAAACCTGCCGGCCACGCACGAGATGGCCGAGCGGTTCGACTCACACCTTCTACAGAGGAAACCGGAAATGACGGAATCGAAGCATCTGCCGCTGCAAGGCATCCGCGTGCTGGACGTGAGCCAGGTCATGGCCGGCCCGTTCGCCTGCATGCTGCTGGCCGACATGGGCGCGGACGTGATCAAGGTCGAGCCGCCCGAAGGCGACCAGACCCGCGGCGCGATGGGCTTCAAGATGAAGGGGCCCGACAGCATGGGCTTCCTGAACATGAACCGCAACAAGCGTTCGCTAACGCTGGACCTCAAGAGCGACGCGGGCCGCGAGTTCTTCTACGAGCTCGCAAAAACGGCCGACGTGATCGTCGAAAACTACCGTCCGGGCGTGGTGCAACGGCTCGCCATCGATTACGAGTCGATCCGGGCAATCAATCCAAAGATCGTCTACGTCAGTATTTCCGGCTTCGGACAAAGCGGTCCGTGGGCGTCGCGACCTGGCTTCGACCTCATGGCACAGGCCATGTCGGGTGTGATGAGCGTGACCGGCTACAAGGGCGGCAAACCCGTCAAGGCCGGGGTGCCGGTAGCGGATATCGGCTGCGCGCTGTTTGCCGTTTACGGACTGCTGTCGGCCTACATCGGCGCGCAAAAAACGGGCGAGGGTCAGCATATCGACGCCTCGTTGTTCGATTCGATCATGGCCTTCTCGATCTGGGACATGTCGGAGTATTGGGGCACCGGTGTGCCGCCGACACCGCTCGGCACCAGCAACAAGATGAGCGCGCCCTACCAGGCCGTGAAGGCGCGGGACGGCTACTTCGTGATGGGCGCGACGAACCAGAAGCTATGGACGAAACTGTGCGAACTGCTGGCGCGTCCCGACCTCGTCGCGCACGCGGATTATGCAAGCGTGTCGCTGCGCCTGAAGAATCGCGAAGCGTTGATCGAAACCCTGGAACAGGAATTCGCGAAGCGCGACAGCCACGCATGGGTCGATGCGATGCTCGCCGCCGGCATTCCAGCCGGCCCGATCCTGTCCTATCCCGAGGCGTTCGAAAGCGAGCATGCCGCGCACCGGCGGATGTGCATGGAGATCGACCACCCGAACGAAGGCAAGGTCAAGAACATCGGCTTTCCTGTGAAGATGCTCGGTACGCCGCAAACGGTGCGCCGTCATCCGCCGCTGCTGGGCGAGCATAACGAGGAGATCTTTGCCGAGATCAATGGGACAGCGCCATGAGCGATCCCGTCAAACTCACGGTCTATCCGTCCGGTGCAGCGGAGATCGTGATTGATCGCCCCGAGCGTCACAACGCAATGACGCTCGACATGTACGAATCTCTACTGGCGCTCGTTGCCCAGTGTGAGCAGAACCCCGGCGTGCGCTGCATTCTGTTTAGAGGCGCGGGCGGCAAGTCCTTCATTTCCGGCACCGACATCGCCTATTTCAAGGACTTCCGCGACGGCCGCGATGGCGTGAGTTACGAGGCGTTCGTCGAGCGCGTGATCGACGCGGTCGAACGCATTGCGGTCCCGACCGTCGCCGTGATCGACGGCTGGGCCGTAGGTGGCGGTCTCGCGCTGGCGACAGCCTGCGATTTCCGCGTTTGCAGCGACGGCTCGCGTTTCGGCGCGCCGATCGCGAAGACGCTCTCCAACACGCTGTCGTCGCGCAATATCGCGCGCCTGCAAGCCGCGCTCGGTGTGCCGCGAGTCAAGAAGATGTTGCTGCTCGCCGACTACGTCACGGCAGAGGAAGCGCTGGCGTGCGGTTATGTCTACGGCGTGTGCTCGCAAGACGCGCTACAGGAAACCGCTCATACGCTCGCGCAGCGGCTCATGGCGCTTTCTCCGGTCACGCAGAAGGCCGTTAAAGAAAGCCTGCGCCGCATCGTCGTCGAACAGCGGCTCGATGACGAGGATCTGATCGAGGCGGTGTACGGCAGCGCCAATTTCAGGGAAGCCGTAGTGGCTTTCACCTCAGGCGCGTCAAAAAAATAAGCACAAGAAAGTGGAGTGAGACATGAAACGATTACAGCCTAAGGCAACAACATGGGTCCTGCTGATGTTGTGCCTGATGTATTTCATCACCTACGTCGACCGTGTCAACATCAGCACGGCCGCCGGGCAATTCAAGTCCGAACTCGGACTTAGCAACACGCAACTCGGCTTCATCTTTTCGGCATTCGCCTATCCGTATGTACTGTTCCAGTTCATTGGCGGTTGGGTCAGCGATCGCTTCGGGGCCAAGCGCACGTTGATCGCCTGCGCGTTCATCTGGGCGGTAGCGACCACGTTGACGGGTTTCGCAGGCGGCTTCGCAACGCTCGTCGCGGCGCGACTGTTGCTGGGCCTGGGCGAAGGCGCCACGTTCCCCGCCTCCACCAGCGCGATGGCCTCGTGGGTGAGAAAGGACAAGCGCGGCATGGCTCAGGGTATTACGCATTCGTCAGCACGCCTTGGAAACGCCGTGGCGCCAATGCTGGTTCTGGCGATCATGACGGCGTTCGACTGGCGATTCTCGTTCTACCTGCTCGGCGCACTGAGTTTCGGCTGGCTCGTGCTGTGGTACGTGACTTACACCGAGAAACCGGCAGATCATCCGCGTATCACCGCCGATGAAATCAACAGCCTGCCACCACCGACGGTACGTCCGGTAGAAATGCCGGGCACATGGGCTCGTCTATATCGCCGCCTGCTGCCGGTCTCCGGCGTCTACTTCTGCTACAACTGGATTCTCTGGTTGATGCTGGACTGGATGCCGCTCTACTTCATGCATAGCTTCCATCTGAACATCAAGAAGGCGGTTATCTTCACGTCAGGGGTGTTCGTTGCGGGTGTATTCGGCGATCTGGTGGGCGGTCTGATCAGCGACAAACTGCTTCGCCGTACTGGCAATCTGAAACTCGCGCGCAGCTATCTGGTCGCGTTCTGCATGACCCTGACCGGACTGTCGCTGATCCCTGTGGTGCTGATACACGATCCGATGTATTCGCTGATTTTTCTCGCCGCCGCGATGTTCTTCAATGAAATGAATATTGGACCCATGTGGGCGATTCCGATGGATGTCGCCTATGACCGCTCGGGCACGGCCAGCGGCATCATGAGCGGCACCGGCTTCACCGCGGCGATCGTGAGTCCGGTTGTGGCCGGCTATCTGATCGACCGACTGGGGAACTGGAACGTAACCTTCCTGCTGTCCATCGCTGTGATGGCCTGCGGCGTGCTGATGACGTTCCTGATGAAACCGGAGGCGCCATTCGTCGCGAGGCTCAAACAGGCGGCGCCTTCGCCGGAACTTCCGGGCCGGGACGCCGTGTTCCCGCTCGTCGATAAAAACTAGCGAACCGATACCTGGGTACGTTCCTTCGCGGGACAGATCGAATCAGTGAAAACAACGCGTTCAAGCCACGTCGCCGTCCATTCAGCGGCACGTGGCTGACCCGATTGATAGACCCCGCGCAACACTTCAGCCCGCGTGCCCGTGGCAGCCCTGCTCGCTATCGAGATGCGCCATCTGTGCCGCTGCGTAACGCTCGCCCGCGGCAGCGCCCAGGGGTACGGCCTGCGCGATCGCAGCCAGATCGTCGGTGGTGAGCGTCACATCAAGCGCCCCCAGCGCTTCGGCAAGGCGATCGCGCCGGCGCGCGCCAACCAGCGGCACGATATCGCTGCCCTGTGCCGCCACCCACGCAATCGCGATCTGCGCAACCGAAACGCCTTTGGCATCGGCCACCTTGCGCAGCGCATCCACTAATGCAAGATTGTGATCGACGTTGTCGCCCTGAAAGCGCGGGCTCATCGCGCGAAAATCGCCTTTCCCCGCGGACTCCTTGCTCCAGTGGCCGCTGATCAAACCGCGGGACAGCACGCCATAGGCCGTCACGCCAATCCCGAGTTCGCGGCACACCGGCAGGATCTCGTCTTCAATGCCGCGTGAAATCAGCGAGTACTCGATCTGCAAGTCGCTCACCGGATGCACCGCTGCCGCACGGCGGATGGTCGTCGCGCCCACCTCGGACAAACCGACGTGCCGTGCATAGCCGGCTTTGATCATGTCGGCGATCGCGCCCACGGTGTCTTCGACAGGCACGTTGGGATCGAGCCGCGCGGAACGGTAGATGTCGATATGATCCACGCCCAGCCGCTGCAGCGAATAGGCGAGAAAGTTTTTGACCGCGGCGGGACGTGCGTCGTAAAGCGACCAGCCGCCGGCGGGGTCGCGCATCGCCCCGAATTTCACGCTGACGATCGCCGCGTCGCGACGCGACGGCGGCGCGCTTTTCAGCGCCTCGCCGATCAGCATTTCGTTGTGGCCGGAGCCGTAGAAATCGCCCGTATCGAGCAGCGTAATGCCGGCTTCGAGCGCGGCGTGGATGGTGGCAATGCTTTCGGCGCGGTCCGACGGACCGTACATGCCTGACATGCCCATGCAGCCGAGACCGATCGCCGAGCTTAGCGGCCCCGTCTTACCCAGTTGAAGTTGCTTCATGACGTTCCTCTTTGGAAGTGACGCCGCAAGAAAGGCGCTCGACCCGAAGTATCGGCCCAATTTCAGCGTGCGATAATCCACCTCAATCTGAATGACCCGTGCGGAATGGCGAACAATGCAGGAACCCGATCTTTCCGATTTGAAAGCATTTGTCGCCGTCACACGGGCCCGCGGATTTCGCCCTGCCGCGCTGACCAGCGGCGTGTCGGCCTCCTCGCTTAGCGAAGCGGTTCGAAGGCTCGAGCAGCAGCTGGGTGTCAGACTGCTCAACCGCACGACACGCAGCGTCACACCCACGGAAGCCGGGCAGCGTCTGTTCGAAAGGCTCGCGCCGGCGTTCGGGGAAATCGCCATCGCGCTGGATGCGGTGAATCTCTTTCGCGAGAGTCCTACCGGAACGTTGCGGTTAAACGTTCCGTCGATCGCGGCAAGAGAAATTCTGCCCGCGCTCCTGTCCCGCTTCCTTGCCGCTCACCCGGGCATCACGGTCGATGTCGGGACCAACGACACGTTCATCGATATCCTCGCCGCGGGTTTCGATGCCGGCATCCGCTACGACGAACGCCTCGAGCGCGACATGATCGCCGTGCCGATCGGCCCGCGCATTCAGCATTTCGTCGCGGCGGCTTCGCCAGCCTACCTCGCGGCCCGCGGCGTACCGCGGCATCCGGGCGAACTGCTGAACCACGCATGTATCGGCCACCGCTTCGACAGCGGCGTACTCGCGACCTGGGAATTCAAACGGGGCGACGAGGTTGTGCGGATCGAGCCAAACGGGCCGATGATCGCCTCCGTGATCGAATTGCAAAGAGGCGCGGCCGTCGACGGATTGGGGATCGTCTATTCGTTCGATGAGTTTCTGCGGCCGGCAATCGAACAAGGCACGCTCGTGCCGATACTCGACGAATGGTGTCAATCCTTCAGCGGACCCTTTCTGTACTACCCGAGCCGGGCACATATGCCGGCGCCGCTGCGGGCATTCGTCGACTTCATTCTCGCCACCGACGACCTGGATAGTCAGCCATAGGCGCGACACGAGGCGCGATACGCCGGGCTACGCGTTGTACTGCATGAGTCCCGGCAACGCCTCCGCCAATGCATCGATAGCCAGCCGCACCTTCAGCGGCAAGTGCGGAGTTTGCAACCAGAGCGCGTAGACATCGTAGAGATATTCCGGCTGATCCGGCAGCAATCGCACGAGACTGCCGGTCTGAATGCGCTCGCGAACGAGCCAGTATGGCAGCCACGCAAGCCCCATCCCGAGCACCGCCGCGTCGGCGATTGCATCGAGATCGTCGAACCGCAACCTGTTTGACGGAGTGACCTCGACCGGCGAGTTCCCGGCGCACGGAAACAGCCACGGGCGAATACGCCCCGAGCGCCTGTAAATAATCGCCTGATGCGTGCTGAGTTCTTCTATCCGCCGAGGATGCCCGTGCGCCGCCAGATACGCGGGTGCGGCACAGACCACCATATGCTGGCGCGCAATGCGACGCGCGATCACGCCTGCCTTGTCCCCCAGACCGCCGGTCCGGATGGAGAGATCGTAGTCGTCTTCTGCCAGATCGACTAAACGGTCGTTGAAAGAGAGATCCAGCTCCAGCCTCGTATGGCGTTGCGCAAATGCCAGCAGGACCGGCGCCACACAGCGCCGCCCGAAGTGAACGGGCATCGAGACGCGCAGCTTGCCACGCGGTTCGGACAGTTGATCGGCAGCGAGAGCATCCGCCGCATCTGCTTCGGCGAGTATGGCCCGGCAGCGTTCGTAGTAGGCGCGGCCGAACTCCGTCAGGCTCTGCCGCCGCGTGGTACGGGTAATCAGGCGCACGCCAAGACGCTCCTCGAGAAACTGCACGTGCTTGCCGACCATCGGTCCGGATAAGGCGAGTGCGTCTGCCGCGGCCGCGAACGAGCCCAAATCGACAGCTTTGACGAACACGGCCATGCTCGTGAGACGGTCCATATTGATAACTGTTGGTTTCGACTGTTCTAGTTATAACGCTATTTATCCCGTCATGCATCGCCGTCATAGTTCATTCATTCCAATCACTTTCGAGTTGAAATCCTATGACACGTGTTATTCGCTTTCATCAGCATGGCGGCCCCGAGGTTCTACGCATCGAGGACGTCACCGTTCCACCGCCCGCTCAAGGGGAAGTTCAGATCCGCGTGAAGGCGTTGGGTCTTAACCGCGCCGAGGCCATGCTGCGCGCGGGCATTTACATCGAAACGCCTACGCTGCCTTCCGGTCTTGGGTACGAGGCCGCGGGTATCGTCGATCGGGTCGGGGAAGGCGTGCAAGAATTCGCGCCAGGCGACGCCGTCAGCGTCGTGCCGCCGCCGACCATGCTGCGCTGGCCCGCTTATGGTGAGGTGGTCAATTTTCCCGCCAGGTTTGTCGTCAAGCATCCGCCTTCGCTCAGTTGGGAGGCGGCCGCGGCAGTCTGGATGCAATATCTCACCGCTTACGGCGCGTTGATCGACATCGCCAAACTGGGTAAGGGAGACTTCGTTGCCGTGACCGCGGCGTCGAGCAGCGTCGGCCTTGCGGCGATACAGATTGCCAACCGGGTCGGCGCCACCCCCATTGCGGTCACGCGCACCTCGGCCAAGCGGCAGGCGTTGCTCGAGTTGGGCGCCGCCCATGTCGTCGCTTCCGCGGAGGAACACCTGGCGGGCCGCCTGAAGGAAATCGCAGGGCCGCAGGGTGTGAGGGTCGTGCTGGACCCAATCGGCGGCCCGATATTCGAGCCGTTCACGGACGCCATGTCTCACGGCGGCATCCTGCTGGAGTACGGCGCGTTGAGTTCTGAGCCGACACCTTTCCCGCTATTCACGGTGTTGAGCAAGGCGCTGACGCTGCGCGGCTATCTGGTGCACGAGATCATCGGCGATCCGGCGCGACTCGCGGCGGCCAAGGCTTTCATCCTCGACGGATTGGCCTCGGGCGCGTTAAAACCCGTCATCGCGAGGACATTCCCGTTCGACCAGATCGTCGACGCCCATCGCTTTCTGGAGTCGAACCAACAGTTCGGGAAGATTGTCGTGACGGTTTGAACCCGGCCGATACAGCGCGCTCAGCCGGCTGCGACGACCTCGATACGCAAGGCTTCCCCGCCGGCTGCAATCGCCAGCAAATGGTCGACGTTCGGGTGCGCGCCCGGACGGTTGCGCGCGTCGGCCGTATGCTCGGCGAACACGGCGAGGCCGTGTTCTGCCGCCTTGGCGTCCAGCGTGCCGAAGGTTTGCTGCAGATAGTTGTATACCGCCAGCGAGCCCTGCTTGCCCGGCTTGTTCTCGATGCTGGCCACTACGGCGCCCTTGCCGTCGAGCAGATCGATACGTTCGATGCCACCAATGGCGGGCAGTTGGGCGAGGTTGTCCTTGAACACGTTGCTCGGCTGAATCACTGAAAACACTCCTTCTATTCGAAAAAATACGGCGAGCCGTATCTTATCCGATAGGGTGCTGCGCATCGCGCTCAACACACGGCGCGCCGCAAGGCCCGGCGTCGCGCGAACTTCGTTTTTTTCGAACTATCGCTCCCGGTTTAGCAGATTTATCCGTTCCCCAACCTGACGCAGACTGAGGCTCACCACCACTGCGGACCTTGTCCGCGCCAAGGAGCCCCGATATGCGTAACTATCCGCGCAACAGTCCTCAAGCCGCCGCACGTATCGTCGCGTTGGCACTGATCTCAGACGGTCACGTCAGCAGCTCGGAAGAGCGTGCACTCGAAAGCCTCGATATCGCCGGCGAGCTGGGTCTCGCCCCGGCGCAATTCGCGCAGGTCGTCCAGACGATGTGCGAAGACCAGTCGGTCGCGCACACGCCGGCGGTCGGCCAGCTCGATGCGGCCCAGCTCACCACGTTGTTCGGCGAGATCGACGACACCGCCTTGCGTCGCAAGGTGATCCGCCTGTGCCTCGCCGTCACGGTCGCGGACAACTATCTGGCGGACGGCGAAATCGCCTTGCTCACCGCCGTGTTCAGGGCGTGGGGACCTCAGCCGGGCCAGCCCACGAACCGGCACGTCGCACTGCTGAGCGCGCCGCGCGCTCACGCGCGCACGGCGGCGACCACCTGAGAAGCGAGCGCATGATGTTGCCCGCGCCGCGAACGGATCGCGTGGATTTCTTCGACCACGCCCTCCGCCCTGCCGAGCCGGCGCAGTCCGCGCAGCAACGCCACGTCCCCGGCGCCGAGTTCCGCGAGCGGAAACACGCCGAGGCCACGCGCGGCGAACACCGCCATCAGCGCGCTGTCTTCGAATTCGCCGGCAATCCGCGGCCGGATACCCGTAGCTTCGAACCAGCGGTCGAGCCGCGCGCGCAACGCGCTGTGCCCGGTAGGCAGAAGCACGGGCACATCGGCGAGGCACTGCGGAAAGCCGGCACGGGCGGCCTTGCCGACAATCGCCGCCGGACCGTACCAGTCGACCGGCGAGCCGATCAGGCGCTGGCTCACCACGCGCAAATCCGCATTGTGCGGCGCGGGTTGGCACGCAAGAACGAGATCGAGCCGATGGAGTGCGAGTTCGGACAACAGTTGCGCGTGCTCGCCTTCGTGACATAACAGCCTGAGCGACGGCGTATCGAGCACCGGCGCCAGCAGCGCGTGCGCCGCGAGCTTGGAGATGCCGTCGGAAAGCCCCACGGCAAGCCGCGCAATGCGTTCGCCGCCCGTCTCGCGCATCTCGTCGAGCAGCGCCTCGCCAATCTGAAAAATCTGCTCCGCGCGATTGAATGCCGCCTCGCCCGCTTCGGTCATGGTGACGCCGCGCCCGACCGGCTTCAGCAACTGGCGACCGATCGATTTTTCCAGCTCGCGCACCTGTGCGCTGATCGTCTGCACCGCCATATCGAGGCGCTCGGCCGCACGCGCGAAGCCGCCCTCTTTCACGACGATCCAGAAGTAGTACAGATGGCGATAGTTGAGCATGGGCAGGAAATAGTTCGAAAAAACCGATATATCGATCAGATTATCACTGATTTATCCGAACCATGAAGACGGCGATGATAGCGGCATACCGAAGTTGCCCGTCACTCGTCATTCATTACTTACGGACCCCATGGATTCCTTACTCATTCTCGCTGCCGACCCCGCCGCATGGGCTGCGCTTCTCACGCTGGTCGTGATGGAAATCGTGCTCGGTATCGACAACCTGATCTTTATCTCGATCCTCAGCAACAAGCTGCCGGAAGCCCAGCGCGCGCGTACCCAGCGCCTCGGCATCATGCTCGCGCTCGTGTTGCGGCTCGGCCTGCTCGGCACCGTCGCGTGGATCGCGCAGCTGACCGCGCCCGCCGTGACGTTGCTCGGCCACGCGTTTTCGTGGCGCGACCTGATCCTGCTTGGCGGCGGCCTGTTCCTCGTGTGGAAGGCGACGAGTGAGATTCACCACAACGTCGTCCATGCCGAGGAGGTTCGCGACAAGGCAAGCACGACCGTGCAATTAACCGCAATGGCCGCAATCGGACAGATCCTGGTGCTCGATATCGTGTTTTCGGTCGACAGCATCATCACGGCGGTCGGCATGACCGAACACATGCCGATCATGTTCATTGCCGTGATCGCCGCGGTCACCGTGATGCTGTTCGCGGCCAACCCGCTGTCGCGCTTTATCGACCGGAATCCGACCATCGTGATGCTCGCCCTCGGCTTCCTGCTGGTGATCGGCATGACGCTCATCGCCGAAGGTTTTGGCACCCACATGCCGAAGGCTTACATCTACGCGGCCATGGCGTTCTCCGCGTTTGTCGAAGCATTGAACATGCTCGTGCGCCGGGCGAAATCGAAGCAGGCGCTTAGCGTCGAGCGATGAGCGTCCACCGACTTTTTATCCTTAAGGAGCAACGAAATGAAATGTCCTGTTTGCAAGACCGCTGACTTGCTGATGACCGAGCGACGCTCGATCGAAATCGATTACTGCCCGGTCTGCCGCGGCGTCTGGCTCGATCGCGGCGAACTCGACAAGCTGATCGCGCAGGATGCCGGCAGCAACATAGCGTCGGTGAGCGCGGCCGCACACCCGAGCCGGAACGACCATCACGATCGCGACCGTTCACGCAACAGCGAGCATGGCTACGACCGCAATCGTGGGTACGACAACAACCGCTCGTATGACAGTCACCGCACGGACTATCGGGGACACAAGAAAAAGCGCTCGCTGTTCGACATGTTCGATTTCGACTGAACGTGTCCACCACTATTCGGACCCGCGGCTGTATCGAATGAAAGGGCGCGTGCTGATCTAGCAGCCGCGCCCTTTCAGTTTTTCCCTCTCGATCTCTGCTGACGTGGCCTCATGCCAACGCCAAACCCTTCAGATAAATAACAACGCGCCGCGTGTCATCGGCCGGGCGATCTACCGCGTTAACGCATTTAAGGCGGCACAGTTGTAGCAGCAGTTACCTAGCGGCAACCACCGGCGCACCAACCCATCACCACTAACGCTCAGCATTGGCGGTTTGAGCGCGGCGCGCACACGCTCAATCTCCTCGCGCACACTGCCTTGATGCTTCCCCAAATTGTTTTCCCTGCCCGTTTATCGTTCAGATGCCAATTTCATTCGTTTCGATCAAAAAAACCGGCGCGCTTGCCGCGCTGACTTATTGCGCGCTCACCATCGCGATGCCGGCTCATGCAGCCGACAACGTGATCGTGCTCGACTCCGGCGAAGCCCAATTGACGCTGGTCGATCCGGCGACGCATAAGGTGATCGGCACGGAGCCGACCGGCAAGGAACCGCATCATCTGATGATTACGCCGGACGGTCATTCGCTGATCGTCGCCGATTCGATTTCGAACGATCTGATGTTTCTCGATCCGCACACCGGCCGCGTGCAGCGCAAGGTCGAAGATATCGAAGATCCCTATCAGCTCGGTTTCTCGCCGGATCACAAATGGTTCGTCACCGCCGGGCTGCGGCTGGATCGCATCGACGTGTATCACTATGACGGCCAGAACATGACGCTCGCCAAACGCGTCCCGCTTTCGAAAACGCCGAGCCATATGACGTTCTCGTCCGATAGCAAGATCGTGTTCGTCACGCTGCAAGACACCGGCGAAGTGGCCGCGATCGATCTGGCGACGCAATCGGTGCTATGGAAACTGCATGTCGGCAATACGCCCGCCGGCCTCTGGATGACGCCGGGCGACCGCTATCTGTTGATCGGCATGACGGGCGAAGACGACGTCGCCGTGGTGGATTGGCACAAGCAGCAAGTCGTGAAGAAAATCCAGACGGGGCGCGGCGCGCACAACTTCCGCAACCTCGACGACGGCCATCACGTGGCGGTCACGAACCGCGTGGAAAGTACGATCAGCATTCTCGATTACAACACGCTGACGAAAACCGCCGACATCACCGGACTCATGCCCGGTCCCGACGACATGGAACTTTCCGCGGATCATCGCTATCTGTGGGTCACATTCCGTTTTGCGCGGCATGTCGGCATCATCGATCTGACAACGCATAAACTTATCGACACAATCGCTGTCGGACGCTCACCGCATGGCTTGTATTTTGCCAACCGTGCCCCCGTGTACGCGCCCAATCCAGACTGACCAGGCTTTCGTTTTGATGACAGCATCCGCAATTTCAAGAGGTTTTCGATGATTCACGAGATCGTCGCGCAACTCGACAACGGCGTCTCGGCGTTGCAGACACTTCTGTACGTCGACGTGGTGCAGCCGTTGTTCTATCGCTTCGGCCTGATGGGCTACGACGAGGACACCTACGACGCGCTCTACTGGGTGATCATCGGTGTGCTGGAAATACTGATCACGTATATCGCCTTGCGGCCGCTGGAAGCGCTGCGGCCCATCGAGACATGGTCGGATCGCAAAGCGCTGCGCGCCGATGTGATCTACACGTGGATTGCCAAGCTCGGCATCATCAATATCGCGTTCTTCTTCATGCTGCAGCCATTGTTCAATCATTGGCAGAGCCTGATGGCGATCTACAACGTGCCGAACATCGACATCGACGGCTTGTGGCCGGGCGTCACCGATCAACCGGTCGTGTCGTTCCTGATCTATCTGATCGCGCTCGATTTCTTCGGCTACTGGTATCACCGCTGGCAGCACCGCTTCGGCGTGTGGTGGGAACTGCACGCGGTGCACCATAGCCAGCAGCAGATGTCGTTGTGGGCCGACGACCGCAATCACTTTCTCGACGACATCATTCAGGCGGCGTTCTTCGCCGCGATCTCGCTCTTCATCGGTGTGCAGCCGACCCAGTTCGTGGTGCTGGTCGCCGTCGGCAACTTCATGCAGAGCGTGCAGCACGTGAACGCGCGTTTGCCGTATGGGTGGCTGCTCGAACGCACGATCGTCAGCCCGATTTTTCACCGGCGTCATCATGCGATCGGCTACGGCCATGAAGGCACGCGCTACGGCTGCAACTTCGGCGTGCTGTTTCCGTGGTGGGACATGATGTTCAAGACCGCGTCGTGGGACCGCACCGTCGAGCCGACCGGCATTCGCGACCAGTTGCCGACACCGCACGGCGCCGGGCGCTCCTACGGCAACGGCTTGATCGCCCAGCAATGGCGCGCGTTTGGCCGCATAGCCATGCGTCTGCGGGGCCAACGCTCCTACGGTGGCGTGACAGACTGAGCGACATCGCTCGCTGTGAAGCCTGGGGCGCCTCACCCCAGGCCCACGGCCCGCGCGATTAGCAACCCGCCTGCGCCGACGATCCCGGCCCCGATGACGCGCGCCGCGCGCTCGCCATGTGGGGCAACGCGTTCGACGGTGATCGCCGCCGTCACGGCCGCCATCACCCGCAAATCCATCATCCCGGTCACCAGAAGGACCGTGGTCAGCCCGGCACAGCAGGAACTGCAGTGGAGGCCGAGGCGCAAGCCGTGCCGCCACGCCGTGACGGCATCCGCGGGCAGAGCGGGCAAGCCGGGCCGTCCCGGCAGCATCTGGCAGCACCTCGGCGGCGTACGGCAACAGGCAAGACGGCGTGCCTTCCACGCCGTGAACTGCAACGCGCCGGCGATCAGCACAATTACACCGGCCGCAAGCGGAACGGCGCGCGCCAGCGCCGGCAGTTCCGCTTCGAGCGCCGCGAGCGCAACGCCGAGCGGAAATACGGCCACACCAAGCGCGCTCCATACGAAGAAATACCCCGTGCCCACCAGCAGCGTCAGCCGGCCGACGCGCGTCTCGCCGATTGCGCTGACGGCGAGGCGATAGCGCCACAGCATGGGGACGAGCGACGGCAGCATCATCGCGACCATCATCACGATCCACATGCCGACAAACGACGCCGCGAGTCCGAGCCACGTCTGTCCACACATTCGCATCCATGCCGCCGACATTGTCCAGCCGCCTGGCATCGGCATGCCGCCCATTGCCGACATGGACGCGGCGCTCACCGCCGTCACCGCCGCGCTGACGGCGAACAGCAGCGCCGAGACGCCCAGGAACGCCCGCTGCGAAACGGGTGCGCCGATCGGGTGCCGCGACATAGGCGGCCCCGCGTTTGCGCTCACGTGCTCCATCGCAGGGCTCAGCGCGTCTCGTACTCGTCGTGGCGCTTCCACCAGACGCCCGTCTCGTTGCGCCCCTTCGGCGCGCGGTCGAGCCACTGATACATCGGCCAGATGCCGTCCACGCCTCGCGCATAGGTGGAATACGTGTGATAGACCACGCCGTCTTCGAGAACGAACGCACTCAAACCCGGCCGGTCGCGCGTGTACGTCGCCGCGTCGGTGCCGCAGGTCGCCGCGAACTGGGCGACGGGCTCGGGAATCTGCGCCGCGTCCATCGCGTGGCCGCCGCGCTCATAGTTGTATTCAATGCTCCCTTCACGCTGTTGCGCCTCGGTAAACGCGATGTTGAAGTCGAAGTTGAAGTCGCTGCCGTGCGAAGACGCCCAGGGGAACGTCCACCCCATCCGGCGCTGATACGCCTGCAGCTTCTCGAACGGCGCCCGCGACACCGCCGACAAGGTGACGTCGTGATTCGCCAGATGAACCGCGACGCCGTCGAAGCCATCCGCGATCGACGAACATGACGGACATCCCGCCTTGTAGTCAGGCCCAAACATGAAGTGATAGACCAGAAGCTGCGAGCGTCCTTTAAAGAGGTCCGCCAGCGAAGCGCTGCCCGCATCGGTTTCGAACCGGTACTGCTTGTCGATGCGCACCCAGGGCAGCGCCTGCCGCTGTTGCGCCACCGCATCGCTCTGCCGTGTGAGCGCCTTCTCCGCCTTGAGCAGTTCGAGCCGCGCGGCCAGCCATGCGTCACGCGTTCCGGTCGTATGTGTCGTAGTCATGCTTGCCTCCTTGGGCGTTCTGCGTCGTTCGCCTGATTGTCGATACGACGTAGTGGTTGGTGGTCGTGCTAGATTAGTCACGGGCACCCGGACGGTGGGAGTGACAAGTGTGGCGGGATTCAGATAGACCATGACACCATGGACGCGCTAGTAACGGCGGCGGCGCGGGCGCTGGCGGCAGGCGACCCGCTCGGCGCATTGAACCGGGTCGCCTTGCGCGACGACGCAGCCGCGCTCGCACTGCGCGGCATCGCGATGGCGCAGCTCGGCGATCTCGTTCGAGCAAAGGCGCTGGTGCGAAGCGCCGCGCGCGCCTTCGGTCCGAAAGAGCCGGTAGCCCGTGCCAGATGTGTGGTCGCCGAGGCCGAAATCGCGCTCGCCTCACGCGATCTGGGCTGGCCCGCCAAGGCGCTCGACGCCGCGCGGGCAACACTCGAAGCCCACGGCGACCGGCTGAATGCCGCGCATGCGCGGTATCTCGAAGTCCGGCGCCTGCTCCTGATCGGCCGCCTCGACGAGGCCGAGCGTTTGCTCGCGAGGCTCGACCCCACGCCCTTCCCAGCCGCGCCGCGCGCCGCTCACGAGCTGGTCGTCGCGGGAATCGCAATGCGCCGCCTCCAGACGAAACAGGCGCGCGCCGCGCTCGCCGAAGCTGAACGCGCCGCCCGTCAGGCCGGCATCCCGTCGCTGACGGCGGAAGTCGACAGCGCCCGCCTCCTGCTGAACACGCCCGCAGCGCGGCTGGTCGCGCATGGCGAGGAACGGCCCCTGCTGCTCGAGGAAGTCGAAGCGTTGCTGGCGGCGAAGGCGCTCGTTGTGGACGCGTGCAGATACGTCGTACGTGAAGCCAACATCGTCGTACCGCTCGCGAGGCGTCCGGTGCTGTTCACGCTGGCACGTACCCTGGCCGAAGCATGGCCTGAAGACGTACCGAGGGACGCGCTTATCGCGCGAGCATTCCGGACGAAGCACGCCGATGAAACGCATCGTGCGCGATTGCGCGTCGAAGTCGGGCGGCTGCGCGCCTTGCTCGGGCCACTGGCCGGCATCAGCGCAACGAGGCGGGGTTTTGCGCTCGCGCCGCACGGCGCGCGCGAGGTCGTCGTACTCGCGCGGCCGGTGGAAGAGCCGCACGCCATGGTGCTCGCGTTCCTCGCCGACGGTGAGGCGTGGTCGAGCTCGGCGCTCGCGATTGCGCTGGATACCAGCCAGCGCACCATGCAGCGCGCACTCGACACGCTGGCGGCCGCCGGCAAGGTGCAGTCGTTCGGCCGCGGGCGGGCGCGGCGCTGGATGACGCCGCCCATGCCCGGATTCACGACGACTTTGTTACTCCCCGCGTCTCTGCCGATTGATTAGGATGCAGCCATGAAACGATCAGCCGCCAATATCGTCCGTGAATATGGACCCTTTCCGGGCGTCGACGCCGTACATGGCGTGACCTTCGACGGGCAACACGTCTGGATCGCGAGCGGCGACAAGCTGAACGCTTTCGATCCGGCGAGCGGAGCCATGCTGCGCACGATCGACGTGGTCGCGCGGGCCGGCACGGCCTTCGACGGCCAGCACCTGTTCCAGCTCGCCGACGAACGCATCCAGAAAATCGATCCGGTTAGCGGCCGCGTGCTGGGTACGATCCCGGCGCCCGGCGGTGGCGGCAATTCAGGGCTTGCGTGGGCCGAAGGATCGCTCTGGGTGGGACGCTATCGCGACCGGCGGATTCATCAGGTCGATCCCCAAACCGGGGAAATTCTTCGCACCATCGAATCCAACCGCTTCGTCACCGGCGTCACCTGGAGCGACGGGGAACTCTGGCACGGCACCTGGGAAGACGACGCGAGCGAGTTGAGGCGAATCGATCCTGGTACCGGCGAAGTGCTGGAAAGCCTCGAGATGCCGCCGGGCGTCTACGTGTCGGGACTCGAAGCCGATGGCGGCGATCAGTTCTTCTGCGGCGGCGCAACCAGCGGGAAAGTGCGCGCGGTACGTCGGCCCGCACGAGGCGCCGAGCTTCCCGCCGAGTCTGTGGACGAATAAGCGAAGCAGACAGTGCGCCACCTGGCACAACGCCCGGATCGACACGCCAGCCGATAAACAACAAACGTTGCCAATCCAGGGTTTCCATCAACAGAAATAGCTGTTGCCAAACTTTTTGTTGTCGTACTATCCGCCTTGACAACACATGTTGCCACATAGGCGGGTTGCGCATCGCATGTTGCGACGCCACCCGGTGTTAGTCAGCCGCCCCTTGACGCTGTCAGGGGCATTGCCCACCACCGCGGAGAATTTATGGGACGTCGCTCCTTCCTCATGTCCATGGTTGCTGTCGCCATGCTCGGCACAACCCTCGCCCACGCTGACAACAAGGAACTCGTTGTCGGCACCGACACATCGTTCATGCCCTTCGAATTCAAGCAGGGCGACAAGTACGTTGGTTTCGATCTGGACCTGTGGGCGGAAATCGCCAAAGATCAGGGCTGGACCTACAAGATTCAGCCGATGGATTTCGCCGGCCTGATTCCCGCTCTGCAAACGCAGAACATCGACGTTGCGCTCTCCGGCATGACGATCAAGGAAGAACGCAAGAAGGCGATCGACTTCTCCGATCCGTACTACGACAGCGGCCTGGCCGCGATGGTGCAGACCGGCAACACCAGCATCCAGTCGATCGACGACCTGAACGGCAAGGTGATCGCGGCCAAAACCGGCACGGCCACCATCGACTGGATCAAGGCGCATCTGAAACCCAAGGAAATCCGTCAGTTCCCGAACATCGACCAGGCGTATCTTGCGCTGGAGGCAGGCCGGGTGGACGCCGCCATGCACGACACACCGAACGTGCTCTATTTCGTCAGCACCGCCGGCAAAGGCAAGGTAAAGGTCGCCGGCACACCGGTCAGCGGCGACAAGTACGGCATCGGTTTTCCGAAGGGCAGCCCGCTCGTCGCCAAGGTCAACCAGGAATTGATCAGGATGAAAGCGGACGGCCGCTACGCGACGCTGTACAAGAAATGGTTCGGCTCGGAGCCGCCCAAGTCGTAATCGTCATTGGCAGGACGCGCAGCGAAGCCCGCTGCGCGCGAGACGACTCAACCAGGAGCGGTGTGTGGAATTCGATTGGTCAGTTATCTGGACTGCACTTCCGGACTTGATGGCCGGCGTGAAACTGACGGTGTTCATTGCGTTCGTGGGACTGGCCGGCGGGTTCGTGGTCGGCGTCATCGCCGGCATGTTCCGCGCGTACGGTCCGCTTGCGCTTAACGTCGTCGCGCAGGTCTACATTGAACTCATTCGCGGTACGCCGATTGTGGTTCAGGTGATGTTTCTTTACTTCGCGCTGCCGCTGCTCGCGCATATCAGGATCGACGGACTCACCGCCGCCATCATCGCGATCACGGTGAACTCGGGCGCCTACCTTGCCGAAGTTGTACGCGGGGCTTTGCTGTCCATTCCGAAAGGCCTGATGGAGGCCGGTCTCGCCATGGGATTGTCGATGCCGCGGGTGTTGCTGAAAATCGTCGGGCCGCTGGCGTTCCGCCGGCTAATTCCGCCATTGGGCAATCAGTGCATTGTGAGTCTGAAGGATACGTCGCTGTTTATCGTCATCGGCGTAGGCGAACTGACGCGCCAGGGCCAGGAAATCATCGCCGGAAATTTTCGTGCGGTCGAAATCTGGTCGGCCGTCGCGGTGATTTATCTGGTCCTGACGGGTGTGATGACGCTGTCGTTGCGCCTCGTCGAAAGAAGGATGCGCATCCTATGAGCATGGTCGAATTCCAGAGTGTCTCGAAGAGCTTCGGCCACGTGCCCGTGCTCAAGGACATCGATCTTCGTATCGAGAACGGAGAAGTCGTGGTGATCGTCGGGCCCTCGGGCTCCGGCAAATCGACCCTGCTCCGCTGCATCAATGCGCTCGAAAAGATTAGTGGCGGCGAGCTGCTCGTCGACGGCCTGAGCGTCAAAGGCAATGCGTCGGACATCCGCACGATTCGCCTCGAAGCCGGCATGGTGTTTCAGCAGTTCAACCTGTTTCCGCAGATGACCGCGCTCGAGAACATCATGTTCGGGCCCATTCAGGTCCGTGCAGCAACGCGTGCCGAAGCGCGTGACCAGGCGATGGCGCTGCTCGACAAAGTCGGCCTCGAATCGCGGGCCAATCACTATCCGTCGGAATTGTCCGGGGGACAACAGCAGCGTGTTGCGATCGCGCGGGCGCTTGCCATCAAGCCCAAGCTGATGCTCTTCGACGAGCCGACGTCCGCGCTCGACCCCGAGCTTCGTCACGAAGTGCTCAAGGTCATGCAGGATCTCGCGACTGAAGGCATGACGATGATCGTCGTCACACACGAGATCGGCTTCGCGAAGCGGGTAGGGACACGTCTGCTGTTCATGGACAACGGGGGGATTGCGGAGGACGGCGAGCCGGCGGCGCTGATCGACAATCCGCCTACGCAGCGCTTGCAGGACTTTTTGAAGCATGTGGCTTAGGTCATTGCACGCCTCGGATGCTGGCATCGGCTTGCCAACCCATCGCCATTATGTGACGATGGGTCGATGCCCTACACGATCGAGCCTCTGCAATGACCACCATGAAATTCGATACCGTCGTGCTCGGCGCAGGCATTGTCGGCGTGTCGGTGGCGGTGCATCTTCAGAAACGCGGCCGCCAGGTCGCACTGGTCGACCGCAAGCAGCCCGGCAACGAAACGTCGTTCGGCAATGCCGGGCTGATCCAGCGTGAAGGCGTCTATCCGTACGCGTTTCCGCGCGACCTCGGCACCTTGCTTCGGTACGCGCGCAACCAGTCGCCGGACGTTCGCTACCATGCTGACGCCATACTCAAGACCGCGCCCTTTCTTTGGCAATACTGGCGCAATTCTCATCCGGCAAAACACGCGGCTATCGCGAGGTCGTACGCAACACTGATCGAGCATTGCGTGGACGAACACCGCGCGTTGGCTGCCGAGGCCGGCGCGAGCGCGTTATTGCGCCCAACCGGCTGGATCAAGGTGTTCCGCACGGCGGCTGTGTGGGACGAAGAAATCCGGCATGCTGAACAGTGGCACCGGGAATATGGCGTCGAGTTCGAAGCGCTGGATGCGGGCCAACTGCAACAGAAGGAACCCGATCTCAACAAGACCTTGTTAGGCGGCCTGCGTTATACGGAGTCCGAATCCGTCAGCGACCCCAACGCGCTGGTCACCGCCTACGCAAAGTATTTCGAAACGCTCGGCGGACGCTTCTTCATCGGCAACGCGGACTCGTTTCGTGAAAGTTGGTCGGTCGACACGCAAGACGGAGCCATCACCGCTTCATCGGCGGTCGTCGCGTTGGGACCGTGGTCGGATCGTGTGAGCGCGCGGCTCGGCTATCGCTTGCCGCTCGCCGTCAAACGCGGGTATCACATGCACTATGCGCCGCAGGGGGCAGCGCGTCTGAATCATCCGGTTCTGGACGTCGAGAAGGGCTACGTGCTGGCACCCATGGCAAAAGGCATCCGTTTGACCACGGGTGCGGAAATCGCGCACTGCGACGCGCCTAAAACACCCACGCAACTCGCCGCGGTCGAACCGGTTGCGCGCACGCTGTTTCCATTGGGCGAGCGCCTCGACAACGAGGCGTGGATGGGACGGCGTCCCTGCACGCCCGACATGATGCCGATCATCGGGCCGGCGAGAAATCACAAGGACCTGTGGTTCGCGTTCGGCCATGCGCACCATGGGCTGACGCTCGGCCCCGTCACGGGCCGGCTGATCGCCGAGATGATGACCCACGAGGAAACGCTCGTGGACACTCGGCCGTTCAGGGTGGAGCGGTTCTAAAGGCAGTTCGCTCCACGCCTGATCCGTTCAATTCGCGCGGGAACGCTTACCGACCGCTCGTCTGCAACATCGCGCGATACTGCCCGCGCACCGGCCGGGCGTTTTCATAGTTGCGTTCCTTGATCACGCCAAAGCCGCGAATCGACGACGGCACCCGCAACAAGGCCAGCGCCGCTTCGATCGTTTGCGGGGTGAGCCGTTGAAGCGCGAGTTCGACGTCTTCCTCGAATTCGCCGATCAACGCACGTTCGATGACCCGATCCTTCTGGCGGCCAAACGGATCGAAGGCGGTGCCGCGCAACACTTTGCCGTGCTTCATCACGCGCAACAGCGGATCGAGCCACGCCGCGCGAAGGGCAATCTTGGTTCTGCGGCCGGTACGAGGATCGCGACGCGTCAAAAGCGGCGGCGCCATGTAGAAGGTCTTCTTGCCACCGCCGTCGAAAGCGCCGGACAGGTACGACTGGAAGCTGCCGTCGGTATGCAGACGCGCGACTTCATACTCGTCCTTGTACGCGAGCACCTTGAAATAGTTGCGCGCCGCCGCTTCGGTAAGTTCACCGGCGGTCCCGGCAATACGCTGCTCGGCTTGCTGCACCCGCTCGACAAGCGCCCTGTAGCGGCGGCCATAGGCGGCGTTCTGATAACGCTCAAGGTCGCGCGCACGGTCGGCAACAAAGCGCTCGAGTTCGAACTCGCCGGATGCCACCACAGCCGTGCCGGAAACCTGCTCGATCACACTCGCGTCGTGAGCCAGCAAGCGGCCCCAGAAGAACGCCCGCCCATTCATCTTGACTGCCGTGCCGTTCAGTTCGATAGCCCGCAAAATGGCCGTTTCCGAAAGCGGAATCAAGCCTCGTTGATACGCATACCCAACCATCATCATGTTCGACGCAATCGCGTCACCGAACAGAATCTCGGCGGCGCCCGAACCATCCCAGAACGCGGATGTGCCCGACCCGAGCGCGCCTTCGATCGCACGCTGGTGAATGGCCTTGCTCACGGGCAAATCGCCATCGCGCACAAAGTCCGAGGTGGGCGTAATCCGTTCGTTCACAACGGCGCGCGTCACGCCCGGCGCGACCCGCGAGAGCGCACCCGCTGACGCCGCGACCACCGCGTCGCAGCCAAGCAGAACATTCGCGGCGTGCGCGCCGATGCGTGACGTCACGATTTGCGCGCGGCTGCTCGCGATCTGCACATGGCTGATCACGGCACCGTTCTTTTGCGCCAGCCCCGTGAAATCCAGGGTCGAGGCGCCTTTACCTTCCAGATGCGCGGCCATCGCGAGAATCGCGCCGATCGTGACCACGCCCGTGCCGCCGATACCGGTGACGACAATGCTCGCGTGTGCGTCCAGATCGGCCGGCACAGCCGCCGGCGCAGGCAGTTTCGCGCGCCATTCAGCCTCAATCGCGCCAATCCGCTTCTGATCCGGCTGTTTGGGTTGCAGCCCCTCAACCGTAACGAAGCTCGGACAAAACCCTTTGAGGCACGACATGTCCTTGTTGCAACTCGACTGATTGACGGCACGTTTGCGGCCGAGCTCCGTTTCGAGCGGTTCGATCGCGATGCAATTCGACTGCACCGAGCAATCGCCGCAGCCCTCGCAAACCGCCGGATTGATCACCACGCGCTGAGGCGGGTCGATCAGCTTGCCGCGTTTGCGGCGCCGGCGCTTCTCGGCCGCGCAGGTCTGGTCGTACACGATGACCGAGACGCCTTTGGCCGCACGCAGCGTACGCTGGAGTGCGTCGAGGTCGTCGCGATGCTGGATGTCGACGTTCGCGGGCAGCCGCAGGGAACCGGTGTACTTTTCGGGCTCGTCGGAAACGACCACCACTTTGGCAACACCCTCGGCGACCACCTGGGCCACCACGCGCTGAACAGTCAGGCTGCCTTCGGCGGGCTGGCCTCCAGTCATCGCAACCGCGTCGTTAAAGAGAATCTTGTACGTGACGTTGGATTTCGCCGCGACCGACTGGCGAATCGCAAGACTTCCCGAGTGCTGATAGGTGCCGTCTCCCAGGTTGACGAACATGTGCGGAATATCCATGAACGTCGACATGCCGATCCATTGCACGCCCTCGCCGCCCATCTGACAGAACGTCGCCGTATCGCCCGCTTCGCCCAAGGCCATGATGTGACAGCCAATGCCGGCGGCGGCGTACGAACCATCCGGCAACCGGGTCGACGTATTGTGCGGACAGCCGGCGCAGAAAAACGGCTTGCGGCTCAGCGGCTGCGCATCGTTGCCGGCCGCCGCGAGTGGAATGACGCGCGAACCATTGCGTTGAACCGGCGCAACGAGCGGAACCGGCGGAACGGATACCGTGAGTTCGACCTGGGTATGGGCAAAGAACCGTTTCAGCGCGGCCGCGATCTGGTCCGGTGCGAACTCCATCGCGGCGGGCAGCAGCGGCCCGGCTTCGCCGAGGTCCTTGCCGAACACAGCGGGACGTTCGTCCGGCCGCAGATTGAACAGCGCCTCCTTGATCTGACGCTCGACGAAGGAGCGCTTCTCTTCGACCACGACCAGCGCCTGCATGCCGCGCGCAAAGGCGCGTACGCCCTCGGTCTCCAGCGGCCAGATCATGCCGATCTTGTAGACGCCGATGCCGAGGCGCTCAAGCTCCTGCGCCGACAGCCCAAGGGCCGCGAATGCCGCCAGCACGTCGCCGTGCGCCTTGCCGACCGTGACGATACCGACCCGCGCGCCGCGCGGCCGTACGAGCGTGCGATCGAGCGGGTTGGCACGCATGAAAGCGAGGGCGGCGGGCAAACGCTCATCGAGTATGCGTCGTTCGAGTTCGCTGCGCTCGGCCGGCCAGCGAAGATTCGGATCGTAGTTGAAGCCTCGCCCTTCCGGCACGTGGATGTCGGGCGGCAATCTGAAACGAGGCGCCGCGCCGGCGTCGTGCGCCTGCACGGTCATCGACCGGCCGCTTTCAACGGTTTCGGTGATGGCCTTGAAAGCGACCCACAGGCCGGAGAAACGCGACATCGCGTAACCCGCCAGACCGAACTCGATATATTCCTCAACCGACGCCGGAAACAGAATCGGCATCATCGCGCCTTCGAAGACATGGTCCGTCTGGTGCGGGAACATCGACGACTGTGCCGCGTGGTCGTCACCCGCCACGGCGAGCACGCCGCCTTGCCTCGACGTGCCCACAATGTTCGCGTTGCGGAACACATCGCCGGTTCGGTCGACGCCCGGGCCTTTCCCGTACCACATCGAGAAAACGCCTTCGACACGCTTGCCGGGAAAGGCGTCGACCTGTTGCGCGCCCCACAGCATGGTGGCGCCCAGGTCCTCATTCAAGCCGGGTTCAAAGCGGATCGCGTGGTCCGCGAGCAGTTTCTTCTGACGCCACAGTTCCTGATCGAAGCCGCCGAGCGGCGAGCCGCGGTAGCCCGACACCAGGCCGCCGGTCCGGATGCCGGCGGCGCGATCGCTGCGAGCCTGTTCAACCAGAATTCGCACCAGCGCCTGGGTGCCCGTCAGGAAAACGGTGCCGTTCTCCCTGACGTAGCGGTCCTCGAGACCGTAGTCCATGTCGATCGGACGCCCCAGCTCCACTGCTCGCATATTCATTGTGTGTCTCCTCTGCCTGTAGTGGCATGCGAGCCATTTTAGGTAGCCGATAGAGGCGATTCGTGCCAAACTCAGTCCCACAATCGCTTGAAATTGGCAAGTCGCGCCGATTTTCAACCGTTTTGAGGGAAATCTAGCCAATGAAGTTTGACCGTACCGACGTGGCCATCCTGCGCGCATTGCAGCTCGACGCCCATACGAAGGCCGCCGACCTCGCGGAGTCGCTGGGTCTTTCGCTGTCGCCGTTTTACCGGCGTATCCGGATGCTTGAAGAGGCCGGCGTCATCAACCAGTACGTAACGCTGCTGGATCAGGAGAAGGCGGGGTTTCCCGTCAATGCGTACGTGTCCGTGGCAATCGAGAAGAAAAGCGAGGCGCGGCTCGCGGCGTTCGAGCGCGCGATTGCGAACCTGGATGAAGTGATGGAGTGCTACCTGATGACCGGCGCTTTCGACTACATGCTCCGGGTGGTCGCGGCCGACATTGCGGGCATCGAGCGCTTCGTCATGACCCGACTCACGAAGGTTGACGGCGTGCGCGACATTCACACCTCCGTCGCGCTGCGTCGCGTCGAATATAAAACCGCGCTGCCGCTACGCATTCGCGACGAATAATGCTTAGCTGAAGGGCGCCTTTTCCGGTTCAGCCGCATATTTGTCACGGAGTGCGTTCACGCAGCGGGTGAAGCGCGTGCGAAAGCCAACAGGGTCGGTACTCGGCGGCGTGAGTCCATCCGAGGTCACGTTCCATCCGTCGGCGGTGCGGGTAGCGTCCAGATCGAAGTTCGCGCCCGGCTCGTCTTCGAGAATCACCGTCTCGCGTATTTCGCGGCCGCCGGCGCTGATCACCGCCTGACACCCCTGATGAAGCCCGCCCGCCGCATGAACGCGGCTGCTGCCCAGAGGGGCGCTATTCGCGGCTGCGCCGTACATCCGTAGCGACTGGAATTGGGGCGGCGTCGCGGCGGTAACGAATGCAACGTCGCTGTCCGATATGCCGTCGCTACAACCGCTGATCAGGCTGGTAATCGCAGCCAGCATGAAGCCGGCGAAAGCGCGTCGAAAACTCCATGTCTCGTGGCATAGCATGGTTGGCCCCGTAGTTCTTGATATGTGGTCGGGAGCGTCGTGTCCCGGCTCCGCGCCATTCATTGCGGCAATAAGGATAGCCGATACGCATGCCAACGATCCAGCGTGCCGAGCTTAAAAAGAAGGTATCGACCGGACTGCCGGCGCGCAATCGAATGCCGACCAAGGCCCCGCTGCGGCGCCTCCCGAGTCGGACCTTGCCACGGCACGTCATCCCGGCGCACGCGTGTTACCAATCCGCAGCTTATGAGCATTCGCGTTGTTCTGCCCCGCCGCGCGACGGCTGGCTATCCTCGTCCATTCGCAGCAGCCGGCCCGCATTCGCGATCACGATAAAGGTGCCCAGGTTATGCAAAAGCGCAACCCACACGGCACTAAGCACGCCGGTCGCGGCCAGTGCGATCACGGCGACCGTCCACGCCAATCCGATCGCGGCATTGACCGCCGCGGTGTGCAGGCAGCGCCGCCCGAGGCGCACACAGGTCGGGATACGGCGCAAGTCGTCGCCGAGCAGCACGACGTCGGCCGAAGCTACCGCAATGTCGATGCCTCGCTCGCCCATCGCAATGCTGGTCGGGCCGGCCTTGATGGCGAGCACGTCGTTCAGGCCGTCGCCCACGACCAGCGGGTGATAGCCCGCCGCCATTTCCTGCACCACGTAGTCGAGTTTGTCGTGCGGCAGCGCCTGCGCGACCACAATGGCAATCCCGGTTTGCGCCGCCAGTTTGCGCGCCACCGGCTCGCGATCTCCGGTCAACAGCGTTTGTCGCGTCAAGCCGAGTTCCCGCAACTCGGCCAGCGCGTCCCCGGCTTCCGCACGCAGTGCGTCGGCAAAACCGAACCACGCGAGCAATCGGCCGTTCAACGCAAGACCGACGCAAGGCCCTTCGATTTCGCGGCGCGGTTCCGGCAAATTCTGCACGTACTGCGCGAGCAAGCCGAAGCGGCCCAGTACCGCGACGCCTTGCGGCGTCTCCGCGAGAACGCCCAGGCCGCGTAGTTCACGTGCGTGTTCGAACGGCTCCCGTTCGAACCCGGCGCCTCCGGTTTCTGTCGCGTAGTGCAGCAGCGCGCGGCTCACCGGATGCGCACTGCTGCCGCCAAGCCGCGCCGCGAGTTCGAGTACCTGCGCCGCGTCGGCGCCGGGTTCCAGTTGCACGTCGTCGACACGCAATTCGCCGTACGTCAGGGTGCCGGTCTTGTCGATCACCAGCGAATCGATCTGTGCAAACTTGTCGAGAAACGCGGCGCTTCTGAACAGGATGCCATGACGCGCGCCGACGGCAATGCCGGCAATGGCCGTCGACGGCGCGGCGAGCACCAGCGCGCACGGACACGCCGCGACAATCACGGCCAGCATCGCCGATGCATTCGCCGAGACGAACCAGACGATCGCCGCGATCAACAGAACGAGGCACAAATAACCGCCCATGTAGCGTTCGAGTATCTGCGTAATCGGCGGCTTCGCCTGCTCGGCGCGTTGCATCAACTCGATGATTCTGCCGAGCGTCGACTGCTTGCCCGCATGCGTGACTTCGATACGCAATGGGCCGTCGAGATTCATCGCGCCGCCGAATACAGTCGAGCCCGGCTCGATGTCGAGCGGCACCGACTCGCCGGTAATCGGTCCGTTGTCGACACTGGACTCGCCATGCTGAACCACACCGTCGGCAGGAATTCGCGCACCGGCGACGACTTCGATGTGGTCGCCCGCCCGCACCGCGTCGTACTGCACTTCTTCGATCGAGCCATCGGCTTTCACGCGCCGCACCTTGCCCGAGGTCAGCCTGCCGAGTGCCCGGATCGCCTCCTGCGAACCGAGCACGCTGCGCTCTTCGAGTGCATGGCCGAAGGTCATGACGATCGGCAACAACGCGGCCGTCGCCATGTCGCCCACCGCCCATGCCGCCAGCATCGCGAGCGCGATCAGGCGGTCCGTCACCCCGTGCAGACTCGGCGACTTCAGGCTGTGCCACGCGCCGGCGAACACCGGCCCGGCAACCACCAGCGAAGCGAGGCCAGCGAGAACCTGCGCGAGCGCTTCATCCGCCGGGTCGAAGTAGTGCCATGCCGTCGACAGAATCAGCAGTGCGCCTGCCAGCAATGCAAGCGCGACTTGCCGCGTCACGCCGCGTTGCTCGGCCGCCGATAATACGATCGCGCGCCCCTGGGCGATGCCGTTCGCATCGTCGGCGTGCGAGTCATGCGAGTCATGCGCGTGGGCGTGAGCGTGCTCGCCTGTGTGCGTGGTGTGCTCGACTCCGGTGCTCATCGCGCATTTCCCGGCAGGATCAGATTCGATGTGTCGTGCGGTCCGACCGTCGTCACGCTGCCCGCTTTCGAGAGCACGGACTGGACGCGATCCCTGTACACGCGCGCGAGAAGCCCGGGATCGCTGTTGGTGCGAAGCGGGGCTTCCAGTTGCTGAATGGTCATGGTTTTAGCCTGCGCGGTAGCGACACGTTCAACGGCGCTCGCCTCAGCGTTCTGCACGATCCGGTCGGCATCCTGTTGCGCATCCTGGCGGGTCTTTTCAGCGGACGTGCGGGCCTCGGCCATGCTGCGCTCGGCCACCTGCAACGAGGTCAGCACCGAATTGAACGCGCCGACGGCCGCAGCCGGAAACGCCACCTCAACGTCGACACGCGCGACTTCCACGCCGAGTCCCGCATGCTGCGCTTCGAGCTGGCGCAAGTGGCGTTCGATTTCCTGCGCGAGATCGCCGCGCAAACGCTCGCGCTTTATCGCAACCTGCTGATCCGCCGACAGTAATTCGGGACGCGCGACAAGAATCGCATCCAGATCGCGCTGCGCCACGACATCGACCGCCGAGGCGGATACGATCCGCTCGAGCGCCGCGGCGAGCCGGTCTTGTTGCAGCACATAGGCATAGGGATCGACGACCCGGTAGTACAACGTGGCGCGCAACTGCAACACGCCGTTGTCGCCGGTAAGCACGTAACCGGAGCCGGCTAACGCGTCGGGCAATCGCGCAACGGGCGGCGTTGCGTCGGGACCGGCCGCGTCGGGGCCTCCTGGGTTGTCCGGCGTAACCGGTGGGTTGGGCGGGCCATCGTCCGGCCCGATCACGGCCCCGGTTCCGGGGCTGGTTCCGATGCCGGTTCCGGCGGCCCCTTGCGCCGATGGCGCCGCTTCCGGCACCGTCATATCCGCAGCACGCGCACGCGGATCACGTTCGAGCGACTGGATGCGTTGCTCCAGAACTCGCGCACTGCCGGGCACCAGCAAAGTCGACTCGAACGGGCGTGGCCAGGCAATCAACAATCCCGCGTCCTGGGTGCGCACGAACGCGCCGAACCGAAGCACCACGGCGCGGCTGTCCGGCGGAATCCGCCGGATATTCGAGCCGGCCCATGCGCAGGCGGCGAGCACGACCAGCGCGGCGACAAACCAGAACGAGAGCCGTACCGCCTGGGCGCCCGGGCCGAGCGGCGGCAAGTCGGCGTCCGTGCTCATCGCGCAGACCTGCTTTTTTTCGACGTGGATGCCGCACCGGCGCCGGCCTGCGGCAACGACTCGGGGCCGAGTGCGGTGGGGCCCAGCACCAAAGCCTGGAACGGCGCGGCATCGGTGCGCAGAATCAGATTCGTATTGCTGCCGACCACCGCGTCGAGGGTATCGAGCGAGCGCAGCATCGTGTAGAGCCGCGGATTGCCGGCATAGGTGGCGCCATAGATCTCCGCAGCGTCCTTGCGGGACTGCGCCTCGATCTGCGCCGCTTTCACATTCGCATCGGCAACCGCAAGCCGGGCATCGCGATCCGCATCCGCGCGGATCTGCGCGGCCTCGCGGTTGCCGTCGGCCGTGCGCTGCGCGGCGACCGTCTCGCGCTCCGCGCTCATCCGGCTGACCGTGGCCGCGAGCGTCACGGCGGGCAGCGTCAGGCGCTCCAGTCCCACCTGCACGACATGCACGCCGTAAGCCGAGTACAACTGCGCATCGATCTGGCTGCGTAACGCGTCTTCAAACGCGGAGATGCGGACCTTGGACGGGTCCGTGTTGACCAGCGACGCAAGGTCGAATCCCGCCGACGTGGTTTGCAACGACGAGCCCAGCAACGAGCGGATTTGCTGCGCGGCTTCGTCGGGCTGGTTGCCCACGGCCCGCACGAACCGGCGCACGTCGTTCGGGTCCGCCGCAACGCGCCACGCCACATACGCCTGCACGATGATCCGCAAGCCGTCTCGCGTGCCGACGTCCTGCAAGCCGCTGGAGGTCGTATGCAGACGCAGGTCGACCGGCACCACCGCTTCGATCGGCGCGGGCAGACGCCACGCAAGGCCCGGTTCCAGCAGGACGCGCACGGGTTGGCCAAAGCGCGTGATCACCGAGGCTTCGCCGGCGCGCACGGAGATGAAACTCGCCACCGCGAACGCCACGGCCACGCAGAGCAACGCAAGCAGCACCCGGCCATAGAACGGGCCGCCGCGCGCAGCCTGCGCATCGCCGCCATCGTGATGATGATGGTGATGCCCATGACCGTGCCCGTGATCGTGGCCTTGCGCATGCGAATGGAACAAACTCATAGGGTCACCTTAAAAACAGCTGCGCCGACATTGGGCGTGCTTCTCTGCGGAATGCTTGTATGCCGCTCGTACGACTCATATCCCACCCGCGTACGGCGGGCCCGGACGTCAATTGCCATGGGCAATGCCGGTGAGATCGCCCGCGCTGAACGAGCGCAGGTCGATGGTTGCCCGGCCGTCGGCGCCCAGCCGGTCGTCGATCACCGTGATGCGCGCGTTCTGCAAGCCTTTCTGCAACTTGCTCAGGTAGTACTCGAAGGGGAAAGCCGGGCCGCCGAGCCGATAGGCCACCGTGTCGGCTTCGAAGTCGATCTGCTGCACGCGCGCCGCCGCCATCGTGTCGGCCGCCCGCGCGCTCGCCTGGGTGACGCTTGCTTGGGCCTGTTGCTGCGCATTGCCAAGCAATCCCGCCGCAAAACCGTGCGCTTCGGCAACGCTCGCCTGCGCGCGAATCTGCGCGGCCTGCACGTCGTGGTAAGCCGCGGCCGCCCCGGTGGGGGGATGCACGCTTTCGATCACCACGGCCACGACTTCGATGCCGCTCGATAGCTGGTCGAGTTGCCGCTGAACCGCGCGGCGCACGCTCTCGGCCATGGCGGTCTGGCTCGTCTCGAGCAACGCCTGCAGCGTATGCGACGCGAGGTAATGCACCACCTCGCGATTGGCGATCGAGCGCACTGTGCTCTCCGGATCGACCGACCGGTAGAGTGCCGCGCGTGCCGCCGCGTCGCTCGAACCCTCGCGGTAGTCGAGCCGCACGTCGGCGTTGACGATCTGGAAGCTCTGCTGCTCGCCCGTGGCGCCCGCGATCACCTGGCTCGTGTCCCAGGGATGGGGGACGTCCCAGAGACGATTCATCTGCTCGGACGTCGGGCCGTCGGCGGGCGTGGATGGCGCCGCGACGCTGCTGTCGTCGGCGCCGCCCGACACGATGATCTGATGCACCGCGCCGTTGTCGACGAGGCGCGCCTTGCCGAACGGCCAGGGCATACCGAAGTGAAGGCCCGGCGGCCAAACCGCTACCGGCGCACCAAACCGTTCGTAGACCGCGCGCTGGGACGGCCCTAGCACGACGACGGAGGTCAAAAGCCACGCACAGGCCACCATCGCCACGACGGTGACCGGCAACAGCCGCACAAAACTGCGCAGCACCCAGTTCTGACGCAGATCGATACCGTAGCGGTCGTGCAACTCGGCGCCGATCGACGACAGCGACGAGCGGCGATAGCGCAACATCCCCGCGACGAGGCTCGACGGAATCCGCGCCGCTTTTCTGCCGGGGCGCGGTGCGAAGAACCACAGAAGCATGGCGCGGATCATCATCTCGACGGCAATCGCAGCGGTGAACACCGCCGCGACATGCACCAGCCAATCTAGCGCCGTGTGCAGGTAGACGAGCCACGCCGCCGACAGCGCCGCAGCGAGCGCGCACACCACCAGGACGCGCAGCATGCCGGCGAGCGACGCCGACAGCGCGGCATGGGACTGCTGCGCATCCTGTGCGTAGAACCGTTCGGCGACGAGGGTGAGAAAGGCCAGCGTCAGCGCAGCGGCGCCGCTAACGATCACGAAGGACGACGACACCATCGCGTGAATGAGTGCGGCGGGCGGCAGGGGTTGCAAGGCGAGCGCGGCAAGCGCCACGGACAGACAGTTGCCAATGACCCCGCCCCACCGCTGCCAGTGGAAAGCGCCGATGGCGAGACGCAAGGGCGGCGCCTCGGCGTCTTGCCAAAGCAGTCGCCGGATGAAACTTACACACCGCTTCCAGCCCGATTCCTGTGCCGGGTCACGCGGCGCGCGTGCCCACGACGACGGCCATATCGTGACAACGAACACGTTCAGGCACGCGCTCGCCAGAACCGCGCTCCAGCGTAGATCGACCGGCAAGGTTTTCAAAAGGCTCAGGATGCCGAGCAGGCCCGCAAGTCCCAGTGCCACCCATCCCGTCAACGAAGCTTCGCCACGTCCGGACGATAGCTCGCCCTGATCGCTTTCTTCGCCGGCATGCCGATCCGACATCAGTATCCCTTACGAACACGTTACAAACCGGGTGATGCACCACGTCCCCGACGGGTTATCGCGATACTCCGCGAGCCGCAATTTAGCGTGCCAGTATAGGAAACTCAAGGTTAGTCTGCGAATGACTCACCAGGCATAAACAATGGAAAGCGCCGATCGTCACTCGCCTCTGAGTGCGCGTATTGCATCCAGCAATCTGTCGATCTCGGGCTCCGTGGTCAGATAGCTGACGGACGCACGCGCAATCTGCTTAAGACCTCTCGCCTCCATATCCAGCGGCGTGTAGCCCACACCGTTACTGCCGATCGTAATGCCCTGCGCCGCCAGTTTGCGCTGCACCGAGAGCGGCTCCAGACCCGCTACGTTGAATGCCACCAGCCCGGACTGTTCGCGCCCCTGATCCAGCACCGTTACGCCGGGGATAGCCGCGAGTTGCACGCGCAAAGCCTGAGCAATGCTGTCGATGCGTGCGCGAATATTTTCGATGCCGATCTCCAACGCCTCTTCCAACGCATTGGCCACGCCGCAATGCAAGGCGGGCGACGATTCCGACACCTCCAGACGCGCCGCGTCGTTACGCAAGACGGGTTCGCCGTCGGCGCCCAGCGGCGCGGATCGCGTATCGACGAAGGCCGGCGTCAGGCGCGGCAGAAAATCCTCGCGCACGTACAGCAGACCGGTGCCTCTCGGGCCGCGCAACGCCTTGCGGCACACGCCGCTCAGAACGTCGCAACCCACCGCGGCGACGTCGATGGGAAGTTGTCCAAGCGCCTGCGCGGCATCGATGAAGTACGGGATGCCGTGGCGGCGCGCGACCTGCCCGATCGCCTCGGCCGGATTGATCAGTCCGCCGTTCGCCGGCATCCAGGTCAGCGCGATCAGGCGCACACGATCATCGAGCATGGCCTCCAGCGCCTGCGGATCGACGGCGCCGCTGGAGTCGGACGGAATGACGTCGATCGTCGCCCCTGCGCGCTGTGCCGCAAGACGCATGGAGGCCAGATTACCGCCCCACTCATGACGCCCGACCAGAATCCGCTCGCCGGATCGCAAGGGCGCAAGCGCCGCGAATGCGGCCCCCCAGCCGGACGAGTTGCCTGTCGTCAGCGCAATCTCCGCGGGCCGGGCGTTCAGCAGGCGCGCAGCCAGCAGGCGCGCGCGCTCGGTTTGCTCACGTCCCGTTATGCCGGCTTCCATCGGCCCCGTCGTGGCTTCGAGCCACAGTTGCGCGCGTATCGCTTCAAGCGTGGCGGACGACGGAAGCGAGGCCCCCGCGTGATTGAAATGCGTGACGGTTTGAGCGCCGGGCGTGCGGGCGCGCAGCGCTTCAACGTCGGCAAGCGAGAGAGGAGATGGCATGGTTATTCCAATGACGGGCGTTGGGCTCAAGCTGCTGTAAGAGAGATCACGGCTTCGACTTCGATGGCCACACCGGCAGGCAGCGACGCGACACCGACCGCACTGCGTGCATGGCGGCCGGCCGCGCCAAACACATCGACCATCAGATCGGATGCACCGTTGGCAACGACGCTATGACGATTGAAGTCCGGCTTGCTGGCGACGAACACACCCAGGCGAACGACGCGCGCGACACGCTCCAGCCGGTCGCCTGTCGCGGCCGCAATCTGCGACAGAACGCCCAGCGCCGCGAGGCGCGCCGCCTCGATGCCTTGATCGTCCGTGAGCTCGTCGCCGAGGCGGCCCAAGTAGACCGGCTGGCCGCCTTTGCGTGATATCTGGCCGGATATAAAGAGAAGATTGCCTTCCTGCACGAACGGCACGTAATTGGCTGCGGGCGAGGCTGCGGCTTCAAGCGTCAGGCCGAGTTCGGCGACACGTGCGGAGATGGAAGAGGTCATATCAGGAGCGTCCGATCGTAAGGGAGAACCCATCCTATGGGCCCGGCCTTGGTGTGACCAATCAATTTTTACACGCTATGCATGAGCAAAACTAATGCGTACCGTCCAGCACGTCTTGCGCGGCGGTCTGCGTGATCCACGCGCGGAAAGCCGACGCGGCATCGCTCAAGCCGCCCTTGGGGGTGACGAGCCACCAGCCGACGCGAGGTTCATCCAGCACCGCGTCGGGCAATGCCTCCACCAACGCCTTGCTCGCCAGTTGCTGGCCAATCAGCCGATGGCGGCCCATCGCGATGCCCTGCCCGGCGAGCGCCGCTTCCACGACGATGTTGTAGTCATGTAGTTGCACATGCTGCGCGCGGCTAAGGTCTACGCCAAACCGATTCGCCCACAGTTCCCACTCGAAGGAATGCTTCGAATACGAGGCCAGAAGCGGAAAGCGCAGCAGATCCTGCGGCTTGCGCGGGCGGCTTCGTCCACTGACAAGGGACGGGATGCAAACCAGCGACAGACGCTCAGGCATGAGTTGCTGCGAACGTACGCCCGGCCAGCCGCCCCGGCCATAACGGATCGCCACGTCGACCTCGCCGCCCGACACGTCGGCCAATGCGATCTCGGGCCGCAACTGCAGATCGATACCGGCATGGGCGGCGGAGAAAGCATGCAAGCGCGGCGCCAGCCAGCGCGTTGCAAAAGAAGCCAGTATCCCGACCGTCAAGGTGGCCCGCTCGCCGGGATGCACGCGAACCTCGCGGGTACCGGCGCGCAGCAATTCGAAGGCCGCATGCACCTTCGCGTAGTACGCGAGGCCCTCCGAGGTCAGCTCGACGGCGCGTGTGCGCCGCTCGAATAACGCAACGCCCAGGTCGGCTTCCAGTTTCTGGATCTGGTGACTGACGGCACTCTGTGTCACGAACAGTTCCTGAGCCGCATGACTGAAACTCAGACGCCTCGCGGCTGCTTCAAAAGCACGTAGCGACAGGAGCGGCGGTAATGAGCGGGCGGAATGCATCGGAGCTTGGCAATGGCACGAAGAGTTTGCCATGCTACGCCACTTGGTATTGCCGCGCGCGCCTCAGGCACGCAGCGCGATACGAATGCCGCCGCACGCGCTAGCGCAAGCCGGCCGCAATTTCGACGTTCGCGACCATCGCCATGAGCCGCGGCGCGACATCGTCGATCAAACGACGTCCCTGCGCCGACTGCGCCGGCACCGCGCAGTTGAACACCAGCGTCTCAGCGTCCACCTGCGCGCACAACGGCGCAGCGACGCCGTACGCGTTCTTCTGCATATCGCCATACGAAAAGCACACGCCGGCTTCATGGTAGTCGCGCAGCGCCTGCTGCACCTGCGCCCCATAAAGTTGCCATTGCTCAGGCACGGCGACGCGCAGCCGGTTCAGCGCCACCTCACGCTCCTGCGGTGTGACCGCCGCCAGCCACGCCCGGCCCATCGCCATCCGCAGAATCGGACGCACCGCGCCGACGTCGGGCCGGGCAAGAATCCGCTCGTCGCCCGGACAGCATTCGACGTAGACCATATTCGACTGATCCCGCATGCCAAGCGACACCGACCCGCGAATCTGCAACGCAAGCTCGCGCATGAAAGGCCGCGCGATCTGCCGGATGCGCATGCCGGCCAGCAACGGATAGCCCATCGAGAGCACACCGCCGCCGAGCCGATAGTTGCGCGCCACCTGGTCATGGCGCAGGTAGCCGAGCTCGGTCAAGGTGTAGGCAAGCCTCGACACCGTGGCCTTCGACAAACCCGTCCGCTCGGCAAAATCCTTGTTGCCGAGCGCCGCTTCGCCGGGCCGGAAGCAGCGCAGAATTTCCAGACCGCGCGCGAGCGTGAACGCGAATTGACGGTCGTCGTCGTCGGGAAACGAGTCCATGGTCGGCCGCCCGGGAAATGGACCCGGTGAGAGTCGCGCTTCGTCGTCGGCGGCAGGCTGCAAGGCGAGCTGGCGTTCGACCGTTTCCACCATCGCCACGAGACGCGGCGCGATCTCGTCGACAAGCATCCTGTCGGTCAGTTGCACCCGCGGCACGCCGCAGTTGAAGACGAAAGTTTCTGAATCGATCGATGCGCGCAGCGGTACGGCGACCGCATGGATTGCAGGCTCGAAATCGCCTTCGCCCAGCGCGAGGCCACACTTGCCGAACGTGCGCAGCGCGCCCTTCAAGCCGGCGTGATATGCGTCCCACTGCTCGGGGTCGCGGGTGCGAATCTGTTCGAGCACGAGAGCGCGTTGCGCGGGCTCGGCGCGGCCGAGCCAGGCCCGGCCCATCGCGGAGGCAAGCATGGGCAGCGACGCACCGGTATCCGGACGAAACGCCGGCGATTCATGACCGCGCGCAGTCTCGACATATACCATGTGCGAGCGATCGCGAATGCCGAGCGACACCGAACCGCGCGCCACATCGGCAAGCTCCCGCATCAGCGGCCGCGCCAGTTCACGGATCCGCAAGCCCTGCAGAAACGGATACCCGACCGACACCGCCGCCGAACCCAGCCGATATTTGCGCGCGCTGTTGTCGTAGCGCAGAAAGCCGAGCACGGCGAGCGTATACGTGAGCCGCGACACCGTGGCTTTCGACAGGCCTGTGCGCTCGGCAAAGTCCTTGTTGCTGAGAATTGCGTCGCCCACCTTGAAGCAGTTCAGTAACGCGAGGCCGTGCGCGAGCGTGGTGGCAAACTGGGGATTGCGGAGTGGATTCGGTGCCATCGTTTATGCGAAGAAACGCTCGGGGCGTGCTTGCGCCAATTGGAACACGTTCGCCAGCCGGCCTCCATCCGTGTTTAACATAGCGAAACCCTGGTACCGCCATCCTGCCAGATTGCTAGGCTGAGCCACTCCTACAGGTCTACGCGGAGTGGTCTCAATGCCTTTGTCATCCTGTCAGCAGGCGCTCGGCCCGCTGTTCAATCCCCAATCGATTGCCGTTGTCGGCGCCTCGTCGAATCCGGCCAAAATAGGCGGCCTGCCGGTGGAGTATCTGCTGACCCAGCAGTATCCCGGCGCAATCTATCCGGTCAACCCGAAACAGGATCGCATCCAGGGTCTGCAGTCTTACCCGACCCTGCGCGACGTCGGCGCGCCGATCGACATGGCCATCTGCGCGGTGCCCGCAGCAGGCGTTATGTCCGCAGTGGAAGATGCGGCGGCCGCCGGGGTCCGCTCGATCGTGATGTTTTCCTCGGGCTTCGCGGAAACCGGTGCAGCCGGTGTGCGCGCGCAGAACGAACTCCGCGCGCTCGTGAAGGACAGCGCGATCCGCTTGCTCGGACCGAATTGCCTCGGCTTCGTCAACAACCATCAAGGCGTGTACGCGACGTTCACCCCCGCGCTGAAAATCGCCGCGCCGCTGCGCGGCAACATCGGACTGATCAGCCAGAGCGGCGCGTTCGGGATCTTCGCGTTGATGCTCGCGCAGCGTCGCGGTCTGGGTATCAGTCATTTCGTCTCCACGGGCAATGAAGCGGATATCGAACTCGCCGACGCGCTCGCGTGGCAAGCGCTCGACCCGGCCACCTCCGTGATCCTGTGCTACCTCGAAGGCGCGCGCGACGGCGAGAAACTGTGCGCCGCGCTCGAACTGGCTCGCGCGCAGCGCAAACCCGTGGTGATGTGCAAGGTTGGCCGCACCACGCAGGGCGCCGCAGCCGCGGCGTCGCACACCGCCTCGCTTGCCGGCTGCGATGAAATCTACGACGCCGTGCTGCGCCAGTACGGTGTGTACCGCGCGCACGACATCCACGAACTGTTCGATATCGGCTATGCCTGTTCGGTCGCACCGCTGCCTGCGTCCGAAACGCTTGGCATCGTGTCGCTTTCCGGCGGCGCCGGCGTATTGATGGTCGACGAAGCCGAGCGGGTAGGACTCTCGGTGCCGCCGCTGGCGCAAGCCGGACAGCAGGCGATTGTCGAGCGCGTGCCGTTCGCGTCCGCCGTCAATCCGGTCGATATCACCGGCCAGATACTCAACGAGCCCGCGCTGCTGGGCGACACCGTCGATACGATGCTGGAGCACGGCCAATATGGCGCGATCGTGTCGTTCCAGGCGGTCACCGGCATTTCGCCGCAACACAGACCGATGGTCACCGAGTTGTGGGCCCGCGTGCGCGCCGCTCATCCGGACCTGACTATCGCCATCGTCTCGCTCTTCGACGAGCAGAACCGCGATTTTCTCGAATCGCACCGCTGCCTGACGTTCGAGGAACCCGCTGCCGCCGTGCGGGCGATTGCGGCGCTACACGCATTTAGCCGCCATTTCGAGCAGCAGCGGACGCCGATTGCGTTGCCTGAACCGGTCGCCATCGAGCCTGCGCGTTTCGACGAAGCCGACGCGCTGCGCCTCCTCGCCGACGCCGGCATTCCGGTGGTTTCGAGCCGCGTGGCAAGAAGCGCCGACGAAGCCGCCGACGCAGCCGCCCGGCTCGGATTTCCGGTCGTGCTCAAGGTGCTGTCCGCGGACATCGCACACAAATCGGATGTCGGCGGCGTCGCACTGCGGCTGGCCGATTCAGAGGCGGTTCGGGCCGCCTTCGCGCGTATCACGGAGAACGCCGCGCGCGCCGCGCCCAACGCGCATATCGAAGGCGTGCTGGTCGCGCCGATGATCCAGGACGGCGTGGAATGCATTCTTGGCGTGACACGCGATCCGGTGTTCGGTCCCGTCGTCATGTTCGGACTGGGCGGGGTTCTCGTCGAAGTGCTCAAGGATGTCACGTTCAGGCAGGCGCCCTTCGACGTCGCGGAAGCGCACCGGATGATTCGCGAGATTCGCGCGTGGCCCGTGCTGGGTGGCGTGCGCGGTCAACCGCCGGTCGACGTCGACACGCTCGCCGACACGCTGGCCGCGCTCTCGCGTTTTGCCGCGGCCAACGCCGACAGTATCGAGTCGATCGATATCAATCCGTTCATCGCGCGGCCCAAAGGCCAGTTTTCGTGCGCCGTGGATGCGCTCGTAACAATCCGCTCAACGGAGAAAACATGTTCCCCATAAGCCCCCGATGGCGCGCATGGATCGTGGTCGCGCTGATGTTCCTGTTCATGCTGATCAATTTCGCCGACAAGGCCGTGATCGGTCTCGCCGCGGTGCCGATGATGCATGACCTTGGACTGACGCCGCAGCAACTGGGCCTCGTCGGCAGCAGTTTCTTTCTGCTGTTTTCGACGGCCGGTGTGCTGTTCGGTTTCGCGGCCAACCGCATCAAGGCAAAGTGGCTGCTGGCAGTGCTCGCGCTCGCGTGGGCGCTGGTCCAGTTTCCGCTCGTCGGCACGGTCTCGTTTCCCTTGTTGATCCTCTGCCGGATTCTGCTCGGCGCGGGCGAAGGACCGGCCTACCCGCTGGCGATTCACGCGACCTACAAATGGTTCGATAACAGCAAGCGCAGCATACCGAGCGCGATCGTGCTGCAAGGCGCCAACACCGGCATGCTGCTGGCCGGCCCGTGCTTGACCTATCTGATCATTCACTACGACTGGCATCGCGCGTTTCTCGTGCTCGGCATTGCCGGATGTGTGTGGACCGTGCTGTGGCTGTTGCTGGGCGCCGAAGGTACGGTCGACGATGCGGCGGATGCGGCAGATGCGGTGGCCGCGCAGACGGCACAGCCGCCGGGCCAGCACGTTCCCTACCGGCGGCTGATTGTCGATCCGACGCTGGTGGGTTGCATCCTGCTGACCTTTGTCGGCTATTCGGTGCTGTCGGTTGGATTCACCTGGTTTCCGGCCTACCTGCGGCTCGCGCTCGGTTATCCGGCGGCCGACGCCGGCTGGTTGTTCTCGCTGATTGTCAGCGCCGGCATTCCCGTCACGCTCGCCGCGTCGTTCCTTTCCCAGTGGCTTGGCGGCAGGGGTGTGAGTTCGCGCCTATCGCGCGGTGTCATGACGAGCGTGCCGGTCGCGTTCGCGGGCCTCGCCCTGTTCGGCACGACGCTTGCGCTCAGCCCCGCGCTCAAGGTGTTGTGTCTGAGCGTGACCAATGTGCTGAGCCAGTTGATCTTTTTCTTCGGCCCATTAATGATCGGCGAAGTCACGCCGATCAAACAGCGCGCCGCCTGGCTCGGCATCAACGCCTCCCTCGGAACGCTGGCGGGTCTCATCGCGCCGGCGTTGATGGGGCACTTCGTGAGCGACACCCAGGGCATCGCCGAAGGCTTCAGGCATGGTTTCACCGTGCTGGGCTGCATTCTGGTGCCGTGCGGCGTGCTCGGCATCTGGCTACTGAATCCCGAACGCTCGGTGCGCGCTTTGCAGCACTTCCACGCTCGCGCCGGCAGCATTCGCAACGACGTGGCCGCAGGGCCGTCCGCCAGCGAGGAAGCGGCTTGACGGAATAACGTTCAATCGGGAGCGCAGCCTGTCCATCGGCGGACAGGTTGCATTCCGGCTTACCGCTGCACATCCTCGTCAACACGCTCAACCGGCGGAATCGTGTAGGCCTTCGACAGGATGGCCTCGCGCGGATGGTATAGGCGCAAGATGAGATAGAAACGGCCCGCAGGAGCCGGCAACCAGTTCGAGATCCCCTGCCGCGGTTGCGCGTGCTGGATCAGAATGTCGAGCGAACCGTCCGGGCCGTAGTGCAGATCGCGCGTGCGATCGCCGATCGCATAGCGCCGGATCGGGTTATCCGCGAAACAGAAGTCGCTGCCGTAAATCGATACTGACCAGAAGGCATCCACCGGCGGCAAGCCCCCGGCAGGAAAGTGCAACACGTAGTCATGCGCGCCGTCGAGCTGCTCGCCCTTGCTGTCGAAGTCGCCCAGCGCATAGAGCGCCTCCTCGCTCGCGAGCGCGCCGAGCCCTTTCATCGCGGTACAGGAGCGCGCCAGATAGTCCGTGCCCAGTCGGCCACCCGCATAGTTGATCGACCATGGCCGCGCGCGACGGCTACGGGTATGGCCATCGACGATCTCGATACCCGCTGCCACCGCCCTTCGCAAAACCGCCACCTGCGCGTCGTTGGGCAGCCTGGCATCGAACGCCCGCTCCGCTGAAATACCCAGGCGGGAAAACTGGGCGACGAGGCCCGTATCCACCGCGGGCGGCGGGTTGTCGGCCATCGCTCTTGCCAGGTTCGCGAAGAACGCCTCGCCTGCTTCGTTCCAGGGCTGGTAGGCCGCCACCGCGCGCGGCACGCGGACCGGCGCCGTCGCGCGCAGCGTGAAACCGGCCTGGAAGGCACGCGCTGCCTCCATGTCTTCAACGCCATCGATCAACACACGGCCCAGCACCCACACGAGATTCGTCGGACAGCGGATTTCGATCGAACCGGGCGGCAGCGAGCCGGACCAGTCGGGGCCGACAATGGCAAAGCTTGCCGCTGACGGCCCCATCGCACGCGGACCGAGGTTATGGAAATTGTCGCTATACGCGTCGATGAACTCCATCACGAAGTAACGCCCGGTCGGTGCCGGCGTCGAAAACATGACGGGACCGTCGGCGAGATTCAGCCAGGCCATCGAGTAAAGCAGGTCATTGGCCGGCGTGACGACATCACGGTCCTCGTGGGTCCACGGCCGCGGACAATGCGAGAACTGGTTGATCGGCGCACGGCCGTTGTTCTGCGGTTCGTCGACGGCGGTCATGAGCGCGCACGTACGCACCATTTCGACGAGCGGATAACCGTATATGAATGCCTGAACCCCTGCGACGTAAGCCCACTCCTGCTGTGCATTGCCAATGGTCATTCGAGAAACTCCGTGAGGATCGGCTTGCATGCGAGCACGCACGGGGGGGCGGGATAGCGGGATCCCCTTGCAAGCCTGAGGAGCGCAAAGTATAGGCAGCGGCCGGCGCGCGAGTGTTTAACATAGCGAAACCCTGGTACCGTTATCCGGCCGGCGCGGTAGGCTCGATCCCACTCCTTCCTGTCCATAACCGGAGCGGTATCCATGTCTGGCTTTGCAAGCGAAAATCTCACCGCACTCGCCCGCGATGCGGTGATCTACACCCTGCCACTATTCGAAATGGCGTGCACGCGCGCGGCGACGTGCCCCCGCCGCGACGACAACGGCGAGTTCGCCGGCGACAGTCCGGCTTCGACCCTCGGCTGGGTCAATCAGCTGGTGCGCGGCCGTCAGTTGCTGGGCCCGCGCAACCGCGAAGTCGTGACGCCCAATAACGACACGCTTTACCTCAGCACGTGGCTGGACCTCGGCGACGAACCGCTCGTGCTGGAAGTGCCCGACACGGCGGACCGCTACTACGTACTCGGTCTGCTGGACTTCTACACCAACCCGTTCGAATCCATCGGCACGCGCACAACCGGCAACGGCGCGCGGCGCTTTCTGCTCTATTACGGCGACGTGCCGCCGCTCGCCGACGACGATCTCACAGCGATCGCCTGCCCAACGCGAGAGGTCTGGATGATCGGCCGCATCCTGGTCGACGGCGTGGACGATCTGGCCGCCGCGCATGCCCTGCAGGATCGCTTCGCCGTGAAGACGCTCAGCGGCCAACCCGCACAACGGCGTTTCGATGTCGGCATGTCGCGCGGCGCGGCGGCCGGCGATCCGCGTTTTTATGCAGCGGCGGTCAACGCCGCGCTCGCCCGCAATCCTCCGCCTGCCGCCGAATCCGCACTCGTCGCCCGTTTTGCCGCGGTCGGCATCGGCGCAAACATTGACGGTTCGACACTCGCGGCGCCCACGCTCGCCGCGCTCGGCAGCGCGCTCGAGCAGGTGATCGCCGAGCTGGGCGTGCCCCAGCCGTCGGCACTCGGCGGCGGATGGTTCCTGCCGGTGGAAGTCCGCGCTTCGTTCGGCGACGACTATCTGAAGCGCGCACACGTCAGCCGCAACTACATCGGCGCACTCGGCGTAGAGGAAGCGATGTACGTCACCGCCGACCGGGACAGCGAAGGACAACCGCTCGACGGACGCCATACGTACGAACTGTCGTTTCCGCCTGGCGGCCTGCCGCACTCGCAGGCATTCTGGTCGATCACGATGTACGACAAGGCATCGCGCATGCTGGTGGACAACGCGATCGAGCGATACTCGATCGGTGATCGCTCACCGCAGCTTCGCTACGATGAAGGCGGCCTGTCGCTGACCTTGTCGGCAACACCGCCGCTTGACCCTGCCGCGCTAACCAACTGGCTCCCCGCGCCGGACGGGCTGTTCTACATCATGCTGCGCATCTACATACCGGGCGCGCTTCATCTCGACAGAAAGTTTCACTATCCGCCGATCCGCCGCGTTCCGGCCGACCGACCCTGAAAAACCGTCAGCTCGTTAGACCAGCCCGTTGACCAGACCGTCGACTAGCTAAGGCGCCGCAAAGTCCAGGCGCCTGCTGACCTCCACGCCGGCCGCCCATTCCCGCGCGGCCGCGCCGCCAAAGTAAAAAATCCAATATTCGGCGACGGATTCCCGCGACCTGCTCCGTTAAAGAGACTGGAGCACAACGTTCGCACATCACCCACATCCTGACAACACTGAAAGCTGGCATAGCCAACCAGCCGTCGTGAGGGCTCGGCCAACGTTGTTGCCCCCTGTTTTCAGGCCTTCGCGTTCGATTCCCTTACTATGACAACTCAAATACTGGTCGTTGACGACGATGTCGAACTTCTTGGTTCGCTGGCCGCCTTTCTCGGACGAGAAGGAATGGCGGTCTCCGTTCTGCACGAGGTGCGATCGCTTGGCGATCAAATCGAACGAAACCCGCCGGATCTGATTGTCCTCGACCAGATCATGCAAGGCGTAAACGGTCTCGCCGCGTTGACCAAACTGCGCGCCGCCGGCAACACCGTCCCCGTGATTCTGGCCTCGGGGCCCGACGACATGGACCGGATCGTGGGACTCGAAATGGGCGCGGACGACTGTATCGGCAAGCCCTTCAATCCGCGCGAACTGCTTGCGCGCATGCGGGCCGTATTGCGCCGACAAACCCAGGCCGCGCCGGGCACCGCGCGTGAGGAACACGCCGTGATCGGATTCGGCCCATTCACGCTGGATCTTCAACTGCGCACGCTGATCATGGAAAACAAGCGGCTCACGCTGTCGGCTGGAGAATTCGCGCTACTAAAGGTCTTCGTCAGCAACCCTATGCGCACGCTGACCCGGGAGCGCCTGCTCGAGCTGCTGCATGGCCCGGAAGACGATCATACTGACCGCGGTATCGACGTCCAGGTGTGGCGGCTGCGCAGAATCCTCGAGAGCAACCCCTCCTCTCCGCGCTTCATCCAGACCGTGCGCAGTCACGGTTATGTGTTTGTGCCGGATGGCGCGCAGCAGTCCACGAGGCACTGAGGCTTCGCTTGCCGCGACGATCGCAGCGCTGAGCCTGGATGTGGACAAGGCCTTCAAGGCACTGCATTATCCTTGCTGGCGAGCAGCGCCGAACCAGAGAGGCGAACAATGCCCAGGCACAACCCAGCGCTTCATCGCAACGAAAAAGTCCCCATGACACCGGGCCGCCGGCGGCTTCTCATCGCCGGCGCGATACTGCTGATAGCGGCGTTAGGCTGGGGACTCTCGGTGATCCTCGAACCCGCCTTCCGCCATACGATCGTCATCACCACCGGTGCGGACAACGGCATCTATCGCGGCTTTGCAGACCGCTATGCGCCCCTCCTGAAACGCGACGGTATCAAACTCGATATCCGCAGTTCGTCGGGTTCGAGCGAAAACTATCAGCGCCTGACGGACCCGAACAGCGAATACGAAGTAGGTTTTATCCAGTCCGGCACCACCCGCCCCAAGGACACCGATCACCTGCAGACAATCGCCGCGGTCTCCTATGAACCGATCTGGGTGTTCTACCGTGGCGAGCCCACCGTCAACCGGCTGGCGCAACTGCGTGGCAAGCGGATTTCGATCGGCGTTCCCGGCAGCGGCCTGCTGAACGTTTCGCAGGTATTGCTCGGATACAGCGGCGTCACACGGGACAATACAACGCTGCTCGAAATGGACGCGGCCCAATCCTATCAAGCGCTCGAAAACGGCCAACTGGATGCGGCCTTCTTTATCGGCAGACCCGATGCGCCCATGCAGACAACCCTGCTGAACAGCAATCTCAAGCTGATGAGTTTTGCGCAGGCCGATGCGCTAGTGCAGAAATTCCCATCGCTATCCAAGGTGATCTTTCCGCGCGCGTCGACCAGTGTCGTCAACGATCTGCCGCAGACGGACGTCACGCTGCTCGCCGCCACCGCGTTGCTCGTCGCCAAAGACACGCTGCACCCCGCGCTGGTCTACCTGTTGCTGGACGCGGCCAAAACCGTCCACGGCGGCGAAGACTACTTCACGCGGCTTGGCGTGTTTCCCAATCTGAACACCGAGGAATTTCCTGTTTCTGAAGAGAGCGAGCGTTACTTCAAAACAGGGCGCCCGTTTCTGCAGCGCTACCTGCCGTTCTGGCTAGCCAGTTTTATCGAGCGACGCTTGCTGATCCTGCTCCCCTTCATGGCGTTAATGCTCGGGCTGTTGCAGGCGTTGCCGCGCATGGCGGAGGCCCGCATCAAGAAACGCCTCGTGGTCTGGTACCGCGAGATCAAGGCGCTTGAGGATGAAATATGGAAAAACCGCCATCCCACCGCGGACCAGATCGCGCAATGGCAGGAAGAGATCGAGCATATCGATGCGAACGCCAACCAGATCAAGATGCCACAGCGTTATATCCACGACGTCTATGCGCTCAAACAGGCGATTGGCGTAGTCCGGGACCGGATTGCCCGGGTCGCACAGCAAGCATAGCTTAGGCCGCCGGCGCGGCAGCGTCGTCGACGATCGGCTGGCGAGCCATGAACCAGTAGAACAGCGCGGCACATCCGGCAATGATGCCGCCGGAGATGAACGCGAGCGCATAAGAACCCGTGCGATCGACGATGAAGCCCGCGACGACCGGCGAGAATGCCCCGCCAAAGTAGCCGCCAAAATTCTGGATCGCGCTCACCGACGCAATCATCGACGACGGCGCGATATCCGCCGCGAGCGCCCACGCCGAGCCGACCACGGCGGCAATGAAGGCGAGACCGACGGTGAACAGCGCGATGGTCACGCTGAATACATGGGTGAACGGCAAAGCGATCGCGCACGCCGCCGCGCCCACCGAACAGCAGGCGATCAGTAGGCGCTTCGCATCGATCGCCGAGGCGAGATGGCGGTCGACGATCTTCTTCGCCAGATAGCCCACCGCGATTTCGCCCACAGCGCCGCCCGCCCACGGAATACCCGCGACCACGCCAAGCTGCGCGAACGAAATGTGGAAGCGGTCGAGCAGATAGAGCGGCAAAAACACGAGGAAAATATTCCACAGCCAGATCGTGCAAAAGTAGCCGAGGATCATGCCCCACACGCTGCGGCGGCCGAACAGCGAACGCCATTTGAGCGAGGAACTCGCCAGCGACCGTTCGTGACCGCCGCCGCCTGCTTCGATGTAGGCCAGTTCGTCCTTCGACAGGCGCTTGCTGTCGACCGGATTGCGATACAGCAGCAGGAACAGCAGCGCGAACGCGATCCCGACGGCGCCGGTCACATGAAATAGCGAGCGCCAGCCGAACGCGACCATCAATGCAACCAGCATGGCGGGCGCGAGCGCCGGTCCCCACTTCGACGATGAATCCCATACGCCCGTCGCGAAGCCGCGCTCCTTGGCGGGAAACCACGCCGCTGTGATTTTTGCCGAGGTCGGCCAGCACGGCGCCTCGCCCACCGCGAGCAACGCACGCATCACCAGCAAGCCGGAGATCGAACCCACCACGCCTGTCAGCCAGGTCGCGACACTCCACCAGATCATGCCGAGCGCATACGCACGTTTTGCGCCGAAACGGTCGATCACCCAGCCCGCGGGTAACTGCATGACCGCATAGGTCCATGCGAACACGCTGCCGAGCAGACCAATCTGCGTGCGCGTCAGCCCCAGTTCCTGAATCATGCCGGGTGCGGCGATCGAAAGACTGGCGCGATCCATGTAGTTGATGATCCCGCCGATCAGTAGCCAGATCAGTACGTGCCAGCGGAAATTGAGGTGAGTGGACGGCGCCGCGGCGGCCGGTACCGGAATGATGGGCTTATTCAAATCGTGTCTCCGTCCAGATGGCCTTAAGCGGCCATTCATTGTCGCCGTGGTGTCTTTGCGCGCTGCACGCAGCACGATGCTCACGTGCATGCACGTGTGGCCTTTAAGTGGCAATTGAAAGCGGCAATTAAGCGGCCACCGAGCGACCAGTGTACGGACCGGAACTCGTCGACTCCAATGAGGAAACCGGATGGGCCGATAGCGTTTACGTTATCGGCCGCTCCATCAAGACGGTCGCAACAGCAGCTTCTGGACTCGCCAGTTCAGAAGCTCGGCCACCAACAGCACGTTCTCGGACGGACAAGCCATTTGATGAATCCAGCCAAACTGCTTCAGTTGCTTGCCGGATTGGCCCAGCACGCCAAGCAGTTTCCCTTCGAGCGTCAGTTTGTAGATGCGCCCCGGAAACGCATCGGAACTGTAGAGCACCTGATTCGGGCCCGGCGAAATGCAGATCGCCCACGGCGAGCCGGGCGCAAAGGTGCCCTCGGCTATGGCGGCTTCGTCCGGCACGTTGCCGATGGCCGGTTGAGCGCCTGGCGGCACCGGCACGTCGATTGTGAACTGCCGCTGGAAATTGCCTTCGCCGTCGAACACCTGAATGCGGCGATTGCTGCGATCGGCAACATAGACGAGACCCTTCGCATCGACCGCGATGCTGTGCGGCGTATGAAACTGACCCGGACCGGTGCCGCGATCGCCCCACGATTTGAGCCAGTTGCCGTCCTTGTCGACCTTCGCCACGCGGGAGTTGATGTATCCGTCGCTAATGTAGGTGTTGTCGGCGCTGTCCCACGCGACATCGGTCACCTGCCTGAAGCGTCCCGGCTCCGCGGGCAGAGGCGGATTCGGATGCTTGAGCGGACCGGTTGCCTCGTCCGCCGCTTCCTGCTTACGGCCGAACACCATGGCTACGCGTCCCTCCGGCGTGAACTTGATCACCATGTCGGAACCCTTGTCGGTCACCCAGATATTGTCGTGCCGGTCGACCTTGACCGTGTGCGCAAACGACCACGCGTACAGGTTGTGGCCGATCTCGCGGACGAAGCGGCCGTCCGGTGCGAACTCGAGAAGCTGGGCCGCAGCCGCGCCGTAGGCCGGCCCAATCGAGTTGCCGCGCGAGAGCACAAATATATGTCCCTTCGAGTTGAAGCTGACGCCCGAACACTCGCCGAAATAAACATCGTTTGGGAGACGCAGCAGATTGGGAACCGACTCGTAAGCGATGCCCGGGACAGATTCCGCGTAGGCGAGACTGGGGAACAAAGCGAGCGCCGCAGCACTTTCGGCGGCCAGAGCAAGGAAGCGGCGACGGCTCAACACCGCGCCCGGAGAGTCACTGCAGCAAAGACAGGAGTACGACTGTTGATCGTTCATTGGCTTGTCTTCCTTTCGCTCGCCTTGCGGGACAGCGGCGTGGTCGGTTTACGCGCCAAGGTATGCGGCATGTCCGGATAACAGGCGCACAAAGTCTTGCACGGCGAGGATACACCGGGAAGACGCACACGCAAATTCCCGCTGCCTGGAAGACGACGCAGACGACGCAGACCACGCAGATCACGCGTACTATCCCGTCTGTCCGGATCGACGGTCGTACTCAACGGCCGCAACCGCCATGCGCCACGCTTCACTCGAGGTGATATCCATGCTCAGGAATCTTTCGCAAGCCAGCTTCGCAACCATCGCGATCGCCATGCTAGGCGCTTGTGCGATGCCGCCCGCCAGTTCGCCGAGTGCATCTCTCGATCCGCCTCAGGCCGAGCGCGTGATGACGCTCACTGCATCGGGCGTACAGAACTATTCGTGCGAACTCGACGCGCAGGGTCGTCTGGGATGGGTGTTCCGGAGTCCACAAGCCACGCTCTACGATGCAAGCGGTCGCGCGGTGGTCCGGCATGGCGCGGGGCCGTCCTGGGAGGCGGAAGATGGTAGCCGGATCGTAGGCCGCGTGCTCGCGCAGAAGCCCAGCGAAACACCGGCGAGCATTCCCCAGCTATTGCTCGAAACACATAGCACGGCCGGCAGCGGCACATTGTCAGCAGTGCGATATGTGCAACGCGTGCATACCGTCGGCGGGTTAGCGCCGGCTGCATCGTGTTCAACGGAACATGCATCAGGAAGCTCGCCCTATCTCGCGAACTACGTGTTCTACCGCTAGGCAGGCAAAGCCGTCCGCTTACTTCATGTTGGGCTGGTTCGGCGGCGGCAGCGCCGGATCGAGTTTCGCGGACTGTCTCACCAGTTGTTCGGTCATCGCAGCCGCAACCGGGTTCGAGCCCGGACGGTAGGGATCGTTGCGGCTGAACTGCGGTTGAGGTTGAGATTGTGGCCGGGGCGGCGGCAATGCCGGATCGAGTTGCGCGGACTGTTTGACCAGCGCATCCGTCATCGCGGAAGCAATAGGATTCGCGCCGTCACGATGCAAGCTGTCACGGCGGGTTTCGGTGCGCGGCACGGGGACAGCGCGCGGTGCGACGTATGCATGCTGCGCGACCGGTTCACGTGGGCGCATATCCGCTTTCGGTGGTACTTGCACGATCTCTTTCGCTGGCGAACCGGATTGCGTTGCCACGGTTCCGCTCACAACCTGATTGGGGTCAGTCGCTGCGGGCCTGGGCAGTGGCGCTGCGCCGACCACAGTTCCCGCTGTCGCATGAGCGTCATCCAGTTGGGGAGCAGCCTGGAAGGAAGTCGCGGCCAATTCCGCTGAATTGTCCCTCGGGACCTCGGTATCGGCCGCTGCGTGATCTCGTTCCTGCAACAGCAGAAAAGCGCCGAACGCCACTTCGATGAGCAGCACGCCGACTATCAAAGATTTGCTTACATTCCTCATATTAACCAACGATTCGTTCAATCGACGCGACAGGATTGATGACGGCCGCCCGCTCGGAGAACGCGCCGGACGGCAGTTCGCGGCGTAGGCCCGCGATGGGTTGATGTGGGGATGATTTGCGCGGCCCGCACACGTTGACGTGTCCAGCGGGAACGGTCCGGTGGCTCACGCCACCAAACGGCACGGGACATGCTGCCTATGCTAATGCGAAAAAACAATCCGTGCCGAGCGCAACGAGCCCGCGCGCGGAACTCCGCAATGTGTGAGCATTCTGCGTGCCCGGTGCCAGCGGGGATTACAGCGTGATGCAGCGGAAGATCCAGTCGGAAACGGGTAATTTTCTCGTCCGGATCGGTCAGATTTTTGTCGGCAACGAACTAGAGGCTCGTTACGTTAACGGAGGTGTGTAGCCTTTCCTCCCGTTCCGGAAACAAGGCGCGCCGCCATGAAGTCGATCAGCGCGCGGATGCGGCGCGCAACCGGGCGGCCCGCGCTCCACACCAGATGAACCGGAACCGGCTCGGGCTCGAACGCGTCCAGCACCGTCACCACCTGGGCCGCGTCGAGCAGTTTCTGCACCTGAAAGATCGGCGCCCGGCCGATACCCGCGCCTGCCGCAGCCGCGGCATTGCACGCAAGCGCGCTGGCGGAGCGGAACCGCCCCGTGACCTCGACAGCGCCGCCGGCCCGATTGAACGTCCATGTCTCACGCTCGGCATGCTGGCGCAGGATGCAGTCATGCGAGGCAAGGTCGGACGGATGGATCGGATAGCCGCGCGCGGCGAAATAGCTCGGTGTGCCAAATACCACGCGCCGCAACGTGCCCACCTGTTTCGCGCGTAAGTTCGAATCCGGCAGACGTCCGAGGCGGACCGCGAGATCGATGTCGGCTTTCGCGAGGTCGAGATGCTGTTCGGCGAGCACGAGTTCGGCTCGGACAGACTCGTGAATCGCCAGAAACGTCGCAAGAATCGGCGAGACAAACTCGGCGCCGAATGCCGTTGGCGCGCCAACGCGAATACTGCCGCGCAACTGTGTGGCCTGGTCGACGAGTTCGTCGCGCGCTGCGCTGATTTCTCCCAGTGCGGGCCGAATTCGCGCGGCGAATTTCAGGCACGCCGCGGTGGGCTCGACCCGGCGCGTCGTACGGTGAAACAAAATCGTGTTCAACTCACGCTCGAGCGCTGCAATAGCACGGCTCACCGATTGCAACGTTCGACCCAGCGAGCGCGCCGCAGCCGTCAGGCTTCCTTCGTCGAGGATAGCCAGCAGCACTTCATATTCGTCTTTGTTCATGCCCGTCATTCTCTCGTTTTCCGGAAGAATCTCTGACGGCTCGCACAGCTAGCCGGGAGCCGCTCACCGCCGTACATTCTAGCCATGTCGATACCCGGCCGATTCGCAAGGAGGCGATCAATGACTCAACGTAACGAGAATGGCATGCCCATGACATACAGCGACCGGTTCACCCTCGCCGATGCACGCCAGGTTGCGCGCGCAGCCGAAGAGGAAGCTCTGCGTCACGATTGGCCCATGGTGATCGCGGTGGTGGATAGCGGCGGACACCTGGTGCTTCAGCAGCGGCTCGATGGCGCGCAACTCGGCAGTTACGAGGTGGCAAGACAGAAAGCCGAAACAGCCGTGCGATTCCGGCGCCCGACGCGCGTTTTCGAGGACGCCCTCACGCAGGGCGGACTCCATCTGCGTCTGCTCGGCATGACCAACCTCGTGCCGCTGGACGGAGGAATCCCGCTGATTCGCGATGGCGCCGTAGTCGGCGCGATAGGTGTGTCGGGCATGCGCTCCGACCAGGACGCACAGGTCGCCCAGGCCGGCGCCGATGCGCTGCCGGCAACGGCAGCGCAATCAGAACCAGAATCGGAACCGGAATCGCCGCGCGGCCGTTAAGGTTTGCCTTTGAGGGTGAACGGCGCCAGCAGAGACCGTACGTCGACCTGCTGCCCCTGGAGCAGAAGCAGCCTCGCATGCAGCACCAGGTTCTCGAGGACCAGCTTCGCGGTGCTCAACAGATACAGCGCATGAATGTCGGAAATCGACATGTTGCCTGCTTCGACCAGGTGATGACGCTCGACCAGTGAACTCATGACAAGCCGCCTGAGCTCCTGCTCACCGAATGGGAGGTCCGCGAAGTCGATCGGGTCGTCGGCTTCCACTTCCCGCAGCAGTTCCACCAGCGTTTCCGTGCTTACGTCCATGTGCAGGCTCCACGTTGTCGTTAAGACCAGCATAGCCAAACAGAGTCACCAGCACTCACAGCCTACCGTGTCTGCCTGCAAGAGTCCACCGTGACCTGGCCTGGACGCGGCAGTAGAATGCACCGGACATGGAGGGTCATCCTATGGCAAGCATAACGAGCATCGGCATTGAACAACTGCGCCCGCTGCAGGCAACGGTCGGCATGCTGGAAGTCGATGCAAAACGAAAGCGCCTTCTGGCCATGGATGCAAAGTCTTTGAAAGCCTTCCTGAAGAGCGCGCCGATTCCAACCGTCATCGGCAAACGCGAGAGGCACTATGTCATCGACCATCACCATCTCGCGCGTGCGCTGTGGGACGGCGGCATCACGAAGGCATTCGTCGAGGTGGCAGCGGACCTGTCGCAACTGCCGGACGAGAAGTTCTGGGACACCGTGATTGCAAAACGCTGGGTGCATCCCGTCGATGAACGCGGCATCCTGCGCGCCATTTCCGCGATTCCCGACGAGATCTCCGCGCTGATCGACGACCCGTACCGCAGCCTCGCCGCGTTCGTGCGCGACGCGGGAGGCTATCTGAAAACGCCCGAGCCCTTCGCGGAGTTCCAGTGGGCGGATTTTTATCGCACGCGCATTCCGATGTGGACGAGCGAGTCGCAGTTCAATGCAGCGGTCGAGCAGTCTGTCCACCTGGCGTGGAGCCCCGACGCCCGAACGCTGCCGGGTTTCAAATCGCGGCGCGTGAAATAGCGCCGGGCTTACCCGCGCCGTTTCTTCTTCAACTCGATCGTTTCGAACAACTCATAGTTTTGCGTGGGTGTCTGGTCGGCACCCGGCGCGTGGTAGTAGTTCATCGTAATCGTCGTCTCGCCACCCGGCTGCCCCGGGTCGTGATCGAACACCGCGATGCCGTAGCCCGTGCCGGTGTCGCGTTGCGCCGACCAGATGGCATCTTCAACGGCGTCCGCGCCGGCACGTACAAACGTTCCCGCAGCCGTGCCCGCAACCGGACGATTAGGCCGCGTGAAAATGCGCGCCTGCGGCAAGCCGGTACCGGCATCCACCCCGTAGACGTCGAGCGGCGCACTCGTGCCGCCACCGCCGAGAATCAGGTGAATCGTGCCGTGGCTCGTATCGAACGTCGAAGCGCCCGACGACACCGCCGACATCACCGGCCGCGGCTGCAAGGTATCGACTACGCGCCCGGTGGCGATATCGGTGCCCTTGTTGTGATTGCAGCCGCGCACGGGATAGCTGCGCTCGTAATCGTGGTCATGGCCGCACAGCACCAGATCGACGCCGTAGCGGTCGAACAGCGGCAACCACGCCTCGCGAATGCCCTTGTCGGAACCGTTGCCTGTCTTCGATGAACTCAGCGCGTCCTGATGCATCTGCACGACGATCCAGTCGACTTCGTGGTCTTCCGCCGCCCGGCGCAATGTCCTCTCGAGCCAGCGGGTTTGCTCGCCCTCGCTATAGCCACGCACATAGAGCGAGGTGCCCGGCTGAATCGGCGGATTGCCGGTGCTCGCCACCGGCACCAGCGGGCTCGGGCCGGCAACGAACGCGGCCGCATCCTGATAGACCACGTCGTCCGCATCGAGCGAAATGAAGAGCACCGAGCTCACGCGGAAGCTGTACCAGCGCCCCTGAAAGCGCGTGTGATTTTCCGGCAGCGTATAGCGTGACAGATACGAGGCGAGGCCTTGCTCGCCGTTGTTGAATTCGAGTTCGTGATTGCCCGGACAAGGCATCCACGGCCGGTTCGACGCCGAAGTCTGGCAGTTGTTGCCGAAATCGCGCCATACGTCCGGCTGATGCGTCGGGTTCAGATTGGCGTAGCAAAGATCGCCGTTGAGCAGGTGGAACAGCGGCTCGAATCGCTCGACGGCCTGAACCGCGAAACGGCTCTGCGGCGACGACAGGACCCAGCCGGTATTGGGCGTCGCGAGGTCGCCGTAGCTGGTCCAGCGGAACGGCGCACGGCCGCGCGGTGCGGTGTGAAAGCTCGCCGCAAAGGGTTGAGCCGCGTTGCTGTCGTTGTCGGCGCTCACCTCGTACTGATAGGTCGTGTCGGGCCTCAGGTCGCGCAGACGCGCGTGATAGGTGAACACGACCTCGCCGTTGATGCCATCGGTATAGGTGCTCTGGACACCGTGCACCGTCCGCGCCGTCTCGCCCGCGCCGTTCAGGCGCACCCGCGGGTTGACCGCCGGCGCCGGCGACGACCACGACACGGTCACCTCGCTCGTCGGGTCGTTGCCCCAGGTCAGGTGAATCTGCTCCGGCGTGCCGTCGGGCGCACCGTTGGCGCCGCGCGCCGTCAACGCGAGCGTGCCCGCGGCCGTCGCGAAACTGGATGCGCCCGCCAACTTCAGAAACCCACGGCGCGAGACGATGCTGGCGCCCTGATCGGTCGGCAAGTCCTTGACGATTTTCTTGTTTGTCATGTCGGGTGTTGTTTTAGGGGGGTGGAATGTCGCCCATGCGGAAGCGGACGGCGGCCAGTTGGCGCGCGGTGCGATGCAGGCCGCGCGTGCCGGGCCGCACCAGGGCACGACGGAAGTGACAGCGCATCCTAGTCGCGAAGCTATGACAGCCAGATGAAACGGCCATCCAGAACAAGGTGCCAACAGCCTTCCACGCGCGCAGAAAACCGGCACGGCGCCTCTTATTCAGGCATCGCGAGCGGCCTGCCGGGCACGCCGAAATACCATGCCCGGCAGCCCGATTCATTAAGGGTCTGCATCACCCGCCCCTGCGGCGTGTAAACTGCTGACTTTTTTGACTCTGGTGGTATGGTGCAAGTCCCCCAGCGCACAGCTTTCAGCGGCCCGGCGCTCATACGCTTACTTGCCAGCCTGACGGACGTCGACGTTCCCGAATCCAGCCAGTCGCTGTCGGACCGGCTAAGCCAGTGGCTCGGCTGGACCGACGCGATCGCGTTGTCCTCGGCGCTAAACAACAACCCGCCGGCCGTCGGCGGCGGCGCGCGCGCCTTCGGCGACGCTGAAGAGAGCGAGTACGCCCGCGCACGCGCATCGTTGGCGGACGCCATCGTCGGCGATAGCGTGTTTGCCGCCGCGCGGCGTCGCGGTTCAGCGGCGCACGCGCCGGCACAAGGCGGCTCCGACGATGCGCCGGTCGACTACGCGGTGTTCCGGCAACGCTACCTCTCCATGCAGCAGACGATGGAAACGGGGGTCGGCAACCTGCGCGGCCGCCTGCGGGCCATGCTGGCCGCCAAAACGCCTGCCATGGCCCGGCTTGCGGTGGTAGATGCCGTGATGGAGCGCGCGCTCAGCGAGCGCGAGCGGAGCCTGCTGGCCGCCGTGCCGGGCTTGCTCGCCGGGCACTTCCAGCGTTTGCGCGAGGTGGAGCAGCTCATGCTGGCTGACGCGGAAGCCCCGGCGGACGACGCAGCGGCCCCAGTGGCCACTGCGCCCGCCCCCGCCGTCACGCCCGGCACCTGGCTGGACACGTTCCGCAAGGATATGCAGAGCGTGTTGCTGGCCGAACTGGATGTTCGTTTACAACCGGTCGAAGGGTTGCTCGCAGCCCTTCGCACCCGCTAACTGGGACACTATGTCCAGATATCTCAATCTCGTTGTTTTTCTGGTAGGTCTGGCCGCGGTGTGCTGGATCGGTGGCGGCTACGTCGGCTCGAACGCCCTCGCCCTGGCTGTCACGATGTTGATCGGCGTTTGCTATCTGGCGGGCGCGCTCGAACTGCGGCGCTACGGCCAGGCCACAGCCACGCTGACGCGTGCGGTCGGGGGCCTGTCCGCGCCGCCGCCAAGCCTCGGCAGCTGGCTCGAACCGCTGCATCCCAGCCTGCGCAATGCGGTGCGCCTGCGCGTCGAGGGTGAGCGCGTGGCCATGCCGGGCCCGGCGCTGACGCCTTATCTGGTTGGCCTGCTCGTGCTGCTGGGCATGCTCGGCACGCTCCTCGGCATGGTTGCGACCCTGCGAGGCACCGGCATCGCGCTGGAAAGCGCGACGGACCTGCAAGCGATCCGCGATTCGCTCGCCGCGCCGGTCAAGGGGCTGGGCTTCGCGTTCGGCACCTCGATTGCAGGCGTGGCCACCTCCGCGATGCTGGGGCTGCTTTCGGCGCTGAGCCGGCGCGAGCGGATTCAGGCCGCGCAAATGCTCGACGTGAAGATCGCAACGACTTTGCGCATCTACTCGCAGAGCCACCAGCGCGAAGCAAGCTTCAAGCTGTTGCAGCAGCAGGCCGAGGTGATGCCGACCCTCGTCGATCGTCTGCAAGCGATGATGGCCGCTATCGAGCAACAGAGCCTCACATTGAACGAGCGGCAGATCGCCAGCCAGGCCACCTTCCACGAAAAGGCCGAGGCCGCCTATACGCGCCTTGCCGCCTCTGTGGAGCAGTCGTTGAAGGCAAGCGTCGCCGAAAGCACCCGCGCCGCCAGCGCGGCGTTGCAGCCGGTCATGACGGCCACGATGGCCGGTCTCGCGCGCGAAAGCGCCGCACTGCACGACACCGTTACGCACGCCGTGCAACGGCAACTGGACGGACTCTCGGCCGGGTTCGAGGCCACCGCGAGCAACGTCACGGACATCTGGAACAAAGCCCTGGAGAAGCAGCAGGAATCGGGCGAGGCGCTCACCGAGCATCTGGGCACGTCTCTCAATCGATTCACCGAGACCTTCGAGCAGCGCTCGGCCGGCCTGCTGGATGGCATCTCCGCGCGGCTCGACGCAACGGCCGGCAGCGTGACGGCGGCATGGAACGAAGCGCTGTCGCGGCAGGACCAGGTCAGCGAGAAGCTGGCGGACCGCAATCAGCAAGCGCTGGCGGCGGCCGCAGCGACCTTCGAGCAGCATTCGGCATCGCTGTTGCGCGCGGTGGGGCAATCGCATACCGATTTGCAGACGGAATTGGCCTCGCGAGACCAGCAGCGTCTGGCGAGCTGGACCGAGACGCTTGGGTCGATGGCGAAGTCTTTGAGCGAGGAATGGGAGCAGGCCGGTACGCGCAGCGCGAGCCGGCAGCAGGAAATCTGCGACGTGCTCGCACAGACCGCACGCGATATCTCGGCCCAGACCCAGGCACACGCCAGCAGCACGATCGCCGAGATCGACCAGCTCGTACAAGCGGCGGCGCAAGCTCCCAAGGCCGCAGCGGATTTGCAGGCGGAACTCGCCGCGCGCGATCAACAGCGGCTGGCAGCCTGGACCGAGACGCTCGGTTCCATGGCCACGACATTGAGCCAGGAATGGGAGCAGGTCGGCGCGCGCACAGCGAGCCGGCAACAGGAAATCTGCGATACGCTCGCACAAACCGCGCGCGACATCTCGGCCCAGACCCAGGCGCACGCCAGCAGCACGATCGCCGAGATCGGCCAACTCGTGCAGGCCGCATCGGAAGCGCCCAAGGCCGCGGCGGAAGTCGTCGCCGAATTGCGTCAGAAGCTCTCCGACAGCATGGTGCGCGACACCGCGATGCTGAAAGAGCGCAGCCGCATGCTGGCCACGCTGGAAACCCTGCTCGATGCCGTGAACCACGCATCCACCGAACAGCGTTCGGCCGTCGACGCGCTGATCACCACGTCGGCGGATCTGCTGGATCGCGTCGGCACGCGTTTCACCGACAAGGTCGAACTCGAAACCGGCAAGCTGGGCGCAATTGCCGCGCAGGTGACCGGCAGCGCCGTCGAAGTGGCGAGCCTCGGCGAAGCATTCGGCGCGGCCGTGCAGTTGTTCGGCGAATCGAACAGCACGCTGATCGAGCATCTGCAACGTATCGAAGCGGCGCTCGACAAGTCCCTCGCGCGCAGTGACGAGCAGTTGGCGTATTACGTGGCGCAGGCGAGAGAAGTGATCGACCTGAGCATGATGTCGCAGAAGCAGATCGTCGAAGACCTGCAGCACCTCGCGGGCAAGCGCGCGCCGGTTGGAGCTGAAACGGCATGAGCGAGGAAATCGACGGCGGCGTGGAAACGGCGGCGCCCATCTGGCCTGTCTTCGGCGACCTGATGTCGGTGCTGCTGGGCGCCTTCGTGCTGATCCTGGTGAGCGTGATCGGCGTGCAACTGGAACTCTCGACCCGGCTGGAGCAGGAGGTCAAGCAGCGGCAGATGGAAACGCAGCGCCGCAAGACCCTGGAACAGGCGCTGGCAGGACCGCTGGCTGCGGGCCGGGTAACGCTGGTCAACGGCCGCATCGGCATCAACGGCAACGTGCTGTTCGCGCTCAACTCCGATCAGTTGCAGCCCGAAGGCCGCGACGTGCTGAAGAGTCTGGCGGGGCCCTTGTCCGCCTACCTGCGGGCCAATGACCAGATCCTGATGGTGAGCGGCTTTACCGACGACCGGCAGGTGCGCGAGGCCAACCGCCGCTTTGCCGACAACTGGGAACTGTCGGCCCAGCGCGCGTTAACGGTGACCCGTGCGCTGATCGACGAAGGCGTGCCCTCCTCGGCCGTATTTGCGGCCGCGTTCGGCTCCCAGCAGCCCGTCAGTTCGAATGCCGACGACCAGGGCCGCGCCAAAAACCGGCGCGTGGAAATCGCACCGGTCCCGCGGCCCTCGAGCGCAACGGTGAAGCCTCGTGAGTAATGTGACTCGTGCGGACGTTGGCGCTAGCGATGTGACTGGCAGCGCCCGGGCTACGCTCGATGCATGGCGTGAGTGCGGCGCCGATCGGCTGAACCCGATCCGCTTTCATTTCATCGAGGCGCTGGAGCGGCGGGCCGCCGCCCACTGCGGCGAGGCGCGGCGTCTGCTGGACCAGCGGCTGTCCGGATTGATCGCGGCCTATGCCGGGGATCTCGAACGCGCCGCATCTAACGCGGCCGAGACTGCTGTCGACCCGGGCAGCGCGGCATCCTCCGCTGAACCCGCGCTCGACACGCTGGCCGGCCTGGTCGGCTACGTGTCGAACCCTGCGCCAGCAGACGGCACCGGCCATGGCCCCGCACGGGCCAACGCCGTGCCCCGGCGTTCCGCTTATCCGGAACTGGAGGTGCTCGACTACTTCAGGCAGACGTGGTCGAAGCTCCGCTCCGAGAAACAGTTGCGACAGTCGCTCAGAAAAGCGCCGGATAACGCCGGGCCGCTCAATTCGAGCAGCCTGGTGCATCGCTCGCTCTCGTTGATGCGCGAACTGTCGCCGGGCTATCTCCAGCAGTTCCTGTCGTACGTTGACGCCCTCTCGTGGATGGAGCAGATGAACGGCGGCAGCGCGTTGCCGGTGAAAGACGCGCCGCGCGCCACGACCGCCAAGAAGAGTGCGCGGAGCAAATCCCGTTAGCGCGAGATCAGAGGCCGCCTCGCCGATCGGCTCTGTGTGCGTTGACGACGAACCGGCGGCGCCAGCAGCATTTATGCAGCCGTGCGCCAGGCCCTGATCCTGCGGTTCAGCGGCTCGGAATAAAGCCTGGCAATGCCCGCGCTCAATGCGGCCGACAGCGCAAAAAATCCCGCCAATAGCAGCAGCTTTACGTCGCCAGTCACAACACGCGGCGGCCACAGTGTTCGCATTGCGCCAAGCACGATCAGGTGGAAAAGGTATAGCTCGTAGCTAAGCCGCCCGAACCACTCGAAACCCAGCAGAACCCGGCCGACGCCAACGGCAGGCATAGCCGCCCGGCATTCGACGTAATCAGATAACCCGAGATGACGAAGAACATCGTCACTCCATAGTTACCGTTTCGGGCGACCGCCCGCACCGCATCCCAGCCGAATACTTGCGCCAGAAACGTGTCGTTCAGACGGTACGCAATGTTGAAGTGATGAAACAGGACAAGCAGAATCGAGACGCCGCGGATCACGTCGATCCGGGCGTTGCGTCGGCCAATGCTCATCATGCACGAGCCGCCGTCCACCTCACGAATACGGCGCCGACTTCTCGCAGGACAGCCTCGCGAGCGGGCATGCCAAGCGCGGGAGCATCGTAATAGGCTGCGATCAGAAGTGGCGCGCGTCCTGGTGGGCGCACGATGGCGTAGTCGTTGGTTTGTTCTTCCACGCTCGTTCCAGGTCGGTCAGCCGCTACCCAGTCCGCTGGCAGCGCCGCGCGGAGCCGGTTCAGACCCGGCTTGCAGGCAATCATCCACTTTTCAAGTTGCGCACGCGATTGAGGGCTCAGCACATTGCCCAAAAGAATCTTGCTCGCCGAGTTCGCGATCGATCGTGGCGTCGTGGTATCGAGCACGCCGCTGTACCGGTTCGACTCGGGCTCGTACCGATCGGAACGCGTCACGGTATCTCCAAGACCGCGAACGAATTGGGTCAGACCGGCGGGACCGCCGGCGCTTCTCATCAACAGCACGGCCGCCGTATTGTCGCTAACTTCAACGATAGCCTGGCACAATGCGCCGACCGGCATCGCACCTTCAGCGACATGCGCCTTCGTCACAGGAGACGTAAAGACAAGGTCCTTCTCGGTGTACCGCACAAGGCGGCCAGGATCTTCCTTGCCGGCATCCACGCGGGCCAGCACCTGCGCGGCAAGCAATCCCTTGAAGGTGCTGCACATCAGAAAGCGTTCGTCGGCGCGATGAGCCAGGGTTCGACCTGAACCGGTATCGATCGCGAACACGCCGAGGCGTCCGCCATGGCGGCGCTCGACATCGGCTAACGAAACCTCATTGGCGGCGCGTGCGGCCGTCGCGCCGAGACCGAGTAGTAGAGGCAATCCGAACGTCAAGCTCCTGCGGGTTGCGGAAATACTCACCGAATCGTCCTTTTATTCGAGTTTTGACTTCTTCTTCGGAATGCAACGGCTCCACCCTTGTTTGTGGCTTTGGCGGCGGAATGCGCTGTACTGGATTCACACAAAAAAAACGGGCCAGTCCCGCGAAGGACTGGCCCGCTCACCGCATTCCATCACGTCTGAGGATTCGTATCGTCGGTGGCTTGAGCATTGGCGGCGTCGTCCTGCTTCTCGCCGTCTTTCTTCTCGACCAACCCCTCCAATGCACCGGCACCTTCAAAGCCGGCCACCGCTGCAATACCTTTCGTGAGCAGACCTGCATCCGGATCGACTTTTTCCGCTGCTTCAACGGCTGCTACTGCGCCCGCGATCTTGCCTACTTCGTCCAAGAGTCCCATTTCGCCCTCCGCGAGAAAAAGTGAAATGCCATCCTCTCACGAACTCGACGCGTTGTCGCCAAATGTAAAATTGATTTACCAGTTAGCCCAGAAGTCGAAATGGCATTGAAAGAAATGTCGAATCCACAGGCTTAAATCGGCTTCGTTACCGGCGCGGTGGCAGCCGGATCCGTGATGCTGATTTGCCCCGTTTCGACGTGACCCGCAATGCGCCTCAACCAGCCTGGATTGCCCGCAACAGTCAATTGAAAGTCATACCACTGGCTGCTGCACGACAGGTCCCAATGCGCTTCCACACTCTTGCCGGCCGGCACCGTCACCGTGAGCGGCGCTTGACCATACGCGACGTCGGTCGCGGTGACCGTGAGCGGCGTAGCCCCCGCGTTTGACACCGTGACATAGACGTTGCCGTTGGCCACGTCGTAACAGGTCACGACATCCGGCTTCGCGGCTGCGTCCGCGCTCGACGAACCCGCGAAGCGCCGGAAGTATCCGTTCGGACCGTAGACGTTGACCATGTAATTGCCATTCGTGTCGAACGCCCACGTATCGGTCAATTGCTTGCCGGCTTCGACGGTGTAGCGACGCGGCATCGCGGTGGGATCGCCCGTGTACACCCAGAAATGCGCGCCCTGCTTACCGGTGTTCGCGAACGTCAGCGCATAGCCTTGCGACTGCACCTGGCCGTTCACATGCAGCTCGTACGGCAACGCACGCGCGGGCCGCGTGCCGGGCTCCTGCGCGGTTACCAGTTGCTGCGCGGTACTGGCCGGCGCCGCTTGCGCCGTGGCACGCGCGCATTGCAAATCGGCCTGGGCAACGTAGGTTTGCGTGCTCGGCAGCGACGGCACGGTAGCGTCGGATTTCGAGAAGTCGAGCGCTGCGGTCAGGTCGCCGCAAATCGCACGACGCCATGGCGATATGTTGGTTTCCATCACGCCGAAACGCTTTTCGATGAATTGCAGCACCGACGTATGATCGAATACCTGCGAGCAGACGAAACCACCCTTCGACCACGGCGACACCACGGTCATCGGCACGCGCGGACCGAGACCGTACGGCAGATTGTCGGCGGTATAAGTGCCCGCTTGCGTCGCGGTCACGACGTTATGCCGTTCCAGCGAAATATCGACGGTACTCATACCCGAACCCGGCAACGTGGGTGCTTGCGGCGGCACCACGTGATCGAAGAACCCGTCGTTCTCGTCATACATGATGAACAGAACCGTCTTGCTCCACACATCGGGATTCGATGTCAGTGCATCGAGAATCGTCGAGATGTAATTGGCGCCGTAGAGCGGTGTGAATTTCGGATGTTCCGAATACGCGGCGGGTGGCAGCAGCCATGACACTTGCGGCAATGCATTGGCCTGCACGTCCGCCTTCAACTGTGTCAGCGTGCGCGTACTCATACCGCGATTCTGCAGCGACGACCCCGCCGGTGCATTCACGAAGTTCTGGAACGAGGCCAGCATGTTCGTGCCGTAGTTGCCGCTGAAATTGTCGAAGCCGGTGCCTTGCTGGTAGATCTGCCACGAGATGCCGGCCGTCTCGAGCCGCTCGGGATAGGTGGTCCAGTTGAAGGGCTGCAGCTTGATCGTGTCGAACTGGTTGTCGATGAAATCGGTGTTGTCGAGCAGCGGGCCGCCACCGGTGGCGAGCGGGTCGACCATCCCCGTCATCAGATACATGCGGTTCGGGTGCGTGTTGCCGGGGATCGAACAGAAGTAGTGGTCGCACACGGTGAAGGCATCCGCGAGTGCGTAATGGAACGGAATGTCCTCACGCACGTGATAGCCCATCGTCATGTTGCTTTTCTGCACGGCCCACTTGTCGGCGCGGCCGCTGTCGATCGCACCGTGCGTGGTGGCCCACGTATGCGGCAGGCCGCCGATACATTGCGCGTTGACGTTCGGATTGGTCGTGTCGTAGCGGAACGGCGCGATCACCTTCGTCTGATCCTCCTGACGCGGCTGGAACCACACCGGCTGGCCATTCGGCAGCGTCACGGGGAAGCGGTCGTTATAGCCGCGCACGCCGCTCAGGTGACCGAGATAGTGATCGAACGAGCGGTTCTCCTGCATGAAGACAACAATGTGCTGCACGTCCTGAATCGTTCCCGTCACCGAAGCCGGCTCGATTGCGAGCGCTTTGCGAATCGATTCGGGAAACAGGGTAGTGGCGGCTGTCGCGCCCGCCAATCCGGCGGACAGCTTCAGAAAATCTCGGCGCGTTTTGGTGACCATGCGATGGACCTGGTTTGAATTGCGGCTCAGGAGGCGGGCGGGACGAAGCCCGGCGGGCAACTCATGCGCGCGTTGGCGAGCGTGGCGTTGCCACATGCCGCCTTCGTCGATGCGGCGGGCGTCGACCCGGCCGACGGCAAGCTGTCGCCGCACGCGCCAAGAAGCGTTGTCACGGCAATCGCACCGACGAGCGCAAGAAGCCGGAATGCCGAAGTCGGCATGAGTGTCTCCGTGGAAATGAATGACGGACGCGAGCGCGCGTCGGCAACCGCCGCGCTCATGCGCCAGCAGTGCCGAGAAGATAATTACGCTTTATTACATGCGAGTGTCGTGGTGAAAAACAGGCGGACTACGGATAACCGTTAGCGCCCCGGCGGCTGAGGATTATTCGCCGGATTGGTATCGAACCGGGCAACCTTTTTGATGCCTTCATCACTGACGAGTGCCTGCAATTCGGCTTCCATCGCGTCAGCGATTTCTTTGCCGTATATCTCCTCGCCATTCACATAGACCGTGAACGACTGCAAGTACTTCGTTCGCTTCTGCGGGTTCTCGATTGTCTGCCGGGTCCATTGATAAAGCGGATAGTTTTCCGCTCCGTGCTTTTCCGCTTCGCTGACGTAATCCGCGAAGGCGTCGAACTGACACTTCAAGCTCGCGCTGTGCCGGCGTAGCACTTCATGAAGCGCCGGATGCGAAACAGCCTGCTGGTCGGCGCGCAGATCAGCGCCAAGCTCGGGCGTGACGGTGATTCTTAGCTGGAATTGCCAGGTGAGTTCCATGTCGACCTCGGTATCGCGCCAGCAGCATGCGCTAGTGAAAATAAGCCGGCGCTATTGGCCGCCTTGCAATGGCGACTATAGACCTGTTAATTCGGAATCGACTCGCCAATGGTTCCTGCATGAGTTAATTACGATCTGCTTTCAAATCAAAAGAAAATCAATCTTCAGTCAATTTCTCTCAGGACTTGCCGATAACACGTGGACCTGCCTTTGCACAAACGCCGAGGCGGGAGGCCACCTCATTCAGACCATAACCAAAGAGGCATTTAGAAGCCCATGTTTGCTTTGCGAAGGATTCTCCTCGTCATTCCGATTGCCACGCTCGCCGCGTGCTCGGTCGTCGCGCCGCCCTATTCGGCTTCCGTCGACAATATCCAGACACTCAAGAACGCAGCACCTCTGACAACGCGTCTCGGCACGTTCACCAACGATAAAGCCGACGGCGATCATTCGTCCGTGCAGTTGCGTGCGAACCGTATGACTTCGCCGGTTGGCGATTCGTTTGCCCAATACCTTTCTGGCGCCTTGCAGCAGGAACTGTCCATCGCCCGCGCGTTATCGCCCGATGCCAAGGTCGAACTGAGCGGCGTGCTGCTGAAGAATAACGTCGACGCCAACATCGGCACGGCCACCGGCATGATCTCCGCTCGCTTCATCGTCAAGCGCGGCGACGAAGTGCGATACGACAGCGTGAAAACCGCAACGACGCAATGGGACTCGGCATTCGCAGCCGCGATCGCGATTCCGCGGGCGACCCAGGAATATCCGCTGATCGTCCAGAAACTGCTCGCGTCGCTCTACGCGGATCCCGCGTTCATGCAAGCCATCCAGTAACCCTCCTTTTCTCACAGAGCAGAAATCATCATGAAGCTGATGCACCTTATTCGCAGTATCGCGGTCACCGGCGCAATCGCGTCGCTCGCAGGTTGCGCACACGACATCACCATCTCCGGCGACCCGGCTGCACTCACGGCGGCCACCACCGCGGCAACGGCACCGGCGAGCGCGCAAACGACGCCGATCAACAAGACGGTCGGGCTTGTGATTACCGACGAACTGCGCACCAAGGAAGTCGTTACGCCGGGCGGCGGTGGCGACAAGGTAGCCTACAAACCGTATCGCGATCTGGAACTGCCGATCTATGTCGAACTGAGCCAGGTGTTCAGCAATGTGGTGAAGCTGAATGCCGCGCCAGATCAGGCAACGGTCCAGTCAAAAAATCTGAGCTACGTGGTCACGCCGACCATCTCGACGACGTCCTCGTCGCCTAGCCTTCTGACCTGGCCGCCGACCGATTTTTCGGTGACGCTCGTGTGTACCGTCACCGATCCGAGCGGCAAGCTCGTGACGAAAAAGGAAGTGACGGGCAACGGTCACGCGGAGTTCAGCGAATTCAAGCGCAACTTCGGTCTCGCCGCGCAACGCGCGACGACTGACGCCGTGCAGAAGCTGCAAGCCGCCATGCAGGACACGCCGGAACTGCGTCAGTAAAAGCAGTCCGCGATGATCGGCGCCCGCTGCATTCGGCGGGCGCATCGTTTCGTTCAGAAGAGTTGCTCGCCAGATTCAAGCCGATCACACCTATCCGCGGAATGCGCGGCCAGCTTTTTTTCAAGCTGCGGGATCTCCTCACCCCGGACCGACTTGCCGAGAAGAAAACCCTGAGCATGCGTGCATCCGCAAACCCGCACAAAATTCAGCTGTTCCTGCGTCTCGATGCCTTCCGCCGTGGTCGGCATGCCGATTTCCCGTGCCAAAGCCACGATCCCGCGAACCACGGCCGCGGATTCGCGGCGATGTACGGACTCCTTGACGAACGAACTGTCGATCTTGAGCTTGTCGAATGAGAAACGCACGAGTGTCGACATGGTTGAAAAACCCGTGCCGAAATCGTCGAGCGCGAGGCCGATTCCCAACGCACGCAGCTTCTCGACATTTTGCCGGGTGACGCTATCGTCGCTCAACAACACCGTTTCCGTGACTTCGATATTCAGACGTGCCGGCGGCAATCCCGTCTTGCCAAGAATCGCGGCGACGGTCGACGCAAACGATTCCTCCCGCAACTGCACCGGCGACACATTCACCGCGACGCTCACCGCATCACGCCAGTTGGCCGCTTCCGTGCAGGATTGCAGCAACGCCCACTCGCCGAGTGCAAGGATGAGGCCGGTACGTTCGGCAGTGGGAATGAAGGCTGAGGGAGAAAGCTCGCCGCGAGTCGGGTGGGTCCAGCGCAGCAGCGCCTCGCGGCCGGAAATCGTGTCGTCGCTGAGATAGACAATCGGCTGGTACTCCATGCGCAGATCGCGATAAGACTGCATCGCGCCTTCCAGATCGCTGCGCAGCAAGCTCAAACTTTCGTCGGAGGCGTGTCTGACCGCATCGAAGATCGCGAAGGCGCTCTTGCCGCTGCGCTTGACAGCGTACAACGCGCGGTCCGCGCAGATAAGCAATTGCGGCCCGGTGGTTGCGTGCTCCGGATAGAGCGAGACGCCCACGCTGCCGCCGATGTGCACCAATGCCTCGGTCAGTGCGAAAGGACGTGCGAGTGTTTTGACGATGCGATCCGCCAGCAAATCGACGTCGCGGGTCGATGCCGTGCCGTCGGTAATGGCGACAAACTCGTCGCCCGCCTGGCGTCCGACCAGGCCGCCGGCCGTCAGCACTTCGCGCAATCGAATCGCGGCCTCCTGAAGGATCTGATCGCCGGCGGCATGGCCCAGGCTGTCATTGATCGCCTTGAAACCGTCGAGGTCGATCAGCAGAACCGCGAATCGATAGTCCTCCCGCAACGAGCCTGCCGCGGTGCGCTCCAACAGAAGCTCGTTAATGCGCGCACGGTTGGGCAGGCCGGTGAGGCTGTCATGATGGGCGAGCCGGTGACTGCTTTCGCGAGCCAGCAGTAGCGCAACGATGTCGCGATTGCTGCGCAACGCCACGGTGAAGAAACCCGCCGCGCAAAACGGCGCCTGGAACAGCAGCACGAGCTTGCCGGAGCCGGGAGAAAGGGCCGCCCCGCAAGCCAATAGCCCGAGAATGAACGAAATCTGCAGAAGCACGAGCCGGGGCGTGCCCGCATTGCGTCCGGCCAGTCCGCCGATCACACCCACCGCGCAAACGTTGCCGAGCAGGAAAAGCGTCTGGTCGCCGCTGGTATTGCATAGAAACGTGCCAAAGCCGAATACGGCTGCCCAGAGAATACTCGCGAGGAGAAAGGCTGAGGTAGGAGTCGGAAGGTTGCGGGCGCTGCGCCGGTGGCACAGCCAGATCAGCATGAGACGCGCAATCAGCAACGCGACCACGGCGCAGCCCCACGCCGCGTAAAGGGCCGTTGGGTACAGGTAGTAGGCGGTCACGCAAACACTGATTTCGCAAATCGACGCAAATACAATCGACGCGGTTCGAGTGAACAGGTTGGCAAGCAATATTTGCCGATTGTCAGCGCTCAGATTCTGAGCGGAGGACACTACCCATTTGAAAAATGGAGACCTTGGTTCGCTGAAAGCCATGACCTGCGCATTTTTAATGGTTAGTGGAATACTCCGCGCGATTATCACGTAAACACAAAGCGTCCGGTGCAAAGCATCAGCCCTGCTCCCGGACACATTAAGCCTGTGCAACCACAGTGCCGCTCAAACGACTTCCACAGGTACCCGTTTTGCCAACGCGCACATCAGCTCATATCCGATGGTTCCCGACGCGTGGGCGACGTCGTCGATCCTGACCTGATCACCCCATAGCTCGACTTTCGAACCGATCCGCGCATGCGGGCAAGGCGACAGGTCGACGGTCAGCATGTCCATCGAAACACGGCCCACCACTTGCGTCATCACGCCGTCGACCGCGATGGGTGTACCCGTGGGTGCATGCCGCGGATAACCGTCCGCGTAGCCGCAGGCAACCACGCCAATGCGCATGTCACGATTCGCGGCGAAGGCGCGACCATAGCCGACTGTTTCCTGCGCCGACAACGACTGCACGCCGATCACTTCGCTTGTGAACGTCATTGAAGCGCGCAAGCCCACGTCGTCAATGTGACGCGACTGACCGGTGGGCGAACCGCCATAGAGCACGACACCCGGGCGCACCCAGTCGCGATGCGCCTGGGGATGCCACAGAACGGCCGCGGAATTCGCAAGACTTCGTTGACCCGGGATGTCTTGCGTCACCGCATCGAAACGATCCATCTGCCATGCAACGTCACCTTCGTCCGCATTCGCGAAATGGCTCATCAGTGTGATGTCCGCGATACCCGGAATCGATTTCGCCTCCTCCCACGCGGCGCGGTATGCGTCGGGCCGGAAGCCGAGGCGATTCATGCCGGAGTTCATTTTCAGACTCACGTTGACGCGCTTGCCTGATGACGACAGGCGCAACAGATCGAGTTGCTCACGGCAATGCACGGCCATGGAAAGATCGAACTGTTGGGCGATCTGCACATCATCCGGCCGGAAGATACCTTCCAGAAGAAGGACCGGCCTGGTCCAACCCAATTCGCGCACGCGGACCGCTTCGTCGAGATCGAGTAGCGCGATGCCGTCGGCACTCGCGAGCGCCGGGAAAATGCGCTCGATGCCGTGTCCGTACGCGTTCGCTTTGACCACGGCCCAAACCCGCGATCGAGGTGCCCGCTGTTTGACGATGGAGAGATTATGGGCAACTGCAGCGGGATGAATCTGCGCAACGATGGGGCGTGGCATAGGAGGCGTTGAGACTTGCTTGGAAAGGGAATGGATGCCTGTTGCTAACAACCCGCGTTATGCGTGACAGGCAGCGTTTTCCACTATCGTATCGAGGCTCTGCCAGTTTTTGTTAATGTATTGTTTTGATTTTCAGGTTTATTTTTCGTTTGATTGGACCCGGTTCTGCCCGCACGGAAAGTGTCGATTCGCAGCCCAGCACGAACGACACCCTCCGGCGCGAGCGCTCATTGGATATCCAGCACCGGTTGGCTTTTCACCAGATCGTCAATCGCCTTGATCTGCGATAGGAAAGCTTCGAGCAGGTGAAGCGGCAACGCGCTCGGGCCATCGCAGCGCGCACGATCGGGGTCCGGGTGAGCTTCCAGAAAGAGTCCGGCCAGCCCGACTGCCATCCCGGCGCGAGCGAGGTCGACCACCTGGCGGCGACGGCCGCCGGACGCTACGCTCGCGGGATCGCGGCGTTGCAGACTGTGCGTGACGTCGAATATCACCGGACAGTTGTCGCTCGCGTCGCGCATCTCGCGGAACCCCAGCATATCCACGACGAGGTTGTCGTAGCCAAACGAGCTGCCGCGCTCACATAGGATCACCTGGCGATTGCCGGCCTCGTTGCATTTCGCTACCACGTGTTTGATCTGCGCGGGACTCATGAACTGCGGCTTCTTCACGTTGACCGGCTTACCCGTGCTCGCAATCGCCACCACCAGATCCGTTTGACGGGCAAGAAACGCCGGCACCTGAAGCACGTCCGCAACGTCGGCAACCGGGCGGGCCTGCGCGACTTCGTGCACGTCCGTAATGACCGGAACGCCGAATCGCTGCTTCACCGCGCTCAGTATCTCGAGCCCTTCATCCAGCCCAACCCCGCGATACGAATGCATCGATGAGCGGTTCGCCTTGTCGAACGAGGCCTTGAAGACGAACGGCACGTTCAGCTTGTGCGTGACTTCGACATATTTCTCACACACGTCCAGCGTGAAATCGAGGCTTTCGAGTACATTCAGGCCGCCGAAAAGTACGAACGGCAGCGTGTTGCCGAGCGTTACGCCCGGTGCGATATCGATATTCATGATGTTCTCCCTACGTTTGATAAGCCACATTCGCGCGAGCACGCGCACTGATGTGGAAACAATCTTAGCCGTCGCTCAATGCATCAGCCCGCGTGTGCAGAACGGCGCGAGCTGTTGACAGGCAGAGACTACCACCGGAGCGCCGGACAACCTTGCTTGAATGATTGAGAGCGGCGTTGCTTCCCGCGGATGAAGCAGGAGGCATCGCATCGCAATGGTATTGTGCCCCTCGGATATAAGTTATTCGGCAGCGGAGCGAACTGCCGCTTCATTGAAGTCCGCGAGAACCGCCGCGGCACCAGGAAACGCTGCGCTACCTTCAGCGCGTTTTCTGACGATAACGCAGCGAATCGATAACCAGCGCCAAGGCCCGTGAAGACTCCGAACGACTCGCGTAGTACGCGTGTAAACCTGGAAACGTTGGGCACCAGTCGTCGAGCACGCGAACAAGGCGTCCCGCCGTGACGTGAGCCTGCACCAGATCCGATGGCAGGTAGGCAAGACCATAGCCCGCCAACGCGGCGTCGAGCATGTGATAGCTGCCATTGAATGAGAGCTGCCCCTCCACACGCACCTGAACTTCACGACTGCCTTTTTTTAGCTCCCAGGCATAGAAGCCGCCGAGTGTCGGCAAACGCAAATTGATGCAGTTGTGCTGCATCAGATCCTGAGGCTTCTTCGGCTGCGGCTTGTTCTCCAGGTACGTCGGCGAGCCGACGATCGCCATCTTCATATCCGCGGCAATGCGAACCGCGATCATGTCTTTCGCGACCTGATCGCCATGACGGATGCCGATATCGTAGCGATCCGCGACGATATCGGTGAGGCCATAGTCCGTCATGATCTCGACCTTGATCTCCGGATACTTGTGCAGCACTTTAGACAGCTTGGGCCAGAGAACCGTGTTGGTGGCGTGATCTGTCGCCGTGATGCGAATCGTGCCGGCAGGCTTGTCGCGGAGTTCGGTTACCGCCATCAGTTCAGCTTCGATTTCCCCGAAGCGAGGCGCCACCCGCTGCAGGATACGGTCACCCGCTTCGGTAGGCGACACGCTGCGCGTGGTCCGCGTCAGCAAGCGCAGGCCAAGCCGGCTTTCGAGTGCACGAATGGTGTGGCTCAACGCGGATTGGGACACACCTAGCTGCGCGGCCGCGCGGGTGAAACTGCGTTCGCGTGCAACAGCGATGAAGGCAAGCAGATCGTTGAAATTTTCGCGTGGCATTGATGAACCGATCTCATGGGTGTTGGTGGGATTTAACCACTAGTCACACATGAGCGCATTGACCAGATTCGTCATGCCAATCGCGGCTGTACTAGCCGGGCCGCTTCTCCAACACCTCTTTTACAACCGGCAACGCGGAGAATACGTTCGGCCAACCCGCGTAGAAGGCCAACTGCGTCATCACTTCGGAGGCTTGCGCCTTCGTGAGGCCGTTGTCCATTGCCCGGTGCAGGTGATACGTCAGTTGCGCGAACTGCCCCGTGGCGACAAGCGCACTGACCGTCACCAGGCTTCGATCTCGGGGCGTGAGGCCCGGACGCAGCCAGAGATCGTGAAAAAGCGCTTCCGTCGTGTAGTGCACGACACCTGGCGCCGCCGCACCGAAGTTCTTCTCGACGGCTGTTGCCCTTTGAGCTTCCGCGGCCTCGTCGATTGGAAGCTGTTCGCCCGGAACCGCCGGCAGCCCGGATAGCGTGATCCCGCGCTTATCGAAAGCCGGCTTTGCGGCCACCACAGCCGACGCCGCATTGCCCCAACCGGAATAGAACGCCAGATGCGTGACGATTTCGGAAAACTCATTCGGCTTCACGCCGCTATCGAGCGCCAGGTTCAGGTAAAACGGAATATCGGTGGTCTGATTGCGCGCAATCAGCACCGCTAGCGTAACGATGCTGCGATCCCGGGCAGACAGTTGCGGGCGCTTCCAGAGATCGCCAAGCAGTACGCCGTTCGTGTAATGCTCGAGCGCCGGCGAGACAGCGCGCATAGCATCGAGTGTGGATGTCGGCGGAAGAGAAGCTACCTTCGTCATATCGGTTGTCCTTTCAATGTGCGAACAGGCGCCGAGCCCCAAAGAAAGCACGGTCGCTGCTACGGCAAAATATTTCATCTTGCGATTCCATTCTGTAGATGACGTGCGCAGCGGTCGAATCGGGCGCGTGGCGCGGAATGTCCGCGGGTCCATGACCAATCTAACCATCTCGCGCGCGCATGACTAGACGCTAAATTCCGCAAACACTTATGAATCAGGCTCATAACAGCATGCGGTTTAGTGGACTTAATCTCTAGACGGTGAGTCTCTATGATCTAAACCACGGGAAAAACCTGCACGGAGAAAAATAATGGACTATCGATATCTGGGCCGTAGCGCCCTTAAAGTTTCACCCCTGTGTCTGGGCGCGATGATGTTCGGCGGCGAAACGGACGAAACCACGTCGAAGCGCATCATCGACAAGGCGTTCGATCATGGTGTCAATTTCATCGATACGGCGGACGTCTATCACGCGGGCCGTTCCGAGGAGATCGTAGGACGGGCGGTCGCCGGGCAACGCGATAGCTGGGTCATTGCCACGAAGTTCGGCTACCCGACCACTCAAGGCCCGAACGAACAGGGGCAGTCGCGCAAATGGATCATCCAGTCAGTCGATGCAAGCCTCAAGCGCCTGGGCACGGACTACATCGACATTCTCTACTTCCATCGCGCGTTACTCGACGCGCCGCTCGAAGAAGCCGTGCGCACGATCGGCGACCTGATTCGCCAGGGCAAGGTTCGCTACTTCGGTCTGTCTAATTTCCGCGGCTGGCGCATTGCCGAAATCGTGCGTCTTGCCGATCAGTTCGGCATCGATCGGCCGGTCGCAAGCGAGCCGCTCTACAACATGGTGGATCGCACCGCCGAGATCGAGCAATTGCCCGCAGCGGCGCACTATGGTCTCGGCGTCGTACCTTATAGCCCACTGGCTCGTGGCGTACTGACCGGCAAATATGCGCTGGATGGCGCACCGCCGGCCGATTCGCGCGCGGGGCGCGGCGACAAGCGCATCCAGCAGACCGAGTGGCGCCCCGAATCGCTGGCGATCGCGCAGAAGCTCGCGGCTCATGCCGCGGCGCGCGGTACGAATTCGATTGCGTTCGCCTTGGCGTGGGTGCTCAAGAACCGATTCGTCAGCTCCACTATCGCCGGTCCTCGCACCGAGGCACATTGGGACAGCTATATTCAAGCGCTGAATGTGGAACTGGGGCCCGAAGACGAGAAGTTTGTCGATAGTCTGGTGCCGCCCGGCCATGCGTCGACGCCGGGGTATACGGATCCGGGGTATCCGATCGAAGGTCGCCGGGTTGGTTGATGCAGCGTGGGGGGTTGATCGGTTTCGTGGGAGGCATGGCTCCCTTGGGATCGATGTTTCGGTATGGGCGCGCCACTGGTGAAGCGCCGGCCGGCGGGCGTCATCCGATTTCAGCCCCGTAATCCAAGCTTGAACAGAAGGAGTCCTGGTCGCGCGATAGTAGGACCTTAGGTACCGCCGAAATTCGTCGCACTCGACTTAAGCGTCGCTCCGCCGGGCCACTGTGCGAACTCAAAGCTGATAGTTGCGTCCTCGTACTGTCCGCCCCGAGTTGTTGCCTGAAACGACATGAGCAATTCGAATCGCCGGCTTCCCATTCGTCGGCGACCTCGGGAAAATGCAGCATATCTGGCGTCGACTCCATAATACGCATAAGTGACGGGATGACATTCCAGCTTGACGAACCATTGATGAAAAGCTCGGGCACAAAAAAGAGCGGCGTCACCGCCTGAATGTCGGGACGCCGCCTGAATCACACACCCGCAGGACGAGATAGACCGCGCGAGTGAGCTCACAGTATCGGTCGCCGTTGCTGGCTTCAAGACGAAAAATTTTCCTTTGTAACAGTGGCAGAGGCACGATTTACGCCATTTGGCCGGATCGTTTCCGCTCGCCCCGTCGTCCGTGCTGCATTCGTATGAGGACATGCCGCCGCAGCCTGCGCGAAGTTACAAGACCGGAAAACTGTTACAAAAGCGCTCTCCAATCGTCCGTGCCGACAACGGTCTCGGGCGCTGCGTCCTTTCCGGTCGCTTACGGGCTGTGAGATATGTCTAAACGTACAGTATCGTAGGTCGCGCGCGAAGATCTAGACTTATAGTCCGGAGACAAATACGGAGCGCGCCATGGTTACGAAAACCGACCGTCGGACATTCTCCGGGCTGACCGCAGCGTTTTTGTCGGGTCCGCGGGCCAAGCAAAGCGTCTCCTACACCGTGAAGGCAGCCCAGCAGCGTGCCGACGAAGCCTGGAGACGTACCGCGCACGGCGTCCATAGCTCCCCACTCATTAAAGCCCCGAAAGCCTGATTATTAAAAATCACAAACAAACCCAAGCTTGCCGTCCGAATCAGCCGTCATCAGACCGGAGACTAACCATGACTGCGCCGCAAAAACCTTTCGGTGTCACGCTAAAGCCGCAAGCCCGGGCTCCACGCAAGCTGATCGAGGTCCCCGACCCTGAGGCACGCCCCGATCTAATGGAAGCCGTTCGCCGAGTCGTGACGGAGAATCGGGACGCCGGAGGGCGACGTCGCCGGGAATAAATCGATCCCGCATTCTGGTCCTGGCGCAATGGGAAGCGCTCGCCGCCTCCCTCGTGCCTGCGGCGGCGTAAATGGAAGCGGCCGCGTTGCGCGACCGTGCGCCGCAAATATTGACCTCGCGGACGTGCTCGCTGAGGAAGTGGAAGAGTTGCACGCCATCCATCCTGACAAACGGATAGAGCTGGATGTGATCGGCGATTCGCAGGGCGTCTGGGACGGCCAGCGCCCGCAGCAATTGCTCGGAAACCTCGTACACAACGCCATCAGGTATGGCGCCCGGGATGCGCCATTGCGCGCACATCGCTGGCGCGTATCTTTGATCCGCTAGCACGGGCGACGAACATGAGGACAAAAGCGACGCCAGCAATCTCGGACTAGGCCTCTATATTGCTAACGAAATTGCCAAGGCTCATCATGGAGAAATCGAGGCGCGGTCTGACGGAACGGAGACGGCGTTTTCGGTGTTACTCCCGCGTGCGGGCGACCTGTAAATTTCCTTCGGCGCGAATGCGCCAGATGAACGGGCTCATCTGCATTCTGCTCGGTGAGAGCCGTGCTTGAAGAACGACACATGCAACGTGTGCTGATACTCGGGTGGCGCCGCCATTCCCTCATTCCCCCGGCCGGGCGACGGACGATAAGAATGCGCGGTTCCTATCGCGATCGAATTGGACAACGAGATAATATATCGGCCAGTCATATCAGCCTCCACAATATTCAAACCGGGAGTAGAACATGCCGGACAAACGGCAAGCAGGCGATACGATCCAGAACTGGACAGACAAATGGGTGGCATCTGTCTCTGACTATGCAATTTGTGCGATTTCTCCCGAAGGCCGGATCCTGACCTGGAATCCCGGCTGCGTAACTATTCACGGATACCAGCCGGACGAAATTATCGGCCACATGCTGGACGTCCTCTACACGGAGGACGACCGCCAGAAACGGGCGCTTTCGACCTGCCTCGAAAGCGCGCGGCGCATAGGGCGCCATGACACTGAAGGCTGGCGAGTCCGCAAGAATGGGTCAACGTTTTGGGCCAGCGACGTAACTACTGCGTTGCATGCGGAAGGCGGGCAACTTGTCGGTTACGTGAATATCGTGCGCGATGTCACGGAAAAGAAGGCCGCGCACGATGCGGTACTTGAAAGCGAACGGCGCTTCCGTGTGCTGGTGAATGGGGTGACCGACTATGCGATCTTCATGCTCTCGCCGGAAGGGATAATCACAAACTGGAACTCCGGCGCACGACGCATCAAGGGCTATACCGCCGAGGAAATCATTGGATCGCATTTCTCGCGTTTTTACACACCGGCAGACGCGGCGACTGGACTGCCACAGCGCGGGCTGGCCACTGCCGCAAGAGAAGGGCGATTCGAAGCGGAAGGATGGCGGGTCAGGAAGGATGGCACCCGTTTCTGGGCGCACGTCGTAATCGACGCAATTCACAACGATGACGGAACGCTTGCTGGATTTGCGAAGATCACCCGCGACATCACCGAGCGGATGGAGGCGAACCGGGCTCTCGAAGAGACCAGGACGGCACTGTTCCAGTCCCAGAAGATGGAGGCGATCGGCAAGCTGACAGGTGGCGTCGCGCACGATTTCAACAATGTATTGCAGGTATTGCGCGGCAACCTGGAACTGCTGGAAAACCGCCATGCCGGCGACCGATGGACCCGCGATCGGCTTGACAAGGCGATCGACGCGGTAGAGCGCGGCGCGAAACTGGCATCCCAACTGCTCGCCTTTGGACGCCGCCAGCCTTTGCGACCGGTTGTGATTAACCTGGCGCCCGCGATACGAGGCATGGACGATCTGCTGCGGCGCGCGCTAGGTGAAACCATTGAGGTGGAAACGGTCGTCGCCGGCGGGCTATGGAACACGATCGTGGACATTCATCAGCTCGAGAACGTCATTCTCAATCTGGCAATCAACGCGCGCGATGCGATGCCGGATGGCGGAAAGCTGACCATGGAACTGGCCAATGCAATGCTCGACGATCAATACGTTGCCGGCCTGCCCGATGTGCCGGCAGGCCAGTACGTCATGCTCGCCGTCACCGACACGGGCACGGGCATGCCGGCCAACGTGCTCGAGCGGGCATTCGACCCATTCTTTACGACGAAACCTGAAGGGGCGGGAACCGGCCTGGGTTTGAGCATGGCCTATGGTTTCGTCAAGCAAAGCGGCGGACATACCCGCATCTATAGCGAGCTCGGGCATGGCACCACCGTGAAGATCTACCTGCCGCGCTCCACCGAAGCGGCAATGGAACCTCCCGCGAGACCGAGCGTCAGGTTGCTAGGCGGAACAGAGACCATTCTCGTCGTGGAAGACGATCTCAAAGTGCAATCGACCGTCGTCGATACGCTGTCGGGTCTTGGTTACAGCGTGCTGAAGGCAGACTGCGCCGAAGAGGCATTGACCGTGATTCGAAGCGGCGTCCACATTGACCTGCTTTTTACCGATGTCGTCATGCCGGGGGCCGTGCGCAGTCCCGACATGGCTGCGCAAGCGGTGCAGCTTCTGCCGCGCCTGAAGGTGCTTTTCACCTCCGGTTATACGCAGAACGCGATCATTCACGGTGGACGGCTCGACCCAGGGGTCGAACTGCTGAGCAAGCCATACACTCGCGAGCAACTCGCCTATAAGATCCGCCAGCTGCTGGGAGGAACTGGCGCGCCGCTCGAGAGCGAGGGCGCGACGCTGTCGGAAGCAGCCTGCGGCACGACAGGTCTGCGGGTTCTTCTGGTCGACGACGATCCCGCGTTGCTGGAAGCCACCAGCGAATTGGCAAAAATACTCGGACACGACCCAGCCGCGACCGCGTCGCCGGAAGAGGCCCTGCGCTGGCTGAGGGAAGAAGAATTCGATGTATTACTCGCCGATCTAGTGATTCCCGGCATGTCCGGAATCGAACTCGCCGAACAGGCGATTCAGATACGGCCAGCGCTGCGGATTGTCTTCGCCTCGGGCAATGAGATGTCCAACGTTCCAGCGCTGAAGTTTCGTTGGAAGGCGTTGCGCAAGCCCTTTACCCTGGAAGAGCTGGATAAGGTACTGGACCAGCCTGAAATTTAGATGCGCTCATCGGTGTACTGGCCACCATTGATGCGAGGACTTACGTCCTGCCGAAATACTGTGCGCTTGAATGCCATCGCGGTGCTGTCGGCCGGAAGGCACCTGAAGGTGCCGCACGGCCATCTTGTCACGTTCGCCACCCGATAGTTCAGAACTGCGAATGCAGGCTGGCGCGACATCGTCGCTCCAATACAACGTTGCCCGTTTTGAAGGGACGAAATAGAGCAGCCCTACGCCTCTACTGGCACGGTGCGATCAGCATTATTGCGAATTTGTGACGGATTACTCCAGAAAACCGGAAGGGTCTAATGCAGCCACAAACCGAGGCCGCGCTGCATTAGCCCTCCTATACTCGCGCCGTTGTTCAAGTCTCAATCCCAACACGCTGGAGTTAATTCATGAAGAAGATCCCCGTCGCCATCGCCGTCTCTGCCGCGCTTGCCGCATCGGCCGCCCATGCACAGAGTTCGGTCACGCTGTACGGTCTCGTCGACGCCGGTATCGCGTACACCAATAACGTCGGCGGCAGCGGCCGGGTCGCACTGGCGAGCGGCAATATCAGCGGTAGCCGGTTTGGTCTGCGCGGCGCGGAAGACCTCGGCGGCGGTCTGAAGGCCATCTTCGTGCTCGAAAATGGTTTCAACGTCAATAACGGCACGCTCGGTCAGGGAGGCCGGATGTTCGGTCGTCAGGCATACGTTGGCCTGAGCGGCAAGAATTTTGGCACGGTCACGCTGGGGCGCCAGTATGACTCCATGGTCGATTTCGTCTCGCCCCTGTCTGCTACTGCAGGCACGTTTGGTGACTCGGGGTTTGCGCACCCGTATGACAACGACAACCTTCAACATAGCGTCCGCTTCAACAACGCGGTCAAGTTCACCAGTCTCGACTATGCCGGCTTCAAGGCCGGCGGCATGTACGCGTTCAGCAACACCCAGACCGGCTTTGCTGTCGACCGTGCGTACAGTGCGGGCGCCAGCTACAACTACGGTGGCTTGAACGTGGCTGCCGCCTATTTGCAGATCAACGGTTCGGGCGCTTCGAATCCGAATACCACAGGCGCCGCTGACCCGACTGAGTTCAAAGGCGGCCTGACGTCGGATGTGCAGCGTACGACGGGCGCGGGCATGAGCTACGGCTTCGGTCCTGCGACCGTCGGGTTTGTCTACACGCACAGCCAGTACCAGGATACGAACGCGTTCGGCCTGAAGCAAGGCGGGGTTAGTTTCGACAACTATGAAATCAATGGCAAGTACGCAGTCACGCCGGCGCTTATGGTCGGCATTTCGTACGCCTACACGGATGCACATGTGAGTGGTGCAACTTCGTACGGCACCGATCCGAAGTGGAACCAGATCAACGCGATTACCCGGTACGCGCTGTCCAAGCGTACGGAACTGTATGCCGAAGCGATGTATCAGCACGCAACGGGCAACAAGAACGTCGCAGTCCTGTACAACGCGGGTGGTGCTTCATCAACGGGCAATCAGGTCATGGGTTCTGTCGGCATATTGACCCGTTTCTAAGGCAGCTCGACGCAGAGCGGCCAATGCCATGGCATTTGCCATGTGTAACGACGCAACAGTCAGACGCGCCGGCGAAGCACTCGCCGGCGCAAAGATCATCCGGGCACGACCCATACAGCCTGATTGAAAAGGTCGCGTCCAGATGCGTCGGGACACCTGTCGCGGGTCCCGATGAAACGGTGGTCATGGCGCAGTGAATGCGGAGCGAGAGTCCGCTGATACCTTCGCCGACGCGACTTTCTCCGAGTAACATTTTGGCCCGTCCACGTGGACGGGCTTTTTTTTCCAGGCACTGGCGTGGTTCAATTGTCGCGTGCAGCATCCGGAATAACCAGACGTCTCAAGCGAGCGCCGCGCTTGTTCGCAGCAGCAGCGTCGACACGCTCAGACGCCTCTCCCGCACGCTTCTTGTTGACGGTAAAAACCACCCTAATTGACGCGCAGCACCTAACTGCTTCGCTCGGATCATCGCAGCACCGCATTGCTCGCCAGCAACTCGGCCGTGGTACGAAAGTCGCGTGAAGCCCGGGTCCCACTCACGCCCGCCACCACCTCCGCCAACGTGACAAAACCGTGAGTGATATAAGGCGACAGGCCGCTGACAGCGCCGTTCAAAGCATTGCGGGTGCGGGCGTACACAGCAGGTCGTACGGCGGAAATGCGCGCACGGGCAGCCGCCAGAGTGGGTTCGGGCGCACCCAGACCGGCGTCCGATATCAAGTCATCCGCAAACAATACGCCGTCGGACGCTTCGGGTTTATGCCTTCTGGACACATCCAACCTCGTTCCGGCGGATTGCCGCTGCACGCTCGCTAACGGCCTGCCTGTCAGCCGCGCTCAGACGGGCGAGGTTTTTCACCTGGAGTGCCATACGTGGATTTTTGGCAAGCAACGCCTGATGGCGCATCAGGAATTCCCAGTACAACGTGGTGAAGGGGCAGGCACGCTCACCCGCCCTCTCGCCCGGGTCGTAGCGGCAGTTCCTGCAGTGGGGACTCATGCGCTGAATGTACTTTCCGGTCGCCACATAAGGCTTGCTACCCATCATCCCGCCATCGGCGTACTGGCTCATGCCTAAAGTATTCGGCAGTTCGACCCACTCGACAGCATCGACGTACACCGCGAGATACCATGAATGCACCTTTTGCGGTTGAACGCCCAGCATCAGGGCATAAAGGCCGGTCACCATCAGGCGCTGGATATGATTGGCGTAACCGTGTCTCAGCGTTTGTGCCAAAGCGTCACGCAGGCACGCAAAATCGGTGGCCCCGGTCCAGTACCATGCCGGCAGTTCCTGCTGGGCATCCAGCAGGTTGCGCTCACCGTATGCAGGCATCTGCGTCCAGTAGATGCCCCGCACATATTCGCGCCAGCCAAGGATCTGGCGGATGAAACCTTCAACGCTGGCAAGCGGAGCGTGGCCGTTCCGATAGGCCATTTCAGCAGCCGCCACTACCTCTCGCGGGTTCAGCAGCTTCAGGTTGAGCGCAGCGGAAAGCTGGGCGTGGTAAAGCCAGGGATCGTCAGGCCACATGGCATCCTGGTAGCGTCCAAACAGCGGCAGCCTGTCTTCTATAAAATCACTCAGCGATTGCAGCGCCTGAGCTCGTGTGACAGGCCAGCCGAAGTCGTCGAGCCGCCCGGGGTGCCCGCTGAAGCGGGCATTGACCAGCGCGATCACCTCGCGCGTCATATCGTCGGGTTCAAAACAGGTGCGCGGCGGCACGAACCCGGGCCCATCGACGCCAAAGGGCTCACGATTAAGGCTGTCGAAGTTCCACCGGCCACCCAGCGGCTCGTCAGACAGGCCGTCGCCCTCCATCAGAACCTGATGGCGCTTTCGCTGCTCCCGATAGAAGTACTCCATGCGCAGGACTTTCCGGCTTTTGGCATGCTCCGCAAACTCACGCACGCTGGTAAAAAAATGGCGGTCCACACGCACGTCCAGCGGTATCGAACTGGCCGCAGCAACAGTCTTGATCGCCTGCAGCACGCGCCAGTCGCCCGGGGCTGTCATGATCAGGCGGGCAGGCCTTAGTCGCAGAAGGTCGGCATGCAGTTGCGCGCCAAGACTGCCGGCATTGTTGACGTCATCGAGCCGCGTGTAGACGAGGTCGCGGCCCGCCTCCCGCAAACTCAGCGCGAAATGGCGCATAGCGGATAGGAACAACGCCGTGCGCTGCTTGCTGGACCATACATGCGTCGACTCCTCGGCGACTTCGGCCATCCAGACCGAATCCTGTTCCGGGTCGAACCCGTCGAACGCGGACGCATCGAGGTCGAGCTGATCGCCCAGCACGATGACCAGTGAGCGCAGACTAGCCATGACGCCTCTTGCCGCGCCTGCACGCGTCCGAGCAATACTTCACATCAGACCAGTTCCTCGCCCAGCGACGACGCCAGCTCATAGGTAAGCCACAAACGACGCATAGCTTGACCGGCAACGAAGCTTTGTTACCTCGATGCCGCACTGCCGTCGCATGAACGCCTACAGTGGGCAGGAAATTGCGCGCGCCGAAGAACCACATAAGCAGGGTCAACGCGTGGATCGCCATGATGATCGCGGTAACGCGCTGGGCCAGCCATTCGCGCGGATCGTCATGCGCACCGACGACGGGACGTGTCCCGCCTATTCGCATCGCGCGCGGGCAACTCGAGCCCGACGCGAGCGGGGGAAACTCCACGCTGACTGAGACGGAACGCTCTGGCATCACGCGCCCGCCATCGAATGAAGGATGCCATGCCCGCCGTCCACCCCGATCTGCTGGCCGGTGATCCAGCCAGCATCATCGCCCAGCAGAAAGTCGATCAACGCCGCGGTATCCTCGCCTCGACCCAAACGCCTCATAGGATTTAACTTTGACATCCGGGCGATCGACTCGGGCGAGCCCGTCAGCTTCGACGACATGTTCGAGACAGTGAGTCCCGGATGAACGCAATTCACCCGGATACCGCGCTCAGCATAGGTCGCCGCGGCCGTGACGGCGAGCGCAGCCACCGCGGCCTTGGCACCGGCGATGGCCTCGTGATTCGGAAATCCAGACTGCGCCGCAACCGTGCCCACCAATACAGCGCTCGAGGGCTTGCGGTGGGCGAGCGCAGCGGTCACGAAAGCCCGAAGCACGTGCCACGCACTGATGTAGTTGTCGGCAAGCGTCGCGCGCATATCCGCTTCGCTGGTCAGGTGCAGAGGTCGGATCAGAATCGAGCCGACGCAATGGGCGACACCTGTGACCTCTCCAAATCGCTCAATGCCTGCCTGAATCGCACATTGCACCTGCGCCGCATCGGTTACGTCGGCGGGCGCAGCGAGCGCGCGCACTCCAAGTTCGTCGGCGAGTTCGGTAAGCCTCGCTCCGTCACGCGATGTAAGAACAATGCTTAAACCGCGCGCTGACAGTCTCCGGGCAAGTGCAGATCCGACTGCACCGCTCGCGCCAGTAATCCAGATCGCAGCCATTGCCTCGCTCCCGACAGAAACCCGTTACGTTCAGCCGCTCAATACCGGGCATCGAGCCACACTCTCGTGCCAGCCAATCAATTCCGACCCGGCAGAAGATCCAGAAATTCGCGGCGCAGCGCGGGATCCCGAAGAAACGAACCGCGCATCACGCTGTTGACCATTTTTGCGTCGTCGTCTTTCGTGCCGCGCCAATGCATGCAGAAGTGGTCGGCCTCCAGCACCACGGCAAGCCCGTCGGGCTGGATGCGCTCTTCGAGCAGATCCGCGATTTGCTTGACAGCCTCCTCCTGGATCTGCGGCCGGGTCATGATCCAGTTGATCAGGCGTCCGTATTTGGACAGACCAATGAGGTTCGAATTCTCGTTGGGCATCACGCCAACCCAGACCCGCCCCATGATCGGGCACAGGTGATGGGAGCAGGCGCTACGCACGCGTAGCGGACCCACGATCATCAACTCGTTGAGCCGCTCGACATTCGGAAATTCGGTGACAGCCGGCGCGGCGTCGTATCGTCCCGCAAAGACCTCGCGCACGAACATTTTTGCCACGCGTTGCGCGGTTTCGTGCGTGTTGTGATCGTTGTCGACGTCGATGACGAGCGAGCGCAAAACCCCTTGAAGCTTGTCCGCGACTTCCTTTTGCAGCAGCTCCAGCTCTCCCTCGCGAAGATAGCCGGCGATGTTGTCGTTCGCGTGGAACCGGGCTCCCGCACTCAGAAGCCGACATCTGATCCGCTGCGAAAGCGGCAAGCCGTCGCCCAACTCCACGCCGTGGCGTATGTCCTGCGCTACTGATTGCATGAGACCTTTTCTCCCAACGTCAATGTGTCAATCCGTACGCGTTACCTGCGCTGTGTCATGTGCGCTGTGTCCCCGACTCGCGAAGCCACGCCTCACTCCGCCTCATGCGGTTGAGGCGACCAGCCTTCTTCGCGCACCACACGCTCGAGCGCCGACTCGATCAGCACGCGCGCGCGATTGGCGACGTCGCCGAGATGCCGGTGTAAAGCAACGTCGTGCGCCGAGCGCGATGTACATGCGTCGCTATAGGATTCGAACGTGGCCAACTGCATCACCAGTTCAGCGAGGTGCCGGGGACATTCGCACGCAATCGTCGACGAGCGGGCCGCGATGGCTTCGAGCTCGGCGTCGTCATACCGACGCGGGGAGCGCGTCCACGTGGATGCTTCGCCGGACTCAAGCGTCAGTTGAGCGCTCTGGAAAAGATCGCCGAGCAGCTGGCGGAGTTCGGTTCTGCTGTCGAGCTCCCGATACAGCCGCACACCGGCGAGGCGCAACGCTTCTGCCGCGCGCCCCGTGCCGAAGCCGTACACCACGGCGACCGCCGCCGCGCCGCAGGCGTCGGCGAGTGCGAGAACCTCGGAGGCGGCGTCCTCATGCAGAGAAGGAAGACGCAACAGCAGAATGTTCGTCTCTTCCCCTTCAGATGACGCGTCTTCGCGCGCCGCAGCCAGATCCGCATATTCTGCGAGCATGCCAACGCCGTAGCGCTGCAGATCGATACCCGTTTCGGCCAGGCGCCGGGCGAGATTCTCGCCCACCAGCGCGAGCCGGAACCTGACCTCGGAACGTGTATTGGCCGGGCGCGCTCTGCCGGTGGACGCCTCCCCGGCAGCAAGAAACTCGAGTTGTTCGCGTTCCAGACGCGCAATCGCTCCAATCGCGTGGCCGCGCTGCACCAGCGCGTTGATCAGCACCAGTCGGCGCACGTCGTCTTCGGAGTACAGGCGCTGTCCCGCCTCACTTTTAGCCGGGCCCACCACCTCATAGCGCCGCTCCCAAAGCCTTAGCCTCGTGACCGGCATCCGCGCCAGCCGCGCGGCCTCCCCGCTCCGGTAAATGCGACGGAGCGACGTGTCTTCGACGGAGGTTGACGGCATGGCCATTCCTTTAGCTTTGCATGAGTCGGAATCATATGCCCGTTTCGAGTCAATGTGAATCATTATTGCGAGTCATGTTGCCGGATACCGGCGACAAACCGACAATACTCTGCCACAATTCTTCATAATTATTCGCCAATATGAGTCATGGTGACGCATATCAGTGCGTATCCGGCTTTTGCTAGTGACTCACGGCGAGTTCCCGAACCCAGGAGAGAGAAGCCATGCCTGCCAAGCGGAAAGGCCTACGAATAGCCGTCGTCGGTGCGGGGATCGCCGGCTTGTCATGCGCGACGGTCTTGCGCCGCTCGGGTTTCGAGGTCAACGTGTTCGACAAAAGCCGCGGGCCGGCCGGGCGCATGAGCACCCGTCGCGAGGGCGATCGGCAGTGCGACCATGGGGCCCAGTACTTCACCGCGCGCGATCCGCTCTTCCAGGCTGAAGTGGCGCGATGGCAGAACGCAGGCGTCGCCGCGATCTGGCCTGCACGAATTGCGGTGCTCGACGGCTCCGCGCGGACCACATGGGCGAGCGCACAAGACCGCTTTGTCGGTACGCCGTCCATGAACGCGCCGGCGAAGTTTCTCGCTGGCGCTCAGTCGGTGACCTTGGGTTGCACGGTCACGGCGTTGCATCGGGATGGGCGACAGTGGCGCCTCGAGTCCGCCGAACAGGGCACGCCGGCGGAGCGCTTCGACATCGTGGTCCTCGCCATGCCCGCGCCGCAGGCAGCGGATTTGCTGCGGGAGCCCGCGACCAGACTCGCGGCGCTCGCAAGCAAAACGAAGATGCGCCCATGTTGGGCACTCATGGTGCGCTTGCCTGAGCGCTTGCCGGTGCCGTTCGATGCCGCCTTCATCAACGAGGGGCCCCTGCGCTGGATAGCGCGCGATAGCAGCAAGCCAGGCCGTAACGGTCCCGAAACATGGCTATTGCACGCGAACGCCGAGTGGAGCGAGCTTTATATCGACGCCAGCGCGGAACGTGTCGCGGATTGTCTGCTCGAAGCGTTCGCGCTGCACGGCGGCCAACGGTCCAGCGAATGGACTGCGCACCGCTGGCGATTCGCTGACACCGCGGCGAGCGACGAGCCGGCGCCCGGATACATCTGGGACGAAGCCAGCGGCCTGGCAATGTGCGGCGATTGGCTCAATGGCGGCAGAGTCGAGGGTGCGTGGCTAAGCGGCCGCATGCTGGGCAAGCAGATTGCCCCCGGGTGGGAGGTTGCCCCTAAACACGGCGGCTCCCGGCCTAAGAAACCACCTCGTCAATTTACTTGACACTTAAACTATCTAGGCCTAAATTACTTTCCAGAGCAAAGTCCACTGGAGAGTCAGCATGCGTATCGTATGTATCGGCGGCGGCCCGGCCGGCTTGTACTTCGGCCTGTTAATGAAGGGCCGGAACCCGGCGTACGAGGTCACGGTGGTCGAACGCAATCGCCCCTACGACACCTTCGGCTGGGGCGTCGTCTTCTCCGACCAGACGCTCGGCAACCTGCGCGCCGCCGACGCCCCGAGCGCGGACGCGATTCTCGACGCCTTCAATCACTGGGACGACATCGAGATCAATTTCCGCGGCAGGCAGATTCGCTCGTCGGGCCACGGCTTCTGCGGTATCGGCAGAAAACGTCTGCTGAATATCCTGCAGGCGCGTTGCGAAGAACTGGGCGTCAAGCTGGTTTTCGAAACCCAGGTCACCGACGACACCATCTACAACGCCGACCTGATCATCGCCTGTGACGGCGCCAACAGCGCGATCCGTCAAAAGTACGCAGCGACTTACAAGCCCGCAATCGACATGCGCGATTGCCGCTTCGTCTGGCTCGGCACCAAAAAGCTATTTGACGCCTTCACATTCGCCTTCGAAGAAACAGAGTTCGGCTGGTTCCAGGCTCACGCTTATCGTTTCGACGATCAAACCTCCACGTTTATTGTGGAAGCACCGGAGCGCGTCTGGCGTGCCGCCGGTCTCGACGAAATGAGCAAGGAAGACAGCATCGCGTTCTGCGAGAAACTGTTCGCCAAATACCTGGACGGCAACGCATTGCTCTCGAACGCCGCGCATTTGCGCGGGTCGTCGCAATGGATTCGCTTCCCGCGCGTCGTCAATGAGGAATGGGTGCACTGGCGCAACAATGCCGACGGCACGCAAACACCGATCGTCCTGATGGGCGATGCAGCGCACACCGCGCACTTCTCGATCGGCTCGGGCACCAAGCTCGCACTCGAAGATTCGATCGAACTCGCCAACAGCATGGGCGCGCATCCGGGTGACTTGGCCGCCGCGTTGCAGCACTACACCGACGTGCGCAGTATCGACGTGCTGCGCATCCAGAATGCCGCGCGCAATTCGACGGAATGGTTCGAGCATGTCGATCGCTATACGTCGTTCGAGCCGGAACAGTTCGCCTACTCGCTGCTTACGCGTTCGCAGCGCATTTCGCACGAAAACCTGCGGGAGCGCGATGGAAGCTATCTGTCGGCGTTCGAAGACTGGCTCGCGCACCGCTCGGGCATCGATCGCGCGCCTGAAAAACACTCCGTTCCGCCGATGTTCACGCCCTTCACGTTGCGTGGCGTCACGCTGAAAAACCGCGTCGTCGTTTCGCCGATGGCGCAGTACTCCGCCGTCGACGGCGTAGCCGGTGACTATCATCTGATGCATCTCGGTGCCCGCGCCATGGGCGGAGCCGCGCTCGTCATGACGGAAATGACCTGCGTGTCGCCTGAAGCGCGCATCACGCCCGCCTGTCCCGGCATGTACGCGCCGGAACATCTGGCGGCGTGGAAGCGCATTGTCGATCTCGTGCATCATCAGTCGGACGCGAAAATCGGCATTCAACTCGGGCACTCCGGCGCCAAAGGCTCGACGCGTGTCGCGTGGGAAGGCATCGACCTGCCGCTCGACGAGGGCAACTGGCCGCTCGTGTCCGCTTCGCCCCAACAGTATTTAAGCGGTATCAGTCAGACCTCGCATGAAGCCACCCGGGACGAGCTCAATCAAATCGAAGCGCAGTTCGTACGCGCTACGAAAATGTCCGCGGAGGCAGGCTTCGATTGGCTCGAATTGCACTGCGCGCATGGCTATTTTCTGTCGAGCTTCCTGTCGCCGTTGACTAACCAGCGGACCGACGAATACGGCGGCTCGCTTGAAAACCGTCTGCGCTATCCGTTGCAGGTTTTCAAGGCGATCCGTGCGGTCTGGCCGCAAGACAAGCCGATCTCCGTGCGCATTTCCGCCAACGACTGGGTCGACGGAGGCACCACGCCCGACGACGCCGTGCAGATCGCGCGCGCCTTCAAAGCGGCAGGCGCCGACATGATCGACGTCTCGTCGGGCCAGGTCAGCAAGCAGGAAAAACCCGTGTACGGCCGCATGTTCCAGACGCCCTTCTCCGACCGCGTGCGCAACGAAGCCGGCATAGCGACGATCGCGGTCGGCGCGATCTCGGAAGCGGACCATGTGAACAGCATCATCGCGGCGGGCCGGGCCGATCTCTGCGCGATAGCGCGGCCCCATCTGGCCAATCCGTCCTGGACGTTGAATGAAGCCGCAAAAATAGGCTACTTCGACGTGGCATGGCCAAAGCCCTATACGGCGGCCAAGTCGCAACTCGAGCGCAATCTCGAACGCGAACGCGCCCAGGCCGCAGCTAACGCTGGCCTGTCGGCACAAGAACGCGCGCAACGCGCTGAAGGAACAACGTGAATACGCCAACTACCTCGACGCTCGCAGAGCAGCATGCCGTCGTCACCGGCGGCGGCAGCGGCATTGGTGCAGCGGTGGCCGAAGCGCTGCTGCGCGCCGGCGCCCGCGTCACCTTGATGGGCCGCAACGTGCAACGTCTCGAAGCACAGCGGGAAAAGTTCAACGGCCTCGGTGAGGTCGCCTGCATCAGCGTCGACGTCACCAGCGAAGAATCGGTCGAGAAGGCATTCGCGCAAGCCGGTGCCATCGACATCCTCGTCAACAACGCAGGTCAGGCGCAGGCCGCCCCCTTTACCCACACCGACATGGCGCTCTGGCAGCGCATGCTCGACGTCAATCTCACCGGCGTGTTCCTCGGCACGCGTGCCGTGCTGCCCGGCATGCTCGAACGCGGTCACGGCCGCATCGTCAATATCGCGAGCACGGCGGGACAAATCGGTTATGCGTACGTCGCGGCGTACTGTGCCGCGAAACACGGGGTGATCGGCCTGACGCGTTCGCTCGCGTTGGAAGTCGCGACCAAAGGCATCACGGTCAACGCCGTCTGCCCCGGTTATACGGAAACCGAGCTGCTGCATGCGTCGCTCGACCAGATCACCAGCAAGACCTCACGCACGGAACAGCAAGCGCGCGAAACCTTGCTTCGCTCGAATCCGCAGCGTCGTTTCGTGAGCCCGGAACAAGTCGCCAACTCGGTGCTTTGGCTCTGCCAACCCGGCTCGGACGCGATCACGGGCCAATCCATTTCCATCTCCGGTGGAGAAGTAATGTGACCAAGTCATCGAACATCAAAACGCCCCCATCGGCCGAAGCCAAGCCGGCGCGCAAAGGCGTCGCCAAACTTGCGGAGAACGTCGTGGATCTGGAAATGAGCACCGGCGCCGATAGTCATATGGGCCTGCGTTTGTGGCTGCGCATGCTGACCACGACCAATCTCGTGCAAGCCGAATTGCGCAAGCGTCTGCGCAACGAATTCGACACCACGTTGCCGCGTTTCGACCTGATGGCACAGCTCGAACGTCATCCGGAAGGGCTGAAGATGACCGAGCTGTCGCGCCGTTTGATGGTGACGGGCGGCAACGTGACCGGCATTACGGATCAGCTCGAAAAAGAAGGGCTGGTTTCGCGCGACACCGATCCGAACGACCGCCGCTCGATCAGCGTGTGCCTCACCCCCGCGGGCCGCAAGGCGTTCGACAAGATGGCAGTAGCGCATGAGCAATGGGTCGTCGAACTGTTCGGCGGCTTGAGCCTCGACGAAAAATCGCGCACCCATCAGCGCCTCGGCAAACTCAAACAACATCTGCTCGACAGTCTGAAAGACTGATTCACACTGTAGGAGACACTCATGACACGATCCAATGCCGACGCGCTGCTGACCGGCAACCGCCTGACACTCGCCGGTTACGAAGCGCGGCACTTCGGCTGGTCGGTCGCCGGCAAGGTCGCGACGATTACGTTGAACCGCCCCGAGCGCAAGAATCCGCTGACCTTCGAATCGTATGCGGAGTTGCGCGATCTGTTCCGGCAACTCGCCTACGCAACCGACGTGAAGGCGGTCGTGATCCACGGAGCGGGCGAGAACTTCTGCTCCGGCGGCGACGTGCACGACATCATCGCGCCGCTGATCGATCTGCCGATGCCCGAGCTTCTGCTGTTTACCCGCATGACAGGCGACCTGGTCAAGGCAATGCGCCATTGCCCGCAACCCATCATCGCAGCGGTCGACGGCGTATGCACGGGCGCCGGCGCGATTCTGGCGATGTCGTCCGACATGCGGCTCGGCACCGCGCGCAGCAAACTCGCATTTCTGTTCACACGCGTCGGCCTCGCCGGCTGCGATATGGGCGCCTGCGCGATCCTGCCGCGCATCATCGGTCAGGGACGCGCCGCCGAACTGCTGTTCACCGGCCGCTCGGCGAGCGGCGACGAAGGCCACGCATGGGGCTTCTATAACCGCCTCTGCGACCCGGCGGCGCTCCTCGCGGAAGCGCAAAAGCTCGCCGCCGATCTCGCTGCCGGCCCGACCTTCGCGCACGGCATCACGAAGAAGATGCTGCACCAGGAATGGAGCATGAGCATCGACGAAGCGATTGAATCGGAAGCCCAAGCTCAGGCCATCTGCATGAGCACCCGCGATTTCGAACGTGCATATAGCGCGTTTGCCGCGAAGTCGCGCCCTGTGTTCGAGGGAGATTGAATTGAGCACTCACAGCGATATGGATCTGCACAGCGCGCTCGCGTGGCCGTTTTTTGAACCGCGCCATCGCGAACTGGCCAAGGGTATCGAAGCATGGTGCAGCAACAATCTCTCGCACGTCGAGCACGATGACGTCGACGCGACCTGCCGCCAGCTGGTCCGCGAACTCGGTGCCGCAGGCTGGCTGAAATACGGTGTTGGCGGCGTGGCCTATGGCGGACATGGCGACACCATCGACACACGCGCGGTGTGCCTGTTGCGCGAAACGCTCGCCAAACATTCCGGTCTCGCGGATTTCGCGCTGGCAATGCAAGGGCTCGGCTCCGGTGCGATCTCGCTCGGCGGCACACATGAGCAAAAGACGCGTTACTTGCCGCGCGTCGCGAACGGATCGGCTCTCGCCGCCTTCGCCTTGTCGGAACCGGAGGCAGGATCGGACGTCGCCGCCATGGCTCTCTCGGCACGAGAAGACGGCGACTTTTACGTACTCGACGGCGACAAGACGTGGATCTCCAACGGCGGCATCGCGGATTTCTACGTGGTGTTCGCCAGAACCGGCGAAGCGCCGGGCGCACGCGGCATTACCGCATTTATCGTAGACGCCGACACGCCGGGCCTGGAAATCGCCGAACGCATCAACGTAATCGCGCCGCATCCGCTCGCGCGTTTGCACTTTGCCGACGCACGCGTGCCGCGCAGCCAGATGCTCGGCGCACCCGGCGAAGGTTTCAAGCTCGCGATGCGCACGCTGGATATCTTCCGCACGTCAGTGGCAGCCGCGTCGTTGGGGTTCGCGCGTCATGCCATGGCTGAAGGTCTTTCGCGTGCGGCGTCGCGCAAGATGTTCGGCCAGACGCTCGGCGATTTTCAACTGACGCAGGCCAAGCTCGCGCAGATGGCATTGACGATCGACAGCAGCGCGTTGCTGGTGTATCGCGCGGCATGGCTGCGCGATCAGGGCGAAAACGTCACGCGTGAAGCCGCGATGGCCAAGTGGCACGCCAGCGAAGGCGCGCAACAGGTAATCGACGCCGCCGTGCAACTTTATGGCGGAATGGGCGTGCAAAGCGGCAACGCTGTCGAGATGCTGTACCGCGAAATTCGTGCTTTACGGATCTACGAAGGCGCGACCGAAGTGCAGCAGTTGATCGTCGGCCGCGATCTCCTGAAAGCGCATGCTGCGGAATCCGGCAAGGACGCAGCGAAATGAACCCGACCTTTGAAAGACCGGTGCGCATCCGCTTTTCGCACTGCGATCCGGCCGGCATCGTGTTCTTCCCGCAGTATCTGGTGATGACCAACGCGCTAGTTGAAGACTGGTTCAACGAGGGCCTGCGGATCGACTACGCACAGATGATCGCGCAACGCCGTGTCGGCCTGCCGATCGTCAAACTCGATTGCGAGTTTTCCCGGCCGAGCCAGATGGGTGAAACGATCACGCTGTCGCTCAAACTCATCAAGGTGGGCCGCCGTTCGATCAGCATCGGGATCGTCGGCCAGCATGGCGACGAAATCCGCTTCAGCGCGAAACAGGTGCTGGTGACCACATCGCTCGAAAGCGGCGCCTCCATCGACATTCCCGCCGACATCGCGAGCGCGCTCGCGACGTTCGCTCCACAGCCCGAACCCATCGAGGCCCATCGCTCATGAAAAAAGCTCTCCTTCCCGCTGGTTGGATCAAGCCGCGCGGCTACGCGAACGGCGTTGCCGCGACCGGTACGCAAGTGTTCATCGCCGGCCAGATCGGTTGGGACGAACAGGCGCGTTTTCAGACCGCCGATTTCGCCCAACAGGCAATTCAGGCGCTCAGGAACGTGGTCGCCGTACTGCATGAGGCGGGCGGCAAACCCGAGCATCTGGTCCGGCTGACGTGGTACGTCACGGATAAACGCGAGTACCTTGCCTCGCTGAAAGACATCGGCCGCGCCTTTCGCGAGCTGATCGGCGACTACGACATCGCGATGAGCGCGGTACAGGTCGTTGCATTGATCGAAGACGAAGCCAAGGTCGAGATCGAAGCAACGGCCGTGATTCCCCAGTAAGCAAAGTACACGAACACGCCACCCACCAAGCCAACCGAAGCGCCCTCAGCCGGCTCAACGCCCGGGAGACCATGATGGAACCGTCAGCACATGTCGATACCTTCGCGCGCGACAATCTTCCGCCGCAGGATCAATGGCCTGTCTTTCTGCTCGACAACCCGGACGTTAGCTACCCGGCGCGCTTCAATTGCGCGACGGAACTGCTCGACAGAACGATCGAAGCGGGGCATCGCGACCGTCCGGCAATCTGGTCCGACGTAGAGGGCAAGCCGCAGGCGACCACATACGGCGAACTGCTTGCCATGGTGAATCGCAGCGCGCATGTGCTGGTCGATGAAATGGGTTTGCAGCCGGGCAACCGCGTGCTGCTGCGCGGGCCGAACACCTTGCAGATGGCGGTGGCGGCGCTCGCCGCGCTCAAGGCCGGCCTCGTCGTGGTGCCCACCATGCCGCTGCTGCGGGCGAAAGAACTCAAGCAGATCATCGAGAAAGCGCAAGTCGGCGCCGCCCTATGCGACGCACGCCTGACCGATGAACTCGCGCGCTGCAACGATCCCCAGGACGAGTTCTACTGCGCGGGTCTCAAACAGACACGCCTGTTTCATGACGATTCCGCCGCTTCGCTCGACACCCTCGCGCGCAACAAACCGGACCACTTCACCGCGTGCGACACCGCCGCCGACGACGTCTGCCTGATCGCCTTCACCAGCGGCACCACGGGTGCACCGAAAGGCTGCATGCACTTTCACCGTGACGTGCTGGCCATGTGCGACCTGTTTCCGCGGCACGTTCTGAAGCCTTCATCGAGCGATGTGTTTTGCGGCACGCCGCCGCTCGCCTTCACATTCGGACTGGGCGGACTACTGTGCTTTCCGCTGCGAGTCGGTGCATCGACGGTACTGATCGAGCGGCTCACGCCCGAAACCTTGCTGCAAACCGTCGAACGCTTTCATGCCACGATCATGTTCACCGCGCCGACCTTCTATCGGCAAATGGCGCCGCTCGTCGCGCATCACGACATTTCAAGCTTGAAGAAAACGGTGTCGGCAGGTGAGGCCTTGCCGGATTCGACGCGCCGTTTATGGCACGACGCCACGGGCATCGACATGATCGATGGGATCGGCGGTACGGAGTTGATCCATATATTCATCTCCGCGCAAGGCGACGAGATTCGCCCGCATGCGATCGGCCGCGCGGTGCCGGGCTACGTGGTGCAAGCCGTGGACGACGACATGCAGCCCGTCCCCGCCCGCACCATCGGCAAACTCGCGGTGCGCGGGCCGACCGGCTGCCGCTACCTGGCCGACGACCGCCAGATGAAGTTCGTACGCGACGGCTGGAACCTCCCCGGCGACTCTGTCTATCTGGACGAAGACGGTTACGTGTTTTATCAGGCTCGCGCCGACGACATGATCGTCTCCGCCGGCTACAACATCTCCGGTCCGGAAGTGGAAAGCGTGCTGCTGCAACATGATGCGGTAGCCGAATGCGGCGTGATCGGCGCGCCTGACGAAACGCGTGGGCAAATCGTCAAAGCCTTCGTGGTGCTGAACCCGGGTTACACGCCCGGTGACGAACTGGTCGCGCAACTGCAGGATTTCGTGAAGAATAGCGTGGCGCCGTATAAATACCCGCGCACCATCGTATTCTTGACGTCGCTGCCGCGCACCGAAACCGGCAAGCTCAAACGCTTTGAATTGCGTACGCTGAAGTAGCCCCTCTTTCCGCGGCAACTATTTGTATGGGATCGGAGACACACCACATGGCTGACTCTTTCATCGAAGTCGTCGCCCAGGATGGCGGCCGTTTCAATGCCTACATTGCGCGTCCGGCGCAAGGCTCGGGTCCGGGGCTCGTGCTGCTGCAAGAAATTTTCGGCATCAACGAGACCATGAGGTCGACGGCCGACCGCTTCGCCGAAGAAGGCTACGTGGTGCTGGTGCCGGATCTGTTCTGGCGGATCAAGCCGGGCATTTCGCTAGGCTATGGCGAGGCGGATATGAAGCAGGCGCTCGATTATCTCGGGCGCTTCGATGTCGATCTGGCCATCGACGATATCGCGGCAACAGTCGCGACCCTGCGTGCATTGCCCGAGCAGGCCGGCAAGGTAGGCGCAGTCGGTTATTGTCTGGGCGGCAAGCTCGCGTTCCTGAGCGCGGCACGCACTGACGTGGACTGCGCGGTCAGTTACTACGGCGTCGGCCTCGAAGCGAATCTGGATGAAGTACCGGCCGTACGCTGCCCGATGGTGTTCCACTTCCCCGAAAACGACGCGCATTGCCCGCCCGAAACGCGCGAGCGAATCAGCGCGGCGCTGCGCACGCGTCCACAGATCGAGCAATACGTGTACCCAGGCTGCGATCATGCGTTCGCCGCACCGTCACGCCCGCAGTACGACAAACCAGCCGCGATGATGGCCTATTCGCGCACCCTCGCACTGCTGCGCAAAGTGCTGGGTCCCGTCTACGATCTGAACGCGCTGTGGGAGGCGCACTGCTACTACGAGTTCGCCACGCGCGACGTGGATGCGGTCATGCCCACCATGGTCGCGCAACCCTACGTCAATCACGTCCCCACCATGACGGGCGGCGTAGGTCACGACAAGCTCAAGCATTTTTACACACATCACTTCGTCAATTCGAATCCTGCCGATACGAAGCTGATTCCAATCTCGCGCACGATCGGTGCCGATCGCATTGTCGACGAATTCATTTTTAGCTGCACGCATAGCTGCGAAATCGACTGGCTGCTGCCCGGTGTCGCGCCAACCGGCAAGTATTTCGAAGTGCCGATGCTGGCCGTAGTGTGCTTTCGCGGCGACAAGCTGTACAACGAGCACATCTACTGGGATCAAGCTTCCGTGCTCGTGCAGGTCGGTTTGCTGAATCCAGAGGGCCTGCCGGTGGCCGGCATAGAAAGCGCGCGCAAACTGCTCGACGAGACGTTGCCGTCGAATCAGTTAATGGGCACGAAGTCGCGAGTGTGACGTTTGACCGGGTTTGTGCCAGGTTTCGCCGGGCTTGTCCCGGCGTGAGCCGCAGGTAGCAACTAGAGCCCTGCCTCGGCACAACACCCCTATGATGTGACTCTTCACTGGCCAACCTCCCTCGACCCATGCTGATCGTCCATCATCTGAACAACTCCCGCTCGCAACGCGTGTTGTGGCTGCTCGAAGAACTCGGCGTTCCGTACGAGATCAAGCGCTACGAGCGTGACCCGAAAACGATGCTCGCGCCGCCCGAATTGCGCGCGATTCATCCACTCGGCAAGTCGCCCGTGATCGTGGACGACGGGCAGACCATCGCCGAATCGGGCGCGATCATCGAGTATCTGGTCGACAAGTACGGTCAAGGCCGCTTCGCTCCCGCCGCGGGCACGCCCGAGCGTCTACGCTACACCTACTGGATGCACTATGCGGAAGGCTCGGCCATGCCGCCGCTGCTGCTCAAGCTGGTCGCCCTGCGTATTGCCGGCGCGCCGATGCCCTTCTTTGCCAAGCCGATCGCCCGCAAGATCGCCGCGACGCTGCAGTCCAGTTTCATCGATCCGCAGTTGAAGCTGCACCTTGGCTACATCAATAAGGAATTGGGCGCGACCGGCTGGTTCGTCGGCACCGATTTCACGGCGGCCGACGTTCAGATGAGCTTTCCGCTGGAAGCCGCCACCGCGCGCGGCGGCATGGAAGGGCAGATTCCCGCTGTCGTCGATTTCCTCAAGCGTATTCACGCCCGGCCCGCCTATCAACGGGCGCTGGAGCACGGCGGCAAGTACGAACTGCTGGGCGGCGACTGACACCCTGTTCCGCCCAGGAATTCGTAGTTGTGACTGAAAACTCGCGAGTGCTAGACTAAATTCCCCATTGCCATCAACGGGTTGCCGCCCGGGTTCCCAACTTCGTGCCGAGCGGCGGAACGTCCGGCATCCGCCTCAAACCCGATCGCACCCGTTCGATCAAGGCAAAGGAGTCCTCGCATGACCCATTCCATCCACGGCAACAAGCGCTGGCTGGCACTGATCGTTCTGTGCCTCGGCGTGCTCATGATCGTGCTCGATACGACGATCGTGAACGTTGCGTTGCCGTCGATCGCAGCCGACCTCGGTTTTAGCGAGACCTCGCTGGTGTGGGTGGTCAATGCGTACATGCTCACGTTCGGCGGCTGCCTGCTGCTGGGTGGACGGCTCGGCGATCTGTACGGCCACCGCAAGCTTTTTCTCGGCGGCATCACGCTGTTCACGCTGGCCTCGCTCGCCTGCGGCATGGCGAACTCGCAAATCCTGCTGGTGTGCGCGCGTGCCGTGCAGGGCCTGGGCGGTGCGGTCGTCTCCGCTGTGTCGCTGTCGCTGATCATGAATCTGTTCACCGAGACCGGCGAACGGGCCAAAGCGATGGGCGTGTATGGTTTTGTCTGCGCGGGGGGCGGCAGCATCGGCGTCCTGCTCGGCGGCCTGCTGACCAACCTGCTGAGCTGGCACTGGATCTTCCTCGTCAACTTGCCGATCGGCATCGCCGTCTACGCGCTCTGTGTGGCGCTGCTGCCGTCCGCGCGCGGTCATGCTCATGGCGAACGGCTCGACGTGGCCGGTGCGGTGACGGTCACGGCTTCGCTGATGCTCGCCGTGTACGCGGTGGTGAACGGCAATGAAGCCGGCTGGACCTCGGCGCAAACGCTGGGTCTGCTGTTCGCCGCACTCGTGCTGCTGGCCGTGTTTCTCGTGATCGAAGCGCGCGTGCAGCATCCGTTGATGCCGCTTGGCTTGTTCCGCTTGCGCAATGTCGCGACCGCCAATGTGGTCGGCGTACTCTGGGCGGCGGCAATGTTCGCGTGGTTTTTCATCTCCGCGTTGTATCTGCAGCGCGTGCTCGGTTACCGGCCTTTGCAGGTCGGGCTCGCGTTTTTGCCGGCCAATCTGATCATGGCGTTCTTTTCGTTGGGTCTGTCGGCGCGCGTGGTGATGCGTTTCGGTCTGCGTGTGCCCCTTGCCGCTGGATTGCTCGTTGCAGCGGTCGGGCTCGCGCTGTTTGCACGGGCACCGGTCAACGGCAGCTTCGTGCCCGACGTGCTGCCCGGCATGATCCTGCTCGGCTTCGGTGCGGGCATCGCGTTCAATCCCATGCTGCTGGCCGCCATGAGCGACGTCGACCCGAGCGATTCGGGCCTCGCGTCCGGTATCGTCAATACGTCGTTCATGATGGGCGGCGCGCTCGGTCTCGCGGTGCTCGCAAGTCTCGCGGCCGCGCGCAGCGACGCGATGCAGGCTTCCGAAAGCGCCACAGCCGCGCTCAATGGCGGCTACCACGTGGCGTTTCTGTTCGGCGCGATCTTCGCGGCGGTTGCGGGTGTGCTGGGCGGGTTGTTGTTGCGTCCCGGGCAAGCTGGCGGTGCTCCTGCGGACGCGCATGAGCCCGGTCACGGCCCGTCGGCATCCGAAAAGCCTCGCGCCGCCGGCAATGAGGCGGCGACAGAAAACTACTGACGGGACCAGCGCGGGGCAAACACGAAGCAGGGCATAGGAAGGAGCTCAGCTCATGACCACCCGCACCGACCGCAAAACCGCAAGCGCGATCAAATGCACCGGATCTTGCCTGGCTATGCTGGCTTCATGCAAACATGAGAGCCGAAATGAATCCCGTCGGAAAAGCGCTCTGGTTTATCGAAAGTCACTTTGCCCGCGCGCTGACGCTGGACGAAATCGCCAATGGCGGGTGCGTATCGCGCTTTCATCTGGCGCGTGCGTTTGAAGCAGCCACCGGGTTTTCGGTGATGCGCTACGTTCGCGCGCGCCGCTTGAGCGAAGCGGCACGACACCTGGCCGACGGTGCCCCCGATATCCTGGCGGTTGCTGTCGATGCCGGTTACGGTTCTCACGAAGCATTCACGCGAGCGTTTCGCGAGCAATTCGGGCTCACGCCCGAAGCGTTACGCACGCGTGGTCATCTCGACAACCTTGCTATCGTGGAGCCGATCAGAATGGACAAACCCTTTCTCACCCATCTCGAAGCGCCGCGTTTCGAAGACGGCAAACCGTTTCTCGTCGCGGGACTCGGCGAGCGCTATACGAGCGAAACCACCGCCGCGATTCCTTCGCAGTGGCAGCGCTTTGGCGACTACTTCGGCAGCGTGCCGAGCCAGGTCGGCAACGTGGCGTATGGCGTCTGCTACAACGCCGACGACGCCGGCAATATCGATTATCTATGCGGCGTCGAAGTCAGCGACTTCTCAGCCTTGCCTGCCGAACTGAGCCGCTTGCGCATTGCCCCGCAACGCTACGCGGTGTTCCGCCACCGCGAGCACGTCTCGACCGTGCGGCACACGTGGAATGCGATCTGGAATCAATGGCTGCCGGAATCGGGACATGTTCCAGCCGATGCACCGAACTTCGAACGCTATGACGAAAAATTCGATCCGGTCACTGGTATGGGTGGGCTCGAGATCTGGTTGCCGTTGAAGGCCTAGTTCGGAACCACTACGCCGCGCATACCGCCACGAACGCATTGACGAGCGGCGCCGGCGCTTCGCTGAGCGCCGCTCGTTCGGGTTAAAAAAGCGTCGCGACAAAGGCGCGGCGTCCGGGTGCCTTTTCCGGCGACTGACACATTTTGTGCATTGCACCCAACACACGAGCAAAAAGTATCATCGGCTTCCGCCTTTTGCAGTGGCTGACCATTGCCCGCGACCACTACAGTTCTCGTCACCGTACGCTCGCACTGCTCCCAATCGCAGTGCCCGTATGGCGTTGCCAAAGAACATTCCAAAAGCGGAGACGAGAGTGAAATCTGTTCAATTATTGACAGCTTGCGCGTTACTGGGCGCGAGCCTTCCCATGCTCGCGACGGCACAGACCTGCAACGTTCCCGTGCTCAAGGTCCTCGCCCAGAAAAGCCTCGGCCTGACAGTCATGGAGAAGTCGCTGCCCGACTATGAAAAGCGCAGCGGCACCAAGATTGAAATCAACTACTTCGGCGAAAACGACCGTCGTTCGAAATCACGACTCGACGCGTCAACGGGCGCGGGTTCTTATCAAATCTACTATGTCGACGAGGCGAATGTCGCCGAATTCGCGTCCGCGGGCTGGGTCGTACCGCTGCTGAAGTACTACCCGAAAGACGCGGACTACGACGATTTCCTGCCCGGCCGGCGTGCTGTCGCGAGCTATAAGGGCGTCGCGTATTTTGCCCCGCTGATCGGCGGCGGCGATTTCCTGTTCTACCGTCGCGACCTTCTCGAGAAGGCGCATCTACCGGTGCCGAAAACGCTCGACGAACTCGTCGCGGACATCAAAAAGCTCAACGCGCCGCCCAATATGTACGGTTGGGTTGCACGCGGACAACGCGGGTCGGGCATGAATGTGTGGCGCTGGGCGCCGTTCATGCTCGCCGAGGGCGGAACCTGGACCGATAAGAACCAGGCACCGGACTTCAATTCGCCGGCCGCGGTGAAGGCCACGCTGCTCTATCGCGATCTCTTCAAATACGCGCCTCCGGGTGCGGCGACGTACGACTGGAGCAATGCGCTCGAAGCGTTCCGTTCCGGCAAGGTCGCGTTCATGATTGAATCGACGCCATTCGCCGACTGGATGGAAGACCCGACCAAGTCCAGCGTGGCGGACAAGGTGGGATACGTGAGGCCGCCGGCACCGCTGCCGTCGGCGGCTTATGGCCACGGGCTCGCAATTTCTTCTGTCGGCGCCAAGGATGAATGCACGCGTCAGGCGGCGGGCAAGTTCATTGCCTGGGCGACGGGCAAGGATCAGGAGCAGGCCCGCCTGCGCGACAACGTTTTTAGCGACTACAACCGCACGAGCACGATCAGAAGCGATTACTTCCAGAAGCACGTCAAGCCGCAGATTCTCGCCGGCCTGAACGATACCAATCCGGTGACGAAGGTCACGATCTGGTCAAGCCCGCAGTGGCCCGACATCGGCGACAACCTCGGTATCGCGCTGGAGGAAGTGTTCACGGGTACCCAGCCCGATGTTCAGGCCACGCTGAACGACGCCGTTCAGTACGCTCAGGATGCGATGGAGCACGGCACGAAGAAGTAATGTGAACGCCCCTCGCCGCATGCGTTATGCAGCAAGGGGCACCGCAGATCAGATCGTGGTCTCACGCGAACGCTGGGTTCGCGGGCTCTATGCTGTCGGAGACATCAATGTTCAATCGGGGCAAAACCAGCCTTCCGTTCGTATTTCTTGGGCCACCTCTTGCCGTAATGGCGATCCTCGGTCTGGTTCCTACCGTCGCGGCAATCAACCTCGCGTTGAAGAATCGCGTACTGCGCTACCCGGACAGCGAGTACGTCTGGCTGCGCAATTTCATCCGTCTGTTCTCGGACAGGCGCTTCCTCAATTCCATCGAAGTATCGGCCATCTGGGAAATTGTCACCGTGGTCGGCGCGGTCGCGGTGGGCGTTCTGATAGCGATCTATCTGTTCGAGCAGATCCACGGCCGGATGCGCAGCATCGTTTCGCTGTTGCTGATCGTGCCTGTACTTCTACCGCGCGTGTCGGCGGCCTTCATCTGGAAGTTCATGTATTCGCCGCTCACGGGCATTCTTAGCTGGTTTCTGGGTCTGCTGGGCGTCGAAAACACGGCTTTTCTCTCCGACCCTCACCTTGCGCTATACGCGGTGGCACTCGTCGACATTTGGCAGTGGGGGCTGTTCTTCGCAGTCGTTGTACTGAAGCTGCTCGAAACGCTGCCGCCCGAACCGCTCGAGGCCGCCCGGCTGGACTATGCGCGCACGTGGCAAGTCTACGCGTATATCGCGCTGCCGATGCTGAAGGTGCCGATCATGAGCCTGGTGTTCATCAAGATGGTCGAGTCGCTGCGATCGTTCGATCTCGTCTACGTGATGACCAAAGGCGGCCCAGGAATCACGACTGAAACCCTCGACATGTACGCTTATTCACAAGGTATCGGTTTATCCGGGAAGGTCTCCTATGCGTCGAGTATGGCCGTGCTGATGATGGTTGCGACCACGCTGATTTTCACTTTCATCTGGAAGCGGGTGAACAAATGGGAAGACTGATTTCGCGAAGTGCCGCATGGTCGTTCGGCGTGGCGCTCGCGGTGGTTGCCGTGTTTCCGATATTCTGGGCATTCCTCAATTCACTGAAGAATCTGCTCGACATCGTCACGCCGACGCCGCGCTTCATTTTCACGCCGACGCTCGAAAACTACCGGCAGGTCGTGTCGAGCCCCGAGGTTCTGATTGGCCTCGGCAACAGCCTTTCCATTGTGGGCTGCGCTGTCGTGCTCGGCGCGCTGCTCGGCGTGCCCGCCGCCTATGTCATCGCGCGTTATCACGTCCCGGGAAAGCGCGACATCCAGTTCTTTCTCCTGTCGCTGCGATTTCTGCCGCCGGTTGCAGTCGCCATACCGTTGATCGCTATCTGGGTTGACCTCGGGCTGTACGACACGAAGTTGTCGATGGTGGTGACGTATCTGCTCGTCACGCTGTCAACCATTACATGGCTGTCGATTCCGGTATTTCAGCGTCTGCCGCGCGAAGTCGAAGAGGCCGCGACGTTGGATGGGTACGGCCCCTACGAAGTTTTCTGGCGGATTGCGTTGCCGGTCAGTGCAACCACGCTGATGGGAGGCATCGTGTTTAGCTTCGTACTGGTCTGGAATGAACTGATGATCGCGCTCGCCCTGACGTCGTCGCGAAGCGCGACGTTGCCGGTCGTTGCTTCCGCGTTCACGTCGCTCGGGCAGGAGGTGCCGTGGGGCGTGATCAACGCCTCCACCGTTCTGCTCGCCCTCCCCCCGCTCATTTTCGTCGGCGTCCTGAGCCGGCTGTTGAACTCAATGCTCAAAGGCAAGTAAGGAGAAAGTTTTGAAAGCTCTCGTACTCGAAGAAGCTCGCCAGCTCGCGCTTCGCGATATCGACCTGCCGCTCGAAGTCGGTCCTCGTGACGTCAAGATCAAGATTCACACGGTTGGCGTTTGCGGTAGTGACGTGCATTACTACACGCACGGGCACATCGGTCCGTTCAAGGTTGACGCGCCGATGGTGCTTGGCCACGAAGCATCCGGAACAGTAGTCGAACTCGGCGGCGAGGTGACGAATCTGCGTGTGGGTGACCGCGTTTGCATGGAACCGGGCGTCCCGCAATTCGACTCGCCGGCCACGATGCGTGGGCTGTACAACCTGGATCCCGCGGTGCGTTTCTGGGCAACGCCTCCCATTCACGGTTGCCTGACGCCTTACGTCGTGCATCCCGCGGCATTCACCTTCCGCCTTCCCGACAATGTGTCGTTCGCGGAGGGCGCGATCGTCGAACCGCTATCGATCGGGCTGCAGGCAGCCAAGAAGGCTTCGATGAAGCCAGGCGACGTTGCCGTCGTCGTCGGCGCGGGAACGATCGGCGCGATGACGGCCCTTGCCGCACTGGCGGGGGGTGCGTCGCGCGTCATTCTGGCAGACGTGATCGGCGAAAAGCTGGCGCTCTTCGCCGGCAATCCGGCGGTCACGACCGTGAACGTGCGTGAGCAGCGCCTCGCCGAAGTTGTTCGGGACGTCACCACTGGCTGGGGTGCCGACGTTGTGTTCGAAGCGAGCGGCAACGCGAAGGTCTACGATGAGCTGTTCGATCTCCTTTGCCCTGGCGGCTGTGCAGTCCTGGTCGGCATGCCCGTGGACCGCGTGCCGCTCGACGTCGTCGCGATGCAGGCGAAGGAGGTGCGCCTCGAATCGGTGTTCCGCTACGCGAATGTATTTCCGCGCGCGCTGGCGCTGATCAGCTCGGGAATGATCGATGTGAAGCCGTTTATCTCGCGCAAGTTCGCGTTCGCCGACGGCCTCAATGCGTTCGAAGAAGCGGCAGCAGGACGCCCGACCGATGTCAAGATCCAGATCGAAATGGACTGAGCCATGGCTAAAATCGTCTGTAGAGGCCTCACGAAACGCTACGATGGCGGCCAGCCGGTATTGCATCCGCTCGATATGGAAATTGACGACGGTGAGTTCGTCGTGTTGCTCGGACCATCCGGATGTGGCAAGTCCACGATGCTTCGCATGATTGCGGGTCTCGAAGGAATCACCGGGGGCGAACTTGCGATCGGCGACACGGTTGTGAACGACTTGCCGGCGCGCGAGCGTAACGTCGCGATGGTGTTTCAGAACTATGCGCTGTATCCGCACATGAGCGTGTACGACAACGTTGCGTTTGGTTTGCGCCGGCTGAAGGTGCCGGCGGCGGAAATCGACCGTCGCGTGCGGGAAGTCGCTGCGATGCTGAACCTCGACACCTTGCTCGATCGCAAACCGCGAGCCATGTCGGGAGGCCAGCAGCAGCGCGCGGCGATTGCCCGGGCAATGATCAAGACACCTGAGGTGTTTCTGTTCGATGAGCCGTTGTCCAACCTCGACGCGAAATTGCGAGCCCAGTTGCGCGGCGACATCAAGCGGCTACATCAGCGCCTGAAGACGACGACGGTATATGTCACGCACGACCAGCTCGAAGCCATGACGCTCGCCGACCGTGTCATCCTGATGCGGGGCGGACAGATTGAGCAGGCCGGCACGCCGTCCGATCTCTACCACTTCCCGCATACGCTGTTCGCCGCGGGGTTTATCGGCACACCCGCGATGAATTTCATATCCGGAACGGTCGAGCGAGCCGCTGAAACGTGTTTCGTCCAGGTGCAGGGCCAGCGCTGGGCGCTTGCCGGACCGCGTTTCGCCACGCTGCAATCCGGCCAGGCGGTGAAACTGGCGATTCGGCCGAACTATCTGAAAGTGGCATCGGCAGACGATGAATTCGACTCGCTAAGGCTGCGCGGCAAAGTGGAGTTGATCGAACTGCTGGGCGCGGAGGCACTTGTCACGTTTGAATTCGCCGGCGAACGCCTGGCTGCCCTGATGCCGGCGAGTGACCTGCCTGAAGTGGATAGCGTGGTAACGTTTCAGTTCAAGGTGGCCGACCTGCATGTTTTCGATACCAGAACGGAGCAAAACGTCTCGTTGCCCGGTCCTAAGGTCGCCAGAACAATGCTTGCAGGGTCGCCACATCTGAACACGGGTGTGCAGGGAGCCGCTTTGCATTGACACACGAAGACGCGGCGTCGAGACAGCCGAGGAGGAGACGCGCTATGAATCCAGATCTGGAATTGGTGCACACGCGGCGGGACGAATCGTTCCGTGTTTGGGCGCACGACTATCCGCATACAGTAGCGAAATGGCACTTTCATCCGGAGTATGAAATTCACGTGATCCAGGCGTCGACCGGAAAATTCTTTGTCGGCGATTTCATTGGCGACTTCGCGCCCGGCAATCTGGTGATCACCGGGCCGAACTTGCCGCATAACTGGATCAGCGAAATCGGCGAGCGCGAAACCGTGCGGTCACGCGACGTGGTTCTGCAGTTCTCGCGTGACGCAGTCGAACGCATGGTGGCCGCATTTGCCGAGTTACACGCGATCGTCGGTCTGGTCGACGACGCGGCGCGCGGAATACAGTTTCCGGATGAGGTGGGCCGGACCATTGCCCCCATGATGCTGGAGCTTGCCGGGGCGCATGGTTGCCGCCGCGTCGAATTGTTGATGTCGATCTTCGACAGGCTGTCGTCGTGCACCGAGCGCACCTTGCTTGCGGGGCCCGCATACGATGTCAACGCGCATCGCTACATGCAGTCCACAATCAATCAGGTGCTCTCGTACATCCAGCAAAACCTCCCTGGCACATTGCGTGAAACCGATGTCGCGGAACTTGCCGGCATGAGCGTGAGCACGTTCACCCGCTTTTTCCGGCGACATACCGGGTGTACGTTCGTGCAGTACCAGAACCGCCTGCGGATTAACGAGGCCTGTGAACTGCTGATGTGTTCGACGCTTAGCGTGACCGAGATCTGCTATCGCGTTGGCTTTAACAATCTGTCGAACTTCAATCGTCAATTCCTTTCAACGAAGGCGATGCCGCCGTCGAAATTCCGCGCGCTGCATCAGCTTAACGAACACATGATCGCGGCTTGACGTTTTGCTTCGACAAAACGCGCCGGCCGCAAGAACCAGGACGACACTCTTGACTTTCCTTGGAATCGACCTTGGGACCTCCGAGGTCAAAGCGCTACTCACAGACGACGAATCGCATACGCTGGCCACCGGCAGCGCACGGCTTGAAGTCGAAAACCCTCACCCCCACTGGTCCGAACAGAGTCCGCAGGCGTGGTGGCACGCCACGCTCGATGCCGTCACGCAAGTACGAACGTCCAATCCCGCCGGCTTTTCGGCGCTACGGGGTATTGGGTTATCTGGACAGATGCATGGCGCGACCCTGCTCGATCGGGCCGGCCAGGTGTTACGTCCAGCGATTCTGTGGAACGACACACGGGCATCCGCCGAATGTGTGGAGCTTGAAGCGCTGGTTCCAGAGTCGCGCCTGATTACCGGCAACCTTGCGATGCCGGGTTTCACGGCGCCGAAACTGCTCTGGCTGTCCAAGTACGAGCCGGCCGTGTTCCGCGCAGCGCACAAGGTCCTCTTGCCGAAAGACTACGTAGCGTGGCGGCTAACCGGCGAGTTCGTCTCCGACATGTCCGATGCGTCGGGCACACTGTGGCTCGACGTCGCGAAGCGCGACTGGTCGGACAGGATGCTCTCCGCGACCGGCCTGTCGCGTGAGCACATGCCCAGACTGGTGGAAGGCAGCGAGGCTGCGGCGCAGTTGAGCGACACTTTGCGGCGCGAATGGGGCATTGCCAACGCTGTGCTCCTGTGCGGCGGCGCGGGTGACAACGCGGCCAGCGCGATCGGCATGGGCGTCGCCGGGTCAGGTAGCGCGTTCCTGTCGTTGGGCACCTCCGGCGTGCTGTTTGCCGGGACTGACCGGTTTGCGCCAAATCCCGCGCAGGCGGTGCACGCGTTCTGCCATTGCTTGCCCGGCCGTTGGCATCAGATGAGCGTTATCCTGTCGGCGGCGTCAAGTCTCGCGTGGCTGTCCGACGTGCTCAGGAAAGATGTCGCCGATCTTGCCGGCGCGGCCGCGAATGCCGACGCACAGGGCGCGCCGCTGTTCCTGCCATACCTGAGCGGTGAGCGTACGCCTCATAATGATGCGAACGCGAAGGGGGTGTTCTGGGGCCTCACCGGTGCCCACGGCGAGGCCGACCTTGCTTACAGTGTGATGGAAGGCGTAGCTTTCGCGATGGCCGACGGCTACGCAGCACTGCAAGGCGCCGGCACAACGCTGGAAACGGCATCTTTCATCGGAGGCGGCTCGCGGAGCCGTTTCTGGGCAAAGCTGTGTGCAACCACCACTGGCGTTGCAATGCGCCGTCATCATGGCGGCGACGTCGGCGCTGCTTTAGGCGCGGCACGGCTTGCGCGGTTGGCCGTTACAAAGGAGAGCATCGCACAGGTGTGTACGTCACCCGCAACGATCGAGGTCTGCGAACCCGACGCCGCACAGCGGCCCATGATCGAGAACCGGCTTGCGCGATATCGCAGACTGTACGAGGCACTGAAAGGCATTTCTCTTTGATCTATGACGTCATGATTGCCGGCGGCGGCCATCCGCCATTGGGCCGCAGCGCTCCCGATTTCGAGCTGCTCGACGCGGCTCGGATCGCGTCTCGCGGCATGCGTTAAGCTACCCGCATGGATATCCGCCAGCTCAAATACTTCGTTGCCATCGTCGATTGCGGCAGCCTCTCGAAGGCGGCCGAACAGCTTTGCGTGGCGCAGCCTTCGCTTAGCCAGCAGGTCGCCGGACTCGAAACCGAACTGAAAACAACCCTGCTGTTGCGCAGCCACCAGGGCGTCCAGCCGACCGAAGCCGGTCGCGCACTCTATCTTCGCGCTCGCGACGTGCTCCGTCAGATGGCGCAGATTCCCCTCGCGGTGCAGGTCAATGGCACGGAATCTGGGCAGGTTGCGATCGGCTTGCCGACCAGCGTCGCGGTCGTGTTCGCGCTACCCATGTTCAACTACGTACGGCGTCATTATCCCGGCATCCGTTTGCAGATCGTCGAAGGCATGAGCGGATACCTCGCCGAATTGATGGCGAACGGGCGCCTCGATATGGCCATCCTGTTTCGCGAGTCAGAAACGCGAGGCGTCTCGGTACATCCGCTGTTCGAGGAAAACCTGTTCGTGTTCGGACAGATCGCCGGCATCGGCCCGGCGCATGACGTCACGTTGCGTCAACTCGCGAATGTGCCGATGGTTCTACCGAGCGCGGCGAACGGTTTGCGCGTGCTGATCGAGCGCGCCTTCGCACGCGAAGGCATCGAGCCCGATATCGTCGCCGACGTCGACTCGCTGCCGACCATGCTCGCCATCGCACGCCAGGGCGAGGTGGTGACGATCGTTTCGTCGGATGCATTCGGGCGCAACACAGCGGACCAGCATCTGATCCATCGGCTGATCGATCCCGAGATCAGCCGTCCCGTCGGCTTGTGTGTGCCGAATGCGCTGCCCACCAGCGCCGCGTCGCTGGCGATTCAGAAGGTGGTCACACGCCTTGTCGCCGAGCTGGTCGAAAGCGGCGTCTGGTCCGGTGTGCTGCCCCCCAACGGCGCCGGCACGTCATAGCTATAGGCGTCGCCTATACCCGGTAGCTCCAATCGGTATTTCACGCCGATGCGGCACGCGTCTACATTGTGGCCTTCGCAGTCGATAAGAGATGCTCGCACAGAGCCCGAAGGAGACGCATGTACACCCAGATTTTCGACCCCGTCGCGCACTCGATAGGGGCTTCCGCATTTTTCGCCGTTCTTCCCCTGCTCACCCTGTTCGTCCTGCTCGGCGTCCTGCGCTTGCAGGCGCGCTGGGCAGCACTTGCTTCACTCGCGGTGTCGATGGCGGTCGCGATTTTCGTCTACGAGATGCCCGCCGGGCAAACAGCCAGTGGCGCACTCGAGGGCGCCGCGATCGGATTCTTTCCGATCATCTGGATTGGCATCAACGCAATCTGGCTGTTCAAGCTGACTCAGGAAAGCGGCCACGCCGACGTGCTGCGGCGCGCGCTCGCCCGCGTCAGCGCCGACCAGCGCGTGCAAGCGGTGCTGATCGCGTTCTGCTTCGGCGCCCTGCTGGAAGCGCTGGCCGGCGGTGGCGCACCGGTCGCGATCTGCGCGGTGCTGCTGATTTCGATCGGTGTCGAGCCGTTGAAGGCCGCAGCGGTTTGCCTGATCGCCGATACCAGCCCGGTCGCGTTCGGCGCGCTGGGCTTGCCCATTACCGTGCTCGCCAAGATCACCCGTTTGCCGGTTCATGAGATCAGCGTGATGGTGGGACGGCAAACGCCATTGCTATCGCTCTTCATTCCGCTGATCCTCGTATTCATCGTCGACGGCCGGCGTGGCATAAAGGAAGTCTGGCCGCTTGCGCTCGTCACCGGAGTCGTGTTCGCGTTCACGCAGTTTGCAGGGTCGATGCTGCTGCCGGTCGAACTCGTCGATATTGTCGCCGCATTGATCTGCGCGGGCGCTTCCATCGCGTTCCTGCGTCTCTGGTCACCGGGCGTGTTGCGCGCCGACCTGGCCGGCGCGGGAGCGGTCGTTGTCAATTCCGGTGCCCATCAACGTCCCGACGCCGACCATGGTCATGGCCTCGCGAGTGCGTCCCACAGCGCCACCATGGCTATGCCGATGCCGGGCTCAGGCACGCAGTTCCACCATCCAGCCGTACGCGGCCATGCATCCGCCGACACTGCCCGGGCGCCCGATTCGCGCGCCGAGATTCTGCGCGCGCTCGCACCCTACGCCGCCGTGATTCTGGTCGTCGCAGCGACGCAGATCGGCTTTATCGGTCACGCACTGGGTGTCGTCACGTCGACGTTCGCATGGCCCGGCCTGCACGTGGTCGATCCGAAAGGGGCCGCCGTATCGGCTACCGGCGCCAAGTTCGAATGGCTGCTTTCCGCTGGCTCGATCGTATTGATCGCCGGTTTGCTGTCCGCGCCGATCCTTAAGGTCAGCGCACCGGTTGCCGCCCGGACCTATTTGAAGAATCTTCACGAACTGCGCTGGGCGGTCTTCACGGTGTGCTGCGTAGTCGGCGTGGCGTACGTGATGAACCTGTCCGGCCAGATCGTGACGCTCGGCATCTGGGCGGCCAAGGCGGGTCCGGCTTTCGCACCGGTGTCGCCGATTCTCGGCTGGTTCGCAACCGCCCTCACCGGCTCGGATACGTCGGCGAATGCGCTGTTCGGCATGTTGCAACTCACCACGGCCCACCACACCGGCCTGTCCGACATTCTGTTGACCGCGGCCAATACGTCGGGCGGCGTGGTCGGCAAGGCGATATCGCCGCAGAACCTCGCGGTCGGCGCGGTGGCCGTCGGCATGATGGGCAAGGAAGGCGTGTTGTTCAGACGCGTGGCCGGCTGGACGGTCCTGATGATCGCGGCGCTCAGTCTGCTGGTCTACCTCCAGTCCACGCCGGTGCTCGGCTGGATGGTGCCGTGATCGGCCCGGCCGCTGCGGTGCCGCAGCGGGTGTCATGCCGTGTGTGGTGCCGCGTGTGATGCCGTGTCGCAAGAAAAGCCTGAGCACCTTTACGCATTGAAATAGTGAGGATATGCAGAAGATGAACCATCCACTCAACGACATCACGGTCGTCTCGATCGAGCAGGCGATTGCCGCGCCGCTGGCAAGCCGGCATCTGGCCGATTGGGGCGCGCGCGTCATCAAGATCGAGCGCCCGGAGGTCGGCGACTTCGCCCGCAACTACGATACCGCGATGGATGGCCTGTCGAGCCAGTTCGTCTGGACCAATCGCTCGAAGGAAAGTCTCGCGCTCGACATCAAGACCGGTCCCGGGCAGGAAACGCTCGAAGCGCTGCTCGCCCGTGCCGACGTCTTCATCCAGAATCTGGCGCCCGGCGCGGCAGAGCGTCAGGGGCTTGACGCGAAGTCCCTGGTCGCGCGCTTCCCGCAACTGATCGCCTGCGACATTTCCGGGTACGGCTCCAACGGCCCCTACAGCAACAAGAAGGCCTACGACCTGCTGGTGCAGTGCGAGACCGGCTTCCTGTCCATCAACGGCACGCCCGAGACGCCGTCGAAATGCGGTCTCGCGATTGCTGACATCGCCACTGGCATGTACGCGCTGAACGGCATCCTGATGGGCCTGCATCAACGCTCGCGCACCGGCAAAGGCATGGCGTTCGAAGTCTCGCTGTTCGACGCGCTGACCGAGTGGATGAGCTATCCGGCTTACTACACACGCGGCCGCGGCGAGCCGGTGCCGCGCAGTGGCGCCCGGCACGCAACCATCGCACCGTATGGTCCATTCGCGACCGGCGACGGCAAGACAGTTTTCTTCGGTATCCAGAACGAACGCGAGTGGCTCAGCTTCTGCACAGTTGTGCTGGACGACGCGGCCATCGCGGTCGAACCACGCTACGCTTCGAACTCACTACGGGTTGCGAATCGCGAGGCGCTGGAACGGACCATCGAGGAGCGCTTTGCCGCGTGGAGCAGCGCGCAGGTACTGGAACGGCTCGATCGCGCGTCGATTGCGAACGGCATGATGAACGACGTCGAAGCACTCCTCGATCATCCACAGCTACGCGAGCGCAATCGCTACCGCAGTGTTGAAACCGAGAGCGGTCCCCACGATATGTTCCTTCCGCCGGTGACGATCCCGGGGATCGAGCCCGTCATGGGTCCGGTACCGGCAGTTGGCCAGCATACCGACGCCATTCTCGCGGAAATCGCAGCGGATACACACTCGCAACGGAGCGGCGTATGAGTCAACGCGAATCGAATCCGCAGCGGCGCCCACGCACGACGCGCACCGTGCTCGCGGTGCCTGGACATCGCTTCAATATGCTGCAATCGGCGGCGGCTAGCGCGGCTGATGCAGTGTTCATCGATCTTGAGGATGCTGTCCCTGTCGACAAGAAAGACGAGGCGCTCAGAACAGCCGTGCAGGCACTCGCCGAACTCGCTTGGGGCGACAAGACGGTCAGCGTCAGGATCAATGCGAACGAGAAAGGCATCGACGCGCACGAGGTCCGGACCTTGACCGCCGAAGCGCGGCGGCTCGATTCGATTCTCGTTCCGAAGGTGGAATCGGCGGACGTCCTTGCACAGGTGGAGCAGTTGCTGAGCGCTCGGCCCGAGTCATTTGCACCGCTCGAAATCGAAGCGTTGATCGAGACGGCGCGCGGCGTGATGAATGTCGATGGCATTGCCGGCGCGAGTAACCGGCTCACGGCCTTGCATTTCGGGGTCGGCGATTTTTCGGCGTCCATCGGCGCGCGCAACGTCGAAATCGGCGGCACACATGCCGGTTATGCCGTGACGCTCAAGGACGAAGCGGGCCACTACAGCGCCACGCCCCTCGACCTCTGGACGTACCCGATGATGCGGATTCTGGTCGCCGCGCGCGCTTTTGGACTGCGTGCGATAGATGGTCCATGCGGCGCGTTTCGCGATCTCGTCCTGACGCGAGCCTGGGCACTGAAAGCCGCGGCGATGGGTTACGACGGCAAGCAGGTCATTCATCCCGGGCAGATCGAGCCGACCCGTTCGGCGTTCTCACCGACCGACGACGAAGTGCGCGCCGCCCGCCGAACCGTAGAGGCGCTCGAAGCGGCTCAAGCCGCGGGCCTCGCAGCCATTTCGCTCGACGGCAAGCTGGTCGATTTCGCGAACGTGCGGATGGCGCAGCGCATCCTTGCGATGGCGGAACGGGGCTGAGCGACCGGTACGCTGCGAGAGGCGTTTGCCGAAGCGGCAGTGCAGTCGCAGCCGAACACGCGCATGGATGCTGAGACTTGCCGCAACGGCACTTCCTCGTGGAACCCGGCCTGATTTCTGTTCAGCGTGGCGATCGCCGGCGAGAGACAACGGCAAAGCTCACGGCGATCGAGCCCCCTTGCATGCGGCCATCGTCTGCCGGGAAGGCATCAGCGAACCGGGGGCGGCGCTCCCGCCCCACTAAACGCGCCTGCGCAGGATCGGGATTGGCGGTGGCGTCGTCAACCGGGACATCTACACGGTCCGTGCGGTTTGGGCGACACTTAGGATTGGGTAAGGCCATGGACAATCCCGCGTTGAGAGACATATCCGTATTGAACAACTCGCCAATCGATTAGTAAAATGAATGATTTGATCGAAACGATAACTACGCAGAATGGAACTGAAACTGCTGAGAACGTTTTTGTCGGTCGTCGAACTGCGTCATTTCGGCCGCGCGGCGGAGGCGCTTCACTTGAGTCAGCCGGCGTTGAGCAAGCAGGTTGGCGCACTGGAGGCTAGCCTGGGCGCGAAGCTGTTCGAACGTGGGCGGCATGGTGCGGAGCTGACGCGGTTCGGCGAAATTTTCCTGCCCGATGCGCAAGCGCTCGTCCACGACGCGGATGAAATTCTCGCGCGCGCACGAGAGGCGGCCAGTGGCAAGCGCGGGCATTTGCGGGTCGGTATCTGTCTGTCCGTGCTGACGATCGCGCCGCGGATCATCGCCGACTTCCGTGAACAGTATCCGGGCATTGCCATCGCGTTGAGCGACCTCTCTTCTGCCGAGCAAACCCGTCGCCTTCTGGCGGGAAAACTGGATGTGGGCTTTATGCGCGTACCCTCGGTCGAGGGTCTATCGTCTCTTCGTGTGATCGATGAGAACCTCGCGCTGGCGTTACCTCCATCCCTTGAGCGCGTGCGTCTTCCTGCCGACTTTGACAAGCTGAATGAAATGGGTTTTCTGGCCCTGCGGCGTGCGCGCGGGCCTGGGCTCGCCGCTCAGGTCGACGGCTGGTGTCGCGAACAGGGCTTTGTACCGAACGTGACTCAGCGGGCTGACGATGTGCAGTCCGTCCTGGCATCGGTTGCTGCCGGCGTCGGCGTCGCGTTCGTCCCATCGGGTGCGCAACATCTGCTGCGGGATGCTACCGTGCTGCCGCTGCGCGGAAAGTGCGCGAAGTGGCGCATAGGGCTTGTGTGGCCAGATGCGCGGAGCAACCCCGTTACACCGCGGTTCGTCTCGTTTGTCCGCGCCGCCCTGAAAGGCGGCTGAGTCTTCTCTGCGGGGAGGACTACTCGTCCCCACGACTCAGGGTTAGCGTTTGCCGCGGCCACCAGCGGGTTTGCCAGCGGGCTTACGTGAGCCCGCAGCCGGCTTGCTGGCGGGTTTGCCGCGTGGCTTTTGCACGCTGAATGGGCTGCCGCTGGACAAACTTGTGCCTTTACCCGTAGTCACAGCGCGCTGCGCCGCCGGCTTGCGTTTGTTTTCGCTACTTTGCGGGCGCGGTTTTTTGCCTGGCACTTGCACGGGGCCCTGCGCAGCTTGTGGCACTTTCGGCTTCTTGGGTTTTTTAGGTTTCTTGATGATCTCGCCCGTCGCGCTGGCTTGCGGCACGCGATGTTCGGCCTCAAAACCCGGCTCTTCTTCACGGCGCAGCGTTTGCCGGATCAGCGCTTCAATCGCGGCCAGTTGCGGCGCTTCATCGGCACACACAAGGGACACCGCCACGCCGCTCGCACCCGCGCGGCCGGTACGGCCAATACGGTGCACATAGTCTTGCGCCACGATTGGAAGATCAACGTTGATCACCAGCGGCAGGTCGTCGATATCCAGCCCGCGCGCAGCCACGTCGGTGGCTACCAGCATACTGACTTCGCCCGTCTTGAAGCGTTCCAGCGCACGCAGTCGTGCAGGTTGCGGCTTGTCGCCGTGGATGGTGTCGACCGAATAGCCCGCGTCATCCAGCATGGCCGCCAGGTAATCCACGCCATTGCGAGTTTTGACGAACACCAGTGCGTGCTCCCAGTTGTTCTCGGCCACCAGGTGCATGAAGAGGTCAGGCTTGTTCTTTTTATCCACCGGTATCACCCACTGCCTGATCTTGCTGGCCGTGGCATTGGGCGGGCTGACGCTGATATTCACCGGGCCGCGCAGAATGCTCTCCGCCATCGCGCGGATGTCGTCGGTAAACGTGGCAGAGAACAGCAGGGTCTGGCGCTGAGCGGGCAACGCGGCAAAGACGGCGTTGAGTTCGCGCGAAAAGCCCAGATCCAGCATGCGGTCGGCCTCGTCCAGCACCAGCGTTTGTACCTGATCGAACTGCACTGCATTCTGGCGATTCAGATCCAGCAAACGGCCCGGCGTGGCAACGAGCACATCCACGCCTTTGCGCAACTTCATCATCTGCGGGTTGATGCTCACACCGCCGTAGGCGGCCAGAAATCGTAAGTCGAGGCCTTTGCCGTAATCGATAAAGCTTTGCAGCACCTGTTCGGCCAGCTCACGCGTGGGCACCAGCACCAGAACACGCGCGCGGTTGCTGGACACCGCCGGGCCGTGTTGCACCAGCCGCTGCAACAGCGGCAGCGCAAACCCCGCCGTCTTGCCCGTGCCGGTCTGCGCCGCAGCCATGACGTCCTTGCCACTGAGCACGGCGGGAATCGCCTTGGCCTGCACCGGCGTAGGTGTCTGGTAATTGAGGTCCTGCAAATTACGCAGCAAGGGATCGATCAGGCCAAGCGAGGCAAAAGACATTGGCGTATTCCGGGCTAAAGCCGCAATTCTAGCGGTTGCCGCCTGATTGCGCCGCGCAGATCAATGGTCAAAGAATATCGACATTGATCGCCGCAGAAAAACCGTAGCGCTGCCAGGCGACTGAACTATGCCGGCCACCGTCACCCCTCATCTGCCATTTCGCTATCACGTGCGCGAGTTCGACACCACTTAAAACGATGCCGGCGATTCACAAATGCGACGTGTCGAGGCGCGCTCATCGATACGCCTCGTGCCTGTCCAGCACGCGCACATACGACGCGGCCAACATCGCAATCACGGAGGAGAACAGCATCAGGCAAAGCGGCGCGTAAGCTGCGTTGCTTTCCGTCAGTACGGCTCCCGTCATCGAGGAAAGGGCGGAGCCGCCAGCAATGGTCATCGCGCCAACCAACCCGGATGCACTTCCCGCCAGCTCCGGGCGCACGGAGAGCGCTCCGGCATGGGCGCACGGATTTGACAGGCCGTTACCGACGCCGACTAGCATGCAAGGGCCGAACAGTGCTATTGCATGCCTGGCTCCGACGAAGAAGAGCATTAAGCCGATCAACGGACCGGCACAAGCAACGACACGTCCCACGGTGATGGTCGTAGCGAGCGGATAGCGGCTGGCGTAGCGCCCCGACAGGAAGCTGCCGAGCACGAAGCCGGCGGTGATGGAGCCCATGTACAAACCTAGCGTTGCCGGTGGTACATCGAACGCCGTTTTCGCGGCCAATGGAGCACCGGCCAGAAAGGCATAGAACGTACCCGTTGAGAACGCCATGCACAGCGCGTAGGCCCAGAAGCGAGGTTCGTGGATAAGCGCGGGATAGGCCCGAAACTGCTGCCTGATGGTGTCCGAAGGATACTTGTTGGTCTCACCCAGGCGGAACCAGCACAGCGCAAACAAAGCTATGCCGGCAAGGGCGAGACCCCAGAAGATCGCACGCCAGCCGCTGGTCTCGTCGATAACGCCGCCGACCGTCGGGCCGAGCATGGGGGCGAACGCCGCTGCCATCGCGGCATAGCCGATCCGGCTTGCGGCCCCCTCCTTCCCGGTCATATCCCTGATGGCGGCCATCGAAACCGGATAACACGAGGTGATGGGAGCCTGAAGCAAACGGAAAGCCAGAAAGGCCCAGATATTGCCCGCCAGCGCGCAGCCGAGCGACCCGACCACGAATACCGTCAGGCTGGTCAACACGATTGGCCGCCGTCCGAAGCGATCGGACAGCGGCCCCATGACCAGTTCCAGCACAGCGGCGACGGTTGCATATCCTGCCAGCGACAGGCTCACGAGCGCGTAGTCGGCGTGAAAATCCATCGCAATGTTCGGCAGCGAAGGCAGGAATATGCTCAGTGGCAGCACAGAGAGCGCACACAGCAGAATCAGCGTGGAGAGCGTGGGAAGCGGTCGTGTTGAAGTCATCGGCATTTCCGGTCGAAAGCAATTTCGCGCAGCGCAAAAAAAAACCCCCGAACTTGTCGGGGGCGCATGGGGACGGCCAGGTGCCGTTACCGGACCATGCGCCGACTTCCTAGTACGATGATAAACGTAGCATTCATGCTGAATTTTCTCCTGGTCATCCTGAGCGATGTTAGGCGGCATGCTTCGGCGATGTCAACTGCCGAGATTGCCTGTCGAAGCATAGGGGTCCGGCGCAGCGGCAAAGACCGAAGCGTGCGCATAGCTATTCCCACAGGTTCCGGGGCCCTCCTGTCGATGCGGTTGCGAGGGCGAGCCATGCGCACCTGCGCCGGAAAAACGCGCTAAAGAATCCTGTCCAACGCCTTGGTGAGCCTCGCGACCGCGCCTTCGACATCATGCAGTTTGTCGAGGCCAAATAGTCCGATGCGGAAAGTCTTGAAGTCTTCAGGCTCGTCGCATTGAAGGGGAACGCCGGGCGCGATCTGCAAACCGGCATCGGCGAATTTCTTGCCGGATCGTATGCCGTCATCGTCCGTGTAGCTGACCACCACGCCCGGGGCCTGAAAACCTTCCGCCGCCACGCTTCGGAAACCTTTGGCAGTCAAGAGTGAGCGAACGCGCGTGCCGAGTTCAAGCTGCTCCGCTTTCACTTTGTCGAAGCCATATGCCTCGGTTTCCTTAATGACGTCGCGCAGCGTCGCGAGACTGTCCGTGGGCATCGTGGCGTGGTACGCGAACCCGCCGTTCTCGTAGGCCTCCATGATCTGCAGCCATTTGCGAAGGTCGCAAGCGAAACTGGTGCTGGTTGTCGCGTCGATTCTTTCGCGGGCAAGAGGGCTGAGCATGATGAGTGCGCAGCACGGTGACGCGCTCCACCCTTTTTGCGGTGCGCTGATCAGGACATCGACGCCACTGGCCTGCATGTCCACCCAGATCGTGCCGGAGGCGATGCAATCCAGTACAAACATGCCGCCGACGGCGTGAACAGCGTCGGACACGGCACGCAAATAGGCATCAGGCAGCATCATCCCGGAGGCCGTTTCCACATGCGGTGCAAAGACCAGATCCGGCTTGTTCTCCTTGATCGCGGCGACCACTTCTGCGATCGGCGGCGGTGCATAGGCGGCCTGCCTTCCTTGTTCGACCGGACGCGCCTTCAACACGATCGATTCAGATGGGATGCTGCCCATGTCGAAAATCTGCGACCAGCGGAAACTGAACCAGCCATTGCGGATGACCAGACACTTCTTGCCCGTCGCGAACTGCCGGGCGACGGCTTCCATGCCGAATGTCCCGCTGCCCGGGACGATAACCGCCCACTTCGCGTTATAGACCTTTTTCAGGGCGCCGGAAATATCGCGCATGACGCCTTGAAAAAGCTGCGACATATGATTGATTGATCGGTCGGTGTACACGACCGAATACTCGAGGAGCCCCTCGCGGTCGACATCGGGAAGTAAGCCTGGCACGTTCGCCTCCGGTAATGGATGTATTAACGAATCGGAAACAGATTCTAACGAAAGCCACCTGCAGCGGCATCGGCCGGGAAACCCCGTTACCGATCCGGCAAGTTCCGGTATGGACCCACTGTCGAGCCACGCCGGTTGGGAATGCTCCAGTGGCAACAATCGGAACGATTGTGGACCTTCGCCGGAGCATGGTCTCCCCCATCCTTCTTTTAGGAGTGTGCCACGAATACCGAACAAGCCCCGGATGCGTGGAACAAAGGTAAGCGGGTCGGCTGGACACCGCCGCTCAGGCCCAAAAGTGTTTGAACTATCCGGGCATTGGAGACTTACCTATGCGCCACCCGGCTGCGTGTTTCATTCTGTCTGCCATTGATCCTGACATGTTGTACCTGTCGCTCACCAACACTGTGACCATAGGGGTCTATTTTTACGACCGGCACCGCACCCCCATCCGACTCAAACCCACGATCTTCCATACCTCGGGGAACATCCACATCAATGAACTCGACGCCAGCGGGTTGCCGGTAGCTCAGCTTGAACTGCCGAGTGATATCTTTCCGCCGAAGTCGTATGAGGGCACCTGGGTCAGCTATCGCAACGGACAGAAACTGCCTATCCATTTGAACCTCGTTGCCTACAGCACGTACGGGGCCGAGCCGGTTCCCATACTCCAGGCGGCATCCACGGACCGCTGGTACTTCGTCGTTCCATCGATCGCCACGCTCAATCGCGTGATCGAGGTGCGGGACAAGAAAACTAGCGATCTTGTCCAGGCGCTGGCCCCCGCTCATGGAACGCTGTGCGATTGGGGCATCGATACGGTGAAAGTAAAAGAAGACGGACCTACTCCGCAGGTAAGCGTGGCGGGAGTGGCGGTCGAAAACGGAGCGTGCGTGGGGGCCACATTTGCGTGGGATCCTCAAAAACAATCGTTCCAGGAAGTGCGGCCGTAGTTGGCTCAACGTCGCTTGAAAAACAGTGTGGATCAGTGTATTTCGTCGACGCAAAAAAAAACGCGCGCGTCTCACGACACGCGCGGTCCATTCCGAGCAGAAAGCCCGGCAACCCGGGCCGTGCGATCAGAAGATGTTGCGTAGGCCGATGGCAACACCGGTCTGGTTGTTGCGGCCCGGGTAGTCCGCTAGAAACGCACCGGTGCCACGGGTGAAGTCGACCGTTCCGTACACCTCGGTGCGCTTCGACAACGAATACTCCGCGAGCAGCGTGCCCGAGTAATTGATACCGGCGCCGAGCGTGCCGTCGAGCGTTGCCGCATTGCGTGCATGATCGTAGTAACCGGCCAGCGTAAGCGCCAACACCGGCGTAGCTTGCCATGTCGAGCCGACGTAGAAACTGTCGTCGATACGGTTCGGGCTGACATGCGTCAGCACGGGTGCGCCGGCTTGCTGCTCGTCGCCATCGACAAGCCCGGTGTTGTCCTGCGAATGCAGCCAGCCCGCGAGGACCTTGACCGACGGCGTGATTGCGTAGACTGCGCCGACGTTCACGAGGTTAAATTTCTTGCCGGCGTTATCGTTCTGCTGGAACCCAACGTCGGCCGAGAGGGGGCCAAGCGCATACGACGCTGTAAAGCCGTACATGCTGTTCTGGCCGGTGCTACCCGGCACGCCGCCGAAGCCGTACATACCTTCCACTTGCACACCGCCAAACTGGCCGGTGTACTTGGCCGAGCTATTGGTGAACAGATATCGCCCTACCGGGTTATAGATCCAGCTGTCCTGCCAGAAGTCGCCGACGGTCAGCGGATCGTACGTGTTGCCCATCACGTCGAAGAACGGCGTTTGCTGGCGGCCGAAGGTCAGCGTGCCGTACTGGTTGTTCGAGAGTCCGACGTATGCATTGCGCTGGAACAGTGTGTTGTTGCTGTTGTCGAGTTTGCCGGACCAGAGCTGGAACTGGTTCTCGAGCTTGAAGACCGCCGACGTCCCGCCGCCCAGATCTTCAGTGCCTTTCAAACCGAAACGGCTCGGTGTCTCGATACCTTCACCCATCGACACCTGAGAATCGTTATTCGAATTCGCGTTCGTCAGGTAACGCACGCTTGTGTCAACGAGACCATACAGAGTGACCGAGCTTTGTGCGAAGGCGGACTGTGCCGAAAGGGCGAGCAGACCTGCACCGACTGCCGCAAGTGTTTTATTCATGAGGTATTCCGATTGTTGTCATGTCGCAAGCAGCACGTAAGCGTGCACTGACGTAAGTGGCGCACGCCCCACGCGCCGTGTGGCGATCATATTTCGCGACAATTAATGTCGCAATAATTCGGCGCCAATGTCGCCCACTCGCAACAGGCATTGACTTCCGCGAAGGAAATTCCGGGAGTGTGGTGACGCAGGAGTTTCATCTGCAAGGAGATCGTCATGCAGAACGCTTTGTGGTACTCGTCGTGCACGATCGTGCAAACGGATTCCGCTTTAACATTCGGCGTATCCTTTCGAATCAGATGTTCGAAAACCCTTAACCCACAACCGATGTAACGAATCCATGCAAGCAAAGCTCAGAATCGCCCGACCTGTCAGCGATATTTCTCGATCTGAAAACATGTATTGCGCGGCACTTAACCTGATTGTGCTGGCACGGTTCCAAGATCACCACGGGTTCGATGGCGTGATGCTCGGATGCGCCGGGATGGACTATCACTTTGAGTTCACCCAATGCCGCGAACACCCCGTAGCGGCCTCACCGACGCACGAGGATTTACTGGTGTTTTATGCTCCGGACCGGGAAGCGTGGGAGTCGGCATGCGACCGGTTTGTCGACAACGGATTCGTTCGGGTCAAGTCGTTCAATCCTTATTGGGACGTGTCGGGTCGAACATTCGCGGACCCCGATGGGTATCGAGTCGTCATGCAAAATACGGCGTGGTCCTCGTAGTGCGCAGGCAATGAGGCGCACCTGACGGTTTCAGTTGCGAGCATCGGAAATCAATCGTTCGGTATCTGTTGACAATAGTGAGGAATCACCATGCGCCGTTTCGTTTGGTCAATTCTGCCTGGCCTTTTCGTCGCTGCGACACTAGTCGCCATTCCGATCGCAGCGCCTGCCTGTACGCGCGTCGTCTATCTTGGCGACAATAACGACGTCATCACTGCCCGATCGATGGATTGGAAGCTCGACATTTCAACCAATCTCTACATCCTGCCGCGTGGCATTGCCCGCAACGGCGAGGCAGGGCCGAACTCACTCAAATGGACCGCCCGATACGGTAGCGTGGTCGCGACCGGCTACGACGTTTCCACCACCGACGGCATGAACGAGAAAGGCCTCGCAGCGGAACTCCTCTGGCTCGTCGAATCGCAGTACCCGGCTTTCGACAACAACTCGAAACCGGGACTTACCATTGCCGCCTGGGCGCAGTACGTCCTGGACAATTTCGCAACGGTCTCGGAGGCTGTCGCCGCGCTCGAGAAAGAACCCTTCACCATAGTCACGGACAATGTCCCCGGAGAAAAGCGCCTCGCCACGCTGCACCTTGCCATTTCGGATGCTACCGGCGACAGCGCTATCGTCGAGTACATCGCAGGCAAGCAGGTCATCCACCACGGCAGGCAGTATCAGGTGATGACCAACTCGCCGACTTTCGACGAACAACTTGCCCTGAACGAGTACTGGAAAGGCATCGGCGGTACAGTCTGGTTGCCCGGTACAAACCGCTCCGCGGATCGATTCGCGCGCGCTTCGTTCTACGTCAATGCCATTCCTAAAAGCGAAGACCCCGCCGTCGCACTCGCCAGCGTCTTCAGCGTGATCCGCAACGTGTCTGTGCCGTTCGGCATTACTACGCCGGACGAGCCGAACATCTCGTCCACCCGCTGGCGCACGGTCGCCGATCACAAGCGTTTGCTCTACTTCTTTGAATCGGCACTAACACCAAACACGTTCTGGGTCGACCTGAAGAAGGTTGACTTCTCCCCGGGCGCACCAGTCAAACGTCTCGATCTCGGTAAGGATCAGCGCAATACTTTCGACGGCGAAGTCTCGAAGTACTTTCAACCTGCGCCACCGTTTCGATTCCTCGGGCTAGGCGGTGGGGCGTAACGCTTACGCATATCCTCAAGCCCTCATTTGCCGACCCGCTCGCCCATTGCTTCAGCCACCGCGTCGCGCACGCAGGTGGCGAGTAGCTCTGAGGCACGTGTGTACGGCACGCGCGCCGGCCGTGCGATCACAAGCGGCTGGATCACAGTGGCTTCACGTATTGGCCGCTCGGCAACAAGCGGCGTCTGCGCGACCGCGGGACTTTGCGTAATCAGTAACGACACGCCAAGTCCGCTCGCGACCATCGCGCGCACGAGTTCAATGGAGGTTGCCCGATACCGCACGTTGGGCGCCAGACCATGCTGCCAGAACGGCGCCATCAGGAAATCGCGACTTTGGGGTAGGTCGATCTGGATGAAAGGCTGCGCTGCAAGTTCGTGCAGCGAGATCGCGCGCCGTCGTTTAGCCAACGGCGTCTCGCTGGGCACGAGTGCGTACGGCTTGAGTTCGGCGAGACATTCGCGCTCGATGTCGCCCGGCAAGCCCACGTCGTACATGAGTGCGAGATCGATCTGGCGCTTGTGCAGCCACTCATCGAGTTGCGTCAGGTCGCCTTCCCGGAAGTGCACGGTCAAAGCGGGAAAGCGCGCCTGCGCGAGCTTAAGCACGCGCGGCAGATAGACGGGCGCGATCGTGCGGAACACGCCGATTTGCACCAGGCCGCCGTTTCCTTCGCCGACGTCGTCGGTAATGAACGCCGATGCTGAGGCGAGCAGGTGACGCGCCTCGTCCAGCTTTCGTTGTCCAAACTGCGTGAGCGTCATACCGGTGCCCGCGTCGCGCGTGAACAGCGGCGCGTCGAATAGCGCCTCCAGTTCACGAATTGCCACGGAGATCGAAGGCTGCGACACGTTCAGGTGCCTCGCCGCAGCAGTCGTGCTGCCGGTTTCCGCGGCGGTGACGAAGTAGCGTAGCAGCCTGAGCGACAGTGCCATAGGATTTTTATATAACCGTTAATTTATTCTAATATTTTATCCTATTGCCTGCGCCGCTCAGAATGTCTCCACCAGCCGAACTGGCCGGCTGTTCTGGAGGAATACCCCGTGACATTGCCCGCGCTGCCGCTCGAAGGCATTCGTGTGATCGATTTTTCCCGCGTGCTCGCGGGCCCACTGTGCTCCGCGCTGCTCAGTGATCTGGGTGCTGAAGTCATCAAGATCGAGCCGCCCGGCGGCGACGACTATCGCGCAATCGGCCCGTTCTCCGCCGGCGAGAGCGGTCTTTTCAGCGCGATGAACCGCAACAAACAAAGCGTGGTGATCGACCTGAAACGCGACGAAGGCCGCGAGCTCGCTCAGGCACTCTGCGCCCGGGCCGATGTCGTCGTCGAGAACTTTCGTCCCGGTGTGGCCGAGCGTCTGGGCATTGGCTACGCGCAACTCGCCGCGCACAATCCTGGGCTCGTTTATGCGAGCGTCTCAGGTTTCGGTCAGACGGGTCCGGAATCTCATCGACCCGCCTACGACATCATCCTGCAGGCGATGTGCGGGCTCATGGACGCGACGGGTTCACCCGACGGGGCGCCGACGCTTGTCGGCGATTCCGTTTCGGACGTGGTAAGCGGCATATTTGCGTCGTGGGGCGTGCTGGCTGCGTTGCTCGCGCGCGAGCGAACCGGCAAGGGTACCCACGTGGACGTGGCGATGTTCGACGCGACGCTTAGCCTGACCACAGCGCTGGTCGCGCGCTACGCGACGACCGGCATTGCGCCGCAGCGGGTGGGGAACCGGCACCCGTCGTCGGCGCCGTTTGGAGCCTATCGCGCGAGAGACGGCTATTTTGTCGTGGCGGTGCTCAACAATCGTCTTTTCGAGCGCCTGGCACACGCAATGGACCAGCCCCTGCTGATCGACGATGCGCGCTTTGCGAACGATGCAGCGCGATGCGAGAACGAAGCCGCATTGCGCGCCTGCATCGAGTCATGGTCTGGAGTGCGGAGCATTGCCGAGGTGAATGCGCTACTGAGCGAAGCCGGCATTCCCGTTGCGCCGATCCAGAACATCAGTGAAGCGCTGGAGAGCGAGCAGGCACGCGCGCGCGGCGTTCTGGTCGAGGCGCCGGCCGGCGGCGGTGGCGTCGTGCGCCTGCCAAAGCAGCCGGTCCACTTCTCGGCGTGGCCCACCACGCGCACGACGCGCGCGCCGCGCCTTGGCGAGCACACGCTGGCGGTCCTGCAACAGCAACTCGGCGTCGATACGGCGTATGTCGCCACGCTGGTCGCCGCCGGTGTACTACGTGTGGACGAAACCACCGACTTGCGAAGCGAAACGAATCAGGAGACGAACAATGCTTAAACGAATGGGTGTGACCGAGGCCGACCTGGAGATTGCGGAGGCCATCCGGCGCTTCGCGCAAGCAGAGTTGGCACCACACGCGGCGCAGGTCGACCGGGACGAAATTTCCACTACGCGCTATGTCCCGGCGCTTGCCGAGTTGGGCGTGATGGGATTGAACCTGCCGGAGCGCTGGGGTGGCATTGACGCTTCGCCCGCCGCGATCATTCTCGCACTGGCGGAGATTGCGCGCGCATGCGCATCGACTTCGTCGATGATCGGCGCGCACTACCTTGCAAGCGACTCCATCCTGATCGGCGGCGACGATGCATTGCGTGCACGCTACCTGCCCGACGCGGCGACGGGCCTCAAGCTTGGCGCGTTCGCCTTGACCGAGCCGCAAGCCGGCTCCAATCCGGCGGGCATGACGACACGGGCTGTGCGCGAGGGCGACGGCTACCGCTTGCGGGGTGTGAAGCACTTCATTTCGAACGCGGCAGCGGCGCAATTCATCGTGGTCTATGCGAAGACCGGGACGGATCTCGGGACCCGAGGGATCAGCGCGTTCGTCATTGATCGCGATACGCCGGGGGTGTCGGTGTCACCGGCCGAAATGCTGATGGGTATTCGGGGCGCGCCGGCGCACGAGGTTGCGCTCGATTGCCATGTGCCGGCGGCAAACCGGCTGGGCGAAGAAGGCACCGGCTTTCGCACGGCGATGAAGGTGCTCGACAACAGCCGCCTGGACGTGGCGGCGACGAGCCTTGGCCTCGCCGAAGCGGCGCTCAGTGACGCAGTGGAGTGGGCGAAGACGCGCTGCGTCGGCGGCGAGCCGCTCGCAAGCAAGCAGGGACTGCAATGGAAATTCGCCGACATGAAGACGCGGCTGGAGGCCGCGTGGCTTCTGAGCTTGCAGGCCGCGGCGCGGCGCGCGGCAGGCGAACCGTTCACCGAAGCGGCGTCGATGGCGAAGCTCTATGCGTCTGAGATGGTGGCATTCGTCACCGACGCCGCTTTGCAGATGCATGGCGGCTATGGCTTCACGCGCGAGATGCGCGTGGAACGGCTCGTGCGCGATGCGCGGATTCTGCGCATTTACGAAGGGTCGTCGGAAATTCAGCGCACGGTGATCGCGAGGTCGGTTCTCGCGTAACGACAATGAATATGGGGAGTTCGAAAGTGAAAGTGCTGGTGGCAGTCAAACGTGTGGTAGATGCCAACGTGAAAGTGAGCGTGAAATCCGATAGTACGGGCGTCGACATCGCGAACGTGAAGATGTCGATGAATCCGTTCGATGAAATCGCGGTTGAAGAAGCGGTGCGTCTGCGCGAAGCGGGCGTGGCGACCGAAGTGATTGCCGTGTCGGCGGGTGTCACGCAAGCGCAGGAAACGCTGCGCACGGCGCTGGCGATCGGCGCGGATCGCGCGATCCTGATCGAGTCGAACGAAGAACTGCAGCCGCTGGCCGTCGCCAAGCTGCTCAAGGCGCTGGTCGACAAGGAGCAGCCGCAACTGGTCATCCTCGGCAAGCAGGCCATCGACGACGATTCGAACCAGACCGGCCAGATGCTGGCCGCGCTGGCGAATCTGCCGCAAGCCACGTTTGCCTCGAAGGTGGTGGTGGCCGACGGCAAGGCGACGGTGTCGCGCGAAGTGGACGGCGGCGCGGAAACGCTGTCGCTGACGCTGCCGGCCGTGATCACGACCGATCTGCGCCTGAACGAGCCGCGCTACGTGACGCTGCCGAACATCATGAAGGCGAAGAAGAAGCCGCTGGAAACGATCAAGCCGGAAGATCTCGGTGTCGACGTCACGCCGCGCCTGAAGACGCTGAAAGTCGCCGAGCCGCCGAAGCGCTCCGCCGGTGTGAAGGTGGCGGATGTGAAGACGCTGGTCGAGAAGCTGAAGACCGAAGCCAAGGTGCTGTGAGGAGACGGACGAAATGACGAATCTGGTAATTGCAGAACACGATAACGCGTCGATCAAGGCCGCGACGCTGAACACGATTGCAGCCGCGCAGAAGATCGGTGGTGACATTCACGTGCTGGTCGCCGGTGAAGGCGCGCAAGCCGCAGCGGATGCGGCAGCGAAAATTGCAGGCGTGAGCAAGGTGTTGCTGGCCGACGCGCCGCAACTCGCAGCGGGCCTTGCGGAAAACGTCGAAGCCACGGTGCTGAACATCGCTAAGGACTATTCGCACATCCTCGCGCCGGCCACCGCTTACGGCAAGAACATCGCGCCGCGTATCGCCGCGAAGCTCGACGTTGCGCAGATCAGCGACATCACCGCCGTGGACAGCGCCGACACGTTCGAGCGCCCGATCTACGCCGGCAACGCGATCGCCACCGTTCAGTCCGCTGACCCGATCAAGGTCATCACGGTGCGCACGACGGGTTTCGATGCGGTTGCGGCCGAAGGCGGCAGCGCGACGGTCGAGAAAATCGACGCCGCAGCCGACAGCGGCCTGTCGCAATTCGTGAGCCGTGAAGTCACGAAGCTGGACCGTCCGGAACTGACCTCGGCGAAGATCATCGTCTCGGGTGGCCGCGGTCTGGGCAACGGCGAGAACTACACCAAGGTTCTGGAGCCGCTGGCTGACAAGCTGAACGCAGCGCTGGGCGCCTCGCGTGCGGCAGTGGACGCGGGCTTCGTGCCGAACGACTATCAGGTCGGCCAGACCGGCAAGATCGTCGCGCCGCAACTGTACGTGGCCGTCGGCATCTCGGGTGCGATCCAGCATCTGGCCGGCATGAAGGACTCGAAGGTGATCGTGGCGATCAACAAGGATCCGGAAGCGCCGATTTTCAGCGTCGCCGATTATGGTCTGGTGGGCGATCTTCACGACATCGTGCCGTCACTCGCGGCACAGATTTGAACGGCGCAAGCCAGTTTGTTCAACGCCTCGTGCGCCGCACCGCGATTCGCGGCGCACACGGGCACGATACCTCAGCAGTTCCCTTTCCGAGAGGAGCGCAACAATGGCCCGTACCGCATCACATAGTGGAAGAACCGCTCTGGTAGAGCGGCGTTCAATCGACTACATTCCCGACGCCGAGCGTCACGGCAATTTGTTCAGCCAGTTCACGCTCTGGTTCGGGGCGAACCTGCAGATCACAGCAGTGGTGGTCGGCGCGCTCGCCGTCGTGCTGGGCGGCGACGTATTCTGGTCACTGATCGGACTTCTGATCGGGCAGATTCTTGGTGGCTCGGTCATGGCCTTGCACGGCGCGCAGGGCCCGCAACTCGGCTTGCCCCAGATGATTTCGAGCCGCGTGCAGTTTGGCGTCTATGGCGCAATCATCCCACTCGTGTTGGTCTGCGTGATGTACGTGGGTTTCTCCGCGGGCGGCACGGTGCTCGCCGGCCAGGCCATTGGTGAACTACTGGCAGTGAACAATACGGTCGCGATCCTGATCTTTGCCGCCGTGGTAATCCTGCTGACCGGGCTAGGCTACCGAATCATTCACGCAATGGGTCGCGTATCGAGCATCATCGGCACACTGGCCTTCCTGTATCTCTTCGCCACTCTCCTGAGCGGCCACACATGGGGCACGCTCCTCGCTCACCGGCATTTCACCGTCGCCTCTTTCCTGCTCGCAGTTTCGCTTTCGGCGTCCTGGCAGATCGCATACGGTCCCTACGTTGCCGACTATTCGCGCTATCTGCCGAAATCCACCTCGGCGCTCCATACCTTCCTGGCTGTATTCAGCGGAACAGTCATCGGTGCGCAGGTTTCGATGACGTTTGGCGTGCTCGCTGCCTCGCTCGCGGGCGACCGCTTCGCCGGTCACGAAGTCGCGTTTATCGTCGGTCTCGGCGCAACAGGTATGATCGCCTCGATCCTTTACTTCGCGATTGCGCTCGGCAAGCTCACCATTACAACGCTTAATGCCTATGGCAGTGTGATGTCAGTGGCGACGATCGTCACCGGCCTCGGTCAGCGCCGCGAAGTTTCGCAACGGACGCGCCTCGTTTTCGTGATTCTCTCCGTGGGCGTGTCGAGCGCTCTTGCGCTCGCCGGGCAGCATTCATTTCTGAAGGCATTCTCGTCATTCTTGCTATTCCTGCTGGTGTTCTTCACACCGTGGAGTGCGATCAACCTCGTCGATTACTACTGGGTGACGCGCGAGCGTTACGACGTGCCCGCGCTCTTCGACGCCAATGGCCGCTACGGGCGCTGGAATCCGGTGGGCATAGCCGTCTATATGGTGGGCGTGTTGGTGCAGATGCCGTTCGTCGCCACGGGCTTTTATACCGGGCAGTGGGTCGGATATCTTGGCGGCGTGGACATATCGTGGATCGTCGGCATTATCGTGCCCGGCACGCTGTACTACGTCGCGACCCGCTTCACGCCTTCACGCCTGCCTGACCAGCTCATCCTGCCGGATACGGTCGGCGACGCCTGAGAACGCGAGCGCCTCAACACGCGGGGCGGTGTGCTCAACCGTCAACAGTGAGGCGCGCCGCTAGCGCGCCTGCGGCCTCGCGCAGGCATACGCCACGATTTCCACCAGCATTTCCTCACGAGCAAGGCCGGCCACGACGAACGATGCGCGGTTTGGAAACGGCGCCGAGAAATGCTCCCGATACACCGCGTTGACGGCCGGCAACCACGCCCGATCCGTCACATAGATGAGAACCTGCGCGACGTCGCGATATGACGCGCCGGCCGCGGCCAGCGTCTGCATCAAATTTTCGAAGACCTGCTGCGCCTGCTTCTCGATACCTCCCGCAACGACAGCACCATCGGCACCCACCGGTATCTGCGCCGTATAGAGCGTGCCGTTGCCGAGGACCGCCCATTCGAAAAGCTGCGTGGCGCTTTGCGGCAGACCGGTCCTGATTACGCTGACATCATTGACGTTACGATCACGTTCCGCGTGCACCCTAGAATCCGTCATCCGCGCCTCCTGCACCGTGTTCTCGCGACGCCTGCGTGGCTGGAACAAGCACCTTGTCCTTCCACGCAACCAACCGGTCGAGATGCGAAGCATGGACCTCGATGCCGCGCCACAAGACATCGCGATAGCGCGCCTCCAGTTCCGCCTGATCGATTGCTCCGGCGAGCGGTACGTCCCAGTCAGGCGATGCCTTCGATGCCGCCTCGTCCACCCTGCAACAAACCGTGAGTTCCGGCGTCGTAGTCGCTGCCTCGGCGCTGAAACCCAGGTAGTCTGGATATTCGTCGTGTCCAGAAGCGGTGGCGAAATGCCGGCCTGCAGCGTCTGTCCACGAAAGATCGAACCGGCGGCCGCGCCTGCACATGACCTTCAGCCCATACAGAGCCAAACGCGGCGACAACGCATTGGACACCCGCACGGTACCCACGCCACACTGCGTCGCCCGCGCCCACGCCAGCTCAAATGCGAGCAGGCAGCCAGCGAGCCCCGCGCAGGAGGTAGTTCCCTGTGCGCCTGTGCGCCGCGTGGCCGCAAACGCCGGCTCGACGCAATATGCCTCCTGCCGCGCGGCGCCTAGCAGCGCACCGATTGCATCCATGCCGTCGAAGTCCATCGCCTGCAGCCATACCGCAGCTTGCGCAGCGTCCTCATAGTCGCCTTGCGCCCAGCCGCTGCCTTCCAGCGCGCTACGGCACAGTGAGCTCAATTCGTTGATCGCCATTTTCACGTTAAAGCCCCCCTACTTCGTTGCCGCCCGGCACACACGGAAACGCCCAATCGTCGACCATCTCCGGCGACAGATCATCGAGCGTCGGGGCGCCCTGAAAGAGCGTGACCCGAACCCAGAGATTCGACTTCGGATCGAACTTGCTCGCACCGAACATGGACAGCTTGGCTCGCATCAGATCGATCGGCAGCATGTCTCGCGCCAGCAGGTTGTGACGGATTTCACCGTAAGCATGCGATGTGAGCGCCTGAATTCGTCGCACGATGGCGCGATGCTCAGGCGCCTCGCCGACGAACTCCGCGACAGTGCGTAAGCCGTCCGCTTCCGTTTTCAGCTTCGTGTGCAGCCGCAGCACCTGACGCGCAATATCCAACGGGACCTCCCGCTCCGCCCCTCTCTCCTCGACACGCACGCCAAGCCGCGGCTCTTCCTTTTCCGCCGACCTGTACCAGAAGAAATGATCGTCGTCACGTTGCGCTTCGGGCTGTTCGAATACCCATCGGTAGTCCCGTTCGACAATCTTGAGCAATTCGCCAACAGACATGTCTGGATCGAGCGTTTGCGCATCATCCACCGGCGCCGCACATTCAATCGAATCCACAAGTGCCGGATAAAGCTCGAGCAACACAGTGACGAAGACTTCCTGCGTCGCACAGGAAAGCGCCTGAGCCGTCCATGCAAACAACTCGCTCCAGCGGAACGTGTCTTTTCGTTCGTAACGTATCTGCAGCTCACGCTCCAGCCGTGGCAACTCTGCAAGAATCAACGCATTGCGAGCCGCTTCCTGCGGATGATCGGTGTGAACCTGAGAAACGTGGCGTGCCGCACGCGCGATCAATCCCATACAGCGTCCGAATGCAGCGGGTTCGACTGATTCAACGCCGAGCACGCGAGCAAGCGCGGTCTCGCGTGCCCGTATCCACTGATCGACCTGGATCGGATGACGCACGAGAAACGGCGCCATGCCAAGCCCGGTTGCATTGCCCACCCCAAGATAGCGCCGAAAGCTGTGCGCCAGCTTGACCGCTGCGCGCGGATTGCGTCGCGCCGCAACGTGCTCGACAAGCCGCACGCTAAAGTCACGCAGCACGAAGACGGCGCACATCTGCGCAGAGAAGCCGCGATTGAATGCGTGGCTGTCGACGAGCCGCGGATAGTCCGCAATGCCGAATTTTCCGTTGCCGTACACCGCAGTCGTTCGGATCAGATAGCCGACCCGTTCGAACATGGCGGGATCGGGTTGCCTCCCCGCGGCAAGGCATTCCGTCACGTAGCTAAAGTTGCGCACGCTCTTGTTCGCGCGGCACAGGACGAGGTCGTTTGCACGCAGACGCCCCGCTTCCTGCAACGGGACATTCCCGCGCAAGTACTCAATGTCGGCGGCGCTGGGAACTCCGCAGAGCAGCGCTGACGTAACGTCCCACTTCTGGGCGATGACCCGGTCGGTCCGCTCGGCGTCGTCGAGATGCTGCGAGAAAATCACCTGACTGTAGCGCTCGCCATAGGCTTCGATGGTATAGATGCAAACACCATAGCCGTTGTCATCGAGATCCATGTGGGTGACGCGGACCCGCCAGTTGTCGTGCGCCATCCGCCGTACGAGCGAACGCACGAAGCTCAGACGGGTACCGTGCATCGCGCCGAGACGTTCGGTGCGGTTCGTGATGTCGGGACTGCGCAGCGGTGCGCTGGGATACGCTGCGGAGTCCGCAGGTTCGCCGACTCCCGCAAGGCGCTCGCGTTGTTCTTCCATGATCGCGTCGTGCGCCATCATTTCACTCCTTGTTCTGCGGCCATCGTGCGGGCGATACGAACCGCGTCCCACAACGAAGGCAGAATGATGATCGACACAGGCACGGCCGTAATCACAATGAACGACTGCAATGCGCTCACGCCGCCGGCGCCCATCGTAATCAACACGGCGCCCACCAGACCCATGCCGACCGCCCAGAAAATCTTCAACCAGTTGCCAGGCTCGCCGCGATCGCCGGTCACCGCCATCGCGATGGTGTAGGCCATCGAACCGCCGTTCGTCACCACCGAGAAGAAGCTGAGAAACAGGAACAACGCGGAAATCAGGTTACGCAACGGCATCGCCTGAGCAACGCCTAACAGCAGCGCCTCGGGTTGCGTGCCATGGCCGATTACCACGCCGGGCGACTTCAGTTCGAGACCGATTCCGGTGCCACCGACCAGCGTGAACCACAGCATCGTGATCAGCGGCGCCGCGACCGACAACAGCACCACCACTTCGCGGATCGTGCGGCCGCGCGATACTTTCGCGACGTAGATCGCCATGATCGGCGCGTAGCCGATAAACCAGCCCCAGTAGAAGAGCGTCCATGAATTGAGCCACTTGCCGTCGCCGCGATACATGGCGGTTTGCGCGAAATCGACAATGTGCGTGGCGAACGCCTTGAAAAAGACCGTAGTCAGAAATTCGGTCGGCCCGAATGCATAAAGGAATGCAGCGAGTCCGAGCATCAGCCACACGTGGATCTTGCAGACAAAACGCAGCCCTTCGAGGCCGGCAATGCAGGCCGCCGTGAAGATCGCCGTGACCGCAAGAATGACGAGCGCCTGCGTGGTGATCGTGTCGGGTACGTTCCAGACGGAATGGAGCACGTAGGCAATCTGCAGACCGAGAAAGCCGATCGGTCCAATTGTCCCCGCGGCAACCGCAATGATCGACGTTGCATCGGCTATCGCTGCAATCGGCCCTTTGAGAGCCCGTGCGCCGAACAACGGATACAACAAGGTACGCGGCGCAAGCGGCAAGCCCTTGTCATAGTGCAAATGCATCAACACGATACTCAGCAGACTGCCCAGCACGGCCCACGCGAGAAAGCCCCAGTGCAGGAAGGATTGCGCAAGCGCCGCGACACCGCCCGCATAGGTTTTGCCTGGCACCCCATAGAAGGGCGGCGGGTTGACGAAATGCATCAAGGGCTCGGCGGCTGCCCAGAAAGCACCGCCGCCGGCCAGCAGCGCGCACATGATGATCACCACCCAGTTGAACGTCGAATTGGACGGTTTTTGCGCGATGCCACCGAGTTTCACACGTCCGAGCTTCGAAAACGCGATGCCGAGACTGACCGCGAAGGTGGCGAGCATCAGTACTTGCCAGTAGAGCCCGAACCCTCTTGTGGCCCAGGTGAAAGCCGTGTCCACCGCCGTGGTTAGCCAGGGCAGATTGACCAGCGCGGCGATCAGGAACAGCAGGAAGAAGCCGCCGCTGATCCAGAAAATGGGCCAGTCGATGCTTCCTTTGCGATGGGCCACTGCATGACCTTTGGCTGCAATGCTTGCCGTAGTTGGAATTTCCATGTCTCCTCCAGGAGGATAAATCGTTATGGCGCCGGTACGTTGTTGTATGAAGGCGGCACCGTTTGAATTGATGTGACGAGGCAGCGGTGCGGCTAGGACATCGCCACTGCGCAGCCTTGCGCTTCATCTGTCTCGGGCACGCTCGCGTAACGGCTGTTTTCCGCGTCACGCAGAATCCGCATCCAGTTGCCGCCCATGATCTTCGCGATGTCGGCGTCGGCAAAACCTGCGTGCTCCAGCGCGGCCGTCAGGTTTGGAAAGTCCGCGCTCGATCGGAACCAGCTGACCGGCTCGGGCCATGCGGCATTGCTCGCGCTGCCTTCGCCAAAATCCGTCTCCTTGCTCCAGCGGCCATTGCGCATCCACTCGAGCACGCTATATGGCTGCGCCTGACACAGATCGCTGCCGATGCCGACATGGTCGATACCGATCAGATCGACGGTCCGCGCCACCATGTCGGTGAATTCGCCGGCCGTGCAACGGCTGCCGTTCTTCAGATGAAAGGGATAAAGGCTGAATCCGACCAGGCCGCCGCGCGACGCGAGCGCACGTAATACGTGGTCCGATTTGTTGCGTTTGGCTTCGTGGAAAAAGCTCGGATTCGCGTGACTGATCACAGTCGGCTGCGCGGAAATCTCGATCGCCTCCAGGGTGGAGCGCTCGGCACTGTGCGACATATCGACGATCATGCCGACGCGGTTCATTTCCTCGATCACCACACGGCCAAACCGCGTGACACCGCTATCGGACGACTCATAGCAGCCTGTCGCGAGCATACTCTGGTTGTTGTACGTCAGTTGCATGGTGCGCACGCCGAGGTCGCGGAACACTTCGACGAGACCGATATCGTCCTCGATCGGCGAACAGTTTTGCAATCCGTAGAGAATCGCGATCTTGCCGTCGCGCTTTGCGCGTACCACGTCGTCCATCGTGCGCGCCGGCATCACGAGATCGCCGTGGCGCTCATAAAGTGAGTTCCACTCGGCGATACGCGACAGCGTTTCGCGCGCGTTCTCCCAGTAGACGATCGTCGCATTGACCGCGGCTACTCCGCCGGCACGCATCTCTTCAAAGATCTGCCGGTTCCAGTTCGAGTACTGCGTGCCGTCGATGACAAGCAAAGCGTTATGGAGGCTCATGGCGTTTCCCCGTCCGTTCAGGCGCGCGTGTAAGAAGTCTTCAGCGTCGTATAGAACTCAGCTGCATTGGGACCCTGCTCGCGCGGGCCGTAGCTCGATGACTTGCGACCGCCGAATGGCACGTGATAGTCGGTTCCCGCCGTCGGCAGATTCACCATCACACAGCCGGCCTGGGCATTGCGACGAAAATGCGTGGCGTGCTTCAGCGATTGCGTGACGATGCCCGCCGTCAGGCCGAAGGGCGTATCGTTCGAAACCGCCAGCGCCTCGTCGTAGTCGCGCACAGGGATCACGCAGGCAATCGGGCCGAACACTTCGTCGCGATTGAGTTGCATGTCGTTGCGGCCATCGTCGAACAAGGCCGGCGACATGCAATATGCGCGTTCGGGCTGCGCGAGATGTTCACCGCCATGCACGAGCCGCGCGCCTTCGCGCTTGCCGATCTCGATGTACCGAAGATTCTGTTCGAGTTGGCGGGCATCGACCACCGGACCCATCTGCACGCCGTCGTCGAGCGAGCGTCCCACCTTCACGCTGCGCAGTTTTGCGGTGAGCCGCTCGACGAACGGCCGGTGCACCGCGTGTGTCACCACCAGCCGCGACGAGGCTGTGCATTTCTGCCCCGTGCCCGAATAGGCGCCCTGAAACGCGCATTCGACGGCGAGGTCGAGGTCCGCATCGTCGAGCACCACGAGCGCATTCTTGCTGCCCATCTCCATCTGTAGCTTGATGAGATTCGGCGCGGCGACGCCCGCGAGGCGCCGGCCGGTGTCCACCGAGCCGGTAAAGGAAATACCGTTGACCGATTGGGAAGCAGCAAGCTCGTTGCCAACCGATGCGCCCGCGCCCATCAGCAGGTTGAAGGTGCCGGCAGGCAATGCCTGGCGGCTGATGATTTCCGTGAGCGCCCAGGCACTAGCGGGCGTCAGATTGGCTGGCTTGAACAGCACCGCGTTACCGAATGCGAGCGCGGGTGCGATTTTCCAGCTTGCGGTCGCCATGGGGAAATTCCAGGGCGTGATCACGCCGATGACCCCGAGCGCCTCGCGCTGGATATCGATCTCGATACCCGCGCGGACCGAATCGGCCTTGCCGCCCAACTGACGGAGCACCTCGGCGGCGAAGTAATGGAAGAACTGTCCTGAACGGGTGACTTCGCCGACGCCTTCCGCGAGCGTCTTGCCCTCTTCGCGCGCCAGCAGCCGCCCCAGTTCCTGACTGCGCGCGATCAGCTCGTCGCCGATAGCCCGCAGCACGTCGTGCCGCTTTTCGAGTCCAGTTGCTGCCCAGACGGGTTGCGCGACGGCCGCCGCTGCAATGGCCGCGTGCACCTGGCCGCTGGTTGCCTGCGTGTAGCAGCCGATCAGGTCGTCCGTGTCGGACGGACTGCGGTTCTCGACAACCGTTTCGCCGGCCACCCAATGGCCGTCGATCCAGTTCAAAAAAGTCTGAGGATTCATTGTCGATCTCTATGCGTTTGACATGGGACCGATTCTAGAAATAGCTGTAAAATAATCAAAACCAATTGTTTTGATAAATTTATTTGCAAAACTTATTTAAGCCATGGACCGGTTCCCGGATGTAAAGATCGCGCAGTTGCGGCACTTCGTTTCCGTCGTCGAGCATGGCGGCTTCAAGGCCGCAGCGAAGGCCGTGTTCCGCAGCCAGCCGGCGCTGTCGCTATCCATCAAGGAACTGGAAACCGCGCTTGGCGCACCGCTCTTTGAAAAGGGCAGCCATGCGACGCCGACACCGTTCGGCGCCATGCTCTATGGCGAAGCGCGGAAACTCGTCGAGCACTACGAACGCACGATCGCCGCCGCCATCGACGTCGCGCGAGTGCGTGGCGGCAGCGTGCGGGTCGCCGCCGTGCCGTCGGTCGCTCACGAAATGCTGCCGCGCGCGATCAGCCGGTTCACCGCACGCTATCCGGGCATCCAGCTTCATGTCGAAGACGGCACGGCCGCTTACATCCACGACCGCGTGCGCTCCGGTGCGATCGATTTCGGCATCGCCAGTGCCTCGGAGTCCGAATCGGCGTTGAGCTTTACGCCGCTGATCGCGGACGTCATGTGCGTGGTCGTGAATTCCGGGCACGCGCTTTTCAGGCAGCGGCGGGTCGAATGGAGCGATCTGTCGGGATATCTGCTGATCGGCAACGGCACAATGCGCGCCTTGCCTTCCGCCGTGCGTGAAGCAGCGGCCCAGCAGGACGACATCTTCATTGCCAATACAACCACGCTGCTGGCCGCAGTGGAAAGCGGCGTCGGGCTCACCGTGCTGCCTTATCTTGCGAAGCAACGGTATCGGGACACGCTGCGCTTCATCCCGCTCGACGCGCCGCGCATCGAACGGACCGTGGGATTTGTCGAACTTGCGGGACGATCGCTCAGCCCGGCAGCGGATGCGCTGCGGGCTAGTTTTGTTGAGGATATCGACGCGTCCCGGTTTCCGGAGCTTGTGCGGCGCTTGCTTTCTGGTTGAGGGTTCGTTGGGTGGGAATCGAGAACTCAGCCGGTGTCGGCATTAGCAGCGGCTGCTTCATGAACCATGGCAGCGGCGGCCAGTTGCTCCGCAAGTTCAGGGTGTGCTTCTTTGCGCTCACTGTACCGATCCGTCAGATAGTCCGAGCGGTCACGGACCATCAATGTGAACTTGTACAACTCTTCCATCACATCGACCACCCGTTCATAGTACGCGGACGGTTTCATCCGACCATCCGGGGTGAATTCCTGCCATGCCTGCGCCACTGAGGACTGGTTCGGAATAGTCACCATGCGCATCCAGCGGCCGAGCACGCGCAGTGCATTCACAGCGTTAAAAGACTGTGACCCGCCACATACCTGCATGACGGCAAGGGTGCGCCCCTGAGTGGGACGAACGCCGCCGCTTTCGAGTGGAAGCCAGTCAATCTGGTTCTTGAACACAGCAGTCAGCGTGCCGTGACGCTCCGGACTGCACCAGACTTGTCCCTCCGACCACTCGGACAATTGGCGCAACTCCACGACCTTGGGATGATCTGCCGGGACACTATCGACGATGGGAAGCCCATGTGGGTCGAACACTCGCGTTTCAGCACCGAAGTGACGCAGGATACGTTCAGCTTCGAGAGTTAGTTGACGGCTAAAAGACGTAGCGCGTAGCGACCCATAGAGCAACAAGATACGCGGCGGATGCTGTGATACGACGCGAGGCGTGAGCTTTTGCAGATCAGGCGTATCGAGATGCGCGGCGCTGATGTTGGGCAGATCTTCAATCACTTGCTGAGTCTCCGGCCTTCACTGTCGATGACTACCTCGCCGTCTTCCTTTGTGAAGGGCTTGTTTCCCGCCTCAGGCAGGATGTCGAGAAGGAGTTCGGAGGGACGGCAGAGGCGCACGCCGCGCGGCGTCACGACGAACGGACGATTGATAAGGATCGGATGAGACAGCATTGCGTCCAGCAATCGCTCATCGCTCAGCGACATGTCGCCCAGTCCGAGCTCTTCATACGGTGTACCTTTCTCGCGCAGCGCGGCGCGGACAGTGAGGCCCGCTTGCGCTATCAGTGCCTTCAATGTCTCGCGGTCTGGCGGTGTTTTCAGATACTCGACGATCCGAGGTTCAATGCCCGCGTTGCGAATCATCGCCAGTGTATTGCGTGACGTGCCGCAATCCGGGTTGTGATAGATCGAGACGCTCATTACATTTGTCCTTTGATGCGATTGCCTGCTTCGTACCAACGCTGCGACCGGTTTACCACGCCGACCACCAGTAGCATGACCGGCACTTCGATCAGCACGCCAACAACCGTCGAGAGTGCAGCACCTGACTGAAACCCGAACAGACTGATTGCAGTCGCTACGGCGAGCTCGAAAAAGTTGCTCGCGCCGATCAGGCTGGATGGTCCCGCAACGCAATGCGCCACCCCCAACCGACGATTGAGCAGGTAAGCGAGGCCGGAATTGAAAAACACCTGAATCAGGATGGGAACTGCCAGCATGCCGATAATCAGCGGCTCCCTAACAATGGCTTGCCCCTGAAACGCGAACAGCAAGACTAGCGTCGCGAGAAGTGCACAGATCGAATACGGGCCGAGATGTGCGACCATCCGCTGGAAATGTGCGTCGCCCCTGGCAAGCAGGCGCTTACGCAACACTTGCGCAAGGATGACGGGAATGACGATGTACAGCCCGACAGAGATGACGAGCGTGTCCCACGGCACCGTGATAGCGGATAGGCCCAACAACAGCGCGACGAGCGGCGCAAACGCAACGATCATGATCGAATCGTTAAGCGCGACCTGTGACAACGTGAAGTACGGATCGCCCTTGCACAGTTGAGACCAGACAAACACCATCGCCGTACACGGAGCAGCGGCGAGCAGAATCAAGCCTGCAATGTAGCTGTCGATCTGGTCGGCAGGCAGCCACGCCGCAAACGCATGCCGGATAAAAATCCAACCGAGCAGGGCCATCGAAAATGGTTTGACGAACCAGTTCACAAAAAGCGTCACGCCGATACCGCGCCATTGGCTTTTCACCTGCTTCATGGCGGCAAAATCGATCTTAACGAGCATCGGAATGATCATCACCCAGATCAGTACGCCGACCGGCAAATTGACCTGCGCGACTTCCATGTGGCCGACCGCGAAGAAGAGTCCGGGAAGTAATTGGCCAAGCATGACGCCGCCAATGATGCACAGCGCGACCCAGACCGTCAGGTAACGCTCGAAAAACCCGATGGCCGGGCGGCTCGCGCGGATTGCTGTGTCAGTGCTGCTCATTTCTTGCTCGCGTTATTGCCGCATGCCGGGTCATTGCAAAAGTTGGGGAGATCGCTCGCTGCGCAGGTTGCACCCGCGCAGCAGTTCTCCGTCAGAAAGCCAATCAGGCCCGTCATCGCGTCGAAATTCGCCGTGTAGATGACGAAACGCCCTTCCTGTCGAGACTTCACCAGGTCTGCGTGGGAAAGGTCCTTCAGGTGAAACGAGAGACTGGACGGAGATAGGCCAAGCTGCTGCGCGATTCCGCCCGCAGCCTGCCCATCTGGGCCGGCAACGACTAGCAGGCGGAAGATTGCGAGACGCGATTCGTGAGCCAGCGCGCTCAGGGCGCGTACAACGAGATTTGAGTCCATGGCGCAAACGATAAGCCATTCACTTCTATATTTCAAGTATTGTTGAAATGATGTGGCGTAAGACTATGGGGCGACGAATTTCAACACGCGTTCCGCCCGATCTGGCCGCGTCAGGCGATGTCGTTGCCCGACAATGCTCGCGTGTCTGAAAACGTTCGTCATTTCGCTACACTGCGCACTTTCGCTGACAACCCTGCAGGAGACCGCACATGGACCGCATGGTGGCAATGGAGACTTTCGTAACTGTTGTCGATGCGGGTTCATTTTCCGCTGCGGCACGCCGATTGAAGCTAGGCCAACCGGCCGTTTCGAAGGCAGTTGCACAGTTGGAGGAACGTCTTGGCGCCCGTTTGCTGTTGAGATCGACACGTGGCCTGGCACCGACCGATGCCGGTCAACGGTTTTACGATCATGCACTCAGGGCGATCGATGAGGCAGAGCGGGCCGAACAGGCGGTACGCGAATCGGCGGATGGCTTGTCCGGACGACTACGCATAGGCGCAGCCGTCACCTTCGCCCGCCTGCATGTCTTGCCGGCACTGAAGTCTTTCCTCGATCAACATCCCAATCTCAGCATCGATATCGTGCTCGACGACCGGTCCGTCGATCTGCTCGAAGAGGGTGTCGATGTCGCGTTGCGTATGGGCGCCCTGGACGATTCGAATATGACTGCGCGTCGCATCGCCACCGGGCGGCGGGTCGTCGTCGGCACACCCTCGTATTTCGCGCAAGCGGGGCTTCCGCAAACGCCTCGCGACCTTCTCCGCCATCAGGCGGTCGTTCACACAGTTCGAGGCGGCGGGGAGTCGTGGTTGTTCAGCCGCAGTGACGGTTCCGACTCGAACGTCACCTTGTCCGGCCGAATCAGCGTGAACGCAGCCGAAGGCATGCGCACGGCGGTATTCGCGCATATGGGCCTGGCTGTCGCTTCGGAATGGATGTTCGCCCCTGAACTTGCGGACGGCACGGTTCAGGCCGTCCTGACTGACTGGATGTTGCCGCCGATCGACCTGTGGGCAGTGTTTCCGTCCGGTCGCATGGCGACCACGAAGGCGCGTGCCTTCGTCAAGTTTGTCGAGCATCTCCTCAATGAGCGCTCCAGCGATAACCTCACCGCATAGCCGCCTAACCGTCCAGCCGCCTCGCACCAGGGTGCCACTGCTCCGGCCTGCCTCTTCGCAGCGGGAATAGGAGCTATTCCTCACCCGCGACTACCGGGCGATGCCGCCCGAGCGGAGGATACGCATCAACCAATGCACGAAACATTGGCTCCGATGCAGCAGTCCCTTCCGGCTGTTCAGCGCGGAGGACCGCTTTCAAACCTATCCGTTGAGGAAAACATGACCCAAGCTCTGAAAGGCAAACTTGCTCTCGTTACGGGCGCTTCGCGTGGAATCGGTGCAGCTATTGCGGCGCGTCTTGCGCAGGACGGCGCATCGGTGATCGTTCACTATGCGTCGAGTGCGGCGCGGGCCGAAGCAGTCGTCAAGGCGATCCGCGATGCCGGCGGCGAGGCTGAAGCCGTCGGCGCCAACCTGTCGCAACCAGAAGGCATCAAGAATCTCATCGACGCGCTGAACGGCGCGTTCGGCGGCCGCTTCGAGGGGCGGCTCGACATTCTCGTCAACAACGCCGGCACGGTGGAGTACGGACCCTTCCTCGATTCTTCGGACACGTCTTACGACACACACTTCAACCTGAATGTTCGCGCGCCGATCGAACTGGCAAAAGACGCGGCGGCGCGAATGGTGGCGGCCGGCTGGGGACGCATTATCAACATAGGTTCGGCCTTTGGCGAAGCCGCGCCGCTGCCCGGTGTAACGCTCTACATCGCATCGAAGTTCGCCATCAGAGGCTTCACTCGCGGGCTATCGCGCGAGCTCGGCAAATATGGCGTGACCGTGAATGCCGTGCAACCCGGCCCGATCGATACAGAACTGGCTCCGCAGCCCGGCACGGAAGACCACGCCACGATGACGAAGCTCGCGAGCGTGGGCCGTTTCGGCAAACCGGCGGAAATCGCTGCAGCTGTAGCGTATCTCGCGAGCCCCGAAGCAGGCTACACGACCGGCGAGAGCCTGACGGTCGACGGCGGATGGATCGCCTGACACGCGTTGCCCGACCAGGTGCTATCCGCTAGCGACACGTGAATTTCGGATAGCACCAATGCGCCGCCTATGCGACCGCTTTCGCCTGACGGCGAACAGTTATTGGTTAATCGCGCGCTCACGTCGCCGAAATGCCACCATTGATCGGCAGATGCCAATGACAACCGATGTTCGCCTTATAGCGATATGTGCCGAAGCTGAAACGCGGTCACTTGCTCGGCGTCACCTAAGTTCGACGGCAAGCAAAGTCATGATGGCCCAGTGCCGCACGGACCGGCGGACCGGCGGACCGGCGGACCGGTTGCCCGGTCCGCCGTTTTCCGCAATGCGTGCTTCCTTCGTTACTTCCTTGATGTCAGCCCACCGGGCACGGCGCCGGACGACCCGGACGTTCCTCCGCTGGCGCCCCCAAGCGCGCTCGTCAGGGCGGTGACGAGGCCCGTCACGGGCGCGAGCAGGTTGGTCGTGCCGGCCGCACCTGAACCGCCTGAGGCGTGTAGCGCGCCCGTCGACGATGATGCTACTGACGTCGCTGGTGCTAGCGGGTTGTTGGCGCTGCCTGTTGCACCGTTCAGCGCGACACCTGCCGAGACGGTCAGGCCGGTGAGCGGCGCCAAAGGACTACCGGGTCCTCCGACCACGCTGGTCAACGAAGAGGTCAGCGAAGTCAGCGTGCCGACCAGAGGTGCGAGTGGATTGGTCGAGCCGCCAATACCGCCGAGTCCGCCCGTCAGCGTGCCGGGCAGCGAAGTGAGGATGTTGGTAAGCGGTGCCAGCGGATTGCCGGACGAACCGCCGCCCGGATTGAGGATGCCGGTCAGGCCGCCGAGCGGATTACCGCTGCCCGAGCCGCCTGCGGTCAGCAGGCCGCCGACCGAGGTAACCGTATTGCCCAACTGTGTCACGACGTTGCCCAGGTTCTTGCCGATCGGATTACCCGTGGTGCTGCCGATCTGGCCGCCCGCAGTGTCGAGGCCGTGACCGATGGTCGACAGCAGTCCATTGAGCGGCTTACCCAAACCGGTCGTGTCGCCGACGGTCTGGGTGGTCTGCGCGAGTGTCGCGGTGATTGGCGTGATGGCAGTGCTTAGGGTCTGCGTGAGCTGCTGCACCGGGCCGTTGGTGAGCGTCGAGCCAAGTTGCGTGCCCAGGCTGCTGACGGCTGTGCCCACGGTGGAGATCGTGCTACCGAGCGGGTTTGTCAGCGGGCTGAGCGGAGCGGTCGGGCCGCTGCCGAGGCTGGTCACGAGTTGTCCGGCGCTATTGACCGCCTGGCCAGCGTCATAGACCAGGTTGCCGCTGCTGGCGAGGGTGGTACCGAGAGGGTCGGTCGAATTCCCTAGCTGGCCGAGACCGTTGAAAGCGCCCGTGCCGAGTGCTGACACTCCGGCGCCGAGATTCGAAACCACACCGCCGAGCGCTGTGGTGGTCGCGGTGTTGCCGCCGGGGATCGGCGTGAGACCGATCTGGCTGCCGATGGCCGAGACAGTCTGGCCGGTCGCGGTGACGACATTGCCGGTGTTCTGCACCACGACGCCGAGTGGGTTCGCGCTCGTGGGCGTAGGTGTCGGTGTCGGTGTCGGTGTTGGCGTCGGAGTAGGCGTCGGCGTCGGCGTCGGCGTTGGCGTTGGCGTTGGCGTTGGCGTTGGCGTCGGAGTAGGCGTCGGCGTCGGCGTCGGCGTCGGCGTCGGCGTTGGCGTTGGCGTAGGCGTAGGCGTCGGCGTCGGCGTCGGCGTCGGTGTAGGCGTCGGCGTCGGCGTCGGTGTAGGCGTCGGTGTAGGCGTCGGTGTAGGCGTCGGTGTAGGCGTCGGTGTAGGCGTCGGCGTCGGCGTCGGCGTCGGCGTCGGCGTCGGCGTAGGCGTAGGCGTCGGTGTCGGTGTCGGTGTCGGTGTCGGTGTCGGTGTCGGTGTCGGTGTCGGTGTCGGTGTCGGTGTCGGTGTAGGCGTCGGTGTAGGCGTCGGCGTCGGCGTCGGTGTAGGCGTCGGCGTGCCGTTACCTGAGCCGGACCCCGATCCGGAACCTGCACCGGACCCCGACCCGCCTCCCGACCCGCCGCCTCCACCTGTGATGGCGCCGCTTCCCGAACCAGTGCCAAGCGTCGGCGACTTCGTGGTCAATGTCGATCCACAACCTTGAAGAACCATCAGTGACGACACGCACATGGCGATCGTCGTCATTTTGAAATTGCGATTCATACTTGCACCCCCCGGTGATTAAAATCCTGGGGTTGTGACTGCAAGGGTCATACCATGTGGGGCGCGCACCGCGTGGTGCATAGGAAAGGCTTGCAAATCAAGGGCGCGCGGGCGATCGATTCCCGCGCGACGCGATCTTGAAATGCCAGTGTGGCGCGGAACACTGTCTGCCGAACCTCGAACGTAACGTAACGCGCGGAGCGGTTTTCACACACCCGCGTTTCCGCCGCGGCAGTTGTTCTTCATTAACGAACAGTCGTTTAAGAGCCGATTGCGATCGACGGTTGATGGTCGAAGACTTTGCCTGACGACGACCGGCCCAGTTCGTTCTAAATTATTCGACGCCTGCGCGCATGCGTCATGCATACGTTCACGCAGCAACAGACAAAGGCAGGTGTCGAACAAACCCAAACGGGTGCGGACATCCGCCGCCGTAGCGCTCAAGCACCCGATACGGCTGCTTTCGGTCTACTTATCGGTTGGAGCATCGTCTGTAGTCTTATCGTCAAGCGGTTGCGGTCGCTTCGTAGCCGCCATTGCCGACAGCCGACGATAAAGCACTCTCACTCTTCTATCCGACACGCGAAATACCAGCATGACAGACGGGCGTACCGTTCGGGCACATGGCCGTCGTCGATGAATCAGACATCGCTGAAGTGTCGGCTGACGGCCTTTACATGAAAAGTCGCATCTGCAGCCGCACTGGATACCCCCTCCCCCTATGGTAGACTTCGTGCAATTACATACCCCCTAGGGGTATCTGGAGAGCGCATGAGTCACACGATTCAGGAAAAACAGAAGCTACTTAATCGGGTCCGCCGCATCAAGGGACAGGTCGAAGCCATTGAGCGGGCGCTCGAGGAAGAGCACGGCTGCGCGGACGTGCTGCAACGGATCACAAGTTGTCGCGGGGCTATGAACGGTCTTCTCGCGGTCGTGCTGGAAGACCACATCAGGAATCACCTCGTCGACGCGGAAAGCGGCGAGGAGGATGGCGCTAGCGCGACGGAACAACTCATCGAAGTCGTTCACAGCTATTTCAAATAGAGTCAGAAATGAGTGATTTCAAACATGCCGCGTTCGGCGCAGGACATGACCACATCTTTCTGGGCGTCGGTCATGAAAAAAACGAGCGCAAAACGTGGGCCGTGATCGCACTGTGCAGCGCGATGATGCTGATTGAAATTGTTGGCGGCAGTATGTTCGGTTCACTGGCGCTCGTGGCCGACGGTCTGCATATGTCGACCCACGCGGGCGCAATGCTCATTGCAGCCCTTGCGTACACCTACGCGCGCAAACACGCCACCGACTCCCGCTTCGTGTTCGGTACGGGCAAGCTTGGCGATCTCGCGGGCTTTACGAGTGCCATCGTGCTCGCGATGATTGCGCTTCTGATTGGCTACGAGGCGGTATCCCGTTTCCTGTCGCCGGTACCCATCCATTTCGGTGAAGCGATTCCCATCGCGGTGGTCGGGCTTCTTGTCAACCTGGCGAGCGCGTGGCTATTGAGCGGCGACGATCACGGCCATGGGCATGGGCATGGGCATGGGCATGGGCATGGGCATGGGCATGGGCATGATGACCACGCTCAAGAAGAGGAAGTGCGGAAGATTTTCGCGCCGTCCGGCGTGCTTGCGGTTTCCATCTTCGAAGACGGCGTGCCACCTGTTTTCCGCATTGCGCCTGAGACGGAAGGTTCACGACTGGACGCTTCTACTGTGTCCGTTACGACGATCCGGCCGGATGGGACTCGACAGGTCTTCGCGCTGGCGGATCGTGGCGGCTATCTGGAATCGAAGGAAGAAATTCCTGAGCCGCACGCCTTCAAGGCCGTCGTGCGGATTGCGGACGGCCAGCACGAAGTGGAATTCGAAGAACATGAACACCACGACCACGCGCATGAAACAGCGACCCGTGACCACAACATCAGGTCGGCGTACATCCACGTGATGGCGGATGCGGCGGTTTCCGTGCTGGCGATCATAGGCCTCGTGTTGGCCCGCGCATTTGGCTGGCTCTGGATGGACCCGCTCGCCGGTGTCATCGGCGCGCTGGTGATTGCAAACTGGTCGTACAGCTTGATGCGTGACACGGCTGCGATCCTGCTCGACATGAACTCCGACCGGCGCATGGCGGAGAGCGTACGTCACGCGATCGAGGATCGCGGAGACAAGGTGGTCGACCTGCATGTATGGCGAGTGGGTCCCGGCCATATGAGCGCCGTGGTGTCAGTGGCAACAGGTGAAACCCTGCGAGACTCGCGCTTCTACCATGCGGTGCTGGGGCGCTTCAGGGGACTGTCTCATGTCACCGTTGAGGTGCAGCCATTACAGGCAGACGCCTAATCCATGGCAGCTAGATCACTGCGCATCGACGCGCTCGCCTTCGATGACAAGATAGGCTCCGGGCACGGCGGCAGGCCGATGAGTGCATCGAGACTGACGAAACTATCTCCGTACACTCATCCCCGAAGGGTCAGGACGTGCCACCCGCCACTCACCGATTTTTTCGATTTACCTAGCTAACCGCGACAACCGCTTGGTCTGCCGCACCCTCAGCGCTCAACGCCGCGGCATCTTCTGCCGACCCGTTTTCCCCCAATGGTGCATTTTCAGCCGCAAGCGATTCCCCACCTCGCTGCATTACCTCTTCCGCAAGCAGGGTCGCCGCATGACGTGCGGTGATGCGGCTTTGCGGAACGCCCTTTGCGTCGAGCGCAATCACCTGGTATAACTCACGGTCGCACTGGAGTTCCTGTTGATACCGCTCCGACGTATCCACCAGCAATTCAAGGAGTGTCTGACGCCGCCGTCTTTCCTCAAGTGTAATGGGAGGATTCCTACATATTGAGGACGTAAGTGTGATCAAGGTATTCAGTTGATCCAGGTGCCGGTTACATAAATCGAATGCCGATAGCGCAAGCTTTTCGTACTGGAGTGCGTCGACAGGTGGACGTGAAGCAGGTTGTTTTTTAGCGGATTTGCTCATGGCGCGATCTCCCTGTTACTTCTCGGATCGCCCGACACTCGCTTGCAAGGAGGGTGAGCGGGCACGAAGCGGGATTGGAAGACCGGGATACAAACAAACCGGCGAGCCTTGCGGCTCCCCCACTACGGCCCGCCCATTGGAATATAGACGCGCAACCGTAGACGCACGACCCGCCTGAGCGGGTGTGCGGTTTGTATCACAGGCTTCCAAACCTGATCGCCGGGTGTATCCCGACGACTTGGTGATTATAAGTCACGCCAAGTGGATTGCCTTCAACCTTGCAAGCCAAATGTTTGATTTGGCCTAAAGGATAAGGAGCGGTAAGAAGCGAAACCGCGGTCACGCCCCGTCCCCTATCCGGCAAGCAGCCCTTCACCCACCGAACACTTCCACCAGCTGCGCATTCAGGCCATTCACGAATGCATGTTCGCCGGGCCCCGGATTCCCACGGAACTGCTTCGCACCTTCAACCAGAACCTCATCCACATCCGTTCCGAGCACAGCGATCGTTTCGTCGATGAAGGGTTCGAGCGGCATCGCCTGTTCGGCCTCGCGGCTGTTCATCAGGTCTGTGCGCACCCATGGCGGGGCGATTTCAAGCACCTTAACTTTCGTATTCCTCAGCATGAAGCGTTGCGAAAGAATGTACGAATGCAGTGCCGCCTTGGTCGACGAATACACTGCAGTCATCGCCAGCGGCACGAATGCCAGAACCGAACTGGTATAGGCAACGACAGCATCGTTTCTGGTCTTGAGATGGTCGATCAGCGCCGACGTCATGCGGATCGGTCCCATGAGGTTCGTCGTGATGGTGGACACCAGCAACGCGTCGTCGATGTGACCGGCCGCCTGGTCCGGCAGCATGATCCCGGCGTTGTTGATCAGCACGTTAAGGTCGGGATAGTCCGCGATCAGTTGCGCCGCTACCTTCTCGATGCTGGCCGGGTCGGTAATGTCGAGTTCGATTGCCGCCATGCCGGGATTCGCCGCCACCACCTCGTCGAGATGGCCGCGCCGCCGACCGCTGATAATGACCTTGTTGCCGCGCTTATGGAGCGCCTCGGCCAATCCACGGCCAATGCCCGAACCGCCGCCCGTGATGAAGATCGTATTTCCAGTGAGTTTCATGATCGTTTCCTGTGATGTTGCATTCGCAGTTGAAGTTGATGTCGCGGCAGGTAAGGCTGATGCGTTCAGGCAAGGAACCGTTCGCCAAACATCGGCAGGTCGCTCGCGGATTCGGCCTGGGTCGCTTCCCTTGCACCTCACCGGCCTGGACGTTCCGGCAAAGAAGGCTATACTCAAGACAATGGTGAGTGACATTGTCATTGCGATGGATTGTGGTCGTCCGCTTCGGCGATGTCAATGGTGATCGACATTGTATTTTTCGATGGATGCGATTGGGCCGAGGTCGGCCGAAGGGAGTGAGAGTGGGTGTTTCCAGACAACAGGCGGCTGAAAACCGGCACGCGATCGTGGCCGCCGCCGAGAAGCTGTTTCGTGAGCGCGGCGTCGATGCGGTCGGGCTCGCCGAATTGATGAAGGCGGCGGGCTTTACGCAGGGCGGTTTCTACAACCACTTCAAATCAAAAGACGCCCTGGTCGCCGCCGTGATGGAAAAGGCGATTGAGGAAGGAGAAGAGGCTTTTGCCGCCCAGTTTGCAAGCTCCAGATCGACTGACGCCGACCCGGTAAAGCAAAACATCGAGTGGTATTTGTCCCCCGAGCATCGCGAAAATATCGAAGCCGGGTGCCCGTTATCGGGTTTTGTAGGCGACGCCCGCCGGTTCGGCGACGGAGCACGCGGCTCTTACGCGCAAGGGCTCGCGGCGAACCTCGAACTGTTCGCCAAGGTCATCGAAGAGAGAGAGGGCGTGAGCGAAGGCAGTCGCAGAAGGGCAATCGCTGTGTTCAGCCAGATGGTCGGTACGCTGCTGCTTTCGCGTGCTGTCGCGGACACCGACCCAGCGCTCGCGGATGAAATTCTCCACGAGGGACGCCAGCACCTCCTCAGCATGCTGGACACGCAACCCGGCATTCAAGCGCAGTCGCAGTCGCACGGACGCTCGCGCCGATCGAAGCCGGGTCGCACGTAAGGCGAATCAGAACAGCGGATGTGCCGTCGGATAGAGCGCCGTTCTCAAAGCAAGCCCACCGAGCACGACAAAGATAATGGCGGCAAGAATGTGAACGGCCTTCGTCGGCAAGCGGTCGGCGAACTTGTGTCCGAGATAGATGACCGGCACATTCGCCAGCATCATGCCCAGCGTCGTCCCCGCGACAACCCCAAAGAACTCGTGAAAGCGCGCAGCGAGCGCGATGGTCACGATTTGAGTCTTGTCGCCCATTTCGGCCAGAAAGAATGTCACGGCCGTTGTGCCGAAGACGCCCATCGAATTCTTCGTCAATACCGCGTCGGCGTCGTCCAGCTTGTCCGGAACGAGAATCCACACCGCCATGACAGCGAACGACGCGACCACCGCCCAGTTCAGAACCCCCGGACTGAGAACGCTCGCGAGCCATGCACCCAGTGCGCCCGATGCCGCATGGTTGATGAGCGTTGCAGCAAGCACGCCGAGGACGATGGGGATCGGCTTGCGATAGCGCGCAGCCAGTACCAGGGACAGCAGTTGAGTCTTGTCGCCGATTTCAGCGAGACCGACCACACTGGTCGAGACGAGGAAGGATTGCATGGGGTTGTTGTACCCGGGCCGCGCTGAAAGCACGCGATGACGCGCATTCCGGCGACCCGGTTAGGTCGGAATGCGTGTCATCGGTCTTGCCAGGCATTTAGCTGCGCACGCCATAGCGGGTCTTGCGACTCGCCAAGTATGTTGACATGCGCCCTCGAACATCGCGTTCGAGGCGGCTACTCCCCAATGAGCAGGCGCGATTCTATCGTGCCGTGTAGTACATGAGCAAGTCGCCATGCCGAAAAGCTTGCGGCGATTATTACTAAAGCCTTTCTGTCGTGATATGCTCGCCCCTGTCTTTGGGGAGTAGCCGGCTTCTACCCAGAAGCGCCTGCGTCAACATTCTCGGTCGCACAGACCGTGGTGCAGGTAGCCATTTGGTTGGCAAGACCATCGACACACCACGCGACCGGTCGGGCGCGGCGGTGTGTCGCGGTTTTCCGCCCGACCTTGAGCCTCTCCTTCCATGAATCCTGTCGCCACGCTCTTCCTCGCTTTCGCCATGTCTACCGACGCCTTTGCAGCCGCAATCGGCAAAGGCGCCGCGCTCAATCGGCCACACTGGCGCGAAGCACTGAGGACAGGACTTATCTTCGGCGTCATCGAGGCGCTAACCCCGTTGGTCGGATGGTTTCTGGGCAAAGCAGCCGCCCAATACGTTTCCGCGTGGGATCACTGGATCGCGTTTACGCTGCTGTTCGTGCTCGGCGCCCGCATGATCATGAACGGCTTTGCCGCTCAAGACGTTGAGGAGAAGAAACCAGTGGCCCATTCGTTCTGGCTGCTGGCATTGACGGGCTTCGCCACCAGCATCGATGCGATGGCGGTCGGTGCGGGCCTCGCCTTTGTCGACGTCAACATTTATTCGACAGCCGCCGCGATCGGCCTCGCCACCATGGCGATGGTCACGATCGGCGTCATGCTCGGCCGTGTCATCGGTCATGTTGCGGGCAGACGCGCGGAGATGGCGGGCGGCGTCGTGCTAATCGGAATCGGCAGCATCATACTGGCCGAACATCTGAAGCTCTTCGCCTGAGCGTCGATCGAGCATCATCCGCCGGCGGCTAGCCTGCGGCGTTGATTGTTCGCAGGAAGCCGCGCAGCCGGTTCGCAAAGGGATCCCGTGCGCCCGCAAGAAACATCGACGGTTGTGCGATGCGCGCGCCGGCAAACGCACCGCCCCCAATCCGTCAACGACACGAGGACATAGAACGGCCCTGACGCCTCGCGGCGGCAGGGCCGTTTCACTTCACTTGCGCCTCACTTGCCCTTCACTTGCCCTTCACTTGCGCTTGAGTTGCGAGATGTCCCGCACCGCGCCACGGTCAGCCGAGGTCGCCAGCGCGGCATACGCCTGCAACGCTTGCGACACCACGCGCTCACGATTCGCCGGCAGCCATGCCTTGTCGCCGCGTGCCTCCATGGCTTCGCGACGGCGCGCCAGTTCCGCGTCCGATACCACCAGGTGCATCTTGCGGTTCGGAATGTCGATCTCGATCACATCGCCCTCTTCCACCAGGCCGATCGTGCCGCCTTCGGCTGCTTCCGGCGACGCATGTCCGATCACGAGCCCCGACGAACCACCCGAGAAACGGCCATCGGTGAACAACGCGCAGGTCTTGCCCAGGCCCTTGGATTTCAGATACGACGTGGGGTACAGCATTTCCTGCATGCCGGGGCCGCCCTTGGGGCCTTCGTAACGGATCACGACCACGTCGCCCGCTACGACCCTGTCGCCCAGAATGGCTTCGACAGCGTCGTCCTGGCTCTCGAAAACGCGCGCGCGCCCGGAGAAAACCCATTGCGATTCGTCAACGCCCGCGGTCTTGACGATACAGCCCTTCTCCGCGAGATTGCCGTACAGCACGGCGAGGCCGCCGTCCTTCGAGTACGCGTTTTCCTTGCTGCGGATACAGCCCGTCTTGCGGTCAGTATCGAGCGATGCAAACGTGGCTTCCTGGCTGAACGCGACCGTGGTCGGAATTCCGCCCGGGGCCGCGCGGAACAGTTTCTGCGCGGCTTCACCCGCGCCGCCGGCGATGTCCCATTTGGCGATCGCGTCGCCCAGCGTGCCGCTATGCACGTTGCTGCACGAGAGGTCGAGCAGATTCGCGCGCGCCAGTTCGCCAAGAATGCCGGGGATGCCGCCCGCACGATGCACGTCTTCGATATGGTACTTGTCGGTGGCAGGCGCCACTTTGCACAGGCACGGTACTTTGCGCGAGATGCGATCGATGTCGGACATCGTGAAATCGACACCGCCTTCCTGCGCGGCAGCCAGCAGATGCAACACGGTGTTGGTCGAACCGCCCATGGCCACGTCGAGCGCCATGGCGTTCTCGAATGCCTGCTTGTTGGCGATGCTGCGCGGCAGGACCGACGTGTCTTCTTCCTGATAGTAGCGGCGGCACAGATCCACGACCAGACGGCCCGCCTGTTCGAACAGGCTCTTGCGGTAGGCGTGCGTGGCGACGATCGTGCCGTTGCCGGGCAGCGCAAGGCCGATTGCCTCGGTCAGGCAGTTCATCGAGTTCGCCGTGAACATGCCCGAGCAGGAGCCGCACGTCGGGCAGGCGTTGCGCTCGATTTCCGCCACTTCCGCGTCACTGACCCTGGAGTCACCCGCCTTGATCATCGCGTCGATCAGGTCGATCTTGGCGATCACCTGGCCATCGGTCGGCGACTTGACCTTGCCCGCTTCCATCGGACCGCCGGAAACAAAAACGACCGGGATGTTCAGGCGCATCGCGGCCATCAGCATGCCGGGGGTGATCTTGTCGCAGTTGGAGATGCAGACCATCGCGTCGGCGCAGTGCGCGTTGACCATGTATTCCACCGAGTCGGCGATCAGTTCGCGCGAGGGCAGCGAATACAGCATGCCGCCGTGACCCATGGCGATGCCGTCGTCCACCGCGATGGTGTTGAACTCTTTCGCCACGCCGCCGGCCGCTTCGATTTCGCTCGCCACCAGCGCGCCCAGGTCGCGCAGATGCACATGGCCCGGCACGAACTGCGTGAACGAGTTCACCACCGCAATAATGGGTTTGCCGAAGTCACCGTCCTTCATGCCAGTGGCGCGCCACAAGGCACGGGCGCCGGCCATATTGCGGCCATGGGTCGAGGTTCGTGAACGATAGTCAGGCATCTGTATCCTCAGATATGGGGGTCGTCAAAATTAGAATTGTGCCCAGCCCGGCCAACGCACCGTCGAAGACGGCGACGGCATGCCGATAGCCCGCAAGCGGTGGCTCGCGATAGCGCGCACGGTGGGAGCTGGGGATAGACGAATAGTGCGAGAAGGCCGGTAAGACGTCCAATATATTTTTGCGGCGCAATTAGGTCGCAAAAGATATTAGTCGACGATCAGCCAAACAGGAAGAGAGCCGGGGACACCGGCTGTGAGACCAGAACTACTGCGATTGGAGCCGAAGCGGCCGGCACACACGGGCCTTACGGGGACCAGGACGCGTTGAACAGTAGCCAGCTCAGTCTGCCCGAAGCAAGCCCGGACAGACTGAACCTTCGATGCCGCTGTCTTCGATAACGGTTAATTCACGGCCTTGATCGGCGCCGGGAACCAGTTACCCTGCTGAACCTCGTCCTTCGGAACATAAGTACGGAAGTTCAGCGAGAAGCCCTTGCCTTCCGGCGTGGGCAACCAGTTGCTTTGAGGCGCGTTTTTCGGCTTTACCGGTGCAAGCCAGATGCTCGTGCTGCCATCGGCATTCGCCTTCAGATGGGACACGTTGTTCAGGTTGTAACGATGCAACGCGTTAGGCACAACGCGGTAGTCCGGCACGCTGTACAACGTCACCGACCAGAAGCCCTTGACATGACTGTCCGGCTTTTCACCCTTGGGGAAGCGGATCTCGTAGGTCTTGCTGCCATCAAGCGGTTGCTTGTCGCTGTCGCTCAGCCCCACAAAATAGATGGCCTCGCTGATCACGTTGGCCCACAGACCACCGTAGTTGACGATATCGCGCGCCACATAGTCATTGCCGAAGTTGCCGGCCACATAAGTCACCGACCAGCCGTCCTTCTGCGTGCCGAAACCCTTGGCATTCGCGAGGAAAGCCGGAATTGCCTTGGCCTTCACGACGTCGTTGACGCGCTTGCGGGCAGCGTCGCTGCTCTTCGCATACCTGGCGACATTGAGTGCCGCCCCCTGATATTCGGCCGCCTTCGGCATGGCGTCCGGATAGGTGGCCAGCGCTTCGCTCACGTGATCGAAGATCTCGCCGCCAATGGGCGCTGCCGGCGTGAAGGAAGGCACCGGAAAGGGCGGATCGATCTGGGTATCGGGCGACGCGTCGACAGTGAAGCGATGCTGCAAGTTCACGGCAACCTTCGGTGAGCCTTTGAGCTCGACACGCGCCAGCAATTTCGCTTTGGCCGACGGCAATTCGATCTTGACCGCGTCGTCCGGCACCGGCGGATTGGTGCCCTTGATCACCAGGGCAAATTTGCCATACGGGTGATCCGGATAGGTGCGCTCATTGATGTTGGTAATGACCTCGCCCCAGCCGTCGAGCAGCTGGGCCGTGTAGTAGCGCCCCGTCACTTTCGGAACGTTCAGGATAACTGCGTGATCCTTGTCAGCTGCAAGCCAGGCTTCCAGATAGGCCACGTCGAGGTTCGGATTCACGAACTGCGCGGAGCCCAGCGGGTTGTACTTGATCTTGTTGTAGCCGACCTTCTCGACATTGATGTCGTAGTTTTCCTGTTGCAGCACCAGATAGCGCCCATACAGGTAATGCCAGGACGAAACGATCTGCTCGTCGGAAGGAACGGTCGCGGTCGCACTCGCGTTAGTTGACGGATTTGTACCGGACGAGCTGCAGGCGCTAAGGCCTAATCCGATTAAACCCGCCGCGATCCAGGGAAAAGTCCACTTCGGCGCTTTCATGGTGTTCATCATTTAATTAGCCCTGTCTGAATGGGTGCGGCAAAGCTTACATGGAACCTGCAAATGTTGATAGAGTGTCAGCGCAGCTAAGGCGGATATCCTGGGAATTACATGCAACTCGGATATTTGACAAATAACAAAGACTGGCCATCTTTTTGTCAACCAGCCGTGCGCAATAGCTTCCGGCAAGCTGCAGGCTTTTTCTGGTTTGAATAATTCATTGACTTGTGATAAGCGGGCTGGGCACTGGCATTCGCGATTTTAATCGATCGCTATTGCTTCGCCTGTTGCGAATTTGCTCACTTCAATAAGTACGTTGCCACAAAGTAAGTTGCCACAAGCATTTCCCAATGCTCTGCTGGCGTATTCAGGCATAACCCATCATTCTTGACGAGGAGTAGGCGTGAATCTCAAGCACGTTATTCTGGGTGTCGCGGTCTCAACCACGTTCATCATGGCAGCGCAGGCTCAGCCGGCCGTGCCGGCGCAATCCGCATCGGAAATCATGGGCACGCCACCGGGCACGGTGATGACCAAAGAGTACGTCGCCACAGTGGGGCGCTTCGCCTATCTGTGGGGCTGGACGCTGGTGAACAACTACAACCGCTCGCTGGCTGTCAAGAACTTGCCGGAACCTGGCCGGATTGGCGGCGTGATTCCCGGTTCGCCGCATAACCAGGTTTCCATGCTGACCGACTATATCGACTCGGCCGAAAACTTCGTGACGTGTCCCAACCAGGACACGGTGTACGGCGCGGGTTTCATGGAGCTTGATAAAACGCCCGTCGTCATTCAGGTGCCGAATTTCGGCAAGCGTTTTTACACCTATCAGCTTTCGGACGCACGCACGGATTCATTCGGTCAAATTGGCACGCAATACGGCACCAAACCCGGATTGCATCTTCTGGTAGGCCCGGACTGGAAAGGCAAGGTTCCGGCTGGAATTGTAGCGGTACACCGCTCGCCGACTAACCTGGTCGCCATATTCCCGCGCATTTTCCAGGACGATACGCCAGAGGACAAGGTCGCAATTCAGCCTTTACTCAGCCAGGTCATGGTTTATCCGCTGAGCGAATTTACGGGGAAGATGAAAACCAAAGACTGGAAGGCGACCCCGTCTTTCCCGCCCCCCGCTACAGACGGGAAAGGAGAAGTTAAATGGGTTATACCGGAGAAGTACTTCGACGAACTCCCGCTGGTCATGAAAATGGTGCCTCCGCTGCCCGGTGAGGAAGCCATCTATCGCACGATTGAGTCCGTCCTGGATGCCGCGGCCAAAGACCCGAAGATCAAGGCCACATTGACGGAAACCGCGGTAGCCGCCGAGGCCGATCTGATCAGCCCGCTGTTCGAATTCCGGAACAATGGCCGGCCGGTGGGAAATGGCTGGACGTCTCCGCCCAACGGCGCGCGCTGGGGTACCGACTACCTGTCCCGCACCGCAACGGCGAAGTCGAATATGTACGACAACGCGCCGCAAGAAACCCGTTATATCTATACCGACTTCGACTCGACGGGCCAACGCCTCGACGGCACGAATCGGTACACGGTGACCTTCGCGAAAGGGCAAACGCCACCGGTCAACGGCTTCTGGTCATTGACGGTCTACAACAAGGAACACCTTTTTGAAGCGAACAAGCTGAACCGCTTCTCGCTCGGCACCAAGAGCAAATCACTCAAGTACAACGCGGACGGTTCACTCACGCTGTATTTCCAGAGCGACTCGCCGGGTGAGGACAAGGAATCGAACTGGGTTCCCGCGCCCAAGGACGTGTTCTCTCTGTACATTCGCGCCTACTGGCCGAAGGCTGCAATAACAGACGGATCGTGGACGCCGCCGCCCGTGGTACGCGCAAACTGAAGTCCGATTCGCGAGGCGCGCAAGCGCCCGCCGAGCGCTTGCGCGGCCACACGCGGTCTATGTGGTTTTTTCGCGACTCCCGCTCGGCGCAATCACGACCACAGGCCTGTCCAGCAAGGCGCTCTAAAGCTTCATACAAAATACCCGATTTGCAGTTGCAGCGCGCTTCGATAGCATCAGGAAACACGTCAGCGTTCCCCAACGTTCGGCGTGTGTGTTTGTTGGCCGCAGCGTCGTCTGCGGCTTTTTTTATGCCGCGTTCTCTTTGCTGGAGTACGGGCATCGACCGGTTCGCTGCTCAGACAGCTACTCTCGCCCCTTTCGCGTCACCTGAGCGACTATGAAGTTCGCCTCCGAATGAAGTGAACGAAGTGTCGGCATACTTCACACTCAGGCCGGCCATGCCAATTGAATAAATAAACGACACGTCAAGCAGATTCCCGATCACTCGCCATCACGTGTGCATGGCGCTCACGATCCGTTGATGAATCGTCGTCGGTGCGAGTCCGGCCAAGAATCACGAACACCGCAATCGCGCACAGCAGCGTAACGACAGTCAGCCCCGCGAGCAAAAGGCCGAACGCATCGGTATAGATGTGCTGCAATGCCGCCCGGCCGACATGCGGAAGAAGCGCCGATGCGCGCGCGAGATCGCCCGCTGCGAGACGCGCCGCCGCTTCGGACACGTCGGCGGATCGAGTATCGGGTCTCACGATCGACTGCACGCGAGCCTGCGTGAGCGCTGCCAGAATCGCGCTGACCGTTGCGAGTGCAATGCACTCTCCTGCCACACGCGTGGTACTGAAAATTCCCGTCGCCATGCCGGCGCGCTCCTTCGGCACGACGCTCACCGACAAGCCGTCCATCAATCCCCACGGCATTCCCGCACCGACACCGATTGTGAGCAAGGGCGCGATCGCTGCATGGCTCGCACCGTCGCGCAACACCGTGGTCAGCCAGTACAGGCCGGCCGCGGCGATCAACAAGCCGATGCCCGAGATGACGCCGGCCGACATCCAGCGCGTCAGCGTTGCGGCACCGAGCGGCACGACCAGCATCGGGGCCGACAGCGCGAGCATCAGCCAGCCGGCCTCGATTTCGCTGTAACCGTCGGCACCGACAAAACGCAGCGGCAGCACGACGAGCAGCACGATGTAGCAGTAGCAGGTCGCGATCGGCAGTACCTGCACGCCGACAAAACGCGGATAGCGGAACAACGACAGATCAAGCATGGGCCGCGCGACGTGCGTTTCGATGACCCAGAACGCGGTGCCCAGCAATGCCGCGCCGACCAGAAATGCGACGACGAGCGGATTTGACCAGCCGCTCTCCGAGGACTGAATCACGCCGAACGTGAAGCACGACAACGCCCCGGTGAACGTAGTGATTCCCGCCCAGTCGATACGCCGCGCATCCGGGTCGCGCGATTCACGCATCTGCGGCACGCCGAACAGCAGCGAGAGGACGCCCACCACGGCGCCCGTCGCGAAGATCGCTCGCCAACCGAAGCGCTCGATCATGAAGCCCGCCAGCACGGGCCCGAATGCCAGCCCAAGCCCGAAGGTCGTGCCGAGCAGACTGAACGCGCGGGTGCGCGCGCGGCCGTCGAACTCCTGGGCAAGAGCCGCAGTGCCGCCCGCCAGCGCAGCCGCGGCGGCAACACCCTGCACGGCGCGCAGCAGATCGACGGCCAGGATCGACGGCGCAAAGCCGAGCAGCAGCGAGACCAGCGCGAATCCGCTGACACCGATCGCAAACAGGCGCTTGCGTCCAAACCGGTCCGCGAGTGCGCCCGCCGCCATCAACAGGCTGCCAAAGCTCAGCATGAACGCGTTCGTGATCCAGTTCATCTCGACCGGGCCGCCCGCGAGCTCCCGGCCAATCGCGGGCGTTGCCAGCGCACCCGCCGAAAAACTGAGCGGCAGCGCGAGCGCTGCGAGACAAACGGCCGTCAGAATGGCGACTGGCCGTCCCAGTGAAACGGACGAAAAAGTGTTGCTCATCGACGCTCCCCAAAGGAAGCCGGCCCGCGCGACGCCGTCGGCGCACGTATTCCCGGCAGAGCGATCAACGATAATTCGGATTCAATCAAACAAAAACACTGTGAAATTCCAGTGATAAAGGAGTTAAATTCCTTAATTCAATTGACTTTACGGATGTCAGAGCGGGATGGACAACCTCAACGGAATCGTCGCGTTTGTGCGCACGGCCGAGGCGCTTAGCTTCGTCGCCGCCGGGCACAAGCTCGGCATCTCGGCGTCGGCGGTCGGCAAAGCGATTGCGAAGCTGGAACACTCGCTCGGCGTGCGGCTCTTCCATCGCACCACACGCAAGGTCACGCTCACCGACGAAGGCCGTCATTTCTACGATCGCTGTCACCGGATACTGGAAGATCTGCGCGATGCCGAGGCCATGCTGTCGGAGGCCGCGCAAACACCACGCGGCAAGCTGCGTGTCAGCCTGCCCGCGATCGGCTATCGATTCCTGTTGCCGGTGCTGCCGGAATTCACGCGTCGCTATCCCGACGTCGAGCTCGATCTGGATTTCAACGACCGGCTCGTGGACGTCGTCGAAGGCGGCTTCGACGCCGTCATCCGCAGCGGCACGCTGAGCGATTCGAGTTTGATGTCGCGCCGTCTCGGCGCATTCTGCTTCATGCTGTGCGCGTCGCCGGGCTATCTCGCGCAGGCGGGTGTGCCGGCCACGCTGCGCGACCTGGAAGCGCACGCCTGCGTGCGTTACCGGTTTCCCACAACCGGCAAGCTGCAGCCGTGGGAATTGCTGGCGGACGGAAGTGAGCCTACGAATCTGCGCACGGCGCTGACCTGCAACAACATGGAAGCGTTACGCGAGACGGTTATCGCGGGATTTGGCATTGGCTACATGCCGGACTTCCTGGTTCGCGATGCAATTGCGGCGGGCATGCTGACGACGGTGCTCGGCGCGCATCCGATCGCCCCAGGACAGTTCTCGATCCTTTGGCCGTCGAGCCGGCAGTTGTCGTCGAAACTCAGAGTGTTCGTCGATTTTATGTGCGCGAAACTGTTCAAGGTTTCAGACGGCTGACCCATCGGCGTGAATGTCCGGCCGCTCGCCGCTCATCGACAAATAGCGGGGCGGTTATAGCGAACGCTCAATCGCCTGCCCTAGTAGCTCCAGCCCCAGCTCGATCTCTTCCTCGCGGACAGTCAACGGCGGGGCGATGCGAAACACGCCGCCCATGCCGGGCAACTGCACGATGTTCATGCTGAGCCCCAGGTTCATGCACTCGCGGGTGATCTTCGCGCCAAGCCCGTCCGCCGGCTCCTTCGTGCGGCGGTCCTTGACGATCTCCAGACCGAGCAGCAACCCGCGCCCGCGAATGTCGCCGACGCACTCGAAGCGCTCCATCAAATCCAGCAAGCCACGCTTGAGCCGCTCGCCCATCAGGTTCGCACGCGCAACGAGTCCCTCGCGCTCGACCACGTCCAGCACCCGCAGACCGACAGCGGCAGGCAGCGGATCGGACACATGAGTCGTATAGAACAGGTAACCCAATTCATGAGCCCGCTCTTCGATCTGCGCGGAGGTCACGACCGCCGCGAGCGGCAGACCGGCGCCTAGCGTTTTCGACAGCGTAAGAATGTCCGGTGTGACGCCGTCGCGTTGGCAGGCGAACATCGTGCCCGTGCGGCCCACGCCTGTTTGCGCTTCATCGAGGATCAGCAGCATGCCGCGCTCCTCGCATTTACGCTTGAGCGCGGCCATATAGCCCGGCGGCAGTTCGATGATGCCGCCGGAACTGAGGATCGGCTCCGCAATGAACGCGGCGAGATTGCCGCTGGACTGACGATCGATCAGATCGAACGCATAGTCCAGTTCTGCCAGGTAATCGTATTCGCCGTTGCGCTCGAAGCGCGGACGGTACAGGAACGGCGCCGGAATCGCGAAGGAGCCGACGGCTGCCGGACCGACGCCCTTGCGGCCGGCGCTGTAGGTCGCGGATGCCGCGTTGCCCGTCATACCGTGCCACGACTGCGCAAAGCCGACGATTTCATATTTGCCGGTGACCAGTTTTGCCATGCGAATAGCGGCCTCATTCGACTCCGCGCCGGTGCTGAGCAACAGCGCCCGGTCGAGTCCGTCAGGCGTGATGTCGGCCAGCCGGGTTGCCAGATCGACCACCGGTCGCGAAAGCATGCCGCTGAAGAGATGGTCGAGCTTGCCGGCGTATTCGTTGATCACCGACACGATCTCCGGATGGCTGTGCCCAAGCACCGCGCTCATCTGCCCCGAAGTGAAATCCAGAATCGCGCGGCCGTCGGCGTCATACACGAAGCTACCCTGGGCACGCTCAATGATCATCGGCTCGAAGGTGCCGCCGTAGCGGATGAGGTGCTGCCTGGCGTTGCGCCAGAAAACTGCGTCATTGTTCCCGGACACGTTGCTTCTCCCCTGGTGGGTGGCTGGAATAACTTGCAGTCTAGAGGGCACTCTGCTTTCATAGAATCGAATACTTCTTATGGAAGCTAGAAGCGAGCCTAATATCTTGAGCCTTTCACTCGAAATCGACTTACTGCGTTCGTTTATCGTCATAGCCGAAGTCCGGGCGCTGAGTCGCGCGGCTAACCGGATTGGCCGGACCCAGTCCGCACTGAGTCAGCAGATGAAGCGCCTCGAAGAAATCGTCGACCAGCCGCTATTCCAGCGCACAGGTCGTGGGGTAGTGCTGACGAATCCCGGCGAACGGCTGTTGACCCACGCCCAACGGATTCTGCGCGTGCACGACGAGGCGATGGCCGATCTGTCCGGCAAAGGCTTGTCGGGAACGATCCGTTTCGGCTGTCCGGAAGACTATGCGGCCGTTTTTCTGCCGCATTTGCTGCGTCAGTTCTCAAGCCAGCATCCGCATGCGCTGGTGGAGGTCATGTGCGCCCCTACCCCGCGACTGCTCGAACAACTGGAGATGCATGCGCTGGACCTTGCCATGATCTCGTTGCCGGAAGACGCGCCGAATGCCGATATCATTCGCCGCGAGCCGCTGGTCTGGGTAGGCTATCCGGGACTGGACTCCGCCCATTTCGATCCATTGCCACTGGCGCTTTCCGATCCGGACACGCTCGACCACGTGGCGGCCTGCGATGCGCTGCAACGCGCAGGCAGGGCCTATCGCATCGCCTATGCGAGCAGCAGTCTTGCCGGGCTCACGGCGCTGGTCCGCTCGGGGCAGGCCTTTGCCGTCATCACGCAGACTGCGGTCGCTCCGGATCTCACGATACTCAATGGTGATCCCACGCTGCCGTCGTTGCCCGCGGTGGGCATTACCCTGAAGTTCGAGCGGGAGCGTCCTTCACATCTGACCACGGCATTTGCGGAGCACATCAGGCTGACGCTGCCGTTGCTGTGATTGAACGGCGTGGTTTTTCTTCGCATGCCGATGCGATCGGGTCGACGATGAAGCGCCCCGTGGCGCCTCCCTCCCGGCGATGCACGTATGCGGTGCGTCGCCCGCCATCGCCGATTATGTCCGCACCATGACACGCATCGCCAAACGTTTGCGGGGTGCATGTCCACGGCCGTAACGCCCGTGGAACCTACCCGGCCCGATGCTTGCTTTTATGTAGGCACAACAATCTTCAGCCACGGGGGCCATGCCATGTCGAATCCGCTCGAAATCGTCGAACTGACGCATCACGTCAGGAAAATCGCGACGGGAAAAATCTCCGATATCAACGACATCAATCGCGAAACCACCTTTCTCGCCCTCAACGCCTTGATCGAAGCGGCGCGCGCCGGCAATGCGGGCCGTGGCTTCGCGGTCGTGGCGAATCAGGTCAAGCATGTGTCGGCGCGAATCGGCGAAATCACCACGGTGCTCAATCGCGAACTCGCCGGCTCGCTGACCAGGCTGACCGATCTCGGCGACAGCATGATCGAACGGCTACGTTCGCACGAAGGTCAGCGTTGCGCCGACCTCGCGCTGAACATGATCGACGTGATCGACCGCAATCTGTACGAGCGCTCGTGCGACGTGCGCTGGTGGGCCACCGATTCCGCGGTGGTCGATTGCCTCGCCAATACGAGTGCCGACACGCGGGCGTATGCATCGCGCCGTTTGTCGGTGATTCTCGACAGTTACACCGTGTACCGTGATTTGTGGATCATCGACGCGGCAGGCAACGTCGTCGCGAATGGACGGCCGGATACGTACGCGGTGCACGGCCGCAACGTGGCTGAAGCCGGCTGGTTCCGCGACGCAATGAAAACGCCTTCGGGCGCGGACTTTGTTGCGGGCGATATCGAAGAACTGGCGCTTCTGAAGCACGCACACGTCGCGACGTACGCGACGGCGATCCGCGAAAACGGTGCGGTCGATGGCACGCCGCTCGGTGCGCTGGTGATCTTTTTCGATTGGGCGCCTCAGGCGTCGGCCGTCGTCAAAGGCGTGCGGCTCACGGACGAGGAATGGCGGCGCACGCGCTGCATGATCGTCAACGCACAGCATCGCGTGATCGCAAGTTCGGACGACAAAGGTGTGCTCGACGAACAGTTCCGTCTGAATACCGGCGGCCGTGCCGCAGGCTTTTATCAGCTCACCGATGGGCGTACCGTATCGTTCGCCGCCACACCAGGCTACGAGAGCTACCGTGGCCTGGGATGGTATGGCGTGATCGTGCAGTCGCCGACGGCTTGAGCCGTTGTCACGCACGCACAACCGATGAACTGCCATGGGCATCGTCTCGACAATCAGCGCGCATAGCTGATCGGTCTTCCGCCGCACGGATGCGGGACGATGCCCAACGGAATGCCCTGAATGTGCTCAAGCGTATCCGGGCGCATCTGTCGGCGGAAACCGTCAGATGCCCGGTTGTCAGAAATCCCGGCTATCGCGCTTCGGGATTTCTAAGGTAGTAAATATCCCACTCCGTTTCTTCAATCTTCAGAAAACCATGCCGCTGATAAAAGCGGTTTGAGTCGCTATTGCGAAGCGCGCCGACCTTGACCGGAATCGAGCGGGTATCGGCGTCGGCAAAGATGGAATCGAGTACTGCCGAGCCGATTCCCCTGCCCTGATGTTGCGGGCGGATATAGAGGTGCTCGAGTGTCAGACAATGATCGGCGGGTTTCGCTACGACAAAGCCCACGGACACGCCATCGACAATAACGAACCTGCAGAACACGGGATCGAACGACGACAGGAATCGATCTCTCGCCCGCTGCGGATCGAAACGGCCGATACGCTCCAGACTCTCCCGCATGGCCTCGATGCGTATCTGTACCAGCGCCTCGGCATCGCTGTGCGTTGTATCCGCGAATGTCACATCCACTTTCCTGTCCTTATCAGCGGTATGTCGGCTTATGCCGTCTCAATCTAAAAACGCCCGTGATTACGAGCGATTCCGGCATAAACATCGCTCGACCGATTCTGGGCGGGCACGGTTTTATGCTAAACGAATAGAAGATCCACCACACGTTGCGTCGATTCACCTGGCAGATGCTGAATTACTCGCAGATGCAGCAGTGACATGACACACGCCGAAAAACGAGTGGCTCACTATGGGTCTGCTGTCCGCCACGGGCAGTAGTTAACCTTTAAGGAGCCAAAATGAAAGCCGTTTATGACCGCTTGGGAAAGAACCAACCCTCACCATCGCTCCCGGCCTTTGTAGCGTCGCGCGTCGAGCAATATTACAGTGAACGGGTAACGGATACGTGGGGAGGCGGCCACATCATGCGCGGCCGCATTCCCGGACCGGATGCGTTGCATCTGTCGAGTAACGACTATCTCGCGATCGCGCGCCATCCCGACATCATCCGCAGTATGAGCCGGACATTGCGTTCCGACGGCAACGGACTATTGATGTCGGGCATCTTCCTGCACGGCGATTGCCCGCAACTGAAGTTCGAGAACCGGCTGGCGGCGTTCATGCATGCAGAGGCAGGCGTACTGTGTCAGTCCGGTTATGCGGCGAACATCGGGCTGATCCAGTCGATCGCTTCGGCACGAACACCGGTCTACGTAGACATGATGGCGCACATGTCGCTATGGGAAGGCATCCGCTGTGCGGGCGCGGTTCCGGTCCCGTTCAGACACAACGACGCGGCGCATCTCGAGCAGCAGATCGTGCGTTACGGGCAGGGCGTCGTGCTGGTCGATTCGATTTACAGCACGAACGGTAGCGTATGCCCGCTTGTCGCGTTCGCGGAGGTGTGTGACAGGCATGAGTGCGTGTTCGTGGTCGACGAGTCGCATTCGCTGGGCACGCATGGTCCGCGTGGAGCCGGGCTAGTTGTCGAACTTGGACTCGAGTCCCGCGTCGCTTTCCGCACCGCAAGTCTTGCCAAGGCGTTTGCCGGCCGGGCCGGGTTCATTAGTTGTCCGGGCCGTTTCCAGGAGTACTTCAAGTTCGAATCGAATCCTGCGATCTTCAGCTCCACGCTGTTGCCTCACGAGATCAGCGGACTTGACGCGACGTTGTCGGTGATTGAGGGCGCCGATCGGCGGCGCAGGCGACTCGCCTCGAACGCCGCGTGGCTGCGGGAACGGTTGACGTCGCTTGGATATAACCTGAATGGCAGCGAGAGCCAGATCATCGCGCTCGAAGCAGGCACCGAACAACGCACGATCCTGTTACGCGACGCATTGGAGTCGCGGGGCATTTTCGGTTCTGTGTTTTGCGCACCGGCAACGGCGCGCAATCGCGCACTGATTCGCCTGTCGATCCACGCTGCGCTGACCGACGCGCAGATCGAAAGGCTGGTGAGCGTTTGTCGTGACATTCGCAGCGAGGTTGAGCTCGACAGTTGGCCCTCCAGCCGTCGTCTCGGCGAGCGGCTGTCGTCCCGCAAACATAGTCACGAGCAAAGTATCGCGGATAGTGCATTAGCAGTCTGATCGCGGCATGACATGGAGTTTACGTGAGTGAACTCCATGTCTTCTGTATGTCGCGGTCCAGCCACTCGAGGTAACGGTCGTAACTCAGTACGTGGCCCAGATCAAACCCGGGCGGGTTGGGAATCACCGCATAAACGTAAGGCCGTTGACCCGTAAACTGTGTTGCCGGGTGCATATAGCTTTCCCACGCAATACCGCCCGTGGGGAAGTACCCGCTGGTTTGCCAGAAGTACGGCAAGCTCCGACCGCTGTCCAGGGCTTCGAAAAAAGCCGCTGGCGCGCCTTGTACTTCGGCTATTTCTCGCACACCCCGCAGCGTTTCGTTCGTGTGGACAATCAGCAGATAGGACTTGCCGGCGCTGTCGAACATGAGCAGCCCGTTTGGCGAGTAGGAAAGGTAATGCTCGACAATACCGAGCGATTCAAAGAGTTCTCTTACCCGCACACCCATCGCTTCGTCACGCAAGAACGTATATTCCGACGTCACCAGCGTGTCGAGAATGGACTGGCACCGGTTGTCGAAGTACGCATGCTGCATATCCCGCACCGCGCGATTTAAGGCGCTGATGGCCGATGTGTCCTGCTTGCGGATAAACCGATGAATGATGCCTTCGTTGAAGCTCTCCACCGCGATACGCTCGTCCGCCTTTCCGGTCAGCATGATCTTGCGAACAGCAGGGTCCGTTATGCGGCGGCAGAATTCGAGACCATTCAGCCCCGGCATGTCGTAATCCACGACGACAACCGACGCCGCCTGAAAACGGTCGTTATCGAACACCTGATTGCGGACCGCGTCCACGCTCATCGCGATGACCTGGTGAGCCTCGTCCTCATCGGTTCTATCGCGGTACGGAGCGAAGATCTGTTCCTCGGGCGCACCGTGACGAGGGCGTTGATTCACGAAGTGCAGCGCTTCTCTGGACGAACTGAAGAGCCGGAACGCAAGGTTCGGTTCGAGTTGCAGACACAGATTCGACAGGAATGCCGAACTGTCGTCGACGAACGTGACCGTCGTCGGAAAGTAGAAGGGTTTGATCGTATCCATCATGATGGCTTGGGAAAGGTCAACACAAATTCGGTATACACAGACTCGACCGACGTACATTCGATGGAGCCGCCCATTGCACGCATGACGTCGCGGCAGAATGCGAGGCCGATGCCGGTGCCAACGGAAGCGTCATCCGCTTCGGCCGACGACGTATAGAAGCGCGTGAAGATGTGAGGAAGGACTTGGGGCGCGATGCCTACGCCGGTATCGCGAAAGAGGAGCCGGTTCGCGCGCGCGCCAGGTGCAAGCCGGATCGAGATCAGGGCGCTTTCGACATCCGCCATGCCGCGGAACGCGTTTTTCAGCAGGTTGAAAAGCACATGGACTACCAGCATGCTCGAACCTTCGAACGTGAAGTCGTTGATGAGATCCGTAAGTACCTGCTGCCGCTCTCCCTCGCGAAACGGATAGCGGGTGAGCGCGGTCTCCACGCATTGCCTGATCGAGCAGTCTGTGACCTGTTGGGAGTGCCCGTCGGTAAACCGCGCGTTCGCGAGCAGCATGTCAATAATGGTGTTGGAATGAACCGCCTCCTGCTCAATACGGGAGAGTACGCCGTCCATGGAATGAAGGTGAACGGAGCGGATCCTGGGCACGCGTAGTCCGCTGTCCTGAGCGATCCCGTATGTTTCGAGCAGCAAAGGCAGGTAGCTTCCGAGGCCGGCGGCGCCGGCGCGAATGGCGAGTAGCGGCGTACGCAGTTCGTGAGCAATGCTGCCGGCGGTCGCCAGCATGGCGCGTTCCTGTTCGACCCGGATGCGCTCCGTGTCGTAGTTCGCGATGGCGCCGATCGCGATCGCAAACGAGAAAATCGCCAGATGAACAAGGTACGACGAGTTCATACTGACGACGTCGGTTGTGGCCCAATAGGCGAGGTACGCAAGCGCAATACCGAGCAGGAAGTTGAGCACCAGCATGAGCCAGTCGAGCAGCAACACCATCACGAATGCAGCGATCAGCGCACTTTCGACCCACACGTTCGAGCCATTGTTTTTCAACAGCATGAACGTGAAAAAGAATGGCAGTGAGTAAAAGATTGTCGCGTACCAGTAGTACGGCATGAGCTTTTTCGCCCACGACGGCCAGCGGTTGGAAAATACAATCGGGATAAACAGCGCGGAGCCGATCAGCCGCAGCGGCAGGTTTTCGTACGGCTGCGGAAAGAGGTCGTGCCAGATGTAGTAATAAAGCGGGAAGCCGACGATCGCAATGATCGAGAACGGGCGCATCCGGCGGCTCACGTATTGCAGGTTCCGCAGGGCAGGAGCGAACACCTGGGCAACGAATAGACGGATCGGCACCAACGTGCGGGCGCCCCGCGGTGGGTTTCTCGTTGCGTGCATTATTTCCAGAATAAAATATTTACCGCGTCTCTCAGGCAAGGTCCCGGCGTTGAAACTTTTGATGCTTCACGCCGCATCATCTGGATTATGCAGCGCGCGCATTTGTCTGCCTCAATTTACCAACCTGTCGAAGTCAATCGCCACGGCCGAAGCACAAATCTTGACCTAAGGCGGCGCCGATGTCACGGCAAATAATTGCCTCGCAAGCGCTTTGCGAATTGTCGTCCACGTGATCGTCTTGTGACCGTAGTCCGAATGACCTTGCGTCTATGCGCATTGAATCGACTGATGGTTCGTTCGTTATGGAGGCCGGCTTCCCCCGATAGTTTCGTCGCCCTATGAGGCGATCCATTCACCCCGGAACGGTTGATTGTGCAGATGGCCGAACTCGATTCGCATCTGTTCAACCCGCATCCTTGGACAACAGGGGCAGACCTGAGCGGCGGCTTCATTTTCTTCCGCCCGAATCGCCAACGAGCTGCGCTTTCAATAGCGCGTCGAGCCAGTCGGCGAACACCTGAACCCGGCGCGACAAATGTTGCCGATGCGGATAGAGCAGGTTCATGGGCATGGGCGCGGCCCGGTATTCAGGCATCACCTCGATCAGTTCGCCCGCACGCAGATGCTGCTGCACGTCGTAGGCGGGAATCTGGATCAAGCCGAGTCCTGCAAGACAGCAGGCGATATACGCCTCCGCGCTGTTGACGCTCACGCGGCCTCGCGTGGTCACCGTCCTCGCGGTCTCGCCGTCGAGCCATTCCCACTGCGCAATACGTCCGCTCGAAGGCGACGCGTACTGAACGACCTGGTGAGCCGCCATATCGCCGGGCGTGGAAGGCGTACCGTGACGGGACAGGTAGAGGGGGCTCGCCACATTGATCAGCGGCAGATTGCCAATGGGGCGCGCGATCAGGCCGGAATCGTGCGGCTTACCTACGCGCAGCGCGCAGTCGACGCCTTCTTCAACGAGGTCTATCGTGCGATCGGTCAGGCTGAGTGTGATGTCGATCTTCGGGTAGGCAACGAGGAATTCTGGCAGCGCCGGTGCGATGATCAGCCGGCCGATACGGCCCGGCACATCGACGCGCAGCATGCCGCCTGGCCCTACCGAGGTCTGCCGGAACAGGTTCTCGGTCTCCTCGACATCGGCGATCAGGCGCAGGCAGCGCTCATAGAGCGCGGCGCCGTCCTGTGTCGGCGACACCTTGCGCGTGGTCCGGTGCAGCAGGCGTGCGCCGATCCGTCCCTCCAGCTCCTGGATCGCAGCCGATACCGACGAGCGAGGCAAACCTAATGTATCCGCCGCGCGCGTGAAATTCGCACATTCGACAACGCGTGCGAAGACGCGAAACAGGTCAATACGATCCACGTTCGCTCCCGCCACTGTTCGACTTTTCTGACCAGTGATGTCAGAAACAGTAGGTTTAAATGATTTTTCTGGAATATATCATCCAACAGGATGAGAGGCTGCATCGGGCGGCTTCGGCACTGGGGATGAACCATGGCAGACCACAGCATCAAAGGCAAAACCGTCGTCATTGCGGGCGGGGCGAAGAATCTCGGTGGCTTGATTGCGCGGGATCTTGCTGCCCAGGGCGCCAAGGCGGTCGCGATCCACTACAACAGCGCGAGCTCGAAAGCGGCAGCGGATGAGACACTTGCCGCGATCAAATCGGCAGGCGCCACGGCCGTCGCTTTCCAGGCCGATCTGACCTCGGCCGGCGCGGTCGAGAAGCTGTTTGCGGATGTTGTCGCCGCGGTCGGCCGCCCTGATATCGCAATCAATACGGTAGGCAAGGTGTTGAAGAAGCCGTTCGTCGACATCACCGAGGCCGAGTACGATGAAATGACGGCGGTGAATTCCAAGTCCGCGTTTTTCTTTCTCAAGGAAGCCGGCAAGCACGTCAACGACAATGGCAAGATCGTCACGCTCGTCACGTCGCTGCTTGGCGCATTCACGCCGTTTTACGCGGCCTACGCTGGCACCAAGGCGCCGGTTGAGCATTTCACGCGCGCGGCAGCCAAGGAGTTCGGCGCGCGCGGCATCTCCGTGACGGCCATCGGTCCGGGGCCTATGGACACGCCGTTCTTCTATCCCGCCGAAGGCGCGGATGCGGTGGCGTACCACAAGACCGCCGCCGCGCTCTCGCCGTTCTCCACGACAGGGTTGACCGACATCGAGGACGTGGTGCCCTTTATCCGCCACCTGGTCAGCGACGGATGGTGGATTACGGGGCAGACCATTCTGATCAACGGCGGTTATACGACCAAGTAAGCGAGCGAGCCGACACGCGCTTGCGATAGAGGAGCCGCGCTGGTTCTGCAGCAAGCGCTAGCGATGTCGTGGCCGGCAAGCATGTTGTCAATTGCCGGCCGCCACTTCACACGATTTTCTGAACCCATTGGCTGCGCCAGGCCGGTGCTTCGAAGGGATCGGAAAAGTACTGGGTCTCGTGAACGACTTTGCCGTCGCGGAACTCCATGATGCTGACCGTGTAGGCCGCTCGCCCCTGATAGCTGATGCTGTATTCCGTGACCCAGAGATTGCCTTCGCCTTGAATTCGCCTCACGTCGAAACCGGACGGCTTATCCGGATGATGACCCCGCAGTGCCTGCAAATTCGCTCGCCCAACGATTCGCTCACCTGATTGCGGATAGTCACAGATGGCGTCGTCATCGTAGATATCGTGTTCCGCGTCGAGATCGCCGGCCGCCGATGCCTGCCAGTGTGCATTCAGCGCTTCACGTATGGTTTCTTCGTGCATGGCATGCCTCCGATATCGGTCACGTCAAGCTATTGCGGGCGTCGCGGAATAAACCCGGGGCGGCCGGGGGCGCTGAAACGTCGAAATTCTCGCGCACAAGATCAAATCACCCGAATGGGTGCCAGGCAGGTATCTTCATCGCGCCCCGCTTCTGTCTTCCTGGACTGCGCTGCGGCTTAGCTTCCTGTATGCGCCTGGCGTGGCACCGAACCGCGCACGAAAGCTTCGGCTGAAATGCGCCGGGTCGTTAAAGCCATTTCTGTACGCAATGCGTTCGATCGACAAATCGGCGCAGAGCGGATTCGTCATATCGTCACGGCTTCGGCTCAGGCGACATTCCAGCACGAACCTTCCATAATGCGTGCCATTAGCTTCGAACACCTTATGAATATAGCGTTTCGACACGCTTAGTGCCCGCGCGCATGCTTCGACGTCCAGTTCCGGATCGTGAAGATTCGACGCAATAAACGCGCAGAGTTGCGACCATCGCAGAGGATTTGCACCGCCCGGGGCGGATTCGGCGCTTGCATCGCCCGCCGACTCCAGGTAGGCCGCCGCCACCAGCGATACAAGCGACTGCTCCGCCGCGGCCGCCGTGTTTGCGCTCTGCTGCCCGAGCGAGGGCAAAACCGATTCGATGAATCGGTGCACTGTGAGGACAATTCCCGATTCGCCGCTGGCGCAGGCAGGTGTAAAAGAGGAAAAACGCGACGTCCCATGACCGAAAAAACGTGTAATCGGCAGACGCAGCATGACAAACTTTGCCGGCTTGTCGACGCGCGCCGTCGACGGTACGCGTGCACGCCGGAAAGTGATGTCGCCGGCTTTGAAAGGCAGCGTGCGCTGTTGCTGCGTGACCGTGCCGCAGCCGTCGAGCACGATCAGAACAATGACGTCATCGCCCACGAGATTTTGCAGATGTGCCCTTTCGTGGCGCACTTCCGACAACCCCAGTTGCACAGTCGCCAGCACCCCGCCGCCCATCAGCCGGCCTGCGCGGATTTCCCCCTCGGATCTGCCGCCGGCAAGCAGAATGTCGCCTGGTGTAACAATGTCGTCGAGTGAGAGCTTCCATTCGTCGACACAGCGCGCGGGCATTTCGCAGAGCGTCGGAGCGTACGGCAAGTCGACAGTGCGCATGACAAACTCCCGAAAGCGGCATTGTGGGTGGTGCCGGTGTAAGTCGTCCGATTATCGCGCAGCCCGCTGCCCGGCAAAAGCGACGAAAACCCTAGAAAAGAACCTCCGGTTCGCGCCGGATCACGCGCCGCCCGAACAACGCGAAACTCGCCTTGACGATGCTCGGCAGCAGCAGAAAATCGTGCGATTCCTGCGCCAGCGCCGGATCGATACTCACGATCTGGCCCATCGATCTGGCTAGAATCTGGCTACGCGCGGCGCGTTCGATCAGCACGGACAGATAACCCGATTCCTCGATCGAGGAGGTGGCTGCAAGAAATCCGTGATTCGCCAGCAGGATCGTCCGCTTGTTGCCGAGCGCGCCGGAGATGATTTCCCCCTCATTATCCGCGATCGGCAGTCCCGGCCATTCCTTCAAAAAAGCGCAGTCGTTGAAGAACGGCGTCGCATCCATGTGGGCGACTTCAAGCGGCACGCCCGTCATTGAGAGTGCGTTTACATACGGCGGATGCGTATGGACAATGCAGTTGACATCCGGCCGGCGCCGGTAGATCCACAAATGAAAACGGATCGCGGGGTTAGCCATGCCACTGCCTTCGATCACACGCATTTCATCGTCGATACGAATGACGCTGCCGCGCGTGACTTCATCGAAACCAACCGCCATCGCGGTCGTCAGGAACGTACCGTCGCCAACGCGCAGCGTAATCTGCCCCGCGAGGGTCTCGGAGTGCCCTTCGTGCGCGAGCATCCGGCACGTCAGCGCAAGCTTTTGCCGGGCGTCCCATGCGCCCTGCTCGAGCTTATGGTCCATCTCCGCGGCGATGCCGCGGCTCAGATTCGATTTGTCATGTTCGCTCATGGGAATCTCCTTGTGTTCGGATAATGACTCAGGACTGACCGACTTGCGATTGCGCAACCGGCTCGCGAATCGTGTTCGATACAGTGCCGCTGCGCGGCGCAAGCAGCACAAAGCTGGCCGCGATCAACGAACTCGCAGCGACGTAGCACGCGACCCACAGCGGATCGCCATTGCGCGCGGCGAGCAATGCGGAGCAGATCACCGGGCTGATGCCGCCGCCAATGATTGCGCCGATCGCCCCTATGGATACGCCGGAAAAACGCACCTTGACGTCGAACATATCGGCAAAGAAACCGCCTTGCGGGCCGTACATCAACGGATGGATCAGACCGAGTGCAATGACGATGGCAAGTTTGACCAGAGCCGGATCGCGCGTGTTCAGCAGGGTGAAATACGGCCAGACGTAAAGCGCGCACGCGAGCAGACCGGCCAGGTAGATCGGCTTGCGGCCAATGCGATCGGACAGGGCGGCGAACAGCGGCACCATGAAGACGGCCAGCATAGCGCCAGCCATGATCGCGGCGAGCACCACCTGGCGCGGCAGCGCCAGATGGACGGTGACGTAGGCGACGGAAAACAGCAGCACAAAGATCGACCACGTGATTTCGCCGAGTCGTGCCATAAAGACAATCGCGATTTCCCGGCGATTGTTACGAAACAGGTCGGCGAGCGGAAAACGTGCGACGGCCTGGGTCGCCTTCATCTGCTCGAATTCATGCGCTTCAGGCAGCCGTACGCGTCCGAGCAGCCCGATTACCAACAGCACCGCACTGAACAGGAACGGAATCCGCCAACCCCAGGTGAGAAAATCGGCTTCCGGCAGTCTCGACGTGAGAAGCAAAGCACCCGTCGACAACAGCGCACCGCCGTAGCTCCCCGAGTTGCTCCAGCTTCCGTACAGGCCACGGCGTCCCGCGGGCGCACTTTCCACGCTGAGCACGGTGGCGCCGCTTTGCTCGCCACCGATCGCAAGGCCCTGGAATATTCGCAGCAGCGTCAGCAGGATCGGCGCCCAGATACCGATCTGGGCGTACGTCGGCAGGCAACCGACGAGCGTCGACGCCGTGCCCATCACCAGCAGCGTGGCAAGCAGCAGCGTCTTGCGGCCGATGCGATCGCCGAAATGCCCGCAGATCAGCGCCCCCGCGCCACGCGCAAAATAGCCGGCCGCGTAGGTGCCGAGCGAAGCGATCGTGCCGGCGAGCGGATCAAGCGTCGGAAAGAAAATCTTGCTGAACACGAGCGCCGAGGCCGTCCCATATAGCAGGAAATCGTATTGCTCGATCGCCGTGCCGAGAAACGCCGAGATGAAAACATACAGCCTGTGCTTGCGTGGGGCTGGGGACATGTGCGCCTCCTGGCATTTGTCTTTGTGTTCCCAGCTTAATTTTTGGCCGCACGGGCGGCTTGTCTCCGGCGGAATCCAGAACTTGATCCAGAGTGAACCTGCACTCTACGAGTCGGCGGGCCACGCTGCATGCCGACAATCGCCCCGCTGCCGCACTCGCGGGCGCACCCGCTTTTGCACCCGCTGGGCAAGATGCCATTACAATCCAGCACTTCTAGCCGAAACGGTAATTTGCGCCATGAGACTCCTTCGTGCATCGACATTCGCAGTGGTTATCGCGGCCGCCAGTCCGGCCGCGATAGCCCAAACATCCGGAAGCACCGCTACCCCAAAATTGCAGTGCGCCATTGGGTATGTCACCGGTGTCGGGGGCGCGGAACAGAGCTTCCGCGAATACATTGCGACGCCAGATCGAGACAAATATCGTTACCTCGCCGACAACCCGATTCAATGCAAGGTCTCGGATGAAGGTCGCGCATCGGGCTGTACCGGTGTCACCAATCTTCGGAATGAAAAGGTCAGCGTGTACGACGATATCGACAACGAGACGACGGCCGTGGTGGCGCGCGTGGAACTCGACCACGGGACATACCCGGTGATTATCGATGTGCGAACGAAGGATGTGCGCTGCGAGGAATGATTTTCTGCTCAGCGCACGTTGCGCCTCTTTTGAACTCTGCGCGGGCACAGACTCCAGGCTTTGAGCTTCGCGTGCCGTTCAGTCCACCGACCTGCCAGCCCACCTGAGTGCGGGCCAGAATCCCCACAAACCCAATAGCGGACCGGGCAGCAGCAGCCATGCGGAATCGAGGCCGAGGCGTTCGAACAGCGCAGTGGCGAGCGCAATCGACACCACAGTGAGCGAGAAACCGATCGAATTCTGAATGGCGAGCGCACTGCCCACCCACTCTCGCGGACACGCTTTCGCCGAGAGCGCCGAAAACTGCGGCGAGTCGGCAATGACCGTCGCGCCCCAGACAAGCAGCACGGTGAGTAGCACGCCCGCGGGCAGCGCGCGCCAGCCGCACACGAACACCACACTGCACAAGCCTGACAATGCCAGTGCGGCCGCCGCGACGCGAGCGCTGCCGATACGGCGCGAGAGCGCGCCGCCGACAACACACCCCAGTGCACCGCAACCGATGATCAGAAACGACAATCCCGACACGCCGCCGAGATGGAAGTGCTGCGCGAGCGCGGCTTTCGCGACATAGAGCGGCACCACGGTCCAGAACGCATACAACTCCCACATGTGACCGAAATAGCCGAAAGCCGCCGCACGGAACTGTGGCAGGCGAAACGCGGACAACACGCCGCGGCCACCGTCGCGCGTTTTCTCACGCGTGGCCGCAAGCGTCTTCAGATGTGGACCGTCGCCAAGCAGATGGATCAGCGCGGCGCCGCCCAGCGCGAGAATCGACGAAGCAAGAATGACCTCCCGCCACGGCAGGTTCGTGCCGATGAACCGCAGGCCATGCGGCAATGCCGTGCCGAGCGTCAGCATGCCGACCAGTTGAGCGAGCGCTGCGCCCGCACGCTCGGGTGCCCAGCTTAGGATCAGTTTCATTCCCAACGGGTAGATGCCGGCGAGCGACAGGCCAACCAGAAAGCGGAATATGGCCGCCGAAACCAACCCTGAGGAAAGCCATGCGAACCCCGCGTTGAACGCAGCGCCCGCGATCGCACTGCACACGAAAATCGCGCTTGCGCGAAAACGGTCCGCGCAACCGGTCAGCGACAGGGTCAACGTGCCGAGGATGAAACCAAGTTGCACCGCACTCGTCAGCAAACCGATGTCCGACGCGCCGATATGCCATGCACGCATCAGGTCGGCGGCAGCGCTGTTAGCGCTGAACCACAGCGACGTGCCAAACAGTTGGGCGAGCGAGATCGTCGCCACGGGTCCAGGCCAGCGGGTCAGCACATGATGAAGCGATCGCCCTCTGACTGGTTTTGACAGATTCATTATTGACGTAGGCACCCGCTAAAGCGAAAGATAGCGATCCGCACACGCGCGCGCCGAAGCCGATTCGACAGACGCCGGTTTGCATGGCGCGTGCTCGCTAGTCTCCCAGAAGCGGCCTTGTGTATGTGGTCGCGGTGCGCCCGACGCGCCCAGTGATCGTATCGCCAACCTACCCCGCTGTCGAGAATTTCAACTCCACGCCAGGAAATCGACGCTACGCCCTTCATTCCCGAATGGATTCCGTCTCGACGATGCCGGCATCTGCCTGGCTGGCGTTCAACTCGATTGCAAGCTTCTTGCGATCCAGGCTGCCTTCCCAGGTCGACACCACGATCGACGCCACGCCGTTGCCGACGATGTTGGTCAGTGCCCGGCACTCGGACATGAAACGATCGATGCCAAGGATCAACACCATCGCGGTAACCGGCACGGTCGGAACCGCGGAAAGGCTCGCGGCCAGCGTGATGAAACCCGCGCCTGTCACGCCGGTCGACCCTTTCGACGTCAGCATCGTGACGAGCAGCAACGTGATTTCCTGCGCGAGCGTGAGATGCGTATTGGTGGCTTGCGCGAGGAACAACACGGCTAGCGTCATGTAGATATTGGTGCCGTCGAGGTTGAACGAGTAGCCCGTCGGCACAACAAGCCCCACGATGCCGCGCGGACAGCCCAGCCGTTCGAGCTTGTCCATCAGTTGCGGCAACGCCGCCTCCGACGTCGAGGTGCCGAGCACGATCAGCAGTTCATCGCGGATGTATGCGAGGAACCGCCAGAGGCTGAAGCCGCATAGTCGCGCGACAGAGCCCAGCACGATCGCGACGAACAGGAACGAGGTCAGATAGAACGTGCCGATCAGCTTGAGCATCGGCAATAGCGACTCAATGCCGTAGCGGCCGATCGTAAACGCCATCGCACCGAACGCACCGATCGGCGCGAGACTCGTGATCATTCGCACGATGCGGAAGAACGCCTTCGACAACGACTCGATCAGACCGGTCACGGAGGCGGCGCTCTCGCCCATCAGCGCGAGCGCGGTGCCGAACAGCATCGCGATGAGCAGCACGGGCAGGATGTCCCCTTGCACGAGCGCGCCGAGGAAGGTCTCGGGCACCATATGCATGATGAAACCGGCAATGCCGTCGCCATGCGTTGCCTGCTGGGCGTAGCTTGCCACAGCGCTGGTGTCGAGCGTCGCCGGATCGACGTTGAAGCCTTTGCCGGGCGCGAGCACTTGCGCGGCGAGCAAGCCGATTGCCAGCGCGAACGTCGACGCAAGCTCGAAGTACAGGAGCGCCTTGCCGCCGACGCGCCCGACCTTCTTCATGTCCTGCATACCCGCGATACCAGTGACGACCGTGCAGAAAATCACCGGGCCGATGATCATGCGCACGAGCTTGATGAACAGATCGCCGAGCGGTTTGAATGCAATAGCCGCGTGCGGCGCAAAGTGGCCGAGCAGCACGCCCGCAGCGATGGCGAACAGCACCTGCACGTACAGAATCGTGTAGAAAGGTTTGCGGGTGTTCATGGTGCCTCCGTTAGGGGGCAGCGAACGAAAGCGAGTGTGGGGGTTGTTCATTCGTCTCCTCCGTTTTTTGGGCAAAGCAGGTCCGTTCCCTTCTCTGCCTGGAAGAGAATCGGCGATTCGGATAGTGTCAGGCGCTGCCGCCGCGCTTCATATGACAGCGCGACGGCCAGGCGGTCACATCACCTGTGCCCAGGGATGCCGGACAAAATGCTCGCGTTCGAATGCCTCGATCTCGGCGACGCATGCCAAGGTCAGATCGACGGTGTCCATGCCTTCGATCACCATGCGTTTGTGGCGTGCGCCGATGGGATACGGGTACACATGCCCCGAGGCAGACGTCACCGTTTGTCGTTCGAGATCGATCGCGACCGATGTGCCGGGAGCGTCGATCGCCTCGCGCAGCAATGCATCGACAACGCCACGCTCCAGTTGCACGAGCAGCAGCCTGTTGTTCATCGCGTTCGAATAGAAGATCTCCGCGAAGCTCGGCGCGATCACCGCCTGAACGCCGTACTGCTGCAAGCCCCATACCGCATGTTCGCGGCTCGATCCGCAACCGAAATTGGAGCCGCCAAGCAGGACACGCGCATTCGCGTAGCGGGGCTGGTTGAGTACGCAGTCGGCGCGCGGCGCGCCGTGTTCGTTAAAACGCAGGTCGTATAGCAGGCCATCCGCGAGACCCGCCTTGTCGATAATGCGCAGAAACTGCTTGGGCATGATCTGGTCGGTGTCGAGGTTGTCGATCGGCAGCGGCACAGCGCTGCCTTCGATGATCGTGAGTCGCGTCATGGTGCTTGTGTCTCCAGAGTGCGGACATCGGTGATGCAGCCGGTCAATGCCGCCGCGGCCGCCATCGCCGGGCTCATCAGGTGCGTGCGGCCACCGCGTCCCTGGCGGCCTTCGAAATTGCGGTTCGTTGTCGATGCACAGCGTTCGCCGGCTTCGAGCACGTCGTCGTTCATCGCGAGGCACATCGAGCAGCCCGGCTCACGCCATTCGAAGCCTGCATCGATCAGCGTCTGCGCAATGCCTTCCTGTTCGGCGACGCGGCGCACGCTCCCCGAGCCCGGCACAACCATCGCGCGCACGCCGTCGGCAACGTGCTTGCCTCGCACGAGCGCGGCGACCGTGCGCAAATCCTCAATACGCCCGTTGGTGCACGAGCCAATAAACACGCGGTCGATGTGCGTACCCGTCAGCGCTTGCCGCGCGGACAGCCCCATGTAGTCGAGCGCGCGGCGCAGCGATGCGGCGGCCTCGGGTGTCGCTTGCATCGATTCGTCGGGAATAGGCTGGTCGATCGCAACGGCCTGATCGGGGCTCGTGCCCCACGTGACAAACGGCGCGATGTCGTGCGCGTCGAAGCGGTACTCGGCGTCGAAGCTGGCGTCGGCGTCGGAATACAGGTTGCGCCAGTCGTCGAGCGCGTTTTGCCAGGCCGTTTGATCGAGCGAAGGCGTGTGGGCACGCACGTAATCGAAGGTGGTCTGATCAGGCGCGATCAGCGCGGCGCGTGCGCCCGCTTCGACGGTCATATTGCACAACGTCATGCGCGCCTCGGCGGAGAGCGACGCGATGGTCGACCCGCTGAACTCGACGGCATAGCCGCGCGCACCCTGGGCGCCGATCTGGCTGATCAGCCAGATGACCACATCCTTCGACGACGTGCCGTACGGCAACGCGCCGTCGATCGTGATACGCATGGTCTGCGCCACCCGGTAGACGAGCGTTTGCGTCGCCAGCACATGCTCGACTTCCGAGGTGCCGATGCCGAACCCGAGCGCGCCAAGCGCGCCATACGTGGTGGTGTGGCTATCGCCGCACAGCACGACCATGCCCGGGCGGATCAGTCCGAGTTCGGGCGCGACGATATGCTCGATGCCCTGCAGTGGGTCGTCGGCCGCGAACAGCCGGATGCCGGCGCGCTCGCAGTTGCGTGCGAGGTTTTGCGCTTGCAGCAGCGACGCGGCGTCGCGAATCACCCGCGGCGATTCGGCGTGCGTGGGAATGATATGGCTCACGACAGCCATCTGCTGACGCGGCCGGCGCACGCTCCGCCCACGCGCGTCGAGCGCGCTGAACGCTTGCGGACTGGTGTACTCGTTCATCAGATGGAGATCGACGTACAGCAGCACGTTCTGTTCATCGATTCGCGACACGAGGTGCGAATCGACAAGCTTCTGATAGAGGGTTCGTTTCGACATGGTGTTCATCCTGAGGCCGGTGGCGAGTCAGCGCGCTCAGGCCGTGATTGCCTGGGTGGTGAGGAAAGGCAGTATGTGCTCCAGCAGGAGCTGCGGGGCCTCTTCCGCGATGTAGTGGCCGCAAGACAGCGCCTGGCCTTGCACGTGGGGCGCATATGGCCGCCATTCCGCGAGCGGGTCGAAGCATTTCTCGATCACGCCGTCCGCGCCCCATAGCGCCATAAACGGGCAGGCGATCTGCTGTTGCGCAGCCAGCGTTGCGCGGTCGTGCTCGAGATCGATCGTCACGCTCGCGCGGTAGTCCTCGCAGATACCGTGCGCAGTGTCGGGATCGGACACGCAGCGCAGATATTCCGCGTAAGCCGCCGCGGTGAACGGCGCAAGACCCGCGCTGCGCGCGCCCATCGTCTGCTTGAGGTATAGGTCCGGATCCGCGCGAATCAGTGTTTCCGGGAACGGCGCGGGGCGTATCAGCATGAACCAGTGCCAGTAGGCGCGCGCGAACTCGAACGAGGTCTTCTCATACATCGCCAGCGTCGGCGCGACGTCGAGCGTGACGAGGCACGTCACGGCACCCGGGTGATCGAGCGCCATGCGCGCGGCGACACGTCCGCCCCGGTCGTGGCCGATCACCGCGAACGAGGCGAAACCAAGGCTGCGCATGAGTTCGACCTGGTCGAGCGCCATGCGGCGCTTCGAGTAGTTGGCATGGTCGGCGGTGCCTTGCGGCTTGCCGCTGTCGCCGTAGCCGCGTAAATCCGCCGCAATCACAGTGAAATGCCCGGCGAGCGCGGGCGCAACCTTGTGCCAGATTGCGTGCGTTTGCGGATGACCGTGCAACAGCAAAAGCGCGGGGCCGCTTCCGCCCTTGATTGCGTGAATCCTGATGCCGTCGACATATGCCGACGCGTCCGTAAAACCTTCGAACATGCTTGCCTCCCGATGTTGCTTGAAGTCTAATTGATGAAATAGACGATTGGGTTTCCGCGAAAGCAATCCGATCGTAACTTTCAGGAACGAATCAAGCAGCATGAAGGAGTGGGGCAATGGACGGCTTCTCAGATCTGAATCTGTTCGCGCTCGTGGCGCGGCATCGCAATCTTGCCGCTGCGGCACGCGAGTTGGGTGTGACGCCGCCCGCCGTCAGCAAGCGGCTCGCGCAACTGGAGCGGCGCCTTGGCGTGCGGCTGATGAATCGCACCACGCGACGCCTCTCCCTCACGCCGGAGGGCGAGCTTTACCTCTCGAACGGCTCGCGCATCCTCGACGAACTGTCGGAGCTGGAGCAACTGGTGATGCGCAGCCGGGCCGAGCCGACCGGGTTGCTGCGCGTGAACGCATCGTTCGGGTTTGGGCGGGCACACATTGCACCGGCGGTGTCGGAATTCGTCGCGCGCTTTCCCGCGATGAAAATCCAGTTGCATCTGACCGACCGGCCGATGAGCCTGCAGGACGAAGGTTTCGATGTCGGCATCCGCTTCGGCGAGGTACCCGACGCGCGTATCAATGCGCGTTTGCTGCTGAAGAACCGGCGTATCGTGTGCGCTTCGCCGGCTTATCTTGGGCAGTATGGCAAGCCTTCAGTACCGCACGATCTGACTCGCCATGCTTGCATCGTGCTGCGCGAGAACGACTCGGCCTACGGCACATGGCATCTCTCGCGCGGCAAGCGAACGGAAACGATCAAGGTCGACGGAGCACTATCGAGCAATGACGGAGGTACGGTGCTCCACTGGGCACTCGAAGGACGCGGCATTGTCGTGCGCTCCCAGTGGGAGATCGATGGCTATCTCGCACGCGGAGAGCTCGTGCCCTTGCTGGACGATTGGGCGCTGCCGGACGCCAATATCCATGCGATCTATCTGGAACGGAACCAGCTCTCGGTGAAGCTCAGAACGTTCGTCGACTTCCTGGGCAAGTATCTTCAAACGTCCTGAAAAGCGGATGATGATTTAAGCTTCGTTAAAGCGCTCAAGCAGATGCAGCGCCCGGCGCTAGAATCGGGCACCCCATTAAAAATCTCAGGAGACACAGCCCCATGAGTGATCAGCCGTTCGGCCGCTCCCGTCGTGATTTCATGCGTATCGCCGTTACGGCAGGCACCACCGCCGCGCTGCCGTGGATGCAGGACGCCCATGCGCAGTCGCCGGCCAACGCCGCAGGCTCGGCGCCCGTCGCGGGTCATTCGGCAAAAGGCACGCAGTTGATCCTGCTCGGCACCAAGGGCGGCCCGACACCGTCCGACCTGCGCGCCGCGCCGGCGAACGTGCTGGTGGTCGACGGCCAGCCCTATGTGGTCGATTGCGGCAATGGTGTCGCGCTGCAACTGACCAAGGCGGGCATCAAGCTGCCGGGCATCCGCGACATCTTCCTGACTCACCATCATTCGGATCACAACGCCGACCTCGGCAACCTCGTATTTCTCGCCTGGGCCACCGGTCTGCGCACGCCGGTCAATCTGTACGGGCCGCCGCGCATGACAAAGATGATCGACGACTTTGTCGATATGAACGCGATCGATCTCGACGTACGCATGCGCGAAGAAGGCCGCCCGCCGTTCCGGCCACTGATCAACATCCATGAATTCGACGGCCCGCGCCTCGTGATGGAAGACGAGCGTGTACGTGTCACCTCGACACTGGTCGATCACTACACGATCAAGCCGGCATTCGCCTACCGCTTCGAGACCAAGGACCGCACCGTCGTCTTTTCCGGCGACACGACCTACTACCCGGCGCTGGCCGAGTTCGCGAAAGGCGCTGACGTACTGGTGCATGAAGTGATGTACCTGCCCGCGCTCGAAAAGCTGATGAAGACCGTCGACAACGCGCCGACGCTGCTCGATCACCTCATAAAGAGCCACACCACCACGGAACAGGTCGGCAGGATCGCCGCGGCGGCGGGCGTCAAGACGCTGGTGCTGAGCCATTTCGTGCCGGGTGGCGATCCCGCGATCACAGACGAGATGTGGGCGGCCGATGCGCGCAAGCATTTCGACGGACAGATCATCGTCGGAAAAGATCTGCAGGTTATCTGAATGCCGGAACAAGCCACCATGCAATCCGCCGCGATTCCCCTGACATTGCTGACCGGTTTTCTCGGTTCGGGCAAGACCACGTTGCTCAATCGCCTGCTGCCGCAACCGGCGCTGGGCCGTTGTGCCGTGGTGATCAACGAACTGGGCGCGATCGGTCTCGATCATCTGTTTGTCAGCACCTCGCGCGACGAGACCATCGCGCTGCTGGAAAACGGCTGTCTGTGTTGTGGCGTGCGCGACGAACTGGCTGCGACCGTGGCCGATCTACTGGAGCGCCGCGCGCGCGGCGAGATTCCCGCCTTCGAGCGGATTCTGATCGAGACCACGGGGCTTGCGCGGCCCGGCCCGGTGATCTCGCTGCTGCTCGGCGACCCGGCGCTTGAAGGTCGTTTGCAGCTCGACGGCATCGTGACGACCGTGGATGCGAAACACGGCGCCGCGCAACTTGCCCGGCATGAGGAGTCGCGTCAGCAGGTGGCGGTCGCGGACCGGCTGTTGCTGACAAAGGCCGAACTGGTCGATGCGCCCGCGCTTGCCGAACTCGAAGCGGCGCTTGAAGCGCTGAATCCGGGTGCGACGCGCATCCCGGTGCGCAACGGCGAGATTGAAGCACAGCAACTGCTCGATATTCTCACGCCGCGTGCGTTGCGGCCCTGGTTGCGCGCCGAGCCTTCGCCACGCAAGTTGCTGATGCGTGGCGCAGCGGCGTCACGTGCGGCTCATCCGGACATCGACAGTTTCTGCCTGACCTACTTGCAGGCATTGCCTATGCAGCCGTTCGAAACCGCGCTGACGGTATTGCTCGGCTATCACGGCGAACGCATCCTGCGGGTCAAGGGGATCGGCAATTTCATCGGCGAATCGCGGCCTGTTGTGTTCCATGGCGTGCAGCAGTTGCTGCATGAACCGATACGGCTCGAAGCATGGCCTGACGACGATCACACAACACGGCTCGTGTTCATCGTGCAAGGGCTCGCCAGTTCGGTGATCGAAGAAACGATCACGCATTTTCTGCGCGAAGCGGGAGTGAACGAACTAGCGGAAGATGATGCGGCGCTTTCCGATGGACCGCCTCTCGCCGCCATGGATCGCGCATCAGGTTATCGCTTGGGATAAGGCGTGCCGTCTTTGTGCACAAACCGGCCGTCGGCGTTGGAACTCATCATGTCGACATCGGAACAAGTGGTGAGATCATTCGGGTTGCGCGACCCCACCTCCAGATAAACGGCCATTGCAGAGGAGTGGTTGATCAGGTGATGGCCATTGCCGGTGCCTTGTGGAAACGCCGCGCAATCGCCCGCGCGCAATAGTGTTTCGCCGCCGTCCTCCACAAGTGTCACCTCGCCCTCGAGGACATAGACGAACTCGTCCTCATGACTGTGCCAGTGGCGCTGGCTGGACCAGTTGCCCGGCGGCAAGGTCATCAGATTAAGGCCGAAATCGCGAAGTCCACCCGCCTCTCCGAGGCGCCGCCGTGTTCGCGCGGCACAGGGCGCGTCGAATGGAGATGGATAGCCCGAACCGTTACGCACGGGCACAGCGGTGATGTCGATCTTGGGCATGCACGGCTCCCTGGTGAGATGGGCCTCCGGCGATACGCTGGATGCGTATTCACATTACGCGGCAGTCGGAGGCCCGATGATACCCGAGCCTATCCCCGCGCTTTCAGCGCCGGCGGGACCATTCATCGGCGACGTCCCCCATGGTCTTGTGCGTCCCATTGCGAATCCATGCCATGAAATCACGGTCGAATCTGAATTCCGGCCCACACTCAAGCGTCAGAAAACGACGTACATTCTGAGTATTTCTGTAGTTCTTGTCGACCAGTGTGGTCCGCGTTATATGCCCGGAATGCCAATCGAAGTTCATCTGGATTCTCCATTCGGTGTCGCTGCATGACTACGAGTCGAGGCGTTGATCATCAACGCCAATACAGATCTTGTGGACGCCAATCCACTGCGCGCGGAAGACTATGCACGCATTGTCGCCGCTGCCGCCCGGCACGACGCCGGCGTATTCGTCGCGACCCTGTCTCCGCCGCTGGCTGAAAGTTTGAGGAATCGCGGCACGCGAGCGCTGTCTCAAGCAGAATGCACGCGAATCGTGGAAAGGTACGAAGAAGGCTATGCCGACCGACGCTTCACGAATTTCCTTCTTGATGACGCGGCACTCATACCGATACAGACTAGCTCGCCGCAAAAATTTTTGCCCATTCAAAGGGGAGGACGATCCAACTTAACCCATCTTTGCACGGGCGCTCTTTCCCATTGACGCTTAGCGTAATCAACTAACCTGGCAGGTACCGCATCGCCATTCATGATGAGGCGATTCAGCATTAACGCCAGATCGGTATCCGCGATGCTCCACGCCCCGAAGAGATTCTCCGCACCTCGGGGAAGCAAGATTTCAGCCGCATAAAACAGCTTCTGTGCCGCAGCCTCGGCTGCAGGAGTAAGCGCTGCACCCTGTGCCCCATAGAACACAACCTCCGTCGAACGCTCCTGCCGGATGGGCATCAGGTCACTGCGAAGCCATGCTTGCACCTGGCGTGCCCTGGCCCTAAGAAATTTATCTTGTGGGTAGACGGGCGTTTCCGGAAATGCATCGTCGAGGTATTCAGTGATTGCCGACGACTCCGACAAGCTAAAGTTGCCATGCACCAACGTGGGAATGCGCTGCGTCAAGGATTTGGCTGCATAACCCGCTTCATGATTGGCATCAGTGCCGAGATCTACTGTAAATAGATCAAACGGCAATCGCTTTTCGGTAAGCGCAACGAAAACCGACATGGCGTAGGGACTTGCAAACTGAGTATCGGCGTATAGACAAAGACGATTTTCCTGCAAGACGCTCTCCTGCGTGTTCAGGTTCGTACGGAGCCTTGATGATATACGCTGAATGACGGCTTTCGGCTGCCAGGGTTGCAGCAAAACAAAATACTTCTCCGGCGATGCTTTGCATGAAGTCGGTCCCTCTAAATCCGCGGAACAGCGATCCCGGCGCCGCTAATAACCTACGTTGCCCCTAACAGAATGGGAGCATCCCGCGCGCTTGTTTATGGTCGGCTAACCGGCGTGACGACATGAAGTATTATTTCCACCGCAGCGAAGCGTCGTTTTGACTGCGGATGCTTCGCTACGCTCAGCGTACGCTCAGCGCTCTGTGGTTGAGAATATGAATCGCGTGTCGAAGAAAGGAGACGGTTAAATGGAGGCAGTAGCGTTGCCAGCGGCAATCACGCCGGCGCACACCGCGCTTATCGTCATGCATTATCAGACCGACATTCTCGGGCTCTTTCCGTCGGTCGCACCCGCGTTGCTCGCCAATACGCGCAAACTATGCGACGCCGCGCGGGCCAAAGGTGTCAGCGTCTATTTCGCCAACCTCCGGTTCAGCCCGGGCTATCCGGAAGTCAGCCCATTGAACAAGAATGGGCAGGGAATCAGGCAACTCGGCCTCTTTGTCGATGACCGAATCTCGCCCGAGTTGGGTCGGCAGGCCCATGAACCGGTCATCATCGCGCATCGCGCCAGCGTGTTCTTCGGCACCGACCTGCAGGTACGGCTTTCCGCACAAGGTATCGATTCGTTGATTATGGTTGGAATTGCGTCGACCGGCGTCATGCTGTCGTCGGTGGCTTATGCGAGCGATGCAGACTTCCGCCTGTACACGGTCAAGGATTGCTGCTACGACCCGGATCAGGTGGTGCATGAACATCTGTTTTCCACCGCATTCGATTCGCGCACCACGGTGCTGTCGCTCGCGGATGCTTTGCAGTTGCTCGCCTAGACGCGCGACGCCTGCTCCGGAGCACACCTGGGCTCGTGGAGTGACCTGGGGTTCGCTGGTTCAGCAGACCGCGTCTGGCCGTTTGCCACTGTTGTTTTGTGTCGCTTGAATGGAGTGAGACGTAATATGAAGAACCAACCGCGAAAGTGGCTGAGGCTTTCTCCGTTGCTTATATTGCTCGCCGGCTGCGCGGCGGGTGGCGTGCCGCAAAGCACGGCGCATTTGAGTACATTGCAATGCCGCGACCTGGCCGCACTCAGGAACAATGCGCCTCCAACCCCGGAGCGAAATCGCAGCGAACTGGCGGCTTTGAGGCGAGCGGGCTATGACCCGTCCAGGTGGTACGACCCATACTATCCGGAGGATCTGCAAGCGGCACAGCGTCAGGTCGACCGCTGGTTCCAGACGGAATGCCAGCAGGTACCACCGGCTTGACGTTAAGCTCGCCGGATCACGAACACAAACCGGACGTCTGGTCACGCCGAACACCAGCAGACATCAGCAGCGATCAGTCCAGATGCTTAACCATGAAGACCCGTTTCAAGCCTTTCTCCTCGGCCCGGTGCGTCTCGGTATAGCCGATGCGAGAGTACAGCGCGATATTCTCCGTCATGGTCTCGTGGGTGTAGAGCCGGATGGCACGGTAACCTGCCGCTCTCGCTGAGCGCTCGGCAAACTCCAGCAGGCGGCGCCCTATTCCTGTCCCCTTGGCGGAAGGTGCCACGGCTACGTTGTCCAGCAGCATCGCATCCTGTTCCGGGATGAGCACAACAATGCCTTGTATCGTGCCTTCCTGATCGACAACATAGACGCTGCCCTTGTCGATCAGGAATTCATAGTCATCCAGCATCGGTCCCGGCGGCCGTCCAATACGACGGATATAAGGCGAGTAGGCATCTCGAACGATTTCCTCGATAGCTTGACGGTCGGCCAGAATGGCAGGGCGGGGATCGGGATGCATAGGGTGTCTCGCATGTATTCGGCTGAAGGCATGGCCGCGAATATAGTAGCGCCAAACTGCCGCCATCGCGGCCAATCGGCACTCGCATGCTGGCTGGGCCATAATTTCTACGGACAGCTATCCATAGGAGTTCAGCAATGGTAAATGCAGTGAACCCGACTCATGTCTGGTCGCCGTTCGGCGCATTCTCAATGGCCGTCATCCAGGGCGATGGCCAGATCGTCCACCTGAAGGGGCAGGTGTCACTCGATCGTTACGGGCAAGTCGTCGGGCAAAACGACATGCGGGCGCAGGTACGCAAGGTTCTGGAGAATATTCGTGACGTTCTGGCGCCGATGGGCGGGCAAATGGCAGATGTGATTTCGCTGGTTCACTATGCAACGGACATCGAGGCATTCATGACCACAGGAGACATCCGGCAAGAGTTTTTTGCCGCGCCCTATCCAGTCACAACGACCGTCCAGATCGAACGTCTATATCGGCAGGAACTGATGATCGAGATCGCGGCAATCGCTGAAATTCCTCGCTCGCGATTTCGTCACCCCGAGCAGGACCGACCAGGCGCTACGTGAGCAGCCGCTTTGAGTGGCCGCGACTAGCCGACGGCCAACTCAGGACGATCCTGGCCAGCCTCGCGGGGCTTCGCACCTGACAGTAGTCGCATCCGTCTTCTCGACCGTCAGATTAACCGAGCGCGCACCGTGCGGCCGCGTGCGATGGCGCATACCTGCAGGCACAGTAAGCAACTGGCCGGACAACAGGTCGACCGATCCATCGTCGAAGTCGATGGTGAGCACGCCTTCGATAACCAGAAATGTTTCATCCGAATCGGGATGCAGGTGCCAGAAATATGGCCCGTCCATGACGCTCAAATGAACGTCGTGGTCGTTCACGCTCGTCAGAATCTGATTTGAATAACCCTGGAGCGTGCCACCCGCGACCGCACCAACGTCGACCGGTTGGATCATGCCGTCTCCCTCAAGTTAGGTTGGACCGCCGCTACACAGCGCGAGCGCGCCCTGCCCCAAGCATAGCCCGGTCTTAAAGCGTTCACCAAAGCAGAAATTCTCGCGAGTATGTGAGCCAAATTAACCGGTCGTTTCGCATAGTGCGCCTCAACAGACGCCCTCTTAGCCAGCAATCGAACGAATGACCCGCGCCGGATTGCCCCCAACAAGCGTATTCGGGGGAACGTCTTTAGTGACGACCGACCCGGCCGCGACGACCGAATTCTCGCCGACCGTTACGCCACCGATAATGGTCGCACCCGCCGCGATCCACACCCCCTTCCCGATCACAATGGGCGCGCCGATGGTGACGGAGCGTCGCTGCGAGGGTTCAAGGGGATGACCCGCCGTGATGATGCTTACGTTCGGCCCGATCATCACATCGTCTGCGATGTCGAGGCCGCCAAGGTCATAGAACGTGCAGTTCTGATTGATGAAGACATTCCGGCCGACGCGGATTTCGTCTCCGCCGGCTGTATAAAACGGCGGGATCAGCAAAAAGCTCTCGTCGACCTTTTTGCCAATCAGTTCGCTGAACAGGGCCCGAACTTCGTCCGCGTCGTTGAACGTCAAACGGTTAAGCCTGGCGGTGAGCGCCGTTGCCCGTTTGACGTTTGCCACCATGGCCGCCGATTCCGGCGTCCTGCCGTGAATTATCCTGGTGCGATCGTCTTTCTGCATGCGTTAGTTTCCTTGGGTTGCGGCCGTATCATCAGCCACGACAATGACACAATATCGCTGCACGAAAACGCCTGGAGGAAACATCCATGACCGCCCCGGTTCATCCCGCGTCCGACTTTCGCCGGCAGCGTACCGTCGGCATTGCCGGCATCGCGATCGCCTCGCTGTTTGCCTCTGGGCTCTGGCTCGCTGTCGATCATTTTATGTCGCCGCTGCCGGGCATGAACACCCTCGGCGCGCGGATGCTGCTGACGCTGAAATGCTGCTGTGCCGCAGTGTTGTTCTGTCTGGTGACAGGTGTGGAAGCCGTGGCGCACGAACGATTGACCTCGCCCGCGTTCGATCCGCTGGTGGGCTTCGAGACACGCAGGTTACGCATCAATCAACGGTACCTGCAGAACACCGTGGAGCAGATCATCGTGTTTGCGGCGGCGCTGTTTGGCCTGGCCGCCTACTGCCCCGACGGCTCATCCATGCGCGCCGTCGTGGCGACGACCATGCTATGGATCGTCGCGCGCGGCGCGTTCTGGATCGGCTATCACCACAGCGCAGCGCTGCGCGGGCTTGGGGCTCCGGGCATGGCGATCAGCATGATCGTGCTGCTTTATGTGACGAGCCGGTTTGGGTATGAGATCGCGGGGACAGCGGGGGCGATTGCGCCACTCGTTGTCTTTTTCGCGATCGAGGCGGTATTGTTCTGGGGCACTCGAGCGCTAAAAGAAAGTTGATTCAATAGAGTCCGTCAACCCGATCGAATTCGCTGGCGTGAGTCGATCAGATTGCCATGCCGTCCGTTTCCGCAAACGGGGATCGCAAGACAATCGCGTCGTCACGCTCAGGGCCCGTAGTGACCACTGACACCGGAATGCCAACTTCCTGCTGAATCGCTTCAATCAGCGCCGCGGCCTGGCGCGGCAGATCGCCATAAGAGCGGATACCCCGGGTCGAGCCGTCCCAACCCTCAAAACGCTTGAGAACCGGCTGCAGGCGTTGCTGCCCGGCGTTGGTGGACGGCATGTAGTCGATGCGCTTCCCGTCGAGTTCGTAGCCTACGCACACGTAGATCGAATCGAAACCATCGAGCACATCGAGCTTGGTCAGCGCCAGCAGGTTGATGCCGGCGACCTTGCAGCTCTGCCGCAGTTGCACGGTGTCCAGCCAACCGCAGCGACGCGGGCGGCCGGTGTTGACGCCATACTCGCCGCCGCGCTGCCGGAGCACCTCGCCGAGTGTTCCGTCGACTTCAGACGTGAACGGGCCTTCGCCAACACGCGTTGCATAGACCTTGCTAACGCCAAGTACCTGCCCAAGGTGCGAGGGCGCGATGCCGGTGCCACTGGCCGCGCCAGCGGCGACAGTGCTCGACGACGTCACATACGGGTAGCTGCCCCAGTCCACGTCGAGCATCACGGCTTGCGAGCCCTCGAACAGCGTGCGCTTGCCCGACACATGCGCGTGGTCGAGCGTCTCCCAGACGCGTCCCATGAAGGGCAAGATTCTCGGCGCCATGGCAAGCAGATCGCTCAACATCGGGTCCCGCTGGAAAGGTTCCAGACCGAGGCCGCGGAACCACGCGTTATGGTACTCAAGCAGTGCATCGAGCTTTTCCGCAAACAGTTCGGGTTCTGCAAGATCGCAAACGCGCAAGCCTCGGCGCCCAACCTTGTCTTCATATGCCGGACCGATACCGCGTAGCGTGGTGCCGATCGGCCTGGCGCGCAAGCGTTCCTGAGCGGCGTCGATCGCACGGTGGAGCGGCAGGACAAGCGTCGCCGTCTCGGCGATCTGCAACACCTCGGGCGTTACGCGAATGCCCAGCGCGGCCATGCGGTCGATCTCCGCAAGCAGCGCCTCCGGGTCAAGGGCAACACCGTTGCCGATCAGGCCAGGCTTGCCGCGCACGATACCGCTGGGAAGCAGCGCCAGTTTGTACGTCTGACCGTCCACCACAAGCGTATGCCCGGCGTTGTGGCCACCGTTGTAGCGGGCAACGATGTCCGCCTTCTCGGCAAGCCAATCCACAATCCGGCCTTTCCCCTCATCGCCCCACTGCGCGCCAACCACAACAACATTCGACATACGGTAGTCTTCCTGGTGACTTAATTGAACAGATCGAGAGCCCGATCCGGTGCCAACGAGGTGAATATAGGGGACTACAGTGCTCACGAAAATGCATATAAACTCATCATGCTTGTCAGGAAAAATCACATAGAGATCGGCCATGCCACGTCGTCTGCCGCCATTAAACGCACTGCGCGTCTTCGAAGCCGCCGCCAGGCTCGAGAGCTTTTCAGCCGCCGCCGACGAGCTGTGCGTCACGCACGGGGCCGTTAGCCGGCAAGTAGCGCAATTGGAAACCTGGCTCGGACACAACCTGTTTGAACGCCGCGGCCGAAGGGTCGTACTGACCGCACCGGGGCGCACTTATCTGTCAGAGATATCGGCGGCGCTCGACCGCATCGCGCTGGCCACCAATGAACAGCTCCGGGTCACGCGGCAGCAGATCATCAGGGTGAATGCGCCGACTACTTTCGCGTTGCGATGGCTATTGCCGCAGCTTTCCAACTTCCAGTTGACCAATCCGTCGGTGGAAGTCCGGCTGACTACTTCGGCCGAGCCGATCGAAAGGCTACGCGACGAATGCGATGTGGCGATTCGCGGCGGCGAGCAGAAGCCGGCGGGGTACGTAGTCAGCGAATTTCTGTCGGAAGTCCGCTTACCGGTGTGCTCGCCAAAGGTGTTGGAGTCTCATCCGATACGTCATGTGTCGGACCTGGCGCATCACACCCTGCTGCATACGGCAACCTATCCCGGCCTTTGGGCCGAATGGCTTGCGGCATGCGGCAACCCTCAGCTTGCCGCACGTCATTCGCAGCAACTGGATCACTTTTATTTGACCCTGCAGGCCGCCATTGACGGCTTAGGTATTGCGATGGGCCCGACCGCGCTTGTAGCGCTCGATGTCGAGGAGGGCCGTCTCGTGTTTCCGTTCGACGGGCCGGCCTTGCCTGCCTGGCGCTACTGCAGCTACGTTCACCATGCACGCCTCGAGGATCCCGCCATCAATACCTTTCTGGCGTGGCTGCGCGAACTGGGGCAGCGTTTCTCACGCAATGCGTAGCGTAGACGCGTACGCGCAAGTCTCGACGCCACTGGGTTACCCGCCTCAACGTCATATCGTCCCAGCGACAACGAACCCAAGCGAACCGAAGCGGCAAATGGCAACGCCTACGCCAATCGCAGCCCCCACAACACATCCAGTACGTGTTGCGTGGAACGCTCAACGTGTCCCGCACGATGCGCAATGCCGAGCCGGCGCCACAACGCTGGGCGCAGCGGACGCATGACAATGCGCCTGTCGGGCAATGGCGTCGTAGCCTCGTGTGGCAACAGCGCTGCGCCGTAACCTGCCGCTACCAGACTCTTGATCGCGTCGTTGTAGTTGAGCTGAATGCGCGGCACAGGATGGTGCCCTCCGGTCGCGAACCACTCCGTGGTCAGACGCGAGAGGCGCGTGGTCGCGTCATTGAGGATGAGAGGCTGGGCGGCGAGCCATTCAGGCGTGACGCGGGCGGGACAGCGCCAATGGGCCGGCACAAAAGCCATTACAGGGTCGCGGCGCCAAGGCTTGATCACGAGCCCGGCCACCGGAGGCTGAGGCAGCGCGACCAGCCCGACATCCAGCGTGCCGTCCACCAATCGTGACAGCGTTTCATGCGACGTGAGCACCGCAATCTGAATGTCGATAGCAGGATGGTGCTGGCGCAGCACCTCAAGCGCTTGTGGCAACAGATGCGCGATCACACCGGTCGACGCACCGAGCCGCGCGCGCCCTTCGAGCCCCTCCACCTGCCGTTGAATATCGTCTAACGCCTGCTCCGCATCCGCCAGCAGCCGACGCGCGCGCTCCACCAGCACCTCTCCTATCGCCGACGGCTTTACATGTCCGCGCTTGCGTGACAGGAGTGGAGCGCCAATGCGGTCTTCGAGTTCAGCGATGTGGAGACTGACAGTTGGCGGCGCCAGATGCAATGCACGCGCCGCATCGGCAAATGAGCCATGGTCGGTAATGGCGACCAGGGTGCGCAAGCGGTCCAGACTGATCTCTCGCATGTCGGCGTCCAGATTCAGAAAAACTGAATGTCCACGTTATGAAATTCAACTTTCTCTATTCTAACCGTGCATGGAACATAGGGGCTCGCGCTACTTACTACAACCCAGTCACCGAAGGATTTCACGCATGAGCTCACCCGTTGTTTTCATCGACGGCGACCAAGGCACCACCGGGTTGCAAATCCACGAACGGCTGCGCAACCGGACCGATCTGAAACTGCTCACGCTTCCCGCCGCGGAACGCAAAGATCCGCGGCGTCGCGCAGAGGCCATCAACGCCTGCGACATCGCCATCCTCTGCTTGCCTGACGCCGCCGCACGCGAGGCGGTGGACGCCATCGTTAATCCTGCCGTGAGAGTCATCGACGCAAGTTCCGCCCACCGCACGCAGCCGGGCTGGACATACGGCTTTCCGGAAATGGCGGCGGGACAGGCTGAGCGCATTGCGAACGCACGCCGGGTGACCAATCCCGGTTGCTATCCAACCGGCGCAATTGGCTTGCTGCGTCCACTGTTGCAGGCCGGGCTCATTCCTGACAACTACCCCGTCAGCGTTCATGCGGTGTCCGGCTACTCCGGACGTGGGCGTGCCGGCGTGGAAGAGCACGAGGGGCACGGTGCCGGCAACGCGCCTTCATACGTGGTGTATGGCCTGGAACTCGCGCACAAGCACACCCCGGAGATCCAGCAGCACGCCGGGCTCGCGCAGCGTCTCATCTTCGTCCCTGCGTATGGTTCGTTCCGCCAGGGCATCGTGCTGACAGTGCCCCTGGATTTACGGCTGCTCGCCCCCGGCGTGGATGGCGCTACGTTACACGCGTGCCTTGCACGCCACTATGCCGAGGCGGCTCATGTACATGTCTTGCCGCTGCACGAATCGTGCGCCTTGAAGCAACTGGATCCGCAAGCGTTGAACGGTACTAACGATATGCGCCTAAGCGTGTTTCCTAACATGGAGCACGGGCACGTCCTGTTGTCCGCGGTTTTCGATAATCTTGGCAAAGGCGCATCCGGCGCAGCGGTTCAGAACCTGAACCTGATGCTCGCGCAGCAATCTCGATGAGTTTGAATCCGCCGGTGTTGCCTGCGGTCCACTTGAATGATCAACGCTGAGCATGGCGCTGGCTCTGCTCTGATAAGGACTGTACATGCCCGGTCGCTATCGTACCTGGAACGGGTGCCACGGCAGTGCGCATACGCTTAAAGCGATGCCCGCTCCAGAAATTTCCTGATCTCGACCGAGTAGACGCCAGGATGCAAGAACCGGAACATGTGGCCGGTGCGCGGCATGATGACTTCCTGCGAACCCTTTATGCCCTTCAGGAGGATCCCCGCGGCCTCTTCGCCGATCAGCCTGTCTTCCTCGGGAGTGAGGATCAGCGTGGGGACGTCGATCTTCTTCAGCAGCGCTGTATAGTCAGGCCCAACTAACGGCAGAGATCTTTGCGGAGATACGCCGCGACCGGCTCAGTCAGCGCGATGCCGTGCAATTCCTCCGGCGATGCCAGACGCGCGGCGACAATCTCACGATTATCGAGCCGCAGCTCGGGCATGCAATCGAGGTGCAGTTCAAAGAAGTGCACCTGGTCTCGTCTTCCGTCCCAGGAGCCGCAGACGGTGCCCGCGGGGCGCAATGGGTGCGACGGGTGCGACGGGTGCGACGGGAGACCAATCTCCTCCTCCATTTCGCGCTGCGCGGCAGCATCGGGTGTTTCACCGGGCCGGACACTGCCGCCGGGCAAATTCCATTCGGCCCGGTACGATGACTTCACCAGCAACAGCGCCCGCCCGACGTAGATCGCTACTAGCGCTCCCTCGTGGCGAGGCCGCCGGAGGTGCCACCACGCGCGAGCAAGCCGGAATCCGAGGCGAAGCACCACGCGCCAGACATAGTCGATAAGCGTAGCCGGCTGCACTCGCTCAGGGCTCGGCATGAGGTCTCTCCTTTCTTTCATGGTCAGAGATGGTCAGAGGTCTTCCGGCGCGCCGCCAAAGCGGCCGTTCACAATATGTCACCCGCCAGCGTCGGGCGAACGTTCAGCTATCATGCTCCGAGCTTCCGGTTGCAAACTATATAGTCTCCGCTGCCGGTGTTTCCAGATCAATCGCCGCCCGTCCTTCGCCACTCTCTTGCTTGAAGCCGTCGTCTTACCGGCAGCAGATCCGGCTAAGATACTTTCTTTTTCCGGAAGCTACCTGCTCATGACTACGTTAGCCGATCGCCCCAACACCGCGCTTGTCGTTATCGACCTTCAGAATGAAGTCGTCGCGAAAGCATATCGGCGTGATGAGGTGCTCGACACAGTCAACACGCTCATTGCGCGGGCGCGCAGCGCCAAGGTGCCGGTCGTCTGGATCCGTCACGCCGACGAAGGTCTGAAAGCCGGTAGCGAAGCGTGGCAGATCGTTGCCGAACTGGTTCCGGCAGCGGGGGAAGCGATCGTCGAGAAAAGTTATCGCGATGCGTTTGAAGCCACCGATCTCAAACAGGTGTTATCGAGCCTGAGCGTGGGCAAACTCATCGTGACGGGTGCACAGACGGACATGTGCGTCCGCTCGACACTGCATGGCGCACTCGTACGCGGCTATGACGCGCTTCTGGTCGGCGATGCCCATACGACTGAAGACCTGACGCAATGGGGCGCGCCGCCGCCGGACGCCGTCATCAGGCACACCAATCTGTACTGGAGCAATCAGCGGGCACCGGGCCGCACTGGCGGAGTCATCGAGAGCAAAGACGTCGATTTCGCATCCGGTAGTTGCTAAGGGCGAGTGATGACGTCGTAGGTCGCGGGTGCGCTCACGCACAGTGTCCGCGACAGCGTTTCAGGAAGTTCAGCGCCGCATCCTGTCGCTCACTTGCCGCCAGTGACATCGAGGAAGGTGCCGGTGATGAAGGACGCCTCGGCGCTTGCCAACCATAGAATCGCCTGCGCAACCTCTTCAGGTTGACCGCCTCGCCCCATCGGAATCGAGTCTTTGACGCGATCGACTCGCCCCGGCTCTCCGCCGCTAGCATGCATGTCAGTGTAGATATGCCCAGGGCGAATGCAGTTGACGCGTATGCCATCCCGCGCGACTTCCTTGGCGAAGCCGATGGTGAATGTCTCGAGCGCCCCCTTCGAGGCCGCGTAGTCGACATATTCGTTTGGACTGCCAAGCCGTGCCGATGCCGACGAGATGTTGATCACCACGCCGCCGCGACCATTGTAACGACGCGACATCCGCTTCACCGCTTGCTGCGCGCAGAGAATAGGGCCTATCGCGTTGACCGCGAAGACACGCTGCATCCGCTCGAATTCGAGATCCTCCAGCCGGGACTGCCGCGCAATTATCGCGGCGTTATTCACGAGCACATCGATCCGGCCGAACGTCTGGTCGATCGCGGCGAATAGCTGAGCGACCTGCTCGGGATCTGCGCTGTCTGCGCGCACCGGTAAAGCCCGGCGCCCGGCAGCTTCCACATCGGCCGCCACCGCAAGGGCAGCGGATTCGTCGGAGACGAAGCTTATCGCTACGTCGTAACCCTGTGCGGCAGCAAGCCGTGCAGTCGCCGCCCCTACGCCGCGGCTTCCACCCGTTATCAGAATCAACGGCGCCTGCGGAACAGTGTTCATCTGGTGAGTCTCCACGTGATGGTGAAAAAAATGCATCCTGGGCGAGCCGAATAACAGCGGAGTGCGTCGCTGGCGAGCTCACGTCGTGCGCAGACGAGGACGAAGGGCAAACGCCAGGGGGAAGATGGTCAGCGCTGTGATCGCAGTCGCAATGGTGGCACCGTGTACGCCGATTCGATCGCCCAGAAAACCGTAAACAATCGGAGAAAGTGCCCCCGAAGCAATGGTACCGGTATAAAAGAGCGCAAACGCTCGCTCGGTACGCTCGACCGAAGTCAGTTCAGGCACCGTGCCATAAAGAACAGACGATGTGCCGTTGAGCATCACGCCAAGCAGAGGCAACAAGATCATGGCGGGCGCCAGCGGCAGGCAAATCACGGCGAGGATCAACGCTGCCGTGCCGCCTTCGGTTGCGAGCACGGTGCCGATTACCCCCACGCGCGTGCCGAGCCAGCCACAAACGAACTTGCCGGCGGCGCCGCCGATGAAGACGAGTGCGAGCGCCGTGCCCATCATCGGTTGCGAGATGCCTTTCGTTTTCAGGAGGAATGGCAGGAAGGTCAACAACCCCATGCGCACGGCTGTGTCGAGTACGCCGATCGTGAACAGCAGTGAGAAGCCCGATCGCGAACCGTTGCTGTTCTGGCTCGACGTTTCCTCGAGAGAAGACTCGTCTCTCGGTATCGATGGGAGAAAAAGTGCAATCACGACTGCGACTACAACGCCGATCGTCGACACGGCCCAAAGCGCATGGCGCCACGGCATGATGGTAATCAGAAGCGAGATAGCCGCGGGAAGCGCGGATTTGCCCAGGTCGCCTGAGAAATTGTAGATGCTGAGCGGCCCTCGAGCGTTGCGTCCATATGCGCGTGAGACCGCGCCTGAAGCCAGCGGATGTTGCGTGCTCGAGCCGCTTCCCGAGATGGCGAGCGCGACGCATAAGCCCAGCAGGCTTCCAGACAGCCCTGCGACGGCATAGCCCAGCGCGGCCAGAAACGTGCCGAACGCAAGCGTCGCGCGCGTGCCCAATGTGCGCGCGAGGCGTCCAGCGGGTAATTGCAGCGTCGCCATCGTGCCCGCATAGATGCCGCGCAACATGGCCAGGGCGCCGAAACTGAGTCCAAAGTCCGCCTGCCAAACGGGAAGCAACGCGTAGATCATGTCGGTGTACCCGTCGTGCAGCGCGTGCGCCGTACACGAGAGCCACAATACGCGCGTGCGCGAGACGGAGATCGACTGACCGGGTCCGTCGGCTACGCCTGTCGTTGGGGAGGAGAAGGAGAAAAGTCTCATGGTTCAACTGAATCGCAGAAGCGCAGGCCTTGACGACAGCTTGAGCATTTGTTGCGGGACACCCATAGTCTAGGTTCGTCAAGAACGCGCCACAACTGACGTAAAATTGAGTCAGCCGGGAGAAAAAGTCACCATATGGACACAGACAAACGAGCGGGGAAAGACGCGGAAAAGTTGCCTCCCTTGAATGCGTTGCGGCACTTTGAGGCGGTCGCCCGCCTGGGGAGTTTCGCGGCTGCGGCGAGCGACCTGCACGTCACGCATTGGGCGGTCGGCAAACAGATTCGTTTGCTGGAAGACTGGTTCGGCGTTCCGCTCTTTGAGCGCCGTTCACGCGGCGTCGTTCCTACTGACGAAGGCGCTGCTCTGCTCAACGACGTCAAAGGTGCATTTGCGCGCCTGGGCAGTTCGGTTACCCGGCTGCGTCAGGAATCCATTACGCGTCGTATCACGGGGGTCGTGCGCGTAAATGCGCTGGCAAGCTTCTCTTTATGCTGGCTAATACCGCGCCTGGCGGATTTCCGGGCTCGCTACCCGGACATTGATGTGCGGCTCTCCACAACCTCACGCAGGTTGCGCTATGTCGGCGGTGCATTCGACGTCGGCGTGCGGTCGGGACCCGAGGAGGCGACAGGCCTCGTGTCAACGACGCTGATGCCCGACTTGCGCCTGCCCGCCTGCAATCCAGCGGTGCTGCTAAGCCACCCGATCAGGACGGTCGCCGACCTGCGAAATCATACGCTCCTTCATTCCACGAGCACGCGCACTGCCTGGTCCGACTGGTTACGGGGGGCCGGTGCGCCAGGCCTGCAGGGTGCCCATCATCTCGACTTCGATCACGTTTTTCTACAACTGGGCGCAGCGGCCGAAGGCCTCGGCGTAACGTTGGCGTCGCTGCCACTTATCGAGCGCGAGATTGCAACCGGGCGTCTCGTGTGCCCGATATCGGAGCCGGTGTTGCGCGGACCGGACTACACCTTGGTCGTGAACACCGATCGCGCGGACGATGACGCCGTCATTGCATTTAAAGAATGGATCATGGCAACGGCGGCGCAAAATCCGGTAGAACCGGCTCGCAGTGAACCTGCACAAAAAACTCGCCGAGCCAAACCGCACGCGACGCGATCGCAGCGCTAGTTGCGATTGCGCCCGACTCCAGCGGTCTTCAGCCATCGGTTGAGACCGTGACAGACTCCCAGTCGCGGATCTCATTTTCCAATGCGGACAACTTACCTCTCACGAGCCCGAGTGCATCGCTACCGAGTAAAAGATGCGTGGGTGGGCAATCCGCGGCGATTGCGGCGAGCATCGCGCGTGCCGCCTTTTGAGGATCGCCCAGTTGCTTGCCGCTCTTCTCCTCACGCGCTGTGCGAATGGGGTCGAAGATAGCGTCGTAATCCGCAATCGAACGGGGTGTTCGCGTCATCGAGCGACCCGCCCAGTCAGTGCGGAACGAGCCGGGTGCGACGGCTGTGACGGCAATGCCGAAAGGCTTGACCTCCTTGCCAAGCGCCTCGGAAATGCCCTCCAGCGCGAATTTGCTTCCGCAGTAGTACGTGATGCCCGGCATGGTGATATAGCCGCCCATCGACGTGATATTCAGAATGTGGCCACGTCTGCGCTCACGCATGAAGGGCAGCACGGCTTTCATCATGGCGACAGCACCGAACACATTCACATCGAACTGTCTGCGCATCTCGGACAAAGGCGATTCTTCCATGATGCCTTCGTGTCCGTAGCCGGCGTTGTTGACCAGAACGTCGACCGGTCCGACGGTCGCCTCGATCTCCGCCACGATGCCGCCAACGGCATCGAAATCGGTCACGTCAAGTACACGTCCAAAAGCCGCGTTCTCAGACAGTGCCTCGAAATCACGCTTTGCCTGCTCGCTTCTCACCGTACCGACGACTTTGTGTCCCGCCGCCAACGCCTCGCCTGCAAGTGCACGGCCGAAACCGCTGCTGACGCCAGTGATAAGTAGAGTTTTGCCGGATGCCATTGAAGCCTCTCCCGAATGTTGTCTGGAAAGTGCATACTAGTCTCAATGACGGGGCTGTCTAAGCCATATTTCGCTATTTTTCTTGCCTAAAACTATGAACGCAAAGCGGGCCATCACGGATAATCCGGATCTTTCCGCGGCAACCCGGAAACGCATGGTTGCACTGCTCCTCGCGTTGGCGCCCGACGAGGGCTACAACCTCACGGCACTGCCGGGCGTGCGCATCTTGCGGTCAAACCGGCCTCTGGCACGCACACCGGTTCTCTACGATCCCGGTATCGTGATCGTTTGTCAGGGGCGCAAGCGGGGTTATTTCGGCAACCGGCTTTATCTCTACGACGAACGTCACTACCTGGCCGTAGCCGCGCCCGTTCCGTTCAGCATGGAAACCGAGGCCACGCAGCAGCGCCCGCTGCTGGCGTTGTACCTCCACCTCGATTTCACCTTGGCCGCCGAACTGGCTGGGCAGATCGACCGTGAAGGCGTAACGGAACACGTGCAAGCGCCTCAAAGCATGATGTCGACGCCGATGGATGACGCGATGCAGGCGTCCGTGCTGCGTTTCCTTGAGGCAATGCATCGGCCGCTTGAAGCCGCTGTATTGGGCCCTGGCCTGCTACGCGAGCTTTATTTCCGTGTGCTCACCGGAAAGCAGGGAAGCTCGATGCGCGAAGCTTTGGCGATGCGAGGCCAGTTCGGCCGGATAGGCAGATCGCTACGCCTCATCCACGCCGGCTACGCGCAGCCGCTGGACGTGACGCGGTTGGCAGAAGAAGCCGGAATGAGCGTTCCGAGCTTCCATAGCCACTTCAAGGCAATCACACACGTTTCTCCGATGCAGTACCTGAAGTCAACCCGCTTGCACCAGGCTCGCCTGTTGATGATCCGCGAGGAGTTGACTGCGGACGCCGCGAGCCACGCGGTAGGTTACACGAGCGCATCCCAGTTCAGCCGGGAGTTCAAGCGGCTTTTTGGCTTGACGCCGGCGGCGGAGACGAAGCGTATGCGCGAGAGCTTCGCCATTCCGGCAGCGTTCGACGATGCGACGTACGTCTCATCACACTGAGCGTGACACGCATTGTTCCGGGGGCAACGCCGACAGTTGACGAGCGATAGTTTCGACGACCTGCTCAACCGAAACGTTAGCTGTGTCGACCACCAGATACTCGGATTCCCACGCATCATATTGGCGTTCGATCACACTCCGCCATGTCGGCAGCGCGTGATCGGGGATATCTGCCCGTCGTCCCTCGACCCTAAGACGGTGCGCCATCGCATCGGAACAAATCAGCTCGATCTCGACGATGCGCACACCGGCTTCGAGAGCCAAGTTTGCTAACCGGACACGTTCTCCAGCGTGCTGCCGCGAGTTTCAATCCCAAAGCGCGTCACCACGAGCGCCGCCACAAGAAAACAGAGGGCACCGAAAACGAATACACCATCGTTCTTCCAGACTGGAAGGATCAGGCCGACCACCGTCGGTCCAATCAGCGCACCAAGCCGTCCAATGAACGAGGCGAAGCCGCACCCCGAAGCCCTCGCTCTCGACGGGTACAACTCGGGCGTGTAGGTGTAGAGCACGGCCCACATGCCAAACGTGAAGAATTGCATCAGTGCGCCGACTGCGATCAGTGCAGACGGACTCGGACTGAGATGCGCAATGCGGCCAAATGCGAAGATCATCACCGCGGCGCCCACCAGCGTGATGACGCATGTCGGTTTGCGTCCCCATCGCTCAACCGCCCAGGCGGCCCATAGAAAGCCGGGCACGCCGCCTAGCGATATATAGACGGTGAACAGAACCGACTTCGTCACGGCGAGTCCCGATTGTTGAAGGAGCGCGCCCAGCCAGGTGTTCAATCCATAGAATCCAAGAAGTGAAAAGAACCACAACGAACCGACCGTCAGCGTTCTGCTCCGGTAAGCCTTCGACCACAACACCTTGAGACCCTGCTCGCTACGCAACTCTATAGCGACCGGATTACTCGCCGGCAAACTTTTCAATTGCAGGCGCGACATCACCGATTGCTCGATTCGCGCGACGATTTCCGCCGCCTCCACGTGACGCCCTCGCGATTCAAGCCAGCGCGGCGATTCGGGAACATAGCGGCGAACCACGAACAGAAACACCGCCGGCATCGATTCGATCAGGAACAAGGTTCTCCAGCCGTGCGCGCCCAGCACATAGTATGAAAGCAGTCCGGCACAGATAAACGCCAGCGGCCAGTTTCCATCCATCATTGCGAGGTAGCGGCCCCGCGACTTTGCCGGAATGAATTCCGACAGCATGGTCTGCGCGAGCGGAAGCTCCATCCCCATTCCAATGCCGAGAACCAGCCGGAAGATACCCAATGAGGTCGCATCCGTAGCGGCCGAGCACAGATAGCTGCCAACGCCCCACACGATCATGCTGATCTGAAACACCGGCTTGCGGCCGAACCGGTCGGCGGCGGCTCCTGAACACAATGCGCCCAGCGCCATCCCGGCGAAGCTGGCGCTACCCAGCATTCCAGCCTGCGCGCTGCTCAGGCCAAACTCGCTCTTGATGGAGCCGAGAACAAAGGTCATCGTGGCGAGGTCGACGTTGTCGAAGAAAAACGCCAGCGCGATGACTACGAACAGCATGCGGTGGTAGCCGCAAACAGGTAACCGTTCCAGCCGGCTGGCCGCGTTGCCGCCTGCCACTTCCATCCCTGTCATCTTCATGCGTGTCTCCTGTTCTCATGGGTCGAATCGAAAAGTACGGACACCGCATCGAACGGTGCCTGCAAATCACTATCGGACTCCAAAAGAACAGCGGCTCACGTGAAGATGCCGTCGGGTATCGCGTCTACGCCAACTTGGGAACGGCTGCGGCCGGCTTACTTGAAGCGGTTCTTGTCGAACGCGTCTGCCGGCAAGCCGGACAGGGTCGCGCCCGCGGCAAACGGGTACCGGACATAGGGGGCCTCAGGTTGACCGGGCGGAGAATATTGACCGTCCGCGAGAATGCGCTTCTTGGCCGTCATCTCGTCGATCACGCATCGCATCGCGATGATCTGATTGGCCGCGCCGTCCTCGATCGGTGTGTAATCTTTCTCCGGTCGAAATTTGTCGAGCGCCTGGTTCTGGTGCGCGATCACGTCTTTCGTCAGATGCGTGATTTGTGCCCGGCAGCGAGCGATCACACTGTAGTACTCGAGACTGGTGTTTTGCCCTTTGGGCGCTTTAAGCAGCGCCACCGGTCGATCGATTTCAATAATCAGATGCGGGTTGGCATGGATCGCCGCAGCAAATTTCCCGAATCGCGAACAGTGAATCAGGAACGCATCGCCGACGAACGTAAAGCTTTGCGCCGTGATGTACGGATACGGCGAGTCGTGAACCGCGGCGCGGCAGATCAGTTCGTCTTTCAGAAATTTTTCGATGGCGGGCCAGTCAGTCCACGCGAGGTCGGTCCGGCGCATGTCGGCGCACAAGTAGGTGGGAGTCATATCGGCGTAAAAGTGAAGGAGTGAATTGAATGTTGTCGGCGCGACCCGGGCCAACCTCGGCGCCGACTCGAGACACGACGGTCATCTTCGGCTGACAGGATGGCGCGCGACTGCATCGCGGTGCGCGCTCCCCTGCGCATACGGGCAGTCCGCCCGTCGCGCCCAGTTCATCCCGCCAGTGCAAACGTCGCTTCGACTTCCACCGGTGCATTGAGGGGCAGGCTTGCCACGCCTATGGCGATTCTTGCGTGCGAGCCTCGCTCACCGAAAATCTGGGTGACAAGCTCGGATGCCGCATTGATAACGGCAGGGGCATCGGCGAAACCGTCCGACGTCGCGACAAACCCGCCGAGTCGCAATACCTTCCTGATCCGGCTCAGATCCCCTTCCATAGCATGGTGTGCCCACGCCAGGATGTTGACCACGCACAGTCGCGCCGCACTCTGCGCATCGGCGACCGACACCACGTCAGGCACTTTGCCGGTAAACAGTGCCTTTCCGTCCCGCACCGGCAATTGTCCTGAAACGATCAGTTGATTATCTAAAAGAACGTAGGGACGGAATGCAGCAGCGGGAATAGCGAGTGTCGGAAGCGTTATTCCCGCTTCGCGAATGCGATCGTAAATTGTCATTACAGCTCCTGTGTTTGCCGCCCATGCGGCATCCACGATCACTATGAACAATTGGCGCACAGCGGACGCTCGCGATAGCGCCACGATTCGTCGCGTTGACGCCATTCTGGCGATGAACAACCGCGGGATACGCGACACGCCTCAGTCTGCGTCAGTACGCCGGAAATACTCCGTTGGGCTGCTTCCCAATGCTTTGCGGAACATCGCGCTGAACGCGCTAGGACTGTCGTAGCCGAGCTCCGTGGCGATTTCGGTGACAGGGCGGTCGTTAGCGAGCATCTGCACGGCTGCGAGCAAGCGGGCCTGCTGCCTCCAGCGAGTGAACGTCATGCCGGTTTCTTCGGGAAACAGTCTGATGATCGTGCGTTCACTCGCACCAACCACCTTGCTCCAGGAGGTAACGGACGTCTCCTCGGCCGGATTCGCGACGATCCAGCGGCAAATACGCGCGATGCGCGCATCGTTCGGCATCGGCAGATGCAGCGGCTCGATCTGCAACGGCTTGATCTCCTGAAACAGCAGCTCGACCACGAGACCATCGCGCCCGTGTTCGTCGTAGTCAACCGGCATCTTGACGACAGACGCGATCAACTCGCGCAGCAGCGGCGATATGGAGACCACGCAACATGCGGTCGAGGCGAGCGGCGTGTGTTCCGGATCGAAGTAGAGCGTGCGCATTTCAATGCGCCCGATTGCCTGCATGCAATGGCGTACCCGAGGCGGAACCCACACGGCGCGCAGCGGCGGCACGACCCACGAACCGCCTTCAGCAGTGACGAGAATCGACCCCGCGGACGCGTAGATTAGCTGGCCGCGCCGATGTTCGTGATAGTCGATGAAGAACCGGTCGGGTAGATCGCGGGCCATTCCGCCGACTCGCTGCTGGATGAGTTGGTAGTCGTCCCGGTTTTCGCTCTTGCCGAACATGGCGTGTCCTCAATCAATGTTGTCACTTGCGCGCGAGCGTGCCAGCCCACAGCGCCTGTAATTTACGGAGTGACGCGGACGCCCGAATGTTCGCTTACTCCTTCAACGCACTTTCAATGAGGTACAGGATGCCGGTTTACCGTTCGTTTAATCAAGAGGCTTTGGATCAACAATACAATGTTCGCGCCGGAATCCCCGACCATCTGGAGATATTCGCCCGCTGGTCGCAGACGAGCGCCCAGTTTCGTCGCGACCACACGGTGAACGAAAATGTGCGCTATGGCGCGGACGAAAAACAAACGCTCGATTTCTTCCCCGCGAAGGACAAGGGGCGTCCGGTCCTCATCTTCATCCACGGCGGCTACTGGCAATCGCTCGATAAATCCGACTTCAGCACGGTGGCGCTTCCCTATCTGGAAGCGAACATCAACGTGGCGGTCGTGAACTATCGACTCGCACCCTCAGTGCGAATGGGGGACATCGTCCTGGACAACATCCAGGCGATTGCTCATCTTTATCGAAATGCACAGGCACTCGGCCTCGACCGCGACGCAATCTACGTGTCCGGAAGCTCGGCGGGCGGCCACTTGACTGCGATTCTGGCCGGCACCGACTGGACGAAGCATGATCTTCCCGCAAACGTTGTGAAGGGTGCTTGCGCAATCAGCGGTCTTTACGATCTGGAACCGATCCGGCTGTGCTATCTCAACAACGCCGTCAGACTCGATGAGCGGGAGGTGGCTGATTTCAGCCCCAAGTTCCATCTGCCCTCGACAGTTCTGCCGTTCATCCTGACCGTCGGCGGCGATGAGTCCGATGAGTTCCACAGGTTGCAGGCGGAATACCAGACGCTCCTGAATAACCATGGTCTCGACGTGCGGATCGTACGTCAACGGGACGGGCACCATTTCGATGCCGTCGACAGGCTTGGAGAGGTGGGCGGAGCACTGTCGCAAGCCGTCATCGATATGATGCGTGCCTGATCTGGAGAATAGCCAAGCGACTCGTAGTGGACGCATAGCTCCTCGTTGTGGACAGCGCAGTCGAGTCGAACAAAACCTTATCGGTGCGAATCTGGAAGCCCAACTCCACGCACAAGGTCATAACACACTGGTGGTCGCCGGCGTCATCACCCATAATTCCGCGAACCCCAAACCGTTGGTCTGGATCAAGTCGGCGGACGAGATCCTGGCCAACCTCGAACGGTTTTGTATGCGAGTTCGCAAAGCTGAGGCAAGAGCATCATGAATATCAATACCGACGCAATTGATGAAGTTTCCCTGGCGCTTCTCTACCTGACCCTGCATGACCGATACCGTGCATGGAAGGGCTTCGACTGGGACGTGCTGAACCGACTCCATGAACGAGGTTTCATCGAAGACCCTGTCAACAAGACGAAGTCCGTGATCTTTACAGAAGAAGGACTGCGCGAGTCCGAGCGACTTTTTAATCAGCACTTTGTCATTCCGGAAAGAACAGGAAATTGATTCAACGAACTTCTAACTCACGAGACTAGCATTCGCCTTCGACGCCGAAACAATCGCGAGGAAAACGGCGGAGGCCTGGCTGTTTTTGATGAGCGTCAGGCCCTGCTTTAAGCCACTAAACCCCGGGCTTCCTGAAGCATCCATTTCGCAAATGCCTGCAGTGGCGCTTCACTCAACTCGATCGGCTCAGGAAGAACGAGGCAGAAGTTTTTGGCAATCGCTTTGCCGTCCGGCCAGGGCGCAACCAAACGGCCTTGTTCAAGTTCTGCCCCCACGTAAAGACGCGGCACCAACGCAACCCCCAGGCCGGCTAGCGCCGCCTCGATCAACATGGAATGGAGATCGTACCGTGCGCCGACCGCCGAATTGGTCAGCACGATGCCGGCCTCCTGTGCGTATAGCTGCCATGCGTCCGGGTTCTGACGCCGGTGAAGGCGTGGCAGTTCATCGAGCGAAAGGTTCGCACCGGCGCTTGCGAGCAGCGCCGGACTACAGACCGGCACTAGCACCTCCTCCAGCAGCCGATGCAAATGCATACCCGCCCACGCCGAATGCTCAAAATGGATCGCTGCGTCGAAGCCGCTACCTGCAAGAATGAAGGGGTCCATGCGTTCGGCAATGTGCACGGTAATGTGCGGATGCCGATCTTGAAAGCGTTTCAGTCGAGGGATCAACCAACGAGTGGCAAAGGTCGGAATCGCGGCAATATCAATGCTCGCGCCCTCGATGGGCTGTCCCATCAGATATAGGCTGTCCCGTTCCAGTCGATCCAGAATCTCGCGAACCTGCGCCGCGTATCGCGTGCCGTTGGGCGCAAGCCGTACCCGGTTTCCAACGCGCTCGAACAGCGCGACGCCCAAAAATGCCTCCAGTCGACCGATCTGACGACTAACGGCGCCCTCAGTCAGCGCTAACTCCTCGGCCGCGCGAGCGAAGCTGCCGTGTCGAGCCGCGGCCTCAAAAGCCATGAGCGCGGAATTGCTTGGAATCTTACGTCGCATTGGGGTCTCGTCGATTGATATACGCCGACGCCAGCTTGAGCAAATGTCACTGAAGGCTGACTATATATCGATATGTGTGCGGTAAATCACAGATTAGCATTACGTTAATGCAATGAACATGGATCGTTCGCTGCAACATGCTCCCCCGTCACGAAGGATAGTCTGATGATCTACACCGTGGAATGCAGTTTCGCCGATCCCAACAGCGAAGCGGAATGGAACGACTTCTACAGCCTTGAAAAACTGCCCGCCCTCATCTCGGTCACGGGCTTCCACACGTCGCAGCGCTTCAAGTCACTAAGCGATGGCTGCCCGCTCTACCTCGCCATCCACACGATTGACAGTCTCGACGTCCTGACGGGAGAGGAATATCGCCAGAAAGGCGGCGGCAATTTTGCAAGGTGGCAGCAACACATCACCGACTGGCACCGGAATCTCTACAGCGATATCGGCATTGCGCCGGCAGTCAATGCCGATGAACTCCTGGTGCTTTGCGCAGGCGGCCCCGAACCTCTGATCCAGATGGGCCTCACACCGTTGGCGATGCAAGCAGTCGCGCTGGAGAAGTTTCCGGACCGCCGCTGGCTCGCAAAACTGCCCCGGCGAAACGCTCAGCTTGTCGAGAGCATGTCGGCAGGCATTCATCTTTATTCGCCGATGACAGCACAACTGACGCGTTCTCATGCCGTTTCGGTCGAACAGTAAAAGCAGGTCCGCGATGCCTAATGTCACTTTCTATATTGCTACGGGGCAAATGCCGTCTGATGAGACGCTTGCCGAGCTTTCCAGCGAATGCATCGAACTCTGTACGAGTGTCCTTGGAGCCGCACTCAAAAACGTTCATGTCATCTATGTCGACGTTCGGCATGGACACGGACATCCCGTCTTCGCGGAAATCCAATATCGCCTTGAGACATTTCGCACACCCCCGGTGATGAACCTGTTCATGGAAGCGCTGGACGACGCCATCGCGCGCCACACGGGTCTCACGGCACGCATCCGTTGTTTTGGGTATACCGCATCGACCATTCACGCCCGAAATTAGAAAGTCTTCCGGAGAAGAACCGTGTCCACCTTTAGCTTTCCAAGTCAACGAGTCGGGGATTTCACGATCACCGCAATCAGCGACGGCTACCTCACCGCCAGCCTCGACTTTCTCTCGAACATCGATCCGTCCGAGGCCTCCAGAATGCAAAGTGATGCAGGGCAGAAGGAGCCTTCCGCCGTCCATATCAACTGCTACCTCGTGCGCGGAGCGGGCCGCACTATTCTCATAGACGGCGGGGCTGGAGGCATCAAACAATGGGGCGGTCGACTGAGAACCAATTTATCGCTTGCTGGCGTCGAACCGTCCGAGATCGACACGATCCTCCTCACACATGCCCATCCCGATCATGTCGGCGGCCTAGTGGACACAGCCGGACACATTAGCTTTCCGAATGCGGAGCTTATTGCTCATCAGCAAGAGGTCAAGTTCTGGCAGGACGATGGAAATCTAAGTCGCGCCAGCGAGCGTGCCCGAGGTAACTTCCTGATAGCACGTCAAGTGTTCGACGGCTACCGCGGCAGGCTTCGCACGTTCAATGAGGGAGAAGTACTTCCCGGTATCCGGGCGATGCCGCTACCGGGACACACAGATGGGCACTCCGGATATCTTCTCGAATCCCACAATCAAGGCCTGCTTGTTTGGGGCGATATTGTTCATTTTCCTCACATTCAGGTTAAACGGCCAGACGTATCGATTGCATTCGATCAAGACCCTTCGCTCGCCGCCGTCACACGATCACGGCTCCTGGACGTAGCCAGTTCGGAGGGGCTGTTGATCGCTGGGATGCATTTGGGGGAACTCGGTTTCGCACGCATAAAACGAACGAGCGGGAGTTACGGTCTGCTTTACGAGGCCGAAGCATGACGAGTGCATCTCAATCCATAGGAGCACCCAATGCTGCGGACATATCGAGGAGGTTGCCATTGCCAATCCGTGAGGTTCGAAGCTCAGATCGATTTCAGCGAGGGCACAACGAAATGCAATTGCACCTTCTGCAGCAAAACGCGGCTCTGGCTCGTCAATGTTCGCCTAGAAGCGTTCCGCCTTCTTACCGATGAGAATGCACTGACGGTTTATCGGGGCAAAAATCCGTTTGCACATCATCCGTTCTGCAAGCGTTGCGGTGTCCACGTATTTAAATTGGAGCAACCCGCCATTGGAAACCCGGCATCTTTGATTCCGTCGATCCCCAATGATCTCGGTCGCAGTGTCGAACCACCGAAGCTGGCAGACCGCAGCCAGACGGCGACCGTCCCAGTTCGGCCCGTTTTAGGGAGAAATAAAAAAACCGCTATCCGTGAGGACAGCGGCTTTTCTTGTGACGGCTGGCGAATGAGAGGCGCTTGTTTGCTGTGCGCTTACGCCGGGTGATCGTCATTAAGTGCCGTTATTTGGGAGCAGGCGACATCGTGGTCGGGGTTGCCAGGGTGTTATTGGTTCCATAAGCCGGCGTGTCGGATGTCGAGCTATTGTTCGTGCTCTTCTGCGGGCGCGAGTTCAGCGACCCGGTGCCCACACCGCTGTCCGAGTTGGTGGCGCCGGGCGTGCCGTAGCCGCTCGTTGCATTGGCGGCCGGCGACACCGTGGTCGGGGTCGCCAGCGTGTTGTTCTGTGCATAAACACCGCCCGACAGCGCGAGCGCGGCAACGGCCGCGATTGATGTGCTAATTACCTTGTTCATGATCCGTCTCTCCTTGATTGGACTGGAATATCGACGCAGACGATCGCCCCTGCCTAACCACGAATTGCGTAATCATCGAATTTCACGAGATCGTGATAACTGGCGGCTACAACTACATGTCCGCTTCGATATCGAGAACAGTGTAAAACATCTAATCAAATGATGTTTTGAAGCTGCCCAATTGGTCGTCGAAGCACTCGGGCCATGGCGAACAGGTGTCGCGGATTCATTCAGAACGACATACTGGACGCCGCAGGTAGAGGGGCGGTTCGACAATGATTAAGGAACCAGGCGGCGGTTATTCGGGAAGCTGGCGAGAAAGCCGATAGGGACGCAAATCTTACAAATATCTGAGATCATTCCGGATCGTCAGACGTGAAATACAAGTAAAAAGCGAACAGATGGACAATCTACACAAGGAAGTACAGCAGGAAGCGCTTGAGGATCAGGGGATTCGCACGTTCAGCAGGAACCGTAATGCCCCTAAACGCAAAAAGCGCAGGGCGACGCTCACCGAGCGTATCTGCTATTTCCTGGCTTTCCTGTGCGCGCTGGGACTAATCGGAATAGTGGCAGTCCATTTCATGCCGGATCCTCCAGCCGATATCCAGTAGGTCACGTCAAGGGGAAGTCGTGGCCAATCACATCACGAACAACGATCCCGACCATACCGGGCACGCGGCCGGGATCAAACGAATATCTCCCGCGTCGTGACGGAACGGGAGACGGTTAGCGCGAGCACGAATCCACATTTCGCTCCACACCAAAACGTTCGCCTGCGGGGCACTTGCCTGGTAGTCGGCATAAGCGCCTTCGAAGGACCTGGGCGGCAGCCTGTTCCTCAACTCGCAATTGTCGCGACGGTTTGCTACGCCGCGGCGGCTATACGTCCGCATGGCTAGGAATGGGTCAGGCAAGAGTCCTTGCCGGCGTTGTCTCTCTCAGCGCCTGGGTCGAGAAAATACGTTGATGAGATTCCCGTCCGGGTCGCGCAGCAACAGCGAGCGATTGCCCCACGGCATCAACGTCGCCGGCATAACGATGTCGGTCCCCAACGCATTCATCCGTTCGAACACTGCATCAACGTCCTCCACCTCAAACTCGAGGATCGCCGACCGATTCGCGGCCGCAGTGGCGGCGCCGGCATTGAAAAGCTTGATCAGGTGCTCAGACGAAATCGCCAGCACCGCCCCTTCGAATTGTATTTCCGCGAACCCATCAGCCGGCCGTGCAGCTTCGAGACCGGAAAGCTTCTGGTAAAACTCGACCAGACCTTCGATATGCCGAGTAACAACACGAACAGACGCAAACTTCATTTTGAGCTCCTGGCCAAGAAAGGAAGCTCAGTCTACGAGAGCATACTGTCAGATTCTGGCAGTATCGTGCGGCTAGCCAGATGATTGACTTTGCGCCATTCACGAAGCAGCGTTGAGCGTCTCCTGGGATAGCGCTCCTCCATTTCCTCGATGTTCAGGATGCGGTCCGAACGGAAATTCCGGAAATCTGCGCGAAACTCACACCAACACATCAGCACTCGGGCCTGGTCGAAATACACCAGCGCAAATGGCCAAACGATGCGCTGCGATTCAGCACCACTGGCGTCCACATAAGTAATATTGAGCTTTCGCTCTGACCGGACTGCCGCACGCAGAAGATCCGACGAGACTTTGTAGGCGTGCCTCTTCAACGGCGCACCGACTAGCAGCGACGATTCCTCCAGTTCGCGGCGCAGTTCCGCCGGCAATACGGCCGCTATCTTCGCAAGCGCGCTCAGCGCACCGTCCGATAGCGTCCTGTCACAGCGATCAGCCACCCAGCGCATGCCAAGAACCAAAGCGTCGAGTTCTTCGGAGCGAAACATCATGGGCGGCAGCATGAAACCCGGTTTCATCAGGTAACCAACGCCCGGCTCCCCCTCGATCATTGCTCCTTGCGCCTGCAAACTGGCGATGTCGCGGTATAGCGTGCGGATGCTCACACCGAGCTCCTCGGCCAAGGCTTGACCGCGCACGGGACGTCGATAGCGCCGTAACACTTGCAGGAGACTAAGAAGACGTTCAGAGCGAGCCATACGTTGATCCTGATATCGGCACTCAAGTAAGTCGACGACGCTGCCGGTTACTTCGAGCTGAATGCAACAGGTTGCTTCCAGCCGGATATCGCATTGTTGACGATCTGTGTGGCTCTGTCGAACGTATCAACCTGCCCGAACCCGCAAGCGCGTTGGCGGTCGACGGTCGACCTTTCAGACGCAACGCGAGCTTCCGTCTTTACGCTAGTGCACGGCTGCGATCCCCGCGCTTCCTTCGTCAGAAATTGTGCTGCATTCGAGTCTCTCGGATACGAAGTCGCGCGAGGCCTTACGTACGGTCGCGGCCGCATTTCGGGAACATCGTCAAACCGCGTAGCTCGCCTTGGCCTCTTGCAGATAATCCGCGAGCCGCTTCGGCGTACGGCCGATCAGCGATTCGAGATGGTCCGTGACGATGGACAGATTGCCAGCCCGAACCTCCGCCTCAATCGACACCAATAGCGAAACAAAATCGTCAGGAACACCCGCCGCTTTCAGCCCCGTCGCGAATTGCTCGTCAGTCACATGGACGACGGCAAGAGGCTTGCCAGTAGCACGGCGCGCGAGGTCGGCGATTTCTTCGCTGGACAGCGCCTCAGTGCCTGTAAGCGTGTAGGTCCGGCTCCCGGAGGTCGACGTGGCCAGCGCGGCGGCAATCGCTTCAGCCATCTCCTCTCGTCCGGCGCTCGACGTTCTCCCATCTGCAGTTGCCGAATACCATTGGCCGCTTTTCAGCGCATCAGGGAGCGACCTGAGCAAATTTTCGTGATACCAGCCGTTTCGAAAAATCACGTGCGGCAAACCTGTGGCCTGGATGGTTCGCTCAGTTTCCAGATGGTCCCGTGCGAAGGTCAGAAACGAGCTGGCCGGATTGGGCATCGACGTATAGGCGAGTCGCTTGACCCCAGCCTCAGCGGCCGACAGTACCGCATTGCGATGCTGCTTCAATCGTCTGTCGGCTCCATCCACGGCATCGGTTGAAATGATGAGGGCAGTACCGACGCCTTTGAACGCTTCGGCCAGACCTTGCGGGTCTTCGAAGTCCGCCTGGCGAACCTCGATGCCCGCTGCCGCAAGGTCAGCCAGCTTTTCGGGGCTGCGGGTGCCGGCGATGATACGGCTCGGCGTCACGCCTCGTGCAAGCAGATGCTTGATAACCAGTTGACCGAGTTGACCGGATGCACCGGTGACGAAAATGGCATCGCTCATGGACCAGCCTCATTCTGAGTGTTACTCTCATTTTGAGAGCACCTCGATATTCAGGTGTCCGCTCTCTTCCGTAAAGAAGGCAGTTTTTCAGGAGATAGTTACCAGATGGGAACCACCAAGGCGGTGCCCGGCGCGCTCAAAACGAGGCTTGACGAGGCGCGGGCAAAATACGGTGCGTTTACGAATTGCCCGGTACGCGACGTCATGGATGTCATCGGCGGGCGGTGGAGTTCATTGCTGATGATGGCGCTGGCCGAGCGCCCACATCGATTCGGTGAGCTTCGCCGGTTGGTATCGGACATTTCGCAGCGCATGCTCACGCAGACACTTCATGAGTTACAACGCGACGGCTACGTACATCGTGAAGTCTTTCCTACGAAGCCACCGGGCGTTGAATACAGCCTGACCGACCTCGGTCGTTCGATGTTCGACGCGTTGAATGTCCTGATTCAGTGGGCCGACGAAAATCATGCCGCGGTCACTGCGGCTCGCCTGAACTTTGATGGCGAGAGGGAATCTGCGTAAGCGGCGGCGCGGCCTCGGCGCTAACCCGCGTATAGATCGCGAGTTTTAGCGCGGGGTCATCGTTCGACTGAAACGTCGCGTACTCGTAGCGCTGCGTCGCGTGCTGCGCATGCACGAATACTTTCTGCCCCGACACGCCGCTGCGCACGTCGTGTGTGCTCCACCACTGCGCGAACTCGCCGCTGTTCGCGCGCAGACGCTCCACTAGTGCGACGAACGCGGGGTCGCCCGCATACAGATCGTGGCTCACGCGAAACAGGGCGATCATGCGGCGCGCCTCGTCGGACCAGCTTGCGGCAAAGAGCCGACGCGCTTCAGGCTCGACGAACATGTAGATCAGGATGTTACGGTCCGCTTCGGCGAGGCGATCGAAGCCGAACAGGTCCGCCGCGGCAGCATTCCACGCGAGGAGATCCCAGCGCCGGCCGGTCACATAAGCCGGGTGGTCGAGACTGGCAATGAGTCGTTCGACGGTGGGCGGCACGCTCTCCCGCACGAACTCGCGTGGTTCGTCGCGCCGCGCGAGTGCGCGCAGGTGGGCCGCTTCGGCCTTGTCGAGCCGCAACGCCTGCGCAACCGCATCGAGTGTCGACTCCGAAGGGCTGACGACGCGCCCCTGCTCCATCCGCACATACCAATCGACACCGATACCGGCCAGTTCCGCGACCTCTTCGCGCCGCAGCCCGGGCGTGCGGCGGCGCCGCCCGCCGTTCAGGCCTGCCGCATCCGGTGTCAGCTTCTTGCGCCGGGAGCGCAGAAAATCGCCGAACTGAGTTCGAGTCGTAGCGGTCATCGCTTGTGTTTCATGCAGGGTGGTATCGGGCAATCCTGGGAGTGGAGCGAGCCTTGTTGCCAATTTTACGCCTGCCAGAATCGTCCTGTTCCCCACCCATCGGACGGAAAACACTATGAAAGCCGCAATTCTGAAAACGCTCGGTAGGCCGCTCGAGATCGAGGCAATCGCGGATCCTTCGGTCGGCACTGGAGAGGTCATCGTGGACGTCGTCGCGACGCCGGTTTTGTCCTATGCGCAGGAAGTGTTCAGCGGCGAGCGCCGCTACCCGATTGAGCTGCCGATCGTGCCCGGCTGCGGCGCGATTGGCCGCGTCAGGACGACCGGTCCGGACGCGACGCGCCTACAACCGGGCGACTGGGTATTCTGCGATCCGACCGTGCGTTCGCGCGACGATGCACTGATGCCCGACATCGTGCTGCAAGGCTGGAGTTCGCGCGGCGAAGGTGGCAAGCAATTGCAGCGCTACTTTCACGATGGCCCGTTCGCCGAGCGCTTGCGTGTGCCGACCGAGAACGCGGTGCGCATCGGCGACCTTGAGCCGGCCGACGCAGCCCGCTGGTGTGCGCTCAACACACTCCTCGTGCCGTACGGCGGGCTGCTCGCGTCCGATCTGCGCGCGGGCGAGATCCTGCTCGTGAGCGGCGCGACCGGCAACTTCGGCAGCGCATGCATCGCGGTGGCGCTGGCGATGGGCGCGCGATGCGTGGTCGCGCCAGGCCGCAACGCAAAGGCGCTCGCCGATCTCAAGCGCCGCTTCGGCGACCGCGTACGCACCGTGGCACTGACCGGCGACGAAGCCACGGATCGCGAACACATGCAGCAGGCCGCACCGGGACCGATCGATTGCGTGATGGATCTGATGCCGCCGTCGGTGTCCGCGACAGCGGTGCGCGCCGCGGTGATGGCCGTTCGTCCATATGGGCGCGTGGTGCTGATGGGCGGAGTCGGCATGTTGGGCGGTCCGGGGCTCGAACTCCCCTATCCGTGGATCATGCGCAACGACATCACGCTACGCGGCAAGTGGATGTATCCGAAGGAAGCGGTGACGTTGATGACGGGTCTGATCCGCGGAGGGCTGCTGGACCTGGGGCATTTCGATGTGACGACTTTTGCACTCGATGATGCGAACGAGGCCGTCGCGCATGCTGCGAAAAACGGCGGACCGTTCAGGATGACCGTGATCGCGCCATAGCCTGGTTGCGGCATTCCGGAGGCGATTCCGGAGATTTTCCACAAGCGAACTCCCCGCACGGCTCAGCGGCTGACGCTCAAGGAGAGCCTGCGCGTTGGCGCAGTGAACGGGTTCCAGATAGAGGTCGAAGTCCTGACTTCAGTTATCAAGAAGCGCTGCAACCTGGCTTGCCGTCGCCTTGGCCGATTGCGGATTCTGACCGGTCACGAGGCGACCGTCGGTGACCACTTTCGAGACGAACGGCAGCAACGCCTTCTCGTACAACGCACCGCGGCGGACCATTTCCTGCTCAGCGTTGTAGGGCACCTTATTGGCAACTCCCGCGAGTACTTCTTCGACCCAGGAATAACCGGTAAGCCTGCGTCCGGCGACCAGCAGCGCGCCGTTTGAAAGCCTGGTGTTCAGCAGACCGCAATAGCCATGACAAACGGACGAGACGATTCCGCCACGCTCGTAGATGTCGCGCGTGATTCGCTGCAGAGGCTCGTCGTCCGGAAAGTCCCACATGACGGCGTGGCCGCCTGTGAAATAGATCGCGTCGAAGTCCGCCGGATCGATCTGGTCGGGACGGCTGGTTGCCGAAAGCAGCGCCTGCCGGCTTCCGTCGTTGAGCCATTCCTTCACCGAAGCATCGGCGAGGGGCCACTTAAGCGAGCGCGGCTCGAGCGGCGAAACTCCGCCTTTCGGACTGACGATCTGCTGATCGTAGCCCTTCTCGCCGAAGACGTGCCACGCATGCGTCAACTCCGACAGCCACAAGCCAGTAGGCTCGGCCTGGTCGGCATAATTGGCGACGTTGCTGACGACGTGCAGTATGCGTTTTGTCATGTTCAAACATCCTTTTATTGTTCCCGTCCGGACATCGCAGACACTGACCTGGCGGGACCTTACCAGTCACCGGCGATTCGCCTTCCCGAGCGCCTTCACATCGCCGGATGCGAGGACGGGGCTTGCCATTTCGCCACGGCGCATTCGCGACAGCACTCTCTTCGCGTTAGTCGTGCAATCGATCTCGACCGGCTTGGCTTCAATCTCCGCGATCAGCGAGACGAGATGCGTTTTGCTCTGCGCCAGTCGCGCTTCCAACGCTTCGATGTCCTGCACCTTGAGGCGGAGCGTTTCGAGCAACTTGCCGTGTTGCCACTGCGTCGGATCGGGCGGCAGCAGCATGCCAATTTCATCAAGGCTGAAGCCGGCCTTCTGCGCGGTCGCAACCAGATCGAGCACCAGCACGGCCTCGGTGGGGTAGGTCCGATACCCATTGGGCTGGCGTTGGACGGCCTTCAGCAACCCAATGCGCTCGTAGAAGCGGATACGTGACGGGGTCAGTCCGGTGCGCTCCGAAAGTTCTCCGATCTTCATAGACTCGATACTCCACCGTTATTCCAAAATCCGCGCCCGCGTGACGCTCGTGGCGGATCCGCAGACCTGCCTATTGCTTCAAGCTTAATCAAAGGCCGTCAGACGCGTGGGCAGATTCAGAACTACTTGCGCGTCCTTGACTACGTCGAAGCGAACAATTGTCGAGACACCCAGTCCATCGAGAAGCTGGCTCAACGGGCCACCGCTACGCACCAGTTTTACGTTCCGGGGAAGAATGCGTTGAGCGAACGACAACCTGTTGGTCTGAACCGAAGTCTGATGCCATTGACCGTCGACCACGTGCACCATTGTCGACGTCCCCATCTGAGATTGCGGCGCAGCGCTGTGTAGCACGGGCAGCGGCGCGTTCAGCGCCAGGTCCGGCCTTCCGTCGAGGGACGATATACCGGCTTTGACGCCCGCACCGAGATCGACGTTGATTGCTGCGAGCCATTTGGGTAACTGGTAGCCATACACCCCACGCACTCTCGCTATTTCGGTGGAAACCGGGAGCGCAAGGACGTGCGCGAAAAAGCTTCGACGCCGCATTGAATCGAGCAGTTCGATCAGATGCGACCCGCGTGCGCCCGGCCGGCGGATAACGACGGCAACCGAGACCTCGTCGTACGGATCGTTATCGCAGACGGCGTACGAAAAGAATGTCAGCGCCACCAAGCCGTAGCCGGGCAATGCGTGCAACGGCTCAAGAGGCGTCGGCAGCGCGGCGCGCAATCGCGCCAACGGGGCTAGCATCAGGACCTGGACACTGCTGGTGCGGTAGTAGAAATTCGGCGCCCAGATCGGACCGACCCGAGACTCGACCTGATGCTTCGGTATTCTGCGGAAAAAGTCTATGTTCCCGACAGCGGGGTCCCGCGCCACCTCGTCGAGGTTCGGATTCATGCGGAAACGGTCGTAGTATCCGCCCTCGATAACTTCAACCTTGTGTGATCCAAACTCGACCTGTGTGAACCGCCTGTCCATATCCGTTGACCTTCCTAGATGGTTGCCTGCAGGCCGTCGTAGCAAACAGATCGCTTCCTGCAGGACATACTCTAAGATTCAACTCAACTTCAAGGTCAAGCATTTCAGCATAGCTAATTCACCACGACCTCAGGAAAGCCGACAGTCGTCAGGTGGTGAAACTTCGCGCCAGGGGATCAGCGCGAGCCCTTCTTGCGTTCCGGCACAACCCCGTTTTCGCGGAGACGGCCCAACACCCACTCTTTTCTGTCTGAACAATCCAGATTTGCCGGTCTGTTTTCGATGCTCTCAATGGCTATGAGTAGTTGCGCCCGATTCTGATTCAGGCGCTCCTGCATCGCTTCGATTTCGGTCACTTTCTGCTTCAGCGCTTCGACTAACGATTCATGTTGCCACGAGCCCTGATCCGTTGGCAGCAGATGCCGGATCTGTTCAAGAGAGAAACCTGCGCGCTGGGCAATGGCAATAATCTCGAGTATCGTCAACGCCTCCGAAGGGTAGTCGCGATAGCCGTTCGCCGTCCGCTCGACCGCCTTGATCACGCCGCTTGCTTCGTAGAAGCGGATACGAGACGCGCTCAGGCCGCTGAGTTCCGCCAGTTTTCCGATCTTCATATGGCACTTTTAAAAAGTATTGACCCTAAAGTTCACTTTAATCCTACAGTTAAAAGACGGTCAAGCAAGGCGTCCACAGGCTCCATCCGACAGACGGAGCAGTACGTCAGCCTGACCGGCCGCGATCAGACGCATCGCACCGATTGACTGCTAACTCATCACCGGAGAAGCAAAAATGGGATTTGTCACAACGAAGGATGGCGTCGATATTTTCTATAAGGACTGGGGCCCGCGTGACGCGCAGGTCATTTTCTTTCATCACGGATGGCCGCTCAGTGCAGATGATTGGGATGCCCAGATGCTCTTCTTTCTGGCCAAGGGTTTCCGGGTCGTCGCGCATGACCGGCGCGGACATGGAAGGTCGAGTCAGGTGTGGGACGGCCATGATATGGATCATTACGCCGACGACGTTGCGGCGGTCGTGAACCATCTCGGCGTGCAGAAGGCGGTACACGTGGGCCATTCCACGGGCGGCGGCGAGGTGATCCACTATGTCGCTCGCCACGGCGAAGACCGCGTTGCCAAGGCGGTCCTGATCAGCGCTGTGCCGCCGATCATGGTCAAGACCGAAAGCAACCCGGGCGGCCTGCCCAAGCAGGTCTTCGACGATCTTCAGGCACAGCTCGCGGCCAACCGCGCGCAGTTTTACCGCGACATTCCTGCCGGCCCGTTCTACGGTTACAACCGGCCCAATGCAAAGCCGTCCGAGGGCATCATCCAGAACTGGTGGCGGCAGGGCATGATGGGTAGCGCGAAGGCCCACTATGACGGCATCGTCGCCTTCTCGCAGACGGATTTCACCGAAGACCTGAAAAGCACCACCATTCCCGTTCTGGTCATGCATGGCGACGACGACCAGATTGTTCCCTATGCGGATTCGGGACCGCTCTCGGCGAAGCTGGCGAGGAACAGTACGCTGAAAACCTACGCTGGTTTTCCTCACGGCATGCCGACGACCAACGCCGACACGATCAATGCTGATCTGCTCGCGTTCATCAAAGAGTCATAAAGCCGTCAACGGCGCGCGATCGCGCCGCTGCTGACGTATGCAGGCAAGTCAACGAGCTACCCACGGGTGGCTCGTTCCGTTTTGAGCCCATCGTCAAAAAAATGCTTGACCTTAAACTTGACTTCAAACTTAGAGTTGCAACACGATCAATCGAGGTGTTCCTATGAACGTGTTCGACAAACTGACTCTCCCTAACGGTTCGGTCATCCCCAACCGTATCGCCAAAGCCGCCATGGAAGAAAACATGGCGGATGCCAGCCAGGGTCCATCAGAGAAACTGATGCGGCTCTACGAGGCGTGGGCCAACGGCGGCGCCGGCCTGCTGATAACGGGCAATGTAATGGTCGACAGCCGCGCCATGACGGGACCCGGCGGCGTGGTCCTGGAGGACGATACGCAACTGGCGAAGTTCGAGCGCTGGGCGCAGATCGGCCGATCCAAAGGCGCACAGTTCTGGCTGCAGATCAATCATCCGGGTCGTCAGATGCAAGCCAATCTTGGCCAGCCGACATGGGCGCCTTCTGCGATACCGCTCGACTTGGGCAAGTTGTCCAAACGCTTCAATACGCCGCTCGCCATGACGCAGGAAATCATCGACGACGTGATCGTGCGATTTGCCCGTACCGCGCAACTCGCGGAGCGGGCGGGATTCACGGGCGTGGAAATTCACGCGGCCCATGGCTATCTGTTGAGCCAGTTTCTTTCGCCGCTCGCGAACCGGAGAACGGATGAATGGGGAGGATCGCTCGCGAACCGCGCGCGTCTGCTACTGGAGGTTGTCAAAGCGGTTCGTGCCGTGGTTTCTCCGCAGTTCTCCGTTGCCGTCAAGCTGAACTCAGCCGACTTCCAGCGCGGCGGCTTCACTGCCGACGACGCCCGGCAAGTCGTCAAACTGCTCAACGGTTTGAAAGTAGATCTGGTCGAACTGTCCGGCGGCAGCTACGAAGCACCTGCCATGCAGGGCGAAGCTCGTGACGGTCGCACGTTGGCGCGCGAAGCCTATTTCGTGGAGTTCGCACGCGACATCCGGAAGGTGGCGGAGATGCCGGTCATGGTCACCGGAGGGATCCGCCGTCGGCAAATCGCCGAACAGGTGGTCAAGAGCGGCGTGGACATGGTCGGCGTGGGCACCGCTCTCGCGATCGAACCCAGTTTGCCCCAAGCCTGGCAAGGCGGAAAAGACACTGCGCCGCAGCTTTCGCCGATCACCTGGAAGAACAAGACGCTGGCTTCGCTCGCGAACATGGCGACCGTCAAGTTCCAGTTGCGCAAGCTAAGCCTGGGCATGAAAACCGATCCTAAGGTGTCACCGCTGCGCGCGTTGATTCTGCAGCAAACAACTGACGCATGCCGAACTCGCAAGTACAAACGCCTGATGGCGCAGCGGGCAACGTGATTGGGGGTGGCCGGACCTATTGATACCCGTTGTACTGCACGGCGGCTCGGCTCACACGCTACCAGATGGCAACGGGTCTTCCGGGCTTCGCGTGGGTCCAGCCCGCTGCCGTAGGGCTAAGTGGGCGTGTCGATCGGCCTAGGCAGCCTGTTAGTGATCTTAATATGATGATCTCACTACTTTAAAGGCATGGGAAATGGCCGGATAGTTAGCCTCTGACCACCAGGGAGGCTTCAGCATGCGTATTTTTCTTACGGGCGCGACAGGATTCATCGGTTCGGCTCTCGTTCCCGAGCTCATCCAGGCAGGCCATCATGTGATCGGTATGACCCGCTCGGACGACGGAGCCCGGGCACTGGATGCCGCCGGGGTCGAGGTGCATCGCGGAACCCTTGAAGATCCCGAAAGCTTGCGCAGCGGCGCCGCGAAGGCAGACGGGGTCATCCACACCGCCTTTGACCACGATTTCTCGAGATTCGTCGAGAATTGCGAAAAGGACAAGCGCGCCATCGCCGCACTCGGTGCCGCACTCGCAGGCTCCGACCGGCCCTTGATCATTACCTCGGGGACGGGAATGGGCAGCGGCCAACATGGCGAGCCGGCCACCGAAGACGTCTTCGATACCAGCCATCCGAATCCGCGCATCGCATCCGAACTGGCTGGGAATGCGCTGCTGGAGGCGGGTATCAACGTGTCCGTGGTGCGACTGCCGCAGGTTCACAACCCGTTCAGGCAAGGTCTGATTTCACCGCTCATCGAGTTCGCTCGCGAAAAAGGCGCCGTGGCCTATGTGGGCGAGGGCCGCAACCGCTGGCCGGCGGGTCACCTTTCCGATGTCGTGCGCCTCTACCGGCTCGCCATGGAAGCGCGTGAACGAGGCGCACGTTATCACGCGGTCGGCGAAGAAGGCGTCAGCAGTCGGGATATCGCTGAGGCGCTTGGTCGAGGCCTGAACTTGCCTGTCGTTTCGATCGCCCCGGAGGACGCAGCGGCACATTACGGATGGATGGCGATGTTCGTCGGTCTCGATATGCCGGCTTCCAGCGCCCACACACAGGCGCGATTGAACTGGCATCCCACGGGTCCGACGCTTATCGCCGACCTCAACGAAGCGCGTTACGTTTGATCATCTTCGCTGGCGCGGCGGCCGACTGGTTTGCGAAATGCGCATGGTTCAATCGCAACGTCCTGGTCGTCGAGCGTGCCGATCTTGTTGGCGCGTGATCGGCAGTTCGCGACCCACAACCGCCTTTCGAGCCAGTGCAAAGGCTATGGCCGGTTGCAAACTGGAGCAGCCATTCGCGCGGTATCCCTGCTGACAAGTTGTCTTGAGGATTGTTCGACGCCTGCCCGCAGGCGCCGCCGGACATTCACAGCAATGTTGTGAGGGGCAAGCATTGAATAACCCTTAACGGAAGCTTTCCTCTCTACTGATCTTGGAGGATTGCAGGCTCCGCAATGGTCGACCTTAAAATCTGTCCGATCCGCACTCTAGACAGGCAAGTGAGCAGAAGTATCTTCCTTTTTTATTGAACTCCCCATCTTCTGGGTGATAAAAGCTTTCACACTGGATACACCGACGAACGAAGTTATCTTCGAGACAAGCAGTGCATTTCCCAGCATAGAGCTGTCGCTCCTGTTCATTCAATGCTTCAACAATATATGTGCGACTGTGGCAAACATGACATCTGATCAACCTCGCTTCGTGTTCTATATCAAGAGAATCGAAACAGTTGAGGCAAATCAGATACTCCATCCCCTCCGCGCCCTCTAGTCCAAAAAATTCTCCGGTTATCACCGAGTGCTGCTGGCAAGCCAAGCAAGTCCTGATATCCATGTCATGCACGCTTTCCAACTGCTCTACAAAACCTTGGACACCTTTTCGCCACATTTTATTTTTCGAAATAGGCGGAGGTAAGCCGTAGCTTCTTTGAAACAGCAGTCCACCGAAATCAGAGTGCCACGTACTATGGATAAAATAAAGTGTCTTTACCACGTTTATGGCGAGCTCTTCCGGTGCGCCAGTGTGACGTGCTTTGTGCAGAATTGAGTTTCTGGCGTTCAAGAGGGCAACGAGTTCACGTTTCACTCCGAAAGACCACGTGCGCGTGGAGTAGTAAAGATTCAATATCTGAGAAAAATCAATGTATTCATTTTGCGCAACTCCGTTTTTCTTTTTTTGAATATGATGAAGCTTTCCATTTTTTGTAAAATGAAACTTTAGAAAAAGCTCTAGGGCAACTTGGGCGTTTACCGCCGAAAATTTTAGGTATCTATAATCCTTGTCCGCTCGCTCCAGAAGTTCGAAGGCAAGCATGGAAAAGTCTACGAACGCCTCTTGAAGCTGATCTTCGTTTGGAAGTGATTTCATAAAGATGCGTAAATATGTCCTGTATCCAATTTGGACGTGAAGCCAGATCGCGGCGATGTATGCGGCCAATGGCGTCAACGATGCGTATGCTTAGCAGCGCATTTGTTTCAACCTAGTTTGATCAGCCTACAGCGCCTCATAATACCGAACAAGCCCCTTACAATATTCTTTTCCAGCTGCAGTCGCGCCGAAGGTACCAAGACGTTTTTTGAACTGAATAGCTCTCATACTCTGGTGCAAATCTTTTCTGAGGGTGGGATAGAGTTGATGATAGAAAAGCAACGCTTGGTATTCGCCAATATGAAATTTATGAAGGTGAACGTCGATTGCCTTTGTTAGTTTCCACACAGTCTTTTGGAGCTTGAGAAATCCATCGCGGGTAAGTTTTTCGATTGGAAGAGTTTTAACCTCTTGCAGGCCGCGTGACGCATCTATATCTCTCCCAAAGGCATGGGCAACATTGTTTCGAATGGTACGAATTCTTTCCAATGATGAAATATTAGACGAAAAATACTTCGGCGAACGACCGAAGTATTTTTCGTACGCGGCCAACCGACTAGACCAGTCCCCCTTTGTACAAGCAATGACATGGTCCTTGAAATCGAAGGCTCTTGCGTGCCCGTGTTTAAGAATTTCCACGCCGTCAATTCGCCTCGAAGTTCCATATAGCGTGCCAACATCGGATGCCAGCGCCAGGGGTATTACGGTAGCGAGATACGTTTCTAGGTTCGAGCTTATTGCGACCAAGGCATTTAAATTGACCCAGTTCTCAAGATCATTAAAACCATCTGACCAATCTTTCATATTTTCAAACTGCTCGTAGCCAAGTGGGCGGCAAAACGTAAAATGTTGCGTCGGAAGATCTGTCCAAGCGGCCACTTTTCCGAGAGAGGCGTACGTATATCTCTTTGATGTCTCAAAGGCGGTGTACATTCGCAAAAGTTCTATATTGTGTTTTTTGAAGACCCGAAATACCCACGTTGATCTTTCTCGCGGAGTCCAACGATCAAACTGATAACTGCTTCGGCCCATTTTGATTTTCAAAAATTAGTGGTTATTACGCCAAGCTAAATCTCCGCAACGATTGTTGCAAACATTCGAGCATCACACAGATCTCTACGGCAATTGTGCGTGAAACTTGAGAGATCGACTGATCGGCCTCTTTTGGGGCATCACTGACGTCCGAATGTCCGGACGAGATTTTCGGCGAAAGGCTCAATATGGCCGAACCCGGGCCAACATCGACTGCACCAATTCGCCCCTTGGCAGACATCGGGAGCCACCGATACCGTGCTGCAAATCGGACATCCAGGACATCCAAGTTAGTTCACGCGCGTGGCGCAAGACTCCTTGAGACAGCTCGCCAAAATTGGGCCGCCTTGGAGTCGTCGGTGGATTCAGCTTCATCTGCCAAACTTGCAGCGAAGATATGAGCAGCCCGTCCATGGCACAGTGCGAGTTCGCGCGCCACCCTGGATGCCTCGACCCAATCGATTGTTGCCTCTGCCTTTCCGTCATCAGCATTCATGTGACCTCTTCAAAGCAGTCGTCCGATGCGCGGCCCACGTTTATTCGTCTCACGGTCCGAACCAGGTGTTCATCGCCTCGTGCAGACCATCCTGCGTTCCGTCGCCCACCCATGCCACGTATCCATCAGGCCGGATTAATACTGCGGTGGGAGCGGAGACCGAGCCTAGCGCAGGCAGTTGCCATGGCCCGTCGTATTTTGCATGAACCAACTTAATGCGGTCTGACCACGGTGTGATGTCGAAGCTGCCAGGCGCGCCGAGATTCAAGAGCACGGGCCGCGCATTGTGAAGGAGCGTAAAGATACGCATAGGACCATCAGACGTGACCAGATCGAGATCGGGCATGCGGCGGCCGAGCAATGGATGCCCCTCGCCGAGGTCGTAATGGATCCCCAGGCCAGACATCTCGGCGGCGATCCGTTTGCGAGCTTCCTCGATGCCGAGCAACTCCAATACAACTTCACGCAAGGCTTCAGTGCGCTCATCAGTACGCTGCAATGCAACCTGTGCCATTGTCGTGCGCAACACGCGGGCCGCAACCGGATGCCGCTCAGCGTGATAGGTGTCGAGCAAACTTTCCGGCGATGTTTCTTTCACCACCTGGGCCAACTTCCAACCCAGATTAACCGCGTCCTGCACACCAATATTGAGCCCTTTTCCACCGACCGGAGAATGCACATGTGCGGCATCGCCAGCCAGCAGAACCCGGCCCTTTCGGTAAGCCGCCGCCTGCCGCGACATATCGGTGAACCTGGAAATCCAGGTTGGGCTATGGATGCCGTAATCTGTTCCACATTGGGCAATGAGCGCTTCGCGAAGATCGTCCAGCGTCGCCTCGGCCTTCGCGCCGACACTCTTTTCAGTCACCATGACGCCTATGGGACCTTCCGTGGCAAAGACTACTTTGCCGTCGCGAATTTCGTACTCTTCCCTACCGAAGGCATGCATACCAAGTGCCGTACGATGGACGCCCAATGGCGGCTCCTGCGTCATCTCGGCCTCGGCCAGAATGCTGCTGGTCGTCGCATCCCAACCTGGAAACTCAATACCGGCAGTCTTGCGGACCAGACTTCGCCCTCCGTCGCACCCGACGAGATAGCGTGCCCGCAGCGATGCGCCATCGGACAGTTCGATGGTGACGCCGGTGGCGTCCTGCGTGAAACCCATTAATTCGCGGCCGCGATAGATCGGCACCGCCAACTCGCTGACCCAACCAGCGAGAATGCGCTCGATATGCTTTTGCCTTAGCGCCAGCCCATAATTGTGCCGCGTCGGAAAATCGCTGATGTCCAAACGCGTGACCGCGAATCCCGTGACCTGGGCTATTTGTCCTTCAGCGAGGAACCGGTCGACAATGCCGCGCTGATCGAAAATCTCGAGCGTGCGTGAAAGCAGACCACCGGCACGCGAACCGGCAAGTTCCTGGTTCAGGCGGCGTTCGACAATGACTACGTCGACGCCCGCCAACGCCAACTCGCCGGCTAGCATCAGGCCCGTTGGGCCTCCTCCGGCAATCACGACTGCATGTTCTGTCATCCGCAAACTCCTCCTGGAAGTTCCGACCGTTCCGACGCTACATCTCAGCGTTCTGAACCGAGCATCCGCACCCTGTCTCGGTGCGCAGCTTTTTCTCTGTGCTCGAACGCTCGGTCGATTGGCCGTAGTTTTCCGAGTCACCATGCGCGTCTCTCGGACAGAGAAGCCTCACCTCAAAACCGCCGTCCTTGCCTCACACGCGGAGCGCCACAGTAGCCACAACGAGAGCCGAGAAGACCAGCGCCGGGGCGAGATGCCCAAACGGCTCCCGGTTGCGCAGCAACGTGAAGAGCGCGCCGACCATGATCGCGCCGGCCAGTATCAGACCAAAAACTCTGGTTTGCTGTCCAAAAAGAAGTGCCGCGGACAACAGTTCAAGCGCGCCGCAGAGCAAACGAAACCATGCCGGATAACCCCAGCGTGCGAAGTCGCGCTTCGCCGCGCCAAGTCCTGCGAGATTGACCACGCCGGCAATCGTGAACAGAACCGCTACGATCATCGCGAGAATCGACTCGAAAGATGCACTATTCCAGGCCATGGTCATGCTCCGTCGATTGGCTGAAAGTGCTCTTTTGTAGACAGATCTGCAATCAGGCCGGGGCCATGGGGCTGCCACGCAAGAACTCGCCGGGCATGCTGCCCGCTTATTGTCTGGTCGAGCGCCAAAGCATCAGCGAACGGTCCAAGCGATTTGCGAGCATCGTCGAGCGGCCAGACTTCGACGCGATCGGCGCCGGCCGAGGCCCGAATCGCTTCACCCATTTCGGCGACGGCAACGGCATCTTCCGCGACCACGTTGAAGATCTGTCCCACGACCCGCTCGTCCCCGCTTGCCGCCCGCTCCACCGCGCTCAGGTAGGCCGTAGCGAGATCGTCGACGTGAACGGCAGGCCAGTGGTTACGACCATCGCCGACGATCCTAACACTGCCCGTCTGACGGGCCATGCCGGCAAGCATGCCGAACACGCCGCCGCCGTAGCCGTGCACCATTGCCGGCCTGAGGATCACTGCCCCAATCGAGCGGCGTGCTGCTAGCGCCAGCACCTGTTGCTCCACTGCGGGCCGCCAGGCGATGAGTGGTGTCGGCTTCAGCGCCGATGCTTCAGTCGCGGGCGCCCCCTCCGTGTTGCCGTAGACCCAGGTGCCCGACGTATAGACAAACGCCGCGCCCGGACGCAACTGCGAAAGCATCGCTACAGCCGCAGCCTCATCCGCGGCACCGGCGGAAGCATCGTTGGTCGACGCGGTGTGCACCACGCCATCAGCGGCACCGGCAGCCGCAGCGAAAGACTGTGGCTCGCGCAAGTCGCCGGAATGCAATGTCGCACCGAGACGCGCCAGCGCGCTGGCGGCCGCCGAACTGTCGTCGCGCACTAGCGCCGTCACCCGATGACCGAGGCTGATTGCCTTACGCGCGACCGCGTGCCCGATAAAGCCTGTACCACCTGTAATGAACAGTTTCAAAGCGTTCTCCAAGAGATTGGATGCGAAATTGAATCGCCACACAAACGAGACCCATCAGTCTCGTTTTGGCAAATCTAAACGAGACTGCCCAGTCTTGTCAACTACTCGACGATCTGTTATTTATTTCGTATGGACACTTTTTCTCTCGCGGGCCTTAGCCCGCTGCAATGCCGCAAGCGGTCAGCCATCCTCGATGGCGCGAGAACCGTTTTCTTACGCGACGGATTCGGTTTTGCAACGATGGACGATGTCGCCGCGGCCGCCGGCGTTGGCAAACAGACGGTCTACCGCCACTTCAAGTCGAAGGAGGCACTCTTTGTCGGTCTGGTGAGCGTGATGTGCGCTCAGGTGGGCGCGCTGCTTGCAAGCGCCCAGAGCGAGCAATCCGATGGCGCACCCGAAGTCGAGTTGCGCGAGTTGGGATGGGTGCTGGCACGAAGCCTCATCACGCCGGATAGTCTGGGGCTTTACCGTGCCATCGTTGCCGAGGCCGCGCGTTTTCCGGAACTCGGCCAGGTGTTTTACGAAAATGGTGCAAAGGTCGTGCGCGCGTTCGCCGCAAAAATTCTGCGAAGGCGATTTGACGAATCGACTGCGGCATTGCGCTCAGCGACATTCGTTCAGTTGGTGCTAGGCGACGCGCATCTGGAACTGACACTTGGCTACACGGTGCCCGATGTTGACTCACGCTTTGCGATGCAGATTGACGAGGCGGTAGGCGCGGCGCTTCGCTAGCGCACCCCGATTCTCAATCGCGCAAAGATGCTATCTTTGAACCGACTACCCAATATCGGCCGGGAGCGCGCTATGGCGGAGGACAAAGGTGACGTCGACGATCGTTGGCATGTAAGCGCAGCCTGCTTCAACTGCGGCGCGGTTCGAACGGCCGCTCCCGATCTGTTCATCGAACGAAACGGCGCTTCGGCGTTTGCTCACCAGCCTGCCAGTGAACAGGAAACGGAAGATGCGTGGCGCGGCGTCCTCATCTGCCCGGCGGCTGCTGTTCGGCCGCCGAAAGGATTGAAGATGCCGGCAGGCCTCTTCCCGCAAGCCTTGGCTCCCGGCGTTTGGCGGCTCGGGTATAACGCCCGCTCTTCGTACGGCGCTCACAGCTACATCACGCTTGGAGGCGGCCTGCGTCTGATGATCGACGGGCCGCGCTGGTCCAGCCACATCGAGCGCTGGATCGCGGAAGCCGGAGGATTGGATCATATCTTGCTGACCCACCGCGACGATGTCGCGGACGCGGGCACCTATGCGAAGCGCTTTGGCGCCCGCGTCTGGATACATGCAAACGATGCCGATGGCGCACCGTTCGTCACCGACGTAATCACAGGTGATCTGGCGCATGAGCTGTTGCCGGGCGTTCGGGTCATTCCGATGGCGGGACATACACGGGGAAGCGTCATGTTCCTCATCGGCCACGCCCTTTTCTCTGGAGACTCACTGTGTTGGGATTTCAGCAGGCATGCTCTGCATGCCTTTCGAGACGCCTGCTGGTACGACTGGCCCACCCAGCTTCGTTCCCTCGAACGGCTCGTTGACGAAAGCTTCAGTAGCGTGTTCGCCGGACATGGCGGCAGTATCGCTCTGGATGCAACGACCATGCAGCGCGAACTGCAAGCGTTTCTCGATACGGTAAAAACGGACTGAGTCGGTTGTCGTTGGACGAGGTTCGGCCACTTTTTGCCTTACCTCGTCTAACCCGGAAGCGTTAAGTCGCATCCCAGTATGGTGGGCTTCCGAACGCTTCGCGCAGCCAGTCCGCCAGCGCACGAAGCTTCATCGAAGGATGCTGGCCATCTGGGTGCGCGATGTAGATGAACTCCGTTTCCGCCTCGATGCCAATATCGACGGGTATAAGGGCACCGGACTTGAGCGCATCGCCCACGATGAACGTCGGCAGCAACGCGATACCCAGGCCGGCGATGGCGGCATCGCGCATCATGTCGCCGTTGTTCAGCACCAGGCCGAATCGACCGTGCACCACGGTAGTCGCTCCTTGTTGAACAAAGCGCCAATCCGCCCCTCCCCGGTTCATGTAAAAAATGCCACGGTGCCCTTCCAGTTCGGCAGGAGAAGTCGGCAGGCCAAATTGGGCAACGTAGGAGGGGGCAGCCACCAGCACACGCCGGCTAGTCGCAAGTCGCCAGGCCACGAGGTAGGAATCGGGTATTGGCCCGTGCCGGATTACTGCGTCGAAACCATCCGCGCTCGCGTCCACCCGGCGGTCGTCGAGATCCAGGGTGAGCCGTATCTCAGGATGGCGATTCAGGAAAGGGTAAAGCGCCGGCCCCAGATGCATACGACCAAAGGTCACGGGCGCAGAAATACGCAGCGGGCCGCTCAGAGACGCTCTGCGTTCGGCCAGATCGGCAGTTGCCTCCTCTACCTCCCGCATGATGCGGATCGCTCTTGCGAGGAAAGCCTTACCGTCTTCCGTCACCGTCAGCTTGCGAGTCGTCCGCTGCAACAGGCTGGCACCCAGCGTCCTCTCCAGCTCCATCAACCGTTCGCTGACCACGGACCGCGATACGCGCAGCCGACGTGCCGCCTCACTGAGTGAGCCGCCCTCCACCACCGACACAAAAGTCGCAATACCCTCGAGTTTCATGATTGTCCGGATTTTCCGAAATGCTGGTGTGGGAATTGAAGGCTACTCCGGAAAATTGCGCAAGCCCATACTTCTGGCATTCCCACGGGTAGCCAGCGATGATCAGGTGATCGTCCCCCGCAGGGTCGTGCGCTCATCATGTTCAGGCAGCGCGCAGTCTTCTCGATCGCCCTGGCTCTGGCTTTGCCAGCAGTGGCCAAGGTCCAGCCGTTATTTTTAAATGGAGAATCATCATGGGACGTTTGACCAACAAAGTCGCGCTCGTCACCGGCGCCAGCTCGGGCATCGGTCGTGCCACCGCCAAGTTGTTCGCCGCTGAAGGCGCGAAGGTCGTAGTCGGCGCACGCCGCCTGAACGAATTGACTACACTCGTGGCAGAAATTGAAGCCGCGGGCGGCGAGGCAATCGCCCTGGCTGGAGATGTGCAATCCGAAGACTATGCTAAAGCGCTCGTCGCGCTGGCCGTAGAGAAGTACGGCCGCCTCGACGTTGCCTACAACAATGCCGGTACGCTGGGCGAGATGGGCCCGTCCACCGGTATTTCAGAAGCTGGCTGGAACGCCGCGCTTGCGACCAATCTGACGAGTGCCTTCCTGGGAGCGAAGCATCAGATTCCCGAAATGCTGAAGCACGGCGGTGGATCTATCATCTTCACGTCGACCTTCGTCGGCTACTCGTTCGCGTTTCCCGGCACCGCGGCCTATGCGGCGAGCAAGGCCGGGCTGATTGGTCTGACGCAGGCGCTCGCTGCCGAGTACGGCGCACAAGGCGTGCGAGTCAACGCGGTGTTGCCGGGTGCGGTGGACACGGAGATGTATCGCGGCATGAACGACAGCAACGAATCGCAGGCGTTCGTGATTGGGCTGCATGCGCTCAAGCGCGTCGCAAAACCAGAGGAATTGGCACGTTCGGTGCTGTATCTCGCGTCGGACGATTCGTCCTTCGTGACCGGCACCGCATCGCTTGTCGATGGGGGCGCATCGATTACCCGTACGTGACCTTCCTGGCGGCATCCGACGTACAGGATCCGATGTCGCCATTTTTGCTTCATCCATTGAAAGGAAATCACTCATGGACCTGAATCTGACAGGCAAACTCGCGCTGGTGAGCGGCAGCACAGCCGGCATCGGTCTCGCTATCGCCAGCACGTTGGCGCAGGAAGGCGCTCGTGTGATCGTGAACGGCCGCTCGCAGTCATCCGTGGATGACGTGGTCACACGGACGAAAGCGGAGACAGGCGGCGACGTGCACGGATTTGCGGGCGATCTCAGTACGGCCGCTTCAGCGGAAGAACTCGCGCGACGCTATCCGGACGTGGAAATTCTGGTCAACAACCTCGGCATCTTCGAGCCCAAGCCGTTTGAAGATATTCCCGACGCGGACTGGCAGCGGTTCTTCGACGTCAATGTCTTGAGCGGGGTACGCCTGGCTCGCCTGTTTTTGCCTGCGATGAGGCGGGCCAACTGGGGGCGCATCATTTTCATTTCGAGCGAAAGCGCGGTGCAGATTCCGGCTGAAATGATCCACTACGGGATGACGAAAACCGCGCAACTGGCGGTCTCGCGCGGGCTCGCTGAAGCTGTTGCCGGCACCGGCATCACAGTCAACAGTGTGCTGCCGGGGCCAACGAAATCGCGAGGAGTAGGTGAATTCGTGGAGACCCTTGCGAAGGCCGACGGCAAATCGTTCGAGGCGTTTGAAAAGGAGTTCTTCGAGAAGGTCCGACCCACATCGCTCATCAAGCGATTTGAGTCGCCGCAGGAGATCGCGTCGCTCGTGGCCTATATCGCCAGCCCGCTTTCGTCAGCCACGACGGGAGCAGCGTTGCGAGCCGACGGAGGCGTTATAAAGAGCGCCTTCTAGACCCACGCCGGTCTTGGGCCGGCGTCTCCCTCTGTTTCCCCGCTTAAGGCACGTTGCCAGGCCTGGTGATTGCGTAGCTCATTGAAATTTCCTTTGTCTATCGAAAGGCCTTGCTGGCAGCCCTCGGGTCGCCTAGCGTCGATAAACACTGACTGCGATGTCTCGTTCATCTTTCTATTCCTGCCTGGCTTTCTCCGACACCGTCAACTGTGCACGATTCGCGAATCGCCCGCGAAGGTCCGCACCCGGCACAACCGAGCCCGACGACGACCGGCTCCAATCAACCCACCGCGTCCCTTCAACACACGCGACAAGCAGGCGTTCAAGGCGAATTTTTTCCACGCGCTGCTTAAGCGCGGTATCCATCGCCTCGAAGTTCCGCTCGGTTTCCTCGACTACGTCTTTCGTCAATCGCCCAACGAGCAGCCCAGAAAAAGACTCCGTTTGCTCAAGGCGGGTGCCGCCGGTGACGGCCGTGAGGTGAATGCAATGTGTCCCGTCGAAGATGCCGCGAATCCACACACTGCCACGCCAGCAAAGATCGTGATCCGGATGAACGACTAGAACCGTCGGCTTGAACACCATCGAATCCGGTCCAACTCCTAGCACAATACGGATTGTCTCTCCCGTCCTGAAGTCGCCGTCAACACGAGTAATGAAGGGATTCCAATCAGGATACGCGGCACTGGTCGATACGACTTTCCAGACGTTGGCGGGCGGCCGATCAATGAGAATATCAGCGTGCACGCTGGCATCTTCATGCAGGACCAGAAGGGTTCCAGTTACGGCTACAACCATGACAGCAATGCCTGTCAGCAGCAGTCCCCTCAAGCGCATATTCGCCCCGTCATCGGTCGCAATTGTAATGCTGCAGTTTTGCTCTGCACAGTTTGTTAATGATCAAGCCGGCGACATTGAGTTGCGGAACATGGCCAAACAGAGTCTGGCGGCCTTCTCAACTATCTAGCTCAATGCGATAACGAAGACTTTCAGCAAATCCATAGGCGGCCGTCTTTTTAAACCGTTCGATCAGGAGGCCATTACATGCGGCGATGACCCGCTGCGAGGCTATATTTTCGGGGTCAGCCGTTAGCTCAACGTAAGCCAACCCTCTGTGTCTCGCTTCGCCGAGCATCAACTTAAGCGCCTGCTTTGCATAGCCGTTGCCTCTCTTCCACGGCACAACAGAGAAGCCGATATGTCCGAGCACATTCGGCGGCAATTCGGACGTGCCAGCCTGCCAACGAAATCCGATCGCGCCGCAAACTTCACCGTCCCAAATCCATCGGACAATACTTGGCAGGCGAGGGACGGTGGAGCCATCGGGCAAAGGAATCGGGCCGCCCGATGCGGTTGGATCATCCAGCCCGTAGACGAATGCCTCTGCGTTCACTTCGATAGCGCGCAACTGTTCGCGCGCAGCGACCTCCTTCCGAACATTGTCCGGTGACCATCCCGCCTCAAGGGCCGAGACGTAGCCTGGCAGCAATGCGGTCGTGGGTCTCAAGAGTTCGATCTCGGTCATTATTTTTTCGCCTTAGAAGCGATGAGTGTCAACAATCCATGCAGTGGCGTCGTGTGTCTCAAACTCGCCGAACCCGGAATTTTGGCCCGCGCCCGTCAGTAGCCTGCCAACCTCGACGTGAACTTCCCTTGTCGCCCGTGAACGGTCCATTAAATCACTACAAAGCGGTCACTGGATCGTGTCTCGAGGTCGACCAATCCGCCCATACACGTGGTGTTTCCTGACGCTGGCCGCGTTGCGCGCTACGTAGTCTGTCTCGATTCGGGCACCGTAGGTGATTCAAATGCATGGGGATATTCGTGACGAAACCAATCCTTCACCTGATCGTGGCTGAGCGCAAAGAATTCGCGCGATCGCGGTATCAGGACAAAACCAAATGCGAGTAGACAGGTAGCGAGACCGAAGCATGTATAGACCTCGCCCACCGCCCAATGCGTGAGCGCCGCGCCTGCGATCATCGGACCAAGAACGCCCGCAATCTGCGTGGTCATCATGCTGGCTGCGAGAATGCGCACGCGAAAATTCTGCGGGATAGCCAATGAGCGGTGAGTCGCGCCGACGAGTCCCATCGACGCATTGGCGAAACCCACGCATGTCAACGCCAATATGAGAACGACGGGTGAATGAGCCCAGCCCGAAGCAGCAAGTGCCAGCCCTTCGCACATAGCGGCTCCAACCCGAACGTTAAATCGGCCGAAACGACTGACTAGCGCATCAGAACCACGAAAGCTTCCGAGTAGTAAGCCTATGGATAGGGCAGCTTCACAACCACCTAGCCAGAAACCCGAGAGCCCGAGGGATTGGACTTTGAGCGGAATCAGCATGCCGACCGCGGGGCCTTGGAATATCCAGACGAGGAAGTTTACAAGTGTCCAGCCGCGCTCCAATGGGACGATCCATTTAGCATGCAGTCCGGCTCGCAGGTCTTTCCACCAGCGGACTAGACCGCGATGGTGTTCGCGACGTTGAGATTCGGATGGAAGCCGCCATGTCACGTAAGCAGCGACGCCGAGCAGTATGCCGTTCATCCAGAATGTTGCAGCGATACCGCCCGAGGCCAATGTCGCGCCAGCCAATGCCGGACCTAGGGCACGACCCACCGCTTGCGTCGATTTACGAAGACGAAGCGCTTCAGCCAAACGATTCCCCGGAACAAGTTCGGCTGAAATGGTGGCACTAGCCGGATCGATGAAAGCTTTCGCTATAACGGTGACCACGCCTATGCAGATGATGAACATAAGTCGGTAGTCGGACAGCGAGGCGAGCGTAGCGAGGGTAAAGGCAACGACCATCAGGGCGCATACGCCCCATGCAATCTGCGGTTTCTTTGCGTAGCGATCCCCGAGTGGTGAAAGCAGTGGCATTGCAAACATCGTAGTGATGGCAATGCTTGCGCTGTAGAGCGCCAAGTCATGCGCGCCGCCGCGGTGAACGATCCACCAAGGGAGCGTGATATAGCCGACCATTTCTGCCAGGATCCTCATCAGATCGCTAAGAAGGAGACTGGCAAGAGGGACGTCGATTGAGTTTATGCGAGCTCTGATTTCCCGAAACACCGTCTCCCCCTGTTCAGTTCGACTGATGCTATCTCAACATATTGGTCGCCGTTTAGATGCACATCTCCAAAGGCCGGCGTTTCATTAGTGGATGCGATACACGGCCGATTCGCGGCTGACGGCACGCGATCCAGAAAGGACTGTTGAGGCTGCGGAAGCGGACGTTCGCGCCATCGCCTGAATACGTGTAGCTGGCGATATGCAGCTTGCGACTGCCCAGAGCCGCAAGCCGCGACGGCATTGGAGTCCGCTACACAAGCCCTTGAGCGGTCATCGCCAACAATAGTCGTTCAGCGCCGATGCCGAAACCGGCCCCCTCCTGATATGCGCCGCCACCAACGACTTGCTGCTGTGCCCCGAGTTCTCTACAGCGCATTTCGAAGCCCCTACCGTTCAGATAGTAGCTGAGCCCTCTGCGGGCCGAATCGTCGATTTCGTAGCGCAGGCCGAGCGAATCGAAAAAGCCCATCGCTACCTCCTGGCTACGCTTGACTGCGGATTCTGGGCTGGGGCAGAGATACTCAAACCCGAGTTGTGAGAATTCGCGGTAGCGACCGGCTTGAGGTCGTTCATAGCGGTAGCATCGAGCGATGTAAAACAACATCCGCTCCCGTTGTCGGCCCAGCAGTTCGCTGCATCGCTCCTGGAACAGTGCCGTTGCCTCAGGAATCAGGCAGCACGCGCGTCCCTTCTTATCGGGAAAGGCCCACATCTGGCCGATGATCTCGCTGCCGCCGGCCTTTTGAATGAATGTATCCTGCGACCACAACGCGGGAACAATCGCCTCCTCGGCTCCCACGTTAATGAAGGTAGCTCCGGAATTGGGTTTCCAGAGCGCGAATTTGCGCAGCTTCCTTGCCAACGATGAAGCGTGTTCCGCGAATCATGGTCATGGCAGTCCTCCTCGGGGTAGAAAATAAAAAAGGCGCCGTAGGCGCCTTGGTCGTTGGTACAGGAAGGGGGAGCTACAGTCCCCGATGTCCTGCTATGGACGTAACGAACCACGGCGCATCGGATGACGACCGTGATGATGACGAGATTGGTTCGGGACGTTACGGAGTTCCATGCCAGCCATATTGGCACATTAAGTTTGATTTGTGAACGGGTCCACCTCTCTCGGAGGCCCATGACCGATACCAATGGTCCGGATTGATCGGCATGGCCTTCGTATCCCGTTCTGCCCTTTGCACATGCGAGCTAGCGCCTATGCCATGGGAACTGTCAGGGTGAGAGCGTCGATGGCCAACTGCAGTCGTCCCGGAATCGTTGGCGTCGTTACCCAAAAAAGGTTGATGTCGCGCTGGCGAACCGGCAGATCGGGCAGCAACTGAAGAAGCCTTCCCGATTCGAGTTCGTCTTCGATCAGCCAGTCGGGCAACCAGGCGATGCCTCGCCCTGAAATCGCAGCATCCATGATGACCCCGAGGTCTGCCGCGCGAATGCGGGAAGTTGGCTCGATGAGTGTCATACGTCCGCCATCATCCGGAAAAGTCCAACGCTCGCTCCAGTTGTCGCGGTGATAGACCAGTGCGTCATATCGGTCGAGGTCGCCAAGAGAACTCGGCATGCCTAACCTTTCGATCAGCGAAGGAGCGGCGCAGAGCAAGGTGGCATGTTTCCCGATTGCACAAGACGACAAGCCAACCGTTGTCTCGCTCGGGCCGATTCTGACCGCTAGATCAAAGCCTTCGTCCACCAGAGATACTCGACGGTCTCTGAGGTCAAGTTCGATAGTCAGCTCCGGATGTTCATCGGTAAGGAGCATCAGCAGCGGCGCAACTTTAAGCCGGCCGTACAGGACGGGCATTGTCACCCGCAGCAAGCCCCGCACCTTTGACCGCCCGGCCTCCATCAGAGCCGCGCCCTCACGCAATTCTTCGGTTGCTCTAACGCAGCGGGCGAGAAAAGCACGTCCTTCGTCGGTCAATAACTGCGCCCGCGTCGTCCGATTGAAGAGCCGTACTCCGAGCCGTGCCTCGATGCGCGCAATGGCCTTCCCCACCGCCGAGCGCGAGAGATGCAGCTTTCGTCCTGCAGCGGCAAAACTCCCCGCTTCGGCGGCCGCCACGAAAGCTGGAACATCGTTGAAAAGGTCGATCACGATTGTATCTTTCGAAGCAACATTAAGCCGAAATAATATCGCCATCGGCTCCCATTGGGAAACTATTGGTTTTCAACTAAAGTTTGTGACAAGGAGCGCGACATGAAAATCGACTGCATTTCGAAATACGGAATCCGAATTCTGACGGCCACGCTGGCGCTTCAGACGCTGCCAGCGGCAGCCGAACCCAATTCCGTCGACCACGCGGCGCCGGAAGTGACTGCTCTGGCCGCGGAGACTGGCGCGTGGACCGTGTCTGATACGTTCTGGGAACACCCCGGAGCAACACCTGTTTTGAGTAGTGGGCTGATCGCCGATCGACGCATGGTGGGCACGCTCCTCGAGGAGACGATGCACGCTCAAGGCTCCATTCGGCCGCTAAGAATCGACTATCTCAGCTATGACCCGATCGCTGGGCAATGGCGTTACGTCTCGATCGAGGCGCGAATTCCTGTCGCCCCGATGTCGGCAGCAAGCTTCGAGCGAGATTCGCCGGACCATATCAGTCTGCGCTTCGATCCATTCGTTGCGCCACCGATTGCGCCCGGCTGGTCAGGGCGGGTGCTCCGTATGGAGGAAGTCATCACTCAAGATGGTCCCGACCACGAAACAAAGGATCAATACTTTGTTCTTGCGGACGGTACTGCAACACGTTGGCTCGCGCATCGATACGACTATCGACGCAATAAATAAGGATGACAAAATATTAAGTCTTACCTGGTACAGTCTGGTGGTGGAACATAGGCAACGCCGACCGGCATGACAAACATGCTTGGCGCCGATCTGTCACCTGTGCGCATAACCCACCGACACCATATAAGCAACGCTGAGCTTCCGCGGAAAGAAGAAAGGGAGACCGGGATACGCCACTGCAATGCCGCGCCGGTACCGGGCATTTTGCTTGCTGCTGTTGCGGCGTGCCCGGTACCACCCCATTTTGAACATTTCCGCCCGGAGACTCCCATGCCCCTCACTCTTCATGACCAGGTCGCGATCGTCACCGGCGCCAGCTCCGGAATCGGATACGGCGTGGCCAAAGCGCTTGCAGACGCCGGCGCGTCCGTCGTTATCAATTACCACTCGGAGCCCGCACCGGCCGAGGCGCTGGCCAGTCAGATTAACCAGGCGGGCGGCCAAGCGATCGCGATAAAAGCAGACGTGTCGAACGAATCCGACGTCGACAGGCTTTTCCAGGCGAGTCAGGAACGTTTCGGCGGCGTCGACATTGTCGTGGCCAATTCCGGCGTTCAAAAGGATCACCCGTTTGTAGACATGCCGCTCGATGACTGGCGACGGGTCCTCGACGTGAATCTGACCGGGCAATTTCTTACCGCGCAGCGCGCCGTTCGCGAATTCGCCAGACGTGGCCCGCGTCCGGTTTCGAAAGCATTGGGTAAGCTCATTTTGATGAGCTCGGTTCACGACGTGATTCCGTGGGCAGGTCACGTGAACTATGCGGCGTCCAAGGGCGGCATCCAGATGATGATGAAATCGCTTGCGCAGGAAGTCGCACCGCAACGCATCCGCGTCAACGCAATTGCGCCCGGCGCGATCAAGACCCCCATCAACCGCGCCGCCTGGGAGACCGAGGAGGCGCTCGAGCGGCTGCTCAAGCTGATCCCCTATGGGCGTGTCGGCGAACCCGAAGACATCGGCAAAGCCGCCGTGTGGCTCGCTTCGGACGAAAGCGATTACGTCACCGGTACGACCCTCTACGTCGATGGCGGCATGACCCTCTATCCGGAGTTCGCCAACAATGGGTGACCGACAGCACGTACGGCCGTCGAAGAGCGGGCTGCCCATCGACGCCCGCGGCATTGTGGGCAATATGAAGACGACCGCGCTGATCTCGATCGAAGGCGTGGTGGACTTCATGTGCTTTCCGCGCATCGACTCGCCAACCATCTTCGCTGGCCTGCTTGACGCCGAGCACGGCGGCGCATTCGGGATCCGTCCCATGTGCGACGAGTTCAACGTCAAGCAGATGTACATTCCCGAAACCAACATTCTGCTGACGCGTTTTATGACGCCTGAAGGCGTCTGTGAACTGCTCGACCTGATGCCCGTTCAAGGCGATACCGGCGGCGAAGCATCGGGCGACGTCGCCGAGGACCATGAGTCGCTGCCCAACTGTCTCGTGCGCCTGGTGCGAATGGCGCACGGAACCATGAGCTTGCGGATGCACTGCGCGCCGCGCTTCGACTACGCGCGCGCGGCGCACCGCGCGGAGATGCCGGACGAGGGCGCCGTCGAATTCACCCCCGAAGACGACGGCATGGCGCTACAGCTTCAATCGGGCGTGCCGCTCGCGGTTGAAGACGGCTGCGCTCGCGCCGAATTCGAATTGCACCACGGCGAGTCCGCCTGGTTCGTGCTCGGCTCCGCTGAGGAACTCCGCGGCCGACGTCTCGATTGCGACCGTGTCTACGCTGACACGACGCGGTTCTGGCAAAGCTGGGCATCCCACTCCACCTATCGCGGACGATACCGTGAAGTGGTCATGCGCTCTGCCCTCACGCTCAAACTGATGAGCTCGAGCGAGCATGGCGCGATCGTCGCGGCGCCGACCTTCGGTCTCGCCGAAGCCCTGGACGGTTCACGACGCTGGGATTACCGCTTTGCGTGGATACGCGATGCCGCTTTCTCCGTCTACGCGTTGCTGCGCCTCGGCTATACCTCGGAGGCGCGGCACTTCATCCGATGGATTGCCGCGCGCAGTCAGCGCTGCGATTCCGATGGCTCGCTGCACGTCATGTATGCCGTCGACGGCGAGCGCGCACCGGAGGAAATCGAACTTGATACGCTGACGGGCGACAGGCAAGGCGGACCGCTCATCGGCAACGGTGCGCGTGATCAGACCCAGCTCGATGTGTACGGTGCGCTGCTAGACGCCCTCTATTTGTACAACAAGTACGGTTCTGCGGTTCCGTACGAGGGATGGCGGCACGTCACACGAACGGTCAACTACGTGGTCGAACACTGGCGTGAGCCGGATCAAGGTATCTGGGAGCTGCGCAATGGCGCGCGACCGCTGCTCCATTCACGCCTGATGTGCTGGGTCGCGCTCGACCGGGCGATTCGCCTCGCCGACAAACGGTCCCTACCTGCGCCGTTTTCGAAGTGGTTCGAAGTAAGGGATGAGATCTACCGCGACATTCACGAAAATTTCTGGAATGAAGAGCTGCAGTCCTTTGTGCAAACACCGGACTCCGCTACGCTCGACGCGGCGGCTCTGATGATGCCGCTGGTGCGCTTCATCGGCCCGACCGACCCGCGTTTTCTCGGTACGCTCGACGCGATTGGACGCGAGTTGCGGGTCGATCCGCTGATTTTCCGTTACACACGAGGTTCCGAACTGGACGGGCTGCCCGGCATTGAAGGCGGATTCAGCGCCTGCTCGTTCTGGTATGCCGAGGCGCTTGCTCGAGCCGGGCGTGTCGATGAGGGGAGGCTCGTATTCGACAAGATGCTTGAATATGCGAACCACCTTGGACTGTTCTCGGAGGAAGTGGCCACGACGGGCGAGGCCCTGGGTAACTTCCCGCAGGCGCTCACCCATCTCGCCCTGATCAGCGCTGCGTATCAGCTTGATCGGAGTCTGGATAAAGTTCATGTGCCGTGGACGTAGTAGCCGATGGGCAGCGCGCGGCGGCAGTGTGTCTTCAGGGACTGGAAGACAACGAGGCTCAGCGATTGGCTGATTGAGCCCCCCTAGGGCAAGGCATCACGCGCGGCGAAGATGCTTGCCATTTCCGCCGCGTGTTCGGTTCCCCAAGTGCACAGTGGGATGATCGCCTCGGCCAGGCTGCGACCAAGCGGAGTCAGCGCGTAATCCACGCGAGGCGGCACCTCTCCGTAGTCCTTGCGCGCCAGCACGCGATCGGCTTCCAGATCCTTCAATTGCTGGATCAGCACCTTGTCACTGACGTCCGGGATCAAGCGCTTGAGTTGGCCATAGCGCTTTGGGCCGCCGCGTAGGAAAAACAGGATCAGCGGTTTCCACTTGCCCGAGATGATGCGAAGCGTGGCGTTGAGCCCGCAGCCGGTGTCGCAGATTTCAGGGGGCGTCGTCATTTTCTGGTACTTACCTAAAAGTGCATACTTGTCGTTAGGTTAGCAGGGAAGCATACTGACTTCAAGCAAGCAGGTTCCTGCTTCTGTACACCTAAACAAAGGATGCATGACATGACCAGACTGAATGGAAAAACCGCGGTGATTACCGGTGGCGCTACCGGCATCGGTTTTGCCGCAGCAAAGCGTTTCATCGAAGAAGGCGCGTTCGTCTTCATCGTCGGCCGCCGGCAGGAAGCGCTCGACACCGCCGTGGCCCACCTCGGGCCCAATGCCCGCGCGGTGAAGGGTTCGGTTTCCGATGAGGCCGACCTCGATCGGCTCTACGCGGCGGTGAAGGCCGAGCGCGGCACCCTCGACATCGTCTTCGCCAACGCCGGAGCGGGAAGCCCGCTTCCGCTCGGGCAGATCACCGCCGAGCACATTGACGAAACCTTCGACACCAATGTGAAGGGTACGATCTTTACGGTCCAGAAGGCGCTGCCGCTGATGAGCGCGGGCGGTTCGATCATCCTGACCGGATCGAGCGCCGGGACCACGGGCGCCCCGGGATTCACTGCCTATAGCGCGAGCAAGGCAGCGGTGCGCAACCTTGCGCGGACATGGGCGCAGGACCTGAAGGGCACGGGCATCCGGGTAAATGTGCTCTCGCCCGGCGCGACGGCGACCGAACTCGCGAAGGAAGCGCTGGGCGAGGAAGGTCAGAAGGCCTACGGTGCGATGACTCCGCTCCTGCGTATGGCCGAGCCGGCTGAGATCGGGGCGGCGGCTGCGTTTCTCGCATCGTCGGACAGCAGTTTCATGACCGCCAGCGAGGTCGCCGTTGACGGCGGCCTGGCGCAAATCTGACGTGGCTTCGCCCTATGGCGCTCCTTTCAATATTTCGGAGCCCGTAGGGCGTGCTAGACCCGGCACAGCTTCGACCCAGTCAAATTCGATACAAAGGCCGGTTGGACCTCAATGGAAATCAACAGAATGGAGAAGTTATCGTGAGTACTGAAGACGATGTCCAGATTGTGAAGGGTTTCTTTGGAGCTATCGGCCGCGGCGATAAGCAAGCTCTGCTGGCGTTGTGTGCCGAAGATATTGAGTGGATCATTCCGGGCGAAAACTGGCCGCTGGCTGGCACGCACCGCGGGCACACGGGAGTGGCGGATGTGCTTCAGAAGGCATCCCAAGAGGTGGAAATGACATCTCCAGAGCCTCCTGAATTCGTGGCGCAGGGAGGACGGGTAATGGTCCTTGGCGTCGCGATAGGGAAAATCAAGGCTACCGAAAAGCCGTTCAAGGACGACTTTGTCTTCGCCATCACCGTTCGAAACGGCAAGATAACGAACATCCGGGAGTACGTCGACACCCAAGCCTTGGCGCGGGCCTCGGAGAGGGACGCATCCGGGCCGGCGTAGCGCTGTCCATCTCCGGCCATCGGGTCAGGATAGACCGGTAGATCAGCCGCGGATCGCCCCTTCGCATGCCGCGCGTGCGCGAGAGGACAAATATAAGAGGGCAGAGGTGCCGTGCTCGGCGGCAGAGCTCGACCAGACGACCGACAGCCAGGTCTTAAGCGACCAGGGTCGCTGGCATGTGGCCTCAGCTGAGCCCACAAATCAGAAGGTGCGAAGTTGATTGATTGAGACAGTGTCAAGCATGTCATCTACTCATTAGATGGATTGAAGCGATATTTCGTCAGTTTTCAAGATGATTCACTTTAACTATCTTCCATATCACGCGAGCCCACTTGGGCGACGCTTCAAAGCTGATAGGAAAGAGACCGAAATGCCGACACTTCTCGCGATACAGGCAAGCCCTCGCCACGAACACTCGACCTCCCGCAAGCTCTCGGCGGTATTCGTTGAGAAATGGCTGGCCGCACACCCCGGCGGTAAAGTCATTGAACGCGATCTGATCAAGACCAATCTGCCGTTTGTCGATCTGCCGTGGATTGGCGGCGCGTTTACATCCCCGGAGCAACATTCGCCGGAGAGCGCTGCCGCCATCAAGATATCCAACGATCTGGTCGCCGAGCTGCAGGCAGCCGATCGCATCGTCATCGGCACACCGATGTACAACTTCACTATCCCGGCGGTGCTGAAAGCCTACATCGACCATATCGTCCGGGTCGGCGTCACGGTGGTCGACAATGTCGGGCAGCTAACCGGCAAGAAGGCCACCGTCATTCTTGCGAGCGGGGGTGATTTCAGTCCTGGCTCTCCGATCGAAGGCTACGATCACGCCAGCAGCTACCTCCGTCAGGTGCTGGGGTTCATCGGAATTACAGATCTGGAAATCGTACTCGCCGGATCGGCGCGCGCTGGAATGTCAGGCGAGACGGCGGTGGAGGCGTTCGGCGAGATGATTGCGTCGGCCGCAGTTGCTTGAGCCGTCGGTTGATCTCGGAGAAAAGGTCATGAAAGTTGGGTTCATCGGCGCCGGTCGCATGGCTACGACCATCGGTCGTCACTTGATCGGTGCGGGCCATGAGATCGTCCTGTCCAGTTCGCGCGGCCCGGAGGCTTTGGCTGAAATCGTCGGCGAACTTGGTCCGGCCGCCCGCGCAGGATCCAGGCAGGACGCTGCGGAATGCGATGTGGTGATCCTCGCCACGAATTGGGCGGATGCGCCGGACGCGCTCAAGGATATCGACTGGAGCGGCCGCATACTCGTCGACGGGACGAACCCCCACATGGGCGAGCAACCGGACATCAGCGCTGCCGGCGTAGCGAAATCGGTTGCCGCGCTGGGGGGCCGCACGTCGAGCGAGATAGTCGCCGCAATGGCGCCTGGGGCCAGGCTGGTGAAGTCGATCAGCAATATGCCGATGGCCTGGATACAGGATTTCTCGCCACAGAAGCCGAAGACCGTACTGTTCGTGTCGGGCGACGATCGCGATGCCAAAGCGCTTGTGGTCGAACTTATCAATTCGACGGGTCTGGTCGCGCTCGACCTCGGCTCTCTAGCGGACGGCGGTGCGATGCAACAGCTCGGTGGCCCTCTGTCCGCTGTTGAATTGCACTTCGTCCGCCGGATCGTTCGCTAAGGAGAACTTGAGCCGCGTGCATTGCGAGTTTGCGAATTGGTCGCCGTTTCAGAGGAATGCAGAATGAATACCCCAAAACCGATGTTTGTTCGAGAAATAGCACGCATCGACGACCCCCAGTTCGTATCGGGACAAGGAGCCGGACATCGCGCTCGCCGTCTGATCGACGCACCGGACGCCGTATTCGCCGATCCGTTCGTCCTGATGGCCGAGGATTGGACGTCCGAAGGGGTGTTCCCTTTTCACCCACATCGCGGCATCGAGACGGTTACGTTCGTCATTGAGGGGGCGATTGAGCATCGAGACAGCGCCGGATATAAGGGGGTGATCCGTGCCGGCGATGCCCAGTGGATGACCGCCGGCCGAGGCATCCAGCACGAGGAAAATCCTCCGGCCGGGACAAGTGCTCATACCCTGCAGCTCTGGGTGAATTTACCTGCGGCCGAGAAGATGGCTGTTCCGCGGTATCAGGATCTGGTGGCTTCCGGCTTGCCAGTGTGGAGTGAGGACGGCGTTGAGGTCAGGATCTTTTCCGGCGCGTACGCCGATAGGGTCTCGACCACGCTCAACCACCATCCTGTCACGATGCTCGAGGTGCGGGTCGAAAACGGTGGCGGGTTTCAGCACTCGCTTGCGGCGACCGACAATGCTTTTGTCTACGTCCTCGAAGGTGCGGTCGAGATCGGGCCCGCCGGTGACCTTTTGGAGACCAGCCAGCTTGGCTGGTTAACGCGATCGGAGGAGCCGGGATCGTCGGAAATTAACATAACGGCGCGGGGCAACGCCGGCCGCTTTCTTCTTTTCGCCGGACAGCCTTTGCGTGAGCCGATCGCGTTTGGAGGCCCCTTCGTCATGAACACGCAGGCGGAAATCCAGCAAGCGTTCGCCGACTTCCGAGCCGGCCGATTCTGAATCAGGGCAAGCGGGAGTGTTCAGGAGTTCGACATATGTTGACTTCCGCCAGCAACTCACCTGGCGACTCGCGCAATCCCTGCTCCGTCGCTTTGAGGTTCTGCATCTGCTGCCCGAGCTTGCTGATCTTGTCGCTGATCCGACTCGTCTTCGCCTCGGCAACATCGGATTTAGCCCGATCTGCCGTCTTCATCGCGCAAAGATATCGCGCGATGCTCTCATCGATCTGCTGCAGGCGCGCCTTGACCTTCGCGCTCGTAAAGTCGCGATCGCGATTGTTGACGGCCTTGAACTTGTTGCCATCGATGGCCAAGAAGGACGTTCAGGCCGTCGGCTTCAATACCGACGGCGGAGCGTGGGCACGCGACGCGCCATCGGCAGGTTGATCACCCCCTCTCCCCGGCATAGTCGGCTACCCGAATACGACGGCGCGATCTGATACGCATATTTTGACAGATAACTGCTACTCGCTTTCGGACCGCAGTCACGTCATAGTACGCAACTGAGATTCGTGTGCAGGGATTCCTGCATTTCGTTCATTCCGCGCATCGCATCCGGTGCCAAAGATCATGAACACGATATCCTTAACGCCTGTCGCTCAAACCCTGTTTATGCGGGACCCAAATTCAAAAGGCTGTTAGAACCGAGACACTGTTATGCTTGCCGCGCCCATTCCCAACAACGAACCTGCGCGCCTCGCCACGCTGCGCGCGTTGCGACTGCTAGACACGCCCAGTGAGGAACGATTTGACCGGCTGACGCGAGTCGCACGTCGCCTGTTCAAAGCGCCGATCGCGCTTGTAAGTCTCATCGATGAGAACCGACAGTGGTTCAAGTCATGTATCGGCTTAAACGTCGCGGAGACGTCGCGCGACATCTCCTTTTGCGGGCACGCCATTTTGCACGATGACGTCCTGGTGATTCCTGATGCACGCAACGATGCGCGCTTTTATGACAATCCGCTCGTCACAGGCGCGCCCGGCATACGCTTCTATGCCGGGCAGCCGCTGACTGCACCGAACGGTAGCAAACTCGGCACTCTCTGTGTGATCGATACGCACCCGCGAGAATTCGGCAGCGAAGAGCGCGGACTCTTGCGGGATCTGGCGCAGATCGTGGAACGGGAGATTGCGGCGATCGAACTCGCCACCATCGACGACCTCACGCTACTGGTAAACCGGCGCGGCTTCGAAGCGCTCGCGCAACAAACGCTGCACGTCTGCAAGCGCCTGGGGCGGCACGCGTCGCTGCTGTTCTTTGACCTCGATAGCTTCAAGCAGATCAACGACACGTATGGGCACGCCGAAGGCGATCGCGCGCTGGTGACGTTCGCCGATGCTCTACGTGCCGCGCTCCGCGACAGCGATGTAATCGGTCGTCTCGGCGGAGACGAATTCGTCGCGCTTCTCACCGATGCCAACGATGAAGAGACACATCGCGTGCTCAAACGCCTGCGCGACACGCTCGCGGAGGCCAACGCTGGATCGACACGCGGCTACGAAATCCGCTTTAGCGTCGGACAAGCACAGTTCGATCCGGAGCGGCATCAATCGGTCATCGACCTGCTTGTCGAAAGCGATGTCAGCATGTATGCGCACAAGGCTAAGCAGAGGGGCGGCAGCTCGACGCGGCAGATGTAGAAGTTTGGAAAGCGCGTCGGCGCTCTAACAGAACAGCGCAGATCACTCGCCGCGTTTCCTCGCGGCTTTTCTCGCGGCTGCGCGCTTCCATTACCTCAATCGAATTGAAATCGCAGTTCATGCCATGCGAAGCGATTTGAATGATTCGGTGCGTCGCTTCCGCGCACATTTCCTTCGGCCGGGATAAAAGAATGCGTGGTAGCTGTCGATATCCGAGCAAGCGGTGGAACGGATTAATCTAAAACAAGGAAAAGGGATGACAAGAACGCTAAGAAAAATGGGATTCAGCCTTTATATTTTGCAGGCCATCGGCATCCTCGGCGTCCTGATTTCCCTTGCTCACCACAGAGTCGCCGAAATCTTGATTTTTGGCTTGCTGACGGGACTTAGCGGCGTGCTCGTCAATCGCATCGTGCGCCGGAATCCGGGCGTGCTTCAACGGTCTGGATTTATCACGCGAATTCACACGCTATTTTTGTGGTGCGTCATAGGGTGCATAGCTTTGCTCTTGATTGGGCCGCCCTTGCTCCAAGTTCTGAATCAGCATCATTGATATCCTCCGCCGACCCGGCAGCGCCGTGACCGGGCATAACCTCATCTGGATGACGGGTATGTCGCAGACCTTGTGTGCCACCTAGTCAGCTACAAAGGTGTGGTGTTCAAGGTGAAAAGCCTTCAGGAAATCTACGACCCCGCAACAAAAAACATCCTGCTGGTTATTAACTGGCATGTGACTTACGCTTGGGGCGGCCCAGACTCAATTGACGTGAAGCGGCTTATGAGCAGCCGGTAAGCATCGCTTCACGGCGTCGATTGTTAGCAATCCAGACACCGGTGGGCAACGTCCGTAGTTGGCCGAACCCGGAATTTCGTCAGCCTGATCGCACTGCACCCATGCAACTCTTCGCCTAGGACGACGAATTCGCGCTTAAGGCTGTCGGGTCAGTTGCCACGAAGCGGCGTGCAATAGTTCCAGCGCTAAAGAAACTCCGCCGGCCGCCGTAAAACAGAGGCTCCCACTCCGCGGCAAGGTTTATAGTGGCGTCTGCCGCAGCTGCGCCTCCTTCTTCCATGCAAACAACGCTTATCCACCTGCCGTCCACGCCCCGGCATCGTGTCATGGCCGCGATTGTCGCGGCGCTTGCGATTGCCGCCGCCGCGCTGGTCTGGCCACACGCCAAAGATCCGGGCCCAGTGGTTGCACCGTTTTTTCCGGTGTTCATCACGTGGGTTACGTTGACCGAAGGCCTGACGGCGCTGCTGCTGTGGACGCAGTACGCCGTCTCGGGCGGGCTTCTGTTCGCGGCTCTGAGCGGCGCCTACGCGTTTACCAGCGTCATCGCCGCCATCCAGCTGCTCGTCTTTCCGGGCGTGTTTTCACCTACCGGCCTGCTGGGCGCGGGACCGCAGACAGCGGTATGGATCTGGGTGTTCTGGCACGGTGGCTTCCCCGCGTTGGTGACGGCATCGCTGTTCGCCCGGTCCGTTCCGCCGAGCTTGACGCACCGCGCTCGCGGCAGAGCCGTCGCAATCGGTGCCGTGGCTGTGGCAGTCGGCCTGTGCATCCTCGCCACCGCCGGACACTCGCACCTCCCGCCTGTTGTCGCGACATCGGGTTCGTACGCCCAGTTGTCCGACAGCCCCGCGGGGATCATTGTCGGAGCGCTCTGCCTCGCGGCGCTGGGACTGCATGTGTCGACGACCCGCCTGCGCTCGTTGATGGACTTGTGGCTCGCCATCGCGCTCCTCAGTGCGCTCATCGATGTGACGCTCACCCTCTCCGCGGGCGCGCGATACAGCGTTGGGTGGTACGCAGCGCGCGTCGCCTCGATGGTGTCATCGAGCGCAGTGCTCGGCATGCTCATCTACGAGACGACGGGCCTCTACCGGCGCTTGTCCGAGACCCACCGGAAGCTCGTTGAGACGTCGGCCCGCGACGGCCTGACGGGCGTTTTCAACCGCGCCTATTTCAACGACCGGTTCGCGCGCGACTTTGCCGGAGCTTCCGCCAGCAACCAGCCGTTTTGCGTATTGCTGCTCGATGTCGACCACTTCAAGCAGTACAACGATACGTTTGGACATATGGCGGGCGACGACTGCCTGAAGGAAGTCGCAGGCGCGCTTTCGAGCACGCTGCGGCGGCAGAGCGATTTCGTCGCGCGCTACGGCGGCGAAGAATTCGTGGTGGTTCTCCCGGCGTGCGATAAGGCGGCGGCTCTGCGCGTCGCGGAATCGTTGAGAGCCGCCGTCGAGAAACGCGGGATCCGGTCGGCATCCCCGAGCGGCGCCCCCGTCACCGTCTCGGTCGGCCTGGCGAGCACGTTGCCCCACCAGCCAGAGTCGGCGTCCGCATTGCTGGGGCTCGCAGACACAGCCCTATACCGGGCGAAGGCATGCGGTCGCAATCGGGTGGTCGATGCCACGGAAATTGCCGGGCGGGAGTCGCCAAACGCGGTCGCCGCCACACAGATCCTCACTTCCGGAAAGCAAGCCGAGTCCAGATGACTCCCCTGTTCCTGTTTGCTTGCTGAGTTGAGTCGCTGCAAACATTGAGCAGAAGTTGCAGATGATGGGCCTCGGCAAGCCTGATCGTGTCAGCGGCGGAGACGTCAAACATGCGCCGCCGCGCCGGGACCGGTCCGTGGCGCAACGACATGATGAGGAGGCCGCCGTCGTCTAGCAGTTCAGAGAGGGTGCCCATGCCTCGTCGACGCTGCGCCTCGTCGAGATGCATCCAAACCGCGGTAATCATGACAACGTTGAAGGTGTTCGCCCTCTCCCGGACGAGGCGAAGTTCCGGAAGGCTGTCGTCGAGCCAGACGACGCTGGAAGCCGGATAGAAGTTGATCGCAGCAGCCCGCAATTCGTCGACGGGCTCAACCGCTACCACCGCGTGCCCCATCGATGCCAATGCGGCAGCGTCGCGGCCCATGCCGGCACCCACGTCGAGAATGCGCGAAGGCGCCGTTGGTATCAAATGCAGAACGGGCTGGTGGTGGTCTCGGAACGAAATCTTGTGCCAATCATTGGCCAAGGCCGCGGCATACTCGGCATAACCTTCGGTTCCCGGAACGTCGATCGACATTGATGAAAATTGGATTGTCAGATCGGCTGATTGTCGACGATTCAGGCCGAGGTGTCGAATGACTGCGCCTGGCCCACTCAGGTCCGGCCTGGACCGAGGCGGCCTGCTCGGCCATGTCAGATAACAAATCGGTAATCTGCGCGTCGCTGTTCGGTAAGCAGGGCCACGGAGAATAGGAGTTCACCAACCCTACACGGCGCGCCCATCATGCTGTCCCTTCGTTCCAGAATTGCGACGATTGTCGCAACCGTTGCTGCGTTGTTCCTTTTGCTTGTCGCCGCAGGTTTGGCCTTTATGTATTCCGGCGTGTATGACGTCTCGGCAAGTTCTAAAGACAACCCGCTCGTAGCGAAGCTGTTGCATGGAACGTATGAAGCCTCGTTGCACCGGCACGCCGGATCTGACGTCGCGCCTGGCGACCTGCTGTCGTTTGAAAACATTCGTTCAGGTGCGCGGATGTACGACTCCACCTGTGCCCTCTGCCACGGTGCGCCCGACCGGCCACTGAGTGCCACCGGACAAGGTATTCAACCCGCCGCGCCCTCGCTCTTGTCTGCCAGCCGTAGGAATAAGCCGGCGCTGATGTTTTGGACGATCAAGCATGGGGTGAACATGACGGCTATGCCATCGTTCGGGAAGACGCAGTCAGACCAGGCGATGTGGCAAGTCGCTGCCTTTATCTACGCCGAGCGCGGAATATCGAAGGATAAGTACGACGAGCTCGCACATGGCGACGCCCAGGGTGACAACGCGCGCGTGTCTCTTAGAGGTCCGACGCCGGAGCCTGGTAAAGAGTGACTGCGCTGTTCTGATTCACATGCCCGGTTGGTTCAGTGGTCATCCTAGGTCCATAACATGAAGCGCGTTGTCATTGCTTTCCAATTTTTAGTGCTGTTGACCGCTTGTACAACAGAACCCGCGACCCGCTCGGTGACCGACGAGCCGACTACGCAGGGCGAGATCGTCGATTACGCGGGCCACGTATGCAGCAATCAAAACATGCATGTGAAAATACCTCTATGCCTTTTCCCCCGAACGATCACGCAGATACCCACGCAACCTTCGCAGTCTGGGTAAGACAGCTCATTGTCACAGCGACCGGTGCTTGTCTCGTTCCGTGTGCCGCGTTATGCTTTGGCACTTAAACCGATCCCACATCGACTCGATTATTACCGCCGCGACAGTCTCGGCGGAATATCTATTGAGTTGACGATACACATTCACAACCCGCCCAGAAGGCGGGTTTTTGCTTTCTGGGCCCCCATTAGCGCGCCTGGAAATGATGAGGGAGAGATCGGCTAATAGAGGACGCATAAATCGGGCACATTGAAAAAATAGCGCCAGATACTATCCTTGATGCTGACATCGTAAAGCCATACGTTCGACTCCGAGCATCCCGCACCTGTGGCGCGAAGCCTCCCTTGCGGTCATTCACGACGAGACTTGCGAGATGATCAAGCGGCTGTCGCTTATTTCTGCTTCTATCGCGCTGGGCTGCATAGTTACGGTCGCCCCAGTACTGACCAGCATCTATATCGCTGACGAGGATGCAGAACGTCGCGAGCAGGAAGATCTGCAGCAGTTCGCCGCGAAAGCCGTGATGCGCGCGGATCTTGTCACCTACCAGGCATTCGCCGCTATTGCCGACATGGAAGCGCTCCCCGGCGGTCTCTGCTCTCCCGCCAAGGTCGCGCAGTTTGCCCGCGTGGTTTTCAATTACCGGTACGTACAGGACGCAGGTGCTTACAGTGACGGACAATATCTATGCTCACCGCTTCTAGGCGACGTTCGGGCACAGCATCTGACGATGCCCCCGCCCGATTGGCGGAGCAAGGACGGCTATCTGTTTTGGTACCGGCAGCGGAACCCCCTCAGCGACGAGCGCCAGGATATTCAGATTGGTCGCAATGGAAATTACGTCTCGATCGACCCCCAGTCCTACGTCGATATTATCGACCCCGCTGGAAGACCGGTCGCAGCGATCAACGTCGAGACAAACACAATCCTTGCGTCGTCGCCTGGTGCGGACGCCGACGATATGCTCAACGCATGGAAGCTGGCTGGGAATGTGAGCGATGAACAATGGCACTACGCTGTTGCCCGTTCGTCAAGCCGGCCGCTCGGGGTGGTAGTCAAGTCTCCTCGCAGCAGCCTTGTGGGTCACTGGCGTGGGTTGCTCGTGATGTGGCTTTCGATTGGTGTCGTTGTCGGCGCTGTGCTCGGCTGGATTGCGTTCAGGCGAATCTCGCGGCAACTCTCCTTCCCGGCGACGCTCGCATGGGCGATAGCACGCAAGAAACTCGACGTGGCGTTCCAGCCGATCATCCGCCTCGCGAGCGGCGAATGCGTTGGCGTAGAGGCGCTGGTCAGGTGGAACCTGAACGGACGCAACATCTCGCCGGAAATCTTTGTCGCGGTCGCGGAGCAAAACGGTCTTATTCAGCAGTTGACTGACCTCGTACTGGACAAGACGATTGACGAGTTGTCGAAGCTCTTGCGCTCACGTCCCTCGTTCTACGTGTCACTCAATGTGAGCAGCGACGATTTGCGGACGCGGCGCTTCCTGAGCGTTCTTACAGCGCGGCTGCAGGGGACGGGTATTCGCCCCGCTCAGGTCAGAATCGAAGCAACAGAGCGAAGCTTCATGGATGCCGACGCAACGCGGCAAACCATAGCCGCATTCAGGGACGCCGGCCACCCTGTCTATATCGATGACTTTGGAACGGGCTATTCCAGCCTGTCGTATCTTCAAACCTTTACGATCGATGTCCTGAAAATCGACAAGTCATTTATCGACACCATTGCACAAGACGCGGCATCGAGCGTCGTCGCGCCGCATATCATCGAGATGGCACACGAACTGGGGGTTGAAATCGTGGCCGAAGGCGTCGAGCGCGAAGTCCAGGTCGAATATCTGGTGCACAGAGGTGTGCAGTATGGGCAGGGTTGGTTGTTTGCGAAGGCCATGCGGGCTAATGAACTTATCGTCTGGCTTAGCGAAAGCAGATCGACGCTTCAGTTGATCCATCATTAATCCGGATGCGCGAGGCGATGGCACGCGCGCCCAATGCACGTACGAACTGCAACTGACCGACGGCACCGCTTTCCGCGCGATGCTGAAACTGATCGTGTCTTGTGTCTGGAACAGCAGACTTCTTCGGGTCCAATCCGCAGGCAGGAAACGGCCGAGCCCGTTCGACGCAAACCTCACTCGCGCGCTACTGGCGAGTTCGACAGTCGCGCCGTTATCGCGCGCCGCCTCGGTGTAACGCGAAGGTTTCCGTGCGGGGACCGTACCACTTCGTGACTTCAGCGTCCGTCAATAGTCTGGACGACTTCAGGATCGGGCTTGCCACCACATACAGTCGATCCGAATCTGGGCCGTACATATACAAATAACCGTCGTTGCCATCCACGTGTAATTCGGTCTCACCGAGTTCACCGACACCCGCATGCTTGATCGCGCTTTCTAGCCGATGCTCCAGAACGTGAATTCGCGGCAAGTCCTTAGGGTAGTAATCGAAATGGACCATCATTACCGGTCCTGGCGGCCTCGGTGACTGCTCTGAAGCTGATGCGCTGCCCGCGAATAAAGCGAGGCACAGAAAGGTGAGTGCTCTTTTTCTCAGCATGGGAACGATACTGTCGGCGAAATGGAAATCAATTGTCGACGACGTGGGCGGGCGTGTCGAGCGTACCTTTGTGGTCGATCACTCAACCCACAAGCCAATCCGGTCTCTGCACGTTCGGCATATCGTCGTAAGCCTTTTGAATTACTTCCAGCGGTGCGAGAGTGCGACATCGACGGAGGTTTGTTACTAACCCAGTGTTCATACATCTGAATACCATTCTCGTACGCTTCCAAACCGTCGGGTGACGAATCGTCGCCGGCCTGGAACGCGAACGCCATGTAGTCGTCGAGGCCATATTTGATAATTTCGTTCATCGGCCACGGACGTTTCTCATAGCGCCATGCCGCCTCTTCGAAAACCCGCGCTCGCTCCCACTCGCCGCTTTCCCAACCCGTGTCCATCCAGTCGGCGATTCCCTTCGCCCAATGCAATTGACAGCGGTAGAGGTCCTGGCTTGCTCCAAATTTCTCGTCTGTATCAATGGCTCTACCCAACCAGTCAATGCACCGGGGCACGACAGGTGCGACTGTGATTCCAAGACCAACCAGCCACGTCTTGATGACCGTCCCCAAATTGGATTGGGCCACGTTTCCCATCGGCCTGGAGCTCTCGTACTTCGTCTCAAGCAGGAATCTCAGCATGCCTTCGGTGAAGGCGTTGCGTCGTGACGTAATAGGATCGAAGATCATCAACGGGTTACCTAAAAGAAGATTCGACTATCAACTCACGAACTGGACGCGTTCAGCGTTATCGATGGTTTCCATGCATTGCTGGCCAAAAGATTGCGCCAGAATGCCGCGCTTGAATTCCGCCATGAAGGATGGGCCATCTTTGCGCACCTGCGCATGGGCTTTCCACAAGAATCCCTGAATCAGCCTGAACGGGTCCTTTCTGTAGTACACGAACACTTCGAGCGGGACGTCCAGCCCTGGTACCCATCCCTCGATCACGAGAACATCCATCTTCGCGCCGTTACTCTGAGTGATGGCTCCCTCTCGCCCAGACGACCATCCCGAGCCCGAGGTGGCCTGTTCTCGGGCTGACTGCGCGTTTGCAACTGATTCGTGTTGCGTCGCGGCGGGATATGGAACTGGTACGGGAGTTTCTTTATCCCAGTAGACGACGTACGGGACAGTCAGCTCGCCTGGCGCGAGAAGATGCTGCACTTGAATCGCATGGCTGAATGCATACCCCATGTAGAACGCGAGGCGCTTTTCATCGATCGCCGCTTGCCGCCGTTTGCTGCCGAAAATGTCCCCGAGTCTGATCATATTTTCCCGCGCCTTTGCTCAATTGCCGGATCCTTGCCGATTTCGGTCCCACCGTCGAACGGCCGCTCATGGCCGAACGCGTTCCAACGTCGGCGGCCCGAGTTCGCCCATTCGCCATTCAATGGCCCGGCGAGAACGGTGCGTTCGCACTCGTCGTATGCCTCTGCGAGAGAGGCGTACACAGGACCGCTGATCGTCATTGACGCATCTCCGATTCCAGCCGAATGCATCGTTTAACGGCGCACGTTAGGCGATCTTTAATGAAACGTCGAAGACGGTCCACAGCCCGAATCGGCAACGGTTTTTGAGGCGACGCGGTACCGGCACACGCGATGACCGCCAGCAAAAGCGTCGCCTTATCCACGAGCCAGTTCATGCCGCTGCCCGTTGACCAGACGGTTGCACGATCCAGTCGAGCGGTACGATTGATCGCTTCCGGCTGCACTGAGGTGGGCCAAAACCATCTCAGTGCATGAGTTGCAGAACGATTCTGATATGTGCCCTTACCACCTGCCTGTCTCTCTTGATCGCCTAGGCTGGTGTGGAAACCGATTGTCGTGCGGTGTCCCCGGCGCTCAACGCCGTGGTGTTTTCCGAGGACGACCTTTTGCGCTGTGGCGCCGTTACAGTCGTTGGGAATTCTCCTGTTCGCTGCAATAGTTCCTCCGCAAGCAGGTTTGCTGCATTGCGTGCGGTGATACGGCTTTGTGGAACGCCCTTCGCGTCTAGCGCAATCACCTCATACAACTCGCGGTCGCATTCGAGTTCCTGCTGATATCGCTCAGACGTGTCCACCAGCAATTCAAGAAGCGTCTGACGACGTCGTCTTTCTTCAAGCGTAATGGGAGGATTCCTACAGATTGAGGACGCAAGCGTGATCAACGTATTCAGTTGATCCAGATGCCGGTTACATAAATCGAATGCCGACAGCGCAAGTTTTTCGTACTGGAGTGCGTCGACAGGCGGACGTGAAGCCGGTTGGTTTTTTGTGGATTTGCTCATGGTGCGATCTCCCTGTTTCTTCCTGGATCGCCCGACACTCGCTGGAAACGTGGGTGAGCGGGCACGAAGTAGGGTTAGCAGACCGGCGTTCCAACAAACCGGCGAGCCTTGCGGCTCCCCTACCAAGGCCCGCCCATTGAAATATAGACGTGCAGAGGTAGACGCACGACCCGCCTGAGCGGGTGTGCGGTTGGAACGTCAGGCTGCTAAACCTGGTCGCTGGGTGTTTCCCGACGACTTAGCAATTATAAGGCAGGCAACACGCGTTGCCTTCAACCTTGTAGGCTAAGTGTTTGATTTAGCCGAACGGCTAAGGAGGAATAGGACAAAACTGGATGGCGCCCTGCCAGTTCTCCAATCTTCATGATCGAAGTGTTCCGGGTGCCCGCAGAGTTTGACATTAAACATCACTTCAAAGTTAACCTTGAGTCCATCGCACGATCAGGTGCAATTTCATAAGGGTGGACAGCATGCAGACGATATTGGGGGCGAACGGTCAGATCGCCGTAGAACTGGCGCGGGAGCTCCAACGCAAATACACCAGCGACGTGCGGCTCGTCAGCCGCCATCCACGCAAGGTCAACGACACCGACACGCTGGTGTCCGCGAACCTGCTCGATGCAAAGCAGACCCTGGATGCGGTTAAGGGAAGCAGCATCGTCTACTTCACGGCCGGCCTGCCGCCGGACACGGCGCTATGGGAAGCGCAGTTTCCCACGATGCTGAAGAATGCCCTGGATGCCTGCCGCGTGGCGGGCGCAAGCTTCGCCTATTTCGATAACACCTACATGTATCCGCAGGACGCGCGGCTACTGACCGAGGAAGCGCCCTTCGCGCCGGTGGGCCGCAAGGGAAAGGTACGTGCGGCGATGGCCACGATGGTGCTCCAAGAAATGGCCCGCGGCGAAATCCCGGTGCTCATTGGCCGGGCGCCCGAATTCTATGGCCCAGGCAAAACGCAGAGTTTCACGAACGCGCTGGTCATCGAAAAACTCCAGGCCGGCAAGAAGCCGCGCGTGCCCGTGCGCGACGATACGCGGCGCACGCTGATCTGGACACCTGACGCGAGCCGGGCGCTGGCGACCCTGGGCAATGCGCCCGATGCCTTTGGCCAGACCTGGCATCTGCCATGCTGCGACGACCGGCCGACGTACAAGGAGTTCGTCGTAATGGCCAGCCATGTCTTTGGACGCGAACCCGACTATTCGGTTATCAGCAAGTGGGCTCTAACGACTGCCGGGCTGTTCTCGAAGCAGGTGCGCGAGCTCAGGGAATTGCTGCCCCGCTACGAGCAGGACAACCTTTTTGATTCCACGAAGTTCAAGCGCCGGTTTCCCGAGTTCGCGGTGACGACCTATCTGGAGGGCCTGGAACTGATCCGGAAAGAATGGCCAGGTAAAGTGGCGTGAGCTCGCTTATCGCTTGATCTTGAACCACACTTCAAAGTTATGGTTTAAACGATGTCCTGATCAAGCGGATTCGCCTGACACCAAACTTTTCGCGCCGTGCAAGCCGCCGCTCGATCGTCACTTCAACCTGCAGCCAGCAAGGAGTCGAAATCATGGCCTACGTTACGACCCAGGATGGGGTTCAGATCTTCTCAGAGGGCATCATCCAGAACTGGTGGCGTCAGGGCATGATGGGCAGTGCGAAGGCCCACGACGAAGGCATCAAGGCTTTCTCGGAGACCGACCAGACCGAGGATCTGAAAGCGATCACGGTACCAACACTTGTCATGCAAGGCGACGACGATCAGGTTGTTCCCTACAAGAACGCCGCGCTTCTCCAGGACAAGCTGCTCGTCCACAGCACACTCAAGATCTATCCCGGCTACCCGCACGGCATGCATACGACCAACGCGGACGTGATCAACGACGACCTGCTTGCGTTCATCCGCGCATAGCTTCCCGGTGGACAATCGCAAGGATGGTTGGCAGCGCTTGGTAGGCGGCCCGATTTGACCATTGAAAGTAGCTAGACCATCTGCAGCGGCCCCGACCCCGGTATGCGCGTCACCAGATCGGCGCCGACCAGCCTCGCCGGCGTGTAGGCGCCGCCGCCGGGCTGGGCCGCCGTCAGGTGTTCGACCACGGCCAGCGAGCCGGTGATGGTCAGGCTATAGCCGTTGGCGGTGCGGATGCGTGCCGTCTTTTTCTCTCCGCGTGCATTGGTGACTTCCCCCCAGACGAAGGTGGGTATCTTTGCACGCTTTTCCTCGCTGGGGCCCTTCACTGTCCTGGCAATGCGCGCCTTGATCAGCTCTTGCACCCACGGCAGCCCCAGCAATGGCCGGATATAGTTGGCACGCCTGGCGTTGGCGATCATGCGGGGCGAGCCTGGGATGAACACCTGGATGTTAGGAATGCCAGTCGTGTGCCAGGCGGTGGATACGTCGCCCCAGGGGATGGTCATCGCGTCTTTCTCGCCATCGCCGAAGTCGATGCGGCGCACCTCGTAGGCTAGCGGCACGGTGACGATCTTCCCGTCACGGCGCACCTTGCCGCCCTGGGCCAGTCCCTCGACGGAGGTCTTGGCGGTGCCGGGCGAGAAGCCCGAGCGTGAGTCAAAGCCCAGCGCGAGATGCGTGGCATCCGGCAGCGCCGCTTTCAGCGCTGCGGCCACGCAGTCGGTTGGGATAACGTCGAAGCCCACGCCTGGGCACAGCACCACACCGGCGTCCCGTGCGCGGGCATCGAGCGACTGCGCGTGCTCGAATACGGCGATCTCGCCGGTGATGTCCAGGTAATGCGCGCCGGCGCGCAGGCAGGCTTCCATCATTGGCGCTGCGGTCGCCGAGAACGGGCCGGCGCAGTTCAGCACTAGCGCATAGCCCTGGATTTGCCCGGTCAGCGCCGCCACGTCATCGAGGCCGAACGCACGTGCCTCCAGCCCCAGCGTGCGCGCCAGTTCCTCGACGCTTTCGCGCCTGCGCCCCGCCAGTACGGGCTTGAGCCCCCGCCGCGCCGCTTCGCGCGCGATTAGCTCGCCGGTGTAGCCGTTCGCGCCATAGATCATCCAGCGCATGCGCTCGGGACTACCGCTTTGCTTGCTCATTGCATCGCTCCTGTTCAGAAGTGGGACCGCGGGCTGACGGGGGAACCGTCATGGCCTGCCCGGGGCCGGGGCGGCTCAGACCGGAGTTGGCAGGCTGCTTTTCCCAACGTGAGCGAGACGGCCATGTCGGCGAGCCGGCCGAAGGGCGCGTGCAGCAGACCGGGGAAGTTCCAGCGGCCCTGCACAAAGACGCCCTTGGCGTGGCTCATCGCACGGAAACCCTCGATGCCGTGATAGGCCCCCATTCCGCTCGGGCCGACGCCGCCAAAGGGCAAATCATCCTGCGCGACGTGAATCAAGGTGTTGTTGATGCCTACGTTGCCGGATGTGGTGTGCGCCAGTAGTCTGGCGCAATCGCGGTCCTCGGCGCCGAAGTAGTAGAGCGCCAGTGGGCGGGGCCGTGCGTTCACATAGGTGATGGCCTCGTCGATGGTGCCGTAGGTACGCACCGGCAGGATAGGGCCGAAGATCTCCTCCTGCATGAGGGGCGTTTCATCACCCGCATTGACGACGAGCGTCGGCACCAGGGTGCGCTCGCGCCCGGGCATGTGGGCAGGGCGTTCTCCCACCTCGACCACGCGGGCGCCATTGCGGCGCGCGTCGTCGACCAGCCCGCGCAGCCTGTCGTAGTGGCGATCGCTGACGATGGTCGTGTAGTCGCGGCTGGCGGGGCCATCCGGGTAAAAGCGATGAACCGTGGCGGTGTACTGGGCGATAAAAGCTTCCAGGTCTTCCTTGTGCACCAGGGCGAAATCCGGCGCCACGCAGGTCTGGCCGGCGTTAGACAGCTTGCCGTACACCAGGCTTTGTACGGTGCGGTCGTTGACGTGGCCACGCGCCACGATGGCCGGACTCTTGCCGCCCAGCTCCAGGGTCACGGGCACCAGATTGTCGCTGGCAGCGCGCATTACCTTGCGACCGACCTGCGTGCTGCCCGTGAACAGCAGGTGGTCAAATGGCAGTGCACTAAAGGTGGCACCGACCTCTGGGCCGCCTAGCACCACGGCCACCTCATCTTCCTCGAAAGCCTCGGCCAGCATACGTCGGAGCGCCTCGCTGGTGCGCGGGGTCAGTTCCGAAGGCTTGAGCATGGCGCGGTTGCCTGCGGCTAACGCCGTTGCCAGCGGCACCAGCGTGAGGGAGACGGGGTAGTTCCACGGCGCCATCACGCCCACGACGCCCACCGGCTGGTATTCGACGTAGGCGCGCGCCGCGCGGTAAAAGAAATGCACGTGGCGGCGCTCGCGCTTCATGAAGCGTCGCAAGTGGCTGGAGAGATAGTCGATGGCCTGGATGACGCAGGACAGCTCCATGATGTCGGTCTCATGGCGCGAACGGTTGCCGAAATCGGCGCTGACCGCATCCTTGATTGCTTCGCGGTGCGCAAGCACGGCGGCACGTAGCCGGGCGAGCCGGGCCTTGCGCAACGCCAGGTCCGGCGGGCCGTCGTGAAGGAATGCGTTGCGCTGCCGGCTTAGCAGGTCGGCCATGCGAGTGTTGTCTTCAGTCATACCGTCTCTCCCTGTTTCTGAACGACTGCTGTTAATGCCCGGCGTCGAATTTGAGCAGTCGGGGTGCGTACAGCGCCGCCTGGAACTCGGGCACGTACTCGTACTTGAGCATCTTTCCCAGCTTCAGCGACGCGATAAAGCGCGAGAGGCTGCCGTCCGTCAGCATCAGCTTCACAGCGTCCGCGCTGGACGTGCTGGCGTGCCGTAACTGGCGGGAGATGGTGTAGCCGGTGGTCAACCGCCCTCGCGGGTCGATGTTCGTGAAGCTGTTGGTCACCACGGTTTTCTTGCTGAAAGAAACATCGAGCTTTCGTGTCTGAAGCGTGATGTCCAGCGCCTGGGTTTCGCTGTCGAAGATCTTGACGACGACGTTGTTCTCGCCCTCGCTGTAGTCGATGCGCGTGAGCCACTTGGGCAGGTTGTAGCCAACCACGCCGCGCACCCGTGCCAGTTCGGTATCGACGGGCAGCTTCAGCACATAGCCCCACAAATCATTGGAAACCGACTGGCCCATCAAGGAGAACGGCCCCCAGTTTGACGAACCGGGTTTGTTGGTCACGACGGATAGGCCGATCTCGTTGTAGCTGTCGTTGTCGCAGTAGTGGTACGCGTAAGCGGTCAACGCAACAACGCCTCTGCCCGGCCATACTTGCAGCGGCTGCACCAGTTCCAGAACCTTGAGCGGTATCAATTCCCGCAGCCGTGCGAGGTCGGCGGTGAAGACGGCCGTTACACGGCTGTTTTCGTAATAGAAGTTGGGCGACCAGGTTTCAAAGCCGATGTCCACCTTATCCTTGGTGATCCCCTTGAACCAGCTCAGGTCGGTGGCCGGCGACTCGGTGGCGATGACGGAAAGCGGCGGCATGGAGCGGAAGCGGTCGTACAGCCCGCCTTTTACCACGGGGACATCGTGCTTACCGATCTTGATCACAACAGTTTCGGCCGTCGCAGCGGCCGTGGCTGTGGCCGGTAGGGAGGTGTCGACGGAGGAAGCCAGCGAAGTGCTTTTCATGCTCTTGCCTCGAAGGTGAAATGGCATCACCGCCGAGCATAGGCTTTAAGCTAACTTCAAGGTCAAGCCTCTTGGAGCACTTCATGCGCCACGGAGCATCCCGCGTCGACAATGTGCCGCTAACAAGACCTGTTGAACGATCCCTATTGGCCGATGTAATGGGCCACTCAGGGTCGACAAGGGAAGTTTGCATAGAGGTTGACAGGTGACTGACGAGCACGGGCCGAAGTTCCGGGTTCGGCCAGTTTGAGGCATTCGACATGGTGGCCTAGATCGTCGACAATCGTGGTTTCAAATTAGGAAGGCCACGACTATGAGCGCGTGGGAAGCCGTTGGTGTGGTCGCCGAGGGGCAGCAAATAAGCATCTCGGGGTTGAATCCGTGGTTTTTCGATTGGACTCGATCGTCCGAACCGCCCGTTGAGTTGCCTCATCCGCAATATCAAACACAACGGCATTTGATGCGGGTCTTTGAGATCGCGTCCGAAGCTAGAACCGTTCGCTTTGCTGCGGCGGAAGTTTCTGCGGGGGTGTGGGCTTTCTATAAAGCGGGCGCGCAATAAGCGCTACGTTGGCCAGCCTGCCGCGTTGCTGTCTCAGAACGGCCGAGGCCGTGTGAAAACGCGAAAGTACTCGGTTTTCGGGTGTCGCTTTACCCTTCCCGCGTGGCTACCAAGCCAGTACAGCGCGTTCTGAAGGGTCGATTTTCCAAGAGGCCGCATTCAGCGCGCGTTTTCACACGGCCTCGGCCAACAGAAGACGTTCGACACGGGCGGCGGAATCGCTGACAATCTCGAATCACACGTCCTTCAATTTGCCGAACGCAGCAACCATGACAGAAGACACTAACGGTATCTCGGTGCTCGTCCGTGAGTTTTGGACGCTCATGGGTTCAAACGACTTTGCATCCGTGCAGGCGGTGTTAGGTGAGCAATTTATCCTTGAATGGCCCCAGTCGAACGAACGCATCCGTGGTGCCGCGCGGTTCGCACAGATGAACTCGGAGTACCCTGCGCAGGGTCCGTGGCGCTTCGCAGTGAACAGAGTCGTGGCTAACACGGTTAGTGAAGCAGTATCCGATGTGACGGTTACCGATGGATCTATGACCGCGCGAGCCGTATCGTTTTTCTCAGTCGAAGCCGGCAAAATCACTCGCATCGTTGAATATTGGCCGGACTCATATGCCGCCCCCGCCAATCGTGCGCATCTTGTCGAGCGCATCGAGTAGGTGACCGCGTATAGCCGGCGTTGTGCCGGTTAGACCACCGCAGCGAACCGGCCAGTTTCGGACGTTCTACGTTAATTCCCAGATTGCTGACAATTGCAGATGGGCCGGACTCAAACTCCGTGCTGGCGTGCCGTTATTAACTTAAACCAATCAGCCGCCACGATCCCGAGGCGGTTCAGTCCGTCTCAATCATGACGATAACAATGAAGTTTCCAATTCTTTACGTGTTCTTAGCCGTTCTCTTCACTGGATGCGGCACTGTCGGCCAACCAATACAGGGGCAAGATTCGCTATCGACCATTCCTGCTGACCCACATCAGACAACCCCTCCACATTGGGTCACTGCCGACATTGCGAAAACCAATCCCTATCTGCCGAAGGAGTTGGCTGGCGATGTTTGGAAGATCGATACCAACTCAATCAAATCCGAATATGGTTGGATATGGGTATGGGAGCGATTCATCCCATCACCCAAGATGGCGGCGGCTATTGGCATTCAGGTTGCCGACACGTATCGGGGTATCAATTGCCAAACACGGGAGACAACCGAATGGCTCCATCGCTATCGGAGAATTGATGGGACATTTATCAGAGAAGGCGTAGCGAACGGAGACTGGGATTTGCACAAGATGCCGGCAGGAACAGCAGGTGCAGCGGCAAAGGAAGTCGATCTCGTCTGTCAGCGTCACTAACTATATTTGACGCGCACGAACGGTGACATCGGCCCAATGCAGGCACGCAAAAGCCGCATGCGTATTGACAAGAGAATTTACGCAGAGACAAACGAGTATCTCATCGACGGTGCATCGAGGGATCGAGCCGCGATCAACGCGCACTTCGTTCGGCGGTTTTCGAACGCAATACAGGCGGGATCGTTCGTGGGCATTGCAACGCACGATGCGCAATTGATCGATGCGTTGACCAATTGGCTGCAACGCGAGAGGATCGACAGGTCACGATTCGAGTTCCAGATGTTGCTGGGGGTGTGCGAACCGCTGCGTGACGTTTTGCTTGCGCAAGGATTTACGCGCTAGCAGTTACAGCAGGAGCGGCGGAGCGGGACCGAGCAGATAGTTGGCCCCGGTTCGAACGGCTGCTTTCGAGAAAACCGGCTGGCCGGTGTGGGTCGCGAGCGGTCCCACGAGGCACTCTAAAGCGGCCATTCGCCGTCGGCAGGACATGCTTCGTTACGAACGACCGCCAATGCCGACTTGCAAACTCCCAATACTCAACCCCAAGACCCAACGCCACCGCGCCCCGGGACGGCCGGCGAGACCGCCCCGTCCCCACTCACTCAACCCGTCCCCTTCCCACCACCCATCCCCTCCACCGCCACCTTATCAAGCTCAAACGGCGTCTCCCTAACCCTCGTCCCCGTCAACCTGAACACCGCATTAGCCACCGCCGGCGCCACCGAAGGACTCGACAACTCTCCAACACCTCCAGGCTTAGCCATATCCCCTTGCACGATCAAAATATCAACCTCCGGCATATCGCTCATCCGCATCACGCGATACGAATCAAAGTTCTTCTGCTCCACCTGCCCATGCCGAATATCGATGCGATCCGCCGTCGCATGCCCTAGCCCCCACATCAGCCCGCCATACAACTGTTCTTCAACCCCACCCGGCGACACAGCCAGCCCGCAATCCGCCACACAGGTCAGCTTCTCAACCACAACCGCATCGCCCTTCCGCACAACCCGCGCCACCACCGCAACATAGCTGCTATACGCCTGATTCGTCGCGACACCCAACGCCGTGCCCGCAGGCAACGCTTTCCCCCAGCCGGCCCGCTCCGCCGCCTCGCGCAACACCGCCTTATGCCGCGGATCCTTCATATACGCGAGCCGGAACTCGATCGGATCGCGCCTAGCGGCATGCGCGGCCTCATCCATGAAAGACTCCACCGCGAACACGTTCGGGATATAGCTCACCGCGCGATACCAGCCGGTCGGCACACCGGTTTCATGACGCACCCAACCAATGTCGACGTGCGGCGCATCGTAAGCGAACTCGTACTTGCTGATCGCTTCGGTGGTGCTGTAGTCCATCCGATCCGGACGATCGAAATACCCCGGCTCCCATTGTTCCGGCGAAGCGGGCATCACAGCGCGCAACTGCAACGTCGTGAGATTGCCATGCGCATCAAACGCAGCTTTGGCACGGTGATAACTTGCCGAGTGATAAAAGAGCGCGCGCATTTCATCTTCGCGACTATTCATCAGCTTGACCGGCTTACCGACTTTCAACGCAAGCCACGTCACTTCGAACAACCAGTACTTCGATTCACGCGAACCGAAGCTGCCACCCGACACAAGCTCGTGCAGCACAACGCGCTCGGCAGGAATACCACCGATCACCTCAGCCGCTTCCTGCACCGTAGAAGGCACTTGCAAGCCGCCCCAATACTCAATGCGCCCGTCCCTCGCCCAGGCAGTGACATTGATCGGCTCAAGCGCGTTTTGCGCCTTATAGGGCATCGAATATGACGCCTCGATCACCTTCGCACCATGCGGCCATGCAGTCTTCGCGTCACCGGTCTGAATCGTCGGTACGACATGCGCGACAGGATCATCGAGCCACGCAGCCTGACGTGCAGCGAGCGTACTGCTGTCGAAAGTTTCCAGCGGACTATCTTCCCACTCAATCTTCAGCGCCGCCTGGCCTTGATGCGCCGACCAATAGTCATCAGCCAGCACAGCAACGCCCGCCTGATTCCCGCCGAGAAGATCGGGCCGGCCGGGAATCTGCAATACCTGTCGTACGCCCGGCACCGCCAACGCGGCTTTCGCATCCACGCTCCGCACGCGCGCATCGATCACCGGCGCACGCGTGACAACCGCGACCAGCATGCCCGGCAACGACACGTCGATACTGTACGGAAACGCCCCTCGCGCTTTCAGATCGGCGCCGCGTTTCTTCTGCAGCTTGCCGATGTATTTGAACTGCGACGGGTCTTTCAACGCGACATCTTTCGGCGCGGGCAATTGCGCGGCCACGCTCGCCAACGAGCCGTAGTTCGCACGTTTGCCGCTCGCCTTGTCGACAACAAACCCGTTCTCCGTCGAGAGCGAAGACGGCGGCACATTCCATTGTTTCGCGGCAGCCGCCATCAACATCGCACGGGCAGTCGCACCGGCACGCCGCAAGCGCTCATACTCGAGCGACACGCTCGTACTACCGCCCGTCGAAAACACTTTCCACAGCGGATGAATATAGTCACCGAAGAACGGATTCTCCGGCGTAATCACCTCCACGCGAAACGGATCGACATCGAGTTCTTCGGCGACCACGGCAGCCAACGCGGTGCGCGTCCCCGTCCCCGAATCGTGTTTATGAACCACGAGCTTGATCGTATCGTCGGGCAGCACACGCACCCATGCGTTCGGTTCGAACTCGCCGGGCTGTGGTTTCGGATCGCCGCTTGCGTTCGCCTCGGCCGCGAATGCTTCGGGTAACTGAAAACCGATTGCGAGACCCGATGCCAACAAGGCCGAGCTTTGTTTGATGAAACGCCGACGTGCGGTTCCGTGCGCGTCTTTCAGCGCTTGCTTGTCGTTGTGCATGTCAAGCCTCCTCGTTAGCAGAGGCAGAGGCCGCGGCACAGGCCGCCGCGCACGGCGGCGCAACCGCCGCCAGCGCCGCATCACCCGAAGCCGCGCGCTTGATCGCCTTCCTGATCCGCGAGTAGGTTCCGCAGCGGCAGATATTGCCAGACATCGCCGTGGCAATCGTTTCGTCGTTGACGGTCGGCTTATCCTTCAGAAATGACGCCGCCTGCATCAACTGACCGGACTGACAGTAGCCGCATTGCGGCACGTCCTCGGCCACCCACGCGAGTTGCAGCGGGTGCGTACCGTCTTTCGACAATCCTTCGATCGTCGTGATGTGCTTGCCCGCCACCGCGGCAATCGGCAACAAACAGGAGCGCACGGCCTCGCCTTCCAGATGCACCGTACACGCGCCGCAAAAGCCGCCGCCGCAGCCGAATTTCGTACCGGTCAATTTGAGCCGGTCGCGCAACACCCACAACAGGGGCATGTCTTCCGGTACATTGTCGAGCGAGTGCCGCGTGTCGTTGACCACGATCTCGATCATGCGTGTCTCCTGAATGTTGTTGTGCAGCGCGGCGTGACGTGCAGTGAATTGCATGCCACCAGGGCCGCGTGCTTGCGGCCATTATTGAAAGCCGTTAAGCACAACGCCAGCGACGATTTCTTCCATCACCCGTAAGTCCGGCTAACACCCATGCTGAAGCGCTACCCTTCCATCCAGTCGATGCAAGCCTTTCTGCAAGCGGCGCGCGTCGGCAGCTTTTCGAGCGCCGCACGGCAGTTGTCGCTCACGCATAGCGCGATCAGCCAGCAGATCCGCACGCTCGAAGAGTTCGTCGGGCAGCCCTTGTTCGTCCGCGAAAGCGGCCGCGTGGTGCTGACGGACGCGGGCGTGCTGTTCGCGAACCAGCTCGCGGATGGCTTCGAGCAGATCGATCGCGCGTTGTCGTCGGTGAAAGAGCGCACGGTCAAGCAGTCGATCACGCTCGACGTCGATCCCGAGCTTGCGCAGAGTTGGCTGGTGGGGCGTTTGCCTGCGTTGCTCGCCGCGTTGAGCGGCACGTCGCTCACCGTGTTGTCCACGCCGCGCTACGAGCGCAGCGCGTTCGAACGCGTGGATATTGCGTTGCGGTATGGGTATGGAGAATGGGACGGCCTCGAGAACGCTTTGATCTGCGGCGACCGGTTGACTGCCGTGGGTTCGCCCGCGCTTCTTGAGGCACGCGGGCTGAGCCTGCCGCTCACGCCTGAACAGGTGCTCGATTTACCCTTGCTCGGCTATACGAAACGCTCGTGGATTCCGTGGCTCACCGCGGCGGGCTTACCCGCCGTCGAACCGGATGCCGTCGCCGTGTTCGATAACGCCGCCGGCCTGATTGCAGCCGCGAGCGCAGGCGTAGGGGCCGGTTTGGCGCGCGGTCTGCTCGCAGTGGACGCGCGACGCGCCGGAAAGCTGGTCGAACTTACGCAAGTGGAAATTCCAACGCATTACAACCTGTATGCCGTCTGGCCGCGCGAGAAAGCCGAGCGCGTTGCACCGCTGATCGACGTGATTCGCGAACTGGTCACGCAGGCAGTCGGCGCGGGTTAGCGTTAAGCTCAGTCGCTCTGTGCATTCACGCCCATGCTGGCGGCCACCTCGCGCACGGTATCGAGAAACAGCGCAAGCACCGGCGACGCGTCCTCCGCACGATAGCGCGCATGCAGCGACACCTCGGGACGCGGCGCTGCAAGCGGTACGAAAGCGACACCCCCGGTCGTCAATTGTCGCGCCGACGAAGGCAGCAGCGCCACGCCCAGACCTTCACGCACCAGACAAAGCAGCGTGTGCACCTCGACCACCTCCTGCTCGATCTGCGGTGTAAACCCTGCCTCGACACAGCAGTCTTGCAGATAGCGCGCTAGCTGCGACTGCCGCAAACCAAACGACACAAACCGCTCGGCCTCCAACTCGCGCAACGCGATCTCGTCACGCGCAGCAAGCCGATGCCCTAACGGCAGCGCCACCACCGCCGATTCGCGCATCACGACTTCGCTGCGAATCTCCGGTTCCTCATGCGACACGCGGAAGAAACACACGTCCAGGCGCCGCTCCTTGAGCGCGAGAATCTGCGCGGCGGGCGTCATCTCATGCAGCGTCCACTGCACTTGCGGATGCTTCTCCGCAAATACCCGTAGTGCGCGCGGAATCGGCTCGACCATCGCCGAGCTGATGATGCCGATCTCGAGACTGCCCACTTCGCCACGTCCCGCGCAACGCGTCAGATCGATCGCGCGTTCGAACTGCGCGAAGATCAACGGCACCTGTTCCTTAAGTGTTTTCCCTGCCTCTGTGAGTTCGACACGGTGCTGCGAGCGCATGAACAACGCGGTGCCCATCTCCTCTTCGAGGATACGAATCTGCTGGCTGAGAGGAGGCTGCGAAATGTGCAGCCGTGCGGCTGCCCGGCCGAAATGCAGTTCGTCGGCAAGTACCGCGAAGTAACGCAACAGCCGGATGTCCATATCGGGAACGTATCAAGATCGTGGTTAAAAAATATTGTACAGAGCGTTTTTATCTTGTGAGACTGCATCGCAAGCAGCAGTGCACATCAGTGTGACACTCGATGCCGGCGAGGGGAAGGCGCACAAAAATGGCGCCTTGCAAAGGGCCGCATGGGCAAGCCTGTCTGGGCTCCGTTCCATCGATGCGCCTGCCCGCGATCCGGCAACTGGATACACCAGTTCCTCTCAAGGAGATCGAGTACATGATCATCGACACCAGCTGTTATCCGACCAATCTGGTCGACCTCGCCTGGCGCCACGACGGCGAGCCATTTACCGGCGAGCGTCTGATCGCAACGATGGACGGCCCCTACATCATCAACGGCAAGCCGCGCCGCATCGACAAGGCTTTCATCCAGCCGCCGCAAGGCAACACGATCTATACGTGGACCGACGGCAATCGCTCGGGCCGCGAGTCGATCGACGACTACATGGCGTACACCGTCGAAATGACGCAAAAGTACCCGGACCGTCTGCTCGGTTGCTTCGTCTACAACCCGCGTTGCGGCCCGGAGAACGGCGCCGAAGCAATCGAGTTCTACGCGAAGGAACACGGCTTCAAGATGGTGCAGTTGCAGGCCAACATGCATGCGTATCGTCCCGACCGCGCGCTTGACTGGCTGCGCCCGGCATTGCGTAAGTGCGCGGACCTCGGCCTGCTCGTGAAGCTGCACACCGGCGACGGCCCGTACAGCATTCCAAGCGAATGGTATCCGTTGATTCGCGAATTCCCGTCCGTGAATTTCATCATGGCGCACTTCGGTGTGCAGACGGGTGGCGTGTACTGCTTCGAGCCGTATCAAATGGCGCTCGATACGCCGAACGTGTATTGCGAATCGAGTTGGTGCCTGCAATCGCGGATCGTCGAATTCGCGAAGGTGCTGCCGACCCACAAGATTCTCTACGGCTCGGACACGCCGCCGAACGAACCTGGCATGTGGCTGCGTTTGCTCGAAGTGTTGTGCCACGAGCCGCCGCAAGGCCTGAACCTCGACGAAGACACGCTCGAGGATTACCTCGGCAACAACCTCGCACGCATGATCGGCATCGAGCCGAGCGCGCCGCCGCGAAGCGTCGAAGAAGCGCAAGCCTATCTGAAACAGCATGCCGGCGCGTCGCAGAAACACGCCGCCCAGGCATCTCAAGCAGCCTACGCAGGAGCCCGCTGATGATCATCGATACCCATCTGCACCCGACTAATCTCGTCGACGAAGCGTGGCGCCATACCGGCGAGCCGTTCACCGGCGAACGCCTGCTGAAGATGATGGACGGTCCGTACATCATCAACGGCAAGCCGCGCCGTATCGACATGGGCTTCATTCAGCCGCCGCCTGGCAACACCGGCTATCGCGACGGCAATCGCCGCGGCCGTGAAGGCATTCGCGATTACATGTCGTATATCGCCGAGCTGACGCAGAAGTACCCGGATCGCTTTATCGGCAACTTCACGTACAACCCGCGTTGGGGTCCGGAAAACGGCGCGGCCGAACTCGAATTCCACGTGAAAGAGTACGGCTTCAAGATGCTCAAGCTGCACGCGAACATGCACGGCTATCGGCCGGATCGCGCGCTCGACTGGCTGCGTCCGGCAATGAAGAAGTGCGCGGAACTCGGCGTGGTGGTGCTGATTCACACCGGCGACGGACCGTACACGATTCCGACGCAGTTCTACCCGATCATCCGCGAATTCCCGATGGTGAATTTCATCATCGGTCACTTCGGGATTCAAACGGGCGGCAATTACTCGTTCGAAGCCTTCTGGATGGCGATGGATACGCCGAACGTGTACTGCGAATCGGGTTGGTGCTACCAGTCGCGCATCGTCGAATTCGCTCGTGAACTGCCGCGCAACAAGATCGTGTTCGGCACCGATTCGCCGCCGAACGAGCCGGGCATGTGGCTGCGCGAACTCGAAATGTTGTGCGGGCCTGCGCCGCAAGGCATGGATCTGGATGAGGACGGTCTCGAAGACTATATGGGCAACAACATCGCCCGTCTGGTCGGTATCGAGCCGACCAAGCCGCCGAAGGATCTGGCCGAAGCGGAGAAGCGTTTGAAGGCGACTTACGTGAACGACGTAACGCAGCCCGCTTAACGCGCTCAATACGTTAGCGCTTGCTGTACGGCAGGCGCGGCTCACCCCGCGCCTGCCACTCCAAACATTCCGCTTTCGACGGAGTTCACTATGGCGGATAACCTCTTCCGCGCCACGCAGGATTTTCATCGCTTCGCACAAGCGTATCGCGAGCAGTTTCCCGACGACGTACTGACTATCAAGCAGCCATTGGCGGCGGATCAGCACGTCACCGCTATCGTCGCTGAACTGGCCGCGCGCGGACGGCACGACATGTTGATCTGCGAAAACGTCGACGGTATCGCGACGCCGCTGGTCACCAACTTCTTCGCTTCACGCGCGCGCATTGGCCGTTTGTTCGACGTCGATGCGTCGGGCTTATTCGACGCGTACCAGCAGCGCGCGAACGCTCCTATCGCACCGGTTTATGTTCCGACCGGTCCCGTTCTCGATCAGGTTATCGAAGGCGACGCCGTCGATCTCGCGCAACTGCCGATGATCCGCCACTTCGATACCGATCGTGGCCCATACATCACCAACGCGGTGATCATCGCCGAAGACCCGGTAACGGGCGTCGCTAACCTGAGCTATCACCGGTCGATGCGCCATGCCCGCAATGCCCTGGCAACCAGCCTGCATTCGCGCGGCCACCTCTGGCGCATGCTGCAAACCGCCAAAGCGCGCGGCGACACGCTGAAAGTCGCGATGGTGATCGGCGCGCATCCGTTGTTCATGCTGGCCGCCGCGGCGCGCGTGCCCTTCGGCACCGATGAGCGCACGATTGCAGGCGGCTTGTTCGGTGCGCCGCTGGAATTGGTCCGTACGCCGCGATATGGAATCGGTGTTCCCGCTTCGGCTGAGTTTGTTCTGGAAGGCACGATCGATCCCGACGCTCATGCGGAAGAAGGTCCGTTTGGCGAATTCACCGGCTATTCATCGGACCGCTCCACCAATAACGTGCTACGGGTCGACACGATGATGCGGCGTAACGATGCATGGCTCGTCGATGTAGTAGGTGGCCCGTACGCCGAGCATCTGACGCTGGCCCGCTTGCCGCGCGAAGCGGAAATGAGCGAGAAGCTGAAGGCGCGCTTTCCTTCGGTCACCGCGCTGCACTATCCAAACTCGGGCACGCACTTTCACTGCTACGTCGCGCTGAATCAGACACGCGATGGCGAAGCGCGCCAGATCATGCTCGCGTTGCTCGGCTGGGACCCGTATCTGAAGAACGTCGTGGCGGTGGATAGCGATATCGACATCACCAACGATTCTCAGGTGCTGTGGGCCATTGCCACGCATTTCCAGCCGCATCAGGACGTGTTTATCGTCGACGGTTTGCCGGGCAGTCCGCTCGATCCATCATCGTCCGCGGCCGGCACCACGTCGCGTATGGGGATCGACGCGACGCGCGGCTCCCACTTCGACGGCATTCGCGCGAAGATCAGCGAGCGTGCTGCACAACACGCGGTTGAGATTCTGGCCCGCGCCACCGCCGGAGCCCAAAAATGACCCCGCGGCGACTCGTAGTCGGCATCAGCGGCGCGTCCGGTTTCACGTACGGCGTACGCCTGCTGCAACTGCTACGTGAACTCGGCATCGAAACGCATCTGACCGTTTCGCGCAGCGCGCTGCTGACGATGACACACGAAACCGACTACAAGGTCACCGAAGTCAGCGCCCTCGCCAGCTTCACCTACCGCTGCGACGACATGGCCGCGGCAATTTCCAGCGGGTCGTTCCGCTCGCTGGGCATGATCGTCGCGCCTTGTTCGATGAAGACGCTGGCCGAAATTGCCAGCGGCATGTCGTCGAGCCTGATCTCGCGCGCCGCCGACGTCACGTTGAAAGAACGGCGCCCGTTGGTGCTGCTGGCGCGCGAAACGCCTTACACGTTGGCGCATCTGCGCAACATGATCGCCGTGACTGAAATGGGCGCGATCGTCGCGCCGCCTGTGCCGGCGTTTTACGCGCGCCCTGTTTCGCTCGACCAGATGATCGACCACACGCTAGGCCGCGTGCTCGATCTGTTCGGTCTCGAAGCGGGCACCGTCAAACGCTGGCGAGAACAGGACATAGCAACCGAAGTGGCAACGCAAACACACGCACCGCCTATCGCCTGACCAGTTGAACAGCACGAACCGCAGTACGAACGAAGAAACGGAGACGAGTCATGAATCACATTCACACCACCCACAACGAAATCGAGAAAATCCCTGTCACGGTGCTGACCGGCTTTCTCGGCGCCGGCAAAACGACACTGCTCAATTACATTCTTCGCGAGAAACATGGCCGCAAAATCGCGGTGATCGAAAACGAATTCGGCGAAATCGGCATCGACGGTGGTCTCGTACTCGAATCGACCGAAGAAATCTACGAGATGACCAACGGCTGCGTATGCTGCGTCGGTGCAGTGCGCGAAGACCTCGTGCGGATCGTGCGCATGCTGGTGGAAAGGCCGGACCGGCTCGATCACATCATCGTCGAAACGAGTGGGCTCGCCGATCCGTATCCGGTCGCGCAGACTTTCTTCCTCGACGATCCCATCGCGAAGCAGGTGACGTTGGATGCAGTCGTCACGATGGTGGATGCCAAACACATCGCCGCGCATCTGGACGATCTGGTGCTCGACGGCAGCGACAACCAGGCGGTCGATCAGATCGTTTGCGCGGACCGTATCGTGATCAACAAAGTCGATCTGGTGACCGCGGACGATATCGCTTCGCTGACGCAGCGTATTCGCGGCTTGAACGCCACGGCCGAGATCGTCGAATCGAGCTACGCGCAGATCGACCTCGACAAGATTCTCGGCGTCGGCGCGAATGAGTTCTCGCAGATTCTCGTGGAAGCGGACGGCCTGCATGAAGAGGAGCACAGCCACGATCACGCGCATCACCACGACGAGCATGACGAACACGAAGGGGATCACGATCATGCGCACGACCACGCCCACCTCGACGACGACCACACCGACCATCAGCACGACGAAAGCGTTTCCTCGGTCGGCATCGAAGTCGACGCGGACATCGATCTCGACGCGCTGCAAGCCTGGCTCGCCGAACTGCGCGAGTCCGACGCCGTCAATCTGTTCCGTATGAAAGGCATTCTCGCCGTGCAAGGCCAGTCGCACCGCTACGTGCTGCAAGGCGTGCACAACGTCATCGAACTTCGCGCGGCACAAGTGTGGGGTACGGAACCCCGCTCGTGCCGCATTGTATTCATCGGACGCGATCTCGATCGCGCCGCGCTGACCGACCGCTTCCATGCCTGTCTTGCCGTGCCGGTTGCGGCCTGACGGGAGATTCGGCCGGCGCGCGAAGTGATGCTGCACGGCAAGCCCGTGCGGCGTGCTCCGGCCAGAAAACGATATTCAGGAGACACGTCATGAACACCGCCATACATCCCGTCGATCGGATTCTGCCGAAGCGCCAGATGATCACGCTCGGTTTGCAGCACATGCTAGTGGCCTACATCGGCGCGATTGCCGTTCCGCTGATCGTTGCGTCGGCGCTGAAGATGTCCCCCGCCGACACCACCGTGCTCATCAGCACGGCGCTGTTTTGCTCGGGTATCTCGACGATCTTGCAAACCGTCGGCGTCTGGAAGTTTGGTGTGCGTCTGCCGATTCTGCAAGGCGTCGCGTTCAGCAGCGTCGGACCGGTCATCGCGATCGGCCTGAGTCCGGGTGTGGGTTTCGCCGGCGTGTGTGGCGCGGTCATTGGCGCGGGTCTCTTTACGATGTTCGCAGCGCCTCTGGTCGGGCGCTTGCGAAGATTCTTTCCACCGGTAGTGACCGGCTGCATCGTAACCGTGATCGGTTTGCAACTGTTCCCCGTTGCGTATCAATGGGTCGGCGGTGGCGAGGCAGCGCAGCAGCAGTTCGGCGCGTTGCCGTTCCTGAGCGTCACCTTCTTTGTCGCAATTGTGATTCTTGGGATCAACCGCTTTGCCGGTCCGTTCCTGCGCAACCTGGCCGTTCTGATCGGCCTGGTCGCGGGCGCCGTTCTGGCCTGCGCGCTCGGCATGGGCAACTTCTCGAGCGTGGGCGCCGCACCGTGGTTCACGCTGCCGATGCCGTTCCACTTCGGCACGCCAGTGTTTTCGGTGGTGCCCGTGTTGACGATGATCGTCGTGATGGTGGTGCAGATGGTCGAATCGATGGGGCTGTTCGTCGCCATCGGTGACATCGTCGACAAGAACGTGAGCGAGGAAGATGTGGTGCGCGGCATGCGTGCCAATGGTCTGGCGAGCGCGATTGCCGGCATGTTCGCGGCGTTCCCCTTTATCGCCTTCATGGAAAACGTCGGCCTTGTGATCCTGACCGGTGTGCGCAGTCGCTGGGTCGTGGCGATCAGCGGCCTGCTGATGTGCGCGGTAGCACTGGTGCCGAAGATCGGCGCGGTGGTCGCCGCAACGCCCGCTGCGGCACTCGGCGGCGCCGGTATCGCGATGTTCGGTGTGGTGGTGGCAGCAGGCGTGCAAACGCTGGCGAAGGTGGACTTCGAACGCAATCGCTACAACGTGCTGATTGTCGGCTTCACAATCGCCACCGCGCTGATTCCGGTGATGGCGCCGCAAGTCTTCAAGCACATGCCCGACTGGACGCAGCCGTTCCTGCATAGCGGCGTGGTGCTGGCGTGTTTGGTGTCGGTCGTACTGAACGCGGTGCTGAACGGCGCGCCCGCAGAAGAAAAAATCGTCGAGACGCACAGCAACCTGGTGCGTGAATAGGCGACCGAGGCAATAAGACGAGCGCGGCCGTGGCGCTTTCTGGAGCCGGCGGCCGCTTCGAAGTATCTGAGAGGACATTGAATCGTGAGCATGCAAACTGAAGCGTTGCTGATCAAGAACCCTGCGGCGGTCATGAGTGGCCTTCGCGGCGACGCGGCACGGGCAGGCCAAGTCGATCTGCGGATCCGCAACGGCCGTATCGAGGCCATCGCGCCGAACCTGGAGCCCCGCGCCGATGAACGGGTAATCGATGCGCGTTCATGCGTCGTTTATCCGGGCTGGGTGAACACTCACCACCACCTGTTCCAGAACCTCCTGAAGGCGGTGCCGTCCGGCATCAACGCCGATTTGCAGGAATGGCTGGCCGCCGTGCCGTATCCCCGGCTCGCGCGCTTCACGCCGGAGCTGGCGCGGGTCGCCGCGCGATTGGGTATGGCCGAGCTGTTGCTGTCCGGCGTGACGACCTGCGCCGATCATCATTACCTGTATCACGCCGATGGCAACACCGAAACAGGCGATCTGCTCTTCGACGAAGCCGCCGAGTTCGGCATGCGCTTCGTGCTGTGCCGGGGCGGTGCTTTGCAGGCGGCGGGCGATCATCCGGGCTTTTCCAAAGTCGCGCTAAAGCCGGAAACGCTTGATCAGATGCTCGCGGATATCGAACGCCTGAAATCGCGCTATCACGATGCGGGCGACGCTTCGATGCGTCGCGTTGTGGTCGCGCCGACTACCCCGACGTTTTCACTGCCGCCGGAACTGCTGCCTGAAGTCGCTCGCGCGGCGCGTCGAATGGGTTTGAGGTTGCACACACACCTTTCCGAAACGACCCGCTACGTCGACTTCTGCAAAGAGCGCTTCAACAAACTACCGGTGGAATTCGTCGCCGATCACGAATGGCTCGGGCCGGACGTGTGGTTTGCTCACCTCGTACATCTCCAGCCAAGCGAAATCGCGATGCTGGCGGAAACCGGCAGCGGCTGCTCGCATTGTCCGGTGAGCAATGCGCGCCTCGGCAGCGGGATTGCGCCGGCCCCGCAAATGGCGGCGGCGGGTGTGCCGATGTCGCTGGCCGTGGACGGCGTCGCCTCGAACGAATCCGGCAGCATGACCAATGAAGCTCACTTCGCGTGGCTGGTGCATCGCGCGGCGCAAGGTGCGTCGGCGACCACCGTCGAAGAAGTCATTCACTGGGGCAGCGCGGGTGGCGCAGGCGTGCTCGGCCTGGATGCGGTCGGCACGCTTGAGGTCGGGAAGGCCGCGGATTTCGTGCTTTACGACGTCAGCGATCTGCGCTTCAACGGCTTCCATGACGTGGCGGTGGCGCCGGTCACGGCGGGTGAGCCTGCCCGGGTTCGCTACAACGTGGTGAACGGCCGCGTCGTGGTGGATAACGGCGTGATTCCGGGCCTCGATCTCGAACGGCTTCGCCATGAAGCGGCCGAGGGCGTGAAGCAACTGCTCGCCGACTAAACCGCTCACGCATGCACTCAACCACCAAAGGGGTACGTCGCGATGCAGCATAGAAGAATCCGGCTCGGCATTCTCACGCCTTCGTCAAACACGGCGTTAGAGCCCATGACCGCGGCGATACTAAGCGAGCTGCCGCACGTTAGCGCGCATTTTGCGCGCTTCACGGTCACCGAGATCGCGTTATCGGAGCAGGCGCTCGGTCAGTTCGACGCGAGTCGGATTCTGGCGGCCGCACGTCATCTGGCCGATGCGCGTGTGGACGTGATCGGCTGGAGCGGCACATCGGCCGGATGGCTGGGCTTTGAGCGCGATCAGGCGTTGTGCCGGCATATCACCGAAGCGACCGGTATTCCCGCGACAACCTCGGTGCTGGCGCTCAACGAAATCCTCGTCAAAACCGGCGTGCGGCGCCTGGGTCTGGTATCGCCGTACCTCGACGACGTTCAGCAGCGGATCGTGCGCAACTACGAGAAGCTGGGGATCGAATGTGTTTCGGAACGGCACCTTGGCTTGCAGGACAACTTCAGCTTTGCCGAAGTGCCGGATACGCAGTTGGCGATCATGATGCGTGAAGCCGCATTTGCAAGACCCGATGCGGTGACGACATTCTGCACGAATCTGCACGCCGCGCATCTGGTGCGTGCGTTTGAGATGGCTACCGATATTCCCGCTTACGACACGGTAGCCACTGTGGTTTGGAAGGCTCTGAGAATGCTGGGGGTAGATACGACGCCACTCGCAAGTTGGGGCAGGCTGTTTAACGACGTGGTGTAGCACTGCGGTATCACGCGGCACGTCGCGCCGTGGCACAGCGCGCGGTGGCCGGTGCGCGCGGCGGCCTATCGGTTTCCGCGCACACCAGCCACCTCTCCCGCGTGTGAATTACCGCGACATCATATTCATACTCACGTTGTGCATCACCCACACCGTGCCGCCGATCAGAATGATCGCAGCGACCGCGGTATAGCACAACGCCATCACATTCCACCGTTGGCCTGAAGACGTGTTCAGATGCAGGAAGAACACCAGATGAACAACAATCTGCACAAGCGCAAGCACGGCCAGCACAACGATGGCGGAGCGCGGTTCGAGCATGCCGTTCATTACCAGCCCGAACGACGCCGCGGTTAGCACCACAGCCAGTACGAATCCGACGATATAGCCAGAGAGACTCCCGTGCCCCTCTTCCTCATGAAGTGATCGCGTATGAGCCATTTAAAGCACGCTCCCAAGATAGACAAACGAAAACACGCAGATCCACACGATGTCTAGAAAGTGCCAGAAGAGACTCAGACAGGTCAGGCGCGTAATCTCGCGTTCGGACATTTCTGGCTTGAGCACGATCTGCACGGCGAGCACGACCATCCAAATGAGCCCCACCGTGACGTGCAAGCCGTGCGTGCCGACGAGAGTAAAGAACGATGAAAAGAACGCGCTGCGGCCAGGACCCGCACCTTCGGCGATCAGATGCGAAAACTCCTGCACTTCGAACCAGAGAAACGCGAGGCCCAGCACAAACGTGATCGCCAGCCACCCGAGCACGACACCTGACTTGCGCTTGTGCGCACCGAGCATCGCGAAACCATAGGTGATACTGCTCAGCAGCAACAGCGCGGTTTCCAGCGCGACGCCCGGAATATCGAACAGATCCTTACCGGTCGGGCCGCCGGCGAACTGGTGCGACATCACGGCAAACACCGCGAATAGCGACGCGAACAGCACGCAGTCGGTCATCAGGTAGAGCCAGAATCCGAATACCGAATGGGACGGCGCGTGCTCGCTTTCCAGCTCGCCCAGCGCGGCAAAATTGGTTTTCTGCAACATCAGTTGACCTCCGCAGCAGCAAGCCGCTCGTGACGCTTCGTTTGGCCTGCCTTGCCGCCCTTCTCTTCCGTCTTCCGGACGGTCTCCGCCGAAATGTAATAGCCGTCGTTGTCGCCGAAGCTGCGTCCGATCACCGTCGCCATGATGGCAACCAGCGCCACCACCGCGAGCCACGTGATGTGCCAGACACCTGCGAAGCCCAGCAGCAGGCTAAAGATGCCGATAAAGAACCCCGCGCTGGTATTCGACGGCATATGAATCTCGCGGTACGCCACCTCTTTACCGAGGCCCTGCCCCGTTTCCTTCATGTGGGTGAATGCGTCGAGTTCATGCACCACCGGGATAGTGGCAAAGTTGTAGACCGGCGGCGGCGACGATGTGGCCCATTCGAGCGTGCGGCCGTCCCATGGATCGCCCGTGACGTCGCGGTACGCCGGCAGCTTGCGGTTACGCACGCTGACAACCACCTGCAGAACCTGACAGACCACGCCGAGCGCGATGAACACCACACCGCACGCCGCCACAATCAGCAACGGGTGCCACGCCGGGTTGTCATAGTGATTCAGGCGCCGCGTCATGCCCATGAAGCCCAGCACATAAAGCGGCATGAACGACACATAGAAGCCGACGAACCAGAGCCAGAATGCGGCCTTGCCGAGCTTCTCGTTCAACTTGATGCCGAACACCTTCGGGAACCAGTAGTGCACGCCGGCCAGATAGCCGAACACCACCCCACCGATAATGGCATTATGAAAGTGGGCAATCAGAAACAGGCTGTTGTGCAGGACGAAATCGGCGCCGGGAATCGCCATCATCACACCGGTCATGCCGCCGATCGTGAAGGTAATCATGAAACCGATCGTCCACAGCACCGGCGTGGTGAATTCGAGGCGGCCACGATAAATCGTGAACAGCCAGTTGAATATCTTCACGCCGGTTGGAATGGCAATGACCATGGTCATAATGCCGAAGAACGCATTGACGTCCGCGCCGGACCCCATCGTGAAGAAGTGATGCAGCCAGACGAGGAACGCCAGCACCGTAATCACGCAGGTGGCGTAGACCATGGTCTTGTAGCCGAACAGCGGTTTCTTCGCGAAGGTCGCGATCACTTCGGAGTAGATGCCGAACGCCGGTAGAACCAGAATGTAGACCTCGGGGTGGCCCCAAGCCCAGATCAGGTTCAGATACATCATGGCGTTGCCGCCGCCGTCGTTCGTGAAGAAGTGCATGCCCAGGTAACGGTCCAGACCAAGCAGCGCGAGCGCAATGGTCAGGATCGGGAACGTCGCCATGATCAGCACGTTCGAGCACAGCGCGGTCCACGTGAACACCGGCATCTTCATCAGCGACATACCGGGTGCGCGCATCCGGATAATGGTGACGAAGAAGTTGATCGCGGTAATCAGCGTACCCACGCCTGATAACTGCAGGCTCCAGATGTAATAGTCCACGCCCACGCCCGGACTGAACTGCAATTCCGAGAGCGGCGGATACGCCAGCCAGCCGACTTGCGCGAACTCACCGATCACGAGCGACAGATTCATCAGAATCGCGCTAATCGCGGTCATCCAGAAACTGAGGGAGTTGAGGAATGGGAACGCCACGTCGCGCGCACCAATCTGCAGCGGTACGATCAGGTTGAAGAGACCCACCATCAACGCCATCGCCATGAAAAAGATCATGATGACGCCGTGCGCGGTAAAGATCTGGTCGTAGTGATGCGGCGGCAGATAGCCCGGCGAGTCGAAGGCAAGCGCCAGTTGCAGGCGCATCATGACCGCGTCGGCAAAGCCGCGCAGCAGCATCAGGACCGCGACCACGATATACATCACGCCGATCTTCTTGTGATCGACGCTGGTAAGCCATTCGCTCCAAAGCCATTTCCACTTGCCGAACCACGTCAGCGCGCCGAACGTGGCCAGGACGATGATCGCCATCAGAGCGCCCGCGCCCATGATGATAGGCTGATCGAACGGAATCGCCGAAAGTGTCAGTTTTCCGAACATGTGTTACCCCTTCGTACTGCAATTGCTGTTCCGCAGATCGAGAACGTGGCCGTTGTTGTACTTCGCAATGATGTTGTAGAACAGCTTCGGATCGACCGATGAGAAGTAGCGCACCGGCGCCTTTTCGCTCGGCTGCGACACCGTGCTGTATTCGTTCATGTCGAGTCGGTCTGGCGATGCCTTGACCTTTTCCACCCACGCGTTGAACTGCTCCGGGTTGGTGGCGAGCGCACGGAACTTCATATCGGAAAAGCCCCTGCCGCTGTAATTGGCCGACACACCCGCGAAGTCGCCGGCTTCGTCCGCGATGAGGTGTAGCTGCGTTTGCATGCCGGCCATCGCGTAGATCTGGCTGCCCAGTTGCGGAATGAAGAACGAGTTCATCACCGAATCGGACGTGATCATGAAATTAACCGGCGTGCCTACGGGGAAAGCCAGTTGATTGACCGAAGCAATGCCGAGGTCCGGATAAATGAAGAGCCATTTCCAGTCGAGCGCCACTACTTCGACATTGATCGGTTTCACGGCCGACTCAATGGGCTTGTAGGGGTCGAGTTCGTGCGTGGTCTTCCACGTCAGAATTCCAAGGCACAGAATGATGATGGACGGCACGGTCCAGATGACGACTTCGATCGCCGTTGAGTGCGCCCATTTCGGTGCGTACTTCGCGTGGCGGTTGCTTGCGCGATAACGCCATGCAAACCACAGCGTCATCAGAATGACCGGCACCACGACAATCAACATCGTGAATGTTGCCGTGCCTATCAGCGACTTTTCGGCAAGACCGATGCTGCCCTTCGGGTCGAGCACATCGAGATTTCCACACCCGGAAAGACACGTAGTTAGCGCGGCCGCAATAGGTATCGACGCCCGGCTATGGGCTCCCTTTGTTTTCATATTTCCCGGCTTCTCATAGAACTTTCGCCTAAATTCGCTGCGCCCATAGCAACATGGGACACGCACTCAGAATGCGCATGCCGCAGGATTCTACGAAAGACCGAGGATGCGAAAGTTGATCCTGGGTAAGAGAACCGCACAGAAGTCGTAGTTTTCGGCAAAGAATTGTCAACACCCCAAAGGTGGCTTTCTATGGGGTGTCGCGAGATTCAATCTCGACGTATCTGAATCGGAAATTTCGGTCAGATCACAGAAGAAAACAGGCGTTGTTTCGTTACACGAATTTTTTTACTTTTGATTATTCGTCAAGCACGTTTCGCCAGTTCCTCCGCATCCGCGAGCCACTCCTGCAACGTGGCCTCCACCGTGATGAACGACAGATTCATCCCGCGCACCACGCGGCCGGCAAACACCTGACTGTCCGTGCCGGACAGAATCGCGGTGAGCTCCGTCGTGCCTGTCCCGTCGCGACCCGGCACGGCACACGCGACCTCTCCGAACAGTCCCACGATCTCGACGCCCGGCCCTTTAACAATCTGCGTGGCCTGCACGGCGCCCGCGCCGCTTGTCAGATGTCCGTCGATCAGACTGCCGACCGCGCTGCGCACCACCGCGCGGCCGATGCCGTATTGCGCGCACAGGCGCTCGAGCGATTCGACGATGTCCTCATTCGGTTTCAGGCGTGCAATCAAAGTGCGTCCGTAGCAGCCGGCTTCGAGTTTGACATCGGACGAGTTGGATTGCGCGCTCATGCGGCATCCTCCACCGTCGGTCCAAACAAGGTATAGCGGGTTTCCTCGTCGACATATTGCGTGAAGCCACCGTGCGCGAACGCGCAGAGCCGCAACACCAGCGGTTCGCGGCCCACCTCGAGGCGATCGAGGATCACGTGGCCACCGTGCAGCCGGCCATCGCCGCCGACGAACGCACCGTGACAATGCAGCGCGACGCTGCCCGCACGATCCTTACCGATCGTTACCGCGCCGTGCAGCAATGCGACTTCGTCATTCTCCATGTTAGGGGTGCCGTAGATGTAAGGCCGCTCGCCTTGCGCCGCCTTGATGACGACGTGGTACTGCAACGCGCGCGCCGAACCGCTGCAGATCCGGCCGGTTGCGCCGCAAAAGCCGTGGTGCATCATCAGGTCGCGCAGCACCGTGCCGGCGTTGCATCCGCTGGGTATTTCAACGCGCAGTTCGCGCGGCTCCCGCACTACCGTGGCCAGCACCCGCGGGTGAGCGGCTGCGCCAGGATGGCGGAAAGCTTCTGTCTTTGACGTCATGGGAGGGTCACGTAAATTACGACACCCCTGATTAGCAACTTCAATGCCATTTGAACGCGATTCGCGACGCACGCGGCGCGGCAGGCCTCAGCCCGCATGAACAGCGCCGCCTGCGCAGCAACATCTGTCGCGCGCCGTGCTACAGGTGTCGTGTGCGTGTCATAGGGTGAAGCGACTCGCTAGCTGCCCGAGCGCGTACCGACCAGGCCCAGTTGCGCGGCGATGTCGACGAACCGTGCCACGCAAGGATTCAGCGTATCGGGACTCCACACCAGAGCGACGTCAACATAAGGCGCGTGCTGCAAGGGCACGAACCTGACGTTATCCGCGTGGGTACTGCGCATCGAGCTATGCACGAGCGCAACACCGAGTTGCTGCGCGACGAGGTTCACGATGGTCTGCTGAAAATTGGTTTCGAGGCGGATACGCGGCGTAAACCCCGAGCGCCGGCAATGCTCGACGATCGTGTTGTAGATGAACGGCGAGGCCGCATGTGGAGAAATGATGAACCACTCGTCGCGCAACTCGGCAATGGAAATCGCCGCTCTTGTCGCGAGCCGGTGCCCTTCGGGGAGCACGGCTACCAGTTGCTCGCTGAAGATCGTGCGGGTCTCCAGTTCGACCGCCGAATCCGACGGATACATGATGCCGACATCGGCCTTGCCGGCGCGAATATCGGCCACGAGCAAGGTGGGAATGCTTTCGCTGAGCTTCAGTTCGACCCGCGGAAAAGCCGATGCGTACTCACGCGTCAGCACCGGCACGATGCTGTACGCGGCGGCGAACATGAAGCCCGCCATCAGCGTGCCTTCCTCGCCAAGGTCGGCGGCACGCGCATGACCGCGCGCCTGGTCGACGGTGGCCATCACCGTCTTGGCATCGCGATAGAAGCGATGCCCGGCTGCCGAGAGCCGCACGCTGCGGCGTGTGCGATCCAGCAGCACGACGCCCAGTTCCGCTTCGAGCAATGCGATCTGCCGCGACAGCGGTGGCTGGGAGATATTGAGCAGCGCCGCCGCCCGCCCAAAGTGCAGGGTCTCCGCAAGTACGACGAAGTAGCGTAATTGCCTCAGCTCCATGCCCGCCCCAAGTCCGCAAATAGGAATCCGACTTATACCGAACCGGTATCAGTCGTCGCATCATAATGTATTGGAGACTATTAATGAATCGCACTATGCTTGGTTTCGGAGACAAACCGCTGGCAGCTTTTTTGATCCGCCGGGCCACAAGCCGGGCCGATCCTGCCAATTAGATACATAAAGAGAGATGCCATGACCGCCCACGACCCGCTGGACCGCGCCCGTGCAGACTCATCTCGCTCATCGGGGCTACCTATTAGCCGACTATGTGGCGACGATCCTACGATGCTGGCCACGCTATCGCGTGCCCGCCTGCTCATCGACCGGCAACTTCCCATTCTGATTCTCGGCGAGACCGGTACCGGCAAGGAATATCTCGCGCGTGCGCTGCACGACTACAGCAACCGCCGGCACGCGGCGATGGTGTCGGTGAATTGCGGCTCGATTCCTGAGAACCTGATCGAAAGCGAACTGTTCGGCTATGCGCGCGGCGCATTCTCCGGCGCGCTCTCCACCGGCATGAAAGGCAAGGTCGTGCTCGCGCATCGCGGCACGCTATTCCTCGATGAGATCGGCGATATGCCCGCAGCGCAGCAAACCCGCTTGCTGCGCGCGCTGTCCGAGCGCGAGGTGACGCCGATCGGTTCGGCCGAACCTATCGCGGTCGATCTCCAACTGATCTGTGCGACGCATCAGAACATCGAATCGCACGTCGAAGCGGGAGCGTTCCGTGAAGATCTCTATTACCGGATCGCCGTGGGCATCGTGCATTTGCCGCCGGTACGCGAGCGGCACGATCGCGCATGGCTGCTGCAATCGATCCTCGAACGCGAAGCACCGGGCATGACGCTCGAGGCCAATGTCGATAGCGAGGCGCGCGAGATTCTGCTGCACTGCAAATGGCCGGGCAATCTGCGGCAGATGCGTGCGGCACTTCAGTACGCATGCGCGGTGAAGAACGGCGACATGATTCGCGCGGGTGACCTGCCAGCCAATGTTCAGCCCGGTAAAGGCATGGTCGGGCGAATCGGTCTGCACCCGACCTTGCACCCCGCGTTTCAGGCAGCGCCGCAGCCGTACGCCGCGTCACGTGACAGCGGCGGCCACGCCGCATCGCATGCCGCGCGTTTCGCGGATGCGGCCCGCTTGCCGGTCGCGCCGCCGAGCGAACGCGACAACATTCTGCGTGCGCTGTCCGCGAGTCGCTGGAATATCTCGGCCGCGTCGCGCGAACTCGGTATTTGCCGTGCGTCGCTCTATCGCAAGCTCAGGCAGTTTCGTATCCCGCACGTGCGTGACCTAGGCAGCGATATGCTAATGGCGGATCACGGCTGAACGCGTGCATGCAACAACGGGGCGACGTGTTTGCCGAAACACGCGGCCCCGTCAGATGTCCCTCGTTGCGGTCTAGTCTCGCGCCGTGGCCGCTTGCGCCGCGGGCCGTTTGAACATTTGCGCAACGATCACGCCGACCAGCGCCGTACCGCCGCCAAGCACGTGATACAGGTGCAAGGTTTCGCCGAGCATGGTGATGGCGATGAGCGCAGTCGCAATCGGCAACACGTTCATGAAGAGCGCGCAACGATTCGGGCCGAGATGCTTGACCCCCTGCATCCAGAGAAACGGCAGCACCACCGAGGCCAGCACACCGGCATACAGGATCAGCGGCACGCTGGCGCGCGTCGGCATGGCTTCGGCCGCCGGCAGGCGCAGCAGCATCGGCAGCATGAACACCAGCGCGAAAAGCGCCTGCAGGTAGGTGGATTGCCACGACGGCAGCCCCACGTGCCAGCGCTTGAGCAACACGCCGTACAGCGCATACGCGAGCGCCGCGAAAATCATCAGCAGATCGCCAAGATGCGCGCCGTTGGCAAGCAGCATCGCCGGATTGCCTTGCGTGATCAGATACACCACGCCGGCCAGCGACAGAACCCCGCCACCCACCATTCCCGTGGTCGGCGCTTCGCCGAGCAGCAGCGTGCTGGCCACCATCGTCATCAGCGGGACGAGCGCGGTGATGATCGACATGTTGGTCGCCGTGGTGGTTTTGGCCGCTTCATACGAGAGGCTCTGGAACAATGCCATCGCCAGAAAGCCGAGCACGGCGAGCTTCGGCAGTTGCGGCACGATCGCCGCGCGATTGCGCCAGGCCGGCTTCAGCGTGAACAGGCTCATCAGCGCGACCGCCAGTAACAGGCGGTAGAACGTGATGGCCGAAGGGTCGATGGTGCGCGCGGACAGCTTCGACACGATGACATTGCCGGCCCACAACAGGATTGCCACAAAGGGAAACAGGAAATACGATTTCTTCATGTCACGCTCTAATAGATTGTCGATAGGAATCGGGGGCTCCGAAGTGACATGAATTCTTGCGCTCGCAGGCAAGGTCCGTCTCACGCCAAAAGGTCTTTATCTGTCGTGAAACGGTCAACCATCCGATGAAGGGCAACACCACGAATGAACGCGCGAACTCCAATGCCCGCGGCACGCCACACCGAGACGCCCACCGCGCCGGGCGCGCACGTGCCGTTCGAGAGCACGCCCATGCCGGTCTCGGCGATGGCCGCGTGGTATCCGCACGGCACCGTGATTGCGCCGCACCGTCATCGGCGCGCGCAATTGCTCTATGCGATCGAAGGCGTGATGTTGATCGAATCGGCAACCGGCTCGTGGGTCGTGCCGCCCACGCGGGGCGTGTGGCTCGAACCCGAAGTCGATCATTCGGTGCAGATGAGCGGCGACGTGAAGATGCGCACGGTGTTTGTCGAACCCGGCGCGACCGCGCATTTGCCCACCCGCAGTTGCGTGGTCGAAGTGCATCCGCTGTTGCGCGAGTTGATCCTCGCGGCGATCGACGTGCCGCCGGATTACACCGACGGCTCGCGCCACGATCATCTGATGCGCTTGCTGCTGGCGGAATTGAATGCGGTGCCGTCGCTGCCGCTTTATCTGCCGTGGCCGACCGATCAACGTCTGCGCGAGGTATGCAATAGCCTGTTCGCCGCCCCCGACGACAACCGCACCATCGGCGCATGGGCCAGCACGCTCGATGTATCCGAAAAGACATTTCACCGCTGGTTCCAGCGCGAAACCGGTTTGACGTTCGGCCGCTGGCGCCAGCAGGCGCGCTTGCTGCTCGCGCTCAAACGGCTCGCGCACGGCGAGAAGATCATCGCGGTCGCGCTGGATCATGGCTACACCAGCCAAAGCGCTTTCGCGGCCATGTTCAAGCGGCATTTCGGCGTGGTGCCGTCGGCGTTTTACGCGTAGCGGCTCAAGCGGCGCCACTTCCCTGCCCGGCGCGCGGCTAATCCAGCACGCGGCTGCGCCGGGCAAGCTGAAGCGTTAGCGCTCCGCCGTCACGGCTTCCATAGGCGCGGCCAGCAAGGCCTTGATATCTTTCTTGACGATCTTGCCGTAGGCGGATTTGGGTAACGCGTCCCAGAACACACAGCGTTTCGGCCATTTGTAGCGCGCGAGATGCGGTTCGAGATGCGCCAGCAAGGCTTCCTCCTCGAGTGCCCAGCCTTCGCGCCGCACCACCACCGCGACGCCGACTTCCCCCCACTTGGGATCGGGCATGCCGACTACCGCGACCTCCTGCACGGCCTTATGCGTAAGAATCGCTTCTTCGACTTCGCGCGGATAAACGTTCGAGCCGCCGGAGATGTACATGTCCGATGATCGTCCGGTGATGTAAAGGAAGCCCTGTTCATCGAGGTGGCCCAGGTCTCCGGTATGGAACCAGCCATGACGGAAGGCCTTTTCGTTCGCTTCCGCATTGTTGTAGTAGCCGATGAACACCGCCGGCCCGCGCACGCAAATTTCGCCGCTCGCGCCTGCTGCGAGGCGATGACCTTCGTCATCGAGAATGCCGATTTCAATGCCGGTGCGGGCGTAGCCGCAAGTGCCGACGCGGCTGCCCGCGGTATGGTCGTCGGCGGTGTGCAGCGAAGGCGGAAGCACCGTGATGTTGCCGGTCACTTCGCCGAGGCCGTAGTACTGCACCAGCACCTTGCCCAGCTTGCGCAGCGCATGTTTCTGATCCTCGCGATACATTGGCGCCCCGGCATAGATCACGTACTTCAGCGAACTGTGATCGTAACGGTCCACCGATTCATGCTCGGTCAGCATCTTGACGATGGTGGGCACGGTGAACATATTGTCGACGCGATGTTTTTCCACCAGCGCCCAAGCCTCTTCAGCATCGAGTTTCTCCGACGCCGGCAGAATGCTGGCCGCCGCGCGCGCGACGTTGACCATCGCATGAATGCCCGCGCCGTGCGAGAGCGGCGCCACCACGAGCGAGCGCGACTCGTGCGTCAAACCGGGCATCAGATCGGCAATGTGATTGGTCAGCACAAAAGCCATCTGTCCGTGCGTGAGCACGCCCGCTTTCGGGCGCCCTGTCGTGCCGGACGTATAGAAAAACCACAGCGGATCGTCACGGTCCACATCCACCGCGGCGAACGGCGGTGCGTCCATCTGCTGCGCGAGTGTCTCGTAAGCGAGTTCGCCCACCCGCGGCGTGCCGATTGCGATCACATGCTGCAAGGCCGGCGACGCCGCGCGCACCGCGTCGACGTGGGCGTCGAAACCGACTTCGTAGATCATCGCCACCGCACCGCTCGATTCGCCGAGATACGCCGCTTCCGCTGCGGTAATCCGGCAGTTGGTCGGCACCCACACGGCGCCGAGTTTGAACGCGACCCATGCGCTTTCGAAGAGCGCCAGGTTGTTGCGCGAATGCACGAGAATCTTGTCGCCCTTCCCGATGCCGAGCCGGCTCAAACCGTGCGCGACCGCGTCGACGCGTGCGTTGATGTCGTGCCAGCTCACGCTGCGTTCGGCGTGAATGAAGCCGGGTTGATCGGCGTGGCGTCGGGCTGCGTCGGTCAGCAGATTCCCGAGGTTCATGACGGTGGTCAGCATAAGCCAGTGCTTTGAAGAAAGAGAGGTTGAGAGGCGCGCATACCTGGTCCAGATGATCGAATGCCTTTCAGCGGCGTGCTTCGAGAATGCTCAGATAATTGGTCACGGCCGCGCCGCCCATGTTGAACACCCCAGCCGTGCGTGCATTTGGAATCTGCATCGCGCCGGCCTGGCCGCTGACCTGCATCGCCGCCATCACGTGCATTGACACGCCCGTTGCGCCAACCGGATGCCCCTTCGCCTTCAATCCGCCCGACGCATTGACCGGCAAGCGCCCCTCTTTCGTGGTCACCCCGTCGAGAATCACACGGGCGCCCTGTCCCGGTTCGGCCAGACCCATCGCCTCGTATTCGATCAGTTCGGCAATCGTGAAGCAGTCGTGGGTTTCGACCAGCGACAGATCGTCGAGTGTCATGCCGGCTTGCGCCAGGCCTTGTTTCCACGCGAGCCGCGCGCCTTCGAACGCGATCGGATCGCGCCGCGACAGCGGCAGGTAGTCGCTCACCTGCACCGTCGCGCGAAACTCGACCGCGTGACGCGCGCGCCGCGCGATGTCCGGCGACGCGATGATCAGCGCGGCCGCACCGTCGGAGATCATCGAGCAGTCGGTGCGCTTCAACGGCCCGGCAACGAACGGGTTTTTCTCCGACGGCGTGCGGCAAAAGTCATAGCCGAAATCGCGGCGCATATGCGCATACGGGTTCGACACGCCGTTGTGATGATTCTTCGCGGCAATCGCCGCGAGCGCATCCGACTGATCGCCATAGCGATCGAAATACGTTTGCGCGAGCTGGCCGAAAATGCCCGCGAATCCGCCCGGCACGTCCGCTTCTTCGCTCGCATACGAGCACTTCTGCAACACCTTGCCGACTTCGGCGGTCGGCAGGCTTGTCATCTTCTCGTAGCCGATCACCAGCGCGCACGCGGAGCGGCCCGAGCGCACCGCATCGAGCGCGGAGTACACCGCGGCCGAGCCGGTCGAGCACGCGTTTTCACACCGTACGGTCGAGGTGAAACGCATGTCGGGAATCGCGTTGAAGACGAGCGCCGACGGAAAGTCCTGATAGACGAACCCACCGTTAAACGTGCCCACGTGAATCGAATCGATCTGACCGGCTTCGACGCCGGCATGCTCGAGCGCACCGAGTGCGCTGTCGGCAATCATGCGTTCGATGTCCAACGCGTCGAGCTTGCCGAACGGGATATGGCTCCATCCGATGATGGTCGGTTGCATTGCGAACAACTCCTTGGCTTGGGGATGGGAATGACGGCTCTTCATGCAAAAGCCAGGCCAGCCAAGCTGCTCGTTTCATCATCGCGACCCTAGCCGGCACGGCGCGCATGACGCGAGCGCCGCGCCGATGTGGGCCACGCGCCGCAACGGCTTCCAATCCTGCTTTCGCGCCACGGATGAATCCGCAGTCCGCCCCCGGCTCGCGTGCGACACAAAGCATGCGACACGTGTCGCATTTGCTCGACACCTGCACGGCGCGCCCGCCCTGGCAATAACCCGGGGTTGCCGGCTTAACGCCAATAGCCACGCGGCTCCCGCCAAATGGCATCCAATTTGCTTTTAGCTGGCCGCCGGCCTTCGAAGCGGCAAACATAAAACTCAGGAGACAGACGATGAGCGTTACCACCCGGCGCGACTTTCTCAAATGCGCTTCTCTTGCCGCCGCGGCGTCGTTCGCCGGTCTGCACGGCCGCTCCGCGCACGCTGCCGAATTCACCCTCAAGTACGCGAACAACCTGCCTGCCACCCATCCGATGAACATCCGCGCGAAGGAAGCCGCGGCGCGCATTGCTTCAGAGAGTAAGGGGCGGGTCGACTTCCAGGTGTATTCGAACAACCAGTTGGGTAGCGATACCGACATGCTGTCGCAGGTCCGCTCCGGTGCGATCGATTACTTCACGCTGTCGCCGCTGATTCTCGGCACCCTCGTGCCCGCCGCGCAGATCACCGGCGTCGGTTTCGCGTTCAAGGACTACGACCAGGTGTGGGCCGCGCTCGACGGCGCACTCGGTGCGCGCGTGCGCCAGGAGATTGCGAAGACCTCGGTGTTCGCGTTCGACAAGATCTGGGACAACGGATATCGCCAAACCACCACCAGCACCAAGCCGATCCACCTGCCGGGCGACCTGAAGGGCATCAAGCTGCGCGTGCCGATGAGCCCGATCTGGACCTCGATGTTCCAGGCGCTCGGCGCGTCGCCGGCCAGCATCAATTTCTCCGAGGTGTATTCGTCGCTGCAAACGCGGGTCGTGGAAGGTCAGGAGAATCCGCTCGCCACCATCACCGCGGCCAAGCTTTACGAAGTGCAGAAATATTGTTCGCTGACCAATCACATGTGGGACGGCTTCTGGTTCCTCGCGAACAAACAGTCGTTCGCGCGTCTGCCGAAGGATCTGCAAACCATCGTGCAGAACGCCGTCAACGATGCGGCCGTGCAGGAACGCACCGACGTCGCCAAATTGAACGCGTCGCTGATGCCGGAGCTGAAAGCAAAGGGCCTGCAGTTCAACGATGTCGATATCAATGCGTTCCGCAGCCAGTTGACGTCAACGGGCTTCTACGCCGACTGGCACAAGAAGTTCGGCGACGACGCGTGGGCCGCCCTCGAAAAATACACCGGCAAACTCGCCTGACGCGCCATGCATCTGACCTTGACGAAGAAACTGGAAAACGACGGCTGGCTCGCGCGCGGTCTGACGACGGCCGTCGATTGGGTGATGCACGGCGTAGGCGCGGTGGCGGCCTTCCTGGTGGTCGCCGAGACGGTGATCCTGCTATGCGGCGTGATCTTTCGTTATGGGCTGGACCAGCCGCTAATCTGGTCCGACGAACTCGCGTCGATCCTGTTTAGCTGGCTGGCCATGCTCGGCGCCGTGCTCGCCTTGCATCGCGGCGCGCATATGCGTCTCACCGCGATCGTCACGCGCTTACCGGAGAAATGGCGCGGCTGGCTCGAAGCGGTCAGCGCGCTCACCGTCTGTACCTTCGTCGCGCTGATCATCACGCCGGCCATCGAGCATATGAACCTGCAGATGCCGGTCAGCACGCCTGCGTTGCAATTGCCGGACGGCTGGCGTTGCGCCGCGTTGCCGGTCGGCGCGGCGTTGATGCTGTTGGCGGCGCTTGCCCGCATCGCGCGCGAAGTGAGCCCGGTGCAGTTCGCCGGCGCGTTGCTCACCGCGGGCGCGATCGCTGCCGCGTTATGGATCGCGCAACCCTATCTGCTCGCGCTCGGCAATCTGAACCTGATCGTGTTCTTCGTCGTGCTGGTGGGTTTGTGCGTGGCGGGTGGCGTGCCGATCGCATTCAGCTTCGGCACGGCAACACTCGCTTATCTGGTGCTGATGACACATGCGCCGCTCGGCATTGTCGTAAGCCGGATGGATGAAGGGATGGCGAATCTGGTGCTGCTGTCGGTGCCGTTGTTCGTGTTGCTCGGTGCATTGCTGGAGTTGAGCGGGCTCGCGCGCTGCCTGATCGACTTCATGGCCGCGTTGCTTGGCCACGTGCGCGGTGGTCTGCAATACGTACTGCTCGGTGCGATGTTTCTGGTGTCGGGCATCTCCGGCGCAAAAGCCGCCGACATGGCAGCGATTGCACCCGCGCTGTTCCCCGAAATGCAGCGGCGCGGCGCGAAACCCGAGGAACTGGTCGCGCTGCTGTCGTCAACCGGCGCGATGACGGAAACGATTCCACCGAGCCTTGTGCTGATCACGATCGGTGCGGTGTGCGGCGTATCGATCACCGCGCTGTTCGTCGGCGGAATCATGCCGGCGGTGGTCGCGACCATCGCGATCGGTTTCGTCTGCTGGCGGCGCGCACGGCACGAGCCGGCGAGCAACAGCACACGCGCCCCCTTGCGCACGATTCTGCGGACCTTCGTGATCGCGCTGCCCGCGCTTGCGTTGCCGATGCTGATTCGCGTGGTGGTTATCGAAGGTGCAGCCACTGCCACCGAAGTGTCGACCATCGGTATCGCGTACACGCTGATTGCGGGCGTGCTGCTGCATCTGTGCGGACGGCGGATCGAATGGCGCCGTCTCTACTCGCTGCTGCTCGATACCGCCAGTCTGTCCGGCGCAATTCTGCTGATCATCGGTCTCGCCACCGCGATGGCATGGGCGCTCACGCAATCGGGTTTCTCCGCGTCGCTGGTGGCAGCGATGGAACAGATACCAGGCGGTCCGCGCGCGTTTTTGTGCGTATCGATCGTGTTGTTCGTGGTGCTCGGCAGCGTGCTCGAAGGAATTCCCGCGATCGTGCTGTTCGGCCCGCTGCTGTTTCCGGTGGCTCGCGCGCTCGGGATTCACGACGTTCACTACGCGATGGTCGTGATTCTGTCGATGGGGCTCGGCCTGTTCGCGCCGCCAATGGGCGTGGGTTTCTATGCCGCGTGCGCAATCGGCAAGGTGTCGCCGGACCGGGTCGTGAGCCGCGTGTGGGGTTATCTAGGCGCGCTATTCATCGCGCTGCTGGTGGTCGCGTTCGTGCCGTGGCTGTCGATCGGTTTCCTGAAGTGAATGCGCGTTGACGTTCGTGCTTTGACATCCAGTTTCAAGCCCTTTTTAAGCCGATTTTTTCCCGCTGTTTCCGATCATTCGAGAGTTCGCTGTGAATCTGAATACTGAAACTTCCCGCCGTACCCCGTCTTCCCTCACTCATCCGCGCGTCGCGCTCGTCACCGGCGGTGGCGCGGGCATCGGCGCGGCTATCTCGCAGCAGCTTGCCGAAGCCGGGCACATCGTCTTCATCGGCGACATCAACGCGCATACCGCGAACGATCTTGCCGGTTCGCTGTGCGCAGCCGGGCACGAAGCGTATGCCGTGCAGCTCGACGTGTCGGCGTCGGCTTCGATCGAAGCCGCCTTCAGCACCATCGAGAACCAGTTCGGCCGCTGCGACATCCTGGTGAACAACGCCGGCATCGCCAAGACATTTCCGTTTCTCGACTATCCGGTCGAGCACTGGCGCAAAGTCTTCGACGTGAACGTCACCGGACCCATGCTATGCGGCCAGCACGCTGCGCGGCTGATGCGCAAGAACGGCTGGGGGCGGATCGTGAACATCGCCTCGGTCAGCGGACTGCGCGCGAGTTCGGGCCGAACCGCCTACGGCACGTCGAAGGCCGCCGTGGTCGGACTGACGCGACAGATGGCGATCGAACTCGCCGAATACGGCATCACGACCAACGGCGTGGCGCCGGGGCCGATCGACACCCCGATGACGCTCGATCTGCATTCGCAAGTCGCGCGCGACAACTACACGCGCGCGGTGCCGGCGAAGCGCTACGGCATCCCTGCGGAAATCGCCGCGGTAGTCCAGTTCCTGTGTTCCGAACAGGCGTCGTATGTGAACGGGCAGACGGTGCCGGTGGATGGCGGCTTCATGGCCGCAGGCGTGCTGGAGATTTAGGAGGACGGCGCCCGCGCGCTATGCCGGGCGCCGCCTCCGGTGCTCAAGCCGTTTGTGACAGGCATCAGCGCGTGGCGGGCGGCAGCGCAGCCAGCCGCAAACGCTCGACGCCTTCCGCGAGCGCAAGCGTCGACTGTTGCCCATCACGCATGCGAATGCTGATCGTCCGGTCGCGCTCGTCGCGGGAGCCGACCGCGACAAAAATCGGCACCTGCTTTTCACGTGCGTCGACGATCTTCTTTTCGAGCCGCTCCGGCCGGCCATCGAGCAGCGCGCGGATGCCGGCGTCTTCAAGCGCTTGCATCACTTCTTGCGCGTAGGCCGCATTCGCATCGCTGATCGTCGCGACCACGACCTGTTCCGGCGCGAGCCATACCGGCAGCCATCCTTCATGATGTTCGAGCAGCATCGCAATAAAACGCTCCATGCTGCCGAGTACCGCATGATGAATCATCACCGGCCGCTCACGTTCGTTGCGCTCATTGACGAACTCCGCATCGAGCCGTCCGGGCAACACGAAATCGAGCTGGATCGTGCCGCATTGCCAGCTGCGTTCACGGCTGTCCGTCAGATGAAACTCCAGTTTCGGGCCGTAGAATGCGCCCTCTCCTTCGAGCACGTCGAATTCGAGGCCCGCTGCACGCGCTGCATTGGCGAGCGCCTCTTCCGCACGATTCCACGTTTGATCGTTGCCCGCCCGCATCGCGGGCCGCGTGGCCAGCGCGACTTTGAAAGCGGGGAAACCAAGGTCCGCATAGACCGCACGCAAAAGCGCACAGAAGCGGCCGACTTCGGCTTCGATATGCGCCTCCGTGCAGAACACATGCGCGTCGTCCTGCACGAATGCACGCGTACGCTTGAGGCCTTCGAGCGAGCCCGAAGGTTCGTCACGATGACACGCGCCGAACTCGCTATAGCGAACCGGCAATTCGCGATACGAGCGCACGCGCTGGTTGAACACCTGCACGTGACACGGACAACTCATCGGCTTCAGACACAGCGCGCGCCCTTCTTCCGCGTCGGCGAGCGAATACATCGCCGCGCCGAACTTCTCCCAATGGCCGCTTTTTTCCCACAACGAGCGCGCCAGCAATTGCGGCGTGCGGATCTCGCGAAAGCCCGCGCGCCGCATGCGGGCGCGAATGTAGTCCTCCAGCACGCGGTAAAGTTCCCAGCCGCGTGGGTGCCAGAAAACCATGCCCGCACCTTCTTCCTGCTGATGGAAGAGGTCGAGTTTGTTGCCCAGTACGCGATGGTCGATGTCGTTCATGATGACGCTCCATTGGGTTTGATGTTGCAGTTACTGCAGATCGGTACCGCAAACGGAGGTCCAGAAACGCCGAAGGCCCCGTCCGTTTCCGGCGGGGCCTTTGGTGGTTTGCCACAGTTTCCTGCTTCTAGCGTGCGCAACCTCCAGACGACCCGCCTGTAAAGGTGGTCGTCGTGGTGGTGACGGCAGCGAAGGGAATCGAGTGGAAGTCCATGGATCGACAGTAAACGATTTTATGGCGGGAGGTCAATCGCGATTTCGACCAGCGTCGGTTTGCGTTCGGCTGTGCGTCAAGGTCAACCATAAACCGGCGTCGCCTCGTATGGGCGCAAGGCGCCGCCGATGCGGGAATGGGTGCTCGATTGTCTCGGCGACAGTGAGAAACACCATCGCGAATGGATATCGCGAGTGACGCGGCAACCCATGTCACTACCCGGAACTTTCAGTCCCACGTACTATAGCGAGTAGAAGATTGGCCGCCATGTTTGGCGGCTCCTGCACTCCGCACTTCAGACCAACCGAGTACTTCGCCTTGACCATCCATATCCGCCCCGCCCAGGCAGCCGATTCCGCGCTGATTCTTCGCTTTATCACCGAACTCGCGGTGTATGAAAAAGCAGAGCACGAAGTTGTCGCGACCGTTAAAGACATCGAAGCAAGCCTGTTCTCAGCGACCTCATCCGCGAAGGCGCTGATCTGCGAAATGAACGGCGAGCCGATCGGCTTTAGTGTGTACTTCTTCTCTTATTCGACGTGGCTCGGCAAACACGGGCTTTATCTGGAAGACCTGTACATATCGCCGGCCGCGCGCGGCAGCGGCGCAGGCAAACAGATGCTGCGCCACCTCGCCCGGATTGCGTGCGAGAGCGGCTGCGGCCGCTTCGAATGGAGCGTGCTGGACTGGAACGAGCCCGCGATCGGCTTCTATGAGTCGATCGGCGCGAGCGCACAAAGCGAATGGGTCCGCTACCGGCTGGCGGGCGAAGCGCTCACGGCGTTTGCCGATGGCAACAGGTAAGACACGCGTGCCTTCGAACCGACACCTCGCCAGGTAGCGAGTCATGCGCGCCTTGTTTGCGGACCGGTCAGCCTCCCGACCCGCTCGCCGCCGGTTCGACTTCAAATGCATCGCCCGTCGCGAAGAATGTGCCGCCGGCCACGTAGTGGCATGTGCGCAGATTGGGATCGTCGCCGAAGTGCCAGCGGTTGTTCGAATAGACCCGGCTGTCCGCGTAGGCGGCAACCACTTCGCCGATAATCAGATCGTGCCGCTGGCTATCGTCCGGGATCACCTTGCATTCCATCCACGTGATGCAGCCGGCCAGCATCGGCACGTCGATTTGCTGTGCCGGGAAGGTCTCGAGATCGAAGGCCGAGAACTTGTCGAGTTCGGTGCCCGCGTTCGTGCCCACCGCCAGCGTCTGCGCCGCAAATCCACGGCTCGGCAGTTGCAGTCCGAACACGCCGCTCGCTTCGATCAGTTGCCGGGTGAGCGTGCGGCTGTCCACCACTACTACGACTTTCGGCGGCGTGAAATCGAGCGGCATGGCCCACGATGCCGCCATCACATTCGAACGGCCACCGTGCGCGCTGGTAATGATCGTGACGGGGCCATGATTCAGCAATTGCGTGGCGCGCGACAAGGCGACGGGTTCCCGGGTGATTTTCATACGTGCTGTTCCGCGTCAAATGGATCAGGCAGATTGTAGCGGGGACACGCAAAGCGAGTGGCGCAGCGTCATGAGCGCCATGAGGGCGAGCCGCCGTACCCGCCGGATCGGCGTCGTTTCCACATGCGAGCGCTATGTCCCGCCGATCCAGGCGAGAATGCAAAACTGCCACAGATCATTGGAGAGACCGTGCGTATCGTCTGCTTGCACACCGCCAACAGCAACATCGCCATATTCGACGCGGCCGCCCGCGCCGCCGGCTACGAGTCGCTCGAGCTTGTGCATGTCGTCCGCGCGGACTTGCTCGCGGCCGCTGAGCGCGCCGGTGGGTTGACCGGCGAGATCGCGGCGCAAACCCGCGAGGTACTCCTCACGCTCACGAACAACGCAGACGCCGTGTTGCTCAACTGTTCGACGCTCGGCCCGTCAGTGGACGACGGCCTCGTCGCACAGGCCGCTCCGGTGCCCGTTTTGCGGGCCGATGCCGCGCTGGCTCAATGCGCAGTGGAAAGTGGCGGCAAGGTTGTCGTGCTGTGCACCGTATCCACCACACTCGACCCGACCACACACCTATTTGCTCAAGCCGCCACGCTTACCACAGCGAGCGTCGAGGTTCAGTTGATTAGCGGCGCCTGGGAGTGTTTTAAAGCGGGCGACACGGCGGGCTATCTGTCTACAATCGCCGCCGCTACGGATACCGCCTACGAAAATGGCGCGGATGTCGTGGCGTTTGCGCAAACATCGATGGCGGGCGCAGCCTTGCTGGTCACGCACGGAAAGAAACCGCTGACCACGCCGGCGATTGCCCTCGCCGCCGCGGTGCACGCGGCCACGCTTGCTGCCCGAATAAAATAGAGATCGGCAGATTGGCGGCCGAAGCGTTGAGCGGCAGCCGACCGGCTGCCGCTCAAGCATTCCGTCAATCAATGCTCAATGTGCTTTGCCGTTAGGCATGGCGTCCAACGGTTTGTGCTGTTCTTCGCCGAGTCCCGGGAAAAATGCGTTCCATGCGGCGCGCACCCCTTGAGCCGCAGTGGCCTCGGCGCCGATCGATTCGGCCTCGCCATCGGCCGCTTTCGACGGGTCGGCGGACAGGCCGCGCCAGTGCGTGAACACCAGCAACGGTTTTTCGGTCCACACGCCGTCGCCATATTTCGCAAATGCCGTGTCTCCGCTCGTCAACTGCACCTCGTACCAGCCTTCGCGGACAGGTTCATGGGCAGCAAGCTCAAACCAGGCGGTCGGTTCGATTTCCTTCATGTTGTCTCCAGTCAGATAGATCGTCATAGATAAGCACAACAAAGGCATGCTTCATGCCCAAACCCGGCAGCGGCCGGGCCAGCCGGGCGCCGCGTGTCATGCGATATGGCAGGGCGGTGCGCTGGGCATGACCTGCGGGCAATTCGTCGACGTCGCGCACTTTCGAATTGCCGCGCATAAACGACACGATAGCGCGACATGGGCCATGCGGACAAACGTAAAAACTTACACGGCGCGCTTGCGTGCTGTTGCGCTCGTCGATCCGCCTGTCCACCTGCTTTCCGCCCTATTTGCCAAGGCGCCGCCCGACTCGCCTGCCATTGCGCGCGCCAGCCTGGCCAGAACCCGCACAGCCGGCGCCAGTTGCCCGGCCGACGTGCTGCCATAGCCGATCACAAGTCCGTTTGTGTCGTCGCGCTGCTGCAATGCAAAACCCGACAGCGCACGCGGATTGAGCCGCTCGGCCAGCGCGCGTGCCGCGAGGGTCCGATCGGAAATAGACGGCGGCAAGCGCAGCGTCAGATGCATGCCGCAATTGCCGCCCAGAATCTGCGACGGCGCGAAGTGTTCGGCGAGCGCATCGCGTAGCGCCTGCTGGCGCTCCCGGTACAAACGCCGCATGCGGCCCAGATGCCGCCCGAATTCGCCGCTGTCGATGAAATGCGCCAGCGCCAGTTGCTCCAGACGATGTCCGCCACGCAATGTCTCCTGCAACGCCACGGCTGTGTGCGCGGCAATGGCGCGCGGCAACACCACGAAGCCGATGCGCAAGGCCGGAAACATGGTCTTGCTGAATGAGCCGACGTACAGAACCGGCGCGTCGTCGACCAGCCCCTGCATGCTGGCGATCGGCTCGCCGGTGTGGCGGAATTCGCCGTCGTAGTCGTCTTCGATCAGCCAGGCGCCGCAGCGGCGCGCCTGGGCGATCAACTCGAGCCGACGCGCCACCGAGAGCACCGCACCGGTTGGATACTGATGGGCGGGCGACGTGTAGATCAGCCTGGGCGGATGTGTGTCCCATGCGTCGGGGGGCACCGCGATGCCTTCGGGGTCGACCGGCATCGGCACCATGGTCAGGTCGCCGAGATTGAACGCTGCCTTGGCGCCGCGATAGCCCGGATCTTCCACCCACGCGATGTCGCCCGGATTGGTGAACAGCCGCACGCACAGGTTCAGCGCCTCCTGCGCGCCTTCGGTGATGATCACCTGCGAGCCGTCGCAGCGCACGCCGCGCGCCATCCGCAAATGCCCGGCGATCGCGTCGCGCAGCGCCGGCTCGCCGGTCGGGTCGCCGTAGCCGAGCGCCATTGGCAGCGCACGCTCCATCGAACGTTCCAGCGCGCACCGCCAGGCGGCCACAGGAAAGCGATCCAGCGCGGGGGTGCCGGGAGTCATCGGCAAGGTGTTGTCGACGTGGGTGCGCGTTGCCGTGAATTGCTCGACGCGTGCCGCGTAGGCGACGTTCGGCGCGGGCGGCAGGGTTTGCGGTTCACCGCGTGCCGCCGGACTGGAGAGCGGACTCACGCGTGTGCCCTTTTTGTCGGCCACCACATAGCCAACCGCGGCCAGATGCTCGTACGCGATCACCACGGTATTGCGCGACACGCCCATCTCCGCGGCCAGCAGGCGTGACGACGGTAGCAGCGACCCGGCCGGCAAGCGCCCGGCGAGGATGGCCTGCTGCAAACGCTCAATCAGTTGTTTCTGCAGGGGCACGGACTTTTCGACGCTACCGGCGGCCGGATTGGCGAGCGGACCAATGATCTCGATCATCGTGGCTGGACCTATCAAATCCTGTTCTGCTGGATCTTTTTAACATACCACGTTTGCCGTATCGTTCTCCGTAAGCAACGACGATTCCACAGGAGTACACACATGAAACCCAGACATAACGCTTTCGGGCAGCCGATCGGCGCCCCCGTGCCAGGCTGGAAAGGCGCTCAGGCACCTGGCCGTGAGCCGCTACTGGGCCGCTACTCCCGGATCGAACCGGTGGACGTGGAGCGCCATGCGGCAGACCTGTACGAGGCCTATAGCTCGGCGGCCGACGCCCGCGACTGGACCTATCTGGCGGTTGGCCCGTTTGAGAGCCTTGCCGCGTATCGCGAACATCTGACGCGCATGGCTGCATCGCCGGATCCCCTGCACTACGCGGTGATCGATCTCGCGTCCGGGAAGGCCGTCGGCACACTCGCGCTGATGCGCATCGACCGCGCGAACGGCGTGATCGAAGTCGGGCACGTCACTTTTTCGCCGCTCCTGAAGCGCACGCGCGTTGCCACGGAAGCGATGTTCCTGCTCATGCGCCATGTGTTCGACGAGCTCGGCTATCGCCGCTTCGAATGGAAGTGCGATTCGCTCAATGGGCCGTCGCGCACAGCGGCGTTGCGCTATGGCTTTACGTTCGAAGGCATCTTCCGGCAGGCGATCGTGTATCACGAACGCAATCGCGACACCGCGTGGTTTTCGATTATCGACAGTGAATGGCCCGCGCTGCGCCCGAGCTATGTACGCTGGCTCGATGCCGGCAACTTCGACGCGCAGGGCAAGCAGGTTGAACGCCTGGTGGATCTGATCGCGCGGGAACGGGCAGCGGCCAGTGAAGGCGGTCAATAAGACGGTCTGTACGGCGGTCAATAAGACAGCCGGTTCACGCGCCGGCCGAGTGTCGGCGCGTGAACCGCGCATATGCCGCGCAACGATTCAGGCAATGCCAGCCGCTCGCCGCAGCACGATGGTTGGTTTGCCTTTATACGTCGTCCGATGTTGCTCGCGATAACCGCACTTGTGCGCGACACGCAATGACGGCTGGTTTTCCGGCGCGATGATGCAGACAGTCTCGCCGTCAGGCCACTGCGTGTCGGCCCACGCAAGTGCCGCACGCACCGCTTCGGTCGCGTAGCCGCGATTGTGGACGGCGGGGTCGAGTGCCCAACCGATCTCCGGCGTGCTCATCAACGAAGGTTCGATATCGCGGTGGTAGTCGGCAAAGCCGACTTCACCGAGGAACCGGCCGCTGTCCTTTTCCCGTACCACCCAGTAACCGTATCCCAGCATCGCCCAATGCCCGGCGTAGCGCAGCAGGCGCGCCCATACCTCTTCGCGTGTGAACGGCTTGCCGCCGATGTAGCGGATCACCTCGGGATCGGACCACATCGCATAGCTCTCGAGGAAATCGTCGCGCGTGTGCGGACGCATGATCAGACGGTCGGTGGTGAGGAGCGTGGGGTGGGTGGGCATGGGTGGCTGGGGTTGGCGTGGTGGCTTGGAAAATTAGGTGTTTGCTGTGCGTAGATTTTAACAACGCCACCGTCGCTTGGTCGCGCAAAAAAATTGCCAGCCAGGTTAGCTCAGTGACGATGCACAGGCCATCTTTTCATCACCCGATTTTGCAACCACATCCTATTAATATAGGCACCCTAAATAATGGTATGTTTACGGTCCCGCTCCTGAGAGGTTGACGTACCTCGTTCAGGAATAGCTCAACCAAAATAGTCCGCAACAACTTCTCGCAAGCTATCGCACTGCAGGGAGGTATCTGATTGCGGCAAAACGCGGCGAGGCCAAACACCAAGATGATTGTCGAACAACACACCATTGACATTCTGGATCGCTACAGCGACGTTGCTCCGTTTGTAGACTCAGTCAATAAGGCAGCGGACAGCGATAAAAATGCGCTCGGGTTCTTCCCGTCACGCGTCTTTGAAGACTTCGCCCGGAAAGAACAACTCTTCGTCGCGGTAGAACGCCATGCAAATGGCATGTCATATGCGGGTCACTTACTATTTGAAGCCAGACATCCGAAAGGACGAGTACGACAGATTTTTGTCGCGCCGGCGCTCAGAAAACATGGAATAGCAACTCGCCTATTGCGGCACCTCAAAAAATATCTGACAGACCACGCTTTCATTTCCATGTATGCACGTGTGGCAGAAGATCTCAGTCAGGCCAACAAATTCTGGGAAGAGCAAGGTTTCTATGTGCAGAGCATCGTAAGAGGCGGCGAAACAAGAAACCGCACGATCGTCGTCCGCAGCCATGAGTTGGACTCGCCACAATTGTTTGCGACAAGCGGGCTCAGCGCCGCCGATCCCTTGGGTTTGAGTTCGGCATACGGCGCAACGACTCCCCTCTTCCTGCTGGACCTGAACGTCCTTTTCGACCTGGGTCCGCGCAGACGTAGAAACGAAGAAATCCTTGACCTGTTTCGAATTGAAAGAGCCGGTTCCTGCCAGTTGGCCCTGAGCACCGAAATTACGGATGAACTCACCCGCACAGCACGCGTTGGGATAACAGACCCGATGCTGGCGTATGCGCGCATATTCCCCTCTTTTCCTACTCCGAGTGCGGAGGAGTGGAATGCACTCAAGCCGGTATTGGCCTCCATCGTATTCCCGGAACGCTATCGGGCCAATACATTAAGCGATAACGACGTTTCCGATCTACGACATTTGGCCACCGCTATCCAGAACGGGCTCACCGGCCTCGTCACAAATGATTCGTCGATACTGAACGCCGCCGCGAGACTGCACGAGCGATGCGGAATCCAGGTAATCTCGCCCGATGCTTTCAAAGACTTGAACACTGGCGAAACGAGAGAAGAAGTGTTTCAATCCAGTGCAAATGACGCACTCTCAATCGCGTCCGTTACTCAGACAGACGAAGCCGAGGTTCGTCGGCTTTTATCCCGGCTCGGAATACCGGTCGCTGCCCTTGTCGCCGAGTGGGCTGCGATCGACTCGAATGAACGAGTCTGCAACCGTCATGGCGTTTGGTCCAACGGCATCCTGGTGGGATACCTTATGTGGCCTAGGGTAATCGCTGGCGTCGATCTCAATGCTCGCGTGGCCATTGATGAAACTCAACCCTGTGCGATACATGCAGCTCGCCTTCTGCTTGGACACCTGATAGAACAAGCTATGGCGGAAGGCACTTCCCGAATCATACTGACCTTTCCTGCGCAGCAGGCGCAAGTCCGCGAGGTGGCGGCCGCGCTGGGCTTCGGCGGATTGCCGGGCCAAACATCGCTAACCAAGATTGCCCTTGGACGCGTCGTCACGACATCGAACTGGTCAGACTGCAAAGATTGCCTTTTTCAGGCAGCCCGTGTGCGCCTTCCCGATACGCCACCGGTATATCGGGACGTTGACCAGCAGGTTCGCCTCGTCAGACCTGATGGAAACGTAGGACATGCCTCCTTGATGACGCTAGAAACGCTACTCTCGCCGGCACTCTTTTGCCTACCCGGACGAACGGCCGTGATTTCTCCGGTGCGACACGAGTTTGCAGAGGACTTATTGGCTCATTCGCCTCAAAAAAGCCTCCTTCCGCACGCCCGAGCGAGACTATACAAAGAGCGTCACTATTTGAGCGGCTCCGCGACGCTCAGACACTTTAAGCGTGGTAACCTCATCTTGTTCTACGAATCCGCGAAGAACAAAGGTCTCGGCGCCATTGTCGCGATCGCGCGCGTACGGCACGCGTATTTGAAATCCCAAGAAGCGATGGAAAATTCGGACCTCGATCCGTCAGTTCTCGACTCCGCGGGGCTCGAAGCGATTGGTCGATCCAAGACGAAAACCGTGACGGTGTTTGACAATATTATCTGCCTTGAACGTCCAGTTCCGCTCGCCACATTGCGGCTACTGGGTTGCGGCAGTCCGCAAGATCTGCTTACCACGCACGCGATCAATGATGCACAGCTTCAAGGAATCCTCCAGGAAGGATTTGTCAATGGAACATCCAGAACACGTACTTATTTCGCTTGAGGAACGGCACGCCGAAAACATCCTTGCCGGCACCAAGCATGTGGAACTTCGGCGCCGTGCAATGAACGTGAAAGCGGGTACCGTAGTATGGATTTACGTCAAGTTACCGGTTGGCCGTGTGATCGGTTGTGCCAAGGTGAGCGCGGCCCATTCGCTTGCGCCCACTACGCTATGGCGGCGATTTTCGAGTGTGTGCGGCATCACCCGGCGCGAATTCTTCGACTACTTCGACGGGTTATCCAAGGGCTTCGCTTTGGGCTTGTACGAACCACAACGACTCTCCGGCACCATTTCGCTGACGGAGTTAAGGGCGGTATCGGCGGGCTTTCAACCTCCGCAGTTCTTTATTCGCATTGCACCCGACAGTCCGCTCCTTCACGCTATTGAAGGCAAACGCGTCTAGTCGGCGCTTATCGCGAACGTGCGCGATGTGGGGTCTACGTCGGCCTAACGGCCTGAACCTTCTCTTGCCGACCGCAGCTCAAGCAGAGCGCCGTGCGCTATCCCGCAGACCCAGCGGATGCCACGGACCGTCTTGCAAATTCATGAAGCCCCCCCTTCACGCCAACTCAAGAAACCGCGCCAGACACGGATTGCGATTAGCCGGCGACCACGCCAACACCTGCTCGATCAGCGGCGCATCGACCAGCGGCCGAAACACCACGCCCGCGAGTTGCGCCTTACGCATCGAGGCTGGCACGAGCGCCACCCCTACGCCTTCTTCGACGAGACTGAGCACGGTCTGCTGCAACTGCACTTCAAAGCGGATATCCGGTTCGAAGCCGCCCGAGCGGCAATGCTCGAGGATCGTTGCGCGCAAGCTCGGCGCGACTTCCTCCAATGCCAACACGAACGGCTCGCCCGCCAGTTGCACGATCGTCAGTCGCCGTGCGCGCGCTCGCGGATGGTTGCGCGACAACGCCACGCACAAAGGCTCGCGCAGAATCGTCCGTGTCGCGATGCCCTTGTCGGGCACGCCAGGAAACATGATCGCCGCGTCGATCTGCCCGGACAGCACCTGCGCGGCCAGATCGTTCGACACGACTTCGCGCAGATTCAATGCGACCTCGGGAAACGCCGCGCCGAACGCACGCGCATACCCAGGCACGACGTTGTACGCGGCACACATCGTAAAACCGATGGCCAGCTTGCCGGCGTCGCCGTGCGCCGCCGCCTGGGCATTGCTGACCGCCTGCTCCACCGACGCAAGGATCGCCTTCGCATCGGCGTAAAAGCGCTCGCCTGCCGCGGTCAGCGTGACACTGCGCGGACTGCGGTCCAGCAGCGTCACGCCGAGACTAGCCTCCAGCGCCGCCAGTTGCCGGCTCAACGGCGGCTGCGACAGATTCAGACGCGCCGCCGCGCGGCCGAAATGGCGCGTCTCGGCGAGTGTCACGAAGTAGCGCAACGGCTTGATATCGATCACGACGCCCTCGGGCTGATTGACGATGCAGAAAAGGTATTATTGGACGCAAAAAACAGTATTGGATTGTATCAACGCAAGCCACTACGCTGGCGCATCGTTCTCCGCGCCCCTACCTTTTGCACCGATGTTAGCCACTCTAGAGATTCTTCTTCCCGTATTCGGCCTGATTTTCGCGGGCTTTGCCTGCCGCCGGCGCGGCGTGCTCGGACCGAACAGCGCGTCCGAACTAAATCGCTTCGTTGTATGGCTGGCATTGCCGGCGCTGCTGTTCGACACCATGGCGCATGCCACGTGGCAGCAGCTCTATCAACCGGCCTTCGTCGCGGCATTTTCGATCGGTTGCCTCGGCGCGTTTCTGCCGATTCTCGCCATCCGTATGTTCAGCGGCCGCCATCTGGCTGACGCGAGCGTCGACGCCATTGCGGCGTCGTATCCGAACACCGGCTACATCGGCTTTCCGCTTGGCATGATCGCGTTCGGCGCGGCCAGCCTGACGCCGACCACGATCGCCACGATCCTCGTCGCGTGCGTGCTGTTTGCGCTTGCCATCGTGCTGATCGAAGTCGGCTTGCAGACCGAACGCACGCCGCACAAGCTGGGGCTGAAAGTGCTGGGCTCGCTGGCGCGCAATCCGTTGATCGTGTCGCCGATTGTGGGCGTGCTGTTGGCGAGCACTCACGTCGCTTTGCCGCAAAGCGCGGAGACCTTTCTGAAGCTGCTGAGCGGCGCTGCCAGTCCGTGTGCGCTGGTCAGCCTTGGCTTGTTCCTCGCAGAAAAACGTCCATCGTCCGAAACCGGCACCGGCACGCGCGGCATCGCGTTGCTGCTGAGCGGCGTCAAGCTGCTGGGACAGCCGGCGCTGACCTGGTGGCTCGCGGCGCGCGTGTTCGGGCTCCCGTCCGCGCTGGTCGAGATGGCCGTCGTGCTGGCCGCGCTGCCCACCGGCACCGGCCCGTTCATGCTGGCCGAGTTCTACCGCCGCGAGGCGCATATCACCTCCCGCACGATCTTGCTGTCGACGGTGGGATCGGTGGCGACCTTGTCGTTGCTGCTGCTGGTGATGGGGCATCGCACGTAGGCGAACCGCGGAATATCCACCCTTGCGCGCCTCGCGCTATGCTTCGCACACGGACCTCCCGGTCCACGCTCTTCATGCGCGAAGAGCGAACCGTGAACAGCGAAGCGAACCGCCGTGCCCAAAGCCCGCCCACCCGAACTTCACGACGACGCCGACGCCCGCTCGCTCGCGCGGCACTATCCGCGCGGGCTGCGCATCGACCCGCATTCGCATACGTGGGCACAGGTGCTGTACGCGGTATCGGGCGTGATGTGGGTGGAAGTAGGCCGCGAGGCGCTGGTGGTGCCGCCGCAGCGCGCGGTCTGGCTGCCGGCCGGCACCGTTCACTCCATCCACATGATGAGCGAGGTGGAAATGCGCAATATCTATTTCCACGAGCGCAACGTCGGCCACCTGAGTCAGCGCAGCGACGTGTTCGAGATCAACGGGCTGTTGCGTGAACTCATCACATCGATTGCGGAACACGAGCGCACCCATGCTCGCGACGAGACCTATCTCGACGCCGCCTATCGTCTCGCGATGCTGGAGCTGGGGCACGCGCCGCGCTCGTCGCTGCGCATCGCACTGCCCGATGCGTCGGACCGGCGGCTCGACGCCTTGTGCCGCGCGGTCATCGACAACCCTTCGATCGCGATCAGCTTCGAACAGCATGCGGCGTCGGTCGGCGCCAGCGTGCGCACGCTGGCGCGTCTCTTCACCCGCGAGTTGGGGCTTGGTTTTGCCGAATGGCGGCGCCAGGTGCAACTGGCGGTCGCCGTATCAGGTCTCGCCGAGGGACGCCCGGTCAGCAGCATCGCCCGCTCGCTGGGTTTCCAGCCGAGCAGCTTCAGCGACATGTTCCGGCGTGAGTTGGGCGCACCGCCGACCGGCTTCGATCCGGGCGCGACGCTGGGCGACGCGAGCACGGCGAGTGCGCCGGAGCCGCCGAAACATAGCCAGTCTACGAACGCCGCAAACGGGTGAGCCCTGCGCGCCGGCCGCTCTACAGTCCAGCATGGCCCAACACGGCCGCAGCAGCCCACACCGCGTTTTGTCCGAAATTCGAAAGTCTTTGTCTCAACGCTTCCATACCGGCCACGTAGACTACGCTCATCCGCTGCACGAAGCAGCACAAGACCTGACAGGAGTAACAAGCGATGAAAGCGATTCAGTTCAAGACTTTTGGCCAACCCCAGGTACTCGAAATCGTCGATCTGCCGACGCCGCAAGCCGACGCGGATAGCGCCGTGGTGCAAATCAAGGCAGCCTCGGTGAATCCGAGCGACGTCAAGAACGTGTCCGGCCATTTCGAGCACACGGTCCTGCCGCGCACGCCCGGCCGCGACTTCAGCGGCGTCGTGGTGGATGGCCCGCCCGCCTGGCTCGGCGCGGAAGTCTGGGGCACGGGCGGCGACATCGGCTTCACACGCGACGGCACCCACGCCGAGTTCATCAAGATTCCGCTCACCGCCTTGTCGCGCAAGCCCGCTACGCTCAGCCATGCGCAGGCCTCCGCGATCGGCGTGAGCTTCGTGGTCGCGTGGCTCGGCACGGTCGAGTACGCCCATCTGCAGGCGGGCGAAACGATTGCCGTGATCGGGGCGGGCGGCGCTGTCGGCGGCGCGGTGGTGCAAATCGCGAAAGCGCGGGGCGCCCGCGTGATCGGGGTCGACCGTCATCCGCTTTCCGCCGACACCCCGGCGGCGCGTTTGCTCGACGAGTACGTCCCGCTCGACGAAAACGTAACGGCGCGCCTGAAGGCGCTAACCGGCGGTGCCGGTGCGGACGTAGTGTACGACACCGTCGGCGGTGTCGCGTTTCAGACCGCGCTGAGTCTCGTCAAACGACGCGGCCGGGTGCTGGAGATCAGCGCCACGGGCCAGCGTCGCGTGGAATTCGATCTGATCGATTTCTACCACAACGAAACGCAACTCCTCGGCGTGGACAGCGCCAAGCTGGGCGTCGCCGAATCGGCACCGCTGATGACCGCACTGGTGGAAGGCTTCGAAAGCGGCAAGCTGCAAGGGCCGGTCATCGCGCAGGAATTCCCGCTCGAACGGGCACGCGAAGCCTATGAGGCAGTGGCCGCCGGTGCGCGCGGCCGGATCGTCATCACGATGTAATTGCCGAAGCGACCAGCGGGCGTGGCAGCCCGCATTTCAGATGGGTTTATCGAACATGAAAGCGTATTTGATCTCGCTTGTTGCCGGCGTCGTGGTCGGTCTGCTGTACAGCATCATGCAGGTGAAGTCGCCCGCCCCGCCGACGGTCGCGCTAGTCGGCCTGCTCGGCATGCTGGCCGGCGAACATATGATCCCGCTCGTGCGGACGTGGCTTGCCGCCGGTATTCACTGACGGTCGCCCTTCGTCCGCCTGTTGACGTTCCTCATCGACGTCCGTCATCGACATATCTTCGCGCCGATAGCTTTTCCATCGCCGGTCGCCACACGCTAAGATTGAGCCCGCCGGGCCGGCGGGCAGCGCTTGCCGCGTCGTCCACGCAGGGGGCCAGCGCCATGCGCGCCGCCCGGAGATCACAAGAAAAGCTTCGCTCGGAGAATCAGATGTCTGAAGAATATGAAGTGCATGGTCCGCACGACCATGCGGTTGAACACGCCGGCCACCACGACGAGGATCCCTTTGCGAGCCGCATGGCCGTGATGACGGCGATCCTCGCGACGATTGGCGCGCTGTGCGCCTACCAGAGCGGCAACAGCGAAAATCTGGCGCTTTACTACAAGAACGAAGCCGCCATTAAAAAGACCGAAGCGTCGAATCAATGGAACTACTACCAGGCCAAGGGCGAGAAAGAGAATCTCGCTGAACTCGGCGCGGCGCTATCGGCCGGCAATGCCGACGCGCATGCCAAATTCCTAGCCGACGTCGACAAGTACAAGCAGCAGAAGGAGCCGATCCGCGCGAAGGCTGAAGCGATCGAGAAGGAAGTCGTCGATAACGACACGAAAAGTGAAGCGCTGCTGCACGGCCATCACCGCTGGGCCCAGGCCACGACCCTGATTCAGGTAGCGATCGCCCTGTGCGCGATCACGTTGCTGACGCGCAAGAAATGGCTGCGCAATCTGTCGTTCGGTGTTGCCGCAGCGGGTGTGGTTACGGCCGCTGTGGCGTTCTTTGCGGCTTGATTGAGCGACGGGCGCTGCGCCCATGTCCGGCGCGATTGGCGGTTATGCTACGTCTTGCCCGATGGATGAGTTAAGGAGCAATGCGTGATTGATGGGTCCGCCGTTCTAGGCGTTTTTTCCGTGTACATAGCCGGCGTGGTGATCCCCGGCCCGAACTTTGTCGCAGTGGCGCACAAGGCCGCCTCGGCGACGCGTGTCGAGGCGCTCGCGATGGTCGGCGGCATCGTGCTCGTCAATCTGTTCTGGGCAAGCTGCGCGATTCTCGGCGTCGGCATCGTGTTCACCGCGTTTCCGTGGCTCGCGCTGGCAGTGAAGATCGCCGGCGCCGGTTATCTGATCTGGTTCGGCGGCCGCCTCATCGCGAACGCTTCCGCAGGTAAGCCGGCGCAGCGCCTGCATGCGTCGACCGGCGGCTTTCGGCAAGCATTCGCGCAGGGCTTTGCGACCAACATCGCGAATCCGAAGTCGATGGCGTTCTTTGCCGCGGTGTTTTCTTCCGCCGCGCCGCCGCATGTCAGCGTCGGCACATTTGCGGCCATGCTCGGCATGGTCTGCCTGGTCGCGAGCAGCTGGTATGGATTCGTCGCGCTCACGTTGTCGCAGGCGCGGATTGCTTCGGCGTACCGGCGCTGCAAGGCGTGGATCGATCGCGTGTGCGGCGGCCTGATCGTCGCGCTGGGCGTGCGCCAGTTGATCCGGTAAGTTGCCGGGGTACGCTTCAGATTCAATGCGTGCGGCCGCGCGCGGCACGCTCGAGCAACAGTTCGCGCTCGCGCGCATTGCGCGTCATGGCGGCAGCGCGTTCGAATTCGGCGCGTGCCTCATCCACGCGGCCGAGTTTCTCCAGCAGATCGCCACGCACGCTCGGCAGCCAGTGATAGTTCGCGAGCGCCGCATCGGCGGCGAGCGCATCGACGATTTCCAGTCCGGCAGCCGGCCCGAACGCCATGCCGACTGCCACCGCCCGGTTCAACTCGACCACCGGCGAAGGCGCCACCTGCACCAGCGCGTCGTACAACGCAACGATCTGCACCCAGTCGGTCTCGTCGGCGCGACGCGCGCGCGCATGACACGCGGCTAACGCGGCCTGCAACGCATACGGCCCGCTCGCGCCGCCCAACGCGTGGGCGGTGGCGAGCGCGGCCAGGCCACGGCGGATCAGCAACGGGTCCCAGCGGCTGCGGTCCTGATCGAGCAGCAGCACCGGCTTACCCTCGCTATCGGTACGCGCGTGGGTGCGCGACGCCTGGATTTCCATCAATGCGACGAGGCCGTGCACTTCGCCTTCGTCCGGCACGAGCCCGCTCAGCACGCGCCCCAGTCGCAGCGCTTCCTCGCACAACGCCGGTCGCATCCAGTCGTCGCCGGCAGTGGCCGAATAGCCTTCGTTGAAAATCAGATAGATCACCTGCAGCACCGAGGCGAGCCGCGGCGCACGCGCATCCGCCTGCGGCACTTCGAACGGCACCTTGGCCGCGGACAGCGTGCGCTTGGCCCGCACGATGCGCTGTGCGACGGTCGGCTCGGGCACGAGGAATGCCCGCGCGATTTCGTCGGTGGTGAGACCGCCGAGCAGACGCAGCGTGAGCGCGACGCGGGCGTCGGTGGACAACACCGGGTGGCACGCGGTGAACACCAGCCGCAGCAGGTCGTCGCCGATATCGTCGGCGCGTGCGGCATCGAGGCTATCGACGAAATCCGGCACGAGGTGCGCCTCCCTTGCGTCGAGATCGTGGCCCAACTCCTCGCGCTTGCGGGCATGCAGTGCTTCCTGGCGCAAGCGGTCGAGGGCACGGTTCTTCGCGGTTGCCATCAGCCACGCCCCCGGATTGTCGGGCACGCCCGCATCCGGCCAATGTTCGAGTGCCGCCACCAGCGCGTCCTGAGCCAGCTCTTCAGCGAGTCCCACGTCGCGCACGATCCGTGCGACATGGGCGATGACCTTGGCGGATTCGATCCGCCAGACTGCCTCGATGGCACGATGGGTGGCCTGTGTTGTCACGGAATCAGCCCGCCGCCTTGGCGTTCGGGTCCATGTAGATCAACTCCCAGATATGGCCGTCGATATCTTCGAAGCCATGTCCGTACATGAAGCCGTAGTCCTGCGGCGCGCGCGGCACCGTGCCGCCGGCGGCAAGCGCCTTCGCGACCAGCGCATCGACTTCGCCCCGGCTCCCGCATGAGAGCCCTAACAAGGCCTCCGTGCTTTCCTTCGGATTGCAAAGCGACTTGCGCGTGAAGGACTTGAACAGGTCCTTGACCAGCAGCATCGCGTAGAGGTTCTCGCCGAGGACGAGGCAAGCGGCCTGCTCGTTGGTGAATTGCGGATCGAAGGTAAAACCGAGTGCGCTGAAAAATGCCTTCGACCGTCCGAGATCGTCGACAGCGAGATTGACGTAGATCTGCTTATGCATGATGGAATCCATTGATTCTGCGATGTGTCCGCCCGTGCAGCACATCGCGCGTATTCAGTTCGCCTCGGCAAGCGTTTTCAGATTGCTCAGGCCGTCTTCGAAATCCTTGCCGACCATTCGGTCCATGCTGAAGAACACCTGCATCAGCTTCGACAGAAACGGCGCGGGTCCGTGCATCGCCCATGTGACCTGGGTTTCGCCCGCCTCCGGCTTCAACTCGAATTCGGCGACGTTGTGCGCTTCGAACGGCTTCAGAAAATCGAGCTTCATCGTTACGCTCGACGGCACCGCCGTATCGACGATCTCCATCTGCCCCACGCCGATCTTCTCGCTTTGCCACGCATAGCGCGCCCCCTTGCCGTCCGGCGTGCCGCTGTAAGTGCCTTGCGTCGCGGGATCTTTGCGCAGGAACGGATTCCAGCGATTGAATTGATGCAGGTCGTCGATCAAACCATAGACCCGCTCGGGTGACGCCTTGATGCGCACGCTGCGCTCGATGCGGAAGGTATCGGGCCGCGTTGCCGCGTAGATGAGCACAAGACCCACCACCGCAACGATGGCGATCAGAATGGTTTTGAGCATGATGAATCCCTTTCGATGTGGCCGGATCGGCGCCTCATGGGGCGCGCGGATCGGCATGACGATCACTTGTGTAGCCGCGGTTAGTGCTTAACCACCTTCAGCCGCGTTTAGCCGCGTCCAGCTCTTTGAAGCGCTCCAGTTCCGGGCTCGGCTCGAAGTCCTCGAGTTCATACAGTTGCCGAACTTCGATTTCGCCGTCGGCCTGCTCGCCGAACGGCGCCGGAAACCGCCGCGCCCACTCCATGGCTTCTTCGCGGGAGCGAACCTGGATCAGCGTATAGCCGGCAATCAGCTCCTTGGTTTCCGCGAACGGACCGTCGATCACCGTACGTTTGCCCGCGCTGTAGCGGATGCGCCAGCCTTTCGAACTCGGCTGCAGACCGGTTGCATCGAGCAGCACGCCGGCCTTGACCAGTTCTTCGTGGTACGCGCCCATCGCCGCCATCAGGGCTTCGTCCGGCGGCCCGCCGGCTTCGCTCAGGGCAGTGGCCTTCACTATGATCATGAATCGCATCGCAATCGCTCCTTGGGTGGCGTGTAGTAGATGGCGAGCCCTTCGCTGTTGGCTGGCTCCTTACTTGCACGACGAGCGATGCACGGGTGGATCGACATATTTGCCGTCGATCCAGGGAAAACCCCAAGAAAATAATGGCGAACGGGCGATCCGGCTTAAAGGAAACAGGGTCCGGTTTTGCGGACTTCAACGGTGCACCACGACGCGGCCGGACAGGCTTGCGCAATCGCCACCGCTTCTTCGCGGGTTTCACAATCGAGCAGGAAGAAGCCGCCGATCATTTCCTTGGCTTCGGCGAACGGGCCATCGAGCAAAGTGGGCTGACCGTCGCGCATCTGCACGCGCACGGACTCGGAGGCCAGCGATTCGACTGCGAGCAGCTTGCCGCGCTCTTTGAGGTCGGCGGCAAAACGCACCATCTGGTCATAGACCTCGCGCCCCGCCTGCTCGCCGCGTTCGACACGTTGATCCGGGGGTTCGACAATAAGCAGCAGGTAGGACATGGCGTCTCCGATTGATTGAGTCGCGGACGTGAACGCCAGGCCGGCGCACGACGGCAAAAACGCGCTTGCAGTTGGGTGGCGAAGGGCAGTCTAGCAAGCGCGGAACACTCCAGCAAACCCGTTTGACCGCCCGTACACCAGTACATCGCGAACTCTACGGACACTCGTAATACGGACGCGGCATGGCAATTGCTCAGCCCTTGGCATCGCTACACATCCGAGGTGACATCATGCGAAATCTGTCTGGCTTGGGCACGCTTGCGGTGGTATTTGCGCTACTGACGGCGACGACCGGCTGCACTCTTGGGGGCGCGGCGGCGGGTGGGGTCATCGGTAACGAGGCGACCAATCACAGCACAGTCGGCACGGTAGGCGGCGCGGTGGCCGGCGGGATTATCGGCCATGAGTTGGGTAAGTAAGAAACGCTGAACCTGAATGAGCGCCTCCCCGGCGCACGACACAAGAGCGCCGCTTTGCAGTATTCTCCGAACGCGCTAAAGCCCGTCGGGAATGTGCCGTTTATCGATTAATCGCAGGCGATTATCGGCATCCAATCCAGCGGCCTTGCGCGGCAAACCTGGAACACCGTCAAGTTCACCGGCATGTCTGGTCTGCCAGGGTAGCAAGCGAATCATATAAACGAAGCATCGGGGAATTTCATGCATCGATCGTTAGTGCGCAGCGGCGTCGCGGCCGCCGTAGCCCTTGCCATGCTCCAACTGGGCGGTTGCGGCGGCGGCGGTTCCAGTTCAGCGTCATCATCGAGCACGCCGGCGGTCACGGCCACCACGGTAAGCGGCACAGTTGCGCGAGGCACCGCCGTGGCGAGCGCGACCGTTACGCTAACCGATGCGACCGGGGCGCAGGCCAGCACAAGCACCAACGCCCAAGGCGCGTACACGATCTCGGTGAAGGGCATGAGCGCGCCATTCCTGATCGTCGTCACCGACCCCACGGGCGTCTCCGCCCCGCTCGTCTCCGTACTCGCCAAGCTGCCGGGCGGCACGGCGCCGGCTATCGCGAACGTCACCACGCTGACCACCGCGATTGCCGCCATGCTGACGGCCTCGGGTAATCCCGCCGACCTCGCATCGACCACCGCGCTGGCCAAGGTGACGCTGACGTCCGTGCAGGTCGCCACCATCACGCTCGACGCGATACTGGCGAAAATTCTCACGCAGAACGGTATTCAGGCGGCGGGCTTCGATCCTGTCGGTACGCCCTTTACGCCGAATCACACCGGCGCCGATGCGGTGATCGATACGGTCTCGCTGGTGTCGGCGGCTAATGGCGGCTTGTTGCTGGTGTCGAATGCGGCGCCGGGCACGACGGTCGCGCTGAACAACCAGACCACCCAGTCGGTCACGCTGGCAGCGCCGGCCGCGGCGGCCAACTATCTGGAGCCGCTTGCGTCCCTGCTGACTGCCTGCGCGGCGAATGGCGCGCTCAACACATCATGCTCGCCGGCCATCGACGCCACCTTCCTCGAAAACGGCTCGACCGATCTGGCCGTAGGCCACAACCAGGCTGATGCGACCTTCAGCGGCGCGGTCTTTGGTTCGCCGAAGACGCTCGCTTTCTTCACGCGCAACGGCAAGCAGCAGGCGCTTGTGCAGTTGCCTGTCACGCTAGCGAACGGTACGTCAGCCGGTGTGCTCTACACCATCGCACAACAGCTCGCCACGCCGGTCACGCTCCCGAGCGGCGTGCAGCTCGGCTGGGATCTGATCGGCAATCAGTCACAATTTGCCGTGTCGATCATGTCGCAAATCCAGCGCCGCACCTTCCTCGATTCGAAGCTGGCGGACGTGAACCGTTACGAGTCGGGTCTCAAGATTGCGATTCCAACCGCCTCGAATCCGGCGGTGTATTCGGCTTCCGTCACGGGACCTGGCCTCGCTGCGCCGGTCTGGCTGACGCAGCGCAACGCGCTTGGCAGCAACTCGCTGGGCCTGTCGGATCTGCCGTTGAACGCAGCACCGGTTGCCCCTGCAATGACGAACAGCAATACAGAGCTTTATCGCTGGTCATGGCAATCGCTTTCGTCGACCGCGAACTTCACGCCGGCTTCGAGCGGCTACTACGCGGCGCAATCGATCGACGCGAGCACCGTGCCGCTCTATGCGACCTACACGGTCACCTTCTACGACCAGCGCGGCGTGCAGCTCGGCCAGTCGTCGATCATCAATCCGGGCAGTCCGCTGAACGCTACGGCGGGCAGCACGGTCGCATGGCCGACGCTGTCGCAGGACGCGATTCCGTTCCTCACGCCAGGCGGGGCGCTGGCCGGCGTGCAGTACGCGATGAGCTTCACGTGGTCGAGCGTCGTGACTGGACCGAATCCCACCTATCCGGTGACGTCCGTGCAGGTCCAGGCCAGCCCTGGAACAGCCTCCGGCTCGACAACGTCAATCTACGGCTTCTCGATCGGCGCGCCGAACAATACGACGGTCGGTCAGTATCAGAACACTGCCTACTCGGGGATCGATTCCACCGGCGCCCAGACCTGCACGAACTGCCCGTTCCCGGCGTTGACGTCCGGTGGTTCACGGCTCGTGCAGTTGGGTGGCGGCCAGAATGGGACCACGTACTACGATACGACGCAGTACAACAACTAGAAGCGGCCAGGCTGGAAGCGCAACATTTCCGGATTGCACAACGCTCCGCCAGGGGCGTTTTTCATATATCCGGTGCGTCGTGGAGATCAAGGGGTCACGGGTTCAACTGTCCAACGAACCTAGACAATGCCTCGCAACGTGCCGTCGGCACGATTTGCCAGGATGTATTGCAGCTTATCGAGCGAAAGCGGCTTGGTCAGATGGAAATCGAAGCCGGCCGCCAGCGCTCTCGACTTGTCGGATTCAGACGCATAGCCCGTGAGCGCAACGAGCACCATGTCGTCGAGCCGGTGATTAAGGCGTACCGTTCGCGCCACCTCGAAGCCGTCCATTTCCGGCATCCCTACGTCGACGATGGCCACCTCGGGGTGCTTTTCAGACATCAGCCGTATCGCATCGCGCCCATTGTCCGACGTCGTGACCTCGTGCCCCTCGAGTTCGAGCAGGACGCTCAGCGCCCGAAGCGCATCCTGATTGTCGTCAACCAGCAGCAGACGCGCCGGCTCGGGCGTCACGCTGGGCATCTTGCGGGCCGCGATGTCGGCGGCATCCACTGCTTTCTGGAGTATCGGCAAGCGCAGCGTCACAACCGTACCTTTGCCTGAACCTTCGCTCCTGAGCGAGATGGTTCCTTGATGCAACTCGACCATCCGCTTCGCTACCGCGAGCCCTATCCCCAACCCTCCTTCGGAGCGTGCTCGACCGCGGGCGGACTGGGCGAACAGGTCGAAGACGCGCGGCTGAACCGCGCTATCGATTCCCATGCCGTTGTCTGCAACGTCAATGACAAGCAGCGCGTCTGACTGGTCGCTCGAATTGTTTGCCTCGACGCGCACGTTAAGCTCGATAGTCCCTCCGACAGGCGTATATTTCGCCGCGTTCGACAGGAGGTTGCCCAACACCTGGCTCAAGCGGACATGGTCGGCGCGCACGTAGACGGGCTCGTCCAGCCCGGTGATCCTGAGCGTGTGCCTGCGGGACAAGATGTGGTGCCTGATGGCTGTCACGGCATCAAACACAATCTCGCTGAGCGAAGTGTCACTGTGCTTGATCGCGAGCTTGCCATGCTTCAGCCGGGCGGCGTCGAGCAGGTCATCGACCAGCGTGCGCAGATGCCTCATCTGGCGTTGCGCGACCGTCAACATTTCCACGGCTCGTTCGTCTTCGACGCAAAGCCGTTTTGCCGCACTGATGGCGCCGTCGATCGGCGTCATTGGATTGCGCAATTCGTGACTGAGCATCGCGATGAACTCGTTGTGCCGCCGGTCACTCTCTTCACCGCTGTCGCGTGCGTTGACAATCGTCAGGCCAGAACCCGCGAAAACGGCGAGATTCGACAGCAGCCTGACGTCTTCGAGGTCGAATCTGCAATCTTGCGCATGCGACATGACCCAGATGGCGCCCAGCGCTCCGTTATCCGCCGGAATCGGAACGACAATACCTTCAGGCACTTCCACGCCGGGAAACCGAAGACAAGGAAACCGGGCTTGCGGATGGATGAAAAGTTGTGGGGCGCCTGCCTCCAGTGTGACGCCGCACGGGCACTCATTCCACGTGGTGGTTTTGCCGCGCAGGTCGGCGCAAAGTCCGGCAACCGCGAACCAGCGAAAGACCCGATTATCGTCAGGTCCTTCGACCAGACTAATCCCCGCGCTATCAGCATGACAAAGGGACAGAGCCGTATCCGCGATAGCCTGAAGGAATTCGGAACGCGGGCCGGCCTGAACGCGGGCGAGTGCCACCAGCGCCCGGTTTTCGGCCGCGTAATCTGCGGCGCGAGCAGGCCTGCGGGCGAGCTCATCCGTTTGACTGGGCGCGCGATTGCTTTCCATGGCTGACAGAGCGGTTGACGAAGTAGAGAAAGTTCGAAGGTCAGAATGCCGGGGTGCTGCCAGCTCGACTGGCGGGCGCGGGAGCGATGCTCTTCACAGCGGCGAATTTCACACTACGGGAGGGAGGGCACAAAGTCAACGAGGGTTCGTACCCGCTTGCTTACCGGCAAAGGCGGCCCCGAACAGGAGGGGGTTCGGCTATCAACCGTGCGCGTCGACCCAGGCGCGTGCCCAATCCCGCCCGGCAAGTTGCGCTTCTTCCTCAGTATCAAAATAGCCGAGGATGCCCGACGCTTCAATCAGCTTCCCGCCTAACGTAATCGTCCCGCTGGCCGCATAGCGTTCCGGCTGGAGAATGCCTTCCTGTTGCAGGATCGCGTGCCCCCACACGCTATAGCCCTTGTAGATTTCCGATTCCATCAACGCGTGACCTCAGCCGACATGCCGCGGGAATCAACCCGAAGCACGTTTCCCTCAGGGGTGATCTGGCGGGGAATTCCAGACATGTCCGGCTCGTTCGCCGGCGGACTTTTTTGTATCGTGCCCTGTTTCGCAACTAGTTTCGGTGCCGGCGCCGGAGCGCGTCGTGCCCGCACGTTAACTGGATGAGGAGCGACGTGCGGACGAACTGCGAGCTTGTGCGCGGTACCGGCTCTGCGCGGTGCGCTCGCCCGTGCCTCGGGCGGGTTCCAAACCTCGGTATAACCGCCAGCCGCGTACACGGCCGGCGTGAGCGTCGCCATCAATACGGCCAATCCAATTCTTTTCACGAGTTCTCCTTGGCTGCTTTCCGTTGCAGCCACTCCTTGCAACCCACATCCTGCCCGACGCAGCCACCATCGCACCCGGCGCAATATTGCCTGTTCCGGATCGTGGAGTCGACAAGCCAGACGCTGCCGGTCGCGGAACTTGCTGTGCCAACCGAGTTGCCATTCTCGCAGGCATAGAAGGTTGGCTCGCCAGCTTTACCTCGTCTGACTGCCTCGTCAACCGTCTCGTCTCCGAAAGCAGAGCGCAGCTTGGCCATAAAGGCAGCCATCTCAGGCATTGGATGACCCGGCCTGCGAACGCGTGCATCCATGGCTAGCCTCCAGTTAAAAGTGTCAGTTCGTGGTTGTGAAATTGCGCCACGGATACTGTATAAATATACAGGTTTTTTCGGACGTAGTGTCCACTGTTGTCGCGCGTCGTCATTGAGCATTGACAGGCATGACGGATTTTCCGGGGCCATCCAGGTACGGACAGGAATGCGCGTTGGCGTTCGGGAATTCGCCGTTGTACGATCTCAACGAGTCGCCGATAGCTTCGCGATCACGGCGCGCTGCGAATTCCCCGGCGACCAGTCGTTCGCCGCTTATATCCGTCGCTTGCTGCCCTGCTCATCCTGCCGTGCTCGAGGACGTCCCGGGTCTGATGGCCGCTGTGGCCATCCGTCAAATGCGCGCACTCGGCGCGCCACGTAAAAATCCAGTCATTTCATCAGCTTGCGACGCTTGCCCGGGGGTTGTCCACAGCCTTGCAAACAAAATCTGGGGATAACTTCATCCCACGTCGTGAACGACAGCAGCAGCCTGTCTGGCGGAACCACTGCAACAAGGCGGTCGCGTCAACCTGTTCCTGAAATTGTCATAAACTGTATATACTGTTTATATCCTTTACTGATCCGGACATGCACCGCCGCTCATCGAGTCGCAGGCAAATTTGTCCAGGGAGCGCAGATGTCGGATAAGCATCTTTCCAGCAGATTTGATTTCGACCTCGATCTGCTTTTGACCCGATTGCTCGAAATGGGCGGCTTGGTGGAGGCGCAGATTGCATGCGCAATCGAGACGTTGAACACGTTCGATCTGAGACTTGTTGAGCAGGTCCTTCAGGGCGAACACCGGCTCAACGCGATGGAAATAGAAATCGACGAGGAAGTCAGCAACATCATCGTCCGCCGGCAGCCCACCGCTCGCGACCTGCGACTGCTGATGGCCGCCTCGAAGTGCATCACCAACCTCGAACGCGCGGGCGACGAGGCACGGAAGATTGCGAAGCGAACCCGTCGCATTGCGATGGGTTCGTCCACGCCGCAGGCCGTCAACATCTCCGAGATCAAAGCCGCCGGCAAACTGGCCGTGGATATTCTTCGTCATGCGCTGGATGCTTTCGCGCGAATGGACACCGTTGCCGCCGCACAGATCGTCAAGGACGACGAAGCCATCGATAACGAGTTCGTGGCGTTCATGCGCAGGCTCATCACGTCCATGACGCAAGATCCCCGCACCATCGCGACAGGGTTCGACTATCTGTCCATCGCGAAGGCCATCGAGCGTATCGGCGACCACGCCACCAACATTGCGGAGCTGGTCGTCTACATTGTTAAGGGCACCGACGTCCGGCACGCGCCACGAGAGTTGATCGCGCGTTGCTGAACCGTACCGGCACGCTGCTTAAACCACCGCTTCGACAATCGCCTGCGCGCGAGCCGATCTCATCAGCCCTTCGACCATCTTCGCTTCCGCATTCGCGATCTCGCTCAACGATGCGGCCGACAGTTGTCCATCGAGAATAGCCAGCGCCGTGCAGAGACTGGCGTATTCGCCGTCCTGCAACTTCCAGGCACCGTCCTGGTGCTCGCGCGCGTCGAGTTGAACCATGGCCGCGTGCGCGCTCTCGATATCGGCAAGAACGTCCTCGCCGAGACCCAGACGCGCCAATTCTTGCGACACCAGCAAATGCCGGCTCAAGGTCAAATGCAAATCCCGTGAGCCCCGACCGCGTTGGAACGCATCGAGAGCGGTGTAGCACTGCAGGAGCATCGCCGTGGTGACCGGTTCGTGGGCGGTGCGGCTAAAGGTTAGCGCGCGCAGCAGCGGGGACATCGCCGGCTGGTTGTGCTTGCGGACTCGCGATTTACTGGACATATCGATTCAACCTCCTTCGCTAACTCTCGGCTTCGCCACCGAATGATGTGACCTCCGGTGGCAAACGCCGCCGATGCGCCGGCGGCTTGACAGGCCCTTAATGTGAGTCTGTGTAGCCATCATGGCAAGCAACTATTAAGACAGACTTAAACAACTTGAAGTCTCGATTGCGCGTGGCATCTCACCGCGCGCGAGCAGACTACCCGCTACGGCCGCGCCGAAATGCAACGCAGGCATATAGGTTCGAACGGGCTAAATACAAGTCACACTTCCCGCATCAACGAAAAAAAACCCTGTTCCCGCGAAGGAACAGGGTCTGACAGGATGGAACAGTCGTGCAGGCGCGTGGATGCTTGCCGACTTAAACCCACCATAAACCAACAAAACAAAGCTGTTGCTGCTTGCGCTGCTACTACGTTGCTGCTGTGCTGCTGCATTGTTACTTGCACTGCTACTGCGTTACAGCTCGGTCCCTCGCCATCAACATCACCTCGCTGCAACCCCCTGCTGATTCGCGCATGGATACTGCAACTGCGCGTTGTTTGCATTGCTTCGGCTTCCTACTGCTTTACTGCCCTGCCGCTTTAAACAACCGCGGCAAACTGCCATCAACGGTACGGTTCAAAACAACGCGGGGGAAGACCGCGTCGATGGGCGCGGTGACTTGTCGCTCCATGGAAAACAGTTTATGTGAACGAGCACGAATGCAATTGCGCGAAACGAGGGGAAATGGCCGCCCAGTTTGCCGAATCGGCGCAGCGCGCGATTTCTTCAGACGTGAGCCGCGATATTGAGGGGTCGAAACATCATGCATGGCAAAAAAGCGCGGCTGGCGCGACAATTCACGACCGTTCCAATTCGCCACCCGCGCGCCGGAGACGCCCCCGCATGTCCGCTCAAGAACCTGTCCTTACCCTGCGCCCAGCGCTAGAAGCCGACGAGCACTTTCTCTTCGAACTGCGCAAGGCCACCATGACCGAGCATCTGGCGCAGGTCGGCGAGCCCATCGACGATGCCCAGCATCGCGCGCGCCTGCGCCACCGCTACGATGCGGCGCGCGTGATCTGCCTCGGCGGCGCACCGGTTGGTTTGCTGAAAGCGTATCGCACCGAGACCGAATGGGTCGTCGTGCAGTTGCAGATTGCGCCGGCACATCAAGGGCGCGGCATCGGCGAGCGAGCGCTGCGGACGGTCTTGCTGGCCGCGCAGGCCGACGTATTGCCGGTCACGCTCAAGGTGCTCAAAGGCAATCCCGCGAGGCGTCTCTATCAACGCCTCGGCTTCGACATTGTCAACGAGGACGAAATACAGTTTCACATGAGGTGCATGCCGCACGCGCCGGCGCAAACTCAAGCAGAATGAGTGTCTGATAAAAACGGAACCGCAACGGACCTCGTTATGACCTTTCGCGACACCTCAGCCATCCAGAGTTGGCACGCCCACGTTTACTTCGATTCCGGCAGCCGCGACGCCGCGTGGGCCTTTCGCGAGCAGATCGAGGCGCACTGGAACGATAAGCTGCAATTAGGCCGCTTTCACGAACGCCCGGTCGGGCCGCATCCCATGTGGTCGTATCAGCTCGCGTTCGCGCAGGACCAGTTCGCCGAACTCGTCGGCTGGCTCACGCTGAATCACGGCGCGCTCGATATTTTTCTGCACCCGAATACGGGCGACGCGTTACGCGATCACCGCGACGCGGCGGTATGGATCGGTCATTCGCATGACCTGGTACTGAGCGCGCTGAACTAGAGTCAGCGCGTTTTTTTAATCGCCCCTACCGCCTGCGCGATCACATATTCGAATACGAACTGCACCAGCCGTGCGCGGCGACCTGCTTGTTGCCGAACAGCGTGCAGCCACCATAGGCGTCCGTGGCTTTGCCCTGGAACAGCGAACAGTTGGCGCAGGTTTGTCCGGCGGCATAGCCAGGGAATTTCGCCTTGTCGACCTTGGATGCGTCCTCGGTATAGCCGACGGCTTGTGCCTTCGGATCGGCTTCGCTCAATCGGTTCGCGGTGTCGGCGAATGCGACGCGGGACAGCATGAGCGATGAGCTCACGCCCACACTCAGCATCAGAAAATCGCGGCGTGAGGTTTTCATTGTGGTCCGATAAGAAGTGGGGAAGTCCGTCAATCGGGATCAATCGAGGAATCGCGTGAACCGTTCAACCGGTTCGCGCTCGGTGCGCAGTGTATTGACCAGCGCGCTTTCGTCGGCGAAACCGAGCGACATGCCGCACACCAGTTGCTCTTCGGGCGGCAGGCCAAGGTGCCCGGCAATCACGCTGTGAAACGGCGTAAAAGCGGCCTGCGGACAGGTATCGAGACCACGCCCGCGCGCCGCCGTCATGATCGCTTGCAGGAACATGCCGTAGTCGAGCCAGCTGCCGCGCCCCATCACCCGCTCGATCGTGAAGAACAAGCCGACCGGTGCACCGAAGAAGCGGTAGTTCTGCGCATGCTGTTCATGCATGCGCGCCTTGTCGCCCTTTTCGATGCCGAGCAAGCCGTACAGATCCCAGCCGATCTTGCGACGGCGGTCGATATACGGCGACACCCATTGACGCGGGTAGTAGCGATACTCTTCCTGATACAGCGCATCGCGCTGGGGATCGTCATAAGCGGCTAACAAAGCCTGCGACAGTCGCGCGAGCGACTCGCCCGTCACCACATACACCTTCCACGGCTGGGTATTGGTGCCCGACGGCGCGCGGCTGGCCGCTTCGAGAATCGCTTCGATATCGGCGCGCGCAACCGGCGTGGGCAGGAAGGCGCGGATCGAACGCCGCGAGATCAGCGCGGCGTCGACGGGATTGGGGGATGTCGTCATTGGCAGAATTTCGGCAGGGCCAACAGTTTTGGTGGTCTGCGAAGATTCTAGCGCGAGTACCCGTTTTCGCGCTGGCGGGCGGGCAGGATGCTGGATGCGCGAGCGCCTGCCGGCGCGCCGTCTAGCTCAGCCCCATGCACACCGCGGCGACGATCGACCCGATCACCAGCACCGCGCCGACGGTTTTGCGCTTGTTCAACTCCGTCCAAAGCAGCACGCCGGTGAGCGACAGCAAAATGATGCTCCCCGCCAAGGTATCGATCAGCAGTACCCAGCCCACACTCAGGCCGACGCCCTTGTGCAGATTCGTAAGCGTCGCGAGAAACGTGTTCTCGCTGCGCTTGACCGTCACGTAGCCGTTGCCGACCCAGTACTCGGCGGTGGTGTTTTCATGCGGCGACGCGAAGTTGAGCTGCCAATGTTCGGGTTGGACCATGCTGCGCTCACCCCACGCGACCGGATGCGCGGGCTCTTTCTGCACACGCCCTGGGCTGCCGGCCAGTTTCAGTTCCTGCTTGAGCCACTTGCCGAGTTCGCGCGGCGTTGGCGGCGCCGGTTGCGGCAACGGAACCTGCACGACCGACACCTGCGGCTCGCCAGTCGACACCCTGAGCGGCCCGCCGCGATGGTTCAGCAGAAAGCCCGTGGTGCCGAACAACAAGCCGAGCGCCGCGCCCCATAAACCGATCCAGCCATGCACTTTGCGCAGCCATTTGACGAAGGTGGCCCGGCGCGAGCGCTGCTGCCGCGCGTTCCGTTCGTCGCGGCCGAGCCGCTGTGGTTCGCCCGGCACGGCACCGTTCGCCGCGGCCGGTTGGAAATCGATCACTTCAGGCACGCTCACGTTTCACTCCAGGTACGCAACAGGTTGTGATAACAGCCGACCAGACTGCGACGCGCGGTATCGTCGGCCTGGGTGGCGTTCAGACGTTGGATCGCCGTGTCCATATCGAATAGCAGCGCGCGCTGCGTGTCGCTGCGCACGAGGCTTTGCACCCAGAAGAAGCTCGCGAGGCGCGCGCCGCGCGTCACTGGCGTAACCTGATGCAGGCTGGTGGCCGGATAGACGATCATGTCGCCCGCCGGCAGCTTGACCTGCTGTACACCGTAGGTGTCTTCGATCACCAGTTCGCCGCCGTCGTACTCGCCGGGTTCGGAGAGGAATAACGTCACCGACACGTCCGTACGCAGCTTCACGCCGTTGGGCAGCACCCGCACCGCGCCGTCCACGTGACTGCCGAATTGCATGCCGCCTTCGTAACGGTTGAAGAGCGGCGGATACACCTGGTTCGGCAACGCCGCGCTGATGAACAGCGGGTTGCGCTCGATCGACGCGAGAATCACGTCGCCGAGCTCACGCGCGATCGGCGAATGCTCGGCGATCTGCTGGTTGCGTTTGACCGGCGCGCCCTGGTAACCGGCGGTCGCACGGCCATCGACCCATGCGTCGCCGGCGCTATCGAGCCGTTCGCGCACAAAGCGCAGTTGCTCGGCGTTCAGTACATTCGGAATGTGCAGCAGCATCTTGAGTTTCCCTGGCCTCGTCACGTCGGCCTGCCGTTTGCGAAAGCGGCAAGCCTACCGTATCGATGAGGCATGCTTCAGAACCGGTAGTCGACCGTCGCCAGCAGCGTGCGTCCGATACCCGGCACGGAACGGCCGCCGTCCGACTGGATGAGCGCGTCGTAGTACATCTTGTTGGTCAGGTTCAGCAGATTCAGCCGAACATCGTATTTCTTCGCGTGATACGCGGCGGTCGCATCCCAGCGGGTGTAGCCCGGCACCTGCACGTAGTTCGTATTCGATGCGTAGCGCGGCGACATATAGGTCGGGCCGCCGCCGATTTCCCAGTGCGGCGTGATCGCGTAGGTGGACCAGAGCGTCAACGTATTGCGCGGCGTGTTGGCCGGCGTGTGCCCTTGCGTGCCGTCGAGCGCCTTCAGCACGATCGCGTCCATGTACGTGTAGCCGCCAAAAATCTGCCACTTGTCGGTGATGTGACCGGTCACGCCGGCCTGGAATCCGTCGACGCGGATGTCGCCGTCGAGTTCGTATTCGGTCGGCGAAACTTGCGTGCGGGCATTGGTCATCTCCTCGCGGAAGAACGCGGAGGTCACCGAGATATTGCCGCCCAGCAGATCCCACTTGCCGCCGACTTCATACGATCGGGTCGACTCCGGCGCGAGGTTCTGCGTCAGATTGGTCACCGTCAACGCTTCAAGCGACGGATCGAACGACGTGCCATATGACACGTAGTACGACTGCCAGTCGGCCGGCTGATAAATCACGCCCGCGCGCACGCTGGTGAAGAAGTTGGTCTGACTCGCGTACAGCGGCGCTGTGATCGAGTTGTGAATCTGCGCCTGGAAGCGATCCCAGCGCAAACCGCCGATCACCTTCCAGTGTTGTCCGATCGACACCGTATCGTTCACGTAACCGGCGATCTCGTTCGAACCGGAATTCGCGTAGTTGCCGACCGTGGTGGTCACACCCGCGGGCGACGACAGATAGGCCGGGTCCACCATCGAGACGACCGGCAAGTTATTCCGCGTGTACGCCTGGTTCGAATAGCTGTCGTGACCGAGTTCGACGCCGGCGATCAGGTCGTGCCTGATCGCACCGGTGTTGAATTTGTATTCGAGGGTCGTGTCGTTGTAGAGCGAGTGGTTCTCGATCACACGGTCGTGGCTTTGCAACTTGATGAACAGTTGCGACGGCGACAAGGTCGTGTAATTTCCGTTGGTCAACGCAGTGCTGCTGGCAAGCGGCCCCGTCAGCACCGCTTGCGGCGCGGTTTCGCGTGCATCGGTCAGCGAGTGCGAGAACTGCGTCTGGTTCTGCAGCGTGAGGTTGTCCGAGAACTTGTGCTTGATACCGGCCGTGAAGGTCTGGACGTCCTGAATCGTGCGATCGGTAGTCAGGCCGTAGAAGGTGTTCTTCGGCACCGGCGAAGGATGCCCGTTCAACGCCTGCACGCCGTAGTCGGGCATGTCGTAGTTGTGCTGGATCAGCGCGGAGATCGTCACTTCGGTCGGCGTGCCGATGCCGAAACGCACTTCCGGCGCGATACCGTAGTCCTTGTTCTTCATCTCGTCGCGCGTCGAGCCGAGACTCTGGCCGAACGCATTCAGGCGGATCGCCGAAGTGTCGGTCAGCTTATGGTTCACGTCGACGGTGCTGCGATAGCGATCGTCGGTGCCGATCATGCCGGTGACTTCCGCGGAGTCCTTCAGATTCGCTTTCTTGCTGACCTGGTTGATCACGCCGCCCGTCGATCCACGGCCGAACAACATTGACGACGGTCCATACAGCACCTCGAGTTCTTCGAGGTCGAAGGTGTCGCGATAGTACTGGTTGCGGTCGCGGAACCCGTCCAGATAGATGTCGTTCTGCGCGGTGAAGCCACGCAGGTTGATGTTGTTGCCGATCTGACCGCCTTCAGCGCCGCCGATGGTCACGCCCGGCGCGTTGCGCAGCGCGTCCTGGAACGACGTGGCGCCTTGCGAGGCGAGCACCGACTTATTGATCACCGTCACCGTCTGCGGAATATCGCGCAAGGCGGTAGGGGTCTTTGCGCCGACCGTCGACCGTTCTGCCTGGAAGTCCTGTTGTTCGGCTTGCGCGGCCACGCCGATAGTCGGCAAGGTCGCGTTATCGGCCCCCGTATTCGCCGCTGCGTTCTGAGGCGACGGCTGCGATGCGGTTTGCGGCGCGGTCTGCGCGACTGCGGGCGTGGCGAATGGCACGGCAAAAGCTAGCGCTAACGCAGTCGCAAGCGGCGTGTGATTGAGCATGGGAAATCCGGTCAGAAGTGCGCTCGCCCGATCCGCATGCGCAGCATGGAATCGATGACAAAACCGCAATTGGCTGGCTGCCGGTCTCCTGCTCAGAGCAAAGACGACGCGATGGCTGGCTCGTTGTTAAATGAGAATCGATATCATTCCATACGCATAAAAACTCATCAATCGCGTCGAACCTTACCTGGTGTAATCGAATTGTTTCGGTTTATTACTTACGTATGGCATTCGTAATTTTTAATGAGCCGTCAACAGCTATTTATTACTCGTTTGTAATATCAGGCCGTTTATTACACGGCGATGCTTGCAGTTCACCTGCCGATAAACTTTCGAAATACTGACGGCTTATCGCACCCGCATGCGCGGGTGATCCAACGCGAAATCGCCACACCGTTTATCCTTTTTGCAACACCGCAACCCGCAACCGTTCCGCTTCGGAGTTGAACATGCAATACCGCAAATTCGGCCACACCGGCCTGACCGTTTCGCGCCTGTGCCTCGGCACGATGACCTTTGGCCTGCAGACTGAAGAAGACGTCTCGCAGCGCATTCTCGATACGGCAGCGGACGCCGGCGTGAACTTCATCGATACCGCCAACGTTTATCCGCTCGGCGGTGGCGAGAGCATTGCCGGACGCACGGAGGAAATCGTCGGGCGCTGGCTGAAGGGCAAACGCGACCGCTTCATTCTGGCGACCAAGGCGGTGGGCAAGATGGGGCCATCGGCATGGGATCAAGGCGCGTCGCGCAAACATCTGCTGGATGCCATCGACGCGTCGCTACGGCGTCTCGGCACCGATTACGTGGACCTGTACCAGCTCCATTCCGACGACGCGGCTACGCCCCTCGACGAGACGCTGGAGGCGCTGGACGTGATCGTACGATCGGGGAAGGCACGGTACATCGGCGTGTCGAATTTCCTGGCCTATCGGCTGGCGCGAGCGCTAGGTCGCGCCGATGTGCTGCGCGCAGCGCGGTTCGTCTCGGTGCAGCCCCGCTACAACCTGTTGTTCCGGCAGATCGAGCGGGAGTTGCTGCCTTTGGCGGACGAAGAACAACTGGCCGTGATGCCGTACAACCCGCTCGCAGGTGGTCTGCTGACTGGTAAGCATCGGGTGGATGCGGCGCCTGCGTCCGGTCGCTTTACTGAAACCGTCGGCAAGGCGGGGGCGATGTATCAGGAGCGCTACTGGCACAAGCGCGAGTTCGACACGATCGAAAAGCTGAAGGCGATTGCAGCAACGACCGGCGAGTCGTTGACCCGGGTTTCGCTTGCATGGGTGCTGGCCAATCCGCTGATTACCTCGGCGATTATCGGCGCCAGTCGCGCTGAGCAGTTGAGCGATACGCTGGCGGCTTCGGAGCTTGTGCTCGATGCGCAAGTCAAAGCGCAGCTCGATGAGGCCACGCTGGAATATCGTTGGGGCGATGCGGCGAGGTGATGCGTAAGCCTTGACGGCGTCGGCCGATCATCCGGCCGACCGCCGCAACGGCAACAGCGATCACCGTCCGTATCGCAGTACCGTGCTGGCGGCCGCGAGGATATGGTCCTTCATGGCCGCCTGCAACGCGTCTCGCGTCAATCCCGCCGGCAATGCATCGGGCGGTAGGTCAAGCGCATAAATCTGCACGACATAATGATGCGGCACATCGCCGACCGGCGGACATGGCCCGTAGTATCCCGGGCCGCCAGTCCGGTTCGTTCCGGCCACGCTCCCCGCCGGCGGCGTAGCACCGCTGCCCAGTCCGGTCAGCGAAGGCGCGAGGCCATATAGCACCCAGTGCACGATTCCCAATCCCTTCGCGCCGTCCGGATCGAATAGGGTGACCGCGTAACTCTTCGTGCCGGCGGGTGCGTTCCGCCATTGCAAGGCCGGCGACACGTTCCCGCCGCCGCAATTGTTCGCGCTCGCCGCGTGGCTCGAGTCCAGCGTGCCGCCATCGGCCAGACCCGGCGACGACACCGCAAAACCATCCGCCGCCCGGACATTGGCCGCAACCAGAACCAGCGTGGCGCACATGCCGGTCGTGAGCAGGCGTCGCAGATGGCTGGCGTCATTGAGTCGAAGCATCGCTGAGCGTCTCCGTTTCACTTGAAGTGGCCGGTCCGCGCATTGGCCTCCGGCAACTGCCGCGTCTCGCGCAGCGACTTCGGATGCCACAGGCGCGCGCCGCCTTCGATCCCCGCGTCGTTCGACACGGTCGCGACGTTCGCGGGCAACTCGAAGTTCAGCCGGGCCGCGTTGCCACCGCCGATCCACAGCTTGTCGTAGTTCACCAGCGAATCGAGAATCTCGATCACCTTCTCGACCCGTCGATTCCAGCGCTTATTGCCCGCCTTCTTGCGCGCCGCGTCTCCGATGTACTCGTCATACGCAACGCCCTTCTTGCTGACCGGATGATGCGCAAGCTCGAGGTGCGGCATCAACTCGCCGTCGCGGAACAGCGCCGTGCCCGCGCCTGTGCCAAGCGTCAGCACGAACTCGAGTCCGTGTCCTTCGATCGCGGCGAAGCCCTGCATCTCGGCGTCGTTGATCATTCGCACGGGCAAACCGCCCAGGCGTTGCGCCAGCGAATCCGCTAACGGAATGTCATGCCAGCCTTCAACGCCAAAATGCGGCGCCGTCAGAATGCGGTTGTTGCGCACCACACCGGGAAAACCGATCGACATGAGTGTAGGCGGCGCCTCTTTGACCAGCGGCTCGACCAGCTTCGCCAACGCATCCACCAGTTGATCCGGCGTGCACGGATGCGGCGTCGCCACGCGCAAGCGCTCGGTTTTCATCTGCCCGTCCGCATCGATGATCGCGGCTTTCAGGCCCGTGCCGCCGACATCGATCGCCAGAATCCGCTCGGTACTGCTTTTTACTTTCGTCTTACGTGTGGCCACGGTACCCCCCCGGTTGTGTTGGTGCGTTTCACGATTTACTTCTTTTCCACTGCATCCCGCTTCAAAGGCCGCCATGCGTGGCCGTCGCGCGCGAGCAGCGCGTCGGCTTCCGCCGGCCCCTCGCTGCCGGCCGGATAACCGTGCACGGGCATCGCGCCGCCGCTTTTCGGATGCAGCACATCGTCCACCGCGGCCCAACTTGTCTCGATGCTGTCGGCGCGCTGAAACAGCGTCTCGTCGCCCAGCATGCAGTCGTACAGCAGGGTTTCGTAACCGACGTTAGCTTTTTCCGCGAAGAAATCCGCATAGTCGAAAGACGATTGAACCGCGCCGATCTGCATCAGCGGCCCCGGCGTCTTCACATTGAAGTCGAAGCTCGTGCCGTGCGCGGGATCGATGCGCAAAGTCAGCACGTTCGGCGTTAGCGCATCGACCGGCGTGTCGCGGAACAGACGGAACGGCACCGGCTTCAGTTGCACCGAAATCTCCGTACGGCGCGCGGCAAGCCGCTTGCCCGTGCGCAGATAGAAAGGCACACCCGCCCACCGCCAGTTCTCGACGTACACGCGCGCCGCGGCGTAGGTTTCCGTCGTGCTGCCTGGCGCAACGTCCGGTTCCTCACGATAGCCGACGCCCGCCGGCCCCTTTTCGTATTGACCGAAGACGACGTCGGCGGCGGTCAGCGGCTGGATCGCGTCGAAGATTTCGGCCTTCTTGTCGCGCACGGCTTCGGCATCGAACGAATTGGGCGGTTCCATCGCGACCATGCCGAGCAACTGGAACAGGTGGTTCGGCAGCATGTCGCGAAATGCGCCGGTCTGCTCGTAAAACTTGCCGCGCCCCTCCACGCCGATCGTTTCGGCTGCGGTTATCTGCACACTGTCGATATATTCGCGCCGCCAGATCGGTTCGAACAACGCATTCGCGAAGCGCACCGCGAGAATGCTTTGCACGGTGTCCTTACCGAGAAAATGGTCGATGCGATACACCTGCGACTCGTTCGCGAACGACAGAATGTGCGCGTTCAGATCACGCGCGGTGGCGAGGTCGGTGCCGAACGGCTTCTCGATCACGATACGGCGGAAGCCGCCGCTGCCACCGTCGGCTTCTTTCAGCAAACCCGCGTCGCCGAGATGTTCGACGATCGGCTTGAAAAAGCGCGAGCTGACCGCGAGGTAAAAAATCACGTTGCCGCCCGGCGCTTGATCGAGCTTTTGCTTGAGCTTCGTGAACGTGTCGTCGGTTTCAAACTCGCCGGCCATGTATTCGAGCCGTTGCGCGACCCAGGCCCACGCTTTGTCGTCGAGCTTGCCGGCGTGGAACGTGCTGGCTTTGTCGGCGGCGAACTGCTGCAGCGACTTATGTAGATCCTCACGCCATACGCTCGTCTCGCGCTCGCCATGATTCACGCCGATGATCTTCATGCCGTCGTCGAGCAGGCCATCGACAGCGAGGTTGTAGAGCGCGGGCACCAGCAACCGTTTGGTCAAATCGCCGCCCGCGCCGAAGATCACAAGCGTGCAAGGCGGCGCAGGCCGCTTGCCGGCCGGCGAAGACGGTCCCTCATGCGGACCCGCGCTGACTTTGCAACTCGGTTCGTGGCTGGCGGAAGTTGGAGTGTTCGGTGTAGTCGACATGGGATTCACTTAAGGAAGCCAATGGAATGGATGTGGCAGTACATGACAGACCACGCTTGAACCCACACAGTTCAAAAACAAAGACCAAACCTGCCCGGCGCCTCGGTATTCGCCCACACGTTATTTGGTCACGACCGGTTCCGGCGCGGATTCCGGCGGACTTGCGGGGCTGGACTCCGCAGCCGGCGCCTGGTTCGGGTCGCCGGTCAGCGGGACATTACCCGACGCGCCCATCGCCCGCGGCTGCAGCAGCAACGCCACCAGCCCACTCCAGCCGGTCTGATGCGAAGCGCCCACGCCACGCCCGTTGTCGCCATGAAAATACTCATGGAACAGCACGAGATCGCGCGAACGCGGATCGGCCTGCAGCAGTGGATAAGCGCCCATCACCGGACGCTCACCATTCCTGTCCTTCAGGAACAGCGTGGTTGCCCGGCGCGCCAGCTCGTCGCCGATTTCGCTAAGCGAGAACTTCTGCCCCGATCCGGTCGGGTACTCGACGCGAAAATCGTCACCGTAGTAGCGATGAAATTCGTACAACGATTCGATCAGCAGGTAGTTCACCGGCATCCATACCGGCCCGCGCCAGTTCGAGTTGCCACCGAACACACGGGTGTCGGATTCGGCCGGCAGATAGCGGACCGTGACACTGGTGCCGTTGTGATTGAACTCGAACGGATGGTCGCGGTGGAATTGCGACAGTGCCCGCACGCCGTGATCGGAAAGGAATTCGCTCTCGTCGAGCGCGCGGCGCAACAAGGCTTTCATCCGGTGCCCGCGCAACAGCGAGAGCAGCAGCGCGTTGCCCTTGCCCGGCTCGTCCCAGCGCGAAACCAGCCGCGCCAGATCGGGACGATGTTCGAGGAACCAGACGAGCCGTTCGCGCAGACCCGGCAAGTGGCCATGCAAACGCTCTTCGAGCACGTGCACGGCGAACAGCGGAATCAGACCGACAATCGAGCGCAGGCGCATCGGAATATTGCTGCCGTCGGGCAGGCGCAGCTTGTCGTAGAAGAATTCGTCTTCACTGTCCCATAGACCGGTATCGCAGCCGTCGTCGCAACTCACGGCTTCGGCGATATACAGGAAGTGCTCGAAAAACTTCACACCGATATCGACGAACACATGGTTCGCATACGCGAGTTCGAGCGCGATCCGCATCAGGTCGAGTGCGTATGCGGCCATCCAGGCCGTACCGTCCGCCTGGTCGATATGTCCGCCGGTGGGTAGCGGCGACGAGCGGTCAAAGATGCCGACATTGTCCAGCCCGAGAAAACCGCCCTGAAATATGTTGTGACCGTCGGCGTCCTTACGGTTCACCCACCACGAGAAGTTCAGCAGCAGCTTGTGGAACACCAGCTCCAGAAAATCGCGATCCGCTTTGCCCGTGAGCGCACGGTCGATTTCGTACACGCGCCAGGCAGCCCACGCATGCACAGGGGGATTCGCGTCGCCGAGCGCCCATTCGTAGGCGGGTATCTGGCCGTTCGGATGCTGATAGCGGTCCTTCACCAGCAGCAGCAATTGACGCTTGGCAAACGCGGGATCGATCAGCGCGAACGCGGCGGCATGAAACGCCAAATCCCATGACGCGTACCACGGGTATTCCCACTTGTCAGGCATCGAAACGATGTCAGCGTTGCACAAATGCCGCCAATCTACATTGCGGCCATGCTTGCGGGACTCAGGCGGTTTGGGTTGCAGCGGGTCGCCTTCGAGCCAGCGCTGCACGTCGTACTGGTAGTACTGCTTGGACCACAACATGCCGGCGAGCGCCTGACGCTGCACCAGGCGTGCGTCGGGGTCGGCGATCTCATGCTGCAACGCGCCATAGAACTCATCGGCCTCGGCGATTCGGCGGGCGAACACCGCATCCGCATCGAGTTGCGCGTCATCGGGACTCGACTGCGGACGCCAGCGCATGTACACCACCGCACGGCCATGCGGGCCCAATTCGATCGACGCGTGCGCGCCCGCCTTGGTGCCGGCGTCGCGGCGTATTGCCTGTTCGTCGCTGTGGACCAGGTAGTCGTTGAAGCCATCCTTGAACGGCCCAGCGCCGTCCATGTTGAACAGGCGTTTGACGTTGGTGTCGTTTTCACAGAACAGCCACGTCATGTGCGGTGCGTCTTTCGACCACGCTGTCACGACGATCGGTTCATGGCCATGCTGATGGCCAACCACCTGAACTCCGCCGTCGTGGTCCTGGCCTGCAACGAGCGACGGCTTGTCCTTGTTCTCTTTCCACGACCACGAATTGCGCGCCCAGATTTGCGGCAGCACGTCGAGCGAGGCCGGCTCGCCCGCGCGATTCTCGATGGTCACGCGCATCAGAATGTCGTCGGGCGCATGTTTCGCGTATTCGACCTGCACGTCGAAGTAACGCAAATCGTCGAATACGCCGGTGTCGAGGATTTCGTATTCCGGCATGTCCCCGCCGCGCCGCGCGTTTTCCTGAACCAGGTCGTCGTACGGAAAGGCGGCTTGCGGGTACTTGTACAGCATCCGCATGTACGAATGCGTAGGTGTGCCATCAAGGTAGAAGTACAGCTCCTTCACGTCCTCGCCATGGTTGCCCTGCGCGTTGGTGAGCCCGAACAGGCGCTCCTTCAGGATCGGGTCCCTGCGATTCCACAGCGCGAGCGACACGCACCAGTTGAGCTTGTCGTCGCCGAAACCGGCAATGCCGTCCTCACCCCAACGGTAGGCTCGGCTGCGCGCGTGATCGTGCGGAAAGTGGTCCCAGGCGGTGCCGTCCGGGCTGTAATCCTCGCGCACCGTCCCCCACTGACGCTCGCTGAGATACGGCCCCCAGCGCTGCCAGCGGGGGCAGTCGGTGGAGTGCAGGCGGGTACCTTCGATCGTGGCGAGCAGATTGGCAGCGCGCAGCGGTGGCATGAATATGTCCTTGCGTCGGGCCTGGCGGTGGGATACACATCGTAGCGCGGTTTACGCGACGATGGGCTCCAACCGCGCAAGCAGGGTTTCGAGGCGCAGCAACTCCCCCAGCGACCACGCCTGAAACGGCGTGCCGGCGGGCGTGTTAGGCGCGTCGCCATCGGCGATTTCGGACAGGTGGTCGAGGCCCGCGTGATCGAGATGCGCGTACAGAGGGTCGATAAAGCGCGCTTTGGCTTGTGCGCGGGCATCCGGTTCGCCGCCATGAACCCGCAACCAGGCTTCGACGAACGGGCCCAGCAGCCATGGCCAGACCGTCCCTTGATGATAGGCGCCGTCGCGCTCAAGCGGGGTGCCGCCGTAGTGCCCACGGTAGGCCGGATCGGACGGCGCGAGCGTTCTGAGGCCGAGCGGCGTGAGCAGGTGAGCTTCGACCTGATCGACCACCGCACGCGCCGCCGCGCCTTCGAGTAACGGAAACGGCAAACCGCCTACCGCGAAGATCTGATTCGGACGGATTGAACGATCGACTGCGCCTTTGACGAAATCCACATCGACGTTGTCGACCAACGCTTGTGTCGACGGATCGGTAAACCGTTCATGAAACGCTTGCAACGCTCGCTCTGCAGGCGCCTGCCACCGCGAATTCCACGTTGCTGCAATGCGCAATGCGTTGATCCAGAGCGCCTGCACTTCCACGGGTTTGCCGATGCGCGGCGTGACCACCCAGTCGCCGACCTTGGCATCCATCCATGTGAGTTGCACGCCGGGGACACCGGCGCTCAGAAGAGCATCCTCGGCGGATGCCTTGATGTTGAAGCGCGTGCCGTTCGTGTAGCCGGTGAGGATGGTCTCAACGGCCTGCCGCAGACGCGTTCGCGTGTCGGCTTTCGCGTGGTTCGTCGCCAGATAGTCGTGCACGGCGACGACGAACCATAACGATGCATCGACGGAGTTGTATTCCGGCGTGTCGCCATAATCGGGAAAACGATTCGGCAGCATGCCGGCGGACAAGGTGCCCGACCATTCGAGCAGGATCGCTTCGGCTTCGTCGAGACGGCCCGTGGCGATCAGCAGGCCGCGCGTGGCGATGAACGTGTCACGGCCCCAGTCAGTGAACCAGGGGAAGCCGGCGAGAATCGTGCGGCCCTCGTTACGCGCGACGACGTAGGCATCGGCCGAACGCTGCAGACGTGAGCCGAGTGCGTTGCGGCGCTGCTGTTCGACGCGCGCGAGTTCAGTTGCGTGGGCGGCAGCAGGTGCGGTGCTGACCGGCACCGTTGCCGCCCCTGAGGACGCGATCGACGCGCTGAGGATCATTACCGCTTCGCCATCAGCGGGATTGAAGCTGAACACGCCGGGCGTGGCGAGGTCTTCGCTGAAATCAAGGCCACGCTCGCGCTCGCGAACGTAGCAGAAGTTCCGGTACCAATCCGGCGCGTGGGTATAGGTGCCGTTCGTTGCGACGTTGATGACCGGCAGGTCGCCGTAAGGCAGCCAACTCACGCAGCCCGGGTTGTCGCTCATCCTCGCGTTGAAGTTGAACGCGGGATTCTCATGGTGCAGTGCGTGGTAATCCCGGCCGGAGAGCAAAGGCCGCACTTTCAGAGTGAACGCGCCAGAAGCAGGCGCGCCGCCCAATCCTTCCAGCCGCCAACGCAAAACCGTTTCGCGCGTCGCCTTGCTCACGAATACTTCGGCCGTCACCACGCGCTGCGGATCAACCTGGAAGCGCCACGTGGGCCACGGCTCGGTATTGAATGCAAGAAGACTTGTCGTCAGATCGGGATAGATTACGTCTGGCACGTATCGCTGCATGCTCAACGGGTAACGCTTACCGTCCGCCTCGAGCCACGCTTCGACTCCGTTGACGAGCACCACGCGCCCGCCAGGCGCTCGCGTGGCCGTGAGCAGCAACGCGTGATAGCGGCGCGTGCGCAGCGTGCCCACGGTTCCCGAGGCGAAGCCGCCGAAGCCGTCTGCTTCGAGCCATTCGTCTTCGAGACGTGTGATGTCGAAAGGTCTGCCGATGTGTGTCATGCGCGTACCTGGTTATGCAAACCGCAATTCATTCGGTGTGCCTGGACTTCAGGCGCGTGGCGTTACTGTGACCATTCTCCTGCTTATCGCTTTCCATTTCCTTTCGTCTAACCGACGAATTTAATAAGCCTTATTCACTCGCAAACGTTTCACAATTATTTCTCGAAAGGATTGGAGACTGCATCCGCCGCCACAAAAATGGATGCAGACATGAGAACAGACACTCGCCTCGCCGGCGTCGTTCTAGTTGCGCTCGCAACTTGCGCGTTAGGCGGTTGTGGCGCCGACGACTCCACTTCGGCCTCGACGTCTTCAACGTCTTCAACGTCTTCAACGTCTTCAACGTCTTCAACATCCTCATCGCCAACCGCCGCGAACAACGCTGCCACACCAGGCATCACGATGGTCCCCGCAGCCGGCATGCCTAACGCACCGCCCCCCCTCGCAGCCGACCCCGCTGCCGCGTCCGACGCCATTACCCAGAACATGCAAGCCAGTCTTGCTGCCGACAGCCAGCAAGTTACGCCCGTGATGCATTACGCACCGGGCGACAGCGCCAATAGCAACTGACCTGATTCTTCCGGCGCGCGCGAGGCGCGCTATTCTTTCCCCACCCGCAGAAGGTGATATTCGATGACATCAAATAGCCGTCGCCGTTTCCTGCAGACCGTGGCTTCATCGGCCGGCGCTGCTGCCGCGCTGACCGCGCTGCCCGAGTCCATTCGCAATGCGCTTGCCGTGCCCGCGTTTTCGCGCACCGGCACGATCCGCGATGTCGAACACATCGTCGTGTTCATGCAGGAGAACCGTTCGTTCGACCACTACTTCGGCCATATGCGCGGCGTACGCGGTTACAACGACCGCTTCCCGATTCCGCTGCCGGGTGGCCAGCAACCCGTGTGGTACCAGCCGTCGAAGGAGAATGCGGCGCAACCGGTGCTGCCGTTCCATCTGAACACGGCGACGACCAGCGCGCAATGTATCGGCGACCTCGATCACTCGTGGTACCCGACGCACTACGCGATGAACAACGGCGCGTACAACCAGTGGCCGCAGTACAAGACCGACATGACGATGGGCTACTACCTGCGTAGCGACATCCCGTTCCACTACGCCCTGGCCGACGCGTTCACGGTGTGCGACGCCTACTTCTGCTCGCTGCCGGGACCGACGCACCCGAACCGCGCCTATCTGATGAGCGGCATGGTCGATCCGACCGGCACCATGGGTGGCCCGCTGCTCGACAACAACGATTTCGTCGACAACGACGGGCCGCCGACTTATCAGCTGCTCTCGTGGACCACGTATCCGGAACGTCTGCAAGCCGCGGGGATTACGTGGCAGGTGTATCAGCAGGGTCTGACGGGCGCCGATCCGTTGAACGGCAACTACGGCACCAACGTCCTGCAGAACTTCGCGAACTTTATCAACGCGCAACCGGGCAGCGCCCTGTACGAGCGCGCGCAGACTGTGCGCACGATTGCGGACCTGAAGAACGATGTGCTCGCGGGTAACCTGCCGCAGGTATCGTGGCTGTGCCCGCCCGCCGCGTACTCCGAACACCCGAGCTATACGCCCGCATACGGCGCGGAATACACGTCGCAGATTCTGGATGCATTGACGTCGAATCCCGAAGTGTGGAGCAAGACCGTGTTGTTTATCATGTACGACGAGAACGACGGCTTCTTCGATCACCTCGTGCCGCCGCAACCGGCGACGACGCCGGCCCAGGGTCAGTCGACGGTCAGCACAGATGGCGAGATACACAACGTGGTGAATCCGGGGCGCGGCGGCAGCTACACTGCTGACGGCTTGCCGTACGGTCTTGGCCCGCGCGTGCCGATGACGATCGTATCGCCTTGGAGCAAGGGTGGTTTCGTGTGCTCGCAGGTTTTTGATCACACGTCGGTGATTCGCTTCATCGAGACGCGCTTTGGCGTCTACGAGCCGAACATCACTGCATGGCGCCGCGCCGTTTGTGGCGACCTGACTACTGCGTTCGACTTCCGCACGCCGGACGCCTCAGTGCCGACGCTGCCGGACACGAGCAATTACCAGCAGATCGCCAACGAGTGCTCGTCGCAGCCGAAACCCACGGTACCCACTACGCCGGTCGCCTTTGACCCGCAGGAAAGCGGTATCCGTTTCGCCCGTGCGTTGCCGTATGAGTTGCACGTGAACGGTCATGCGGACGTGAAGAAGAACACGTTTGAGATCGTGTTCGCCAACAGCGGCCGTCAAGGCGCGCATTTCTACGTGTACTCGACGAATCGCACGGACGGCCCGTGGCGCTACACTGTCGAGGCTGGCAAGTCGCTCAGCGAGAGCTTCGATCTGACGACGACGAACGGCGTGTACACGTTCGAGGTATTCGGACCGAACGGTTTCGTGCGCAAGTTTGCTGGTAACACGCAGACGGCTACGGCACAGACCGCGCAGGCGGCGGGTTGGCACGGCCACAACAAGCCCGCGGAGCCGGAGATCAAGGTGCAGTATGACGTTGCGAACGGAAACGTGTTTATCAAGTTCAGCAACAAGGGAGGCGGTATTGCGCGCTTAACGGTAACGGACAACGCGTATGGCGCGCGCACGCGTCCCGTGCTGGTGCCGGCGGGGGCGCATATCGAAGAAGGCTGGGTGCTGGCATCGAGCCACCACTGGTACGACTTGACGGTGACGAGCAACGACGACACGAGTTTTTCGCGTCGTGTGGCGGGGCACGTAGAGAATGGCCGACCGAGCATCAGTGACCCGGCGGCTGTCGCGCCGGTGTTGGTGGTGAGCTAAGGGCGAATGGGGGAAGTAGATGGGCCTCGGTTGGGCGGCTGCTGTTGGGCCGCTCGACCGAGGCTTGGCGATGCAATATTGAAGCGCGGTAGGAATCTTGCGGACGACTTGGGCCGATTGACCAAAGTTAGCGTCTTGCAACGACAACAGCAACGGCAACGTCTTGAAGAAATACCGCATCGGCGCGCGCAGCGCCGCCGGAAGTATGACTGCCTTGTCACTGAGGCGGAGTGTGCGAGGAGACAGATTCCAGATGCACCACTACCGTAGCTGCGCGGGGGACCCGCTTATGAGCTGGCGGTGTAAAGCCGCTTTCTTTTGCCTACTTTTCTTTGCGGCAGGCAAAGAAAAGTAGGTGCCGCCCCGCACAGGGGCAACGCTAATACACCACTAACAAAGCAAGGAAAGGCCAAAGGCAAAAAACCGTAGCGCAAACGAACTGCCGAGCAGGCCGCACCCAAGCCCTTAGGCCCCCAACAAGACTCCAGTCCTAAAAGCCCGCGTCCCAGTCACCCGCCCCAACGGCGCCCCAGCCGTCACAAACCGAATCGCCCGCCGCATATAAAACACACCCTCTGTATTGCTAAACAAAGTAGTAGTTTCATCAGTCAACGGATCGACAATATCGAACAGCGCTTGCCCGACACGAATCGTGTCCCCAATCCTGGCGCGATGAACAAGAATCCCGCTAACGGGCGCATAGAACTGCTCGCTACCAGCAAGCGGCGTCGCAGGCGCCAACAAATCGGGCAATGGCTTAACAGCATCAACCAAAACGGCCTTGCGCCAAACCAGATAATCAATCAACGCATCAGCATCTTCCTGCGCGACTTCATAAGAAACATCCCGCTGCCCACGGCACTCCACCGTAACAGCAATCGCCCCATTGGGCACAGGCTTATCAGCAGGCAAAGCTTGCTGCAGCTTCCACCACAACAAACTATGCGTCTCATCAAACGACTCCCCACCCGAGTTAGTCGCCAGCAACGAAGCCTGCGCCCCCAGATACCGCGCCAAAGGCTCAAACTCCGGCCACGCCGCCTCACTGGTATAGAGATGCATGACCGCTTCCAACGAGCAATGCAAATCGATCACCACATCCGCATCGAAGGAAAGCTTCAGCAAGGCCAACTGCAGCGACTCGAACTCAGTCAGCGGTTTCTGTTCAGCCAACTCAGCGGCGATCAGTTCGCGAATAATCCGCCGATTCTCCGAAGCATCCGAACCCAACGCCTCCTTAGCCCGCGCCACCAGCCCGGAGAACTGCAGAAAGTGTCGATTGAAGTTCTTGCCGCTGCCAAGATCAAAGCGTCCAAGAAACTGCCCCAGCACGTACTGGCCAAGCCCGACCGGATTCGCCACCGGCACCAGCACGATTTCCGCATTTAGCGCGCCCTGCTTCTCCAGTTCGAGCAAGCGACGTTTAAGCAAAACCGTCGTCAGCATCGCCGGCGTTTCATCTGCGTGCAGCGACGACTGGATATAGATTTTCTGACCGCTATCCAACGGGCCAAAATGAAACGACACCAGCTCACGGTGCGTGCCGATAGCCGGCGACAGAAGCGGAATTGATTGCTTATTCATGAACAGAGAATCTGAAAAAGAAAATTAGAAGGAAGATCAATTGCCGTACGGATCGAAATCGAAATACTTCTTCGCGATCTTCGCGTACGTACCGTCCTTAAGCATTGAAGCAATCGCCTCGTTCATGGACGCCTGCACCGCGGTCTCATCCTTACGCAGACCAATCCCCACGCCACGATCACCCATCGAAAGCGGCTCGCCGACAAAAGCAAACCCCTTCCCGGCCGGCGTGCGCAAAAAGCCGTAGTCAGCTTCGACAGTGCCGAGCAATGCGCCATCAAGCCGGCCATTCTGCAAATCGGCGAACACCTCATCCTGACTCTTATACGCGACCACATGCGCGCCAAGCGGCGCCCAATTCTTCAATGCGTACCCTTCAAACTGCGTCCCCGTCTGCACGCCAATCTGCTTGCCGGCCAACGCATTCGTCCCACCCGCAAGCGCCGAACCTTGCCGCGCGATCAGCCGCGATTTGAACTGAAACAGCTTCGAAGTGAAGAGAATCTGTTGCTCGCGCTTCTCCGTGATCGCCATCGACGAAAGAATCGCGTCGATCTTGCGCGCCTGCAGCGCCGGAATCATCCCCGAGAACTCGAGTTCGACCCACTGGCAACGCGCGTGAATGCGCCGACAGATTTCGTTGCCGAGATCGACGTCGAATCCTTTGAAGCTGCCGTCGGGCGCCTTGGCGTCCATCGGCGGATAGCTCGGATCGATGCCGAGGCGCAGCGTGGCGGGGTCGGCGGCAAACGCACCACTGCTGAAAGTCAGCGCGGCGCTCAAGATCATCAGCGAGATTTTCATGGGAGGCGGGTGTGGGTTGGGCGGATTACTACGGAGTAGGGAGCCATCCTATGCCGCCGCCGCGCCTCAAAGAAGTCCCGAAAGTAATATCATGATCACTTTTACTGATCACGGAAACTCCGCATGGCGTTGACGATTGCCCAACTACGCGCATTCACCGCTGTCGCCGAGCATGGCAGCATTCGCGCTGCGTCGCGGGCGCTCGGCATCGCCCAGAGCGGTATCACGCAACAGTTGCAGCACCTCGAATCGATGCTGGGCGCGACCTTGTTCACCCGCACGAACCGCGGAATCGCGCTAACCGCGCTCGGCCAGCGCCTGTTGCAGCGGGCCGGCGCGATTCTCGGCGAATGCGAGCGGGCCGAACAGGAAGTGCAGCAATTGCGCGGCGACTATGCAGGCGAAGTCACGTTCGGCATGACCACCGAGCCGCTCGTCGACGCCTTCGCACCGGTGCTGACGGAATTCCGCGCGCGCTTCGAGCGGGTCGCGGTGCATTTGCGCACCGGTACGTCGCGGATGATGATTTCGTGGATTCGCGAAGGCACGCTCGATTTCGCTGTCGCGCTGGTATCGAAGCATACGGACACGGCCGATCTGTCCGTCACACCGCTCTATCCGTCCGATCCCGTGATCGTCTGCCGTCGCGGTCATCCGAAAGCGGGCGCCACTTCGCTTGCCGAGCTCGCCGATTGCACGTGGGTAGCAACGCGTTCGCCCAATCTCACCGACGACCCGCAAGTCAACCGGCTGACCCATCTGCTGGAGAGTCACGGCTTGCCACCGCCGAAAATCATCGCCACGGTGGAAGGTCTGTACGAGACGCTGCACCTGGTCAGTGCGACGGACTGCCTGTCGCTGGAGGCGTCGATTGTGGCGAAGCGCGGGCCGTTTGCGAGCACGCTCACATCGATCAACGTGCGCGAGCGTGCGGTCGAACAGAACGTGTGCCTGCTGCAGCGTGCGGCGATTCCCATCACACCCGCCGCCCAGGAACTCGCGACGATGATCGCGTCGTACACACGCACGGTGAGGGCTCGCAGCGACCACGCTCGACAGAATTAGCCGGGCATTTCGAGCGCAATCAGTTCCTGCATGCTCTGCCTGCGCCGGATCAAACGCGGCTTGCCCTTCTCCAGCAGCACTTCAGGCGCCAGCGGCCGGCTGTTGTAGTTCGATGACATCGACGCACCATATGCGCCTGCATCGTGAAACACAATGAAGTCGCCCACTTCCGGCGTCGGCATGGCGCGGTTCGTCACCACCCCACCCGCCTCCTGCGTAAACACATCGCCCGCTTCGCACAACGGTCCGGCCACCGTGAAGGCGCCAACCGTCGCTTCACTCCGCATGCCATGGCCTCTTACTACCGTCATCTCATGACGACTGCCGTAGAACGACGGCCTCACCAGGTCGTTAAAGCCCGCATCGACCAGGACGAATTGCCGGTTCGGCCGGCGATTTAGCGCGTGCACCTCGGCGATCAGCACACCCGCTTCCGCGACAAGAAAGCGCCCCGGTTCGATCTCCAGTCTCACGTGATGTCCGAGGTGTGCTTCGATCTGCTTGCGCGCATCGTCCCAAAGACGAAAATAGTGCTCGGCGTCAATCCGCGGCTCGCCTGCGCTATACGGCACGGACAACCCGCCGCCGGCTGAAATCGCTTCGATATCGTGTCCCAGACTCCGCACCGCTTCGACCATCGCGTTGCACACGCGCGCTAGATGCGCGTAGTCGACGCCGGAGCCGATATGCATGTGCAGCCCGACCAGCTTCAGACCGTAGCGCCGCACCATCGCTATCGCCAGCGGCACGTCGTCGAGCCAGATGCCATGCTTGCTATGTTCACCGCCAGTGTTGGTCTTGTTGCTGTGGCCGTGACCGAAACCCGGATTGATCCGCAGCCACACCCGGTGCCCTTCAGGCGCATGCTGTCCCACCCGTTCAAGCATATCGAGCGATCCGGTGTTGACCGTAATGCGATGTTCGATCACCGTAGCCAGCGTCGCGTGATCGACGAGATCAGCCGTCAGCACCACGCCCTCAGGATCGCCATCCGGCGTAAAACCCGCCGCGAGACTGCGAGTGATTTCGCCCAGCGACACAGCATCGACCATCGCCCCTTCGTCGCGCATCAGCTTCAGGATGTGCACATTCGAACACGCCTTCTGCGCATAGCGGATCACGTCGAAGCTGCGCAGTTCAGCGATACGTTGACGAATCACGTCAGCGTCGTAGACCCAAAGAGGCGTGCCGTACTGACGCGCGAGTTCGACAAGCTGTTGTGGATTGAAAGTAGTCACGGTGCTCGGCTCTTGATCTGAAAGCATGGTTATTGACCAACATGATGCTAAGAGCCGGTCATTCAGTAAAATACCTATTTTTCGCCAACCCATTCAATTCTGATATAGATATCATGGCGCTCACCCATCGGCACATCGAAGTCTTCCGCGCATTGATGACGTCAGGCAGCGTCACCAAAGCGGCCGACATGCTGTTCACCTCGCAGCCCACGGTAAGCCGCGAACTTGCACGCATGGAGCAAAGCATCGGCTTTGCCCTGTTCGAACGCGTGCATGGGCGGCTGCGTCCAACCCTGGCCGCGTTGACGCTGTTCGACGAAATCAAGCGCGCGTATATCGGACTCGAACGAGTGGCTTCCACAGCCGCAAGCCTGCGCGAATTTCAAGGCGGCCAGCTTTCCATCATCGCGTTACCTGCGTTTTCGCATTCGATTCTGCCCGGCGCGTCGAAACGTTTTCACGATGCGCAGCCCGGCGTCAGCCTCTCGATCGCGACGCAGGAATCGCCCTTTCTCGAAGAATGGCTGACCGCGCAACGTTATGACCTCGGTTTGACCGAACACGACGCGCCACCCGCCGGAACCCGCCTGACGCCATTGCTCGAAGTGGACGAAGTGTGCGTGCTGCCCGATGCACATCCTTTGCTCGCCAAGCGCGTAATCGAGTTGCAAGATTTTGCGAGTCAGCGATTCGTCAGCCTGTCGTCGAACGATCCGTACCGGATTCAGATCGACGAAGCCTTCGCACAAGCGGGCATTGCGCGCCGCCAGATGATCGAGACGCCCACCGCCGTCTCTGTGTGCAGTTTCGTGCGGCAGGGGCTCGGCGTGGCCATTGTCAATCCGCTTACCGCGCTCGATTTCGCGGGGCGCAATCTGCATATCCGGCCGCTCGCCATTTCGCTGCCGTTTCGCGTGAGCGTGGTTCATCCGGAGTATCGTCCGAGCCATCCGCTCGCGGGCGCGTTCGTTGAAGCGCTGCAGAGCGAGGCCGCAGCACTGCGACTACAATTGAAAACCCATTCACGACGTAAGAAGTAGTAACGGCGCTGCTCGACGATCCATCCGCGCCACGTTGGTCCCCTGAACCGGAGTTTCCCAAATGATGAATCGAGACGATCCCGTCTGGCTTATTACAGGCTGTTCCACCGGCTTCGGCCGCGAATTGGCGAAGTTGGTACTGGAGCGTGGCTGGCGCGCGGTGGTCACCGCGCGCGACCCGTCTAAAGTGAAAGATATCGCCGAAGGGCACGGCGACCGCGCGCTGGTGCTGCCGCTCGACGTAACGAACCGCAAGCAGATCACCGACGTGGTCTCGCAGGCCAAACAGCGTTTCGGCCGTATCGACGCGCTCGTCAATAACGCGGGCTACGGCTATCTGGCCGCGATCGAAGAAGGCGAGGACGACGAAGTCCGCGCAATGTTCGAGACCAATGTGTTCGGTCTCATCGATATCACGAAGGCCGTGCTGCCGATCATGCGTGAGCAGCACAGCGGCTTGATCGTGAATGTGTCGTCGATTGGCGGCCTCGCGAGTTTTGCCGCGACCGGTTATTACCACGCCACCAAATACGCGGTGGAAGGGTTGTCCGAATCGCTTGCCGTCGAGGTGAAGCCGCTCGGCATCGACGTGCTGATCGTCGAACCCGGCCCGTTCCGCACGAACTGGGCAGGTCCGTCGATCAAGCAATCGGCAACGTTGATCGACGACTATGCCGCCACGGCCGGCGAGCGCCGCAAGCAGACCGAGGCGCGCAGCGGCAAACAGGCGGGCGATCCTGTGCGCGCGGCTCAGGCGATCATCGACGCCGCGCTATCGGATACGCCGCCGCTGCGTTTGCTGCTCGGCAAGGTTGCGCTCGAACTGGCACGCAAGAAGCTGGACTTCATGCGCGGTGATTTCGATGCCTGGGAAGCCACGACGCTCGGCGCGGATTTTCCGCAAGGAACGGATTAAGCTTAAAACTCGACCAGCGCGAAATCTTCCTTGCCCACGTCGCACAGCGGGCAGCGCCAGTCGGCCGGGACATCTGCCCAGCGGGTGCCCGGCGCGATACCTTCTTCCGGCAAACCGGCGGCTTCGTCGTAGATCCAGCCACAGATCACGCAGACCCATTGTTTGAAGTCGTCCGCGGACACCGCGCTTGGTGGCGAAGCCGTCTCAGCAGACGCTGGCGACGCCGGCGTTGCATCGAGGCTTACCACCAACGGCGCTGCCGTTCCCACGCTGCTTTCAGCAAGGCGGGTCTGCAAGCTTTCCAATAGCCGTTGCGCTTCGGCCTGCGTCAAATCGATCCAATACGGATCGCCGGCGCCGTCGTTGAGCCGTTCGGGGGAAAACTGGATTTCTACCGCTACGCCCTTCTTGTACATGGCAAATCGGGATATCGATGAAGCCGACGGCGAGCGCCGGCTTAGGGTCGGATGCTTGAAGCGAGCGCTTTATAGCGGGAGATGGGGTCAGACAAACTGGTTCAGTACGATCGCTGCAATCAGCCCGGCGGCGCCGATGATGGCCAGCAATTGCAGCAGGGTGAGGGACTTACGGGATGCGGTGGGGATTTGATGCGTAGTCACGGAGCTATTCTTAAAGTCGGAAAAAGCGAAATGGTACACGGGTCGGCGGCCGGCTCATCTCGATTGGCGCAAACCAATGTGTGTCGGGCTCCATTATCGCCGCTCGAACGGCGCGAATTCCTCACCGGACGGAGATGGATTAATTCCTCAGCGAGTGGAAAGCTGTAGTCGACGCGAGCGGCGATGGCCGCTTGGGGGCGCCCTTCATCAGCGCCACCGCCATGACGGCGAGACCCACCAGCAGCACGACAACCGGCAACACTGCATGCAGTTCGGTACTCATCCGCTAGACCCCTCAAGCGAATCATTATGATTTTGGCTTTCGCGATCGATGAGCCCGCATGAATGCGTGTTATGCGTCTTGTTATAGCCGGCGCCGCCAGCGTACCGCTCATCGTCGCCGACGAATGCACGGTCCGCTGCAGCGCCAAAAAACTCGATATCAGGTATTCGACAATCGGTTGCCGTGGCGCGAATCCCAGAAACGGATCACCTGAGCATCGCCCGTGCCCGCGCCCACCACCTGATCGGGCGCGCCGCTCTCGCGCAGCAACGCGCGTAGTTCGTTGATGACTGGAAACACCTCGTGATTCCAGTCCGCACCCTGCGTATCGTGCGCGCGCTGCTCGGCTTCGACGATCTCGCGGTCTTCCTTGAAAATGCGTTCGGTGAACCACACGAGCAACGGCCACGCGAGGTTGAGCACGCCGGGAATTCCCGGTTTGCGAATCGACAGCAGGCCGAAGGTGCGGTTCGTGCGCTGTTCGCGATCGAGCGGCACGTAGACAATCCACAAGTCCATCACCAGTGTCTGTTCGGACGTGCGGATCTGCAGCGTCTGATACGGATACTCGGTGCGGATCGTCATGACGTCCTTGTCGTTGTCACCGCCCGCCTTGCGGCTCTGGCCGAACACGATCGCTTCGCCGATCGGCTGCTGGCCGGCCATGCGCGCAAACGTGTAATCGACTTCAACCCAGCCTTCGCCGCGCCGCCGGCCCAACGAACGCGCGCGCATCTGCCCCATCTGCCGGCGATGCAGGAACTGATGGTTCATATCCATCAGGTTCTCGTGCATGAACGAGTAGTGGCAATTCACCGGACGGCCGAAACGGCGCGTCTTGTACTTCTTGTCGGACACGGAGCCGAACGCCGGTAACGGCCGTTCGTTGGCCAATTCGGCGTTGCCGGGAAAGACGAAAATCAGGCCCTCGATCTCGCGGCACGGATAGGAGCGCACGCCATTCGGCAAACGTTCCCGGCCCAGATACGGCACGTCGATACATTTGCCCGAGCAGTCGTAAGTCCAGCCGTGATAGCCGCAGCGGATCGATTCACCGTCCACCACCCCCTGATGCAACGGCACCTGACGATGCGCGCAACGATCTTCGAGCGCGAACACCTTGCCGGACTCCGTACGCGCCAGCACGATCGGCTCGCCCGCGAACGTCACACCATGCGTCTTGCCCCGCTTCACTTCATGCGACCATGCGAGCGGATACCAGTAGTCCGGGTGAATACCGACACGGCGCAGATCGCGCACCGGGGCGTCGGGGGCGGCCTGATTGGGCGCGCCTGCATTCCCGGTTGCTGGGGCTTGGGTTTGCGCGGCTGCCTGAGCAACCGACGCATCGACCGGCGCATCGACGATGTCTTGTTCGAGCGGGGGAACAGCATGCATGTGTGGGGCCTCCGTGCACGAGCGGATAGAAGGTCACCGCCCTGCAATTCGCAGGCCGGTATCGTTGCACAGTCTACTAGAACCCGAAGCCCCATGGTTCCATAGCAGACACGGCACGCCATGCCGCCACCCGGCGGACCATGGCCGCAAGCGCGCCGGTCTGCCGCTATGGCCGTGTCAGATAAGGCGATTGAAGCGGATTGGCTAGTGACTTTCGTCGTGCGTGACGAGCCCGGAGCGGCGTTGCACGCCCCACGAGCGGCCACCACGCAGGAAATGGAGCCAGCCGAGCAGTGCGCCGACGTGCCGCACCAGTTGAAACGTAAATGGCTCGGCGATCGCCGCGAGAACCGCCATCCGCAAACTGGAGCCGGTGCGCAGTCCGGTCCAGCGGCGATATAGATGGATACACCAGAGATAGAACGCAAGATCGATCGCCGTTTTGAGGCCGATCACGCTGAAAATCGACACGACGATCGCGCCGTGCCCGCCGAACAGAAAGCCGAGCAACAGCGCGAAGGCGGTCAGACCGTAGATCGGCTGCATCGTATCGATGGCCTTGACCGGCAGCATCAGCATGCCCATCGTGCCGTAGCGCGGGTTGCCGGTCATATCGCGATTCCAGTATTGCGTTTGCAGGAAGCCCGCGAACCAGCGGCGCCGTTGCCGCAGGAAACTGCCGAGGTTATCCGGCGCGTCGGTACGCGCGCGGGCGTCGCCGACCACACGCACGTCCCAGCCGAGACCATGGTCGACCGAATAGCGGCGCAGCCGATGAATCAGTTCGTAGTCTTCGACCAGGCACTGCGGATCGAAACCGCCCACGTCGACCAGCGCATCGCGCTTGAACGACGCGAAGGCACCTGAAATCAGCAGCAGACTGTCGGCGCGCATCCACGCAAAACGGGCAATGAAGTTGCGCATGTATTCGTAGGTCTGGAACCACTGGAACACACGGCCCGACGCTGATTTGCCGCACACCGGCACCAGAATGCCGGCCGCCGCGACCAGCTTCGGTTCGCTCGCGAAAGCGGCACGCATCGCGTAGGTGGCGTCGTCCTCGAGTAGCGTGTCGGCGTCGACGGTCATGACGGTGTCGGTGGTCATGACCATGATGGCGGCGTTTAGCGCACGCGCCTTGCCGCCGTGCGGCACGCGTAGCCAGTAGAGATTCGGGTAAAGCGTACTTGGCGCGCTCAGCACGCCCTCGGATGCGGCGACCAGGCCGAAGCGTTCGGTGAGCAGCGCGTGGGTCGCATCGGTGGAACCGTCGTCGGCAATCACGATTTGCGCCGGACCGTGGGTCTGGCGCAGCAACGCCGCGAGCGTGACCGGCAACACCGTCGCCTCGTTGTGGGACGCGACGATCACCCCCATGTCCGGCAGGGCGTGCGGATCGACATCAGGTCCATCAGGTTCGAGCGGTAACGTAGGCCGCATCAGCGGCAATGTTTTCCACGTGACGAACGCGAGCAGCAATGTGTCGTACACCACGTACGCAATCCCGGTCGACCACGCCACCACACCTTGCAGAAAGAATGCGCGCGCGAACAACAGCAGCCACAACACAACAACGCTGAGATGAATCAGCGAACTCAGCAGCGTCGTGGGACGCGGCAGAATGCGCGGGGAGGCAAGGGCAAGCGCCTGTTCCAGAGTTTTCTTCAAAATGACTGCTGAGTCCGTCGTTGATGCGGTTGTTAGAGTAAAGACAGCGCGATTGCGCTTACGGCACCATGCGCTTCAGAACCGACTTCCGATCGATCCATTGATGCTTCAACGCGCCGCCGATATGCATGGCCAGCAGCGCATACAGCGCATAGCCAAGCCACGTATGCAAAGCGCCGAAGCGGTCGTGCAAGCTCTCCTTGAGCGCCGGGTCGAGATGCATCACGTAGCCGATACGCGGCCACGGGAACAGGTTGAACAGCCGCATCGGATGCGTGGCCGCATCTTTCCACGCGGAATCGTGCAGCCAGCCGGACAGCGGCAGCGCAATCATCAGCAGGTACAGCAGAAAGTGGGCCGCATGCGCGGCGACCTTCTCCCACGACGGAAACTCGCGCGGCAACGGCGGCGGCTTGTGCGACACGCGCCACAAAATGCGCATCAGCGCGAGGCCGAGCACCGTGATACCGATCGACTTATGGGTATCGACCACCGGACGCACCCAGTCGTCAGGCCAGGATTCAGCGGTCAGGCCAAGTACGACATTGCCGATCATCAACAGCGCGATCAGCCAATGCAGCGCGATTGCCGTGCGGGTATAGCGCGACGGCTGCAAGGCGCCGTTCGAATCGGTCAGGGAATCGGCGTGGGTATTCATGGTCGTTCCGTCTGCAAATGGGGTTCCCAGCGAAAGCTATTTGAAAATTCGGCCATCCCGGACAGGTCCAGTCGCGTCGCCGTATCAGGCTAACGTGCCAGTGTGCCGTTTTATTCCGCCGGGCGCTTAATTGTGTGTTTCCGTTTATTTCGCCCGCGTGCGGCGAATCATGCGTTGAGCGCCGCGGCAACGCGCGTCTGCAAAGCCGGCAGCACCTCGGCTTCAAACCATGGATTGCGCTTGAACCAGGCAATATTGCGTGGCGAAGGGTGCGGAAGCGGCACCAGGTCGGGACCATATTCCCGCCAACGCAGCAGTGTATCGGTGAGCGTCGGCCCGAACGCGTCACTGAGACCAAAGCGCTGCGCGTATTGACCGATCAGCAGCGTGAGCCGCACCTCGTGCAACTGGGCGAGCAAGGTTTGATGCCAATGTGCGGCGCATTCTGGCCGCGGCGGCAGATCGCCACTCGTGCCTCTGCCTGGAAAGCAGAACCCCATCGGCACAAGCGCGAATTTCGAGGCATCGTAGAAGGTTTCGTCGGAGACCCCGAGCCAGGTCCGCAAACGTGCACCGCTCGCATCGTTCCATGGAATGCCGGAAGCATGCACGCGCGCGCCCGGCGCCTGGCCGATGATCAGAATGCGCGAATCAGCCGATGCCACGACAATCGGCCGCGGCGCATGCGGCAGTACCGGCGCGCAAACGGTACAGGCGCGAATGTCGAGCAACAGCCGATTCAGTGAAATCGCTTTCGTGACGGTCATAACCAGCGTTTCTATCCTGCGTACTTCGAGAAGCGCTACGTTTACCCCGTCAATGACGCCGGGTCAACCGCGGCACCGCGGCACCGCGGCACTCTTCACCGCTTCACAAACCGGTAGTGCCCCACGCCCCACTCGCTCCCCTTCGCATAGCCGAACAACTCAGCCACGGCCATGTAGAACATCCGCCACCGTTGCAGCCACACAGCGGCGTCACGCGCGCCATACGTCTCGACGAGCATCGGCATCACACGATCACGCGCCGCGTCAAGCGCGGCGAGCCATTGATTCGCCGTGCGCTCGTAATGTGTGCCACTCACCCACCACTGCCGCTCCATCCGCAGATCGTCCTGAAAGTTCAGCAGGAGCGCTTCGGACGGCATCGTGCCACCGGTGAAAAAGTACTTCGACATCCAGTCGCTGCCGTCCTGCACCTGAAAGTGATAGGCCAGCGTGCGATGCGCGAAGAGATGCACGAACAGCTTCGCGTCGTTGCGCATCCAGCGCGAAATTTTGGCAAGCAGCAGCCCGTAGTTCTTCATATGCTCGAACATTTCGATCGACACCACGCGATCGAAGCCATCGCCACGCTGCGCTTCGTCGAATTCGAAATCGACGACATTGCCCGTGACCACCGAAAGATTGCGCAAGCCGCGCTCTGCCGCACGCGCTTCGATGAACGCGCGCTGCCCGTGCGAATTCGAGAGCGCGACAATCTGCGCGTGCGGGTAACGCGCCGCCAGCCACAACGACAACGAACCCCATCCGCAACCGAGATCGAGAATCCGCTGACCGTCGGCCAGCTCTGCGCGTTCGGCATAGCACTCCAGCATCGCCACTTCGGCTTGCGCGAGCGTCTCGTGGCCGGTCGGGTACAAACAGCACGAATACTTCAGATGCGCTCCGAGATGCGCATGAAAGAATGACGCCGGCACCTCATAGTGCTGCGTGTTGGCAGCCTGCGTTTCGATAGCAATCGGACTCGCGCGCAGATGATCCAGCAGACGGTTGAGCCGTTGCGCGCGCAGCTCGCCATTGTCGATCGCTTCGTCACGCAAACGCCGACGCATCAGTTGACGCATGCCGCAACGGATCAGGCCATCGGGCAACCAGCCGCGTTCGCAGCATTGGATCAGCCAGCCATCGCGTGCCTCAGCGGGAGACGGCGGCATGGTATGGCCGGTGGTGGAAAGGCTCATGAGGCTAACTCCCTATCGTTGTTCCAAACTCGTCTGAACGTTCACCAATACCCTGGCCGGTTCATCAATGCCGCGGCGGCCACGGAATCAGCGCGCTGGTGGTGCGCATGTACTCGGCGTAGCCGGCGCGCCTTTTGGCCATGCTTTCTTCGAGCAGCGGGATGCCGGAGAGCTTCAGCAGAAGGAAGGCCATCAGCACCGGTGGCAGCAGCGTGAACCATCCCCAGGGCGTGCCGACCGACAGCGCGAGGTAAGCAAGCCAATGCACGCATTCAAAGAAGTAGTTTGGATGCCGCGAATAGCGCCACAAACCCACGCGGCAGACGGTGTCGTGATTGGCAGGGTCCTGCGCGAAACGTTTGAGTTGCCGGTCCGCAATGCTTTCGCCGGCTACCGACACGATCCACAACGCGATAGCCAGCAGGATCCAGCCGATCGCCGGTGGGCTGCTGCGGTAAGACGGCACCATAAAGGCGATCGACAGCAGCATCGAGACAACTACTTGCGACTGAAAGAGCCAGAACATCTTGCCAGCCGCCTTGTTGCCCCATGTTTCGCGGAAGCGGCGATAGCGCGCGTCTTCAGCGCCGCCGTAATTCCGTTTCCACAGGTGCGTGCCGAGCCGCACTCCCCAAACCAGACCACCCAGCGCAGTCAATGCCCGCGCCACCGGGTCGCCGTTGCCGAGCACGGCGTAGAGCACGGCGACCAGACCGAGCGAATAAGCCCAGACCGGGTCGATCATGCCGGCGTTTTTGGTCTTCAACTGCCACACCCAGACGGCGCTGAAGATCGCAATGAGCCCAATCAGGGCGACCACGGCGGCGGCGAGTGGCTGCATGAGGGTCCTCGTCCAAAGTTGACACGGCTTATACGCCGTAAGGGCAGGATCGGATGCACCGGCCATGTTCATTGCCTGCATAAAGGGACTCGTGGCCGGTTCCGTCAACGTGGCATTCGCGCTCACTTTTGGTGCAATCTGGCCCAAGGTCCCAACCGCCGCGTTAGCCATGCTGACGGGATTCGCGGGCTACGGCGTGAGTCTCGTGTTATTCGTCGTCGCACTGCGCAATCTCGGCACCGCGCACGCGCATTTCCCGGATATTCATCATCGACATACACATTGAATTCCCGCACCGCCGCACGGTACGGGCACCTGCTGCAGTGCAAGACAAAAAATTTATCTGGAACGGTTCATACGATAGGCCGATTCAATTGGCATCGCGGTGAAACGCATCCTCTAATACAACTCCTGTTGTGCGCGCCTGTTTATTTCACCCCCACCTGCCCACCCCGCTTGCCCCGGAGATATCCATGTCCCAACCCGAGCCTAATGTCGACGAAGTGGTGAGAAGCATCGCAGAGGAAACCGATACCCCCACGGAAACGGTCTCGAAGATGTATGCAGACACACTCGCCGACTACCGGCACGAAGCACGCGTGTTCGATTACGTGCCGCTGTTCGCCGCGAAGAAAGTGCGCGACAAGCTGCGTCATACGTCGAAACACAAACACTGATACGGCGGCGCGCGGAGACCACCGCCTGCCTGATAACACTTGATAGCACTCCGGATCGACCCCGCCCGCTCGCGCGGCGATTCGCCAGAACGCGTATCGATTTATTTTTCCCACTGCTAGACTCTGACCCGGATACATGGACTCGGGGGAAGATGGCAATGCGGGTGACAATCGTAGGCGCCGGGATTGCCGGCTTGAGCACAGCATGGTCGCTCTCGAAGCTGGGACACGACATCACGCTGATCGAGCAGGGCTCGATTCCGAATCCGCTCGCAGCCTCGGGCGACCGGCACCGCATGATTCGCCGCGCCTATGGTGACGCCGACGGCTACGCACGCACCATCAGTGAGGCGTTTGACAGTTGGGATCTGCTGTGGAATGACCTGGGCGTGTCCCACTATGCGAACTGCGGCGTGCTCGGCATTTCGCAACATGCCGGCGATGGCGCCGCGCATTTCCGCACCGGCCTCGACCGGATGAAATTCGAGTATGAACTGCTCGACCCGCAGGAAGCAGCCGGGCGCTACCCCTTTCTCGACCCCGCCACGTTTCGCTACGCTTACCTCGATCACGACGGCGGCGCGCTGTTCAGCGAACGCATCGCACGCGATATGAAAGCGTGGCTCAAGATGCGCGGCGCGGACATTCGCACCCATGCCAAGGTGCTCGCAGTGGACGCGCATGCGGCCTCCGTGCGAATCGACGACGACACCATCATCCGCGCCGACCGGCTCGTGGTCACCGCCGGCGCATGGACGCTGCAACTGTTCCCGGCACTCGCCGAAAATCTGATGACCTATCGCAATGCGGTCGCCTATATGGAGCCGCCGGCGGATCTGGCGCACGCGTGGTCGACTGCGCCCGCTATCGTGGATATCGGTGGTGACAACGGCGGCTACGTGCTGCCGCCGAGCGACGACATTGGTCTGAAGTTTGGCGCTGGCGTGCACAAATCGCGTGCACCCGATCCTGATGCCAATCGCGATGCGGCGCCCGGCGAGGGCGACAGCCTGCGCCGCCTATTTTCGCCGCCGCTCAGCCGCATCGACGAATATACGGTTACCGAAGTAAAAACCTGCATCTACACGTTTACGGCGGATAGCCGCTTCTTTTCGAAGCGCCTCGGCAACACACTGGTGGTATCGGCATGCTCGGGGCACGGCTATAAATTCGGCGCGGCCGTCGGGCGCCGGGTCGCACAAGCGCTCGAAACGGATGACGACACCATGCTCGCGCGTTGGCTCAGGGCGGAAGCGCCCTGATCGTTAGCAGGACCTCCGCTCGCGTGTTGGCAATCTAGCCCAGCCCCCGCACCACGGCGGCGAGTCCCGCCACCAGTGCGTCGGCTTCGTGCGGCTTGATACCCGCATAACCGAGCATGAAGCCGTTGTAGCGCGATGCATCTTTAGCGGATGGCTGGCAAAAGCCGCTGAGCGCGGCGATATGCAAACCGTGCTCACGTGTTGCGGCGCTCACGTCCTGATCGCGCAGCGGCGCATCGAGCCGCATTGTCAGATGCATGCCACCGCCATCGGACGAGACCGTCACCAGGTCATGCATATGCCGCTCGATTGCATGCACCAGCGCGGCGCGGCGCTGCTGATAGAGACGCCGCATGCGCCGCAAATGCCGCGCGTATTTCCCGCTATCGATGAAATCCGCCAACGCGACCTGCTCGGCCACGCGCCCTTGCCGGGCGATCTCACTGAGCGCCTCGTCAATTTCGCCGACAAGATTCGCCGGCACGACCATGAAGCCCATGCGCAACGCCGGGAACATCGTCTTGCTGAAGGTGCCGAGGTAGATCACCGGTGCGTCGGCCGCGAGACCCTGAATCGACGGCAATGGCGGGCCGCTATGGCGCAGTTCACTGTCGTAGTCGTCTTCGATGATCCATGCGCCGCGCGCCATCGCGTTCTCGATGATCGACCAGCGCCGCTCCAGACTCAACACGCTGCCGAGTGGATATTGATGCGAGGGCGTGATGTACATCAGGCGCGGCGGTGTCCGTTGCCAGTGATCGGGCGTCGGCGCGATGCCGGCGGCATCGACAGGAATCGGCACCAGTTGCAAACCGGCGGCCTGAAACGCCGCCTTCGCGCCGTGATAGCCAGGGTCCTCGACCCAGACGCTGTCACCCGGGTCGGCCAGCATGCACGCGCACAGGTCGAGACTCGCCTGCGTGCCCGACGTGATGAACACCTGCTCCGCCGAACACCGCACGCCGCGCGACACGCGCACGTACTCCGCAATCGAGCGGCGCAATGCGGGATGCCCGGCGTTGTTGCCGTACCCGAGCTCGCGGGGTTCGACCAGACGCCATGCACGCTCCATTGAAGCACGCCATTGCGCAAGCGGGAATTCGTCGAGTGCGGGTACACCGGGACGGAACGGCGTGGGATCGTCCGGGCTCGTGCGCTCGCGTGGCAGAGCCGCGACGCGGCGCGATAAACGGTTTTCCGGCGTCGGCACGCTGCCGCTTGCTGCGGCGATCGAACTCCCCGAACCGCTCACCATGCTAACGATCGAACCATGCCGGCTCGCGGTGATGAAGCCCTCGTCGGTCAACCGTTCGTAGGCGTAGAGCACCGAGTTGCGCGCAATGCCCAATTGTTCGGCGAGCGCTCGTGTAGCAAGAAGACGGCTGCCGTGTCGAATATCGCCGTCGAGAATCGCGCGACGCAGACTCTCGTAGAGCAGGTCCTGCTGCGTGAGCTTGCGCCCACCCATTGCGCGCTCGACGTTCGACATCAACAGACCGTAGTCCAAATTCGTGGCTCCAAATTCCGGCTTTCTCGTGGTGCTAACAATGGTGCCACAAATTTCTTATGCTGACGGTTCCAGAGACGCCGCCACTGAACACTGCGAGAGAGGTCGATGCCATGAACACGCCAGCACGTCACGCTGTCACCGCGCGCCGGGGCTACGGCGCCGGGGTAAAGTGGTGCGTCGCGCTGGCGTGCGCGGCATACGGCTATGGGCTGCTCGAGCCTGCGGCAACGGCACGCGCCAGGCTGGATGCCTGCGTGAACGAGAACCTGGCGCAGCGCGATAACGAAGTGGGCGCCGCTACAGCCGCTACAGCAATAACCGCCGGCGAAACAGAGCGCGAGCTGGCATTCAGCGCTGCCGTCTATGCCTGTTCGACTCAGCCCTAGCGAGGCCGGTCGACTCGCCGCCCACCCTCACCCAACAAGGAACCACACTTATGTCCGACGCCATTCAGATCCGCCCCGTCACGCCCGCCGACTTCGACGCCTGGCTGCCGCTGTGGGACGCCTATAACGCCTTCTACGGCCGCTCGGGCGAAACAGCATTGCCGCGCGAGATCACCCAGGTCACATGGGGGCGTTTCTTCGATGCCTACGAGCCGATGCACGCGCTGGTCGCAGAAAGCAACGGCCAGTTGCTCGGCCTCGTACACTTCCTGTATCACCGTCACACCACCATGGTGGCACCGACCTGTTATCTGCAGGATCTCTACACGCTGGACACGGAGCGCGGCAAAGGGGTTGGCCGTGCACTGATCGAGGCGGTGTATGCGCGAGCCAGGGCAGACGGTCTGCAGCGGGTCTATTGGCAAACACATGAAACGAATCACACGGCGATGAAGCTGTACGACAAGGTCGCGGACCACTCCGGTTTCGTGGTCTATCGCAAGGCTTTGTAGCCGACCACAGCAGGCCCGTCTGACGGGCCTTGCCTCCCCCCGCTCCATCACCCCATTCCGGGCCGCCTGTTCTGCGCGGCCACGCGCCGCATCCGCGGGTTCCACGGCTCACCAGGCCACCATGCGTACCGCATCGGCGGTACCACTTCTCACCGCATTCGTTCCCCGCCCCGGCTCAAGTTTGCAGGCAGCTTGCCGTTATCGCCATTGAACGGAGCGCCATCTGGCTCCCACGCGACCTTGGGCGATCTCCTCACGGAGGGGCGCAAAACGAATCGGAAACTGTACATGCCTTCGATCATCGGCATCGATCTTGGAACCACGCATAGCCTTGCGGCCGTCTGGCGCAATAACGAAGCCACCCTCATTCCGAACGCACTCGGCGACGTGCTCACGCCGTCGTGCATCTCGGTCGACGACGACGGTTCGATCCTCGTCGGCCGCCCCGCCCACGACCGCCTGCATACGCATCCCGAACGTACTGCCGCCAACTTCAAACGCTATATGGGCACGAATCGCAACGTGTCGCTCAGCGTGCGGACATTGCGTCCTGAGGAGCTGTCGTCGCTGGTGCTCAAATCGCTGAAGGCCGACGCCGAGGCATTTCTCGGCGAACCGGTACAAGAGGCCGTGATCGCGGTGCCGGCCTATTTCAGCGACGCACAACGCAAAGCCACGCGCATCGCTGGCGAACTGGCCGGGCTCAACGTGCTGCGCCTCGTCAACGAACCGACTGCGGCCTCGCTCGCATACGGCGTGCATCGGCGCGACAGCGAACGCAAGTTCCTGATCTTCGATCTGGGCGGCGGCACGTTCGACGTCTCGGTGCTCGATTTCTTTGAAGGCGTGATGGAAGTACGCGCCAGCACGGGTGATAACTTTCTCGGCGGCGAAGACTTCACCGAGGCGCTCGTCGCACTGTTCTGCCAGCGCAATAATCTGCGCGCCGGAGCACTCACGTCGATTGCCGCGCAACGCCTGCATCAACAGGCCGAGCGTGCGAAACGTCTGCTCACGCAAAACGGTGCCGATAGCGTCACGCTCAAGCTCACAGTTGGCGACACTGAGCACGGCCTCGAACTCGATGCCGCCGCCGCGGAGCGCACCTGCGAGCATTTGCTGCAACGGCTGCGCAAGCCGGTCGAGCGAGCGTTGCGCGATTCGAAGATCGCTGTCGACGCGCTCGACGAAATCATCCTGGTCGGCGGCGCCTCGCGTATGCCGATGGTGCGCAAGCTCGTCTCGAAGATGTTCGGCCGCTTACCCGCCGCTCATCTGAACCCGGATGAAGTGGTAGCGCTCGGCGCTGCCGTGCAGGCGGGGCTGGTCACGCGCGATGCGGGACTCGACGAAATGGTGCTGACCGATGTCGCGCCGTATAGCCTCGGTATCGATACCGCGATGCAGGTTGGTGCCAACCAGTACGTGCCGGGCCACTTTCTGCCGATCATCGAGCGCAATACGATCGTGCCCGTCAGCCGCATGCAGCGGATTTTTACGGTGAGCGACCGTCAGCAGATCCTAAGCATCAAAGTGTTCCAGGGCGAAGCGCGTTTGACCGCCGACAACGTGCCGCTCGGTGAATTCACACTCGACGTGCCGGTCAAACCGGCTGGCCAGGCCGGGGCGGATGTGCGCTTCACCTACGACATCAACGGCGTACTGGAAGTGGAGGCCACGGCCTTCCCCGATGGCGTGAAGCGCGCGATGGTGATCGAAGAAAACCCCGGCGTGCTGACGCCGGCAGAAATCGGTGACCGGCTCGCAGCCTTGGCCGCGCTCAAGATCCATCCGCGCGATCAGTTGGAGAATCGCGCGCTGCTCACACGCGCGGATCGCGTCTACGAAGAGACGCTTGGCGAGCATCGGCAATATCTGGCCGCGCATATCGCACGCTTCCAGTCGCTGCTCGAGCGACAGAACGCCGAGGAAATCGGCCATGCGCGCAGCGAATTGAACGCGCTGCTGGATCGGTTCGATGTGCATATGACTTATTGATCGGCCATGGATACCACTTCTGCCTATCACTGGCCTTGGGACGTACTCGGCATTGCAGCGAACGCCGACGAGCGCACGGTGCGCCGCGCTTATGCGCGTCTGCTGAAACAACAACGCCCGGATGAGGACGCCGAGGCGTTTCAGCGTCTGCGGTATGCGTATGAGTCTGCGTTGCAGATGGTGAATGACGGCGCGGCGGGCGGCGTGACCGCTGATGTTTCGGCACATGCGCGAATGCCGCAATCCGCAACGATGCCGGATGCGACACCTGCGACAGTGCAGGTCTCGCTGACGACGCTAGAGTCAACGTCGCCATCATCTGGCTTCGCCCAGGCATCGCCTGCGGTCCGCCGTCGCGAGCCCGACGCTTTCGAAAGCGCGGTCCAACTGTGGCAAGACTTCGTCGCACAACGGGACCAGCTCGAGTCGCGCCGCTCTTTGCAGGAATTATTCTCCCATGTCGTCAACATCCAGACGCGCGACGAACTCGAATGGCAGGCGCTAGTTCATTGTCTGAACGAGGACGCGCCAGCCACGCTGCGCATGAACCTGAGTGAGGTTCTGGGATGGCGCGACAACGCCGCCCATCTGCGCCGGCGCAACGCTGCCATTGCAACGCTCGCGCTAGACCGAGTGTTCGCCGACGAGGACTACAACGCTTTGCGGCTACGTTTTACGAATGCGATGGCGCTCCTCGAAGGGCCGCAGCTCCCCTTGACTACCGGCGCGCGTGCATTGCTGCGCGCGGGAGTGCGCACCGAGATGGAACAGTTGCTGACTGCGCTCGGCCGCTACCATCCGAATGTCGTGCGCTTGCGGCTCGACAGTGAGAAGGTCGAATTCTGGACCCGCTGCCTGACGTTCCGCGTCGGCGCGGGACGCCTGTTCGGCCCGACGCTCGCGTTGAGCGCATGGTGCGGCTTGCTGTTCGCCAGCGCTTCGATGAACCTGCAAGGCGATCGATGGTTAGATCAATGGACGCCAGTCCAGTTGGCGGTGCTTCTTGCCACATTGATGGTGACGCTGGTCACCAGCGCCGCGATAACCGTGCTGCTGTCGGAGCCGCAGCAACAGCGGCTGCGCGCGCTACGCTCGTTTGGCTGGCTGCGTTACGGCTGGATTCCGCTGTGGCTTGGCGCAACGGCCGGCGCGTTGTGCGACGCAGGCAGCGGGCGCCTGACCTCGATTGCAATGGACACACTCGGTGTATGCACGATATGGGCCGCGCTGATCTATGGATGGCCGCGCATCAAGCAGCTCGCGATACTGGCCGCCGTCGGCGCGATCGGGTTTGGTTTCGTCGGGCATTGGCTCTCCACCGATCTTCGCGCATGGCCAATGCCGTTCGCACACGGCGTGCTGTTCGCTTTCTACTTCTCTTTTGCGCAACAGGAGTGGCGTGGCTGGTTCGCACGCCGACCACGCGCTGCGTGGTTTGGCGTGGCGATGTGGTTTGCGGGTTTCGTCGCGCTGATCGTTTTGTTGCTGCAGCGCGAGGAGCGTTCGACGCAATTCGCGTGGGCGCTCTTCACGGTGATGGCGGCGATGGGCGGCGTGTTGGCGACGACGCGCTGGAATGATCTGCGCCGGGCTGTGCCGGCATTTTTCCGCGGTTATGTGCATCTGGTCTGGCTGGCTATCGCTGTGTCCAGGCCGGATATCATTGCTTGCGTGAGCGCGGGGTTGATGAGCGTCTGGATTATTGATGGGATTAAGCAGAGAAGGGGCTCGCGGGGGACGGTGGGGTGATGGGTGGTGGCTGGCCGCGGGTGGGAATAACGGTCTGCTACTCTGGAGTGATTGGAGCGCTGGCGGAAATCGGTACGGCTGTGCTTCCATCCGTGTATGAAGCTCTCCGGACGATGATTGAGACCGCCAGTTTGAACCCGGATCACGCGTGCGTATCACCGTCGAGTACCAGCGGCTCATCATTACGCCGCTTTAAATGCAGAAGGGCCGCGAAACGCGGCCCTTCTGTCACGTCACGGATGCTTGGCAATGGTCAGAACCTTAGCTGCTTGACCCATCGTTGACGATCCGCAATATCTCATCCGTGTCGTCTATGACGCTTTCATCACCCACAAACCGAGACATCTCAAGTAAAAAAAGGCATCAAGCCTCAAGCTGCTCCAGCACCTTCCCCTTGGTCTCAATCCCAAGAAAGTGCACCGTGATCGCCGCAATGAACGGCACAGCCGCGAGAATATAAAACGCCACCTCCAGATTGCCGCCGATCATCGTCTTCGACACGATAGCGGGCGCGAAGATCGCCGCCACCTTCAGCCACGCGCCGCCCACACCGCAGCCCATCGCGCGGATGCTGGTCGGATACAGTTCCGGCGTGTACACATAAGCGGTGATAAAACCACAAGCCAGAAAACCGAGCGCAAACGCGCAGCAAGTCGCCACCACATACACCGACGCGTTGTGGAACACTCCGGCCAGCAACAGCGAAAGCGCGCAGGCCACGAACGACAAATTGATGATCGGCTTGCGACCCACCTTGTCGACCAGCAGCGCACAGGTCAGCGAACCCACCACGCCCAGCACCGAAGCCGCCACCGCCAGATTCAACGCCAATTGCAGCGGCGCGTGATAAACCGTGCGGTAGATCGTCGGCAGCCAGGTCGAAAGACCGTACTGAATGAAGCCACACGTGATCCACAGCATTGCCACGGCCATCGTGCGCTTCAGATAGGCAGGCCCGAACAGATCGCCAATGCGACGCTTCGGATGACGATTGGCCATCGCATCGAATTCCGCCGACTGGGTGACCAGCGGCAACGAACCCTTCACGGCGCGTTCGAACGCGTGCACAGCGGCATCGGCGTCGGCCATTCGTTCACGTTCCGCAAGCCAGCGCGGCGATTCGGGCACCAGTTTGCGCAGCACGAAGAACAGAATCAACGGCATGCCGCCAATGAAGTACATGGCCTGCCACCCGAACCGCGGCACGATCCATGCGCCCAACGCATTCGATGCGAGCAACCCGACCGGAAAAACGATTTCATACAACAGCACGAAACGGCCACGGCCATGCGCGCGGCTAATCTCGTTGATATAGGTCGCTGCCACGGGCAATTCGCCGCCGAGCCCAAGCCCTTGAATCACGCGCAGCGCGACAAACACCGCGAAGGTCGGCGCAAAGCCGCACGCAATACTCGTAATGCCGATGATCCCTGAGCTCAACGCAATCGCCTTCACGCGGCCTTTGCGCTCTGCGTACCACGGGAACACGAACGCGCCGATCAACTGTCCGACCGAACCGGAACCGATCAGAAAGCCGATTTCCCACGGCGTCAGATGCCACTTCGCAATCAGGATCGGCAGCGTGGCCGCGATCGCGATCACGTCGAAGCCGTCGAAGAACGTCGCGAGACCGATCAGTATGCGCGCGCGCACCTGCATGGCGTTCTTCGGCAGACGCTCGAGACGCGCGATGATCGAGCCCCGGGTCACGGGGCCTGAGACACCGGCGCTGCTGCGGTCCCCTATGGTGTTGTCGATAGTTCTCATGCCGTGGTGCCGTCCGTAGATGTGGTTAGGCAAGCGCCGTTGAGGCGTCGGTCAAGGTGGCAAGGTCGATCGTCCGGCCCTGGTTCATCCACTTGCGCGACAATTTCAGTTCGCGCGGCGTGTTGATGGCAATCACGCCGCGAATCGCGCCGTCTTCCAGATGGAACAGCGTGGCGCGTTTTCCTGCTACATCACCGCGTATCGCGAGTTGCGCATCGCCCGGAATGTCGCCGAGGATTTGCAGATTCACGTCGTATTGATCGGACCAGAACCATGGAATGTCCGCATACGGCTCGAATTTGCCAAGCAACGCTTTGGCCGCCGAGATCGCCTGGTTCTGCGCATTGGCCCACGATTCGAGCCGCACACGACGCTTCAGCCATGCACTCGGGTGGTTCGCAACGTCGCCGCACGCAAAGATGCGCGGGTCGTCGGTCGCGCCGAAATGATCGACGACGATGCCATCGTCCACCTTGATACCCGCGGCTTCCGCCAGCACCGTATGCGGCGCGAGGCCGATGCCGGCAACAGCAAAGTCGGCGTCAAGCGTGGAACCGTCGGCGAATGTCGCGCGAATACGGTTGGCGTCGTCCGGATGATCCGCAATCGACACGACCGACGCGTTCAACCGCACGTCCACGCCATTTGCCCGATGCAGTTGCAACAGGAAATCCGACACCATCGGCGGCAACGAGCGAGCGCACAGACGCGGCGCGCCTTCCACGACTGCCGCTTCCACGCCGAGCTTGCGCGCCGTGGCCGCGACTTCGAGACCGATCCATCCGCCACCTACGACCAGCACGCGTTTGCTGGCGCGCAGCCGCTCGCCCAAAGCGACGGCTTCGTCGAGCGTACGCAGATAGGTGATGTGCGAGGTCTTCACCAGCGAATCAGGCAAACGCCGTGCCGCGCCGCCGGTTGCAATCACCAGCCGGTCGTATTGCACTTCGCGGCCCGACTGCGTGCGAACAATGCGCTTTTCACGATCGATCGACGTCGCGCAGTCCGGTTGCCATGCTTCGACGTTCAGCGCATCGAAATCGTCGGGCTTAACGAGGCGCACGGTTTCGATATCCGCCTCGCCGGAGAGCACCGCCTTCGACAGCGGCGGCCGCTCATACGGCAAATGAATCTCGTCGGCGATCATCACGAGGCGGCCGTCAAAGCCTTCCTTGCGCAACGTCTTCACGACCCAGCCAGCAGCCTGGCCGCCACCGATTACGACAATCGCGCGCGGTGCTTCCAGGCCGGCGTGTGCGGCTTCAGCCTTTGCGGCAGCAGCGTCAGTCATTTTTCCGCTCCGTCATGAACTTGCCTTCCGGCACCTTCGCGTTTTTCTGGCGACGCGTGTTACCGTCGATGCCACCGTCGATCGCCCATTCGGCGAACACGGTCGGACCCGGTTCGAAATCACGCGGCTGCCATTCGGGCGTGAGCTGGTCTTCGTCAGCGTAGTACTCGATCAAACCGCCAGCCGGATTCTGGAAATACCAGAAGTACGCCGACGAGACCGGATGACGCCCCGGCCCGAGTTGCGTATCCCAACCACAGCGGCTGATATGCATGCCGCCGCCGAACACTTCGTGAATGTCGCGCACGGTGAACGCCACATGATTGAGACCGCGCTTTCCACCCGGCAAGGCCAGTAGAAAAATGTCGTGATGCCCGCCGTGCGGTGCGCAACGCATGAACGCGCCACGGCCCGGATAACGGTCCGACATTTCGAAGCCGAGCAGTTCCTGGTAGAACTTTTCCTGTTCCGCCAGCTGGTTCGTGAAGAACACCACATGACCCACTTCAACCGGTTCAGCACGTTCGTAAATCGGCGACGGTTGATCGACGCGCAGCGTTTGCCCCCACACGTTTGAGGGCGAGCCGTGAATATCCAGCGCACGTTTGCGAGTCACTTCGACGCGAATCGCCATTCCGTTCGGATCGATGCAACCTACGGCGTCTTCCGTTTCGAAGTGGCCGGGTTGGCCTGCAAAGCGGCCGCGCAGTTCGTCGAGCTCAGCTTTGGTTGCTACACCCCAAGTCACTTCACGCAGCGTCGGACCTTCTTCGAACGCGGGCGGCAGCGACGGATCGTTCGCATCGACCAGTAGTACTGTGCAGCCGTTCAGTGTTTCGAAGCGCGCGTGACTGTCGTCGTACTCAATCTCTTTCAAGCCCCAGTCCGCGAAAAACCGGCGGCAAGTGGCGAGATCCGTCACGCCATAAACAATCTGTTCAATACCGAGAATCGTCATACCGTGCCTCTTGCGTATTAGTTCGCCCACGCCAGCGGCGCGTCGTTCAAGCCCCAGTAGAGGCTCTTCTGCTGCATGTATTCGCGGATGCCGAGACGGCCTTTCTCGCGTCCCATGCCGCTCTCCTTCCAGCCGCTGAACGGCGTCGAGATCGAGAACAGCTTGTAGGTATTGATCCAGATAGTGCCGGCTTCGAGTGCGCGAGCGATGCGGTAGGCGCGTTTGTAATCGCGCGTCCAGATGCCGGCGGCAAGGCCGAACACGCTGTTGTTGGCTTCTTTTAGCAGCGAGGCTTCGTCGTCGAACGGCATCGCGACCAGTACCGGGCCGAAAATCTCTTCCTGGCAGATGCGGGCTTCGTTCGTGAGACCTTCGAGTATCGTCGGCTGAAAGTAAGTACCCTGCTCGCGACCATCGCCGACCGGACGCTCGCCGCCGCACAGCAGGCGGCCGCCCTCTTCCAGCCCCAACGCGACATACCGCTCGACTGTCTCGCGATGCGCCGCGGTAATCAACGGACCCATTTGCGTTTCCGCGCGTGACGGATCGCCGACGCGCAGTTTGCGCGCGCCTTCCGCGAGACGTTTCATGAAGGCGTCGTAGATCGAGCGCTGCACGAACAGACGCGATCCCGCGATGCATGCTTCGCCCGATGAACTGAAAATGCCGTACAGCACGCCGTTCACAGCATGGTCGAGATCGGCGTCATCGAATACGATGGTCGGCGATTTGCCGCCCAGTTCCAGCGACACGGGCATCAGCTTGTCCGCGGCAATGCGCGCGATACCGCGGCCCACTTCGGTGCCCCCCGTGAACGACACCTTCTTGACCAGCGGATGGCGCACCAGCACGTCGCCGATCACCGAGCCTTTACCCGGCACGACGCTCAAAACGCCCTTCGGCACACCGGCTTCTTCGCAGATACGCGCCAGCGCAAGCGAGACCAGCGGCGTGACTTCAGCCGGCTTCAACACCACTGCGTTACCGCCCGCTAAAGCAGGAGCCAGCTTTTGCGCGTCCGAAGCAATCGGCGAATTCCACGGTGTAATTGCCGCGATCACCCCGATGGGCTCGTAAATGCTCATCGTCAGATAGTCGCCGCGTGAGGGTGTGACTTCTTCGTCGAGCGTTTCAAGGCACGCAGCGAAATAACGGAACGTGTTAGCGGCGCTTGCCACGAGCACACGCGTTTCGCCGATCGGCTTGCCGTTGTCGCGACGCTGCAAATGCGCGAGCGCCTCGTGACGCGCCATGATCAGATCGGCGATGCGATACAGAATCAGCGCGCGTTGATGCGGCTTCAAACCCGACCAATCCGGCTTGCGCCAGGCGATATCGGCGGCTTCCACCGCTTCGCGGGCGTCGTCGGCATTGGCCGTCGAGATTTCCATGTTGACCGACTGATCCGCCGGATACAGGCTTTTGTACGGGTTGCCGCGTCCTTGCCGCCATTCGCCGCCGATGAAAATATCGCCGGTAGGGACAAGGCTGGTATCGAAATGAGTCATGTCGGTCGTTCCGGTTTGCTTCAGCTAATGGCTTAAATCACGCAGCGTGCCGCGCGATTGCGTAGCGCACGAATCGCGCTGTACGCGGTCAATGCGGACGTCTTGGGGTTGTCCGGCAGCGGCTTGCCGCACATTTCCAGCGACATCTCGCCGAATGCGCCGCGCGCCACGATGCGATGCACGTTGCGCGTCACATTCGGATCGGCGATCAGGCGGACCATGGTGTGGTCCAGACCCAGGCCGGCGAGCGCGATGGTCGCGGCGACGTTGGCGTTCTTCGGGTACAGGCGCGCCGCTTCACGTGCGCTGCCTTCGAAGATCACGATTTCTTCGCTCAACGTGTGCAGATTGCAAACCTGCTCCGCTGGCGTGCCGAGCCAACCCGTGGGCGGTTTGCGCCCCGTGTACAGCACTTCGTCAAGGCCGCCGAGCTTCGCGGCAGACAATGCATCCACGCCGCCAATTGCGCCCGACAACAGCGTCAACGTCGCGTCGCCTTCATCGGCGGCGGCGGCTAGCGCGTCCAGCAACATCATGTCGGACAGCGCGCCGATCGAAGCCACCGCGCAATCCGTCCCGGCTTTCAGCAAGGGCACCACGTGATCGACAAGCGCGCTGTGCCCCGCGCATTCCAGCGCGAAATGCGGATGGCTGTTCAACGCGGACACCGACGAGACCACGTCGACCGACGCACCCACCACTTCACGCACCGACGCCATATGACGCTCCGGCACGATCACGTGCGACACGCGCACCATCGGGTCCGACTCGACCGAGCGATACACCGCCTGGCCGATCGCGCCGAAGCCGATCATCGCGACGTCGACGGGTGCGTGATGCCCCGCGTAGCCGGTCTCACGCATGTTCCGGCTCCTTTTCCTTGACCGGCGGCCCCGCGAATGCAGTGGCGAACGAGCCGACCGACAGCATGTCCACTTCGACCAGCACGGGACCCGTCTTCGCCATACCTTCGCGGATGATTTCCTCGGCCTGATCGAGCGACTTGATGCGGTAGTGCGTGAGCTTCAGGCTCTCGCAGAACTGCGCGAAATCCGGCTGGTGCAAATCGACGTAGCAGCGGCGGCCGCCGTATTGCGCGTCCTGAATGTTGCGGATCACGCCGTAGCACTGGTCGTTCATCAGCACGATCATCACGTTGGCGTTTTCCTGCACGGCCGTCGCGAGCTCGCCGACGTTCACCATCAAGCCGCCATCGCCGACCAGGCACACGGTCTTCGCGGCATTGCCGGCGAGTGCCGCGCCAATCCCCATTTGCATGCCCTGGCCGATGCCGCCGCCAAGTGCGTGAACGCCCGCGCGCGGCGAGAAAATCTTCAGCATGCGGTTACCCCACGTGCTGTTCGAGATCGTGACGTCACGCACCCAGTTGTAGTCGCGGCCCACCGCCTGTTGCAATGCGTCGACGAGGCGCTTGTACGGGCCGAGGCCCTTGCCTACATCCGCGACGGCGGATTCGCGCGCGGCGGCGAGATCCTGTGCGAACGTCGGATCGATCTTGAGGCGGCCTTCCAGCAGCGTCGCAAGTTCTTCGAGTACCGCCGCTGCGTCGCCGTGCACGAACATGTCGTTGCGATAGCCACGGTTGTCGGCGAGCGCGTCCGCGTCGATGCGATACAACGGTTGCGGCAGCGCCAGCTTGTACTTCAGCGTTTCATTGCCACGCAGACGCGAGCCGACCACCACCAGAGCATCGCACGTCTTGTAGAAGCTTTCGACGGCGGCGTGCACATTGAACGCACCCAGCGTCGCCGGATGATCTTCCGGCAGCACGCCGCGGCCTTGCACGCTGGTCACCACGCCGAAACCCAGCGCCACGAGACGCTCAACCGCGGCGCGTGCATGACGCGTGCCGCCGCCGAGCCACAACAACGGGCGCTTCGCACTCGCCAGTTGCTCCGCGAGTTGTACGACGCGCGCGCTGCTATGCGTGAGTGTGGTGACGTGCGGCGCAGCCAGGTCGGCGGGCCATTCAATTTCCGCCGCCTGAATGTCGATTGGAATTTCGACGCTGACGGGACCGCTCGGCGCCGTCTGCGCGACGCGCACCGCCTCGCGGATCGTCGGCAGTGCGGTCTCGACCGAACGCACGCGGAACGCTGCTTTCGAAATCGACTGCAACATCGACAATTGGTCCGGCGCTTCGTGGATATACGCGAGGTCTTTATCGAGGTACTCCGTTTCGATCTGACCGGTGATGTGCAGGAGCGCCGTGCCCGCCGTGAGTGCTTCGACCATCGCGCCCGCTGCATTGCCCGCGGCCGTTCCCGTGCTGGTGAACGCCACGCCGAGGCCGCCGGAGACACGCGCGAGGCCGTCAGCCATATTCACCGCGCCGGCTTCGCCGCGCGCGCCGACATAGCGAATCTTGCCGCGGTTGTGGATCGCGTCGAGGATCGGCATGTTGTGGATCGAGATCACGCCGAATGCGGTTTGGACGCCGCATTGCTCGAGAAAAGCGGCGATCAGTTCGCCAACGGTGGTTTTGTTAGACATGTCGTGCAACGCCTCCAGAAACATCGATGTGACTGCCCGTCGTATAGGACGACAGCGTCGTAGCCAGGTAAAAGAGCGCTTGTGCGGCTTCTTCGGGGCGACCGAAGCGGCCTAGCGGAATGTTTTTCTTGCGCGCCAGTTCGGCGGTCCAGTCTTCCCAGCTCTGACCCGGTTGCGCTTCTTTTGCATAACGGCGGCGCCATTGACCGGATTCGACGATGCCGATCAGAATCGAATTCACGCGGATGCGCTGCGGCGCGAGTTCGACCGCGAGCGATTTGATGAGACTCAGCACGCCCGCCCGTGCCGACGAGGTCGCCACCATGTGCGGCTCGGGTTGCAGCGCGAGCAGCGAATTCACGCAGACCACGGTCGCGTTTTCGCCAGCCCCCGCCGCGTCGCGCAGCATCGGCAGAAATGCGCGGGTCGGGCGAATCACGCTGAAGTACTTCAGGTCGAGTTCTTCGCGCCAGGCGTCGTCGCTGGTGTCGGCGAAGGTCGAGACGCGGCCTTGACCGGCGTTGTTGATCAGCATGTCGGCGCGGCCAAAGCGGGTGTGCACCGCTTGCGCGAAGGCGGCTACTTCGTCCGCGTTCAGTACGTCGCAGGTTCGCGCCAACAATTGCGCGTGGGGAAACTGCGCGTTCAAAGCGGTTTCCGCTTGCGCCAGCCGTTCGCCGTCGCGTCCACAGATCGCGACCGACGCGCCAGCTCGTAGAAACAGTTCCGCGGTTGCAAGGCCGATGCCGGACGAACCGCCCGTCACCACCGCCACCTGTCCGGTCAAGTCGATTTGGATCATTTGAGTCCCAGTGCCTTCATGTATTTCGTGCCCGCGTTCGCGCTACCCTTCGGTCGATAATTGAGCCGCTGCGAGAGTTCGTCGGCCGCGCGGCGAACCTTGTCGATCAGGCCGCTGTCGAGCAGCGAAGCGTCGATCTCAGGACGCGGAATCGTGGTCGTAATCACCGCGACGATGCGGCCCGTGTCGTTGCGAACCGGCGCGCTCACCACGGAAATGCCGCGTTCGAACGACGATTCGCTGATCGCGTAACCGCGCCTCGCATCGTCGCAAACGCGTTCGTACAGGTCCTCGACGGTAGCGGGTGTTTGCTTCGTGAAGCGTTCCAGTTCCGGCTCGGGATAGAGCTTTTTCAACTCGTCGAGCGTCATGTCGCTCATCAGCACCTGGCCGTGCGTCGTTGCGTAAGCCGGCAGACGCGTACCGACGTTCACCTTCACCGAGCTGAAGATTGGCGCATGACTTTGCGCCTTGGCGACGAACACGACGTCACGTCCGTCGCGAATCACGATATGGCTGGTGAGGCCGGTGTCGTTGCGCAAGGCTTCGATGATCGGCAAACCTAGATCGGTCAGTTCAAGCGAACTCAGGTACTCGAAACCGAGCCGCAGCACCGCGACGCCGAGGCGATAGTTGCGGTCTTTATCGGCGCGCTCGAGAAAACCGAGCGATTCGAGCGTTTGCAGCAGACGGAACACCGTCGTGCGGGGAATCTTCAGGCGCTTCGATAGTTCCGGCGCGCCGAGAACCGGCTCGCGCGGCGAGAATTCGGTCAATATCTTCAGACCACGTTCCAGACCCGGCACGCGATAGTTGATCTCGCTGCCGGTGTCCGCGTCGTTGCGGTCGTCGTCCGCGTCGCGCTCGGCGTTAATCGTGTCGGGCGTCATTCATTGGCTCCGTTGTCCGTCGCTCGCGCGGCAGAACGTGTCGATGATCGCGGTGTACGCGGTGGGCGCTTCGATATAGCCGGCATGCCCCGCGCCCGGCACAACCTGCAACCTGGTGCCGGCCGTCAGGGCGAGTCGCTCGCAGGCTTCGGGGGGCGTGATAGCGTCGTCTGCGCCGACTGCGATGCTGATGCGGCCTTTGTAGCGCGCGAGATCGCTGGCGAGATCGGCGTTCGCGAGCAGATGCGTTGCTTGAGCATAGCCACGCGGGATCACCCGCGCCATGTTCCAGCGCACCCATGCGCGCGCTTCATCGCTCGCGTTCGCGGACAACATATTGGTGCTGCGTTTTTCAGCGAGACCTTGTGGGCCGAGTTCCTTAATCATGGCGAGACGCCGATTGCGTTTGCTCTCGCGCACGTCCGCAGGCGAAGCGCCATATCCGCCAGCCGGCGACAGCAGGAGCAAACCGGCCACGCGTTGCGGATTCGTCATGGCAAACGCACCGGCGACGATCGCGCCAAGCGAATGCCCCAGCAGCACACAGCGCTCAATGCCGAGCGCGTCGAGCCATTCTTTCAGCACCGTTGCGTAGTCGCCTGCAGCGGGTGAATCGGTTTCTACCGGCGTCGACGCGCCATACCCCGGTGCATCCCACGCCAGCACACAACGCGTCTCGCCCAGCACTTCAAACTGTTGTACCCACGAAGCCGCGCCCGACCCGATACCGTGAAGCAGCACCAAAGGCAGTGCGTCGCTTGCTGCGCTATCCGCCTCGCGATAACTCACCGCACGTTGCGATGCGAGCCAGATCTGCTGCGCCGGAAAGCGTGCAAGGCGCGCTTCGAGCGTGGCGTTCTGAGCGACGTTATCGGCGATACGGGACGGGACTGCGGACATGATTGCCTTCGTGGGGATTTAAAAAACTGAAGACTTAGCGCTTGAGCTTGGCCAACGGCGAATCCGGCGGATACGTCGGCGTGATTGGCTTCGGTGAACCGAGCATCACGCACATCAACGCGTCTTCTTCGCCAATGTTCACCTCCGTGCGATACACGCCCGGCGGCACCGAAATCAGATCGCGCTCGCCGAGCACGGCTTCCCACGTTTCGCCGTCTTTTTCGCAAATCACTTTCATCTTTCCGCGCAGCACGAAGAAGATTTCTTCGACATCCATATGGATATGGCTCGGGCCGATGTTGCCGGCCGGAATCACCATCGTCGAAAACGTGAAGCCGCCGGCGGGCACCGTGTTCATGTCTTTCGCGACACCCGTGCCGCCCGTTCCGACATAGCGCATTTGCGCGCGGCGATACTTCGGGTCGTAGTCGGCCTGGAACTTCAGCGCGTCCCAGTCATAACGGCGCGTTTCCAGGCGCGCGACGCGGCTATCCAGCCACTGTGCAAAGCTCGCGTCCGCGGGTTGTTCCCACGATTTGCGTTCGAGTTCGGCGTCCGCCATCTCTTTCTCCTTTCGATTCGACAAGATCAATTCATCACGAAGCCGCCGTTGACCGGCAGCAACTGGCCGGTCACAAAGCGTGCGGCATCGGACAACAGGAACAGCACCGGCCCGGTGACGTCGTCGGGCACCTGTGCGCGCGTCAGCGCGCGGCCTTGCAGGTAATACTGGTGACGCTCGGCGGGCACGTAAGCGGTGGCTTCGACTTCGGTGAGGCCCGGCGCGATCGCGTTGACCGTCACGCCGTGCGCGCCGAATTCGCGCGCCAGCGAGCGGGTCATCGAGATCACAGCGCCCTTGCTTGCGACATACGCAAGCAGCTTCGGCGCACCCCACATTGCCGTGTCGGAGGCGATATTGACGATGCTGCCGCGGCCCGAGTCGCGCAGATACGGCAACGCAGCGCTACTCATCAGCCACGTGCCGCGCACGTTGACGTTCATCACGGCGTCCCACGTCTCGACCGACAACTCGTCGGCGAACTTGCCGCCCGAGTTGGTGATCGCCGCGTTGTTGATCAATGCGTCGAGCCCGCCGAGCTGCGCCACGGCCTGATCGGCAAACTGCCTGATGCTGGCGGGATCAGCCAGATCGAGCGGCAGATACGTCACCGCGTGGCCCTGCTCGACCAGCGACGCCGCAAGCGCGCGGCCTTCGTCATGCAGGACGTCGCCGAACACGACTTGCGCACCGGCTTGCACCAGCGCGCGAACGAACGCCGCACCGAGACCGCGCGCGCCGCCGGTCACGAGGACGCGCCGGTCTTTGAGTGCCGGCAAAGCCGCTGACGCTTCGTTATGCATGGCTGTGGCCTGCTGCCTCGGTTTGAGTAGAGCCTGCCTGAGCGGTCTGAGCGCGATACGCATCCAGCTCGGCAAAGTGCTGCTGGGCGCGTTGACGGAACATGCGCCGCACGCGCGTCATGCCGACGTCGTGCTGATAGAGGAATTCGTGCTCGCGTGCATTCGGCGCCATGCTTTCGAGAACATAGCGATCCTGTTCCAGCACGGCCCAATGCAGACCTTCGAGGCGGTTGCGATACATGAAGCGCCATGCGTCGCGCTGCCAGCCCGACACCTTGCGCGTGCGCCAGAAGTAAACCTGGCAGTTGTTTTCGTCGACGGGCACGGCGAAGCCGATGATCCCGAAGTTGCCGCCCGGGCCGAACTTCTTCTTGTATGGAATCGCGAGACGCATCCACAGCGTGCCGGTTTCACCGAGTTCGACCCAGTCGAAATTCACGTCGCGCTGTCCGACCTTTTCGAACATCAGACCCGTTTCCGTCTTGCGCACGCGCATATCGGCCTGCTTGTCCCCTTCGGCCATCGAGTGCGAAGTCGCATGCAGATAGGCGCCGTGCATCGGGTCCATCACGTTGTCGATCGCGTACTGGTAATTGCACTTCCAGTTCGACATGCACAGGAAACTCGCGTATTCGTCGCCGACCAGTTCTTCCGGCAGCTCGAGCGGAGCGGGTTCTTTGTGGGCGTCGTCGCCGAACCACAGGAAAATCGCGCCGGCATGCTCTTCGACCGGATACGACTTCACGCACTTCTGGCCTTCCAGCGGGCAGTTCGAAACAGCCGGGACTTTCGTGACCGTGCCGCCGCCGTTGATTTCAATGCCGTGATACCAGCATGCAACGCTGCCGCCGAGGTTCCAGCCGAGCGACAGACGCGCGCCGCGGTGCGGACAGCGGTCTTCGAGCGCGTGGACTTTGCCTTCCTTGTCGCGCCACAGCACGATCTGGTCGCCAAGACGCGTGATGCCGACCGGCGCGTCACCGACCTGCCAACTCGGTGCGACCGGATACCAGTAATTGCGCAAGCCACGGTTCAGATAAGACTGGATCGGGTCGGCCGCGTCTTGAGTCGTTGTATTGGGGGACGTCATAAAGAGACTCCGGAAACGAAAGCGATGAGACGTGTTCGGGAAAGCGCGCTTATTCGGCGAGCAGGCGGAATTCGGCCGCGAGACGCTCGGCGTCCCAAGCGTTGCCTTCCGGTGTGCGGAAACCCACGTGGTTCAAACCGTCGACAACTTCCTGCAATTCATTCGCGCCGGCTTCGAAAACTTTTTCGAGCGCATCGCCAAAGTCGTTCTCGTATTGGGTCGGCTCCGCCTTACGCGTTTGCCAGATGAAGTTTTCGGTCTCGCCCGGCTTTTCGATCACGCCCTTGCCGGCGACGTTGTTCGGCTGCGGCGCGAGCCAAGGCTTCAGGAAGGGATTGAAGTTCACGATTTGCTCTCGCATGTCATTCCACCTTGATCTGGATTTCTTCGCCGGCGAGACGTACCGAATACGTCTTCAGGTCGCGGCCACCGGGCTCTTTCAAGCATTTGCCGGTCGGGATATGGAACACGGCTTCGTGTAGCGGGCATTCGACGGTGTCGCCGTCGACAAAGCCCTGCGTCAGCAATGCGTATGCATGAGGGCAGACGTTTTCCAGCGCGTACAGCGCATCGCCCACCTTGTAGATGCCGATTTCCGTGCCGTCGAGCTTGAACTCGAGCGGCGCGTCTTCGGACAGATCGCCGGCATGGCCGGCGCAGCGCCATTGTTCAGTCATTTCTCGCCTTCTCCTGAAGCCCTATGTTCCATATAAGGAACATCAGTTCGTGTATGGATAATTATAGGAGTGGCTTCGGCTCGAAAAAATAAAAATCTGGGCTGCTAGGGGAAAACACTGACTGTCGTGTTCACAACAAAGCTTTGCGTGAACAGAAATGAATCGGCGCATCGGCTGAAGAGCCTTTTAGGGCGTGGCTTTGCTCATTATTCTCAGACGAATCGACCGGTCGTCATGCGGGTTTGTACGGGGTCCGAAAATTTATTTTGACCACTTCCAGACTCACTATACTTTTCCATAGGCGATACAAACGCCCATAGGTGAAACAAATAGCGGCGCAGTTTTGGCGCATAAACCCGAAGCTGCATTCAACCCAATGCAAAGGATCAGGGACGACGAAATCAGCGCGAGCTATCCGTCGTGTGATCAGGAGAACCAACGGTGAAGCACATCATTGCGGCGGCCGGCTTGACGGCAATCTGCGCAACGACTGGCGCATGGGCGCAAAGCAGTGTCACGCTATACGGCAGTCTGGATGCCGGTATCGCGTATATCAGCAATGCAGGCGGCAGTTCGAAGTGGATCGAAGAGCAAGGCAACATGCAGCCGGATCGCTGGGGCCTGAAGGGCGTTGAGGATCTGGGCGGCGGTCTGAAGACCGTTTTCCAGTTGGAAAACGGCTTCTATACGAACACTGGTGCATTCGCCAAAGCGGGCACGCTGTTCAATCGCCAGGCGTTCGTGGGCTTGAGTTCGGATCAGGTCGGCACGGTGACGCTGGGTCATCAGACGCCGTTCAGTTTCGACATACTGGGCCCGCTTAGCACGGCCTATCTGGCGGCGAGCTGGTACGCGTTCCACCCGGGCAATATCGACGAGCTTGCCGACACAGGCGTGGTGCCGTTCGACAACTCGGTGAAGTTCCGCTCGGCGAGCTTCGCCGGCTTCTCGGTCGGCGCAATGATGGGTCTCGGCAACACGACCAACTTCTCCACCGGCAAGACACTGAGCTTCGCACTTAGTTATGCGAATGGTCCGTTCAAGGCCGGCGCGGCCTATGCGAACGAGCACAACCGTACGCCGTCGATCGTGACGACGGGTCTCACCACCTTCCAGGGTGTCGCCGCTGCGAACTACAGCGCGGACAAGGTCGAGAACATGGGCGCGGGCGCGTCATACCAGTTCGGCAAGCTGCTGGTGCACGGTTTGTACACGCGCGTGAAGCTGGAGTCGGCCAGTCATTCAGACACGTATCAGAGTTACGACGTGGGCGCGAACTATCGGTTCACGCCGTTCAACACCGTCGCAGGCGGCGCGGCGACAACCACGTTAGCCGGCCATCGCTGGACGCAGTTCATGATCGGCGATATCTACGCGCTGTCGAAGTCGACGCAGTTGTACGTGAATGCACTGTATGAGCGCGCGGGCTCGAATACGGACGCCGCGTTCTTCACGGCAGGGGTGTCGAGCGGGCGGAACCAGACGATTTTCCTGACGGGCATCCACCACTCGTTCTGATGTCAGTTCGCCGCAATCAGTCTGCGGCGCGCTTGAGCCGCGGTCGGATCATCCGGCCGCGGACGATAGCTGAGGCGTTCGGACAACTCGAGCGCCGCCTGACAAACCGCGACGATAAGCGGCTCGCGTTCTTCTGCTTCGCCGATATCGGAACGCGGAATGGTGACCGTCAACGCGGCCGTGATCTTGCCGCTCTGGTCGCGCACCGGCGCGCTCACGACCGAAATACCACGTTCAAAAGACGCTTCGCTCACGGCGTAGCCTAGCGCCGCGCTTTCGCGCACACGTCCGTATAGTTCTTCGACAGTCGCGGGCGTGCGTTCGGTGAAGCGTTCGAGTTGCGGCTCGGGATACAACTGACGCAATTCTTCGAAACTCAAATCGCCCATCAGCACCTGGCCATGCACCGTGGCATGCGCGGGTAGACGCGTGCCGACATGCACCTTCACCGAACTGAACATCGGCTCATGGGTTTGCGCCTTGGCGACGAACACCACGTCGCGCTGGTCACGGATCAGCAGATGCGTGCTCAGGCCGGTCGCGTCGCGCAGGCGTTCGAGAATCGGCGTGCCGACATCGGTCAATTCGAGCGAACTCAGGTATTCGAAGCCGAGCCGCAGCACCGCGACGCTCAGGCGGAAATAGCGGTCGCCGTTCACGCGTTCAAGAAAGCCTAGCGCTTCGAGCGTTTGCAGTAGACGAAATGTGGTGGTACGCGGAATGCCGATGCGCTTGGACAATTCGGGCGCGCCCAGAATCGGCTCGCGCGCGCTGAATTCGGCGAGGATGCGCAAACCGCGCTCCAGCCCAGGCACGAGGTAAGTCGATCCGCCGGTGCTCTCTTCATCGGTGGAATCGGGTGAGTTAGCGCCCTCCGCCTGGGACAGCGCCGCTTCGTCCTGCGAAGCCGGAGCGGCCGCGCCGCGTGGCTTCATTTGCTTGCGTCCCGCTCCTGTCTGCTCTTCTTTTGCCATCTTGGCTGCCGTTTCTGCTGTTTCTGCTGTTCATCGGATACAGAGCAACATGATAGCGCGAAGCACGCGGCCTCCCGCACCGTCGCCTGCGTTTCGCGCGGTGCTATCCCGGTGCTATCCTTTGCAGCGATCCATCGCGCCCCAGTGCCGCGCGCACGCCGCCCCAAGCGGAGGCGATCTGATTGTTAAGCGCCCGCCACGCTAATTTCGGAACCTACCGATGACAGACAACGACCCCACCCTGCCGCCGAACGCCGACAACGCCCCCGACGATCCCGAGCGCCGCCGTGTCTTGACCGGCATCGCTGCGGTCGGCATCGGACTCGCGCTGACCGGCTGCAAGACCGAACAAAGCACCGCGAGCGGCGCCGCGCCGCGTAGTGCCGCGGACTTGCGGCTCGACGCCGCGCTACACGATCAGGTCAAGCAGATCGTGGTGATCTACGCCGAAAACCGCAGTTTCGCGAACCTGTACGGTAATTTTCCCGGCGTCCAGCATCCGCTCGATGCAGTGAGCGCCGAGCGTTATCTGCAACTCGACCGCGACGGCAAGACGCCGCTGCCGCGTCTGCCGGCCATCTGGGGCGGTCTCGTGCCGCAGGCGCAAGAAGTGGACGGCAAGCGCTACATGATCGGCCAGAAGGACATCGCCAATCTGCGCAACGGCCCATTTCATATCACCGACGCGCAAGGCGCGCCGCTGCCGACCGGTGTGATCACCCGCGATCTGGTGCACCGTTTCTACCAGAACCAGATGCAGATCAACGCCGGGCGCAACAATCAGTTTGCCGCATGGGGCGATTCCGGCGGCCTGGTGATGGGGCACTACCGCAACTCCGCCGACACGCTGCGTCTGTGGAATCTCGCGCGGCAATACACGTTGTGCGACAACTTCTTCATGGCGGCGTTTGGCGGTTCGTGGTTGAACCACATCTTCCTGATCTCGGCACAGGCGCCCTTCTATCCCGACATCCATAACAGTCCGGCGAAGAAAATGGTCTCGGTGGTCGACGGCGACGATCCGACCGGCACACGGCTCAAGCCGGCGCCGGACTCGCCCGCGTCCGCGCTCGACGGGCCGCCGAAATTCGTCAACGACGGCGCATTTACGCCCGACGGCTACGCCGTCAACACCATGGCGCCGCCTTACCAGCCGAGCAATGTGCGGCCGGCCGAAGGCGGCAATCCCGCGTTTGCCGACCCCTCGAATCCGCGCGTCATGCCGCCGCAAAACTACGCGACGATCGGCGACCGTCTGACGGAAAAAGGTGTCGACTGGGCGTGGTACAGCGGTGCGTGGCAGTACGCGCTGGAGCATCAGGACACGGGCGCGGTGCCCGACTTCCAGTACCACCATCAGCCATTCAACTACTTCGCCAATTACGCGCCGGGCACGGCCGCGCGGCGCAAGTATCTGCGCGACGCGGGCCTCGGCGACGACGCTTCCACCAACCGCCTGATTGCGGATATCGATGCCGGGCGCCTGCCGGCAGTCACGTTCTACAAACCGCAGGGCGACCTGAATATGCACGCGGGGTATGCGGACGTCGCGTCGGGAGACCGTCACATCGCTAACGTGATCGAACATATTCAGCGCGGGCCGCAGTGGGCCAATACGGTCGTGGTCGTCACGGTCGACGAAAACGGCGGCTGGTGGGATCCGGTCTCGCCGCCGAAAGGCGACCGCTGGGGGCCGGGGTCACGAGTTCCCGCGCTGGTGATTTCGCCATTGGCGAGGAAGGGTTATGTCGACCACACGGTGTACGACACCAATTCGATTCTTCGTCTGATTAGCCGCGTGCATGGGCTGGCGCCGCTCGATGGGGTAGTCGCGCGAGATCGGGCATTCGCGCAGAATGGCCTGGCCCCGCTGGGCGATTTGACCGGTACGCTGGACCTAGCCTAAGCCGTTTTTACCTGTCTCTAAGGGGTGAGCGACGGCGCATCGATCACTGCGCCACCCCGTGCAGTTTCGCAATCACCGAATCCGAAATCTGCTGCGCGGTTTTGTTGATCGTCTTTTTCTCATCGCCGCCCGCCATCACGAACTTGGCCGCGATCACGTACGGATTGAGCTTGATGACCGCGCCGGGCTTGCCCTTGCTGTCGGCTTCTTCGACGGCCTGGTAAAGCGGCGGCAAATCGGCCGCGGCAAGGCTGTCGCACGATACCGCTACCTGAATATCGTTCTGACCCGCACCAAAACCGACCATCGCGCGTCTTAGACGATTGCCGTCGTCGACACTCAGAAATACGCCCCGCACCTGCCAGCCCGCGGTGGGCAGCGGCTGCGCGGGCGCAAGGCGGCGCGCGTCGACGCCGCCTTGCTTCAGATCGGCTGTGAGCGCATCCGCCATCTCGTTCACGATGTCCTTTGCGTGCTCCTCTGGATTCTTGTCCTTGCCGAGCGGCCCGGGGCCGGCCGGCAAAAGACCACGCAGGCGGCGCACACGCTGCCCCGGCCCGCTGTCGGGCGTCACGCTGGACGCGTCGAGTTCGAAGTCGGCCACGTAGACGATGGGCGCCGGCGCAGCGAACGAAGCGCTATCCGCTGCGGCAGCGAGGGTCGATCCCGCGCCCAGGCATCCTGCCACCATCGAGAATTGCAGACATCGACGCAGCATGGCACGCCTCCACGGATGATTTCCCAGACGCGGCTATCGTACAGCCGCATTCATCGCGCGTACGTTTTTTCGCATCCGATCGCGATTCCTTTTTCGCCTTGCATAACACGCGCTGCGACATAGACTGATAAAGCATTACTTCGCACTTTGTACGGAACCTGCCATGCGCCTGACCATCCTCATCAACGGTTCCGATCCCACCGTCAGCCACGATTACGCTGTGCTATGGCTCGACACCGAAGAACATCGGTGGTCGCGGGAAGCACATCAAGGGATCGATCTGCCCCCCTGGGGCGAATTACACGACGAGAATGGCGTGACCACCCTCTGTGCACCGAGCACGGATGCACCACTGTGCACGCTGCGCGGATTGCACGTCGACCGCAAGCAGCGCGTGAGCGCGGCGCAAGGCGCCGCAGCCTGGACGGCGTTGCGCACGCGTGCGCCGACCAGCGGTTTCTGGCGCCTGCAAGCCGTCGATCGCCAGAACGTACATGCCGAACATAGCGTGTTCGGTAATTAGGTTCGAGCGCTTTTTTCGTTAGGCGAATTTTTTACGCACACCGCGCTGCGGGCGCGGTCAACGATTCGTGCGCGGGTTCGATCTTCAACGCACGCCTCGCTCTGCGCTATGCCGGCTTAAGTCCTTCTTAAGTTTGCATGCGTAGAGTTGGAAATCCACGCATTAGGGTCGCTGCAAAGCGGCCCGTTTTTTTTGTGCAAAGCTTTTGAGGCTTTGCGCCTGCGTTTCTTTCGCTTCTCCCTTTTCTTCCGCGCGCGGCATTTTTATCGCTGCTGGCGCCGCACAAAAAGCTTTCTACCTTCCGTGTTCCGCTGCGTTCCACGTCGCTCGATGAGGGTTCGCGACGCTATACTTGCGCCCCCGATCCTTCAACTGACTTACACATGAAGAAGTGGTTTGCCTGTCTGCTATTCGCCGTTGCCGCTCATGCGAGCGCGGCGCCCTCCTGCACCCAGTTCACCCCGAATGCGCAATGGCCGGTTCTGACCAATCAGAAGATGGCACCAAAAACGCGCATGCTTTGCTACAGCGATTTCGCGGTGCTGCATTCGGGTATCACGCATGGTCCGCTATGGTCCGCCGAGCATCTGACGCGCGACCATATCGAAGCCGCCAAAGACATGGTCCGCACCAACAAATTTTTCGAAGACGCGCGTTTGCCTGACGGCGAAGGCGCCACGCTCGCGGACTACAAGCGTAGCGGCTTCGATCGCGGGCATATGAGCCCGGCTGGCAATCGCTGGACGCAGGAAGCGATGGCACAATCGTTTTCGCTGGCCAACGTCGTGCCGCAAAATCGCGAGAACAATCAGCGCTTGTGGGCGCGCATCGAAACGTCGGTGCGCAAGATCGCGACGTCGTACGACGATACGTATGTCGTCACCGGGCCGATTTTCAGCGGCCAGCAACTGCAGACCATCGGACCGACCCACGTCTTCGTGCCGACGCAATTGTTCAAGGCGGTCTACGTGCCGTCCCGCAAAATGGCGTTCGCAGTGGTAGTGGACAATGTCTCGACCAACCGTTACGACATCCGGACGATTCACGAACTCGAGGCGGCCTCGGGCATCCGTTTTCCGGGCATTCCGGAGAATCTCAAAGACCAGCGACCGGGAGGACTGAAAGGTGTTTAAACCCTATTCGAACGATGACGACGTGCTCAACATCCAGGGCGATGCACTTACCGTCAGCAACGGCACCGCGCGCGTGGTGCTGAACGGCACGCTGGAACTGACGCGAGACCAGCGCGGGCTGAAGGCGGCATTGACATTGAAAGAAGCGATCGACGCGGTCGTTGCTGCGTTGCAGGCGCAGGCCGATTTGCCCGCGAAAGTGAAGGACGAGCCGGATGCGAAACCGGGCATTGTGCAGAATCCGTTTCAATAGTGCATTGATTGATGCCGCCCCAGAGCGGCGATCAAATCAGACCGGGTTGCAGAGATATTCGGCGAGGCGAACCCACATGGCATCGCAGTGAGCCAACTGCTCAAGCGTGATGAACTCGTCCGGTTTGTGCCCCTGATCCATGCTGCCCGGCCCGCAGACCACGGTGGGGATGCCCACCTGGTCGAACAGTCCGCCCTCTGTGCCGAACGCTACCGTACCGAACTCAGTGGACCCGCTCAGGAATGCCACCAGGCGCGCCGCTTCGCTGTCAGGCGAGGTGGCCAGTCCCGGATAGGCACCTAGCGGCTGCAAGCGAATGCCCGTATCGGGATGCACCGAATGCATCTGCGGCAGCAACTCGGCCTCAGCGTACGTCTGCAATTCATCCGCCACTTTGTGGGCATGGAAGCCCGGTAAGGCGCGCACCTCGAAATCGAACTCGCATTCAGCCGGCACGATGTTCAGCGCTCGACCGCCTTTGATCAAGCCGGTTTGCACCGTCGAGAACGGCGGATCAAAACGCTGATCGCGATGGTCAGGCTGTGCCAGCCGCGCGCCGATCTCTCCCAGCCGGCCAATCAGCCGCGCCGCGTATTCAATGGCGTTCACCCCGTGAGGCGCGTAGGCCGAGTGGCAGGCCGCCCCTTTCACCTGACAGCGCACGGCCAGCTTGCCCTTGTGGCCAAGCACCGGTTTCAATTCAGTAGGCTCGCCGATCAGGCACAGACGCGGCTTATACGCACGCTGTTCCAATTCCGCCAACATCGGCCGCACACCCAGGCATCCCACTTCCTCGTCATAGGAAAAGGCCACGTGCACCGGCAGGTTTAACTCGCGCTTGAGAAAGGCCGGTACCGCGGCCAATACCGAGGCGATGAAGCCCTTCATGTCAGCCGTGCCGCGACCGTACAACCGCCCGTCTCTCTCGGTGAGACGGAACGGCTCCGCCGTCCAGGCCTGCCCGTCCACCGGCACCACGTCGGTATGCCCGGACAGCACAACGCCACCCCGGTCACGAGGGCCAATGGTGGCGAACAGGTTGGCCTTGGTGCGTTCCGCATTGTAGAAAAGCTCGCTCTCCACGCCGAGTTCCGCCAGGTAGCGACGGATGAAAGCGATCAGTTCCAGGTTGGAATCCCGGCTGACCGTGGCGAAACCGATCAATCGTTCGAGCAGATCGCGGCTGGACATTTCATTCATCGCCCGGCACCCCGTAGCTGGGCGCCGCAGTCGGATTCAACGCCCGAGCCAGGTAGTCCTGCATCTGTGGCCGATACGCCTGCCAGAGCGTGTCCAGTCGGCCGATGGGGTCCTCATCCGCCCAATCGACTCGCAGATCGACGATCGGCCAGCTCACGTCTGCCCCTACCTCAAGGGCGGCGGAATGCACAGGCCCCGCTTCACCGCCGGCCGCCATCGCGGCATGCATGGCCGCCAGCAGACGGTCGGCAAGCATGCCGGGCGCGGTCTCGAACGCTTGCACCATCCCCTTGATGACCTCGACCCCAGCCAGTAGATTGCCGGCGGCAACGCATTGCTCACCCGCCACGGCGTTATGCACGCCCAACGCTTCTTCGCCGCTGAAGAACGCGGTACGGCCCAGATTGTCGATCACCGTCACCTGCCGATACTGGCTCCAGCCGGTCGCGCCGAGCGCGCGGTCCAGGGCTGCCGCGGGCTCAATCTGCTGGTTCTCGATGAGATCGAGAATCCGCGGGCCGAGCGCCGGCAAGGTGACGTTCTGGGTCGCCACCGCACCCACACCCGCACGCACCCAGGGGCATCGAGCACCTACCGCGATACTTGAAGAGCTGATGGCGATCCCAAGCTGCCCGGTCTCCCGGCAACGTCCGACGATAGAGAATGTCATGTCCGGCTCCTTAAGCCTGATCCGCCTTCCAGCCATCCGGGATCACCGCGATTACGTCGATCTCCATCAGCCACTGCGGCTGACCCAGCGCACTCACAACCAGGCCGGTGGAAATAGGAAACACGCCCTTAAGCCACTTGCCGACCTCCTGGTACACGGGCTCGCGATAGCGCGGGTCGATCAGGTAGGTCGTGGTCTTGACGATGTGGGACATATCGCTGCCCGCTTCTTCCAGCAGTTGCTTGACGTTCTGCATCGCTTGCCTCGCCTGTGCGCCTGGATCGCCGAGTCCTACCAGCCGGCCTTCGAAATCGGTGCCCACCTGACCGCGCACATAGACGGTGTTGCCGGCGCGCACGGCCTGACAGAGATCGTTATCCAGCGTCTGGTTCGGGTAGGTGTCCTTGGTGTTGAACATGCGAATGCGCGTGTGCGTAGGTTGGCTCATCAATCCCCCTAATTACTCAGAAAAGGAAATTGCCTTGCAGATTTCGTGGCCGTCTTCCGCCTGGCGTTCCGAGGCGTCACGGTAGGAAAGATATTGACGCTGCGTAACGATATGGTCGGCAATATGTCTGGCATCGTGCCAAACGCCCCAGATGAAAGCGGAGCCACGACGCGACAGCCACGGCAGACCCAGAAAATAAACCCCGGGCTCGGTCGAAACACCACGCTGATGCCGAGGCTTACCGTTTGCATCGAACGCGTTGACCTGCAGCCAGTTGTAGTCGACTGCATAGCCGGTTGCCCAAACGATCGACGTCACACCGGACTCGAGCAGATCGAGCTCAGCAAGCGGATTGGTCACGCATTCCGGATCCGGGAGGGTATGGCGCGCTTCCGGTTCTTCCGGAAGGTCGAGACCATTGCGCACCACATAGGCGTCGGCGGCATTCAGCAACGACAGATAGTTTTCATCGCCGCGAGCAAGGTTGTCCGCGAGATCCGATTCGAAGGTCATGGCACCGTCGCGGAACGATTTCGTCAAACCGACGAGCGTCATTCCCTGGTTGGCGAGACGCCGGAAGTCAACCGTATGGCCGCCACGCGCACCGCTGACTGCAATGGTGACGTGTTCCTTTCCCGGTCTCATGACCTCCGCATCCCATTCGCCGAGCACACCCAGCCACCAGCAGAAATCACGGTGACGATAAGTGCGCGGGGGACGATCATGCGGTCCAACCGAGAGGTAAACCTTCTTGCCTGCGCGCTGCAGTTCGTCCGCGATCTGCACCCCCGACGATCCGGCGCCGACTACCAGAACCGCACCTGCGGGCAATTGCTCAGGATTGCGATACTCCGCGGAGTGGATCTGTGTGAATCTCGTCTCGTCTTTGGGCACGATCGGCGGAATAACCGGTCGCTGAAAAGGTCCGGTTGTGACAACCACCCGGTTGGCTTCGATCACGCCACCGGTTGTTTCAGCGGTGAAGCCCGGCCGGCCACCGTTGCGCACCACCTTCGTCACTTCCACACCCGTGCGGATGGGCGCGTTGAACTTCCTCGCGTAGGCTTCGAAGTAGTCCGCCACGCGATCTTTCGAGGCAAAGGCGTCGGGATCGAGATCGTCGAATTCCATTCCCGGAAAACGATCGTGCCAGGCCGGACCATTGGCAACCAGCGAATCCCATCGTCCCGTGCGCCACCGCTCGGCGATACGATCACGCTCGAGAACGAGGTGGGGCACCCCGAGTCTGCTCAGGTGTTCACTTATGGCCACGCCGGCCTGCCCGGCGCCAACAACAAGCGTATCGATTGACGCTCTTTCAACTGTCATGGTTACCTCCTTACAGGATCTACCGACGAAGGAAATCTACGCGGAAACACGTCATCTGAAAAACACATTTAAAAAATGCAAGGCATCTGTTTTAGCTATGCAAAAGGCGTGATAATCACCAAGAAGACAAGCGCCGCGTTCAGCGCTTACAGAATGATTTTTCTCAAGGGAACCGTTCAATGGAAAGCCCGCTGCTTCGGTACTCGCTGCGCCAGCTGCGATACTTTGTCGTGACGGCAGAGGCGCTGTCGTTTACCGGCGCGTCAAAAGTCCTGCACATTTCGCAGCCCTCGATTTCAACGGCAATTGCCGAGCTGGAGGAATCTTTTGGGGTGCAACTGTTCATTCGCCATCATGCTTCCGGACTTTCCCTCACTCAGGCAGGGCGCGAGATGCTCGGCAAGACACGTGACCTGCTGAAGAATGCGGAGGAACTGCAGGTTGCGGCGCGCGGAATGGACACTGGCATATCGGGCGGCATTGCACTCGGCTGCCTGGTCTCGCTTGCCCCGCCGTTGCTGCCGGGTCTCATCAGCCGTTTTGTCACCCAGCATGCCGGCGTGGTATTCCAGACGCTGGAGGCGCACCAGGAGGATTTGTTCACGCGTCTGCACGACGGATCGCTCGACCTCGCACTGACCTACAGCATCGATCTGACCGACGACATCGAATTCCAGCCGCTGCTCACTTTGCCGCCATACGTCATCTTGCCGAAAAATCACCATCTGGCTCAGCATCGCTCGATCGCGCTCGCGAATCTCGTGGGGGAACCCTACGTGATGCTGGACCTGCCGCACAGCCGCGAATACTTTGCAGCATTGTTCGACGCGGTAGGCGAGCGTCCGGTGCCGGCGTTCAAGTCTGCGCAACCTGAGGTGGTACGCGGTATGGTGGCGAACGGTCTGGGATACAGCATCCTGAACTTCCCGCTCAAATCGACTCATACCGTGGACGGTGAAGATTTCGTCGTCAAGCGGTTCAAGGACGAGGTGGCCGCAGCCACGTTGGGCATTGCGCAGTCGCGCAACATGAAGCCGAGACAGGTGGTGCGCCGCTTCGCATCGTTCTGTGAAACGCAGATAAAGAAGCAGCACACAAAGCGCTGAACGCTTGCGTCGAAGCGCGATGCCTCTCCCGAGGGACACCTTACTTCGGCGCAGAACGTCAGAACGAGTAGATGAACTGCGTCGCGAGCAGGTCGTTGGACTTGCCATACGAACCGTCGTTCTTCAGGAACACCTGTTTGTTCGCCCAGTCGTGGCGGTATTCCACCTTGACCGTGATCTGCTGGGTCGGGTAGAACAGCAGATCGAGCGAAACGTCCTGACGGGTGGCCCCCTTGCACTCGAAGCCCAGACCGCCGTTCGCCTTCGAATTGGCAAGACAGTCCGCACCAATGCCGAAGCCGTCAGCCGTGTCCATGCCGTTCGAGTTCAGCGCAATACCACCGCCGCCGCCACCGTTCTTGCTGTCGACCAGCAGGTCGTAGCGCACCGTCGCACCCATGCGACCCACCACCGGCAGATTGAACTTGCGGTGCGCGAGCAGCGACAGGCCGTACCACTGCGCCTGACCGCCGTTGAACGCGGCATTCTGCTGCTGACCGTAATCGACTTCGGCGTTGTACTGCACGTCGGCGAGGGTATAGGTCAGGTCCGCTTCACCGAAGAAGAATGTGCCGCCCGCGCTGGGCGACTGGCCGCCTACGCCGTAGGAGACCGCACCGGTGTTCGCATCGATCGCGCTGGGTAGCGTCTGACGTCCGATATTGAACGACCCGCCAATATCCAGTGCGCTCGACCACGTGTAGTCGGTACGCGCGGTGAAGGTCGGGATCTTGTTGCTGGTCGTGATCGGGTCGCCCAGCGCGTTGGTGCCGATCTGGGTGGTCGCGCCATACGTGCGGTACTGCTCGTTGCCGAGGAAGAACTTCCACGCCCAGTTACCCGTCGTATAGTTCGCGCCGATCCCGATGTAGCTGCCCGGGTCGGAGAAGTCATACAGCAGGTTGTGCGTGAGCGTGAGCATCTGGTTCGACTGCTGTACTTCATAGCCGCCGAAGCTCGGAATCAAACCGGCCACGAGCGTCGTGGTCGCCGTCAGAGGTACATTGACGACCGCCGTGTTCAGGATGTTGTTGCCAATATCTCCATGCTCGTTCTGCAGCAGCGTAATACCGTTGCCGCGGTTCGGCATCAGGGTGATCTCGGCCGACGGCGCCATCGGGCCGACACCGAAGGTCTTCTTGATGTCCAGGTACAGATCGCCGAACGTGCTGTTGAAGTAGTTGTAGCTGCTTTCGTGGTTCGCGAACAGGAACGACGAGCTGCTCTGCGCGCGGTTATACAGGTACGTCGGATCGATATAACCCGTCACCGACAAACCCGCGATCGGGCCCGTGTTCGCCGCGTCCACCAGCGAGTCGACCTTCAGCTGCTGATTGGCGATCTGCTGCTTCATCGCATCGACCTGATCGTTGGTCAGCGTCGCCTGCGCCTTGCCGTAATCCGGCGAGGAGATGTCGACCGGTGCCGCCACCACAGCCGGAGCCGGCGCCGCGGTGCTGGCTGCGGCTGCCTTCGGCCTGGACGCTACCTCGGAACGCAACTGCTTCACCTCCTTTTGCAGTGCGTTGAGTTGGGCCTGGAGCGCCTTGATCTGGTCGCTGGTGGCGTCTGCCATGGCAAAGCCAGGCAAACTCCCCGCCACCAACAGACAGATGAGCTTCTTTCTCATGCAAATTCTCCTTATTGGTCGTATTGCAAAGGACTTCTTATGCGCGTGCCGTATCGAGTGACTTCCGTACGGTGGCTTGTTGTGGTGCTGACGGTAACGGGTCGGCGGCATCGGCGAGTGCGAACGCCATCTGCATATCGCGGTTGCGCCTGCGCTCACGCACCTGCATCCAGCGATTGACGGCGATCACGCCGACCGTCACCGTGGTGATGAAGATCGTCGCAAGCGCGTTCATTTCCGGATTCAAACCAAGACGCACACGCGAGAACACGACGAGCGGCAACGTGGTGGAGCCCGGACCGGACAGGAACGCGGAGAGCACGAGATCGTCGAAAGACAGCGTGAACGACAGCAGCCAGCCGGACATCAGCGCCTGCGAGATCAGCGGCAGCGTGATCAGGAAGAACACCTTGAAGGGCGTCGCGCCGAGATCGAGCGCGGCTTCTTCGAGCGACCTGTTGAGTTCCTTCACCCGCGATTGCACGATGATCGCCACGTACGAAACGCACAGCATCACGTGGCCGATCCAGATCGTGAAGAGACCACGCCCCTTCGGCCAGCCGAGCATCTGTTCGAGCGCGACGAACAGCAGCAGCAGCGAGATGCCCTGAATCACTTCAGGAATCACGAGCGGCGCGTTGATCATGCCGGCGAACAGCGTGAAACCGCGAAAGCGTCCGAAGCGGGCCAGCACGAAACCCGCCCACGTACCGATCACCACCGATGCACACGCGGTCAGCAGACCGATTTTCAGCGACAGCCACGCTGCATTGAGCAGTTCGCCGTCCTGCAGCAGTGCGCCATACCATTTGAGCGAGAAGCCGGACCAGACCGTGACGAGCTTCGATTCGTTGAACGAATACACCACCAGGCTGATGATCGGGATATACAGGAACAGAAATCCGAACGTCAGCACGCTATTGGAAAGCGTTCTATTTGGCTTGATCATTTCGCGCCCTCCAGTTCCTTGACCTGGTAGTACTGGAACACGGCCATTGGCACGAGCAGCAGTAGAACCATGGCGACGGTGACGGCGGATGCCATCGGCCAGTCCATATCGTTGAAGAATTCATCCCACATCACGCGGCCGATCATCAGCGTGTCGGCGCCGCCGAGCAGCTCAGGAATCACGTACTCGCCGACCGCCGGAATGAACACCAGCAGACTGCCGGCGATGATGCCGTTCTTCGACAGCGGCAAGGTAATGCGCGTGAACGCGGTCCACGGTTTGCACCCGAGGTCATAGGCCGCTTCGAGCAGCGTCAGATCCATCTTCACCAGGTGCGCATACAGCGGCATCACCATGAACGGCAGGTACGAATAGACCATGCCGATATACACGCCAATATCCGTGTGGTAGAGGCGCAACGGCGAATGAATCATGCCGATGGCCATCAGCGTGTGATTGAGCAGGCCGTCGTCCTTCAGGATGCCGATCCAGGCGTAGACGCGGATCAGGAACGACGTCCAGAACGGCAGCATCACGCCCATCATCAGCAGGTTGCGCTTCGTGGGTTCCGAGCGGGCGATGTAGTACGCAATCGGATAGCCGATCAGCAGGCAGAAGAAGGTCGAGATCGCCGCCATCTTCAGCGAACTGATATACGTCGCGACGTACAGATCGTCTTGCAGCAGGAACGCGTAGTGGCCGAGCTGCATCGCGAAATGCACCATGCCGTCCTTGACCGTCACGAGATCCGTGTACGGCGGAATGCCCAGGCGCAGATCGGCGAAACTGATCTTCAGCACCAGCACGAACGGCAACGCGAAGAACACCGTGAGCCACAGGAACGGCACGCCGATCACCGTCGTGCGGCCCGACGGCACCAGCAACGGGAGGCGTTTCTTCAGCCAGCCGCTGAGACGGCCGCTGGACGGCGCGCCGAGCGCCGCGGGGGAGGTAGTGGGATTGCTCATTGCGTCAGCACCACGCCGCTAGCCGGCGACCAGTAGACGAACACGTCGTCGTTATAGGAAGGGGCACCCTCGCTCATCAGGTGCGAGCTGGAGAGATTCGACACGACCGTCTTGCCGCTCGGCAGGCGCACGTGGTACAGCGAATAGCTGCCCATATACGCCACGTCCGAGACCACGCCGCGCGTCCAGTTGTGCGGCGTAGCCGGTTTTTCGCGCGACACCTTCACGCGCTCCGGGCGCACCGAAATGCCCACCGGCATGCCGAGCGGCCCGGTAATGCCGTGGCTCACGTAGATGCGCGTTTCGAGGTCTTCGCTCTCGACGAAAATATGGTCCGGCTCGTCCGCCACCACCGTGCCTTCGAACAGGTTGGTCGAGCCGATGAACTCCGCCGAGAAGCGGCTGTTCGGAAACTCGTACACCTGGCTGGGCGAGCCGATCTGCACGATGCGGCCTTCGCTCATCACCGCGAGACGACCGGCCATCGTCATGGCTTCTTCCTGATCGTGCGTGACCATCACGCAGGTCACGTCGACCTTGTCGATGATGTTCACCAGTTCCAGCTGGGTCTTCTGGCGGATCTGCTTGTCGAGCGCCGACATCGGCTCGTCGAGCAGCAGCAGCTTGGGGCGCTTGACGAGCGAGCGCGCCAGCGCCACGCGCTGCTGCTGTCCACCGGAGAGCTGATGCGGCTTGCGTTGCGCGTATTTACCCATCTGCACGAGATTGAGCGCGTCGGCAACACGCTCCTTGATCTCGTTCTTCGGCGTGCCTTCCTGCTTGAGGCCGAAGGCAATGTTCGCTTCGACCGTCATGTGCGGGAACAGCGCATACGACTGGAACATCATGTTGACCGGCCGCTTGTACGGCGGCATCGCGGCAAGATCTTCACCGTCGACGAAGATGCGCCCGGACGTCACCGTCTCGAGCCCCGCGAGCATGCGCAGGAGTGTGGACTTGCCGCAGCCGGAGCTGCCGAGCAGGGCAAACAGCTCGTTCTTGGCAATACTCAGGTTGACGTTGTCGACAGCCGTGCTGTCGCCGAATTTCTTCACGACATTTTCGATGCGAACGAATTCGTCCGATTTCGATTTTGTCGTCGGGGCGGGGCGGGCCATCTGGGTGGCGCCGGCTACGCTATGGGATGTCGTCGAGTTCATGATGTAACCATTCCTTGCGGATCGCGAGCGCAAGTGTCTCCATACGAGGCGCGGAAAGCGACTCGCAAGATGCGCTGCGATCGGAAAACATGGGACTGCGCGTGGACGGCGCAGGCTGACTGCCGTTACTGCCATACATGCGCTCAGGGTTCGAGCGATCCCTGAGCGCGGGATCAAAGTGATTTGGTTTGGCTTTAATTAATGGCCGGTTTTAAGCTGCGCCCAAAGACGGTTTTCGAGGCGAAGGATGTCGGTGGGCAAAGGCTTCAACAATGTCATCTTCTTCAGTACATCCGCTGACGGGTACACACCCTGGTCATGCAAAACGGCCGGTGTGACGAACTGGCGTGCGGGGACGTTGGCGGTCGGATAAAAAACCTCGTTGGTGATGGCCGCGTTCGCTTTCGGGTCCTCGATGTAATTGATCCACGCGAGTGCGGCTTCGGCATGTGGTGCATCCTTCGGGATCACCATCATGTCGAACCACACCAGGCCGCCTTCCTTCACATTGCTGAATTTGATGTCGTATGAACGCTTGGCTTCCTGCGCACGACGGTGTGCGATACCGACGTCGCCCGACCAGCCGAGCGTGACGCAAATATCGTTGTTCGCGAGGTCGTTGATGTAGCCCGACGAGTTGAACTGCGTGATGTACGGACGCACCTTCTTCAGTACGTCGAAGGCGGCCTGATAGTCGGCTGGACTCGTGCTGTTCGGGTCCTTGTGCATGTACTGCAGCGTGGCCGCGAATACGTCGACGGGCTGATCGAGAAACGACACGCCACAACTCTTCAACTTGGAGATGTTCGCGGGATCAAGCACCAGCGCCCAGCTGTCAACAGGCGCATCCGCCCCGAGGGCTTTCTGAACAGCCTGCACGTTGTAGCCGATGCCGTCGGTGCCGTACGCGTAGGGCGCGCCATACTGGTTGCCCGGATCCGCCTCACTGATGATTTTCATCAGCGTGGGATCCAGATTGGCGAGATTGGGGAGTTTCGTTTTATCGAGCTTCTGATAAACGCCCGCCTGAATCTGCTTGGCCATGTAGTTCGAGGTCGGGACTACGATATCGTAGCCGGAGCTGCCCGCGAGCAGCTTTGCCTGCAACGTATCGTCGCTATCGTAGTTATCGTATTTGACGTGGATACCGCTCTGCTTCTCGAAGTTCGGAATCGTGTCCTTGGCGATATAGTCCGACCAGTTGTACACATTCAATTCCGCGTCGGCAGCCAGCGCCGGCGTAACCGGCAACGCACAGAGGCTGGTGAAGGCGAGTACCGCGGCCCCCGTGGCTACATGGCGAAAACGGCGTCCAGAATGACAAGCGCTCATGGTGTTCCCCTATAAAGTAAAGAAGCCGGGGCGAGCGTTGGTCAGTGCTCCCGCCGGGCGAAATGGGTGTTAAGAAAAGCCGGGCTGTGGCGCAGCCTTAAACGTGCAGCAGCAAATGTCGGCGTTCCCACGAACTGATCACGCGGAAGAACGCTTCGTATTCGGTTTCTTTCAGTGCCAGGTAGGCCTTGACGAATTTTTCACCCAGCACTTCGGCGATCGGTTCGCAGGCGCCCATCAACGTCAGACCCTCTTCGAGGTTGCGCGGCAACTGGTACGGCAATTCGTAACCGTCGCTGAGCAGCGGTTCGGTGGCTTCGAGCTTTTGCGTCATGCCGAGATAGCCGGCGGCCAGCGTTGCGGCAATCGCCAGATACGGATTGCAGTCCACGCCAGGAATGCGGTTTTCGATGCGGCGCGCGGCCGGGCCCGAATGCGGAATCC